>Ga0209284_10000080_pt1 | contig 137024 bp, 88 predicted proteins | sample FRY03_FD_187211 | JGI IMG/M metagenome (GOLD analysis project Ga0209284, IMG submission 187211) | Freshwater microbial communities from Lake Fryxell liftoff mats and glacier meltwater in Antarctica - FRY-03 (SPAdes) (version 2) | ecosystem: Environmental > Aquatic > Freshwater > Ice > Glacier...
TTTCATCCAGAAGCGGCTGCGCGCGGAATCTACCCTCCCAAAATCGGCCCGAAACCTTGTCCTCAACATTTCCTCGCCGAGCGATCGGTTCTGCCAAACACCGCATAAACCACGAAATATCACACAGTCTCCGGCGTTTCTCTTTCAGCCCGGACGCATTGTTGCGAATGGAATTCAGTTCTGATTCCAGTGGTTCTGCAGCCGCCCCGTTTGCATCACGACGCTGAGGAAACAGCCGCCACCAGTGCAGAGCCACTTCTTCATCCAACCATGATTTCACAATATCCGGCCGAGTTCTCACGACCACATGCAGATGATTGCTGAGCACGGCAAAGCTCATCACATCCAGTGCGAAGATGCCCGCCAGTTCTTCCAGCCTGCTGCGAATCCATTCTTTGCGATGCGAGTAATCCTTGCCGGTAGTCACATCTTCCCCACACAGGTACGTGCGTCGCACACAGCGATTAATCAAATGAAACGCCTGGATCTCGTCCGTCGCACATATTTCCGTTCGATTTACCCTTGGCATCACAATCCCCCCCAAACAAGAAACTGTTGACATATCGACGGGCGAACAATATCGTTTCCCCAAACCCCTGTCAAGGTGGGTGGCTTGATTTGCCGCTCGATTTGCCTGTCCTTTTCCAGCAAGTGCGATTCATTTGCTGCGACGAAGAATGTCTACAGGTTGGCTCAACGCCAAGTGCACTAAACGTCTTCGTGAAAAATGGTATCTACTAGTCGCGTACAGCCGGATGTAAATCTTGCAAGTACTTTGAGTTGTTCTTTCACGATTACATTCGTCGTTTCATGTGGGTAGTTGACGGTGTGTGACACTTCACCCCAAACTTCTTCCATTAAAGTGCGAACCTGAAGTTCGCAACGCTTTGGTTTTTTGCGTTGTGGATCAATCACATAATGCACGCTCGTGTACATTGATTCTCGAGCCATTGGCAAAGCTCCCCATTCCGAAAATTTCTGTCGGTATTCATCGTCCCAAGTATTTGCAATCGGTCCTTCGCAAACCAAGTAGTTGAGGTCTACAAGAATATCACGCAAAATGGAATCAATTTGAGGAAACTGACTTAAATGCAAATGGAGAATACGTACGCCAGCAAGATCAGTAACATGCTCAAATACATTTTCCGGTGTGATATTGAAAGACTTTCCGTCGGTCACTGCCTTCTGATAATACCGTTCAAGTTTATCCCTCAAGTGATCTGGGTCTTTAGTGCGGTACTTGACACTGTGCACCAGTTGCCGCAACTTCGGATTCTTTAACACGGAACTGCAAATCTGTTCTGCGATGAGCTCAAAGTTATGCTGCTCTTGTCTATACGCGTCAACAATATCGTCGAGGAGCTTGACATAGGAGTTTTTGAGTTTCTTAGCCATCATATTACCGCATTCGCCTAAAGGCTTTTGATAATTTGGTTTGCAATTTTTTCAAACGCTGCTTTGCTTTGGATCGCGATGTCTTCTGGACAATCAGACTCGCTTAGGCCCCAGACTGGCACTCCCCGTAACTGTGCTTTCACAGCAGCCATTCCAAGATCAGGTACGACACCGATAGAAAATGACTTGCGTGGCTTTAACCCTAAAACTTCAGCCACATCAGAGTACGCAGCTTTCTCGATTTGCACCGCGAGTCCAGCTTGTGTACGATCATCCATGCCGCTTCCAGTTGCTTTCTGAAGGACATAGCCGAGAAACTTTGGATTACCAGGCATTAATAGGTCGAACGCCATCGGTGCCATGTCCGCTAACCGCTGCCACTCCACGCACCATCGGTGAATTGCTACACCAAGCGTCTTTAGGGCACGTATTGAAAATACGTCAGGGAATGTAGGCACAACAAAGTCATCGCTTGACATCAGAATGGAGCGATTCAGATCGCTTATACTTGGCCCAGTATCGCATATGATTACGTCATATTCCTTCGACTGTTCTGCTTGTCGAACAACTTGCGCTATCCCCGAAATGCCACGGAAACCTCGACTCCGAAGTGCAGCGGCGTCCTGCCAAAATCCGCCGAGGGCTTGCTCAAATTCCGAAAGTCGAATATCTCCGACAATGAGGTCTACATTCGTGAGCGATGTTTCTTGCGGACGAACGGCTCTCACGTCACCGCTACCGTCAACAAGCGGCAGAAGCGAAGTCCAGATTGTCTTTCCGCGTGGCGAATCAGAAGAATCTAGTATCTTGTCTAGGACTGAAGACTCAATCAGATAGGCTGACAAATTACACTGCGGATCTGCATCCACCAACAACGTTTTAACACCCCGTGCACTGAGCACTGCTGCCAAATGAATCGCAAACGTCGTTTTCCCAACACCCCCTTTATGATTAAAGAGAGTGATCCATCTTGCCGTCTCCGCGATGCCTCGAGATTTCATTTGATTTCCTTAATCTAAACCGGTTTCTTTCGAAGCACTTTCTTTGATTTTCGCTTTCTCATACGCTCAGTCGATGCGCGAGCTGCCTCACGATCAGGCAACGCCAAAACATATTGCTCTCCTAGGGAGGACAGCTGTTTTTGTCCTCCTGGGGCGCTTACCAAGTATCCCCCTTTATCAGCGTTAATCACAGCTTGTGAAGGGTTAGAGAATTTTGGCTGAGCCGCCTCGGTATTCAGTTCACTTAGATCGACTGTCTTGAAGTGCGCAGAATCTCGGTAATGTGTTAGATAAAAAGCCAGGCAAGCGACTCTCTCTACATCGGTCTGCGGTTCCTTATTTAGCATGAACTCCTTGGGTGCAAGCGACGCGCGATCCGAAAACCCCAATGTTTGTTCTGCCGTGTTCACTCGAAATGTCGGAGTAGATTGGCTGTATGAAGTAGCGGAAGGTTTCAAGCCTGATTTGCTTTGAACATCGATACCGACCCAGCTACATGCCGATTCCACAGCTCGCCATCTTTGTTCCTCAGGTAGTGACAATAAAGCGCGAACGATCGAATTCAGTGCATCCAGATTACGATCGGCATTCTCCAGTTCAGAATTGTTCGAGAAACTCATTCAATTTTCTCCTTATTTGCTGAGGTTGAGGGACGCATTGTTTTGTCGGGAAAACTGCAGGGGACGCCGTGCCTTTTTTCTCTCCGGATGCATCGTATTGATACGCGAGTTTTGGGGCCGACTGGCCGGGTGTCACCAAGGTGCATTACACAGATTTCGTCATTTATTCCCCGAAACAAATTGTAGTCCGGCAATGCTATCAAGAATTTTATCATAAAAGGAGGACTGGGACACGGTATTTGTTGACAGGTAATTTGTGGTTTTTAGACTTCTTCCTGTCAGATGAACCGAGTTAGCAGAAGTGCGGCTGAAATGATGGCTCGAATGGCTCACGTGGAAGTTTTTGCGGCCGATGAGATTGCCATCGTTCACGTGATGATTCGGGCGGTGCGGCGGTGCTGTCTTCTTGGGGATGATCGGGTGACAGGCAAGAAGCATGATCATCGGAGGGGGGCGGGATCACGGGGCCGGGCGGGATCACGGGGCCGGGCGGGATCACGGGGCCAGCCGTGTGTTGCACAATGGATGAGCACTGTGTAGAGTTTGGGGAATGTGCGTAATTATCGGTGCCAGGTCTTGATTGACGGTTTTGGGGGGGGGCGGGCAAATGGCGCGGACGAATCGGCGGGATGTGTTGGCGGCGGGCGAGATTCAGGTGGTGCATTGAATCAATCGATGCGTGCGCCGGGCGTATCTCTGCGGACACGATCCGTTGACCGGGACGGATTATGAACATCGGCGGGAACTCATTCGTCAGCGGCTGGAATTTCTGGCGGGAATCATGGGGATTGAGGTACTTGGGTATTCGGTGATGAGTAACCATTTCCACTGTATTCTACGCAGTCGGCATGATGTGGTAGAGACATGGTCGGATGAAGAAGTGGCTCGGAAGTGGTGGCTGCTGTGTCCGGCTCGCAAGACGGAAGACGGCCTTCCGGCCGAACCGACGGAGTTTGAATTGAACTCGATTCGCAACGACGCGAAAGCCCTGAAGGAAAAGCGCGTCCGCCTGTCGAGCATTTCCTGGTTCATGCGGTTCCTGTCAGAGCGAGTCGCAAAAGTCGCGAATAAGCAAGACCAATGTTCTGGCCGCTTTTGGGAGGGTCGATTTCGCGGACAGATTTTGCTGGATAGTGCTGCGATTCTGGCCTGCATGCAGTACGTGGATTTGAATCCCGTCCGAGCGAATATCGCCGTGAGTCCTGAGTCAAGTGATTTCACGAGTGCTCAGGACCGCATCGTGGATTTGAAAACGGCGGAAGAAGTTTCGACTCCGGAAGCTCAGGACAATCGCATTGAGCACGGTGAGCGTGCGGGTTGGCTGGCTCCGATTCCGCTGGAACCGAAACGTCAGAGTGCGCGTGCGAAGAAGACCGTTCGTCGAGCCTCAAACAAGGGATGTCTGTCGATGGGGCTTGGTGATTATCTGCAACTGCTGGACTGGACAGGTCGCCAGATCCGCAGCGACAAACGCGGCGCGATGCCAGCGAATCTGGAACCCCTGTTTGAGCGTCTTGGGATCTCGACAGAACTGTGGGTTGACTGCGTGTTGAATTTCCGGAAATGGTTCCGTTCAAGCGTTGGTCGCCCGAAGTCCATGGAGGCTGCTGCCGAAGCACGCGGCCACAACCGTGCCATCAGCATCAATTCCGCCCGCCGAGCATTCAAGTAAACCCCCGGTCAATCCAACTTCGTAAAACTGCCTGCTTTACGCACACTGAGATTTTCAGATGAATGGCACCAGAACTCGGATGGATGGCACCAGAACTCTTCAGCACCAGAACTCTTCAGTTGGATCACTGACTTCGTGCTGACGCCGGACAACGTGTACCACATCATGCGCGGCGGACGATCGCGGTGGAAAATCGAGAACGAAACTTTCAACACATTGAAGAATCAGGGCTATCACATGGAACACAACTACGGCCACGGTGAGCAACACCTGTCCGTAGTTCTGATGATGATGATGATGCTGGCGTTCCTCGTGGACCAGACCCAACAACTCTGCTGTCCGGTCTTTCAAGCGGCGCTGGAGAAACTGAAGTCCAAGCGGCACCTCTGGGATAAGATTCGCGCGTACTTTCTTGCGTTCCTGTTCGACTCGATGACGGAGTTGCTGACGGCCCTGGTTCTGGGCATCACGCCGCAGCGGCCAACGTTGCAGAACAGTTCATAATTCGCCATTGGGCCGCCACATCCGCCAGACTGAGTGAAGCGCCGGTTGAGCGTCCAGCACGCGGTGCGCGCAGTGCCATGGGAAACGCTCTCCAAGATGCCGCCGCCGACACCAAACGTCGCCAAATCTTCCTTTCCAACCACCAAAATCCACCACTCAACACCATACCATCGCCGTCCACCAGCAACTTAAGTCATAATAGGCAACCCACGCCGACCACCGAGTCGATGACCGGGAATTGCTGCAAAATCGTTAAGGAAACGCGAGATGGTCGAGTGCAGGAAGTCGAGATCAAGCTTTCTGAGTGGGTGTTCAATGCGATCGAACATCAGGAAGTGCTGACGCTGTATCGTTGAGGTGTCGTGACATGAAAGCGTTCCGAGGAAATCCGCCCAGATTCACAGAAAACTCACATAATCTTCACGCATTCATCGCAGCCGGAATGCAGAACATGCGGAATACCATGTCAGGCAGGAAGCCTCAACTCACCTCTCAAATTGTGAAAGGCGTAACAATGCCAGCACTCGACACGACAGGTTCCGATCAAATGGACTGGACAGAGCCGCATTCCACGACGTGCACAGTTCCGCACACTTTTGAATCTCGATTCACTGCAGCTGCACAGTTCGACGAAGTTGACTTCCTGACATGGTCCAGCCGTCAGAAAGACGCCGAAAACATACAGGAATACGACGAGTGACACTGGGCGGGCCTGCAAATACGGGATTCAAATTTACGTCCCAGGGCTGGGAACTGACTGGCAGGAACGGAGAGAAACTTAAAGTGGCATTCGACTTGGCTCAGGCTTCGCGCTAAAATTATCGCCGCAGCGGCAACGTTGAAAATTAGACCAGAGGTTGATTCTGCATATCGCTTAATCGCTCTGCAGCGGTCACAATCTCTGGCTGCTGACTGTCGGATGGCTTTGAGCCCGCGTGCTCGACGGCCTGCCCTTGATAGCTCGTGAACTCCCGAAAGGACCTGAACATGAAAAAGATGATTCTTGCCGCCAGTGTGATGCTGAGCTGCAGCGCGTCGGTAATCGCAGCAGACTGGGGAACAATATCCGGTCAAGTCGTAGTAACCGGCGATGTTCCGGCACGCGTGTTGCTGCATGGTAAAGATGCTCCTGTAAAAGACGCAGCTGTCTGTGCTGCTGCTGCCACTTATAAAGATGACTTGGTGATTGACGCTGATTCCAAAGGTTTGGCAAACGTCTTCATCTATCTGGCCAAAGCTCCAAAGAACATTCATCCCGACTCGAAGAAGCCCGATCCAGCGGTCGTGATCTTCGACCAGAAGGGGTGTATGTTTACGCCGCATGCGATGGTCGTGTTGGGCGGACAGTCGGTCGAAGTCATTTCCAGCGATCCGATCGCGCACAACACTCATACGTATCCGCTTAAGAATCAGGCGATCAACGTATTGATAGCTGCGAATACTCCAGCGGGCAAGGGTTTGGCCGTAAACTACAAGATCAGCGAATCACTTCCATTGAAGGTCGCTTGTGACTTTCATCCGTGGATGCAGGCCTATTGGATGGTCGTTGATCATCCTTATGCTGCTGTGACCGACAAAGAAGGCAAGTTCACGATTCCAAACCTGCCTGTCGGGGACCACGAATTCCGCGTCTGGCACGAACGCAAAGGCTACCTGGATCGCAAGTATGCCGTAAAGGTGCAGAAGGGCGACAATGCTCTGAAGACTATGGAAATCAAAATTGCGGACTTGAAGGGCGACAAGTAAACCCCTGTGGTTCCCCCATAGTCAAGGTTATACCTGATCACCTAACACCGACGCCTGTCAATCATTGACAGGCGTTTTTTCATGGGCGTCCAGGCGCGAGCCCAACGGCACTCACTTTGCGATTAAAGTAGTCGTCACTCTCCGAGTGACGAATGCTAAGGCGAGCGGCAGGAAAGGAAAGGAATTACCAATTCCAAATTCTGCACTCGGGCAACCACTTGCGATTGACTATGCTGAAGGATGCAGATCCGGGACAGATCTGCCTACGTAGTGCGACCTGTCCCAGGTCGAATTTTGTAGAATCCCGTTTTGTGATCGATGCCACTTGGACCAGCGAGGCACCCATGAACAACTTTAACATCTTTAGAACCATCATCTGGTTTGCTCTTGTACTTGCCCAACAGGAATCGCTGTTCGCTGCTGACGAAGCTGGCGAGATATCGGAGGTTGTGCGGAACTTCGTGGAGTATTCCAGGCAGAATCCACAGGGAACAAAACCATTCACGTTTGATATGTCCGCATGGTCGAATGACACTCGGGATCTTCCCATAGGCGTGTTCGATTCGGGCATCGGTGGACTTACCGTACAGGAAGCCATCCTGTCGCTCGACGCATTCCACAATGACAATTATTCGCTGGGCCCCGATGGCAGAAAAGATTTCGAAAACGAACGGTTTATTTATTTTGGCGATCAGGCAAACATGCCTTACGGAAATTATCCATCTGCCGGACGCCAGAACTTCCTGAAGGAACTGATATTGAAGGATGCCGCGTTCTTGTTGGGGCGAAGGTATTGGCCAGACCCTGATGCCAATGCTCCGCAATTCGACAAGCCGCCAGTCAAAGCCCTCGTGATCGCCTGCAACACAGCGACGGCATGGGGCATGGAGGAAATCCGGCAGGCTACAGCAGCGTGGAAAGTCCCGGTGTTCGTGATCGGCGTCGTCGAAGCTGGCGCACGTGGAGTTATGGAAGACATCAATTCAGGCGACCAACAGCGAACTGTTGCCGTACTGGCCACCGTGGGCACGTGTGGCAGCAATGCTTATCCAACCGCGATCGGTCGCGCCACTGGCTTGGCAGGAAAACGCATTCCGATCGTTGTGCAGCAAGGTTCCGTCGGTCTTGCCGGTGCGATAGAAGGCGATTCAGCGTTTATTCGTCTTGCTGATTCGACAGACAAGAATGCCGGAGCTTATCTTGGGCCTTCAGCGGACAACAAAGCGGCACTGTTGAACAAGGATGCGTTGGAAGTCTATGGATTCGATCCAGCTGGCTTAGTTGGCGATGAGCAGGTTGCTGAATCAATCCAGCTGAACTCAGTTGCCAACTACGTGCGGTACGATGTTGCAACTTTGGCGCTGAATCACAAGTCGTCCGGCAAGGGATCGGCGATCGACACGGTTGTGCTGGGATGTACTCACTTCCCACTTGTAAAACAGGAGATTCTGGATGCTTTCGCTCGCGTGCGTGCCTATGAACAGAACGGCGAAAGACTTTTTGAATCTGTGATCGCAGAAAATATCACGGTCGTAGACCCAGCCGAGATGACAGCCAAAGAATTGTTTCGTGAAATGGCTCGGCGGAAACTGTTTTGCCAGCCCGCTGCTGGGGGCAACTCCGCAAAAGATCTGTTCTTTATGTCTGTGGCGAACACCAAATGTCCGGAAGCGAAAACAAAAGCCGACGGGACTCTGGATTTTGACTACAAGTACGGTCGGCAACCCGGCGCACTTGGTGTCGAAGATACGATTTGCATCCCCATGCAGATATCGTTGTTGCCAGTCTCGACCAGGAATCTCATCCAGTCGCGGCTGCCCGAAGTGTGGACGCGACTGAATTTGACGCCGTAAACATCGTCGCGGATTACGGGCCTCGTCCTATCTTAATCGCGTAAATGACGTCGTCGGGATAGCCATGCTGTTTCAGAATCTCTGCACCCAGCAACGGATGGTCGGGCGGATTTGGCCAGCGTTCATAGTCGAAGTCGTGCATGAGGCCAACCGTGCCCCATTTGTCGATGTCATCTCCGAAATGAACGGCGTATGCACGCAACGCCGACTCAACAGCCAGCATGTGCCGAATCAGGCTGACACTGTGCGTGTATTCGTGCAGAAGTTTCAGATCGTCAGAACGTGCCATGCTTAGAACTCGCCTACAGTTTCACCATCCTGAACCGTGGCCAGAGAGCGGTAAACGTGGCCATCAATGTTTTCAGAGATGAGAGGTGATGCAGCTATTGATCACAGAGCGACGTCGTCAGAAGTGCCGCACAGGCGGCAATTCTGGCAAAATACTCAATTCCTGGTCGCCAGGGCCGCACTTAAGTAATTCCGGAGAAAGTGTCGTACAAAAAAACCGACGACTTAATGAAGTATATGAGATAGTGTTAAGTTTGATTCCGTGGGTAGAAACCCTATTCAACAATTCCTCACGCATTCGTAAGTGTGTACAGCTGAGGCATCCAATCGTGGCAACTATTAGCGTCATTTCCAATCGGGCGAGCTTTTTTCATGAAATTCATGGACTTTGCACCCGGATATCAACGGAAAATGTCGTCGAGCATGTCAGTTGCGAAATGTGGTCGCATTTGGGCGACAAGATTCAGCAGTCTTCGAACTTCGTGATAGCTGACCCGGCCTCAGCATTCCTTAAACTTCCGGAACAAAATTTGGCGAAAGCGTTTGCAGCAACGCGGAGAGTTTGTCAAAACTCTGATTCTGCAGCAGGCTGGTGCCCTGTATCTCGAAGTGATTTGATCTTGTGGTTGAGGGAAGTTTCTCCGATGGTAGACGAAGCATCAATCACCGAAGAAGTGGTCATGAAGTCGCAGCACGTACGATTGACACAGTTGAAGGTGCCGATGTGTTGCCGTCTGATAGCGAAATTGCGTGAGCGATTGATGCGAGGCCTGACGGATTATCACGTTGTCGGTGAAACGCGGCAAAATCATTTCTGCATGGCATTGGAAGAGGCTCTGAACAATGCTTTTTATCATGGCAACCTGGAACTGAGCTCGGACCTTAAAGAAGACGGATCATCCAGGTTTGTGGAACTTGCCGCTGAACGAGAGTTGCTTTCACCCTGGTGCCAGCGAAACGTACAGATTACAGAATTGGTGAGTGAGTTTGGACTGTGGTTGACAATTCATGATGATGGAAAAGGCTTCGATGTTGCTGGCGCGCTGGAGCGACTGAATGACCCGGAACTGATGCTGGCCAGTGGCCGTGGATTGATGATGATGCGGGCCTTCGCGGACGAAATGTTTTACAACCATGCTGGCAATGAAGTGACCTTGGTTCTATACGCCGAAGGACAGGATCGAGAATTGCCGTTGGGCACTTCTTCTTCGTCCGGAACAGAGAAACGACACGTCGTCGCCTTGGATTGTCCGTGAAGCAGACTCGCACAGAATCCGAAGAGAAACGTTCGCTCGCTGATACGCAGATCGACGGATTCCGGTTTTTCCAGGCCGGAGAAGAACAATCCGGTCGAGGTTGCGTACTGCAGATTTTTCCGGCAACTCCGCAGGCGGAGATGTTTCGGCTGAACAGCCGCCGAACTCTCATCGGCCGTGAACTCTCCTGCGATATAGCATTGGACGATAACGCCGTTTCACGAACTCACGCGGCGATCGAACAGGAGGATTCCGGTTACAGTGTTATCGATCTGGGAAGCCGGAATGGAACGTTTGTTGATGACAAATTGCTGCGTGATCGACGTCGTTTAAAGGGTGGCGAGCACATCCGGCTGGGCGGCACGATCCTGAAATTCATGGCATCCATGGATGAAGAGTCGCAGTATCATGCGGTTGTTCATGAGCTGATGACGCGCGATCCGCTGACGAGTGCGTTCAACCGCAGCTATTTGATGTCGATGCTGGAAAAGCTGCTGGCTCGCTGCCAATTCACACACCAGAAACTGTCCGTCATCATGATGGATATCGACTATTTCAAAAAGGTAAACGACTCCTGGGGACATCTTGTTGGTGACGAGGTGCTGAGGGTCTTTAGTGAGCGTATTCGCAACGTGCTCCGCAGCGGCGACGCATTGTGTCGATTGGGTGGCGAGGAGTTTGTTCTGATTTCTGAGCGAACGGAATTGCAGGACGCGGTGCGGATTGCAGAGCGAATACGCCTGACGGTCTCTTCGACGCCCTTCAGTACTCAGGCAGGTCCGGTGGAAATTACCTGCAGTGTGGGTGTGATGACGGTGGACGAATCGGACAGAGGCACCGTCGATGACCTGTTGTCTCGCGCAGACAAACACATGTATGCCGCAAAAGCTGCAGGACGAAACTGCGTTCGATCGCCGTTGAACGATTAGATCGCAATTCATCTATCTTGTGCCAACAGGCGGACTGATGTTCGTTGCAAAATCATTTTGCGGAGGCCGAAGTCATGCCTACTCCGTCTACAATCATTTTTGTCTGCTTCCTCACACTCTCTGGTTCAAACACATCCAACCAGTTGGGCTGAAAGATTCGTTGCTTTCCGTATTCTGAAATCAATGTCGCTCCATCACTGAAAGGGAACGGCGCCAGCCCGAAGGCAATTCCCAGCTCAACCTTGATATGCCCGTACATAAAGTCGGCCGCAGCTTCGCGCGGTACGCCGCGACGGACAGCTTCTTCCATAACTTCCCGCAGCGCCTTAATAAGAGCGATACCACATGTTTCGGCCATCGTCGGTTCCAGAATGGCCATCTGTTCCAATGTTATCCGGTGACTGCGTGTGACCGGACCATAGAATTCGCAGGCCAGTGACTCTCCAATCGCAAAGTGTTCATCCGGGCCCTGCATCAGAGAGCACACGATGGCCTGTCGTGCATGAACGCCACCGAAGAAATCATCGCGTTCATCGACGGTTTCAAAAGAGTCGAATACATTCGGGTGGCAGGGATGAGTGACGAAGTAAGAGATGTCTTCGCGTGGAGGCAGTTCGCCAGCGTGAGCCGCTGCCGGGTCCAGCGTAATCACGATTGTCCCGGAATTCAACTTCGGAGCAATCTGGTGCGCGACCTTACCCAGGATATGATCCGGCAGAGCGAGAATCAGGGCTTCAGCCTGAGTCAGGGCTTCGGACTCGTCAGTCGTTGTTAAGCCGCGTTCGTTGATACGCTTCCGACCGACATCGCTGACTTCCACCAGCATCAGTTCATGTTTCCGTTGGCTTTTCAGGAGATTATCCGTCAAGCGGCATCCCATTTTTCCACCAGCGCCGAGTATCGCAATTTTTGTCATGAGCTGTTTTTAAACCAGAAAAGTAGAGTGAAGGACCAATGAGAATACTGTTTAAGTTCCGTGCAACATCGTTGACCAGACGTCGTCTTTGCCGACCTGGCCACCTTTGAAAAAGAATTCGACGCCGTGCAAATCATTGTCCGCGTGCGCACGGCACAGTGGAGAACCAGGAGCCACAGGTGCAATGGCTTCCAAAGCCGTGAGTTGCAGTTCCCGGGCAATGTAACCGGATGTGTCACCGCCCGCGATGCCTACGCGACGCATGGGACACGTCGTCAAAATTCCTCGCAAAATGCGCCCCAGTTTTGGCCCCAATATACGTCCGCTGTGCAGCTTGATTTCGGTGTCGCGTAACTTCAGCGATCGCAACGAATCGCGGGTTTCAGCGATGCGCGGATCGTCGGGACCACGGCTCGAATGCAGAATGATGTTTGCTCCCAGGCGAAGACGTTCCACGGCCATTCGAACTGTTGCGGTGATTTCGTCGTCGCAGGTTTGAGGTGACACAAGTCGTGCTGGATTGAGCGGGATGGTTTCAAAGCCATTTAGTTCGGCCCACGTGATTTGACGATCATTCACAGGCGAACAACTGCCCGTGATGACGACCAATTGGTCCGTCGCCGGGAATCGCGGTCTTCCAGCAGGATGTGTTTGCAACTGTGGCATCTGACCGGATTGCGCCCAGTGAGCCGTTAATGCATATTCCACACCGGACGAGCCGACGGCAAAGATCGGTGAATCATGGTCGATCATATCCTGCATCGCCGCGCCGATGTTTGCCAGATGTTCCGAGTAGAGAACGTCGAAGAGGATCGCTGCACAATCGGACACAGCAAGCGTTGCACGATTGCAGGGGTTCCCCTCCCCAACCTGCAAAATATCATGCAGAGCGACTTTAAGATTTGTTTGCTGAGCCAAATGCAAACGGACATCAGATTCGATCATCGGTGTAATAGGATGATGCCGCATTGTCGGGTGGCGATCGAGCCGATACGGCTCGGTGTCCAGTCCCGAACGGGCAAACAGATGACCGAAGACCTGATAACGTCCAAGACTTGGCGCTCCGATCAGCATTGGAATCAAAGCTTTACCGAACAGCTCGCGACCATGCTCCAGCACGCGGCCAATGCTGCCAATTTCGGGAGACGAATCAAACGTCGAACAGGTCTTGTAGTGGACGATGGCCGCGCCCGAATCCCGGAGCCGCGACAACACGGGCTTAAGTTCTGCGTCCATCTCCGCAGGCGACATGCTGCGACTCCAGCCCGCAACGCCAAAGGCGCGTAGTCCAGGAAAGGCACTCAACTGCTGCGGCGACGGTGGCTGAAGAAATAACACAGTCCGCAGTCCTGCCCACTGCAGGACTTCCATCACGTCCGCCGAACCAGTGAAGTCATCACCGTAATACGCCAGCAGCAACCGGGTCATCGCCGGGCTCCGAACTTGTCGAGCGTCTGCCTCAACTCGGCATGATCCACCGCGTACTGTTCCAGCGGAATTCCCGATGCGGCCGCTTCCCATGCCTGTTGGATGCCGCGCAGTCCCGCCGCCGGTCCGCCGGGATGTGCCATGATCCCGCCACCCGCGACATAGATCAAGTCCTGAGTCTTTGTCAGACGCAACGTGTCGGGTGCCTGCCCGCCCCACTGTCCCGATGAAACAACGGGCATCGCGTGATAGCCGCCCCAAAGAGGCTGCTGCAGGGCCGCGATCGATCGGACGACTGACTCATCCGGTTCCCAGAATTTGTTCTTCAATCCGTTCACATGCAGATGATCCACGCCCACTGCTCGCCACAGTTTTTGATAGACCGCGAACTCGATCCCCAACAGCGGATGCCGCGTGAACATCCCCCAACCGTTGCGATGCCCGTGGATCGGCAACTGGCAATAGGAACGCAGCGCACTGACGCCGGCAAAACCGACGTGATTCAGGCTGACCATGACGCAGGTGCCGCCATGCTTAACAACACAGTCATGATGCCGCTTCATGGCATCGACCTCGTCGGAGATATTGAACGCATACATAATCTTGCGGCCGGTGCGATCGGCCAGCCGATTGATTTCGGCCATGACGCACGCGACGCGTTTGGCCAGCGGCGAATGAGGCGGGTCAGCCATGAGTTCGTCGTCCTTGACGAAGTCGATGCCTGCTTCGCCCAGTTCGCGAACGAGTTCCGCAGTTTGTGCGGGCGACAGTCCGACACTTGGTTTGATGATCGTGCCGATGATGGGCCGTTCACGAACTCCCGTCAGTTGTCTTGTGCCTTCGACACCAAACTGAGGCCCTGGATATCGTTCGGCGAATGCCTGCGGTAACTCCAGATCCAGCAACTTGCAGCCAGAATGCTCCGCAAGTTCGTAGAGATTCCCGCAGACGGTTGCCAGCAACGTCGGCAGATTGCAGCCGATGTTATCCAATGGAAAAGCGATCCGGATCTGTGCGCGTTGCCATTTCGGGCGCTGTGAGTTATCTTTCAGGACGCGAGCTCCAGGCAACGATGGTTTATCAACGACCTCGCGTAAGCTGATATCCAGAACTTTGGCACGCGCACGCGCTTTCAGTTCTTCCGTCTCCCCCGGCACTGGCAGAAACGTGCCCGAGCTTTGCTCGCCCGCGATGATCTCCGCTGTCTGTTCGACCGGCAGTGCTGTCTCGATAAGGTATGTTGCGATGATGGACTTGGTTGACATCAGGTCGTCTTTACACCGATCTCTCGATAGAGGTTGAGTGGACTTGCTGGCAGGCTGCGTTTTTACAATTCGTGACTGCCATCTCCAGGACAGACACGGATTCGGCCGCGATCTCATGTCGTGTTGTCTCATCGAGACAAACAGTCAGCGGTCGGTGGCTCAGGTTGCCAATTAACACGCGGCGCTGACCATGGGCGTCCATCAGCCCGATTGCTGAGACCTTCTGTGGCTTCGAACTGACTGCCGGAAAAACTGTCGCCGATCGGACATATTCCGCGAAGACTTGGGAGATTGGATAGGAATTTCCGGACACGTCCATCACACCGCGAGGTCCCCACGTGTCGTAGAACGTCAAACTCGCGACACGCGGATGCGTTGCAAGCTGCCCCAGCACACCTGTTGTCCAAGCCGCCGCGAAACCGGTCGGTTGTCGCGCGTCTGTCTCGGGGGTGGACTGCGTGCCAGACTTGGAAGTTGCGTTCGGATTGAACCGCGGTCGCAGAGTGATCGGCGAAATAACCACCGGGCACCCGAAAATTGCAAACGCCGAATCAACGGTCTCGCGCTGCGCTTCAAGTGTCTCGCACAGGGAGAGATTATCGAAGGCATGGACCTGTGGATTGATCGAATAGCAGACCCGCATCGAATCATGAACCGTCGGTCGATTGCGATTCAACTCGGCGAAATAGGCGTTCGTGCCTGCCACCACCGGCAAACTGCCAGTCGCGTCGTCCGCAGCATCGACTCCTGCGCGTACCAGCGTTGCGGGCGCAGACTTCTGGCAAGGATCAAAGATCAGCAGTCGCGCGACAATATCGCGTTGGCTGACCAGCAGTTCAAAGCATCGTTGCCAGTCCGCGTCTTTGAGTTTGCTGGTGTGTACTGCGACCTCCAGTTGACAACCGATGTGACTCACCAAGGCAATGGTCGGAATCGTGTTCCAATCCTGATCACGCACCGCTGCAAAAATGCCACGTAGAATTTCGAACTGGTCAAAGCGGACGTAGCGCAGGAAGGCATTCTGGACGTCAAAATCCATCGACAATGGCCCGGCTCGCAACCGAAGCAACTCGCCCATCGAAAATACCCTGAAATGACCCGAAACCGCCTGCCCCGTGAATGAACTGGCTCGTCACGTAACGCAGGCTACATGAGATCTCAGTAAGATTCAATTGGGCCGAGATGGGGAGAACAATTACGTCCTGCTGTGAGAGATACCATTTGCCGAACGGTGCACGGAGATCAAATTCAGTAGCTGATCAAGCCAAACCGGGCACTACGTTTTAACTCTGATGTCTACAGAAGTGTATATTCATCGACTCGGCCATCCTGAACGACCAGAATGTCGCGGCCAAAGGCAATTGAACGATTGAGTCGGTGAAGTGAGGCCGTGACAGGCGAGGCATTCAGAAACAGTTAAGGCTTCCAGCGATACATCAGATTTTTTGAGTAGCCGTCGTCTTCGATGAAGACAACGAACTCGCCATCGGCCCGACGGAAAACATTGATACTGTGGACCATGTCCTGTAAGGCGTCCATCGGGACGGTTCCGGTACGCTTACCGGACGGTTGCATGTGCCCGAGATAACGCCGGTCCCGTTTATCGAACACCATCACGGTGCCAGTCGGCAGGTTTTGTGACGGGAGCACCCCCGCGTAAACCACAAAGATGTAATCGCCTTCGATGGCGAAATCGAACGGCTCGTAGGATTCGTGGTCGCTTCGGCCTTTTTCATGCGGCAACACCAACTGCCAATCAGTCCGTCGGTCTCTGGTCCAGTTGTCAAAACGAATCAAGTTCGGCCCCATCGGCTTCCAGTGTTCCGCTTTGTCAGTCGCCGTCGAACCGCCGAGAAACATCGTGTCAGTGCCTCGGTCGTAGACAATGCGGCGCAGCTCGGTCAGCGGTGCAGGCATCGGCGTGTGACGTCGTGTCGCCGTCTCATACACCAACACGCCGCGTCCTCCGACGTTGCCCAACGGATACTCGAAAATCCCGTCATGGCGGCTGGCCTGCCAGACCGTGCCGTCGATCCCAACAAACCAGCCGCGGGTTTCGCCCGTTGTCTGATGCGTGACTTCGTCGTCTTCTCGGCGTCCGTTTTCATTCGCATCCACCCAGATCGAATTCGTGCTGATCGCCGCGCAAGGGATTGCAATCTCGCCTTCCAAATCGGGATCGAAGCGGAAGACAAAGAGATCGCCGCCGTTCATATCGGGAAAGAACAGGTACGGCTTCCCGTGAATCACACGATGCCACACGCCACCGCGAGCCGGTGACTGCAATCGCGGATCATCGGGATAGCGGTCGGGGTGCAGCGTGAATGCTTCGGCAGTCCACTGCTTCCCAACGGGATGGCTGAGATCGAGCGAGTACCTATGCCGACTGCCAAACAAGCTAGTCGCATCACTGGCACGCACAGCATCCACGGTATCGAGCCACTCGGTGCTGCTGACGCGCCACCTCAAGTCACCACTGGGCGAATAGCTTTCGATGATGGTCGTGCCGCCATGTGCTTTGGCTATTGGCCCGCTCGCAACATACAGATTACCCTGCGCATCGGCACCCACGCCGATCGGCGCAACGAACCTCCGCTCGTCCATGCGACCCGGTGTCGGACCGGCAAACACGCCCCCTCGTTCGCCAAACGTGCTAGCCAGTTCGGGCTCGGAGTCGAGATGGTGATACACTAATACCTGACGGTTTTGCCCACCATCGGCGACCAGCAATTCACCGTTTGGCGCAATCGCGATGTCGGCCGGAATCACATCTTCCAGCAGAGCGATCGTCTGCGGCAACCTGTTCCCCTGAGCATCGAAGTGCAGGATGCTGCGCGACTCCGTGTCGACGATCCACAGATGTCCTGAGGCATCGATCGCCATTTCACCAGGGGCCGGAGCTGGCCAGTCGCCAATTGGCTTTAGTTTGTGATCGAACACGCGCACACGTCCGTCCGATGTTGATGCAAAGACATGATCGCTGGACGCGGCGACGCCGTGGATCTCCAGGCCAATCTCAATACGCAGCTCGGGCTTCCGACTGGCGACGTCGGCTCGATCGCGTCGAGCCAGCCACGTCCCTGTGATCTCGCCGTTGCGCCCCTCCGACGTCCCGGTGGCGAAGAAGATGTGGTGCTCGGTCGCACAAATCGTGTCACCCACAAGCCGATCAATGCCACCGCCCTTCCAATGGGCTGTTTGTTGTAACAGCTGGCCATCCTTGAAAACCGCGATGTTCCCGCGATGCTCCTCCCAGCCGACCGTCGTGAAGACCGAACCATCTGGTGCGACAAAAATGTCCTGGACATCTTGTGGTACCCAACCGGCATCACCGCCGGAGAACGAATTGCCGATCCACGAAACGGAATAGTTTTGCAACTCGTCCGCCAAGAGAGGTGTGATGCATGACAGACCTAGCATCGCTATCGCGGTCACGCTGCACAAAACTCGGGCGAACGATCCTCTTCTCGCGGTGTCGCAATGCGACGTCGTATCGATCATGGAATTACCTTTGGTTTCAAAAATAGCGAGGGGTCTCGCAGAACCCGGAAAAACTCATCGTGACATTGTTTCAGATCCGTCTTGGCACGCGGGATCACGAGCAGGTCGCCCGGATCGCCAGAAGGGACTGGACTGAATTCAACGGCCTTGCCCTTCTATTCCGCGCGCTGCACTTCAACGCCTGTCCAGCATTTTGGGTTGAATAACCACACCAGCGGAGCGCCGTCGCCGATTTGATTCGCTTGGCCAAGGTTGTCCTTGATCAGACGCCGCATGTCTTCGCAAAACGGGTTCTTCGGAAGTGATTCAAAATCTTTTGCGTTGAAGACCGAGTTCTTCTCCCAAAAGTCTCGCCCACCCCAGTCCACGTAACGAGTCTTTTTCGCCACGATGTATCCCGACCATCCATCTTTGCCGTTGTAGCCATAGTGTGAGACAAGGACATTGAAAACGACAATGCGGTCAGCGATGTCTGGCGCGAGGATCAGTGCGCTGGCGATTGTCGTCAACGGGCCGCCCGAGATAATGACCAGTGGTTTGTCGGGCGTTGCTTTTCTTGCCTCAGCGATGATCAGGTCGCTGCCCGGCGACTGTTTGACGATGGTGTCGTCAATGAGCCCGCTGGCCGGTGCACGCAGTACCTCATCGGCCCCACGTGTCAGATCGGGAATATTCTTCAGCCCGGAATCGCGAGCGAGTTTGAGCGCCTTCGCTCCGTCATCGAGACAACTCTGCATCGGATAGAGGTAGCCTTTCTCCCAATCCCACATATCTCGGCTGACGATGTTGCCGCGCAGGTTGGCCCGCCCGAGGCTCACCTGTGCCCAGAGGTAATTATTGTCAAAGACATCGAACCACCAGTCGTTATCGTAAATGATCGGACTGTCCGGTCCAACACCTTTGAGATACACACTGCCGTCACGCACTTCGTGTTCAGGAACAATGGCCTGGACCGGTGTCGCGGTCAACAGCATGACCGTCGTGATCAGCAGACAGAATCCAATTAAACCAGCCACTTTCGCGTGTTGCGTCATTTCGATTCGCCTTTCTCAATACCACTGTTCGCAGAATCACTGTCATCCGGGCGTGCCGCCAAATAGCCCCAATAATAGGACGTAGGGCCGATCGACTGTGTAATCGTATATTCTGTCATCGCGGGCCAGATTGGCAAATCGACGTACGCCTCTGCGGCGGGCCACGAATAGGAGTCTGGGACGGACGTCTTTCCAATGAACCAGGTATGAACCCATTGGTTGAACGGATAGTTCTCGGCCGGATCGCTTTGACCATAGACGGTAACGCCGACAGGCGGCGTCTGACCGGCGACACGCGTGTCAAGATGCAAAGGATGAAGTGGATGCTTGACCCCCACACCGACGGTGTAGGTCATGTTGTCCGGGTTTGCGCCCGCGCTGTAGTTCGCCGCTCGCAAAGCACCCTTCAAATACCTGGGATCTTGCGTAACGTAATGGGCGCGCGGCAGGACTTGAGCCACCATTTCGGGCACTGAAAAGTAACTCACGAAACCCATGGACGGCAGACTGGGAATTGCACTTGTCAGTCCAAAGCTGTTGCCTTCGGCGAATTTCAGCGCGGTTTCCGCACTACCAATCAACGCGGAACGCGCTTTCGCTTTGAGGTCCGCATCGCCCAGATCTTCCGGCAATCGAGCGTAAGCGAAAATGGCGTCAAGCTGAGCGACGGCGTCGTTGGCATTGGTCTGAAGTGTCGTGACTTCCCGGAACGCTTGGTGAAAAGCAGGACGCCCTGTTAACCAGTACAATTCCACGCTGGCGACGGCTTTGTATTCGATCGCCTTATCCGGCAATTGCGGAAGTGACTGCTGCTGTGCCCAGTTCCAGGCGCTGATCGCACTCGTTTCGTATTCGTCGGCGAGCTTGGCGTCATATTTTCGCAGTAGTCGTGCGGCTTTCGCAGCCACGCCAGCGTAGCGAAGAGTACTTTCCACGTCGGCTGCGTAAACACCGATCACCACCGAGTTCTGCCAGCTCGTTTCGCCGGCGCGTTGACCTCCTGCCGGCCCGAATCCACCGCGCACCGCACCGCTGGAAAGCTGCAGTCGTTGATGCCCCGCCAAGTTCCAGAGAGCTTCGTCAAGCAAATCGGGCAGTCGATTATCCGCCTCCGATGGCGGCAGCGACAGTTTGACATTCTCGAAGTAGTCCGGAAACAAATCGAGCAAGTCAAGATTCAAATAGCTTGCGTACAAATGTGGCGAGAGCGTGTCCCAGTCGCCTGCGTCCATGTAGCCACCGAACACGCCCGTAACCGGTTCCAGCTTTCCCTGACCGTTGTTCCAAAGTTCGATCAGGTTGGCTTTCCGTTCATCCTCCTGAGCTCCGGCAAAGGGGATGCTCAACTGAACAAACTTCGCCCCGTCTTCAGGATGAAAGTTTCGTGGTCGTTCGTAATCCGTGAAAGGCGCTCCGAGTGCGATTCCGCTCCGCTGGCGGAGAAAACCCTTCATCGATGTTTGGAATACCTTGCGCCACACATCCTCATTTATTTCAAACGGATAGCTGCAACCAATTCCGTCGACATAGACGCGATAGGTTCCCGGCTCCTCGAACTCACTGAAGTCCAGAAATAGAACGTCTGTCCGACTGTAGTTCCGTTGCTCCTTAAAACTCGGCTCGCCCTGATCCGCAGGAAACGCCATCTGAGCGACTCCATCGAACATCGACTTGCCACTAACCATGTCAAGCAGGTGGAATTGGAGCCCGGCTGGGTCCATGTGCAGTGCGCCGCCAGTGCCGAGCCATGTCGACAGGTATGCCCGTTTGTACGGATCACTTGGGCGGTAACCGATCTGCGATACGTGAACCGCATCACTGCGAACCTTTGTCGGTTCGTGTCGGTAAGTGATACTCGACTCGCGAGTGTTCACCGCTTTGAACTCGATCGTGTAACTCTTACCTTCCTGAAGGGGGCGTGGCAGCTTAAGAAAGATATGATGCCGCACCGGCATTTGATTGGATGTATACGCCAGATCCGTCAGTTTGCTCTTGCGATAGACCGCAGTGGGCGGCATGGCAGTTGCGTAATTGGAATCGTCGTCGGATTGAATCCGGTAGGCTTCAGGTTCCGCTAGCGTCACTTCCGTAATGGCTTCGCCCTCGACGTTATCGGCAGGCCGGACCACCTTTGCCGCGCTCGCATAGTCACCCAGCGTTCGAACTCCGGCGTCCTGCTTCCGCCAAACACTTAGATCGTTTGCTTGAAGCACGATCTTACCGTCCTCGACAACGAGTAGCTCATCACCCTGTTTGCGGATTTCGTCACCGGGTTGCGGTTCATAGGGCAACTGACCGGCGGGCTCGACTTTCAACTCCTGAATTGTGACCGCGAGGATGTCTGGTGCTACGGGAGCGACATGTTCAACGACCGACCCCGATTCGGAGTGCGAGACACCTGCGGACAGGGCTATGGCTTTCCTGGTTGCAAGCTCTTCGGCAACTTTCATTTTGCGGGCTTGTTCCTCAGCAAGTCGTTCTTTCAGAGCGGCTCGCAGGGCCAGCGTTGGAGCGTCAGGCTCTACGAGATCCAGTCTCACAACAGTGATGTCAATCGCTTTGTCCTGCCCGCGTCCCCACTGGCCCTGCAGTCCAAGTTGTCTGATTTGACTGAGGTCAAGTCCCACCATCTTTCCTTCGTCTTTGATTTGATTCGGCGAACCAAGCCCGGCCCCGTCTTCCGCTACCAGCTCGACCGGCACTCCCACGGGCTTGCCCTGCAGGCTGAAAAGAAACAGATGCCCCGTCCCGTCGGCATCATTGAAAATGACATTAATTCCTTCCGCCTGGTTGCCTTCGTTGATTCGAAGATGCAACCGCGGGCTGCGGCCGGCGAAGGCAGCGAGATCCAGCTTAATATTCACGCCGGCCCCTCCGGCATTTTTCGGCGCCTGAATCCTGACTCCTCCATCCGCTGCCGTCGTCTGATCTTTCCAGTCGAGATAAGTGAACTCGAACGGTGTGCGGAAGTCGAAGGCAACCGCGTCGTCCTCGCGGACCTCAGGTGTTTCAGCGAAAACAGGACACGCGCAACAAAAGATTAGCGCACAACTAATCGTGAGTTTCATTCTATCCCTGTCCTGATAATGACGGCTTTAATAATCTTGTCCGCAGGCTTCGTCGATGCGATGGGTGTCAACAAGGAAATCGTTGTGTGTCTCAGCACTTTTCGCCTCGGTTTTAAGGAATCCCAAGAGCAATTCATCTGAGATCTCAGATGGATCTTAATGCAGGTTAGTGGCTATGGCTTCAGCCAACAACCATAAATTATAAATTTTTATTTACTTCGCACCTGCCTATTGACTACACTGAGATCTCAGATAGATTTCTTTTCAGCGGGTTGTACTGGAGTCGTAATTTTTTTCAGGAGTGCGTTTATGTCGGCCGTGGCTGGAGTCGGTTCGCGGAATCTTTTTCAGCCCGTGGAATCACCACGATCTCTGTTGAAGCAACAAGCCTATGACGAACTGAAGCAACGGATTCAGGATGCGACGTTTGCCCCAGGAGCGTTTCTGTCTGAGCGGCAATTGGCGTTGCAGCTTGGGATGAGCAAGACACCGGTTAAGGCGGCGCTGGAACGATTAGAGTCGGAAGGATTTATCGCCGTCTCGCCACAACAGGGCATTGTCGTTCGAGAACTTTCTGTTCACGAGATCGCGGATCAGTTCGAGATTCGTCTCGCTCTTGAATCTTTTGTTCTGCGCAGTGTGAGTGGAAAACTCAGCGACCTTGAAGTATCGCGAGTTCGTGAAAACCTGGAGCGACAGAAAGATGCGGTTGGCAAGACCGATGTGGTGGCAGCGACGGAACTTGACGCGGAGTTTCATGGGATCTTCTGCGAGTGCCTTGGAAACCAGGAAATCATTCGCGTGATGCTGCATCTGCGTGAAAAGATTCATCGAGTGATTGGTCGGGTCTTTCAAAAGACGGTGGATCGATTTGAGGCAAGCTGGAATGAGCATTCGGCGCTTGCTGAAGCGGTGCTGGCTGGTGATGCCGAACTTGCAGTCCAAAGGCTTCAGGAGCATCTGGAGTATGGTAAGCAACTATTGCTCTCGCCGCGCCGCTAACGTATTCCGTGCTCGTGAATGGTCAGCAGGTCGCTGCGAATTACAACAGCGGGGCGACAGGACACTGGGATCGACTTGGTCCATGGTACACCAAAGCTACGAAAGACCAGAACATTGTCGTGACCAGTCAGGGAGGAACGGCGAATTTTTCCGGAGTGGAAATCTGGAAAGGCCAGTACGACGGTATTAATACATCGATCAGCGATGAAGATCTCGCCTTCTTTGAAAAGCGTATTCGACCGCTGCTGGCGAACAAGTGCTACGAATGCCACAGCGCGGAATCGAAAGAATTGCAGGGCGAGTTGCTGGTCGATTCGCGAGCGACATTGCGGCGCGGCGGCGCTAACGGCCCGGCAGTGGTTCCCGGTGACGTCGATAAGAGCCTGCTGATCAATGCCGTTCGGTACGACGATGAAAACATGCAGATGCCGCCCGATGAAAAGCTGTCGGATTCAGAAATCGCAGATCTCGAACGCTGGGTCAGTATCGGTGCTCCGGATCCGCGGACGCACGCCACGAAGCATATCGGCAAACAGATCGATATTGCCGCAGCCCGCGAATTCTGGTCGCTGAAACCGATCACCAATCCATCCGTGCCGCAGGTGAAGAACGCGAAATGGCCGTTCAGCGACATCGACCGCTTTGTTCTTGCCGAACAGGAAGCAAAGAATCTTCGACCATCGCCGGATGCCGACAAAAGCGTCCTCATTCGCCGAGCGACATACGACCTCATCGGTCTGCCGCCAACACTCGATGAAGTTACCGACTTTCTGGCGGACGAATCCAGAGAAGCGTTTGCAAAAGTCGTCGATCGGCTGCTTGCGACGCCTCGCTACGGAGAACGCTGGGGGCGGCACTGGCTGGACGTTGTGCGATATGCCGACACGGCTGGTGACAACTCGGACTATCCGATTCCTCAGAATCATCGCTATCGCGACTGGGTGATTGATGCCTTCAATCGCGACCTGCCCTACGACGAATTTGTTCGCGACCAGCTTGCGGGCGATCTGCTTGGCAGCGCGACCGAATTGGAACGACAAGCGAAGATCATTGCCACCGGATACATCGCCAACTCGCGACGTTTTGGTTCGCGAGTCGATGATTATCCTCAGCACCTGACGATCGAAGACACGATCGATAATCTCGGACGATGTTTCTTGGGGATGACGCTCAGTTGCGCGCGTTGTCATGATCACAAATTCGATCCGATTACGAATCGCGACTATTACGGACTGTACGGCATCTTTGCCAGCACGCGGTATCCGTGGCCGGGTATCGAACTTGATAAGCAACAGAGAAACTTTGTGCCACTGGTGGCGCCAGAACGCAAAGCGGAACTTGAACAGGCTGCGGCGGCCCGCCAGAAGGAACAGTCGCGACTTGATGAGGAAGTGAAGCAGCTTCAAGAATCGCTGAAAAAGGCCGCAGACAAGGATAAGGACGACGCGAAACAGAAACTGAAGGAAGCCGAACGTCGCGCCAAAGAATACCGCGAACAGCCGCCACTGTATGAAACCGCTTACGCCGTCGCGGACGCCGAAAACCTGCACGATGCCTCCGTGCAACTGAAAGGCGACCCCGCCCGCACGGGCGATGTTGTGCCGCGTCACTTTCTGACAGTCTTTGGAGGCAAGGAATTGCCTGCTGACTGTCAAACGAGTGGTCGTGAACAACTGGCTGAATGGATTTTGGCCGACGACAATCCACTGCCCGCCCGTGTCATGGCGAACCGCATCTGGCAGCATCATTTTGGACAGGGGCTGGTGGCCACACCCAACGACTTCGGGAAGCAGGGCAAGCGTCCGACACATCCGGCTCTGCTCGATTACCTGGCAACGCAGTTCCGATCAGGAGGCTGGTCAATCAAATCGATGCATCGCCTGATGATGCTGTCACGCACTTATCAGCAGTCATCAGAACGTAGCCCCGCAGCAATCGCAGATGATCCTTCGAATGACGGGCTGGCGGGATTTCCACGGGTCCGGCTGGACGCCGAATCCATCCGCGACACGATGCTGGTACTTGGCGGGAATCTGGATTTGTCTCCCGCTGGTCCGCATTCATTTCCTGACCAAAGCACCTGGGACTTCACACAGCACAAGCCGTTCAAGGCTGTCTACGAAACAAACCGACGCAGCGTTTATCTGATGACGCAACGCATCCAGCGGCATCCGTTTCTGGCAAACTTCGATGGAGCCGATCCTTCAACCAGTACCGGATCCCGGATGACCAGCACAACACCGTTGCAGGCTCTGTATCTGCTCAACGATCCATTTGTGCACGAACAGTCGCGTTTGGTGGCCGAGCGGATTCGAACTCATGCAGACAACGACACTGCAAGATTGAACTTTGCGTACGAACTCATCTTTTCGCGCCCTGCGGCAACTGAGGAAATCGCCGCCGGTCAGAAATTCCTGATTGACGCTGCGGCACTCTTGAAAAACACCGGCATGTCGGATGAACAAACAGAGATTGAAGTCTGGCAAGCGCTTGTGCGGTCTTTGTTTCGGTTGAATGAATTTGTTTATTTGGGTTGACGATTTGTGCCTTCTCCCCTGGCAAGGGGGAGAAGGTGGCCGACAGGCCGGATGAGGGGGGCGATGTTGAGACGCGAACTTGCCTACAAACGACAAAATGAAGTCGCTCAATTCCCCTCACCCTAGCCCTCTCCCCCCGTGGCACATCACTTAAGTTGGAAATCTGAATGCGGGGGGAGAGGGGACAATCGCAAGGCTTTCATTGATAAGAATTCTGTTCTTCCAACACCCACTGAGGCTCCAGTCATGTCTTCAACATCACCTTCATTTCCATTTCGTCGCCGTGAAATCCTGCGCTCCTTCGTAGGCGGTTCGCTGCTGATGCCGGGGCTGCTGTCCGAATTACTTGCTGATTCCCCAGTCACCAAGCCGGACGATCCGCTCTCCCCCAAAGAACCACACTTTCCGGCCAAAGCGAAGCGAGTCATCTTCGTCTTTTCAAACGGCGGCGTGTCGCATATGGACACGTTTGACTACAAGCCGGAACTGTTCAAAGCGGACGGCAAGATGCTGGGCTCGGGCGGCGGTCTTTCCAACCAACAGCGAGTTCTGCTGAAGCCACTCTGGGAGTTTCGTCCTGGCGGCAAGTGCGGCACGCTGGTGAGTGACTTGTTTCCAAACCTGCGGGAATGCATGGATGATGTCTGCGTCATTAAGTCGATGAATGGCAACGACAACGAACACTACAACGCCACGCTCGGCATGCACACGGGATCGTTCTTTTTCTCGCGTCCCAGCATTGGATCGTGGGTGAGTTACGGACTGGGAACCGTCAATCAGAATCTGCCGTCGTTCATCGCGTTGTCGCCTCAAATGCCGTACGCCGGAACGCAGATCTTCAACAACGACTTTCTCCCCGCCTACCATCAGGGCGTGCGCGTCATCGGCGGCAAAGAGCCGATCGCCGATCTGGCACGCCGCACACCGCAGGCAGGTCTTCAGGAATTGGAATTGGGGCTCGCCGATGTGCTCAACAATCGCCATCTGCAGGCACGTAGCGGCGACACGAATCTTTCCGCCCGCATCCGCAGTTTCGAAACTGCGTTTCACATGCAAGCCGATGCCCCCGAAGCCTTTGATGCAGGACAGGAATCAAAAGAGACGCTTTCGATGTACGGACTGGAACCTGGCAAGACCGACGGGTTTGGCTGGCAGTGTCTGGTCGCACGGCGACTCGCCGAACGCGGCGTGCGGTTCATTGAACTCGTTGATGGCAGCAGCAGCAACAACTGGGACCAGCACGGCAACATGGCCGAACATGCCGACCATGCGAAAGGCATCGATAAGCCCCTCGCTGGTCTCCTCACGGACTTGAAAGATCGCGGAATGCTGGACGACACACTGGTCGTCTGGACGACGGAATTCGGCCGCACACCGGGAGTCGATGGCGACAAAGGCCGCGGCCATCACAGCGCGTGCTTTTCCTCCTGGCTGGCTGGAGCAGGAGTCAAAGGCGGCATGACATATGGCAACACCGACGAAATCGGTGCCACCGTCGCCGAAAACGGCGTGCATGTTCACGACTTCCACGCCACGATTCTGCATCTGCTTGGAATCGACCACACGCGACTGACGTATCGTCACGCCGGTCGCGACTACCGCCTGACGGACGTGCATGGCCATGTCGTGAAGGATGTACTTGCTTGAGTCACAGGTAGCGTTCGAAAGGCGAGGGGGAAGCTCGAGAAGAGGGACGGCCCTCCAAGCCGTCATGAAACAGTTTGGACGGCGGTCCTGCGGTAAGATATTATCTGCCACTCGCCTAATAAAACGCCGTCGCCAGACGTTTGCGGAAGTCAGCGGCGAGACGGGACTTAGATCCCATAACCGCCAACAGGCCGACCATAACTTCTTTGGCCTGTACGCCAACGCCATCGCGATTTTTCGCCACGAGTTCAAGGCACAGTTCACACGCTTCTTCGAATCGACTGTCCGCACCGTACGCTTCTGCCAGTTTAAGCTTCAGCGTCAGATCGTCTGGATTGGCTTCAAGCGACTTCTTCGCTTCAGAAACGCCGCCGGATTCTTCTACCTGGCTGCGCATTTCAAGTTGTGCGACGAGTGCCTGGGCTTCTGGTTCAAGGTAGCCACGCTGATTGAGTTCATCAATAATCTCACGGCATTCCTGATCACGATTCAGTTCCAGCAGGACTCGAGCATGATGAATGCGAAACGCGGCGAATTCCGGTTCCAGCTCGCTGGCCTTGCGATAACACGCTTCGGCAAGTTCAGGTGAGCCGTCAGCTTCGTGTTGCTGGCCCTGGTCAAAGGCTTCCGCCGCAGGAGATGGCATGAAGGATTTCAGCCATTCGCGAAGTTCCGGTTCCGGCTTCACCCCGGCAAATTGACTCACCGGCTGTCCATCCAGCATGGCAACAACGAAGGGAATCGATTGTACTCCAAACGCCTGAGCGATCTCTGGATTCTGATCGACGTTGACTTTCACCAGGCAGAACGCGCCGTTGGCTTCGGTCGTCAGCTTTTCCAGAATCGGAATCAACTGCTTGCACGGACCACACCAGTCAGCCCAAAAATCAACGACCACAGGTCGCATGGTGGACTGCTGGATGACATCATTTTGAAATGTCTCCATCGTGGTATTGATGATGGATGGCGTGTCGGGCATGGCGAAAACTTTGAAAGTACCGGGGAAATAAGTATCGCTGAATGATACTCATCTCCCCTGCAGCCTTCAATCACGCAGCGCGGGCAACTTTCGGTGTCGTGGTGCCGGCGATTCTCGCTTCCATGGCCAGAATCTCCTGGCTCATCGCCATGTAGTCCGCAGCACCGGGACAGGTCGGAGCATAATCGATAATCGACTGCCCGAAACTTGGCGCTTCGGCCAGTTTAATGTTGCGACGAATGCGGGTCTTAAAGATCTGAGCCGACGCCCATGGAGTGTCGCCATCGCTGGAGTGCAGAAACTGTTTCAGGTCTTCTGTGACGTCTGCAGCTAATCGGGTTCCCGATTCATACAGACACATCAGAATGCCGGTGACCCGCAGATCCCGATTCAGACGTCTTGTGACGAGGGCTGTGGTTTCGAACAGCTTCGAAAGTCCCTGCAGAGCGAAAAAGTGCGGCTGCAGCGGGATGAAGACTTCACTGGCGGTCGTGAGCGCGTTAATGGTCAGAATTCCCAACGATGGTGGACAATCCATGACGACGTAGTCGAATCGATTCTGTTCTTTCCAGTGCTGCATGGCGTTTCGCAGGAAAAATTCGCGGCCCGAAACACCGGCGAGTTCCACTTCGGTCGCAGCCAGGTCGATATTCGCAGGGATCAGCGACAGGTTCTCGCCGACTAGCTGGCGTGTTTCATCCAGCATCGCCTGTTGACTAAAGACATCATACACGGTCGGCATATCGGGGCCTGCTTCGACGCCGACATGAAACGAGGCATGACCTTGTGGATCAAGATCCATCAGGCAAACACGGCGGCCTTCGCGGGCCAGTGCTGCTGCGAGGTTGACGCTGGATGTTGTCTTGCCGACACCACCTTTTTGATTCATCACTGCAATCGTACGCATGACCGAACTTCCTGTTTCAAACCGCGGTTCTGGTGTGAGTTCCCGAGATCGTTGCCGGGGGTGCGATCTTAAACATTTCGGTTCATTAGCTGACAGGGCGTTTGAGCGAAAAATGGCCCGGAGACGAGCGACTACGGCAGACGTCACATAAAAGCGAAGGCGACGCGCAGACTTCGCCGCACGCTTGAAACCCGTCCGGCGATTTTTGCAGAAATCCCTTTGGGCCCTTGTTCCGAGGCTCCAGCCTCGGAACACGCTGTTCGGAGGCTCCTGCCTCCGCAGTTCGTCTCTGGAGGCAGGAGCCTCAGTGCATCGCATTCCAAGGCTGGAGCCCTGGAACGAGAATTAAGCCAACCAGAGCGTCGATTTTAGGGGCGAGACGACACATAAAGACTCTCAAAAAAGGCCAGAAAGACCGCCAGAGTTTACTTTTGACGGGGCCGTGATCCCGTTTCCCAGGAAACTCGTGCCCCCCACTCGCGCAGTCTGCAGATGCGACCACTACAATGTTCCCAGCGGTTCATTCTTGGAACTCAGTCTGTAGACTTCGAACGGTTTCTTTTCGACTTCAATTCGTTTGAGGCCCATGTTCGAGGCTGCTGAAGTCTCCAACGGCCTTTTCGCTACCCAAGGATATAGTGTCATGTTATCGGCAAATTTAAATCTGGACGGAAAATCGTACGAGTTGCCGGTGATTCGTGGCACTGAAAACGAAACAGCGGTAGATATTACCAAGCTGTTGGCACAATCCGGTGTCATCACCATGGACCCCGGCTTCAACAGCACGGGAGCCTGTCAGAGTGCCATCACCTACATTGATGGCGACAAAGGAATTCTGCGATATCGCGGATATCCGATTGAACAGCTTGCGGAGCGATCGGATTTTGTCGAAACGTCATACTTGCTCCTTTACGGCGATTTGCCGACTGCCGCACAGCTCAAGGCGTTTCGTGCTCAACTGACGTATCACAGCATGATCCACGAAGACATGAAGAAGTTCTTTGAAGGATTTCCGCCGAATGCCCATCCTATGGCAATTCTGTCGGCCATGGTCGCATCGCTTTCGACGTATTATCCGGGCACAGAAGACGACCATTCGGACGTGAACATCGTACGTCTGATTGCCAAGGTTCGCACGATTGCCGCGTACGCCTACAAAAAGTCGATTGGTCAGCCCACGATTTACCCTCGAAACGATCTGCCCTACTGCGCGAACTTCCTGAACATGATGTTTGCCGTGCCTGCCGAGGAGTACAAAATCAGTCCGGTACTGGTGAAGGCGCTGAACCTGCTGTTGATTCTGCATGCCGATCACGAACAGAACTGCAGCACGTCCACCGTCCGAATCGTCGCCAGCAGCCGAGCGAATATCTTTGCTTCGATCTCAGCAGGCATCTGTGCTCTGTGGGGACCGCTGCACGGCGGAGCCAATCAGGCCGTGCTCGAAATGCTGCAGATGATTCACGAAGACGGGGATGACTATGAGAAGTACGTGAAGAAAGCGAAAGACAAAGACAGCGGTTTTCGTCTGATGGGCTTTGGGCATCGCGTCTACAAAAACTTCGACCCTCGCGCGACAATTCTGCGAAAGATGGCCGGACAGGTTCTGGACGAACTGGGTATCTCGGATCCATTGCTTGATATCGCTCGCAATCTGGAAAAAGTGGCTCTGGAAGACGAATACTTTGTGAGCCGTAAGCTCTATCCGAACGTCGATTTCTACAGCGGTATTCTGTACCGTGCGATGGGAATTCCGACCAATATGTTCACCGTGATGTTCGCAATCGGACGCCTGCCAGGCTGGCTGGCGCACTGGCGTGAACAACGCGACGAAGAAACCAGCCGCATCTATCGGCCGCGTCAGGTTTATACAGGTGCGACGGTCCGCGATTATGTCCCGATGGATGATCGCAAATAGTTTTGTTTCCATATTGAATCACAATCATTCAAGTCAGGGATATCGATATGCCGCTTAAAGTCGGCGTCAACGGTGCTGGTGGGCGAATGGGGCAACGAATCGTGGCCCTCACCATGAAGGATCAGGATCTGTCGCTGGCGGTCGCGCTGGAATGGTCCGGGAGTTCGGTTCTCGGCCGCGATGCTGGTGAATTAGCCGGTGCCGGCCATGCAGGCGTTCCCATCACGTCTGAACTGGATCAGCACGTCGATGTGATCATCGATTTCTCGACTCCAGAAGGTTTGATATCCGTACTGGCGCTTTGCGAAAGTCGTCGTATACCACTCGTGGTCGCCACAACGGGGATCTCTTCTGAGTTACGCGATGCCGTGCTTTCAGCCGCACAATCGACGCCGATAGTGATGTCTCCCAGCATGAGTGTCGCGGTGAATCTGGTGATGAAGCTGGTTTCCGAAGCGGCTCGAGTTCTGAAAAATAATTCGGACGGTGTGGACGTCGAAATCATTGAGCGACATCATCGATTCAAGGAAGACGCACCCAGCGGGACAGCTTTGCAGTTCGGTAAAATCGTTGCCGAACAAATGGGGCAGGAACACCATGTCCACGGTCGCGATGGGCGAGTTGGTCAACGTTCGCTGAACGAAATCGGCTATCACGCGGTACGAACAGGCGACAACGTCGGTGAGCATACAATCGTGTTCGGGATGATGGGTGAAACGATAGATATGACCGTTCGCGGCCATACCCGCGACAGTTATGCTTACGGTGCTCTTGCTGCGGCAAAATTTGTCGTCGCGCAAGGTGCTGGCTTGTATTCCATGGCCGACGTCCTCGGGCTGTAGTCCACAACGCTGCTGTTTCACCTGTACTTTTCGTCAAGGTCCAATCTTCAATGGCCAGCGTGACACTAACGGTTCTGGAGGGCCTTGAACGAGGTCGCGTTTTTCGCAATCTTCATACACCGATTACGATTGGTCGAGAAGAAGTGAACAGCGTGCAACTGAATGATGAGCGTATCAGCCGTTTGCACGCAAAGCTGCAGGACGATGGCGGCCACGTGATCTTCACGGACCTGAATAGTACCAATGGCAGTCGCATTAACGGACATCCCGTGCAATTGCGGATTCTGCGACCCGGAGATCATCTGCAGTTGGGCCGTTGCACGCTGTTGTTTGGCAGCGATGAAGAAATCGCTGATCGAGCCAGGCAATTGGGCGTTAACGTCGATGCTTTACTGCCCATGCAGGGACCTCACGGAAGATCGCTGCCAGCAGGTGGGCATGAAGATGCTGAGTTCAGCATGGCAGACAACTTAAACGGCGAACATCTGCTGTTCCCATTGTTTCCGAATGAGCGTCCGCCTTTGCCGGCAAATCTTTCAACGCTGCAGCAGGCCAAAATGTCAGATGTCCTGGCCTGCATTCACGAACAACTGCAGAACGTGATTCTGTCGGCGACGCAGCGGGATGAATTTGGTGATGGCAATATGGATATTGCCTGGAACCGATTTCAAAATCTGCTGTTGCTTCAGCGTGATTTGGCAAAATGGCTGCAAAGTGCGTCGAATCCGGATGCTGAAGAGTCCTAGCGGAATCGCGCCCGTTAATAATCGTTTAACCCGACTCGAAGAGGAGGAGCCGAGCGCCCAGCCTCCTCTTCGAGTCGGGTTAAACGGAGCAATACGATTCACCTCAATGAACACAGCATCTGACAATTCCATGATTTGCATCCGCGGCGCACGAACTCACAACCTTCGCAATATCGATGTTGATCTGCCGTCCGGAAAACTCATCGTGATGACGGGCGTCAGCGGTTCCGGTAAAAGTTCTCTGGCCTTCGATACGCTCTTTGCGGAAGGCCAACGACGTTATCTGGAAAGCGTCTCCGTTCAGACACGGACCTTGCTTCGTCAACTACCGCGGCCGGATGTGGATGATATCACCGGGCTGGCTCCTACCATCAGCGTCGATCAGCGAGTCTCCTCCGTTCCCGTACGAAATACCCTGGCCGTGACGGCGGAGATTCATGATTTTCTGCGACTGCTGTATTCACGCGGCGGCACCGCACACTGCACAAGTTGTGGCCGATCGGTGCAGCGGCAATCGGTCGATCAGATTCTGCAACGCACACTTCTGTTGCCGGAACGCACGCGGCTGATGATTCTGTCGCCGATGGTTCGAGGCCGACGAGGCGGACATAAAGAAGTGCTTGAACGGATCGCTCGCAACGGTTTTGTGCGTGCCAGAATCGACGGCGAGGTAGTGGATATAGCGGAAGCCACATCGCTCGACGCCAGGAAATCACACACGATTGAAGCCATCGTGGATCGTATCGTGCTCAAGGACGGCATATCGCCGCGACTGCGTGAATCAATCGAACTCGCATGTCGTGAAAGTGATGGGACCTGCATCATCAGCCATGAAGCGGATGGTGTCTGGATTGAAAAACTGTACAGCACACGCTTCAGTTGCCCGGATTGTGATCTCAATTTCGCAACACCGGAACCACGCAACTTCAGTTTCAATTCGCCATGGGGAGCCTGTCCGGAATGCACGGGATTGGGTCTGCAAGGTGCCGTTGATTTCGATCAAGAAATCACGACGTTTCATCATCAGCCATGCCAGACATGTCACGGATCAAGACTTCAGCCGTTCCCCTCTGCAATTACGTTTTTGTCGATGACGATTCAGCAGTTTTCGCAGTTAAGCGTCGCTGATGCACTGAAGATCGTCGATGATTGGATCGGGCAAGTTGGTCAATCAGGCGAATCGTCAGGAGTCTCACTGTCGCAGGAGTCCCGGCTCGTTGCGGAACGTACGTTACCGGATATTCGGGCTCGTCTGAAATGCCTGGACGATGTGGGCATCGGCTATCTGACGCTGGATCGTGCAACACGAACATTGTCAGGCGGCGAGTTTCAGCGGTCGCGGCTGGCGGCGTCTCTCAGTTCGCAATTGCATGGGGCCTGCCTGATTCTTGACGAACCAACGGCCGGCTTGCACCCTCGCGATACGCAGCGGCTCTTGAAAACGCTCAATCAACTTCGCGATTCAGGAAGCACAGTCATTGTTGTCGAACATGACGGAGACATCATCCGAGCCGCAGACTGGCTCATTGATCTCGGACCAGGCGCGGGAGCGGATGGAGGACGCTTGTTGTTTGCGGGAACTCCGGCCGATGCAAAGCTGCACGCGCAATCACCGACGGGAAAATATCTGCGTGGCGAATTGCCCAAAGTCGCATCTTCTGCCGTTGAAATGACTCCATCGTCGCGGCGGCTAACGATTCGAAACGCGCGGCTCAACAATCTCAAGAATATCACAGTCGATTCGCCCTTGGATTGCCTGGTCTGTGTGACGGGCGTGAGCGGATCCGGCAAAAGCTCGCTGATTACAGACACGCTGCTGCCGATAGTCGCCGCCGTCGTAAATAGGCAGCGCGATCCCGCCACCGCAGCCGCCGACGCGCGCTGTGACGGCGTCGATGGCATTGAATATATTCAGCGTGTCGTTTCGTTGGATCAAAGTTCTCTCGGTCGGTCGTCGCGATCCTGTATTGCAACACTCAGCGATGTATGGAACGACGTGCGGCGATTGTTCGCAAAGACACGCGATGCACGGGCTCGCGGATTTACATCACAGCACTTCAGTTTCAATTCCGGTGAAGGACGGTGCAGTGACTGTCGAGGCACAGGCACACGCAATGTACGAATGAACTTCCTGCCGGACGCTGTCGTGCCTTGTCCTGCCTGCCACGGATCACGTTTTAGCGCCACGGTGAGATCGATTCGGTTTCGAGATCGTTCGGTGGCAGATATTCTGAAGATGCGCGTCGATGAGGCGGCAGATTTCTTCAGCGAGTTCCAGAAGCTGCACAGCGTGATTGAAACATTTCGCAGCGTCGGCCTCGGATACCTGACGCTGGGCCAGCCAGCGACGACATTTTCAGGTGGCGAAGCTCAACGGGCAAAGCTGGCGTCCGAGCTCGCAGCTCCATCAACGCAACACACACTCTACATTCTTGACGAACCCACCAGCGGCCTGCATCCTGCTGACGTCGGATGTCTAATGAGTCATCTTCGCCAACTGGTAATCAGCGGGCACAGCGTCATCGTGATCGAACACAATCCAGACGTCATTCGCTGCAGCGACTGGATTATAGACATCGGCCCCGACAGTGCCTCGCTTGGCGGTGAAATCGTCTACGCTGGCCCTGCGATTTTTTGAGGCAATCGCCGGGCGATGCCTTGGGCTTTCACATTGTGGGCCTTTGGCCCGGAATCGCATGGCGAGTGACAGGAGTCGTTAGCCGCGCGTCGAATCGTCGTAGCCGGAGAACTCCGGTTTCAAGACGCGGATTTCAATACTATCTGCCTCGTCAGGGCGGAGCGATAATCGCAGGCCATCGACTTCGATTTCCTTGATGCGATACATGCGTTGCCCTTCGCGTGGACGGATCGAGCTGGGTAAATTGCCGCCGAACAAATTGAAGCGCGATGAGTTGCGTTGATCATTGGTGGAACTTTCAGCTTGTTCTTCCTGAGCAAGCACCACACGAATCGCCGGAGTCGCCGGGTATTGCAGCGTCATGCGCAGAGTCTTACCCAGTTCTCCTTCCCTGCGTGAATTCAGCGATGGCGTGAAACTCATTTCCAAGCCGTCTTCCACCGCGCGATGGCCGGCGTATTGAAACGTCGAGCTACCGTCAGAAATAGTTGTCTCCGCATCGTTGAGTTTCCATCCACGCGCCGCGGCGACGGAAATCGCATTTATGCGACCTGAAGGTCGAGGCACCGCAGTCAGAGTTGAAGCCAGATATGTGCTGGCCCGCGCAGGAAGCTCTTCCGGTCCAAGTAGTTTTGCGCACAGCAGTAAACCGGGGATAGGGATTCGACGCACGATCTGCTCATCATCCAGCAGTGACTTCAGCTTTGTCTTGTCTGCCGAATGAAAATACAAAGACACCAACGCGACCGTACTTTGCTCTGTTTCAAGTTCATCATCCATGTTGCAGAGAATGAGATTTTCGGCATCGCGATATTCGGCATGACGACCAAGCACCCACGCGCAGACGAGATTGGACTCCCAACTGCGTGTTGAATAATCGAACGCCCTGGCTGCTGTCCGAGGAGCTTCCGGGTCATGCTGGCTCTCCTGAATCAATGCCAGATTCGCCATGCTGCTGGCGAGCATATCGTCCTGTCGAAAATGGCCCTGGCCGATTTCCGTCAGGCGTTGAAATGTCTTTGCCGCGTCGTCCGTTTTGCCAAGTTGCTGCTGAGTCCGGGCGACGTAATACCAATACGGCGGATAGCATTCCATGAACCGTTCTGATCGCGCGAGCATTCGCAGACGTCGTTCAGGGTCTTTTTCTTCCAGAGTATCCGATAACTGATCCAAATCCTGGTCGCGCAGCAGCCAGCGGTCGGGGATCTCATTTTTTCGGCTGAGCTTCCAGAAGCTATCAAGAAACGTCGAAGATCGCGTCATCAGCGTGGTGAATTGCGTCTTCTCGACCTGCCACAAGTCTGAGTCGCGTTTGATGCTCGTCGTTCGGTAGTCCCACCAACTGTTCGCGCCCGATTGGATCACCGAACCAAGTTGCCCCGTGGCCGCCTGTGCTCCGATGACAAAGAAATCGGTGCCCATCTTGCGCTGTGTTCCCCGGACGAATTGTTCTCCAATGACCGTCCGCTCGCGATCGCTGATTTCTACCTGTCCGATTTCGTCAAGAATGGACCGATACAGCACAATGACTTCGGGATCGTCGATCTGGTTCAGGTCGAGATTGTTCAGGATTCGCTGTTGCTCTTCCACCAGCACATTCTTGGACGGTGCGCGGCGAATACGATGCAGCGCAGCGCGGCAGTAATTCAAAGTCACAGCCGTATTTCGGCGACTGACTTCGGTTGCCGGCGTCACTGAGGAAGTGACAACTGACGATGCGGTCCCCTGCGCACAAGCCGCAGTCGGAATGGCACACAGCGAAAACAGCAACAGAGCAAGGCTCAATGGAAAATGTTTCATGGTTTTAGTCACTGATCAGGAGATGTCTTTTGCGAACAGGTTTCCGACGGTCTTCGCCGAGTGGTCAAAACCTCTGACCAGCAACCCAGATATTCGTTCACAACACAACATCCCAAACCAGCCGACGTCAGCTCATCCATGAACCGCGCAAGCCGAACGTTCCCATCATTTCGTTCGGCGCGAAGAAGACAACCCGTAAACCCGACCATCCAGAATTTAGCAGGACGGACGCGACGTTTGTGCATGGCAGATAAACAGGGGGACATGCAGGATCTGCCGGAGCTGTGCCTTGAGCAAAGGCTGGCAGTAAAAATGGGAGGACCGAGATGAATGAGATAAATGCGGTGTTACGTCCTTGTTCCGAGGCAGGAGCCCCGGAACGAGAATTCGTTACTGTTTCAGGAAGAAAATTTGGACGGGCTGGAAAAGCCCGTCCTACGATCGTTTTCCTATCGCAGTGTTTACGGAAAATCGTTAGATAGCCTGTGGAGTCACTAAATAATATCGGCGCGATGACATGGAGGTCACCTGTGCGCAATTCATTTCTGTCATTTTCACTTCCGCTGATTGGTAACGAAGAAATCGACGAAGTCGTCGAAGCTCTGAGATCCGGCTGGCTGACGTCGGGGCCTCGGACGAAACAGTTTGAGCAGGATTTTCGAGATGCCGTTCAGGCACCAGCAGCCCTTGCCCTCAATTCCTGCACCGCCGGATTGCACGTTGCGCTGAAAGTGTTGAACATTGGCCCCGGCGACGAAGTCATTACGACGCCAATGACATTTGCAGCGTCCGTGAATGTGATCGAACACGTTGGAGCCACGCCGGTTCTGGTCGATGTCGAACCAGATACGCTCAACCTGCAGCCTGACGCTGTGGAACAAGCGATTACAAACAATACCAAGGCCATTATCGCGGTCCACTACGCCGGGCATCCAGTGGAGCTCAACGCGCTGCGAGCGATCGCCGAACAATATCATTTGCACCTCATTGAAGACGCCGCGCACGCGGTGGGTGCCAGTTTTGAAGGCCAGCCGATAGGCTCTGGATCAAACCTCACAGCCTTCAGTTTTTATGCGACTAAGAATCTGACCACTGGTGAAGGCGGAATGCTGACGGGTGCCGCAGACTTGCTGGATCACGCTCGTGTGGTCAGTCTGCACGGCATGAATCGTGAAGCGTGGAGCCGATATTCAGCCGGCGGCAAATGGGCTTACGATATTGTGGAGCCGGGATTTAAGTACAACATGACGGATATTCAGGCGGCCATTGGTTTGCAGCAATTGAAACGTTTCGATCGCATGCAGGAACGCCGCCGGGAGATCGTTGAAACCTACAACGCGGCCTTTGGGCAGCACGCCGCGTTCCTGACACCGACCACGCGATCGCACGTTAACAATGCGTGGCATCTGTATGTTCTGCGTCTGAGATCATCTGAGCTTTCGATTGGTCGAGACCAGTTCATTCAGGAAATGACGGCTCGCAACATCGGCACATCGGTACACTTCATTCCGATCCATATGCATTCATTCTACAAGAACAAATACAACTACGCACCGGATGATTTTCCAGTGGCGCATGCTGCGTTTCAGAACATGCTTAGCCTGCCTCTGTCACCTTCGATGTCCAATCAGGACGTGGCTGACGTGATCGATGCAGTGCTCGATATTCGGTCAGCATATGGCCGTCGCCGCGCGGCGGCGTAGGATCGGTCGATGAACGTTGCGTCAGCCCAACGGTCGGCTGATCACGCCTTCCGTTGGGCTTGACGCTGTCGCGTAAAGCTTGCGAGGAATACGTCCTGACAGCACAGCGTGGCGACCGGCTTCGCAGGCGTGTTTCATCGCAACCGCCATTCTGAGCGGATCGCGGGCACTGGCGATGGCGGTATTTAACAGAACTCCGTCACAGCCGAGTTCCATCGCAAACGCGACGTCGCTGGCGGTACCGACACCCGCGTCAATGATCACCGGATAGTCTGGATCGTTCTCTTTTAGATATTCCAGACAGATGCGAATGTTGTTTGGGTTCAGAACACCCTGACCGCTGCCGATCGGACTTCCCGCCGGCATGACCGAGGTTGCTCCGGCATCTTTTAAGCGTCGTGCCGTGATTGGATCATCAGACGTGTAGCACAGAACCTGAAATCCATCGTCCACCAAGTGCTTGCAGGCTTCAACGGTCGCAACGGGATCTGGCAGCAGTGTGCGTGTATCGGCCAGGACTTCCAGTTTTACCCAGTCTGCCCCGGGGTTTTCGAGTCCCCGCAGGATTTCACGGCCAAGTCGTGCGACTCGAATAGCGTCTTCTGTGTTGAAGCAACCGGCCGTGTTAGGCAGGATCGTGTATCGTTTCAGGTCGATGAATTCGAGAATGTTGCGCCCGGACGCATCCACCAGTCGTTCGCGCCGCACTGCGACGGTGATCACGTCCGAACCGCTGGCTGCCAGGCAGTCCTGCATCAGTTCGAAAGTCGCATATTTTCCCGTGCCGACGATCAGGCGGGAGTTCAATGTATGAGTTCCCAGAACAAGCGGTTTGTCTGGAGGCAGAGTCGTCATTTTTAGATGAGCTTTCAGTCGTCAGATTTCAGATTTGCGTCAGCCGCCACCGACAAGCGTCACGACTTCGATGACATCACCTGCCTGCAATTTGCAGTGCGCATGCACTTCGCGGGGGACGACCTGGCTGTTGCGTTCTACGGCGCAATAGCGATTCTCGATCTTCAGGTCAGTGAGCAGATCGGCGATTGTCCAGAACGCATTGATCGTGCGAGGTTCACCGTTGAGCAGGATTTCCATGTGTGGAGACGTCCAAGGCAATTTTGGCTGGTTTGCGGGTAAAGCCGCATCGCGAATTGTATCGGGCTGGCGCGTGAAGTGAATCGGCTGAGAGAACTGTTTCTCGCTGGAGTCCATGCTTCTATGGGTTTTTGTACCGGCGGGCTTACGCCACGCCGCTTGCGGGGTAAAAGGAATCTGTTCTTACCAGAAAACAGGAAAATCGGTAGATTTCTGTTCGCTGAGGAACGAAATTCCTCTCATCTTGTCGGCGACCGCAGGAAGGTTTGGCATTCAATGGATTGTAATATGAATCTTAAGCGAGTCATTCTTGCTGGCACCATGCTGGGACTGCTGTCATTAATGAACGGCTGTTCGACGCCGATCAAGTCCCGATTTAGTAAGCCGCACGCCTCAGCGGAAACAGAAACTGGTTCCACGTCCGCCGCCGAATCAAACGGTCCGGTGCTCTACACGGATAGTGTTTCCCTGCAAAGCGGGACCGGCGTGATGGATGATGACGCTCCGATGGAGTTTAAGACCACGCGGTCAGGCTTGAAGTATCGTGTGTTGAGAAAGGCGGATGGCAGAAAACCTGTGGCTCACAACACGGTCACATGCAACTACCGAGGCTGGTTGGACAACGGCCGAGAATTCGACAGTTCTTACAAACGCGGGGAACCGATCTCGTTTCCATTGAACGGTGTGATTCCTGGCTGGACCGAAGGCATGCAACTGGTAGGTAACGGAGGCATGATCGAACTCTGGATCCCGTCAGATCTGGGCTACGGCCCCAAAGGCTCTCCACCAGCGGTACCGCCCAATGCGGATCTGCATTTCGTAGTTGAGTTGGTGGCAGTGCGCTGACGTGTGAGGGAGCGGGAGAAAGCGGTAGGCGTCAGATGTGGCTATGCCGCAGGAATCCGACCTGGGACAGGTCGGACTACGTAGGCTGACCTGTCCTCAGGTCAGCATTCTTCAGCGTCGTGCGATGGTACAAGGCCGCGTGAGTTGCAGGCATGGCGAAGGTTATTCCTGCCGCGTTTTTATAGCGAGCGGGAGAAAGCGGTAGGCGTCAGATGTGGCTACGCCGAAGGAATCCGACCTGGGACAGGTCGGACTACGTAGGCTGACCTGTCCTCAGGTCAGCATTCTTCAGCGTCGTGCGATGGTACAAGGCCGCGTGAGTTGCAGGCATGGCGAAGGTTATTCCTGCCGCGTTTTTATAGCGAGCGGGAGAAAGCGGTAGGCGTCAGATGTGGCTACGCCGAAGGAATCCGACCTGGGACAGGTCGGACTACGTAGGCTGACCTGTCCTCAGGTCAGCATCGCCCTGATTCTCCTCTTCAAGCTGCCGAATATATTCTATCGCTTCTTCAGCCGAACACACGACGCGGCCCGGCAGTCGGCCTTCGCGGTCACATTCCGCAAGAGCATCCAGCGCTTCGTGGTCTTCGGAGTTTGTCAACCGACGTTTCGCTCGGACTCCTGCCGTCCCGTCATGCACGCGCTGGGCCAGACCGTGGTTTTCGATCAGCCACTTTGTTCGCTCTGAGATGTAGCCGTCCAGCACCGCCAGTCCGGCTGTGATGTGATCCATAGGATCGATGCCTTTACCGACATCATGCAGCAAAGCGGCCAGCAGCAACTCTTCGTCCCACGGAAATTTCTCGCGAGCCAGTTCAAACACCTGCAGACTATGGTACAGCACATCGCCTTCCGGATGAAAATCGCGGCTCTGGCGGACGCGATCCAGCGGCAACAGCAAAGACAGGAAATAGTGGAAGCGGCGATTGTCGGAGTTCGGATCGGCGTCCGCTTTGATCTCCCCATCGGCCGCGACAAGTTGCTGCAGCGACTGACGGATCTCAAAGTCCGTAGGCAGTGCCTCAGGCGGAATATAACTTCGCGTCAGCGATCGGGCCGCTCGCCATTTGGCCTGCGTGTAGTTTGTTTCTTTGCGATTGCTCATTAGCCGAGCGGCCTCAAAGCAGATCTCGCGACGCAGGCGGTCAAGTTCCATGATAGTGGCTTTGACTCGAAAGATTTTTCGCAGGGATTCAGTCTTCGTCGAGTTTACTCGTAGCGAAAGTCGTCAAGACTTTCGACGATTCAGGGGCGAATCCGAAAGTCTTGACGACTTTCGCTACGAGCTTGATCAGCAAACTCAATTTCGACGCACCACTACGTCAACAAATCCTTTACACAGTCGCGTTCTTCTTTGAGTTCGCCAACGGTCACATCGATTTTCGACTGAGCGAACTCGTTGTGCTTCTGGCCTTGCACGATGGAAACTTTTTTGCCGTCACTGGTCAACGGGAAACCACTGATGAGGCCCGCTTCAACGCCATAGCTGCCATCGCTGCAGATCGCGGCACTGAAGCATGATCCCGCTGCCGTTGGGCGAATCACACCTTTGACAGTGTCCAGAACAGCATTCGCCGCAGACGCCGCGCTGGATGCGCCTCGAGCAGCAATGACAGCAGCTCCTCGCTTTTGAACGGTCGAAATGAAGTCGCCCTTTAGCCATTCGTGATCTGTAATGACTTCGGTGGCGGCCTTGCCGTTGATTTTTGCGTGATAGAAATCCGGATACTGAGTTGCCGAATGATTGCCCCAGATGCCCACGTTTGATACCGCTGCAATCGGCACACCGGCCTTCTGCGCCAACTGAGAAACCGCACGGTTCTGGTCCAGCATCGTCATCGCGAACCAGCGATCCGCAGGAACGCCCTTGGCGTTGTTCATCGCAATCAGACAGTTTGTATTGCATGGATTGCCGACCACCAGAACTCGTACATCCGGCGCGGCCGCAGCAGCTATGGCGCGACCAGTGCTGGTGAAGATCGGACCGTTGATGCGGATCAGGTCACCGCGTTCCATACCCGCTTTGCGCGGTACGCTGCCGACGCACAAAACCCAGTTACAGTCTTTGAAGCCGTCTTCAAGGTGGTCGCTGTCAGCCTTGACGACACCAGCCAGTGTCGGAAACGCACAGTCGTCCAGTTCCATGTGGACACCGTCGAGTGCCTTAAGAACTGGCGGAACTTCAACCAAATGCAGAATCACTGGCTGATCTGGCCCGAAGACCTCGCCAGACGCTATGCGAAAAATCAACGAATAGCCAATTTGACCAGCCGCACCAGTTACAGCAACACGAATCGGGGATGCCATGAACACGTCACCTTTCGAAATTAGAAATTACCCAGCAAATCGAAGTGAAGTATAGGCTGCCGGGGTTTCGGATTTCAAAACAGTTCGCCAGACGCGACCCGGGAACGCAGTATTCGGGAATGCACTCCCTACGGCTGGGGGCTGCGGAATCCACGGCAGCACTGGTGGGTTGAGCAGGTTCTGGTACACCATCAGGAGGCCAATCATGGCAAAGCCGGTCCCATATTTCTCTCGTATCGGCAAGACTGGCCGAATGATATCCCTGGCGGGCACCATGATGCTGCTTGCATCATCCTGAAGCCAAGCCTGGACGAAAAACAGCCAAAAGTGGATTGCTCGAATACTCGATGGCCTACTAGATTCCCGATACAAACCGGCCAGTCCTAACAACCAGCGGACGGCGGTAAGAAGAATCCGGGCCTTCGAGATTCAACATAGATTCGCAAAGGATTGCCAATGTTTCTGAAAAATGCCGCGTTGCTGCTCAGTGCCGGCCTGGTCGCAGCAACCGTCGGATGCACAAATACCTCAACTTCGAACACTGCACGTACAGCAAAAGAACAGATGTTGCTGTCGAATGCCGTGGATCAGTCGCTGGATAAAGTCGATTTTACTCCGCTGTACGGCCAAAACGTCTTTGTCGATGACAAATTTCTGGAATGTGTTGACAAGAGTTATGTGGTGGGATCGCTGCGACACCGTGTCATGCGGGCTGGCGGTACGCTAGCGCCTGCGGCTGACGCCGCCGATGTCATCATGGAAGTCCGCAGTGGTGGCGTGGGGACGGATTCAAATGAACTGTTTTTAGGCGTTCCACAATTGCCGCTTCCAGCAGGAATGCAAACACCAGAGATTCGTCTTAGCGAACGTAAATCACAGTACGGCTATTCCAAGCTTGGTCTCGTGTTGTTCGACGCTAAAACCAAGACTGTGCTTGGTGATGGTGGTATGTCGATGGCACAGTCTGAAGACAGCAACTGGTACGTGATGGGAATGGGGCCATGGCAAAACGGCACGCTTAAAAACGAGGTGGCAACTGCCCGTCGCGTGCCGCACGGTATGAAGATGAATCGACTGCCGACGCAAGTTGCGTTTGAATCACCAAGCCATGCTGGTCCTGGTGCAATTCGCTACGCCAGCGGGGCTGAAGACGCTGCCGAGTAATGAACATAATACCCAAACTATGACGCGGTCAGGCGTCATAGGATGAGTATTTAAATCGGCCGATGGCGTTCATTCGCTGTCGGCCGTTTTTTTCGTTTCCTATTCCAACCAGCGTTTTTGCAGGTCGCCAAACGCATCAATGCGTCGGTCGCGGAAGAATGGCCAGTGAGTCCTGGCGGTGTTGATCAGCGACAAATCGCACGAAACAACGACATTCGCTTCTCCGTCGTGCGTGGCCTGTGAAACGATGTTCCCGTATGGATCGGCCAGAAAACTGCCGCCCCAGAATTGAATTTCTCCCTCGATACCAACGCGATTCGGGGCACCGACAAACAGACCATTGGCAATTGCGTGGCTTCGCATCATTGTCTGCCATGCCGAGTACTGACTTGCCCCGTAAACTTCGCGCTCACCAGGAATCCAGCCGATCGCGGTTGGATAGAAGAGCAGTTCGGCACCTTGCATCGCGGTCAAACGAGCGGCCTCGGGATACCATTGATCCCAGCAGATACAAACGCCGACTTTGGCGTACTTCGTTTTGAAGGCCAGAAACCCCAGGTCACCCGGCGTGAAGTAGAACTTCTCGTAGTACAACGGGTCGTCCGGAATGTGCATTTTGCGGTACATCCCGGCGATGGAACCATCAGCGTCCAGCACGACTGCTGTATTGTGATACAAGCCCGGAGCTCGCTTTTCAAAAAGCGGTACAACGATCACGACACTGCATTCTTTCGCAATTTTCTGCAAGGCCTGCGTGGTTGGTCCGGGGATTGGTTCGGCGAGTTCAAACCGTGCATGTTCTTCGGCCTGACAGGGATATTGTGTATTGAACACTTCCTGCAGGCACACCACCTGAGCACCGTCAGCGGCGGCTTCACGAATCTTGATGATCGAACGTTCCAGGTTCTTGAGCGGATCTGTGCCGCACGACATCTGGATAAGCCCCACCCGCACTTCAGACTTCTTTATCATTACTTTTCAAACCCAATCGCTATGAGATAATTCAGCAACTTCTCGTTCCGGGGCCCCAGCCCTGGAACGAACTGCCCGGAGGCTCCAGCCTCCGCCGCGTGTCCGGGAGGCAGGAGCCTCCAGAGCATAGTGTTCCGAGGCTGGTGCCTCGGAACACTACGCTCTGGTGCCGGATCTCCGAAGTCTCACGAGTCCGCGTGATTCACATCCGGACGGCCTGAGGCAGGCCATCCTACAGCCGTGAAGTGTAGAAGCGATTGGGCGATCAGTAAACGAAGCAAAAAAAAAGCGGCATGACTTGGTCATGCCGCTCAATGAAGTGTCGAGTTCTACTTTTGGGCTACATTAGGTTTGGTCCAGATCGTCAGTTTGACCTTCATGCCTTTTGCGAGCGGCGTGCCAGCAGGCGGATCCTGGGACTTAACGGTGTAGATGTCCGCTGCGTTCTTGGCCGGTGGGCCAGGGTCCAAAACGATGCTGTTCGCTTCAGGATCTTCTTTGATTCGTTTCAGGCCCTGGCGTTCCAATTGAATGACTGCATCCTTGTGTAACATGCCCTTGACATTCACCAGCACTTGCGGCTTTTCTTTCTCCTGTGCGCCTCGCTTGGGAACAGCCATCGCATCTTCATTTTCCGGTCTCAGCTCTGCCGTCTGAGGCTCGCCACCGTCGCTGACGTTGACGGTGAAGCCTCGCAGGTCAGGAGTGAAGCGAGTCTTGGGGTCCTGTTTGTCGAACAGGCTATCGAGGAATTTGTTTTCGTTCACCTTCAAATTTTCAAAGCTATAAACCGTGATCTTTGTTCCAGCCGGGTCAACCAACTGAACTGCTCTCGGCAGAAAAGTTTTCAGATCCAGAATGACATCCGCACTCGCCCAGCTAGCAGCATCCTGAGGTAGTCGAGGCAAAATGTGCAGCGAAGCGGTTCCAGATTTTGGATCGATCGGACGTATCAATGACATTTCAAATCGTCGTTTGGCTTTTTCCGGCGGCATCCCAAACAGGAACGGCAGCGGGCTGTCCATAATGTTCTTGCCCTGCATGTCAGTTGGCAATTGCGCGACCCGTGCTTCCTTCTTTGCCACATCAAGTTCGTAAACTCGCGAACCGTCGCAAGACCAGCATTCTTCCTGATCGGATTTCAGTTCAAAGGGTAAACCATCTTTACGTTTCTTCGTCCGCGCTTCACCGGACTCACGCTGCTGGAGCATCAACTTAGTGATCTCAACGGGCGTGATGTTGATGCGACCTTTGTCCGGAGTCTCGTAGTAGAAGCGGCCCTGTGAGAGCTTTTCAACTTCATACACAAGGTCGTAAACTCGGCGCAAATGATCGCCTTCCAGGCGATGAATTTTTTGGCTGGAAGCAGCCCAGTCGGTCAGCAGGTGTTCAAGCTCCGGCGACAGCGGCTTGACGTTCTGGTTCAGGCGGTCATTTTTGAACTCCATCTGCGCTTGCGCAGGCGGATCCTCAGTTTGCGTCCGGGAAACCGGCGCTACGGAGCGTCTGACAGGCGGCTTCGTTTGCGCCTGTAGTGCAGAGGAATGACAGCAGACAGTAATGACGGTAATGGCAGCGATGAAGCGCACCATCGGACTCCTTCCGATGAGAGTACATTCTGCTTCGATGAGCAGAATCGTTGTCAAACACGCTGACTGAGACTGACTTTAAGGCATCGGCTTCCTGCCGAATGCCTTTCGTCCGGAACTTCACTACCGACAAATCGAAATCTGACTGTGTGAAAATCCGACTCAGCGAGGACGGCCTTATAGCGGTTTCCGCGATACGGCTCCAGACCTGTTTTGTCTAATTTCTCGGGCGACTTGGGAAGACTCAGTATTTTTCTGGTCGCTTCGAGAATCTCAAATCAGCACAAGGCAAAGGATCGATGGCTTTTGCCAATCGTCAACCCCTGTCTGAATTTATTTCATCGATTCATTGACCCGTGAAATACAAGATGCGGCAGATTTCGCCTGAGGCGTGAAAGGCTATCGCACTCGTAGATGATAATTGTAACTGCCATTTCGATGGACGTTCAGGCGGCTGTGCAGACTTCGCCCGTAATAAACAGGGGCAGCATAAACAGGAACCGCATAAACAGGGGCGGTGTACACGGGAGGCGAGTATAGGACCGGTGCCACGGCAACCATCGGAACCAAAGGCGCGTAGTATCCGGTTGAATAAGTCACCGTTGTCACAGGAACATGTGAAACAGCATATGTTGCAATCGGGACAACATACGCAGGCTGATAAGCAACCACCGGTGCATATCCCACCACGGGCTGTGCAAATACTGGGCGTGGGTAATAAAGGTGGAATGGATCAGCAGTTGACGTCCCCATCGTACCTGCGAAGGCCAGCACACAAAAAATCAATTGTCGGACCATGACTTTTTCTTCCTCAAGGTATCTCGTTCAGTGCGATTCAATGTGTCTCACATTGAGACTAAGCAATAGTGAGCGTCTGGGAGATATTCGAAGATTGTACCGCATGGGAGGCTTGGCGGAAGTGTGGGCGGCATTTCAGCACAGTTTTTTCGTGAGTTAACGCCTGGCCTGAGCTGCATCCAATTCAGACGCTCGTCGTGCATGTTCTGCGGCCATCTCGGGATCGGACGTTGCCGTGTACGCCTTTTCGAGCAATCGATGCCATTCTGCCGTTGCCGGGCGGACTTTCATTGCGTCCATCAAGTCCGCAATTCCTTCATGCCAGCGTCCAAGGGCAACGTAGATTTCACCTCGTGTGGAGAGCGCGTCGGGATTATTCGGCAGCGTTTTCAATGTCTGGTTTGCCAATACCAGAGCAGCTTCGGCAGCGTTCGGATCGGTGCGCACTGTTGCAATGGCAAGATTGTTAAGAATCATCGGGTTCACGCCGCGCGAACGAGCATTTGCCAGTTCCAGATAACTTTGTGCTTGTGGATACCGATTCAGCAAGAGCGCGAACATACCGAGCTTGTTGAGAACCTCGGCACCGAAATCCCCTTCCAATTGCAATTGACGAATCATGCCGGCAGCATCGTTTGCTGCGGAATGCTTTGAAAAACTCAGCAGGGCCAGACGATCAATCGCAGATATGATGGTGGCTCTGCATTTCAGAGCGTCCCGAAGTAGTTCCAGCATGGCGATGCGATCAGCCTCGGTCGGGATCTCTGTCGTTAGAAAATCATGTGCGTCCATACCAGAGGATTTTAGTCCCGTCAGGCGATCGAACTCGGCAAGGCAAGATTGACCGTAGAGAGCTTCGAGCTTCGGTTCTTTTGGCACTGAGTTTATGGTTTGGTCTGCGGATAGCGTGAGTAAAAATCCTCGTGCTTCTTCGCTTCGCCCCACCAGCAGCATCGCTTCAGCATGGATAGCAGCAGCGGCTTCGTCAGCGTTGTTCGTCTCTAAAATGGTGAGCGCTTCTTCGCTGAGTGTCTGCAGCGCTGCTATCGCTTCTTCTGTTCGATTTGCCTGCAGCAACATTCGAGCCAACGCCATACGGAGTTCAGGTCGAGACTCTACAACGGGTGTCATAACTTCGACAGCCCGTTCAGCGTTACCAGCGGATAAGTGAAGCTGACTCAGAATGATGCGACTATTCTGATTCGACGAATCATTCGACAGCGCGGTTTCCCAATACGAAATCGCCGGTTGCATGTTCTCTGCAGAAATGATGGCTCCCATACTTTTCAACGTGGTGATCAATTGGCAGGCCGCAACGCTCGATGGATCGAGCTTTAGGGCTGCAATGGCAACGGGAACGCTGGCATCGCGATTCAAGGGCGAGTTTTTCAGGCCACGATCGATCATCATGACGTCAAACTCCGCGAGCGTCTTCTTCAGCAGCGGATCATCAGTCTGTTGCAATCCAGCGACCAGTGTTTCGCGGGCGGCGGTTTCGCGGGCGGCGGTTTCCTGCCCGGCGATGTACATCGCTTCTGCAAGTGCCACTCGAATCGGGGCATTGTTGCGATCGAGTTGCAGTTGTTTCATATAGAATTCGACGGCCTTCTGTCCGCAAGTTCGAACAGAAGCCAGGTCTCGATTGAGCGATTTTTTAAGAACAGCAAGCTTTAAATTCAGTTCTGGCTTTCGCCGAGCGGCCTCAGTCAGATGTCGTTCGGCCAGTTGAAACTCCCGGCGTTCAACATAGATTCGTGAAAGTAATTCGTGTACATCGGCATTATCCGGCTGCTGTTTCAGCACGATCAGCAATTGTCGTTCTATGGCGTCGCGATCCAGTGAGACCGATGGTTGGGGCTGCAAAGCCTGTCGAACAAGCCACAGACGTGCGGGCGAATATCCGTCCGTTTGTTCTGGTGTCAGAGTTCGAATGATGCTGAGTCCTTCTGTGACCTTTCCTTGTTTGATAAGAAACAAGGCCAGTTGAAAGCGGTATTCCGCTTCCTGGCCTCGCAGACCAGAAAGGGCTTTAAGATAAGTTTCCTCACGAATTGGATCCTGGTCCTTTTGTGCCTCGATCAATCCTCGTCGATAATTCTTAGTGATTGAATCGTCGGATTCGTGCCGCAGCCATGGAATCAGAATCATCGCGCTGATCGCGGCCACAATGAAAGGAAAGCCTGCCAGCAGCCGCCTGTATTTTCGAGTGCGGGACCAGGAATCGGCGAAGCCGAACAGAAAATGAAACCAGAAGTGTGGTTTCAACAAGTCGATCCCATGGGGCAATTCTCGACGTTTTTCACCGTAGGCGTCCAGGTTCGATGCTGCGTCGGTCCCTTCATAACCAATCACGAAACAGCGATTCCAGGCCGCGATCAGCGGATTTCGATAAAATGCCACCGTACCCATCCGGCGCACATCTGGAACTCGATCCAGAAGGAATTCCAGAAACGCATCAGCGCTCATCAACAGTGCAGCAGCAGCGATCAGACAGCAATAGCCGAGGAGTTCGTGTGTAAAACCAACAGACCAGTCGTAGTGATACTTTTCCCATGCCACGGCAATCGTCATGACTCGCGCGACATTCATGATACCGGCGAATGCAAACCCGGAGATCAGTAACAAAATGCCATGAGCAATCGAGCGTCGTCGCAGGCTGATCACCAGCGCGGCGAGAAACAAAATCGTAAATAGTGATTGAACTCCGCTGCAGGCTTCGGCTACCAGGAATGACTTGCCGGGAAACTGGATCACATTGCCTTCTCGAAAATGAAGCATTCCCATCTGATCCAGCAACCGACTGGCGATTGATGTCGTAATCCGTTGCAGCCAGTGAATGACTTGCTCGTCAGAGTTCAGTGGCAGACGGAGCGTCATCAATGGAAGCAGGATTAAATATCCAAGACTGCGAGAATGCCCCTCGTCCTTCTGATTGATGCACCACGCGAACAGCCAAGCCATCATGCCGACAGCTACTATCCATGGCGAATTCAGGGCAACGCCAGCAGCCAGGCACAGGATGTCGAAACCGACGAGGAGCGATGACAAGACCGACCAATTTTTAATGGTTCTGGATCTGCGCTTCGCAAAAAGCAACGCAAACGCGCCGAGGGCAAAGGGGAAGAACTGATAGTGCTGCTGATTCCAAAGGCCAAGCCAGTAGATCACTAACCATGGAAGATGAGCTAATGCCAGCAGCATCAAAAGCATTCGCCGTGGCGTTCCGGGGCGGTGACGAGTAGAGAGGTCGTGATCTTGAATTAACTCGTCAACATTCATGACATTCACTCGCTTCGCATTATTGGTCTGCCTAGGCATGACTGCAAAATCAGCCATTAGGGCAGTACTATGACTCTGCGCCGCATCAAATCCAGCAAACTCACATCAAACATCGCAATTTCCCGCGCAATTCTTTGCCTGCCGCACGGATGGATCAGCTCTATGCCGGCACAGCCCAAATCGAATCTCAGGTAGCCAGGCTGCGTGTTCGCCATTGGGGGCGAGCCCGGTGGGGGATGACCGCCAACAGCACCGATCCTGCTGCGGTGTGAAACTGTAGGGATACTATCGATTACGGCGAATCTTCGCGTCGGTTTGGTGCTAGGGGTAACGCCGGTCTGAACGCGCGGCGTAAGTCGATTCTTCTGATGCTGTCGTTTGCAACGGCGGACAAATCAAGCGCAGGCCCGGCGACAGTCGAAGTCGATGTTATCCGTAGAAGACGTTCTCTCGGCAACTCGTGATTTCTGTCTCAATTCGTCGTTGATGGCGTATCAGGCAGCACGAGCAGAATTGGTATCAACGGTAGGGCAATCGCCTAAAGTTGACAGTGCTTCGCAAAGCTCAGCCTGCACTGATTTTTCGCGAAGCGTTCCTGACGTGTTGAGTGAATGACGGCGGATAGCAGGGGAGCGTAACCAGGTCTTAACCGTAGGCCGATTTCTCAGAAATCGGCGCGTGAAACCGTAGGACTGAAAATGCATAGATACATCATCTGCCGCACGTTTTCGATGCGATGGAGTTTGTTTGGTGCAGGTTTCGGAGAAACCTGCCTACGTTTCGTGAACAGCCACAGGGGAGCAGCAGGATGCTGGTGAAATTGATGGAATCAACAATGCGCCGATATGCAACCTGGCTGGCTGTGGCCGTAGCGGCTGTCGTATTGCTACCCGGCTGTTCACGTCAGTTCTGGCGCAAACAGGCCGAACGGGACACCTACGGCGCGATCGGCGAAAAACTGAATGATCCTCGCTGGGAACTGCCACGTGTCAATCTGACCCCCGATCAACGCAGTCGTTTTTTTGACCCATATGATCCGGACAAAGAACCGCTTCCTCCGGACGATCCTGCGGCGCATACATTTATGCATCAGGTCAACGGTCGCAAGGGATACAAGAACTGGCACAAGCTCGGGACCGCGTTTGCGATTGAAAATCCGCAATGGCTGGAACCCTACGGCATAGAGATGAATGGTGTCGATCCTGTTGATGCACATAACCAGGTTAAGCTTGTCAAAGTTGCGTTGCCGGAAATTGTTGATCTGACTTACATCCACAATCGCGAGTATCAGACGAACCTTGAGACGTTGTATCTCAATGCGCTCGCATTGACGCAGCAAAGATACAATTTGGGTGTTCGTTTTCTTGGCCTGGGTCCGGGATTGTCTGGCGGTGAGCCGGGCGCGGGAGTGACTGTTCCACTTTCGAAGCGGGGCCAGACAGGAGCATCGTCGCAATTCTTCGGTGTCAGTCAGTTGCTACCCGCTGGTGGTCAGATCGCAGTGGAAGTTGCCAACACAGTCACTTGGGCATTTGGTCAACCGGGCAGCACGCCAGCCCCATCGATTGGATACAATATCACTCAGCCATTGCTGTTTAACGCGGGACGCAAGATCGCCCTCGAACCATTAACACAGGCCGAACGTCAGGTGCTGTATGATGCTCGCACGCTCGCCCGATTTCGTCAGACCCTGTTTGTACAGGTTTCCACGAGCTACCTTAGCTTGCTGCAACAGCGTCAGACAATTCTGAACCAGATCAACAATATTCGGCAGTTGGAAGAACAGTACGAAAAGCAAAAGGCACTGGACTCTTATATCCCTGGCTATGTCACGGAGAAGCTGGAAGAGTTTCTGCCGCTGTTCGAGATGATTCCGGATGATATGAAATCTCGTTTCAAGTACGACGGCTTGTGGCTGAAGTGGCTGGGGCCTATGACTGACGAAGATGAACAACGCCTGCTGAGTCTTTCCAATGACGAAGTGTATCTGAGTGCCGTTCAACAGTTGATTGCATGGAAGAATCAGGACACAACGAGCCTGACGTCATACCAGCTTCTGAACCAATTGAATCAGGCTCAGGGGCTTCTTGGCAACCTGAATCAGAGTTTGGGCGATCAACAGGATACTCTTAAAATTTTGATCGGCCTGCCACCCAATGTTCAACTTGAAATCGACGAAAATGCCTTGGCGCCGTTTGAACTGATCAGTTGGGATCTTATCGATCTTGAGCGCCGGATGCGGGAAATCCAGAAACGCCTTGGCGAGCAACTGTTTCCAGATCTTGGTGAAAACCAGGCAGATTTACCACCGGACTTCGCGACACTTCAGGAGTACCTGCAGGGACTGGCCGAACTGCGTGACGAATTGCGAGAAACAGGAATGAACGTCGTTGAGAGCGACTTTAAACCCGTCGAAGAATTGCTGGAAATGACACAAGATGACTGGACGGCAACTCAGCCTGGAAAACGTTTTTTCCGCAGTGAGGAAGAGCGAAATCGCCTACAGAAGAATTTCGGAAAAGACAAAGCCACGTTCGAATTGATCCAGCGTGACTTTCAGTTTGGGTCCGACCAGTTAGATATGCTGGCTCAGTTGGCTCAGTTTGAAACACCCGATGACATGCTGAATCGGCTGGATGGCGATGGCAGCGGAGCAATCGAGCTTTCAGAACTGCCGGCCATTTGGAACGATCTGCCCAGAACCGGAACCAAAAGGGCGGCCGACAATTACACGGCGGACGAATTGTTGTCGGAAATACGCAACGGATCCCGAATCCTGCTGGACGACTACATGAAGCGTTTGGCACAACAACTGGAAGTTCTTCAGGCCGGTCTACGCGTCGAGGCGATAGCACTCAATAGATTTAAACTGGATGAGTCAATCGAATTTCCGGAGATTGATCGGGTTGTTGCGATCGGGCTGGAAAGTCGCCATGATCTCATGAACAGTCGTGCGCAGGTCATGGACCTTCGCAGAAGGGTCGAAATCGCAGCTAATGCGCTAGAATCAACCTTGGATATTTCGTTCCAGGGCAGAACAGGGCTCGACGGAAACAATACACAGCCAATCAACTCGGCAACCGCGCAATTTACAACGCCGCTGGACCAGATCGACGAACGAAACGTCTACAACACATCATTGATCACTTATCAGCGTCAGCGACGTGCCTATATGTTGGCGGAAGACACGATTAAGAGGGATATTCGCCAAAACTGGCGTCAGCTCAAAGTTCGCGAATACCGGCTTGAAATCGATCGGACGACTGTCAGAAACGCTGCGTTAGGTTATGACAGTGCCTCTTTGCAGGCCACAGCGGCGGCTCAGGGGAATGCGTTGAACCTGTTGCAGGCTCTGCAAAACGTTGTAAACGCTCAAAACTCACTTGTGGTGGATTGGATCTCTTATGAGACAAATCGGCTTAACATCTTTCAAAACATGGGTATTATGCAGCTTGATCCTCGCGGAGTTTGGGACGATCCCTATTACCTGCAATTCAACGAATTGCAGGATAATGGTGAGTTTGTTCCTCCTGCAATGACTCCCGGTGCCGTTCCTTCCAATTCGCAACCACAGAACTAATTTAGAAGGTCTCTGAGGATGCTCCGATCATTCCCAAAATCACAGCCGGGCCGCGTTTGTCGGTCCGGTAAGTCGCCAATCCTGATCTTGCTGCTGTTAACAGTCGTGGCCGTGGCCGCATTGTTTGCAGTCAAGGGCTCCCGAGACAAGCTGTTCGAGATCATGGGCATGAACAAGCCCACGTTGAACGCTTCGTACATTCTGAAGAAGGCCGAAAAGGGGCCCTTCAGAATTATGATCACCGAAAACGGCACCGTTGACAGCATGCACAATTCTGTGCTGAGCAACAAAGTCGAAGGCAGCACCACGATCATTACGCTGGTACCAGAAGGCAGCCGCGTCAACGCGCCGGCGGTCGCGGAATTCGATGGTGTGATTCAGTTCATCGATTCGGAATCGGAATCTGCAAAAATAATTAAGCTGGTTGGAGCAGACGGCAAAGAAAAAATCTACGACATCACGTTGGGTGAGTTCTCAGAAGTCCTCGTGAAGGATCGTCAGCAAGTGCGGCGATTCGATTACATTTCCGGCGATGTCGTCTGCGAACTGGATTCATCGACACTGGTCGAGAAAGAAAAAGAACAGCAGATCAAAGTCACCACAGCCAAGGCGACTGTTGAAAAGTCCGAGATCAATATCGAGATTCAGGAGACAACAAACTCAAGCGCCGTCGGTACCGCTCGGTCACTCGAAAAGCTCGCCGAGCTGGATTTGATCAAGTACGACGCTGAAGGCGGAGAATACGCTCAGGAAGCGGCTACGATCGAAGGTGACATCAAGACCAACGAAGAACAGTTGTCCATGGACATGGAAGCCTACGAGAAAGTCCGCAGTCAGGCACGTCTTGGATATAAAAACGTCAACGAACTGGAAACAGCGCGTCTCGCCGTCACGAAGTCCATGATCACCAAGGGCGTCAATACAGGTAAGCTCAAGGTCCTGAAAGACTTCATGCACGCACGAAAAATGATCGAACTGACACAGGCGGCTGATGACTCCAAAAACGAAACGCTGCGAGCCCAGAAAGAAGGCGAAGCCACGATGACGCAGCTTCGAGCGGAACTTGAAGCAGCTACGTTGACTTACAGCGTCGAACAGGACAAGTGGGATCTCTTCAAACGGCAGATTGCCGCATGTCGATTGGTTGCACCACAGGCGGGCGAAGTTGTCTATGCCGCTCAGAACAGTTCGCGCGGCAGTGAACCTGTCGTGATTGAAGAAGGTGCGTCCGTGCGTGAGCGTCAGGCAATTATCAATCTGCCGGATGTCGAAAACATGAAGGTCGATGCTCGCATTCATGAATCGAAAATCAGTCGCATCGTGGTCGGACAGCCCGTTGAGATCGAAATTGACGCGCTTCCCGGCCAGCCATTCCGCGGTCGACTCGCGACAGTCTCGTCCGTGCCGACGCCAGGCAGTTGGCCAAATACAGATCTTAAGGAATATGTGACTGCGATCGAGATCACAGATGATCCGGCCCGAGTGCGAAAATTGAAACCCGGTATGACGGCCGACTGCCGTATCATTGTCGAAGACCGCCAGGAACCCGTGCTGCAGATACCCATTCAGGCTGTGATTTCAACCGTCGGACACTATTTCACATTCGTCGCGGTTGGCAGCGAAGCCGAACGACGCGAACTCAAGGTCGGCGACGCCAACGATGAGTACATGGAGATTCTGGACGGTGTCGGTGAAGGCGAGTATGTCATCATGAATCCTCGCACGCATTTTTCCAAAGAACTCAGTGAACTGGAATCTCAGCTCTCATCCGAGGCTGACGCAAGCCGCGAGAAGCTGGACACTCCGGAACGCAAACCTGGCGGGCCAGGTGCTGGCGGCGCAGGTGCTGGCGGTCCGGCTGGTGGAGTACCCGGCGGTGAGGCACGCGGCGCGGGTGGCACAATGCCGGCCGCAGGTGGCGGTGGTCCCCCAGGCGGAATGCCGGATCCCAAAACTCGATTTGAAAGTATGGACGCGAACAAAGATGGCGTCGTTACGAAGGACGAGCATCCGAGACCAGAATTCTTTGATCGCAGCGACAAAGACGGCGACGGTAAAATCACATTGGAAGAAATGCAGAAGGCCGCCCAGGAACGTCCTCAAGGTCAGGGGAAAGGGCCGTAGTGAACATTTCTCACATGGAATTGGCTGCTCACGTCATCGATCTGAAAAAACACTTCCTGCTGGGTACGGTCACGGTCGAAGCCCTGCGAGGAGTGACGATCGAATTTCCCAAAGGCGATTTTGTCGCCATTATGGGATCGTCGGGAAGCGGTAAAAGCACTCTGCTGAATCTGCTGGGAGGGCTTGATCGGCCGACCTTTGGAAAATATATCATCGGAGGAAAAGACGTCTCAGAGCTGTCCGATGACCAGTTGTCGTTGATCCGCAACGAAATGATCGGGTTCATTTTTCAGTCCTACAATCTGATACCACAGTACACCGTTCTGGAGAACATCGAAGTGCCGATGCACTATCGCAACGGCTATCCGTCGATCGGTGCAAAAGAACACAAATGGATTGAGCACCTTGCTGAGATGGTCGGACTCAGTGATCGCATGGATCATCGGCCATTCCAATTGTCCGGCGGTCAGCAGCAACGCGTCGCCATCGCACGCGCTCTCGTCAACAGCCCGGAAATCATTCTTGCCGACGAGCCAACGGGAAATCTGGATTCAAAGACCGAACACGAAATCATGGAAATTCTGCTGAAGCTAAACCGCGAGGGAAGAACCATCATCATGGTGACTCACGAACCGGGCGTCGCTAAATTGGCGAAACGGCAGATCCACATGAAGGACGGTGTTGTCGCGGGTGAAGGCATCTTTCCTGGATAGTCCTCAATATGATGAATCTTCTCCGAACAATCGAACTCGCTCTCAAGAGCCTGATGCTGCACAAGTTGCGGTCCGGGCTGACCATGCTGGGAATCGTCTTCGGCGTGTTCTCCGTGATCGCGATGCTGGCGATCGGCGAAGGTGCCAGCCAGCAGGCTCAGGAACAGGTGCTGAAGCTTGGGGCCACTAACATCATCGTCCGCAGCGTCAAACCGCCACGCGAGAACGCCAGCAATCAGGCATCGAATTCATTCGTGCTGCGTTATGGCCTGCTGCGTTCTGACTTTGAACTGTTGTCGAAAACGATTCCAACTGTGGAGCAGGCGATACCAATTCGCGAGGTCTCAAAGCCCTGCCGTTATCTGCATCGTGAAATGAATTGCCGCATCGTCGGCTGTACGCCGGATTATCGTGACGTCAATCACCTGAATATGGCTCAGGGACGATTCATCAGTGATGAAGACCGCCGTAAGAAGGACAACGTCGCGGTTCTGGCCGCCGGTGCAGCGCAGACGCTGTTTCAGTACGAAGACCCGATCGGCAAGACTGTCAAAGTTTCCGACAAACGCTACATGATCGTGGGCGTCACGGAATCGCGGGAGGCGAGTGCTGCGATTGGCGGCAGTATGTCAGGACAGGATTACAACAACGACATCTATATTCCGCTGGAAACAATGCAGGCTCGCATGGGTGACTTAGACGTCGATCGTCGGACGGGCTCATTCAGTGCGGAACAAGTGGAATTGAACCAGATTACGCTTCGAATCAAAGACAAAGATCAAGTCGTCGCCACAGCGGCCGTGATTCGCGAAAGCCTGGCTCTCAATCACAAGGATACAACACAATACAGCATCGTTGTGCCACAGGAATTGCTGAAACAAGCCGAACAAATCAAAGTCATTTTCAATGTGGTTTTGGGATCGATTGCCGCCATCAGTCTGATTGTGGGCGGTATCGGAATTATGAATATCATGCTCGCGACCGTGACAGAGCGCACGCGAGAAATCGGTATTCGTCGTGCGCTGGGAGCAAAACAGAGTGACATCACAGCGCAGTTTCTGACTGAAACTATGGTGCTGGCGGGAAGCGGTGGCTTGATCGGCGTGGTTCTGGGGCTGTTGACCCCGCTCGCGTTCGAAGGTATGAAAAAACTCGCGGTCAATTTCATGTTTGACGGTGGTGAGGCAACGTCCGAGGTCGGCACAATGTTCCTGAGTCTGTCGCCTCAGATTGTGTGGAGCAGCCTGCCGCTGGCTTTCGGGATTTCCGTTGGCATCGGTATTATTTTCGGACTGTACCCAGCTCGCGCAGCAGCGCGGATGGACCCTATTGAAGCGCTGCGACACGAGTAAGTTGCATCTGACTGCTCGTGCTGTTGCGACTACGCCAGCACGTCTTTCGCCACCGTACCTTCAACATCGGTCAGCCTGCGTTCCAGACCGTTGTAATAGAACGTCAGGCGTTCATGATCAAGACCCAGCAGGTGTAAAATCGTGGCATGGAAGTCGTGGACGGTCATGATGTTTTCCACGGCTTTGTAGCCGAAGTCGTCAGTGGCTCCATAACTGAACGGAGCTTTGACCCCCGCACCCGCCATCCAGCACGTGAAGCCTTCGGGATTGTGATCTCGCCCACTGGCCCCTTTTTGAAACGTCGGCATGCGGCCGAATTCCGTACACCAGACGACGAGCGTGTCCTTCAGTAAGCCACGCTGCTTGAGGTCCTTGATGAGCGCTGCGGTGGGCTGATCGAGCACAGGGCCATGGATGCTGTATTGATCCTTGAGCACTTTGTGTCCATCCCAGTTGCTGACACCTTCACCGCCTGTTTGATAAGCTCCATTGAAGAGCTGGACGAACCGGACACCCTGCTCCAGCAACCGCCGCGCGAGAATGCAGTTCTTCGCGTAGGCGGCCTTCAATGTGTTTTGAGCGTCGTCAGCTCCGTAAAGAGCGAGTGTTGACGCTGACTCGGTGGAGAGATCTCGCACTTCGGGAATACTGAGCTGCATCTTGGCCGCAAGTTCATAGCTGGAGATTCTTGCTGCCAATTCCGTGTCGCCGGGGAACCGTTCGAGATGTCGCTCATTGAGCCGCTTCAGGAAGTCGCGAGTCTTCTTGTCTGATGCTTCTGCGATCGACTCCGGTCTGGCCAGATTTCGAATGGGCAGCGATGTGTTGAAGTCAGTTCCTTGAAATGCCGCCGGAAGAAATCCCGGTCCCCAGTTATTGACGGAATTCTGTGGCGTTCCGCGCGGATCGGGAATCGCCACATACGCCGGCAGGTTTTCGTTTTCCGTTCCGAGAGCATACGACGTCCAGGCTCCGATGCTGGGGAATCCATCCAGCGTGAAGCCCGTCGACATGTAGTTCTCACCCGGCCCATGCGTGTTCGTCTTGCCTTTGATCGAATGCAGAAAACACATGTCATCCGCCAGCGCGCCGAGATGCGGGACAAGATCTGAGATCATCTTGCCGCATTCACCACGCGGCTGAAACTTCCACGGGCTTTGAGTCACATTGCCCTGCTCTCCCTGAAACGTAATCAACTTGTCGGCACCCGGCAGCGGCTGTCCATGCCGCGCGATGAGTTCGGGCTTGTAGTCAAACGTGTCCAGATGACTGCAGGCACCCGAACAGAAGATCACAATCACTCGTTTAGCAGCCGCCGGAAAATGTGACTGCCGCGATGCAAACGGATGTGACGGTTTGATCTCTGGTCGAATCGGCGGCTTGCCACCCACGGTGCCTGGTTTTGCGTCATCCGCCGTCAGCAACCCCTGTTCCGCCAGCAGCATCGACAACGCAATGCTGCTGAGTCCAGTGGCTGTGTTGTCAAGGAAGCCTCGGCGATTGAGGAGGTGATGGCTACGAGGACCGTTCAATTGAGTCATGAGTTTTATATCTCGGCAGAAAGTTGAACCACGACAATTTGATCTACAAATTACAAAACCGACCAGCCACAAAGACGGATTTTGTGTCTGACTCGTTCAAGGGTTTACGAAACGTCTTTGCAACGCAATGAGTATTTATCTCCCAATGCGATCACTGTTTTCGATCCCAAACCCAAGTGCGAAACCATTGTGGCATTTGTTCGACCTCAATCTTTAGCTCGCATTGGCCGTCGGGATCAAACTCCGCCAGCCAGATCGGTTCTGGTCCAGAGTTGTCGAAAAAATAGGCACGGTAGGAATTGGCGATCGCCTCACGGGCCAACTGCAGGCAGCGAACGTAACGTTCGCGAATCTTGTCTTCAGGGACCGTGTGCCCACCGCTTCGGACACGTGAACGCACACGAGCCACATTCAGTTCCATTGAGTTCGTACAGACGAAGTAAAGATACGTTTTGTATCCCTGAGCCTTTGCTCGACCGAAGAAATCGACCTTGCTGCCATGAGACATTACTGTCTCAAACGAAAACGACGATCCAAGACGGATCAATTCTTCACGCAGGAAGTCAACGATGGAGGCAGCGAGATATCCGTTGCCTTTTGATGCATGCAGGATCGAACCTTCAAGTTTGGCAGTCGCAAAGAACGGATGGTCGTTCGGGATGCGGTTCCCGGCACGAAGAGCATCACACAACTGCGAAAATGTGATTTCCAATTCGAACTGAGACAGATCCAGCCCGGTGCTGATCAGAGCACGTTCGACGTCGTCTGCGTTGAGGTAACCGTTCAACCAGAAGACCCCATCCGGCGAACGCTCTTTTGCCAGGTTGCGAATGATGCTCGATTTTCCAGATCCGTTCGGATCGGCGATCATCCGTAATCGTTTGGTGCGATCAGGATTCACGATAGGACTCCGGTTCCTCACTGGCTACGTAGGGTTTTGTTGTTCCGTCGGAATAGAGCCAAACAAGTTTTCCATTTTGTTCGACAACAGCAGGTTGATTGGAGTCGAATGCGGAGTTAAGTGCTCGGCTGCCAACACGTTTGAGTGCCTGTTTCATCGCTTCATCGGTAGGCAGGTCTTCATCGTCGAAAGAAATTGTCGATGAACGCGGTCCGAATGCTTCACGCAGCAGCTGATTCTTCCAGTGTGAGGCTGCTGGATGACGCGGCGAGATCTCATACAAACTCAAGAGCAGATCTAACGCCGTGTTGAAATAAAACGAATCGTCGCGAAAGTCACTGTAAACTCGCGTGATCAATGCTGGTGGTAAGGCATCGTCAGGCGTGCCTTCCAGTAACAACGGAAGCACGGTCTTCTTTTTTGCCTCAGTCCCAACTAGACGTGCAGAAACCTGATCCATTTCGGCGGCGACCACTGTTCCTGTCTTCGAGTCCCGGTTCTCGTACTTTCGGAGATAGGCTTTGGTACCTACAACCAGCACTCGATCGGCTTTTGAGATCAGATCAACGAAACGAGGAACGCTGCTGCCAATCTGAGAATTTTCCCAACGGTCCAGGATGACTTTGATGCCTGCCTTCTCAAGATCCATCGCCAATCGATGTTCAACCCAGCGTTCGTGAGTTGGATTGCCCCAGGCATAGCTGACGAAGCAAGTTGGAGCGGTGAGCTTTTCACTTTGAGCGAGTCGCGAGAGTTCAAAAATGACCTCCTCAAACTTCGTTCGTAACTCGGCTGTGGCCCCTTCCTGAACGATCTGCCGACGTTGATCCGGTTTTACAATCAGTGGTTCGTCCGGCGGCAAGGCGATACGATGCAGGCAATCGGCGTTTTCGCAGCCGACAGCCGACTTGCCCTGTTTCAGCAATCTCGCCATAACCGCTCGATCCACGGGCGTTCCGCACTTGGAGCACTTCACCGGCCGAACTCGCCGCACATGCGTGTCCCGGCAACTCAGCATTTGCTCCACCAATCCTTCAAAGACCTGGCGGATGTTGGCACTCGCTTCGCGGCTGAACAGCAGGACGATGGTCCGTTCGTTTTCTTCCCGTATCTGTCGTACGCCACAGATCTCATTGTTGGGAGATTCGAACCATGCAACATCGTGTGCCTGGTCTGTGCGGACGAACAGGTTTGTATATCCCAGCAGGACGACTAGTCCGGCAAAAGTGTTCTCGGTGGATCCGGTTAGAATGTAGGACGCTCCATTCTCGGTGATCAGGTCGTCCCGTTGTGGTTTCTTGAGGTTCATCAGGTCGGGGAAGATCAGCAATTTGACCTCGCCGGCATGCTCTCGGAAGCACCGATAGCTTAGGCGATTGGAGAGAAAGGCTTCAATAGTGCCGTCCAGCAGCAAAGCCTTATCTTCCTCGGACAGATTTTCGAGTTCCCGAAAGCGGTAGCTATTGTCGAACAGGCGGCTTTCTTCCACGGCTCCCAACCCACGCGGGTTGCGTCGAGCTTCCAACACAATCGACGCGGCAAGATTATTCATCAGTTCGGGTACGAGCAGGATGCGTTCTTCGCCGGAAGACAGAGTCAACATTCGAACGAATCCCTGGCTGCTGAGATTTCGAATCGCTGCTAAGATTTGAATCTCACCGACTGCGGTGATCACCGCCGAAATTGATTCCGTCCAGACACGTCGTTTTAATTGTTTGGCAATGGCAACATGCAGCTCCGTGGCCCTGAAAATCACCTGCTTCCGAGTGTGACTTTCTTTCAGGGCCAAAACAAAATCCTTGATCCGCTTGAAGACAGCATCGGTCGAGACGACTGGCATGTCGTCCCACGGAATTGCATGCTTCATTCGTTCTGTCAATTCTTCCAGCCCCGCATCTTCACGGGCACTTGTGGCAATCCAGCCTCCGGCGATTCCCTTCCGCCTGCAAAAAGTTGCCAGTTCGTCGTCTGTGAGAACCGGGTGTCCCCGATCCACTCGCGCTGCCACAAGGATCTTTGGGCAATCGGCTGGAAGCTGACGCAGCCAGTATTCGGCACTTCCAAGCGGGTCGCGGCTGTTGGTTGGGTCAAACAGAATCAACGCTAAGTCCGCGTCCTGGATCGAGAGAGCATGGATCAATCGGTAATCCGGTTGACCTGCGAGATCCCACAACACAGCCTCGCAGAGCGTGCCGTCTTTGCGAGTCGTCGTCAATTGATCGAGCACCCAGAACTGCTGTCCGTGGGTTGAGTCGTGCTCGCGGTATTCGCCGTGTGCCAGACGCCACCCAAGGCCGGTCTTGCCCACGCCCGAATCGCCAACCAGCACAATCTTGGCGGTTGTGGAATGAACCGTCTTTTCGTCTTCCACTCTGCCAGCCGCAGTTGCGTTCGTTACGGATTTAGTACGTCTGTCGCTCTCAAACAGCACATTATAGTCAAGTTCGTAGAGATGGATCTGGCGACCTCGCTCATCTTCGGGTGCGTCATGTGGTGAACCTGCGGTTGCAAGCAGAGGCATAGAGGGATGAAATGCTAGCGAGGGGATCCAGATATTATGCATTTTCGGCACTGAAATAACGGCGACCGTCTCCCACGCGTCGCAGTTCCACAGCCGGATTGTGTCGTCATTGCTCTTCGATGCCAGCAATTGACCGTCCGGGGAAAAACCAATGATATCAACGACGTCTGTGTGTCCCTCCAGCGTGCGCAGTAGCTTGCCACTGTTCGCATCCAAAAGCCGAACGGTGCCACTGTGACCCCCAACTGCCAGTATTTTGCCTGAGGGATCAAAAGCGACGCCGTAGCCTCGCCCCAAGTCCTGCTCGAGCGTGTGAAGCTGTTTGCCGCTTGTTGCCTCCCAAAGCTCGACTACACTGCCGCCAGCGGCTGCAAGTGTCTTGCCGAAGGGATCAAAAGCAAGGCTAGAGTAATGACTGGGGCGGCCTTCGCTTTGAAAAAGACGCTCACCACTTGCTACGTCCCACAAGTCAAGACTACCGAACCCACCGACTGCAGATGTCGCACCCGAGGGGTCAAAAGCGATACAGCGGGCTCCACGGCTGGGGCCTTCGAAAGAGTGGAGAAGTTTGCCACTTGCTGCCTGCCACAGCTTGACTACGGTTTCCAAGCCTCCTGTTGCCAGCGTCTTGCCAGAGGGATCAAAGGCGACGCCTGTGACGTCGGAGCCGTGGGTATTGAGCGCGCGGAGCAACTCGCCGGTATTCATCTCCCACAGATTGACTATGCCATCTAGGTGTCCACTTGCAATCAGTCCCCCAGTTGGATCAATAGCCAAGCTCATCACCGGACTGCCGTGCCCGTCAATCACTCGGCGCAGCGTCACCCCCGGCGGCATCACAAGCTGGGTTGATTGCATTTTTGAGGGCTTAAACTTTTTCGCCATTTTGGGATCCCATGCGGGCTGAGGCTGTCCCTTGAAAACTTGTGAATTTTGAGGACTTGCACCTGTGCCATCTTACAAGAATGATCTTCGATACCAAAACTATGTCCTTTCGGCAGAGCGACAGGCATACCGTACACCCGTCGCTCCCCCCAGTGGCGTTACTTAATCAGCCGCAGGGCGCTAGTCCCGGTTTCGGACCTCCGATTCGCCGAGAAAACCTGGGCTAGCGCCCTTCGGCTAATACTGATTCTGCCCTACTTCCAGGCCATTGGTCGTTCCGCCGACGGGACCGTATCACATCTCATGCGAATAGTGCAGGTAAGTCCCGGCTTTCAGCCACGCCCGTGAATCTTTAGTCGCTGTGAAATGTTTCCACGACGTGCATTGTTCAAACGTGGCAAACAACTTTCCATCATGGATGTCACGACAGCACAATGGTTGTTCTGAAGACTTGCCGCGACCGAGCGCATTCACAGAAGAGCAGTGAATTTAAGCCTTTTTAATTGGCTTCGCACCAAATTATCGACTTTGGCATGCGTCCTGCAATTTGAGAAGCCTATTCGCTCAGTCTGAGTCAACTCGAGGCGGCAAGATTGTTTCTTGTCCGCCAAATTGCATCGAATGGATCCGCAGGATGTGGTGGCCTCCTGTTCGGTACGAGCCCGCGAGAAGCCTGAAACCTGAAGAGGAATACACAATGAACACGACAATCACGAATTCAGAGAATTACTCACAGTTGATCAGCCAACTTGGTGACTCCAGTGCTGTCGTACGTGAAACTTCACGGAAACAATTGGTGCATCGCGGAGGTGATCCTGTTCTTCAGGCACTGATCACAGTGCTCCGCGACCCTCGAAAACAAGTTCGCTGGGAAGCGGCAAAGGCATTACAGGAAATCGCCGATCCAAAGGCTGCTGACGCTCTTGTGCAGGCACTCACAGACGAAGACTTTGACGTTCGCTGGGTTGCTTCCGAGGCGCTGATTGCGTTGAATCACAACGGAGCAAAAGCGGTGCTGAGCGGCCTGATTCATCGCGCAGGATTCGTGGCGTATCGTAAGTCTGCCCATCATATTCTGGCGGCACTTAAGTACACTTCAGTCCTGCTTGTGCCGGTTCTGAAGACTCTTGAACGATCCGATTCAGCGCTTTCGACACCAGTCGCTGCGTATCAGGCAATGCTGGCGTTGAGCGAGTTTTCGACATTCGTTGGTTAGCAATGCTCGATACATGGCAGTCTGATTTCATCAGCCGCAAAGCGCTAGCTCCCGGTTATAGCGGAACCGGACGCTAGCGCATTCCAGCTAATTCGAGCCATCCTTGCAGGACTGCGCATCGTAGGTTGAAATTCATGTCGGCGGAGCGACAGGTCTACGGTAAAAACACAAATTCATTGCTATTCAGCATCGCGCGGCAGAAGGCGACGATGCCTTCGGAGGCGATGAAGTTTGTTGAATCTGATAGCTCTGCGGTGCTTGGTTCGCGACCGTAACACAACCAGAAAGCTCGTGCGATTTGCTTGTGTTGTTCATCACCGCAGTCATGTTGCAGTCGATCAGCCAGCAGCTGAGCCTGCTGCAGCATGAACGGGCTGTTGAAGAGGTTGAGAGCCTGAAGTGGCGTCGTCGAACGGCTGCGTTTGGGGACGGAGGTTGCGGCATCAGGGCAATCGAAGACGCCGAAAACGGATTCTTTTTCCAATCGCACTTTAGTCATATAGATCATGCGACGCCAGTCTTCCGGGCCGTACTTCTTCTTTGGAAAATAGTGTCGGACGTTTTCCAGTTCCACTTCGAAACCGCTGAAACCGGGGCCGAACATGCGATCATCAAGAACTCCGGTGACGGCAAGAATACTGTCGCGGATCGGCTCCGCTTCCAGGCGTCGCGGAGGAAATCGCCACCACCATTGGGCATCTGCATCTGCCTGAAGTGCGTCTTCACGTGGTCGACTGCTTTGTTGATACGTCGCGGAAGTCAGGATCAATCGGTGGACGTGTTTCAGCGACCAGTTGTGATCCATCAGCTCCATTGCCAGCCAGTCGAGCAGTTCCGGATGCGTCGGTGCGACGCCCGCCTTGCCAAGATCGCTCGGAGTCGCCACAAGTCCTTTGCCAAAATGAAACTGCCACAAACGATTCACGATGACTCGCGCCGTCAGCGGGTTGTCGCGCGATGTGATCCATTCGGCCAGGGCGACGCGGCGTTGTTGTTCGGGTGACGCCTCAGAAATTTGCAGTTTGCCCAGTGCGGCGACGGTGCCCGGTTCCACTTGTTCTCGCTGAGCCGTCGGTTCACCACGGAACAGGCGGTAAGTGGGTCCGGGTTGTTGAAACGTTCCAGCATAGACCGTGCCGGATGCTTGAAGCTGCGATTTGCGTTCCTCGCGTTTTAGAAGTTGGCTCAACAACTGACGTCCGCGTTTCGCCTCTTCGTCCGGGAATTTTGCAAAGTCGTATTCTGGCTGCGTCGCCGCAGCGCCGGTGAATGGAAGGCGATCGGCCGATGACGCCACAGGCTTCCATTGATCGGGCGCGGTTGCGACTTCGATCACATACTTTGTGGCGACTCGATCGCCAAACTGCCCGTCGCGGTCTCGAGCCCACGCGATGCGATTGATGTTCGCGACTTCCGGCAGTTCGATCTGAATCCAGCCGCCCACCTCATTGGAAATCCAGCTGCGGCGATTTCCGAACTGTCCGTCGTTTAGATGTTCCAGTTTGTGAATCTCATACCCCGGCAGCGTGCTGGAAGCTGTGGCCTTTGCTCCGGCTGACGACAAGGCGACATTTGTTGTGCCGCTGAAGATTTCGAGTTCATCAATGCACGGCTGCGAGGCGTTCGTTTGGTCGATTGTGAATCGAATGAATTTTGCGGCGACGGGTTCGAACAGCTCTTCATTAAGCCTAGCGTTTACTGGTGGTCGTTGTGGACCCGCATCTTTGACGAATGGCTGGAGTTCATTTCGCAGTTGCACCAACTGCTGATCGATCTGTGCAATTTCATTTTGCTGCGAGTCGCTCAATGGCATCGATCGATCGCCGTGCTGAATGCCTGCGAAGATGGCTTGCAGGGAGTAATAATCGCTTTGACGAACCGGATCGAACTTATGATTGTGGCAGCGAGCACAGCCGAGCGTGAGTCCCATGAAGGCGGTGCCGGTTGTGTTGATGATGTCATCAAGTTCGTTCTGACGCTGCATCAGTGTGAGATTGATGTCCGGGCTTTTGACAAGGTCATACGGTCCGGCGACCAGATACGCTGTGGCTTCCGGGACACCAATCGCATCGCCCGCGATTTGTTCCTTCAGAAACTGATCGTACGGTTTATCTTCGTTGAGCGATCGAATGACGTAGTCTCGATAAGGCCATGCATTGGGACGTTCACGATTAGTTTCGTAGCCGTTGGTTTCGGCGAATCGCACAAGATCCAGCCAGTATCGAGACCAGCGTTCACCGTAGTGCGGACTGCTGAGCATTCTTTCGACAAGCTTTTGCACGGTCTGCGGATCACGATCGGCGACAAACGCTTGCACGTCTTCCGGAGTCGGCGGCAGACCCAGCATATCGAGCGACATTCGTCGAATAAGTTCGGCTCGCGTCGCCTGTGGATTCGGCGTCAGTGTATGATCTTTCTGCCTTTGCAGAATGAATGCATCAATGCCGTTGGCGATCCAATCATCATCAATCGCTGGCGGGGAAATCCTGCGCACGGGTTGAAATGACCAATGATCAGTTTTTTCTGTCTGTTCGTCATCGGCACCATCCGGACCGGGCCAAGCGGCACCCTGATCGATCCAAGCCTGCAGCAGTTCAACTTCGTCTTTCGACAGCCGGTTTGCTTCATCAGGCGGCATCAGCTTGCCCGCCTCTTCGCCTCGCACGAGCTTAATCAGATGACTGCTTTCGCTGTTGCGGACGACGATCGCTGGTTCACCCGAATCCCCACCACGCAACATCGTCGCTCGTCGATCGAGCCGCAGGTGACTTTCCTGAGTGTCGGCCGCATGGCAATCAAAACACTTTGCGGCCAGCAGCGGCTTGATCTGAGTATCGAAGTCAATTTCATCTACTGCCGCTTTCACGAGATTCGGTGCAGCGGTCAGCAGGATCAGAATGACGTTGATCGTGAGTGTTTTCATGAGATCGTGGCAGACGGGTTGGCGGGAAGCGATTGCGGAAGCTGTATTGTGGACTTATCGGGTGGCTAGCGTCCAGTCGCAGGCAATATTCACGAGACGGAAACGTTCCGTGCAACGTTGGTGACCACAGTGCAAACTCTTTGTCCAGACCGATGCACGAAGCCCTCCAGCTCGAAAAGGCGACGGCGAACTTGAACGAGTTTCAGAACTATTCTTCAGACAAAAAACCAGTCGAAAATCGCACAGTCGTCCATTCGGATTACGTGGATTGCCTGACCGCAACCGGCGACAGAAAAAACTGACTTCAGGGATCGCAAGGACTCAGATTCACTCGCTGGAAATCCGAAAAATCAGTGGATTCGACACGAAACGAGTTCTCGGCTTCTTCATCAAGCCGAGTTAAATCGGCAAACTCGGCTGGTTCCACCATCGGCGATAGAAATTGATCTGGCAGACCAGAAATCTACGTCACGTGAATCTACCAACACACATGCATCACATAGCCATCAACATTCTGAAGAAGCTGCCGCGATGCCTGTTGGCGATTGCCGCTACAGTCTCGTGGCCAGCGATCAGCGTTGGCCAGGACGCTCGAAGGCAGGAAGATTGGATCTATGCGTTCCAGAATCAGCCGTCTGGCGAGTTCGCACCGGACCACAGAAAGACGGACCCATTCCGGTCCATGTTGTCTGACGCAGACCGTGAAGTGCTGGCAGCAAAATCCACTCCATCATTTCTGACGCAGGTTTCGGGGCGGGTTAAATCATCCGCTTTCGAAGATACCAATGATGCAGCCACTTCGCTTCTTGATCCCTACGAAGACAGGCGATTGACTGACGAATCAGACGACTTGGAATTTGAATCGTCGTCGCCACCGTATGAATCGTATGAGATGTCTCCCGACGATTCCGGCTACGCCGATTTAGATGAACTGATGCCGCGGACTCAAACGCTTTCGCGAGTCACACCGCAACAAGTCTTTGCAGCTCAGCCGGATCAATGCAATAACTGCTATGGCTGGCACGTGCTTCCCAAGGGTTTGATGTATAAATCGTACCTCGCCGGGGAAAAAGAACCTCGCATGCAGTTCGTGCAGTTGTACGACACGCGCAGCAAGACGCGAGTGTGGGATGCGGTGCTCGGCGGGCGGCTGGGCTTATTGCGAAACGGAAGTTACGATTCCGTGAACCCGCAGGGTTTCCAGCTTGACGTCGAAGGAGCAGTCTTCGCACGCGTGTTGCCCGATCAGCCCAGCGCGATGCTGGCGGGTTCCGATTATCGAGCAGGCTTGTTGGGGACGTATCGAAACGGCGGCACCGCTTACAAGTGGGGCTACTATCACATCAGCTCGCATATAGGCGATGAGTTTCTGATCGCGAATCCGACTTTCAACCGTTTGAATTATGTACGGGATTCGTTGGTCACTGGTGTGACTCAGGATTTAAATGCTGCAACGCAGGTGTATGGAGAAATCGCGTACGCTCTTGGCATTGAAGGTGGAGCCAAACCGCTGGAATTTCAGTTTGGGGCTCAATATCAGCCAGTGGCGAGAACTGGTCTGCGAGGGGCACCGTACCTTGCGGCCAACTATCACATTCGCGAGGATTTTAATTTCCACGGCGGAGCAAACACCGTTGCAGGCTGGGGCTGGCAGGGCGCTGAAACACGGCATCGATTGCGCATCGGACTTCAGTACTATAACGGGCCGTCAATGCAGTACCAGTTCCTGGATACCTGGGAAAACATGTACGGCGGCGGATTCTGGTTTGACTATTAAGCCTGTCATCGAAGCTAAGCCGATTCACGCAGCATGGTACCGATGCTGAAAAGCGTGATGCCGACAAGCAATGAAATCGGCATCACGATCAGCTTGAAGCCGTAGAACAACTGAAACACGATGACGAGCGGCAATATGCTCAGCGTGAAGAGCTGCAGCAACATTCCAATGTAGTGCTTGAGTTGTTTCACGGTGTTCAATCCTCCAACGAATCTGCGCAGTCCGACTATCGCAGCAGTTTCGCCCCATCAAGCGGCAAGGCAACGCCATCAACGGCCAGCATCTGTGAATTTGTGAGCGAGTCACCGAAGCGATCGAAATCTTTGAACGACCAGACGACTTTCTTCTCTCGGTTGACTTCAATCAGCTGAGGATTGTTCGGCCCTGCATGGCAGTTGTTGATCAGAATGTTGCCGCTGGGAAGAACCTGCAGCGACGTGACCCAGGCCAGTTGAATTCCCGGCAGATCGTTCTGATGCAGACTCCAGATGATCTGTTCGGCAGGAGTGACTTCCAAAACGCTGTGACCGTTACCCGTGCCAATCAACGTGTTGCCGTTGGGCAGTCGAATGGCGGAAAAGGCTTGATTGCCGAACGCTTCAACGCCATGTCCGTCGGCTGGCTTCCGATCAAACAGTGGCACAGCATATTCCCATACCGTCTTGCCACTGGGATCGTATTCGCGAACCAATCCGTCGCCTTCATGACAGACAAGGTAGTTACCTGAATCCAGCTTGCGAACCAGTCGAGTGTCACGATGTGCGTCCGGCTGACGGACCTTCAATTTCATCGAATGCACAACCTTCAGATCTTTATCAACCTCGATGACATTGCCTGGCCCTGATTCCGCAACCATCGTGCTGCCATTGGCAAGTCTCTGAAAGGCATGAATCTCCAGACGCTGACCGTCGTTTTCCGGCCGCTTCTTGGCATCATAGCTCCAGACAATTTTGTTGCTGGCGGGATTGATTTCGGCCACTTCCGTCCATGACGTCTGCAACAACACGTTTCCGCCAGGGAGCACATGCAGATCGTGCAGTCCGCCGATTTTGCGTTCCCATTCCGTCTTGCCGTTCTCGTCGATAATCGCGACACGGCTTTTCGATGAATCCGCTGCAATGAACTTTCGCGTTGGTTCCGCTGCAGATGTCTTTAGAGTCGTAAACAACGCAGCGAAAACCATAAACGCCAAAGCGAGTACGTCCGACTTTGAGCGGACGCGGAAGGTGGAAATCATGACCAGAGCCCTTTGATGATTCGCGAGGAAAAATGAGCCGATGCCGGAGCAGCAACAGATCGCGGATGCAGTATGAACAATCCTGATCGCATGTGCGAATCACTTCGGTGGCGACAATGTCGGGTGCTGCGCTTCGTATTCTGCCGCGACCCTGGCACCAGGCGTGAGCCCAAATCGGCTCCACATGCTCAGATAAATCGCCGCGATGACAATGACCAGTCCAAACCCGACCGGTTTTGCCAGCTTCCACGGCGTGATATCAATGTCACCGGAATACTTTTGCTCAAACGGCACCGGCTGAGGCTTCAGTATGCGAAACGACAACATGATCAGTAACAGGAACACAAAGTTGACACCAGCCAGATGCAGACCATGCATCTTCCATCCGTAAAATGTCTCTCCGATCGTAACGCCCAGATTGCCACCGTTCAGAATCCCGAAGAACAACTGAAATGCCATTCCAGCAATCAAAGCCACGATGACAGCAATCGCCGGCGTTCGTTTGCTCAACATCGCCACAACCACAATGGTGATCATCGGGATATTGGTCACCGAAATATATTGGATCAGCAGATCGAAAAGCCCCTGCTTCCCGTACGACTTAAAGAACATCACCAGGACGACGCTCAACGGTATGGTCAGCACTGCAAAGATTTTTCCCGCACGCACGGCTTGCTGGTCCGACGCGTTGCGATTCAAAAGGCCCTGATAGATATCGACGGCGAACAACGTGCTGCCACTGTTCAAAAAGCTGTTGAATGAACTCAGGATCGCACCGAAAATCGTCGCGGCGAAGAACCCGGTCGCCCAATCCGGCAACACCAGATTCACCAGAAATCCATACGCACCATTCGCATTATTTGGCGGTGAGTACTCACCCAGATCATAGTCGCCGCTGCTGACAATGTGCCATGCAATGATGCCCGGCAGCACCAGATAAATCGGTCCAAAGATTTTCATCACGGCGGCAAACAGAGTTCCCTTCTGTCCTTCCGCCAGATTCTTCGCAGCAAACGTGCGCTGCACGATGCCCTGATTGGTACACCAGTAACATGTCGTCAACAGCGTCACGCCTGTGAACAGAGTCTGCCAGGGAATATTGGCATCGGAATCGCCCATTGGTGCCATTCGTTCCGGCTGCTGTTCGATGATTGTCGATAATCCCTGCCACATGTCCCCATGTCCGGCAAAGCTCAACCCAAGAACTGGAATCATTAAACCGCCTATGGCCAGGCCGATTCCATTGACAGTATCCGACACCGCGACAGCCTTCAGACCACCGAACACCGCATAACCGCCGCCGATCAGAGCCAGCAGACTACCGACGACCAGCATGTTCATGTTGGCGTTGTCGCCAAGAAACTTTTGAACTCCGAACACCGGCATCATGAACTCCGCACCGGAAAACAAAACGAACGGCAGCACGATCAGCACGATCAGGAAAACGGAGATCAGAGAAGTGAGTAATCTGACGGAGCGATTAAAACGAATCTCCAGGAATTCCGGGATTGTCGTGATACCGCTTTTCAGATACCTCGGCAGAAAAAACACCGCCATTGCGACGATCGAAAGCGACGACCACACTTCCCAGGTCATCAGCAGCATGCCGTGCTGATACCCGCCACCGTTGATTCCGACGAGTTGTTCAGTGGAGAGATTCGTGAGCAGCAACGAACCTCCGATAACCGGCCAGACCAGACTGCGACCCGCCAGGAAATATCCGTCGGACGTGTCATGACGGTCGTCATGCGTTTTCCACCAGGAGACAACGGCAACTAAGATCGTGAAAGACAGAAATGAGACGAGAGTGAGCATCGGTTGATCCGGGTGAACATGCGGCGAATACGAGGCTACGTATTCTTATCAGCCTTGAAGCGAAGTGCTACCGTGCAAAAAACATCACGACTGTCAGGGCGAGCGGCAGAATGAAAAGTACCCCTTGAGCCTGAGGCGCTAGCCGATTCGACAGCAAGAAATCGGCTAGCGCCTCAGGCTCAAGTCAATGGGGTTCGGTGTATTTGTTTTTGCCGCGCGCCTTAGGCGCAACCCTTTCAGGAGTTTTTTCCGCTTTTCAGTGCCAAGGTCAAAGTCTGAAGTCTCCTGGTTTGCAATTTCCCGCGGTGATTCAAATATCGACGGTCGCCAGAAGACTCCCCTTGGACTGCGGTATCTCAGTACCGCTTTTCCATTGCGGCGGAGCCGCCTTCGCCCGGGACTTCGCTCGCACGTTGACGAAGTGCGGATGTCACGAGAACGCAGAACTCAAAGGCGGCTCCGCCGCGAAAGAAGGCGGTACTGAGGTACCGCACTCCTAAGTCTTCACGCGGCCAGTCAAGGTGGGTGGCACTGGTACGCTATTCGAAAACGGTTGCTGGCACATGAAATCGCCAGCAGTTGCGATTGTCCCGGACTTGCAGGAATCGCAGCAGCCTAAAGGCTGGACTCCAACTGGTGGTGACAACAATTCGTCGTCCAGCCGCATCTAAGGAGACTTTGACAGATTCCAGCTTCGTCAGTTCTCGAGAGGCAGGAGCCTCCAGAGCAGTGTGTTCCGAGGCTGGAGCCTCGGAACAAGGCTTCCAAACAATCAATCGTTCAAGCCCCACACGCCGTCCCAGCGCACGAAACCTTCGATGGCTTCGTATTCGGCCAGACCGAGCTGGTCGTACTTGCGGGCAGTGTCCGCATTGCGGGATTCTGCTCGCTGCCAGAATTCACGCATGTCGGCGCCAGGAAACAACGCGCGGTCTTTCTGAGATTCGTGCTTGAAGATCGCGTTGCGTTTCTGCTTCACTTCCTGAGGACTCAGAGGTACCGCCATTTCGACCTGATGCACGGGCCATTCCTGCCATGCTCCGCGATACAACCAGACTTCGTTTTCCGCAAACCAATCATCGTTGCGGCAGACTTCGCATGCCTGGATGATGGCTTTCAGGCAGGTTCGGTGGGTTCCGTGCGGATCAGACAAATCTCCCGCCGCATAAATCTGATGTGGTTTGAGTTCACGCATCAGGTCCACAAGGATCTGGATGTCGTCCGGCCCCAGCGGCTTCTTCTTCACGCCGCCAGTTTCATAGAACGGCATGTCCAGAAAATGAAGTTTCTCATTGGGAACTCCGCAACACCGTGCACCGGCCCGCGCTTCGCCGCGGCGGATCAGGCCCTTGATCTGCTGAATTTCCTTGCTGTCGATCTGTCCGGCTTGTTTCTTTTTCAGGTACTCTTCGACGTGGTCTTCCAACTGACGAAGAGGATCTGTCAGCAGTCCGAAGGCCGCACAATAGTCGGACACAAATTCTGTGAACCGAATCGCATCATCATCAAACACGGCGATATTACCAGACGTCTGATAGGCGATGTGAACGTCATGCCCCTGAGCCGCCAGACGAATCAGCGTGCCACCCATGGAGATCACGTCATCGTCCGGGTGCGGTGAAAAACACAGAATGCGTTTTGGAAAGATATGATCAAACGGCTGAGGCCGATCCCCCGGTCGCTTCTTGTGGGCTGGCTTGCCCGCTGGCCAGCCAATGATCGTGCTCTGCAGGTGGCGAAAGACTGTCAGGTTGATTTCATACGCCGAACCATATTCGGCCAGAAGATCCTGCAGACCTTCTTCGTTGTAATCGGAATCCGTCAGCTTCAGCAAGGATTTGCCCATCTTCTCCGCCAGCCAAATGACCGCTCGGCGAATGATGGACGGATCCCACTGGACGTTACTGACCAGCCACGGAAATCGAGTGCGGGTGAGCGCGGCTGATGCGGCGGCATCAAGCAGCACCTCTGTGTTTTTGTGTCGCTGCAGAAACGTCGCAGGAATCGCAGGTGTGGCTTCACCTTCAACGGTTTTCGCAATGATGGTCGATTTATTTTCGCCGAATGCCAGAATGATAATGCGTCGAGCTTCCAGAATCGTGCCGACGCCCATCGTGATGGCTCGACGCGGTACGTTTTCGGCACCAAAGAAGTCGCTTGCCGCATCAATGCGTGTGACACTGTCCAGAGTGATCATGCGGGTTCGAGTCGATTGATCAGAGCCCGGTTCGTTGAAGCCGATGTGCCCCGTGCGACCAATGCCCAGAAGCTGTATGTCGATGCCACCAACAGCTGCGATCTTCGCTTCGTAGTCGCGGCAATAGTCGCCAACGCTTTCGACGGCAACAGTCCCGTCGGGAACATGCACGTTTTCCGCCTTCATGTCGATGTGGTCGAAGAGATGTTCCCTCATGAAGCGAACATAGCTCTGCAGATCCTCCGGCTGCATCGGATAGTATTCGTCCAGATTGAACGACACGACGTTCTCAAACGACAGGCCTTCTTCCTTGTGCATGCGGACGAGTTCGGCGTAAATGCTGGTAGGCGTCGAGCCTGTCGCCAGGCCCAGCACGGCTTGCTTGCCTTCGGCTTTGCGAGTTTTAACCAGCGTCGCGATTTCCGTCGCCACGAGACGCGAAGCTTCGCGGGAATTTGCCAAAATCGTACATGGCAGCTTTTCAAGCTGACACAAGTCCTGCCGCTGATTCATGAGTATGCTATCTGTGCCTACATTGCCTCGAAATGACATGGGGACCGCAAAGTCTAACGGCTTCCGGGGAGTTTTCATGCGATCGGCTGGACGTTACGAAAAACGAGTCTATAACTTGAGATTCGGTTCTCAACTTACGCTCGAAATCCGACCAGCTCATCGAAAGGGCCACCATGCGACAAGCATTAATTCACCTGACATTAGTTCTCGTCTGTCTCCCAGCAAGTGCTGCCGACCGAGCGGAATGGCTTCAATGGCGTGGGGTGGATCGCCGATGCGAGGTGGCTCAGGGGACAAAATGGCCCGAGACTCTCGACGATACCTCTTTGGTTGAACTGTACCGAATTCCACTGGAACCAAGTTATTCGGGGCCAATTGTCGCACAGGATCGCGTGTTCATCACTGAGACTGTCAACAAAGAAAAAGAAGTCGTCCGTGCCCTGGATCGTGATACCGGCAAGGAGCTTTGGAACGCGGAGTGGCCTGGAGCGATGTCGGTTCCATTCTTCGCTGCGTCCAACGGAAGCTGGATTCGCGCCACGCCGATTTACGATGGCGAAAAATTGTACGTCGCTGGGATGCTGGATGTTCTCGTGGCGCTGGACGGAGCTTCGGGCAAAGAAGTCTGGCGAAAAGATTTCAAAGAGGAATTTGGTACGAAGGGGCAGTCATTTGGCTTCGTCTGTTCTCCGTTGATCGACGGTGGATTTCTGTATGTTCAGACCTCGGGTGGTCTGGTCAAACTGGATTGCCAAACCGGCGCGATTGTCTGGCGCGGTTTGAAGGAAGACGGCGGCATGATGGGTGGAGCTTTCTCCTCACCGGTCATGGCGACGATCGCCGGTACGAAGCAACTGGTCGTGCAGACGCGGTCCAGGCTGTGCGGCGTTGGAATGGATGGTGGCGAAGAATTGTGGTCGCTGGCGATGCCATCTTTCCGCGACATGAACATCCTCACGCCGACTGTAATCGACGATCGCATCTTCACCAGCAGTTATGGAGGTGGTGCGACGATGATCGAGGTCACTCGCACTGAAACAGGTTTTGCCACCAAAGAGTTGTGGAAGAACACAACCGAAGCCTACATGTCGTCGCCGGTGGTTGTGGACGGTAAGATTTATCTGCATTTGCGAAATAAGCGTTTCAGTTGCATCGATCCGGCAACCGGTGAATCATTGTGGCGAACAACGCCGTTTGGCGGCTATTGGAGCATTGTTCTGAATGGCTCTAAGATGCTCGCACTGGATGAAAGCGGCGACCTGCGGCTGATCAACGCGAATCCGACGGAGTTCCAGCAGGTCTCAGAACGCCACGTCAGTGACTCCAGCACCTGGGCGCATCTCGCAGTCGCTGACGATCAGGTGTTTGTGCGTTCGCTCGACGCGCTGATCGTCTATCGCTGGAAGTAACAGTCGTCAGGGTGCAGTCGCGTTTGATTGTGAAGTATGGGAGGGCGAGGCTCCTGCCGAGCCGTGTGTTCGCCCCCCGACCATCGGCTCGGCAGGAGCCTCGCCCTGAGGTGCGCGACAAATAGCAGTTTCGAGGAAATTCGGAGATTTTTCAGAGGAGGATTTTGTTGTCAGCGGAAGACTTCGTTTGACCCGACTCGAAGAGGAGGACGGCTGCACAAAGTGCAGCCGTGAGAAAGCCTCCTCTCCGAGTCGGGTCAAACGATGCGCCCCCCTTCCGGAATAGAACTCACCTAAAATTTTTTGGGCCAGATTCCTCTTTGTCGCGCACCCCAGCCTCGCCCTCCCGCGAATCGCCCTCCCGAGAATCGGCTTTCTATTCGCTCCCGCCGAAATTCGTGACCGCACCCCAGTCGACAGTCGAGCGATGATGGTCCGGGTGACAATTGGAGAGTCCGCCGATAAACTTCGGCGATTCCGTTCCACGTCACTTTATGAGGACCGCGCTTAATGGACACTAAATCCGCAATCAAGGAAACGTTTGGCATCAGTAATATGGTGCTGAATTCGTATATCTCCGACCTTACCGACGCGGAGTTGATGCGACGACCCGGTCCAGGCTGTAACCACATCGCGTGGCAACTGGGACATCTGATCGGCTCAGAATGTGGCTTGCTGAATGGGGTTCAGGCCGGAGCTGCTCCAGCGTTGCCGGATGGCTTTGAAGCAAAGCATTCCAAGGAGCAGAAGGACAACAATAACCCGGCAGACTTCCTCACGAAACAGGAGTACATCGATCTGGCCGGCAAGGTCCATGAGTCAGTGATTGCGTGTCTGGATGCTTTTCCTGAGGCAAAGCTGGACGACCCCAGCCCCGAGCATTTTCGCAGCATGTTTCCGACGATGGGTTCGATGTTCATCCTCATCGCAACTCATTCCATGATGCACGCCGGTCAGCTTGTGCCGGTTCGTCGGGAACTAGGAAAACCAGTCCTGATCTGATCCCGGATTCAATTCGAAACCCCGGTTGCGAAGGTCGTAGGACGGGACTCCAGTCCCGTCCTGATACGAGACCATCAGGACGGGCCGGCTGACGATTTCATGTATTTTCGCAACCCGAAACGTCAGTGAGGGATGGAATTGCCTGTATTCGTCGTCTCAAATCCGTCGCTGACGCGTCGGGTTACGATGAAATCGAAACTATCAGGACGGGTCTGGAGACCCGTCCTACACAACCCTCCCAAAAGCCTTCCTCGCGTCCGCACATTTTCAGAAACATCATAGTTATGACAAGCGCCATCAATTCATCGCTTCGATCCCGGTTCTTCGATCAAATGCGGCTACTTGCCATCGGCATCGCTGCCTGCTGTTCTGCGAACATAGCGATGGCTGAGGATCTTCCGGCGACGGCTAAAGCTGTTGACGGTTTGATGCTGTCCGATCTGGATGTGCGACAGGATGAAAACCGACTGTACTTTGTGGTGCCACCAGGGAAACCGGCACCCGCAAAACTCACGTTACCTCGGCTTGGCAATGTCGTCAAAAGCATTCGATGGATTGGCGAAGACAAGGCGACCATGCAGGTCAAGTCTGAGCCCACGGAATGGACAATTGATGTTTCTCCGCAACCCGCGAATTCAGCGGCTGTGGTCGTTGCGGAACTGGATGCACCTGTCGAGCTGTTCAACAAGACGATCACGGCACGTCCTGACAAAACATCGGGGATCATCTTGTTGCCGGCAAAATACGCATCGACACATGGCGAAAAACTGCGATTCGAGCCCCAGCCACACAAGAATACAGTGGGATACTGGGCCAACGAAAAGGACTTCGCAGAATGGACTTTGCAATGTGACAAGGCTGGCGAATATGAAATCGATATCCTTCAGGGATGCGGCAAGGGACATGGTGGCAGTCAGGTGAAATTGCAGGTCGGGGATCAGTCGCTGGACTTTGTTGTCGAAGAGACTGGTCACTTCCAAAACTTCATCTGGCGCACGCTGGGGAGTATCAAACTAGCGGCCAACGATGCCAAGGAACCAACAACGCTGACGCTGACGCCGCAAACCAAACCCGGTGGAGCCGTCATGGATGTGCGAGCGATTCGGCTGTGTCCAAAAGGCAGCACTCGGTCGTTTCAGTCCGAACTTGCCGACCCGAACTCGCTGCCTGCGAAATAACTGACTTTGAATCCATACTGCGAGCGATCGCAGCCTCAGCCGTGCTTTCTGAAAGAATCCCGTGCTTGTACTTGGTCTGGATATTGGTGGCGCAAACATTAAAGCGGCGACATCAGATGGCGGCTGCGCGAGCGTAGCGTTTGCGATCTGGAAGAACAAAACCGGGCTGCTGCAGGAACTACAGCAACTGCCACTGCTTGCGGGAACTCGACCAGATCTTGTCGCACTCACGATGACAGCAGAACTTGCCGACTGCTTTGAAACCAAAGCCGAAGGTGTTGAGTTTATTATCGCGACTGTTGCGGAAGCGTTCCCCGATTCGGTCGTGCGAGTATGGCTGACGTCGGGCGAATTCGCAGAACTTCATGATGCCATCGAGTTGCCTCAGCTTGTCGCCGCTGCGAATTGGCACGCTTTGGCCACGTGGGCCGGGCGAGCAGTGCCTGTCGGCCCGGCCTTGCTGATTGATGTAGGTTCCACGACGACGGATGTTATTCCGTTGCTGAACGGTATTCCATGTCCGCAAGGTTTTACGGATCTGCAACGACTGGCGTATTCAGAACTCGTCTATACCGGAGTTCGCCGCACGCCAATCTGCGCGATCGTGCATCACATACTGCTGCTGGACGAATCACGGTCAAATAATATCGGTCCGGCTGACACCTTGCCTATCCCTGTCGCCGCAGAACTGTTTGCGACGTCACTGGATGTGCATCTGATCAATCAGGATATCGCTGAGGACTCGCAGGATTTAAATACGGCTGACGGCCGACCGGCGACGCGCGAGGCGGCATTGAATCGTCTGGCTCAAGTCGTCTGTTGCGACCGCGATGAAATCTCAGATGTTCAATTGTCATTTATCGGCCGACATGTCGCTGCACAACAGGTCACGCAAATTGCCTCGGCGGTCATCAATCGATTGCGATATGTGAGTGACCTTGCAGGAACCTCTCCGGACTCGGTGCAGCTCCTGCTCAGCGGAAGCGGCGACTGGCTGGCCGAAAAGGCGATTGCAAAGTGCAACATCGTTCCACAGCAGCCACCGATTCAGTTGCGGACAATGTTCGTTCGCAACGTCACAGATTCCGCCTGCGCCTTTGCCGTCGCGCGACTGGCAGCAGAACGATGTCTGGATGACCTGTTGCCGGTTAGTGATTTACACGGGAAATCGTAGAGTTGCCGGCGGACAGTAGGGTGGGACCAGCGAGCGAATGCGAGCGCCGGCCCACCAATTGAAGAACTCAACAATGGTGGGCCGGCGCGGCTTAGCTGCCGCTTGTCCCACCCTACGATCAAACTCAGTCCACAGCGCCTTCTGAATTCCTACTTTGAAAGCTGCAAGATCTCCTGAGATCGGGAAGGTGGCCGCAGGCCGGATGGTGGGCTGTTGAAAATTGGGAATTGCGGTTGTTTTTTGATCACACGAGAATTGTTGCGCAAGGTTTTGCGTGGCACAAACAACTGAGGTACAGGGCTACCACGAATCAATGAATTCCTTGTATGGCAAGACTATTAAAACACAAATCGCATTTGAAACAGGAGGGCGCAGAGAGCGCAGAGGAGTCACGAAGGAATAATGCGATTCTCTGCTCCCTCTGCGCTCTCCTGTGGAATCCTGCGATTCAATGGATCCCTTGAGAGTTACCGTCGCCCAACCCAATTGTTTGCCTGAATTTGCAAAACAAATTAAGGCCGAAATCACCATCGCTTTTTTAACCCAAATTCTGGGTCAACGCCAACTTTCCAACTGCCCAGCCGGATGGGGGGGGGGTGACTTGGATTGAACGTCATGCACCAATGACAGGGCGATTTTTATTGCCCCGTCACCGTCGCTTTAATACTGGTTCAAGCCACAGAGCCCAGTCTGCACCCGGTCCGTCTTCCGTGGGGCCTGTGAGAAGTTCTATCGTCTGAACACCTTTGAGATCGACTTCGAAGTCGAGAGTTTTGGCCGTATCGACAACAGACGACTTCCACAATGTCTTTCCGTCGCCTTTGATTTCAAACAGCACAGATCCGTCGTGCCCGGATGCCAATCCAACTTTTCCGCTGAGCGTCTGCCATTTTCCGTTGAGCTGATACATGTGGCTGGCAGGCGCGTGGGCGTAGATTCCGGTTTCGAAAATCTCGCCACCTGATTCCAGCAGAATGGCTTCATCCGGTACGCGGTTGAATGCTGGTTGGCCCCAGCCGACTTTGGCCGTTGTCGGTTTGAAATATGTCAGACTGATGTTTGTTAAACCACCGTCATACTCAGCCGGCGTCTGTTCGGCTGTTGATGGTTGCATCAGCGAACGTGCGATGGCAGCCGCTTTTGCGGATTTGATTTCAGTGGCGAGTTGCTTCGCTCGACTTTGGTCTTTGCTGGTGAGTGCCGCAATGAATGGCTGAAGTTCCTGTCGCATCTGGATTGAGGACAGATCGGGTGTCCCATCTGCAGCGACTCCATAGGAATAACGAAATCTGGTTTGCGACATTTGGCCAGCGGCCGATCCATTCACATGCAGCGGAAACAGACGCAATTCGCCTCGTTTGCCTCGCGTCAATGCATCGGACTGCAGCGTAAATCGGCCAGTCGCATCCGGCACGGCAGAGGCCGTGGTGGCATCGTAATCGCTTCCCCCTTCGGGATCGAAGTAAGCCACGACGGCATAAACCGGAGGAGAACCACTGACGACACCGGAAACCGCAATTGCTTTGCCAGCAGAAGTGACTGACAGCTCATTGATCGCAGCGGACGCATCTGTTTTCAGCCCTTTCACAGAGCCGGAAAACTGCGGATGTGCGGCGAGACGAAGAGCGTGAGCAAACGTCAGAAAGCTGCCGCGTCCTTCGCCACGAAGTTCATCGCCGTACGATTGATTCCCTGATCCCATCAGCGCCGTCCCGCGAACGGCTTCATCCGGCCGTGCTTCGCAATGAGGCAGTCCAAGAGCATGGCCAAGTTCGTGAGCAATGCCGCCAATGAAAATGGAATTGTGTTTGCCGAGCGAAATTTGTCCATATTGCCCGTCGTGAATGATCGGTTTCGTGAGGCTGAGATTGGTCGTGTCAAGTTCCTGTGAATCGAGCTGCCACGCGGTGCCACTGCGAAAAGAACCGCCAGCGTAATAGGGAGAATCATGTGTGAACTTGAGTGTCTTCTCATCCCATGTGGCCAGATTGCACATGATCAGGATCGTCTCGCTATCCGCATCAATACCGGCAGCCGTTAGCACAGGCAGACATTCTTTACGAATCTCGCTTCCCGATGGCCCGGAATAGTGATCAGTGTTATGAAGTCCTTGAACAACGTGAAGAATCAGCTGTTGTTTGTCGTCGAGCTGCAGCCCGATTGTACGATTGCCGAATCCCACCCGTAGCATCTCTCCGGCATAGAAGTCCTGAATGTGCCGCATGATGCGAGTGAGCCGCGCCTGATAGTTGGCAGGCAGTTCACGGTCCGCCGGAGTCCAGCAGACCATGTGAAGATGCCGTTCGCCCGGTTCCGGCTGATCCGCATGCCACTCATCAAGTATGTGACACGCTGCGGCCACTTGTTCTCGTTCATCTGCTTGCTCGGCAGCGCGTGCGGGCTGCCATACAGCAAGAGACCATGCACACGTCAGTAACAAAGATGCCGTGAGAAGATGTTTCATAATCAGTGATCCGGTTGATAAACACAAAGTCGATCGGTGCAGTTTTACCAGAGCAAGTCCAGATTCAGAACTGTCATTATCAGCCGCAGAGCGCTCGCAAGCTGTCGTTTCGCAACCCGAAACGTCATTGAGGGATGGAATGGCCTGCATTCTTCGTCTCAAATCCCTCGCTGACGCGTCGGGTTATGATGAAATCGACTGCCAGCTCGTTCAAGTTTGATCTAAAGATGAAGCGGGCACCAGATCTGATTCATGCGTTAATCGTGCGTCGAATTCCACATTGAGTTTGTAATTAAATCCAACGCTGGGACAATGTTCGTCCGCGGAACCTGCCGAATCCACCTGCCGATAAAGTTTTCCACCGATGCATCCTTTACAAAAAGTGTCCCGACGCAATGTTCTGCACGCAGGCAGCATCGGTGCGGTATGTGCGGCGGAACCAGGATTGCTCGGGTTGGCGGACTTGATCGCGGCAGAACAAACCGGGCAGGCAAAGTTTGGTTCAGCGACGCCGAAGTCCTGCATTTTCATTTATCAATATGGTGGACTCAGCCAACGGGATTCGTGGGATCCTAAGCCTCAAGCTCCAGACGGGATTCGCGGTCCGTACAAACCCATCGCCACGCGCACGCCAGGATTTCAGGTTGGCGAACTCATGCCACGACTGGCTGAGTTGTCGGAAAAGTACTGCGTGATTCGTTCGATGAGTCACGGTGTTCCGGTTCACAATATTGCTAACGAAATGCTGCTCGCGGGTCGCCAGGATCCCCGTAAAGATTCACCGTCTCTGGGCGCGATTGTCACAAAGCTCAGGCCCACCGAAGTCAATATGCCATCACATGTCTGGCTTCAGAAGTTTGGAGGCGGAGTGGCTCCTGCGGATTCCGCGTATTTGACCAGCGGGCATCTCGGCATGGGGCACGCGCCGTAGCTGCTGGGAGAACGTCATGATGACAACCCGGGAACTCCCGGATTTCAAGTGAAGGCTTTTGAATCGGCGAGTGAGATATCTCAGCATCGCCTGGAAGCACGACGGAAGCTGCTACAGCAAATTGATCCTGTAACCCGCTTACAAAAACCGTCCGGTTTTTCAAAGTCGGCAGTCACAATGCACCAACTTCAGGAGAAAGCCTTCACGCTGCTGAGTAGTGATGAGTCTCGGAAAGCGTTCGATGTTGAACAGGAAACGCCGAATGTACGAGACCGCTACGGACGGCATCCGTTTGGTCAAAATCTTTTGCTCGCTCGCCGATTGATCGAATCGGGAGTCCGACTTGTCAATGTTGTCGCATGGATGGGACTGGCTCCCGGTGACAAGTTTGCCAGTATTGAAACCTGGGATATGCATGGCAACGCCGGCATCGGAATTTTCGACAACGGCTGGAACGGACTTGGGTGGTGCCTGCCTCGAGCGGACGCCTCAGTCGCGACGCTGCTGGAAGATCTGGAAGAACGCGGCCTGCTGGAATCAACCCTCGTGGTACTCGTTGGTGAATTCGGACGAACACCGAAAATCAGCAAGGGAGCATCTGCGATCGGCCGCGATCATTGGCCAAACTGTTATTCCGCAATGCTGGCCGGAGCCGGGGTGAAAGGCGGAACAATTTACGGAGCATCCGACGACACCGCCGCTTACGTCAAAAATCATCCAGTCACACCAGAAGATTTCAGCGCGACGGTTTTGCATGCCATGGGAATCGATCCGGCCACACGTCTGAGCCCCGACGGTTTTACTCTGCCCGCGGGTACCGGACAGGTGGTGATGGATCTGTTCTGAAAAATGTCTGTTGCATCTTTGGTTGAGATTCGCGACCTCATTTTTTTGGGGATGCCCCAAATTCGGACAATGCCTTTGGGTTCAGGAATCCCTATACTACCGTGATTAAGTATCCGTTCACTCCGCGATTTCGGGAGAAATATTCGATGGCGAGTAATGCGGCGGTAGCAGCGAGGCTGTCAGAAATTCTTGATGAACTTGGAGGCATTGCTTCCGACCGAGTTCGGCGAGAACCTGCGGCTGGCCATGCCACAATTGATGATTTGTTGAAAGTTCATGGCACAGGTGGGCTGTTCGAATTGGTTGATGGCACCCTGGTGGAGAAGGCAATGGGCTGGACCGAATCATTTCTCGCGATGGTGATTGTGCGAATTCTCGGGAACTTCGTCGTTGCAAATAATCTTGGCGTCGTCTCTGGACCCGATGGCTTTTTGGAGATTCTTCCTTTACTCGTTCGAGGCCCGGATGTGACATTTATATCGTGGTCTCGTCTCCCGGACGGCCGAGTTCCAACAAGCGCGATTCCGAAAATTGTTCCTAACCTTGCTGTTGAAGTGTTAAGTATCGGGAACACGTTTATGGAGATGTCTCGCAAACGACACGAGTATTTTCATGCTGGTGTTCAGATGGTCTGGATGGTGGACCCTCGAGAAAGAACAATCGCTGTTTACACCACCGTCAACGACTATGAAATTCTGGACGAGAATGAAATTCTTACCGGCCATGATGTTCTGCCGGGGCTGGGAATACTGATCGCTGATATTTTTGGCGAACTTGATCGCCAACCAACCGAAGCGGGTGGCTAAACCATTTCCGTCGCGACGTTGTTGGAAGATCTGGAAGAACGCGGCCTGCTGGAATCCACGCTTGTGGTACTTGTCGGTGAATTCGGCCGAACTCCGAAAATCAGCAAGGGAGCATCTGCGATCGGCCGCGATCATTGGCCAAACTGTTATTCCGCAATGCTGGCCGGAGCCGGGGTGAAAGGCGGAACAATTTACGGAGCATCCGACGACACCGCCGCTTACGTCAAAAATCATCCGGTCACACCAGAAGATTTCAGCGCGACGGTGTTACATGCCATGGGGATTGATCCGGCAACACGACTGAGTCCCGATGGTTTCACTCTGCCCGCAAGCACGGGACAGGTGGTGATGGATCTGTTCTGAAAGAGGTCTCATGACGAGCCGTGCAGAATAAGAAAGGGTCGGTAAGGGCTCAGTCTTTGGTCCTCTGTGCAAAAGAAAAATACTTGGAACGTATTGCGGATTGTGAACGAAATGGTTCGCTTTCTGGCACTTTTCTGTTTTCTCACTCGTTGCGCTGTCCTTGGACCATCGTCTTATGATGCATTTAGTCAGAACGGCTGTTGCCCTGCGATGCGATTCGCATGAATCTGCCCGTTTCAGCCAATTCTCGCGCGACATACTCTACGAGGTTTCGGCGTCCGTCCTTTCCAGGGTCTAAGTCGAGACCCTTTAGGAGGTCCAGCAGTTCGCTAGGCTCGACGTGTAGCCGTTCGAAATACTCGACCAATTCTTCGTGGGACATTTGGTAAAGCTGGTCAACTGGCCGATCAATCCGCCTTGCAGCAACGCGCACAATCTCATCGATAAGTTCGGAACGCTTCGGCTTGTTTGGAACCTCTAGCCCCAAGCCAGCCGCTAGTTCTTTTAGAAAGTCAACGGTGCAGGTCTTGCTTTTCTCTAGGCCCGCTTTTGCACCCTCGACACCTAGCCATCGCGCCAATACACGAGCATCCATCGGTCGTTCTAGACTGGACATTTTGCGAGGAACTCCTTAGTCACCGTCCGATATTGTTCGGACTGCTTTTCGGCATTTGCACCGTCAACGTCGTAAACGGAACATCTGTCACGGGCGGCCTGACGTAACCCATCGCCATCGGTGACGTCGGCGTGAAAGATGCCGCAGGATTGTTCCAAACGACGAGATGTTGCCACAGACGCCGATTGTTTTCACGTATGTTGTTCGAGGCAGGCATCTTCTCCACGGTCACTTGCGAGAGCCGCGGGTCAGCGGGCATCAAATCAATATGCTCACCAGTGGTGAGGATATCGATGTTCGGGGTCAAGTCCGAGCCGCTCTAAAGCTGCTGAAACTTTTCATATAGAGTTGTACCTGCCGTGCGATTGCCGTCGCGAAAATTCTCAATCAAATTCTGAAAGAAGCGACATGTCAACCCGCCTCGCTGGTAGTCAGTGTCCACGCAAAGAACACGCTGCTTGTGATAGCGCTGAAGGCCAATTGCGATGTGGTAGCAAGTCGTGGTCTTGCCAACGCCGCCTTTTTCACTGATGAATCCCACTCTTATCGCCATTGAAAGCCTCCTTTGTGTGCAAAACCGTACGGCCAGAGCGCATTTTAGTGTCAGTTACGGCCTTGGGAAGTCAAGACGCCCCAATGAAGAACTTTCAAGGTGTCAGTGCCGATCCATGCGATGTTGAGTCAAGGGAGCCGAAATTGGACGGTTTACTCTGTGAACCTCGTGCTCTCCGCGGTGAAACTTTTTTGCTCTGTTTTGTGCCGCATGTCTGACCAAACAATTCATATCTGCCTTCGAAAAGCGAATCCTCTGGCCTTGTGCTGTGTCTCGCATTCGGCGAGCTTCGTTGAACAGGAAGATCAAAGGCTCCATACATCTCGAGCGAATGGACACTTTCATGAATTCAACCCTCCCACAATCCCCGACATGCGCGCCAGTACGTTCCATCCGACTTTCGCGCTTGCTCAACCGCCGCACGGAGACAACAATCCAGCTCGCAACCTCCTTGCCTGCAAGTACGTTTCGTACACGTCTCGCACGGAGGTCTTTTTATGCGGGTGTCATTCTGGCACGTAAACTTGATGAAGAAATTCGAATTTTTCTGTACCGTCGATGAGCCAAGAAATAGCAATTCATCCCGAAGGGATTTCAGATATTCGCCGGTGGTCGAGCGAAGCGAATACCACCGGTTGTCCAGAAAATGTAGGCTCGCATCCTGAAGGGATTCCAGAATTGGCGTATCTGGCATCCCTTCAGGATGCAAATGCTGGCCGCCTTCGTGTCTGGTGGTGGCGCTTTGCTGTCGCTACGCTTACCACCGGCTAATATCTGAAACCACTCCACGGTAAACGCAATTTGTGTGAGATTCCGATGAAACGACCCTTCCTCCTGATTGTCTGCTTGTTGACTCTGCTATCAGACAGAGCGATCGCTGAGAAGGTCCCGAAGGCCGTTCAGGCAGGAGTGGATGACATCCTGAAGCGGCATTCAATGCCCGGCGGAGTTGCCGCTATCGTTGAGAACGGAAGAGTGTCGCTCATAGTGGCCTCAGGTCTGCGAAAGCAGGGAGACACAAAACCTTTCACTGTTAACGACAAGGTTCATATCGGTTCCTGCACCAAAGCCATGACGGCAACGCTGGTGGGAATGCTGATCGATGAAGGCAAGTTGAACTGGGACACAAAGATCACCGATGTCTTTCCCGAGTTTACCGAACAACTGCACGAAGACTATCGCTCCGTGACTATTTCACAACTGCTGTCGCACTACGGTGGTGTTCCAGCGAACGTTGTCTGGCGTAGTCTGGGCTCGGACGATCTTCCCCAGCAACAACGACTGACCATGATGCGTCAGGTGTTCTTTCAGAAACCAGATCATCCACCGGGGAAAACTTACCTCTACTCGAATGTTGGATTTGTCGCCGCTGGAGCAATGCTGGAAAAAGTCACGGGTGAGACATGGGAAGATCTGATTTCCACACGACTGTTCGAACCACTCGGGATAAAATCAGCAGGCTTCGGTCCACCCAGTATTGATGGCGCGATTGATCAGCCATGGGGCCATGTCATCAAAGATGGGCAGCAGTCTCCCACTCAGATTGACAATCCTCCAATCCTTGGACCGGCCGGGACGGTGCACATGAACCTCGATGACTGGAGCCGCTTCGCCTCCCTGCATCTTGGAACTCTCAAGCAGAAGAAGACACTGCTAAAACAGGAAACGTTAGCTCATCTCCAGACGCCTCTGCATCAGTTCGATCGTCAGATTGTCCCGGAAGGGAGTCCCTATGGATTCGGCTGGATCAGCACTGAACGCCCGTGGGGAGCCGGCAAAGTATTGACTCACTCGGGCAGCAACAATACATGGTATGCCACGATCTGGCTGGCCCCCAATAAGAAAGCCGCCTTTATTGCGGTCGTCAACTCTGGCGCTCCTGATGCTGCAAAGGCGTGTGATGAAATGGCGGCAGGAATGATCAAACATTGGTCCGCAACACCACGACGCTGAAATCGGGAAATCGCCGTACTACAGGTTTCGACTCGCGTCGTTTGATCATAGCTGTCTTGGTGTCATAAAAAGAGCGCAAGTACGATGATTCGAAAGTTAACAGCCGCCATGTTTGAAGACTGGTTTCCGTCGCAGTCAAACATCCCGCGCTACTTTGTAGCCTATGGACTGTATCGATCAATGTTAGCCGCGCTGCGGGGAATTTTGCGGCATCCAGTTCTGTTACTGTACACGGTAATGAACTTCACCTTCATCGTCTGCAGCGTGACGATCTTCTTTCGGCCAAACTTTGGCCTCTTGCGATTTGTGTCAACTTTCCTTGCCCTGTCTACGCTTGCTGAATTCAGCGGCTCGGGAACTGTGGAGCGATACATAGGCTGGTGATTGAGGGTGGGATCGTTTCTGCTCCTTGGGCTGGCGTATCTTACGCCGCTCGCTCGGACTCCAGAAGTTGTGAACCCAGCCTTTTTTTGATGTTGTAACCAGGGATCTCGTTGATTTTTCTCAAGATGAACTGTCGGTACCTTTGACACTGCGCAACCCCATCATTTGGCGGCACCGGCGTGGCGGTTGGCTTTGGGGTCGCCTGCGGCGTGCATGAGTCCAGATTGGTGGTCGATGACGATCATGACAGGATGGGCGATCGGCGTATCAACGATTTCCAGCAGATGGCCTCGGTCCGATAGATTTTTGCGGACGGCCTCGGGAATTTCCTGGTGCACTTTCAATTCTCCTCGACCGACAAACGCGGCGTTGCGATCGGAATTGGGATTGAATGAATCCTGATGATGGTTCATATAAAATCGCGGTGCTGTGACAGCCTGCTGTGGTGACATGCCGAATTCGATGTGATTGAGCAGCACGTTGAGAGTTGTCTGATCCTGCAGATCGCCGCCCGCTACGCTGATGGCAATCACAGGAGCACCGTCCTTCAGAACCAGCGTCGGCGTGAGTGTGATTCGCGGTCGCTTGCCTGCCTCGACATGATTCGGATGACCGGGAGCCGTGTTCATGCTTCGCACGCGATTGCCGGTGTTGACTCCAGACGGCCCCGGCGTATTTGTCAACATATTGCAACTGGGAGTCGCGGCGATGACGTTGCCCCAACGATCGGCCACGACGCAGGTTGTTGTGTCCTGCTTTGGGATCTTCTCGGTCTCATTGCCCGGCACATCGTCAGTTCGCAGCGGCTGCATCTTGACGGGATCACCAGGACGACGGTCCATTGATGCATGTTGCAGATCGATCAAAGGACGACGGATGTTTGTATAACCGTCGGACAGAAGCTCAGTCATCGGCACGGACGAAAATCGTGGATCGGCGTAATATTCGTCTCGATCCGCATATCCCAGTTTCATGGCCTCTGTGAGGACATGAATATAATCAGCCGACAAATGCTGCATCGCATGGAGATCGAATCCTTCCAGTAATTGCAGGTTCTGACACAGCACAGGCCCTTGAGTCCATGGACCACATTTGCAGACGGTGTAGCCCCGGTATTCAATCGTGACCGGATCTTCAACAAGCGTCGTCTGAGCGGCCAGGTCTGGTTTCCGCAGAAATGCACCGGTCGCAATGTACCATGCTTCCAGTTCATCGGCGACGTCGCCTGTGTAAAAGCGATCTCGAGCGGCTGTGAGTTTGTCTTCACGAGTGCCAGACGCATTGCGTTCTGCATCGACGAGTTTTCGCAGTGTCACGGCAAGATTCGGATGCCATGTTGCTGTGCCTTTGTCGAGAAGTGCCAATGTCGGAGCGACGGCCTTTTCGAAAGAGATCGTGCCGTAAAGTTTCAGCAGTGTGACAACCAGATCAACGGCACCCGGCGTCGGCGCGGCTTTCATGCTGCCCGTGGCCGGAATACCATTTTTGTAGAACCATTCGATCGCTGCCGGATCTAATGGTGCGACACCAACACCACTGAGTGTCTTTACCTGTTTTGTGTTCGCATCAAAGACCAACACGGGGACTTCGCCACCGATCGCGAACGAACCGTAATCGGTAACCGCTAAAGCCAGGATTGTGGCTGCTGCGGCATCGGCAGCTCGTCCACCGGCGTCGAGAATTGAAACTCCCGCCGCGACAGAATCTGCATGACCGGCCGCGACGACGCCATTCTTTCCGGATGCATGCCAGGAGATGTCCTGTGCTGGCACAACGGGCTGCGAGATGAGCCACGAAACGATTGTCAAAAGAACAAAATTGGCGAGTTTCATTGCAGTTGTCCTTTGGTAAAACGTACTTTTAGTTCGCGTTTGGATTGGCATTGCACCTCCCTCAAACACCCTCATGATTCAGGAAATCGCGAAACGGGTGGCGGTCGAGCATACGTGATACTTCCGGAAGATTGGTCCATGTGTAAGCGAGATGCAGAAATCGAGGATCGCTTTTGGGGCGGAAGTGCTCGATGGGTTCCCCTTGTCGTTCCAGGGGAAACGAGTCACAGAACGAGCAATGCCTCTGATTCATTTCCCGAAGAGCGGGCAGAATCAGGTCGCGGGCAGATTGATTTTCGATGCGATACCAAGAGAACGAGGCAGATGGATTCCCAGTCTTGAGCTTCACCCACTGATCATTCCATTTCTGGCTGTTTGCCTTCAGCACTTCCGGTTCCGATGGTCGAACCTGCGGTCTCATGCGCTGGCCCTCTTTTGGTCCAGCTGCCGGCGCAGTTGCGCAATCTCCCGGCCCATGATATGAGAGAGCGATTGGCTTCAATTCGCATTTGTTCATTTCCAAATCAGGTAGGGTCCGGCGGTTCCTTTGAACCGAATCGTTGAGACGCGGCAGTATCACGCATGAACACCGGGCTAGCAAGCGGGAAAGAATATAGCCATCACGTTCCGCCGTGATGAGCCGTTTGGAATGCGTTTACACTGCCAATCGGTCGCGGCTTCCCTTCCGCTCGAAGTAGTTGAATCAAGTGGAACGCGGGATAATTATTCGCGTGGCCTTGTTGAAGGCTCGTCTCGGCGGAGCGAGACGGCTACATTTGGGATGTTCGCCAATTCGACAACCGCTTCACCGTAAACCATCGATTAGTTTGCAGCAGTCAGAAACGCAGCGGACCTTTTCATCGGAAGATACTTGCATGCTGAATTCCAAACCGGTTTTATCCCGGCACACCCTGACCCTTTTTTTTCAATGCCCCGCTTCACTGATGGGATAGCCGGTATTCCGTTCTGGATGAATCAATGAAAAACTGTTTAACCCGTTGCCGACAGAGGTCAGCGCAATGTTTCCCGCCCGAAGTGCCAACGTTGTTTGTGTACCGGCCTGAAAGGCCATGGCATGTCAGACCAAGGCAACGCCTTGGGTTCGAGATTCAACAAAAACCATACGCCCAGTCAGGGCATCGCACAAAATGCTTTGCCCTTTCAGGGCAATGTCCATTGAATATAGTTGTCAACCAGGGGCGGCGTTCATCCGCATTCGCGGATTCACTTGCCCCAGGCTGACATGCTGGGCCCCGTTGGGGCGAAACGCAGTTTTTCCGGCCTTAAAGATCATGGTCTGTCAGCCCAACGCCACGCCACTGTCTGCCACGGGGTAAATGTAACTTTGCTGCTTCCAACCCCAGTCATTAAGCGGGGCATTGTTTTTTTTTCACGAGCGGATTTCAATCCCTTGAATTAGAGGAGTTCCGAGGCACGACGAACTCGAAATCAGCCGAGCCAATTCCACCAATCTCAGCAACCTTTCGGCACCAGTCCTGAAGTTGCGCCGCACTGGCATGGGTATTGACGAAAACATCGCCAATCTGTATCTTCGAGCCACGAAACTTGGCAGAATCCGTTGCAATCACTTTTGGCAGGGTCTGCTCGGTAGCGATGCGCAGCAATAAGCCCGGGCTGCTCGCATCAAATTGCGTCAACAGTTTGGCAAAAGCGTCCTTCCAGTTGAGCACGGGCTGCTCGGTGTCACGAAACCTTATTCTGACTGGTGGCACGCTTGTCGCTTTCCATTTCCGGGGCGCGATGTGATCCGGCATGATGAACTCGAAATCATTTGCGCCAATGCGCCCGATCTCTGCGACTTTTCCGCACCAATCCTGCAGTAAGGCCGCACTGGCGTGCGTGTTGATGTAGACGTCACCGATCTGAGCTTTCGACCGACGGAACCGATCTACTTCCATGGAGATCACGGAATTCAAAGTCTGTTCCGTAGCGATGCGCTTCAATAGAGCCGGGCAACTCATATCAAAATGTTTGAGCAATTTGACGAACGCATCTTTCCAATTCTGAACGGGTTCCTCAGTGCCACGAAACCGAATTTTCGCGGGCGGAGGGCTGGATCGTTTTTCTTTTTCAGCAGAGATCGACTCTCGGCCAACGTCGGCCCAGATGCTGAGTGCGTGCTGCGCCAGCACACGCCCGCGTTGAAGGATTGCGTCCGGCGACCATCGGATGACCCCCGCGAAATGGCAATTCAACACAAAGTGACTATTGGCGAAATCTCGTTGTTTCACCTTGTAGGGCTTATTGGACAACTCGGCGTTGTATTTCGTCAGCGTAAGATTTCCGAGCGTGTGCAACAGGTGAGAGGAATGCTCCTCCGCTCCGTCGCCGAATTCCTGCTCCCACTCTGGGGTCAGCGTCTGTGGAAGGACATGCTCGATCTGCGCTCCAGTAAGTTCCGCAGGCTCTTTGTGATTGTACGAAAGCTCAAGCCTTTCGAGGATCAAGCGAAGCCTCGCATTTTTCTCGGCGGTTGAGTAGAGCGGTTCTGTAGAAAGCTTTAATGCGAATGCTTCATCGTTGGGGCAACGTGTTCCGCCTAGTTGATTACGGAGCCCGTCAACGAAGCCCGAGCCCGCTCCGCCTGCGGCATCGAACACCGGCGGCAGCATTCGCCGCAGTTGGTTCGTGGGCAGGTTGCAAATTGAACGACGAAGCACGAACGACTCAAGTATGTCCAGCGTCTCAAGCACCTGCGCGTGACTGAGGGCGCCTGCGTCGTATGCATCGAACACACGCAGCAAGAACGGGTATGCCACAGTGACCTTCAATCGACGAACTCGATCAAGCCGCTCGGCAAGTGCGTCGCCGGATTCTCGTTCCGAGACGATAAACCTCGCGTAGAACATTCCGTGGCGGTGCAGATTCCTCAGGAATTCTTCGGCTTGAGCGGGCGTTGAGTTCGCGAGCCGATCCTTGAGTTCGAAGTAGACATCCGCCTCTTTGAGAATTTTCCCTTCCTTCATGAGATAATGTCGCACGAACTCCGTCAGGGCATTGCCGAGTGCTTGCTGAATCGGCAGCCAATACGTCGTGAAAAGGCGATCCTGATCACCGACATGCACACGCATCAGCAGAAAGTTGCGGATGAGGTCGGCGGGAGTGAGTTTTTCTCCCTTGGCATTGAGGCTTTCAAAGATTAGGTGCGGATTGTCATGTTCGTCGCAGGTAATGCCAACCAGCGAAAGTCGATCAACGACCGCCAAGTGGATTGGGTCAAGTTGCTCGACCGGCAATCTTTCCAGTTGGGAAAGGAAGAATTGATAACAGCTACGCAATCGCCCCTCTGGAATCATTGTTTTCCAAACAATGGCGCGAAACGCTGGGCGATCATCCTGCGTCGGGAGAACTTTCAGTCTTTCGTCGTCCTCCTCGTATGGATTCTTCAAATACTGGCCATCGATCCGATCACGTAGCTTAACATCGCCCAACCGATCCGCCGAATCCCGGATGGCTGCGAGAAACAATTGAATTGTCGTAATTCGCTGCTGTCCGTCGATCAACAGCCATTTACCGACGCCTTGGGGCACAGACTTCGCCGGAGTAGTCACGATCGAGCCGAAGAAATGTGGCCGCCCGTCGTCGTGCCGAGACTGTTCGACGATGTCGGCCCATAGCGTTTTCCACTGCTTTTCGGACCAACTGTAGGGTCGCTGAAAAAGCGGAACGACGTATTGCTTCGTGCCTTCAATTAGCTGGCGGAGCTTTGTCTCAGATGCTTGCATGAAATCACCCCGTATGATGCCTTGGCACGATGGTCAGAAAACCAAACATATCTTCACCGACTAGCACCATAAAACAACTGTGTGACACTGTTGCATAAAACCTGCGCTCTCAATTGTCGTCGAAAGGCATTTACTTGCAGGCTGCTTTACGGATCACGCGAATGGTTTCTACGGTTGAACGCTTCTGGGCGATAAAGAGGCACACATCGACCGCCCGACGGTGTCAAAAGGGAGGAAAGGAAGGGAGGAAAAGTTCATTCTTTGGAGAAGGCGGAGGAAATGTTTCGTGTGATTTTGAGTCCAGCGAACGTAAATCAGGCCGTTCCCTCTGTGAGCTTCGTGCTCTCCGTGGTGCCAATGACGATTTGCGGGATGCATGATGGACGCAGCTCCTTGTTTGGAAACAGATACTTCATGCGGTCATAAGTGAGTTGTTTTGAAACCACGGATGATACGGATAGCACGGATTGAATTACGTACCATTTATCTGTGAAATCCGTGGTCAAGAGTTTTGCCTCCGTCTGGTACTGCGTGTCTGACCAAACAATTCAAATAGGCCCGCGAACACAGAATGGGCCGGTGGGAACCGGCCCTTCGGTGACTCTGTGAACACCAAAGGTGTCCGGAACGAAGGGCTGGCGAATCATGGCTGAGGAAAAAACGTCAAGCAAAACTTGTCGATGGCTTCACTTTCACAACGCCCGACACTGCAAAGAACCAAGCGGAATTTCCTCAACCGTGAACTCAGAAGAAAGGCGTCGGGCTGCCCATCGCTCGCGACCGCGATGGTGACGGACGTTGTGCTCGGACCGTACAAAGGCAAAGAGACGGGGGAATACGCTTTGCTGCGGCAGATGATGAACTCGCTGATGTCGTGGTGTTCGATCGTTACTACTGCTAGTTCATGATGATCGCCCTGTTGCTGAATCAAAACGTTGACGTGTGTGCTCGACTGCACCATCTTCGTCACGCCGATTTTCGCAACGGCCTCGCCATGTCCTCAAGGCGAACTGCGTAAACACTGCACATGAAATAACTTCCAATCACGGCAGGGCAATTCGATGCTGATACCGAGTGCATTTTGAATCAGTTGATTTTGTTGGATGATTTGGTGATAGCATCGAGAACTGGTTTGGTTAAGATATTCTCGTCGCTGTGCAATCCGCGATAAACGACTTTCCCGCTATGAAATGCCACCTCTGCCCGCCGCCCGGTTCGCTGGACTTTTCTGATGACTGCTTTGAAACTGTTTCCAAAGCCCGCCATTCGACGACGAATCTTTCGTGGTCTCGTGTTGCTGATCGTCACATCGACGGGATTCGGTGCGGCGTCGGCTGGTGAGGAACTGTCTGCGAGGGTCGATGCTTTGATCGGTGCCGCCGCGAAGGGCGAGCCCATCGGTCCAGCGTGTGACGACGCCACGTTCGTTCGACGCGTCTACCTCGATCTGGCCGGACGCATTCCCTCATCGCAGGAAGCGACGACGTTTCTGGCCAGCACCGAAGCGAACAATCGCCCCGCCCTGATTGACTCACTACTCGCCAGCCCTGACTATCCGCAGCGGATGCGGGATCTGTTTCACGCCATGCTCATGGAGAGACGCGGTGACAACGCCGAGTGGACGAAATTTCTGGAGGCGTCGTTCGAGGCCAATAAGCCGTGGGACCAGTTGGTGCGGGAAATCCTCGATCCCGATCCGGACAACGAAGCGGTCCGCGGAGCTGCGTTCTTTCACACTCGACGTCTGGAGAAGGTCGGCCAGCAGGAGACCGATTATCCTGGCCTGACACGCGACACCGGACGACTGTTTCTCGGCATCGATCTGCAGTGCGCCCAGTGCCACAATCATTTGTTCATCGACAGCTACAAGCAGGTCGATTTTCAGGGACTCTTCACGGTTTACCAGAATACGTTCATTCGGACGGACGTCAAATTTCCAGCCGTTGGCGAAAAAGTGACCTCGAAGAAACTCGAATTCATGTCGGTGTTCGACAAGCAGCCGCTGACGACGGGACCGCGAATTCCGTTCGGTCAGGAATTCGAAATCCCGACGTTCGAAAAAGATCAGGAGTATCTGACGCCCCCCGACCCAAAGACAAACTTTCCCGGCGTGCCGCGTTTTCGCGCTCTGGAGGTGATTGCCCGCGAGTTGCCAGTCGATTCCAACAGGGCGTTCGTCGACAACGCCTCAAACCGGCTGTGGTTTGTGATGATGGGACGCGGGCTCGTGAATCCGCTCGACCAACAGCATTTGCAGAATCCACCGTCTCATCCCGATGTACTACAGGCTGTGGGAGAGGAACTCATCGCGACAAAGTTCGATATCAAGTCGCTGCTGCGGCAACTCGCGCTGACGGAAACGTACCAGCGGACGTCCGTGCTCACGACGATCAACGACGTTCCGCCTGCCGACAGCTACAGAGTGGCAAACGAGAAACGGCTGTCGGCCGAGCAGATCATGAACAGCGTCTTCGTCGCCACCGGACCACGCGATCATTCGGCCAGTATTGAGCCACCACCGGCGGCCCAACCTTCAACCGACGCCAAGCCCGTGCCGACGGCTGATGAGATCCGCGCAGCGTTCGTCAAAGCGTTCGGCAACGTCCCGCAGGATCCAGAAGTGGAGTTTTCTCCGTCGCTGAAGTCATCGTTGTTCGTGCTGAACGACTCTGCGGTGCTGGATTGCCTGACGCCACAAGCCGGAAATCTCGTCGATCGCCTGATGAACGAGCCTGATCCGTCTGCAGTGGCGGATGAGTTGTATCTGTCGGTCCTGACGCGGCGACCGACGGTGGACGAACGTGCCGAAGTCGCCGACTATCTTGCAAAGAACGAATCCCGTCGTCAGATCGCTGTCACAAACCTTGCCTGGGCGCTGTTGGCCTCCACTGAGTTTTGCCTGAATCACTAAAGCCATGAACCGAAACTCGCTCTGTAAACCATGGGAACACCGCCTGTCGCGACGACAGTGGATGGGTGGCAGTGCTGGCGCTGTTGCCGGAGCGATAGGACTCGGCGGTCTGATGACGCCAGCTCTGGCGGACGACCTGAAGCAGAAATCGAAGCAGGTTCTGTTCATCTGGCTGGACGGCGGTATCAGTCAGTTGGAAAGCTGGGATCCCAAACCCAATACGGAGTTCGGTGGCCCGTTCCGTGCCATTCCCACATCCGTCCCCGGCATTCACGTGAGCGAACTGCTGCCAAACACCGCGAAGCAGATGCAGCATCTGGCGATCGTTCGTAGCCTCTGCACTCAGGACGATGCGCACTCGTCTGGTGTGGAACGCATTCAGCGAGGCGATCCGAAGAATCGTGGCGTGGTCTATCCATACTTTGGCTCAGCCGTGACGAAACTTCTCGGCGCGAACGACAGCGGCCTGCCGCCGTATGTCTGGATCAAACCACTCAGCGGTGGATTCAAGCATCAGGACGCCGGGTTCCTTGGCCCGAAATACGGCTCGCTGGCCTTTGGCGACGGCAAGCCTCCGGACAATTTGCTGCGTCATGCGTCAGTTTCCGATCAGGATCTGACGGAACGCGCTCAACTGCGGGCGCGAGCAGACAAACGATACGCGGCGTCACATCGCGCGGGTTCGACGGAAGCCAATTCGTTCGTCTTCGATATGGGCCTGGAATTGATGAAGCGACAGGATCTGTTCGATGCCTCGAAATTCTCGCCGCGCGATGTTGAGCGATACGGAACGCACGATCTTGGACGGCACATGCTGATCGCTCGCCAGATGCTGCAGGCGGGAGTGACGTTTGTCAAAGTCAACAGCTACGGCTGGGACACACACGGCGACAACTTCAACGGCAGCCTGAGTCTCGTGCGGAAGTTTGATCAACCGTTCGCCGCGATGATTGAAGATCTGGCGGCGTCCGGGATGCTCGACAACGTCCTGGTGATTGCCATGAGCGAATTCGGTCGCACGCCGCGCGTCAACGGCCACCTCGGTCGCGATCACTGGCCCGAAGCGTGGTCCCTGGCCATGGCTGGCAGCGGCGTGAAACGCGGGATTGCCGTTGGTTCGACCAGCGACAACGGCACGTACGTCACGACCGAACCGTACGACATTGGTTACATGTTCCACACATGGTTCAACGCGCTGGGGATCGATTCGCAGCACACAGAATACGACAACAACGGCCAACCACTGCCCATCGCTCACGATGACTGCCACCCTGTTCAGGAACTTCTCGCCTGAGATGACAATGTCCAACGCACCTTCAGAATTCCCCGAACCTCAGCCCGTCACGGTGGTCAACACCGAGCGGCAGATTGCTTCGATCCGCTTCAGCCCGTGTGGCAGGTTCCTGTTTGCCGCCGGACGCGACGCGAAGATTCATCGCTGGGATGTCAGTCCGCCTGAAGCTCCTGTCGATGCGCCAGTTGCGGCAGTTGCACAGACGGAATCAAAGACAACCGAAGACGCAAAGCTATCGGAGCCCGTGTTCCCCGAGTTGCCGCCGTTGTCCGGCCACGACGGCTGGGTATCGACCTTCGCGTTTCATCCCCAGGGCGAGCGATTGTTCTCAGCGGATTCATGGGGACGACTGATTTGCTGGCGTTACACAGACGAAGCACCAGCCCCGCTATGGAACATCGCCGAGGCTCATGACGGCTGGATCCGTCAACTGGCCGTGAGTCCCGACGGCAGCCAACTTGCAACTTGTGGCATGGATGGACGTATTCGACTCTGGTCCACCGAGGATGGGTCAAAGCAAAACGAATTCGGCGCGGCGGGCGGTGACGTCTTCTCCCTGGCCTTTCATCCCGACGGCAAGTCGCTGGTCACCGGCGACCTGATGGGAATCATCACGCACTGGGATCTGGCCGAAGCAAAGCCCGTGCGCGAGTTTGATGCGAAGATCTTCCATAAGCTCTCGTATATCCAGGACGTCGGTGGAGTCCGCTGGCTGGCGTTCGACGCCGAAGGGAAAACTCTCGCCGCCGCAGGAGGCCAGCCCGAGAACGGCGGATTCGTCCAGGCAGTGCCGACGCTGCGCTTCATCAACTGGACAGACGGCACGGAAATCCAAACGCTGAAGCTCGGCGAAAATCAGGACGGATTTGTTCACGAAGTCGCCTTCCATCCCCACGGATTCTGGATCGGCGTCTGCAGCGGTCAACCCGGTCGCGGCAAATACTTTCTTCACCGCGCCGGCGAAGAGCAGCCGTTTTTCACCAACAATAAGCCGCTCCAGAACTGCCATTCCCTCGCGCTGCATCCGAACGGTGCTCGGTTCGCCGTGATCTCAAACGCAGGCACTTACGGGCAGAAAAAATCCATGGCCCGCGAAGGCGATTATCCGGGGAACACGTCGCCCATCAATCTCTTTGACTTGGTGTTGCCAACGGCCCAGGACGTTTGATTACGCCAGAGTCTGATCTGCGCGACAAATAGCACGGATTGAATTACGTACCAGTAGATCTGTGAAATCCGTGGTCAAAACTTTGCCTCCGTTTGGTGCCGCTTGATTGCCAGGTTTTGGGGTCGATTTGCATTTTCGTGGATATCGCAATCGCCGGGTTGGCTGACAGGTGTCAAGCTCACTCTTGAAAATGTTGCAGTTCCCGATGAGCCCTGGAGACGCATCGTGTGAACTTAGAGACTCTGTCTTTTGAATTGAAGCCCGTTTAGTTCGCTTTTGGGCCGGAAGTGCTCGATGGGTTCCCCTTGGCTTTCCAGGGGAAACGAGTCACAGAACGAACAATGCCTCTGATTCATTTCCCGAAGAGCGGGCAGAATCAGGTCGCGGGCAGATTGATTTTCGATGCGATACCAAGAGAACGAGGCAGATGGTTTCCCAGTCTTGAGCTTCACCCACTGATCATTCCATTTCTGGCTGTTTGCCTTCAGCACTTCCGGTTCCGATGGTCGAACCTGCGGTCTCATGCGCTGGCCCTCTTTTGGTCCAGCTGCCGGCGCAGTTGCGCAATCTCCCGGCCCATGATATGAGAGAGCGATTGGCTTCAATTCGCATTTGTTCATTTCCAAATCAGGTAGGGTCCGGCGGTTCCTTTGAACCGAATCGTTGAGACGCGGCAGTATCACGCATGAACACCGGGCTAGCAAGCGGGAAAGAATATAGCCATCACGTTCCGCCGTGATGAGCCGTTTGGAATGCGTTTACACTGCCAATCGGTCGCGGCTTCCCTTCCGCTCGAAGTAGTTGAATCAAGTGGAACGCGGGATAATTATTCGCGTGGCCTTGTTGAAGGCTCGTCTCGGCGGAGCGAGACGGCTACATTTGGGATGTTCGCCAATTCGACAACCGCTTCACCGTAAACCATCGATTAGTTTGCAGCAGTCAGAAACGCAGCGGACCTTTTCATCGGAAGATACTTGCATGCTGAATTCCAAACCGGTTTTATCCCGGCACACCCTGACCCTTTTTTTTCAATGCCCCGCTTCACTGATGGGATAGCCGGTATTCCGTTCTGGATGAATCAATGAAAAACTGTTTAACCCGTTGCCGACAGAGGTCAGCGCAATGTTTCCCGCCCGAAGTGCCAACGTTGTTTGTGTACCGGCCTGAAAGGCCATGGCATGTCAGACCAAGGCAACGCCTTGGGTTCGAGATTCAACAAAAACCATACGCCCAGTCAGGGCATCGCACAAAATGCTTTGCCCTTTCAGGGCAATGTCCATTGAATATAGTTGTCAACCAGGGGCGGCGTTCATCCGCATTCGCGGATTCACTTGCCCCAGGCTGACATGCTGGGCCCCGTTGGGGCGAAACGCAGTTTTTCCGGCCTTAAAGATCATGGTCTGTCAGCCCAACGCCACGCCACTGTCTGCCACGGGGTAAATGTAACTTTGCTGCTTCCAACCCCAGTCATTAAGCGGGGCATTGAAAAATATCGCGTCTCTCGCAGTCCAACTTCAACAGTGCCACACTACTATCGCATTCATCAGGGAAAACCTCTCAGGAACGGTTCCTTGACATCCCAATTTCCTGGTATTCTATTTCGTAGTAATTAAGGCTTTTGCATTGCATGGCCACGGGAACGGCAGCAGGCTATCCACGGGACGGCGATAACTTCAGTGAGATCTCCTGAAAGCCCGTGCGACTGTTGATTGTAGAATGATCCATTGCCTGGACCAACCGAGGTGGCTCAAAGCATCACATTGTCAGCACCAAAATCATCGACTTGAATACCCGATCCTCAGAAGCTGAGTTAACTGCATGTCACTGGTTCAAGAATTTGAAAGCATCTGGAACTCAACACCCGCGTCTGCCGATGTGTTTGCTTTCCTGAGGCAACAAAAGGCGGCAGACGCCGATCAATGGCTTGCTGTCCTTGTGCTTGATCAACAGCGTCGCTGGTCACAAGGCTCGCCGCTGCTGGTCGAAGATTACCTGGCCAGACTTCCTGACCGGCCCGCTGGCATCGACTGGAAGCTGCAGTTGGCAATCGGTGAGTTTCAGGCTCGCAGAAATTCTCAAAAGCCACTGGGCATTGAAGAGATCAGCTCGCGATTCCCCGAACTCAGCGACACCTTGCGGGACCGAATCGAAAACTTGCCCGCCCCGGATCAAAAGGCGCCGGCGACCAAAAACATTTCATCCCATGGAAATGTCGCCGAACACAAGGCACCCAACCTGAAAGACGTCGATCGAATCGGCGACCTCTTCGAGGCGGCTGAGCCATCGCCGAATCGACATGATTCCGTCACGTACATTACCAGTGACTCGATCGGTGTCGGTCAGCGAGGCCGTTATCGGCTGGACCGCGTTCTGGGCGAAGGGGCGTTTGGTCGGGTCTACCTTGGCTTTGACGAAGACCTGCAGCGGCAAGTCGCCATCAAGGTGCCTTCAAAAGAGCGTATCCAAAAGCCGGAAGATGCTGAAGCATATCTTGCAGAAGCCCGCACCGTGGCCAGCCTGGATCATCCGCATATCGTGGCCGTGTACGATATGGGACACACGGAAGATGGTTCCATCTGGGTGGTGTCGAAGTTTATCGAAGGCTCCACACTGGAGGATCGCATCAAGGCCGGTCGTCCGCCGGAACGTGAGTCCGCTCAGTTGCTGATCACCGTGTCCAATGCCCTGCAGTACGCTCATGATCGCCGACTGATTCACCGCGACATCAAGCCCGCCAATATTCTGATCGAAGAAAAAACCAACACACCCTATGTGGTGGATTTTGGTCTGGCGATTCGAGAAGAAGATTATCTCAAAACGAATTCAATTGCCGGCACTCCGGCCTACATGTCTCCCGAACAGATCCGTGGTGAAGGGCACCGGCTTGATGGTCGCAGTGATTTGTTTTCGCGGGGAGTTGTCTTGTATGAACTTATCACGGGGAAGCGGCCTTTTCGCGGCAGCTCCCAGCAGGAAACATTGCATTTGGTCCTGACTCAGGAACCACGGCCGCCGAGGGAGCTCAAGGAGACGATTCCTGCAGAACTGGAACGCATCTGCCTGAAGGCGTTGTCAAAGAAAGCGTCCGCCCGATACGCCACTGCAGCAGAGTTTGCGGAAGATCTGGAACAATGGCTGAAGCCCGTGACAAAAGTTGTGGAATCGCCATCGGGTGGTCAGGTGATTCCGAAAGGCCTGCGTTCTTTTGATGCCGGTGATGCTGACTTTTTTCTTGACCTTCTGCCCGGAACACGAAACCGAGATGGACTGCCGGAAAGCATTGCCTTCTGGAAACAACGCATCGAAGAGACTGACGCCGAAAAGGCATTTACCGTTGGCCTGATCTACGGTCCCAGCGGCTGCGGAAAATCGTCTTTGGTCAAAGCCGGACTGCTGCCGCATCTTGCCAAACATGTCACTGCCGTGTATCTGGAAGCCACTCCGGAAGAGACCGAGCTTCGCATGCTGCGAGGGCTGCGAAAACGGCTGCCGGATCTGGATGAGAACCTGAATCTCGTGGATACACTCACTCACATACGCCGCACACGGCAACACAGAGTGGTGCTGATCATCGACCAGTTCGAACAGTGGCTGCATGCTCATCGCGGCAATACGGATGCAGAACTCGTGCAAGCACTTCGGCAATGTGATGGCGTGCATGTTCAGGCGATCGTGATGATTCGCGACGACTTCGCCATGGCGGCCGCTCGATTTATGCAGAGTCTTGATATTGCGATCCTGCAAGGTCACAACTTTGCGACGGTCGATTTGTTTGAGGCCGATCACGCGAAGAACGTGCTGATCAGATTTGGTCAGGCGTTCGGCAAGCTACCAGCCAACAGTGAAAAGCTGTCCGTCGATGAACAGAGTTTCGTCACGGATGTCACTAACGGTCTGGCCCAGGATGGCAAAGTTGTTTCGGTGCGATTGTCGCTGTTCGCCGAAATGGTGAAGTCAAAAAAATGGGCTCCAGAAACTCTGCAACAGGTCGGCGGCACGGAAGGGATCGGTGTCAACTTTTGGGAAGAGACCTTCAGTTCGCCCCGGGCCAATCCTCGCCATCGTCTGCACGCCGTTGCCGCCCGCAGCATCTTGAAATCTCTGTTACCGGAACTCGGCACGGACATCAAAGGCCACATGCGATCGCAGCAGGAGCTACTGGAAGCCTCCGGCTATGCCGAACGCCCTGCCGACTTCAACGACATCCTCCGCATCCTCGACGGCGAACTCCGTTTGATCACCCCCACCGATCCCGAAGGCGACACTCTCTCCGGCGAGCGGCAGGGCGTCAGCCCTCCGAGTTCTCCTGCTGCCGCTTCTCCCCGCTCTTCGCCCTCGGCTCTCCGCTTCTACCAACTCACCCACGACTACCTCGTCCCATCCCTGCGTGAATGGCTCACTCGCAAACAAAAAGAAACCCGCAAAGGCCGAGCCGAATTGAAGCTGGAGGAACGGGCTTCGATCTGGAATGCAAAGCATGAGAATAAGCAACTACCTACTGCTGCGGAATGGTTCAGCATTTGGACGCTGACAGACTCCAAACACTGGACCGGACCGCAGCGTGCCATGATGCGGCGAGCGGCTCGAGTGCATGGGATCAACTGGGGCAGCCTGCTGCTGGTGATCCTGCTGGTGGGAACTGGAATCCAGCAGTGGACGTCGTCGGTACGTGAGAAGAACCTGCACGAGCAAATGCAAACCTTGGTAGGGGCTCTGCAGAACAACCTTGGGCCCAGTGTTCCGTTCAATCTCGAAAAACTTGGGACACTGCCGAGCCGCCTCGTGCTTCCGGAACTGCAAACCCGGTTCGCTTCCACAGAAAACGCCCGACACAAACTATCCCTCGCGTTTGCACTGGCCAACTATGGTCAGCTCGAAGCGGAGTATTTGGTCGCGGAAATCGATGCGATCGCTGAGGCCGACACCCGGAATTTCGTGAATGCACTGCAGGCCAATCCCGCTGCTTCCCTTGCATCGCTGAAGGCCGAAGCACTGAAATGCATCGACAAACCCTCGTGGCGTCGCAAGGCAAGGCTCGCGATCGTCGCACTGGGTCTGGGAAATACAGACCTTGCTCTGGATGTGTCTACGTTCGAAAACCGGCCCGACCCGGAGCAGCGAACATTGTTTACCGACGAGTTCCGTCGCTGGAACGTGGATTTGAAGGTTGTGTTGGCTGCCGTGCAGGATTGCGACAGCCCTGCATTGCGGTCCGGGATTTGTCTGGCGGTCGGCCAGGTTCCCGGCGACGTGCTGTCAGACGTGGACGAAGTAGCGTGGAAATCTCTCGCGTCACAGTGGTTCGTCGAAAAAGCGGACACATCGACGCACAGTGCCGCCGGTTGGCTGCTGCGACAGTGGCAGGTGCCACTCCCCGAAATACCAAAGCCTGGTGAAATCATTCCAGAGCGAGACTGGTTTGTGAATTCCGTCGGCTCCACGATGCTGCGAATTCGTCCCGTTGCCGCTGCTTCGTCAGCACTTCCTGATCCCGTACAAAAACATCGTGATAGTTTGGCGAATCAGGCAACCGAACTGGAAAACCCTGAGTACCGTGAATACCGAGCCATCGCGTATTTCCAAACCGGAAAGCTTGAAGAAGCACTGCAGGATCTGGATGTCCTGGTGACCGCATCGTCGGCTGATCGGCAGCCGACGATTCTGCAGTACCGTACGCTGACACTGGCGAGACTGGGAAGGGGCGCTGAGGCGCACACCTCACTGGCCGCGTATTTGGAGGCAGACGTGCCCGCGTCGTACAAGACTTACATGCAGATCCAGGTGCCTGCGTGGCTCGGGGACATCGCTGAAGCAACGCGGCAACTGGAATTTGCGATAAGTCTGGCGGCTGATGATCAGGACGCCCTGTACAACATTGCGTGTGCGGCGGCCTTGTGTGGCCAGGCAACAGTCAAGGTGGATGGCGACCAGTCAAGAAAGTTTACAGATCAGGCGTTCGCCCTGCTGCAACGGCTTACAAAACTTGGCTATGTTAATGTGGACCATCTGTCACAAGATCCCGACTTTGCGTTGCTGCATGGCGACGCCCGCTTTGCGACCGTTCTTGCGGAGATGAATCCGCTAAAGCCGCTGGGCGAGTTTTGGGCCGCCGATCGGGAAGTGACACGGGGTCAGTTTGAACAGTTCATCAACGACGCCCGTTATCCCGCGGTAGAAAAGCCTGCGGACTGGCGGGGAATGAACGTGGATGCTAGCCCAACAGCCGACCATCCGGCCAATAGTGTGAGTTGGTACGACGCCGTGCTGTATTGCAACTGGCTGAGTCTGCATGAGGATCGGACTGCGTGCTATGAGCGAACTGGGACAAAGGAGAAAGGCAGTTATGACGAAACCGAGTATGACGCTTGGCGCATCATAGCCGGTAGTACCGGCTATCGTTTGCCGGGTGAAGCAGAGTGGGAATGCGCCTGCCGCGCGGGGACGCTGACGGAGTTTTCGAGTGGCGACGACGAGATGTTGCTGGTTCGATACTGTCAGATGCTACCGGCGAAACTGACATCGGTCTGTAGTGAGAAGTTACCGAACGCATGGGGCCTGCATGATGTTCACGGGAATGTGTGGGAGTGGTGCTGGGATCTGTATAATGCCGGGCGCTCGTACCGCGTGCTTCGCGGCGGCGGTTGGAACAACGTCGCGGCGTATTGCCGGTCGGCGCTCCGCACCACGTTCGATCCGACGAACCGTACGGACGACTACGGGTTCCGCCTGGCCCTGAGTCCGTCAGGAGTTTCCGCGGAGCGGGCCAAGGATACGGGAGCGGAGCCAGCGGGCGGAGTAGCCGTAGCCGGATGGCGTAGCGGTGTTTCCAAACCGGCAATCCACTGGGTCAGTGACCAGTGAGTACCAGCAACGCGCCAGCCCCCCATCCGACCCCGCGTCGGTGGAAGCCAGGTTTGGCAACTACAGAAACGCAACCACCAAACACATCGCCCCACCGGCTTCATGCCGGTGGCTCGCAGGTTTGGTAACTCGCCGTAGTTTCCAAACCCATGAACCACTGGCGTGAAGCCAGTGGGGGCAGGCGGGTTGTTCTGTTGTGGGCTGCTTGTAGTTTTCAAACCTTGAGTCCACTGGCGTGAAGCCAGTGGGGATTTTGTGGTTGCCCGAGTGCCTCTGCTCCCCATCCGACCCCGGAAGTTGTGGCTAAAGTCCTGGAAGCTGCTATCGCAAATTGATGCTGTCGCCCGCTTACAAACACTGTCAGGTTTTTCAAAGTCATCATTCACAATGCCACAGCGTCAGGAGAAGGCTTTCACGCTGCTGAGTGGCGATGAATCTCGGAAAGCGTTCGATGTTGAACAGGAAACGCAGAATGTTCGAGACCGCTACGGTCGGCATCCGTCTGGTCAGAATCTTCTGCGATCGGCCGCGATCATTGGCCACTCCTCCGATCCCAGGCACGATGGTCGAAACGGCGGTCAGCGAAGAAACCGCCGCCGAAGTCTGCGTCGTGTTTTTCTCTCGCTGGACTTGCCGAGCAATTGGCTCATAATGAGACGCAGGAGAAAAATATGCCCATGCACAACTGGACTCGCGTTCCCGCAGGCACATTTTACGATTTTCACAATGCGTGGATCACACACATTAAAGAAGCCCTCAATAGCGGACTGCTGCCGGATCAGTACTATGCACTCGGCGAACAACGGACAAGCGAATTCAGGCCGGATGTCCTCACGCTGAAAGCAGACGACACGGAAAGTCCAGATGCTGATTCGTCTTTTGCAACGGACGAGAACACGATGGTCGCCGTGGCCGTTTCGCCGCCGCAGGTGCATTCTTCGCAGGAAGCCATTGAGGATATCGCCTACTATCTTGAGAAATAAAGATCCGTTGCGATTCGTCATACCTCGGGCGATCGCCTGGTGGCGATTATTGAAATCGTGTCGCGTTCGAACCGCCATTCCACAGAAACGTTGAACGACTTCGCCGACAAAGTGATCGCCTCCTTGCATCAAGGAATCCACGTTGTCGTGATCGATCCGTTTCCGAGCGGTCGCAACGATCCTGATGGCATTCACGGACTGATCTGGGAACGCCTGTTGGCAGGCGAATATCACGGAACAAAAGAAAAACCGTTGACGTTGGTGTCCTACACCGCAAGCTACCCGATCAAAGCCTGGATTGAACCTTACCGCCTTGGCGACGTACTCACTGCGATGCCGCTGTTTCTGACAAAGGGCCATTACATCCCGCTCCCGCTGGAAGAGACTTACAATCAATCATGGTCTGGCGTTCCCGAACGCTGGCGACGCGTGATTGTGAAGGAAGGAGACGCGAGAACGGACTGATCACTTTGTCGACAAGTGCCAATGCGGGGAAATTCGCGGCGCGAGAAAATGCGGGGCCACCCACCCAGATGATTCTTTCGGAGCACGTGAAGGTGTCACGTTTTGCGTGATCTCAAGGTGAGATACTGTTGACTGTTCGTCCCTAGCCCGGTCCCTGCCGCTTCCAACCGGTCACGAGGTTTCAGGACTCCTGGAAAAACGGAGATTGAAAAGACGTTGCCAGGAAAACTACCGGCCCTGCGTTCATCTGACAACGTTGGCTCAACGTTCAACGCCACGTCCGACGCTGCGGTTGGGTTGAGTGACTGTTATTGTGCGAGTCGTATGTTCGTGCAGGCGGTTGGTTTGGTAGGCGTCGATCAGCCGTTCCAGCATCTGCAGGCGATAACGAATTCTCTGGCCTCGTTCGGTGTCGCGCATGCGGCGGGGCTCATCGAAGACCCGGATTTCCTGGACGTTGGGGACGATGTCGATGCCATCGCGCAGTGCGGCATCGACGGATTCGAAGTGATGATGTTCCGCCAGCACAATTCTGTTGGGTTCAAGCACAAGTGTGTACCCATAGTCGCCGTAAGCCTCGGAAAACGCTCCGTCAATAGTGATCGCCTTGCCGCTGCGTTTCAGAGGCGATTCGCCTTTCTCAACTTTCACCGGAACGTGGCCGTTAACGATCAATCCGCCGTCAGTCGCCATGCCGAATTCTGTCAGGACGCTGTCGCAGAAGGCCACTTCGTGAATCAACGAGAAATACGGATCCTTGGTTTCTTGATGCGATGTTTTGTCCGCGATGAAGTCGCGTTCGAAAGTGGCGATGCGATCTTTGCCAAACAGCGGAGATCTCGGGCCGCTCCACAGATACCACAGAAAATCCAGGTCCGACTGAGCCGCACCCACGACCGCTCGACGCACCACCGTTTCGATCGCCTCAAACAGTTTGCGTCCGGCGAGTAACTGACCATCCACCGTCAGCGGCAAAAAGTTGCCGTCGGCATCCACGGGCACGCATCCGTGAAAGACCAGGCATTCGTCTCGCCGCAGATACATCGAACCATGGCCCACCATGAACCGAATCTGCTCCTGAAGCTTCTGACTGTTCAGAAATGAATGCTTCAGGCAGGCCAGGCACGAAGATTCTTCCGCCGTTAACTGGTACGGGTTTTCCGGATCAATAGTTGGAAACAGCGTGTCACGCAGGTCGAAGGTGGTGCCGTCAATTTCGATCGTGCTGTTATCGTGGTCGATGCGGTGCAGCAGTCTTCTATGTTCCAGACCCCACTCAGGATTGCGTTCAATCAGCTTGCCTTCCAGCTTGAACTGCATGATCGCGGCGGCTTTCTGCATCCGAGCCACAACGTCTTTGGGCCGCATCCCGTCACGTTCGGGCATGAAGAATTCCGCCGGGTCATCGGCGTAAACAGTGCGAGCCAGATGTTCCAGCGGTGTCAGAGGAATACTGTAGCCTTCGTCCAACTGGCCAAGCCGGCGGTATCGCAATGACACTCGCAGCACGGTGCAGATCAGAGCTTCATTACCCAATGCTGCTCCCATCCACAGAGCATCGTGATTGCCCCAGATGAATTCGACATTGGGCTGCAGACGCAGATATTCCACCACACGATCGCCTCGTGGACCGCGGTCCCAGCAGTCGCCTCCGATGATCAGTTCATCAACGGCCAGGTTGCGAATCAAACGACCCAGCAGATGAATCAAATGCAGAGCTCGTCCGCGACGGACGAGTTCATCCAGCATCGCTCCGACAAATTCCGGGCCTCGATCCGTCGAAGGAGCATGCAGCAGTTCCAGCAGCAGTTCACTGTATTCGGCGGGAAACAGTTGAGTGGCCAGACGCAGACTGTAGTTTGAGACCAGATGACGCAGCAGTTCCAGTTGAGGCTTCAACATTCGAGCTGCATAGGCTCGCACGTCGCCGGGTTGTGTCAGAGTCTGTTGCAGGCGTTCGGTGACTTCGGCCGGATAAAATGTCAGCTTTAGAAAATCCGCCAGTTCATCCGAAGTCATCTGCCCGGCAAACATCTCTTCCACCAGTGGCCGCAGAGTTCCCGACGCATTGTTAATGACGTGCTGCAGCTTTTTGTCTTCGCCATGAATGTCGCTGATGATATGCACAGCGCTTTTCGGCAGAGTCTGCACGGCCGCCAGCCGAGCGACCTCAGCGATGGCAGCATCAACATTGGGATATTCCATTGCCAGCAGTTCCAGCATGGCAAGATCCGCTTCCGGGCGTTTGAAAGACAACGAAGTATTGGACATGGAGTAATGAATTCAGTCGACAGGACAAAGCGGGACATCAGGGACGAGCACTGAGCATAATTGATCAGGACGACAGACGGGAGCCTGCCCCGCAAAACTGTTTCTCGTGAAAATCGCACACGGAGGGCTCACGCCCAGCCGCTCGCCGGTTGCTACTTCAGCAGCCGTGTTCTGATTTCATGGCCAATGTCGATCGAGCCGGGTGTGCCGATCGATCCGCCGCTGATCTGTTCACTGATGACTGTGTCGCGTTGAGTTGTCAGCGATGCTGCAAGTTGTGTCAACGCCGCTTGATTCGCGACCGCAAGGCATTCGTTTAACACGGCGATTCGAACAAGACGATTGTCGATCGTTTTTGCTTTCTCTTCCGCGAGCTGCAGAAGGTGTTGTATCACCTCTGTCTTTACGTCCGACTGCGCAAGCATCCTGGCGGCGAAGACTACGGCAAGCTCAGGATCTGATCGAAGCGATTCGGGAATCTTCTGTTTTGACGCTCGCTCGCTTGTTTCAGAAACAGCGTCAGGTGCCTGCGGCGCGGTGAGCAAACTTAGCTGATCGACCAAACTGGTTTTGAGTTCGGCATCTTCGATTGTGATTGTGATTGCGAAGGCCAATGCCGCCGTGATCAATGACGCTGGCGGATGTTGGGACGTCAGCAAGCGCTGGATGTTTGTTGTCAGCGTCAGCCGCAGTTTCTCGTCTTCAAAAGACTGTTTCCCAATCGCTTGAACGATCACCGAATCCATTCGGATGGTCTTCAAAATTGCCGCGTCGTGAGTTCGAGGATCGGTGGTTCCAGTCAGCTCCAGCAGCAGGTCGGATTGCCCGGCTACCGAGTTCAAAGTTTCATTAGCCTGTGTCGCGCTCTGGACAGCGAGCTCGAACCAGCTCACAAGTTTCGCCGCTGAGATCTGCTGTCGCGCCCAGCGTTGCGATGCGTTGAAACGCGACTTAAAGGCCACGGCTTTGTCGTCATCCAGATCGCTGGTGAATTCATCAATGTCGTGCGACGTGACGTTCAATAACAGTCGAGCCCCTTCGATAGGAAAACCTGAATGCTGAATTTTTTCACCGGCCTGCAGCAGCTCGCGAATCGATTTGGATGCGTTGCCGCTGTTCGCGCCTGTACTTGCAAGTAGACGCTGGACTCGCAGATTGATGATGCTTCGCGAATCGGCGAATCGGCTCATCTGTTCGTAAGTCTCGCCGAGTTCTTCCAGGACTGAGTCCGCAAGTTCTGCATTCTCCGCGACAAGTTTCGACATGCGTTCAAGCAGCCACAGTCGCTCATCATCCCAGTCGCTACCCAATTCTTTGAGTCGCTGATTCAGCACGATCAGATGGCGGAGTTCCGGCCTGCGTGCAGTTCCGGTGAGGCATTTTTCCAGTTGCTGCTTCATCACGTCCGATTGACCAAGTCGCGCTTCGACATAAGCCACAAGCAACTGCGAACCAGGTGCCCCAACACCGTCCGCGACGATCTGCCGAATCAGGGTATCGTGAACGGCCTGAAGATTATGTGCCATTTTCAGTTGCTGAATGATGAGGCTGATTTCGTTGAAACTGGTGGACCATGCGATTCGGGCCTCGTCAGAAATTTCCAGCAACAGAGCTGTCGTGAGTTGGTCTTCGTGCGTGAGATCGGGCCGAGCGAGGAATCCACCGATCGCCAGACGGCGAGTGTTTTGTGTCGCCAGCAACTTTGCGATCGAACTCTGCACGAGATCGTCGTTCGACTTTGTGTGAGCAACTTCAGCAATGATGTTGATGATCAATCCAGCATGTTGGCTCCAGTATTCGGACTTCAGATTCATCACAGCCGTCAAAAAATCGGCCTGCCGTTTGGCGCGTTCAAAGGCTTGAACGTACGTCTCCATCTCATCCGAAAACGCAGCGGGATCATCCTTCAGAATTGTCAGATAGATGTCACACGCCCCGCTGACGTCGCCGTTCTTTTCAAGTTCAACGGCTTTCGCTTTTAAGCTCGGCGGCGCTTTCTTTATGAGCAACGCGATCCGGTCTCGCTTTGCTGCCAGCAAATCCCATTGTTCGGCGGCGTCATGAAATTCAACAAGGATTTCCAGCAGCTCCACTGAGCCTGGCGATTCGGCCAGCATCGCTTCGTATCGATCGATTAGTGGCTGAAGTCGATTCAGTCGACCCAACGCTTTGATTGCCTGAAGCCGTTCGCCGCCATCGTCGCGGTCATCGTCGGGACGATGGCCGGAGAACAAGGAGCCGCCGGACGCCAGCTTTAACAGTTCCCAGGCGACTTCCCCAGCGAGTTCGTTTTTTCCGGCAGCCACGTACGTCTGCAACTGCCGTCCGAGAATCGATTGCCGGTCCTGTGTGCCACGACCAAATCGCGACTGCATCGCCGCAACCTTGTCTCGCATGCCGAGCTTGTCCAGCACTGGAATCAGATCCCGCTGTTGGTTCATGTTGAGCGGCAATCCAAACAGTCGCTCCGCCGCCATGACGCAGCGTTCCGACTTGCAGGCGGGGAATAGAAGTCTCAGAATGAATTCTTCGCGTGCAATCTGCCGCGCGGTGTCGGTGAGATTCAAGGAATCCAGTACCAATACGGCCTCATCGATCAACGCCTGTTTGGCCACCAATACTGCAATCAGAAATCGAACATCGTCGTTCTGCGGATCGCCTTCTGCCGCATCGATCAGGCAGGAAATTTCCGCAACATCATCACCAAGCTGATGGGCGAGTTCAGCACGAATCAAGTTCAGCGTGATGAGTTCAGAGGGTGATGCCGATTCTGATTTCGTGCGGCACCATTGTACGACACGCTCCTCCGCATGAATCGCGACGAGAAATTGAAGGCAGGCGGAAAGATTGTTTCCCGCTGGCTCGCCAAGTCGATAATTGAGGATTTCGGGTAAAGTCAAGAATTCGCCCGCTTGATTCTTTCGCTCTGATTGTTGCACGGACGAGCCCAGTGTTTCCCAGAAATTCAGCAGCAGGATCACGACCTCCGGATCGCTTTGAAGCAGTTTGAGATTGACCTCGCCGCCAGCGAAGCCAGAATCATCGTTCGATATCGCGGCTTCAAACTCTGGGGCAAAAGTCGGATCATCCACGAGTCGCTTTTTCCAGGCGGTGAACACGTGCTTCAAGAGCTCGCCCGATTGCAGTGTGTTTGCGACCGACCACAATGCGCCTAGTTCAGAAATCTGACTTTCGGCAGTCAGCCTTTGTTCGACGAACGCCGAAATCTCTGACTCAGATCCGTCCTTTGGCAGCGAGGGCAGGATCGGCAGACTGTTTTGATTCAGCCATGCTGGAGATTCCCCAATGAGCGTCTTCAGCAACTGCATGGCACAGACCTTGAGTTGTTGTTGACCTTCTGCAGACAGATCATTGGCCGCATAGTGTTGGCACGTCACGTAGAGTTGCACGGCGGTTCGAGCCGCACTTGGCCGACCTTCCAGAAAAGTCTCCATCGCCGTCCATAATTCACTGCTGGCCGGAGTTCGCGCGGTCACATATCGAGTCAAATAGGCCGCCAGTCGAAGTTGATCACGTTCAGCAAGTTGCGAGGTAAAGACACTGTCGATGTCTTCCTTCGTCGGCGTTGCACCGATACGAAAAACGAGCGACGTGGCGGATTCGCAATACACCGCTCCAAATGAGCCCGCCGGATTTTCTGTCGAATCAATCAGCCACGCAGAAAACAATTCGGCCGTATCGATCACTGGCGCTGAGTTCGTCGCCGGGGAAGTGACCACTGAGGGAATATCGAAGTCCATCGCCAGACGAATGATGCGGCGACTCACGTCTCGTGCTTCGGCCAGTTGATGCCGACGCAGCAGGATTCCGCGATACGCATTCAACGCCTCCCAGTCATCCGGCGACGATTCCAGCAATCGCTGACACAGCAGCTCCGCGACGTCGTCATATCCACCCGAAACGAGAATGTCGATTTCCTTCAACACATCGACGCGATCGGTGCGGCTTTCGGCGAGACGCAATCGCTCCTTCGCCGCTTCATCGTAGAGACTTTGCTGTCCTAGAATTATGATTAACAGTCGTCGTTCTTCATCAGCCCCGGTGAGTTCGACGATTTGCCGCTGATACTGTTCCATCTGCGGAGTGTTGTGTTCCTGTTCGGCGAGTATACGAAGTTCTTTCATCAGCCCGACGTTCTGCGATTCATCGTTCATCAGCCGTTCCAGCGTCTCCCGCGACTTGCGAAAATCCCCCGCTTCGCGATATGCCGTAGCAATGCAGCGAGTCATCTCCGTTGGCAGATTCAGTTCACGACTGCGGAGTTCCAGACGCTCAATGAGTTTCGAAAACTGGTCGCTGCGCAGGTAGAGATTGCTCAACGCCACGACAATGTTCGTTTGGCTTTCAAGATCCTGAGCCTTATCAAATGCTCGCCAATAGAGATCGATCGCCTCCGGAGTTTGAAATTCATCCGCCAGAGTTTTCGCGAGCGCACGCAGAGACGCTTCGTCGCCTGGGTTGACTCTCACGGCTTGACGCAGTGCATCAACTGCGGCGTTTGTCTGGCCGGCTTCAAACGCCAGGTCGGCGAAGAACTGATACGCTTCCGGATTGCCCGGTGTGGCTTTGATGACGTCGCGGCCCGTTTTGAGCGCGTTCTCAAATTCACCGAGACGAACTTGAAACCTGGCCGTTTTCCTGAGATATTCTGAGATCCCGCGTCGATCGAGCGCGGCCAGTTTTTTCATCGCAGCGACGGCATCGCCAAGTCTCCCCGTGCGTTCGTAGAGATCGGCGAGGATGGCCCACCCCGAGATCGATTGCGGTGCGAGTTCGACAACCTTCATCGCCGAATCTGTGGCCTCGTTGAGCTTGTCGGCCGCGTCCTGATACAAAGCCAGCGTTCGCCAGCGTTCGGCGGTGACCTGTGTGTCGCTTTTGATATCAGTGTCGCTTTTGAAATCAGTGTCGCTTTTGAAATCAGTGTCGCTTTTGAAATCAGTGTCGCTTTTGAAATCAGTGGCGGCATTAAGTTCTGTCGCCAGCAGATTCGTTTGTTCGTCGAGCTTCCCGGCGGCGATGAGCGTTTTGATTCGCTCACGGAGAATCTGTTGACGTTCGTCCGACGTCTCCGCCGATTCCTCAGCAAGGTCGAGCTGTTTAAACGCTTCGTTAAAGAAGTCACGTAGGCCAGACTGAGCAACCTGCTGCGGATTCGCCGGAACTTCGGTCGGGCCTGCAGCTTCTCGCAACATTTCTGCAAACTGAATCCGCTCCGCCGGATCAGGATTCATCTCACACGCATCACGCATCGCTGCCAGTGCAGGCTCAATCTGGCCAAAGCGATTCAGGACCTCGGCCAGACGAATCAGATTCGCCTTCGACCGTCGATCCCCCGCTGCGATCTCGTTCCAAACAACTACCGCTTCATCGGTTCGCTGAAGCTGATGCAGATACTCACCAAGGTACTCGCGAAACTGCGGATCGTTGGGAGAGTTTTCAATCGCCGATTGATACAACGCGATCGCTCGGTCACGCAATTCGGCTCGTCGCAACAATGCCGCCAGTCGCGCGATCGTTACGGAATCTTCAGTACGGTTCGAAAGCAAACGTTCCCAAACGGCAGCCGCTTTTACTTTGCGTTCGTCCACCGGCAATTCTTTGTTCGATAAATACAACTGGCCCCACGCTTCGATGTGATCCAGATTGCCCGTATCAAATTTCGACATTTGCTCATACTGAACAATCGCGTCGGAAAGCCGATTGTCTCGCACCAGTTGTTCGATCAGCGATTCACGAAGTGCAACGTTCGTCGGAGCCAGCTCAATCGCCTTGCGGTACCACGCGGCTGCGTCTGCTGTTTGATTCTGCAACGATAATGTGCGACCCAGCCGAGCCATCGCATCGACGTCTTCGGAATTTTGTTTGATCCAATTTTCGTAGTACGCCACCAGCCCCGGCAAATCATCACGACCCCGAAACGTGGCTTCGATGCGGCGTCGGATTTCTTTGTACAGCCAACTGTCAGCATCGAGCATTCCCAACTGCGTTTCCAGCAGCTTGATCGCATCCTGCGGTCGGCCAAGCTGAATCATTAAATCGCTGGCAGACAGATTCGTCTGGACTCGCTGATCGGGATTTTTCGATTCCTTTGCCATCGCTTCATAACGCACCAACGCATCCTGCCAGCGACCATCCTGAGCCAACGCAGTGGCGATTTGTTCTTTGACTCGCAGATCGCCGGGAAACAGGTTCTCCAGTTGTTGCCACGCCGCGAGTGCCTTCGCATCCTGTTGAGACCGTTGCAGCGTGCGAGCCAGTTCCTTGTAGATTTCCAGCAGATCGGTCTTCGCAGGCCGACACGCGATCGCTTTTTCAAACGCCGCTGGAGCCGCATCGAGCTGCCGGTTCATAACGAGCGCTTTGCCCAGATACCAGTTGACAATCGCGTCCTCCGGGCGGAGCTTCACAGCTTTTTCAAACGCTGCGACTGCAGCTGGTCCCTGAACATGTTGAAGGTCCAGCATGCCTGCGAGCACCGCTGCCTTGCCGGGATCTGGTGGCGTCGTGAATGGCGGAATCACACCATCTGTTTTGGCGCCATTGTCTTTGGCCCCGTCAACGGCTTTAAGTTCCGGTAACTTCGCCACATCGGCTAACGCATCATGAAAGACCTGCAGTGTGCCGCGATTGGAATGAAACTCGTAAACACGGTCCCATGCCGTGCCGAATCGTGGATTGCCGAGCAGCACCTTTAAGAATTGCTGATACGTCTGAACGTCAGCAGCTTCATCGTTCAGTTCATTACAGGATAGACATCCCGCGCTTGCTAACGACGGACTCAACGCAAAGTAAGTCAACAGTGACAGCACGATTAGGAACGATGTGAAACGCAAGGGCGAGAGCATAATAGAACAGCGCGGATGGATTCGGGCGGGTTTGATGTGAGCGGTCTAGTCGATTTTTGGACCAGAAAGGATCTTACAGATGCTGATTCCGAGTTACATCGCAATTCTTGAAAGAAAATGCTGAACGCCCTCCAGCACCCCGCTGGTAGCCTGCTGCGCCGCGTGATACAGGCGATTTGACCAGCCAGCCCTGCGATGAGCTTCCTGGACCTGTTCCACAATTGAAGTCGCCGCATTCCCAACGATGACCGTGTTGTAACCTGCATTGAAAGCCGCCAGGTCGTTTCCTGAATCACCGGCAAAAATCACAGATTGCTGCGCCAATGCGGACTCACGACAAAGCCATGCCAAAGCAAACGCCTTGGTGACGCCTGTCGGCAGCAGATCGATCAGCCCATCGTTCGTAAACGGATCGATGCTGCTGATAATCTGGTAGGGTGCATTCAGGGCAATCAGTTGCTCGTCAATCTGCGAGACGACTTCATCGAGACATTCCGGCGATGCGTAAAAGCTGATCTTGAACGTTGATTTTGTTTCCGGTTCCTGCAGCCGCAAATTTGGAATGGTAGCTGCCAGATCGAGCAAAGATTGCTGCTCAACGCCACCCGTGATCTCGTGCAGTGTCTGAGCATATCGATCAACGTGACGAAACTTACCATCGGCACATCGTACATAGGCCGAGGTTCCGACGTCGCATAAAATCCAATCGGGAAGTGGCAACTGATGTTCCCTGATGGCGTTCTGCACCGATGCGAAGTGGCGACCTGTCACGAAGGCCAGCGACATCTCATGTCGTTTTAGTAAATCTGTCAGCAGTGTCAGTGCCTGATGGTGCTCAGAATCGCCAGCCAACGGAATCAACGTACCATCAAGATCCGTCGCGAGCAAAACAGGATGTGTACTACGGGCTGTTGTCATGTATTCAATTCACTCCTCGCCACGACGCGGGTTTGCCGATCAATGTGGCGACAGACAGTTGGTTGTCTGTAAAGTTGATTGGGTCGAAACGAACGGGAATTATCACAACCCGACGCATCAGCGAGGGATTTTGGGGTATGCAGTCGATCTGGCAAAACTCAATCCCTCACTTACGTTTCGGGTTGCGAAATCTGAAACGACGCAACTCTAAAACGCGTTAGCGTCGGCGGCTGACTTAGCATAGGAAGCCGCGGAGAGTTCGATCGGGTACATTGTAGAGCAACAAAGGTTGCAATGCACTCTAACTCCAGCCCACCCTGTCTCCCAATCAATCAGATCTGGTACTAACCGGATGTGACAAAGTTGATTGCGTACCAAACGTTGTCATGGCGATGCCAGAGGTAGAACCTACGGTTGAAAGATGAAGCTTGCTGTTTCCCGAGACTTCAGTGCGTTCCGACTCGCTGGACCGCTCCAAATTTGCAGCCGCTGATAAAGTCTCCTGACCACGAGCTTCCACTGCCGCCAGAACAGATTCAAACGCTTCAAGAATTCGCTGAAAGTGCTGGGGATGCGTTTCCGGCCGAAAACGTTTAATCAACGCGGAATAGGCCCGGCGAACATCCGTCCGCGCAACGTTTCGCTCAAGCCCCAGAATTCCGTACGGAGACAAGGGCCATCCGCTGATGTCGTCGCTGAGAGAGTTCTCGGGCAGGCTGTCCATGGGATTCTTTCATTCTTCAGATTATCCGTACGCTGAGTTCCTGGCTTCGCTCCGTGTTGATCAGCCTTGCTCCCTCTCACACTTCCGATAACCTCAGCAAGAGCATTTCTAATATTCTCCGGAATTCGATCCTCCGTCAGGTAGCGAAGTGGAGGCGTGTTTGCAGGTTGACTGTAGACTGGTGGCACGTCGCCGGAATACGTTAAGTTGTCGGTAAGAATCGGCCTGGTCTCGGGTGGAGAAGCAATACTTGCCGAGTTCTCGATGTCCGACCAGCCTGATAACCGAGCATGCATAATCGAGCCGGGGAGATGCGGGGGGAATTCCGCTGGTCGGTTTCAGACGCAATCCGTACGTTCCGCTTCCCGGAAGATCATTCGGCGTGGATGCCTTGAAGGAAAAATCGCATGGAATCGCATTGCGAAAAAACACCAATAGTCAGATCGACGAACGTACGCCCCGTAACTGGCGTCGTAGCGGCGTTGCGTTATCAAATTCTGCTGACGCTGTTCGTGTTCTGTGGCTGCGCAGGTCCGCGTTTGGCGGAGCAGTCGCAGGTCGTCACCGAAGGGCCATGGGAAGTGAAGCAACTGGATGTTGCGCCGTTGGGATTTCAATTTGATATCGGCCCGTTCAGGACGTCACCGATCGGCGTACTTCACGGAAAAGAACTCCGGAAAATCCCGAAGCCAGAATTTGAAACCGTTCATTTCCTGAAAGACAATGCCGGGATGACATTTGAACTGACTCATGCCAACGGTCAGAGGGCTTTGGTGAGAACTGGTCTGGCAGACACGGGATCTGATACTTTTCAAGCCGAGCTTGTACATTCGGGTCCGCCATTTTGTGATGGTCGAGTTGTTCTGACAGCTCACCTGTCTTCCGAGAATTCAATTTCAAGATACCCGATCACGGGGACGTTCGGCTTGTATTTCTGCCATGCGGACCAGGTGATGAGATTCCCTTCAAGTGTTCTCGGCCTGACTATGATCGAATGAATTGTTTCCTCGTTGAGCGTTGCTAATTCGGACTCCACGAATTCGCGAATCGAGTCGCTCGTGTCCTTCCATTCGAACAGTGTTTTCATCGCGTCAAGATCTTTGGCCTTGACTGCTGCCTGAAAGCGTTCAATAAGCCGATCCACAGACACTTGATTCAGCGGCTGTGCCTCTCGCAGATCCGGAGGTGTCTCGTAGTACGAACTCACACGATTGATCAGCGTCATTCCGTCCGCCGCGTTCTGCTGTCGTTGCATCTGAGTATACGGCCGACTGTTGATCGCCGTCGTTCGCACCGGCACCGAGAATACACCGCCTGCCGGTGATTGCACCACGAGCCGCACCCACCAGACGCCGTGCATTTTCTCTCCGTCGTCAAAGCGAGTGAATCGTCGGAAGTATGCGTTCGACGGCAGCGTGCTGGACTTCAGCATCGCACCAAGCTGTCCCTTTACAGCTTCCGGAACGTGCGGTTGCTCTGCAAGCTTCGCAATCGCGTCGCGAGTCTCCTGCTCCGTCACACGCGGCTGAGACGATCCGATCGGACTTTCCTTCGCTTCGAAGTTGAAAAGAGAAATGGCCTCGATCAGCGGGCGATTCAGCAAGTTCTCGACTTGTACGACACAATGTGGATGGAGAATTCGTGATGCTTCAGCAACACTTCCGACTTCAAACGATACTCTAACGGTTTCCAGGTTTACCGTCTCGTTAGGAATATCCGACCGGCGAAACCGTGCGAATATCTGGGCTGTGAATTGCCCCTCAGAAAAGCCGTATGTGAACGGCGGCTGCAATTCGCCACTTTCAGACAACGTCGAAGCGACCTTGAATTTCACATGCTCGATTTCGGCACCATTGCCGAGACCTTCCTTCGTCTCATGAAATTTTTCTAGTTTGCCGGTCATCGGCTGAATCTCACGAGGCGCCAATTCAGCGGAGAATATTCGGAGCGACGTTTCCCCTGTTTCCAAAATCTGTTTGCGATGAAGATCGGTTCCGGATTTGTTTTCAATATTCAAACCCCAGCCGTCCTGGGGATGTGGCAACGGGAACTGACACAGAACATTTTCCTTGCTGACATTCTGCACATACAGCTGCAAGTGTGCCTCATCTATCGTCTTGAACGATTTGACCCCATACGCAGGTGCATCCACAAACATTGCACCGATCCTCAGCCCACTCACCGATTCACCCCATTGAATCGGCAGTTGTTCATACTTTGACTTTGCAGCAATGGCTTCGGGAACAGGTGCCGCTTTTTTTTCCGGCAGTTCAAACGTGACTTTAGTCTCGCCGTTCAGGTTGATCGGAACTGTTTGTGATAAGTCTTTATCGTAGCCCAGGCTGATTTCTACCTTTTGAGCCGGTGCATCGGGACTCAGATCCACAGCGAGACCTCGGAATACCGCTGTGCCGCCAGTTTCGTTGACTTCGATGAATGCGTCACCTCCCATCAGCGCACCATAAAGTTGTCTGTCCCCGCTGCGAAGATCAACACGTTGCCGTACGCTGAGAAACGGTTTGCCTTGTCTCTGCGGAATTTCGCTGGTATCGCCTTGGATTGTCACATTCAGGTCACGCCGCCTTGGAACGGTGATCTTCAGATCTTTCTGTCCCGCGCGAATGTCGCTAATGACGGCTCGCGCTCCGTCTGCTGTTTGTATGATGAACAGATAATGCGAAGTCGATGAGAGCTGATCCAATTTGAATCGCCCCTTGCTATCAGTAATCGCAAAAGACGTTCCCCAGAAAGCGTCACTGGGATCATCAATACTATTTGCATTACCATTTTCATAAACTTCCACTTTGGCCAGCAACTTTGCCGCCGCTGCGGGAGTTCCGTCGGAGTTTAAGATGACGCCATTTGTGACGTCGCTGCGGATGAGGACTTGTTCGAGGACGTCGCTGGAAGAGACATCAACAGATTCGCTCCGCAGAGTCTGATAACCCTTTGCTTCGATCCGAAACGCATACGGCGACTCGGCCAAATGCTCCAGCCACAACTCGCCCTTCTCGTCCGTGAGTTTTGGATCAACCGGTCCGCTTCTTTCGCCGTGCATCTCAGGATGCGCCACCAATTTCGCGTCGGAAACGCTGCGGCCTTCTTTGTTAATCACTCGAATTCTTTTCGATCGCCCAGGCTTCAAAACGATGGTGAAATCGTTGCGAACTTCGCCCGACTTCATTTCGAACTGCTCGGTCCACGCGGGCGCAAAACCATCCGCAAAGTAGGAAACCCAGACTGTTCCCGCAGGGCATGTAAAAGAAAAATGATCCACAAATTGGTCCACAACGCCGCTGAATCCACCATTCCCCGACTTGATGTGGTTGTACATCCAGCCCTTCGTGGTCGCAGACGAACCATCTTCCAAAACGATGCGGCCAGAGATCGTGACCTTTGCGTCTTCCGCCTGAGTTGCTGACTTTGAAGTGGCCTTCGTATCTCCCTCATTTTCAGGGAGTTCTTGCTCATTTGGCGTGCCGGTGTTGGATTCACTTGAATCCTCAGCGACTGCGGGCTGCTGGGCTGCCGCCCAACTACGAACAATTCCCGGAGCAGCCAAGAAACTCACCAGCGTCAAAATCAGAGTCAGCACTCCCATTCGAGTGAGCTGCAATCGTGGCTCTGGCTGAGCGTTGATCAATCGTCCGATTCGACGTTCCAGCAGCGACATGCTGCGGCCGGTTGCCGTCAGGGCGGCAACGTTTTGATGTCGCGGAATCCCACACAACTCGGCCATTCGCAACAACGCACCGGCGTAGTTCATCGCTTCATGGCCGGATCGCACGACGAGGTCGTCGCAACAGATTTCTCGCTCGGCACTCAGACAACGGCTGAGGAACCAGACCACCGGATGAAAGAACAGCAGTGATTCAATCAGTCGCTGCAGCAGATTCATCCAGAGGTCATAGCGACGGATGTGAGCGAATTCGTGGCTGATGATGGCGGAGAATTCGTGCGCAGTCAGACTTGTCATCACGGATGCGGGCAGCAACACGATTGGTCGCAGCACGCCGATCACCGTCGGCACGGCGACTCGTTCACAGTAGGCGACGATCGGAACAATTCGAAGGCCGATGCGGCTGGCCTGATTCCGGATCAGATCCAGCAAAGCGAAATCTGCCAGTGGAATGGCGATGGCTCGCAACCGATGACCGCCCCACAACGCGACGCTCAGTCGTAGCAGAAAACAGACCACGCCGATCACATAGGCCACGGTTGCCCATGTGGCGATTGTCCGATACCACTTCGCGTACGAATTCGCTGATGAAGATTCATTTGCCGACAGCGAAAGAATTGTGGCTGCTGTCTTCGTCTCCGCGGAAACAGCGTCGGTCGAGGCAACTGGCGGCGCATTGGCTCCCGGTGGCACTAACGCGGGGTAAGGAACATCGGCAGGAAGCGACTCGATATTGTCCTGACGTTCGCTCGCAGAATGTGCCTGTTCATTCGCCGTTGAGCGATTCCCGAGCAAACTCTCCGGCACGGTCACCAGTGAAAAGGTGATCGCCACACACGTCGGACACGCCAACAATGCGATCGAGTGCAGCCAGTATCGCAGCGTCGCTGATTGATTTCTGAAAAGCCGCGACAATGCCATCGCCGCGAGTCCGATCACACAACCCTGCCACAAAAAATGCAGCAGCGTGATCGTCCAGCGAAGAGACATTTCGGAGTTGAGAAGGAACAACGAATCGACCATCGAATCACTCATGACTCTTCTCCTTCAGCTTCTGATTGAACGCTTTGCGAAGACTTTTCAACGCCTCGTCGTCGAGTTCCGCCACATCGAACAGACTCAACATCACGGCTTCCGCTGATCCATCAAACACACGCTCGACAATGTCGCCCAGCATTCCACGACTGACCTGCTGATCGCTGACGAGCGGTTCAAAGCGAAACGCTTTGCCCTCAACCGGATCAAGCTGGCTCAACTGCCGTTTGTGGACCATCTTCTGCAACGTCGTAATCACCGACGTATGAGCCAGATCACGACCACCGATGGCCAGTGCATCACGAATCTGCCGTGCAGTCTGCGGAGAATCTACCCACAGGATCTTCAGGATCAATAGCTCCAGCTCAGTTGGAGACTCGCGTGTTGACTTCGCCATCCTGCACCTCAATTCAACGTGTAGTTGTCGCCAGGCTATTTCTATTGCGATAGAGTTTACCTTTAATGACTGCTTCTGGCAAGTCTATTTCTATTTCAATAGAAACATTCGGCAGGCGGCTTGGATTGTCTGCGTTCGCGTTCGCTCGCTTGTCATACCATGTCTACTTCCTATGGACCAGTCCTGAGATGACTTCCCGATTCGCTCGTAGCCGGAGTCGCAAGACTTCGGGTTTTCCAACTTCAACTGACCTCTGGCGAATCCAGCTACGGATTTTGCAGCCAAGAATGAGGCTCTTGTTCCGATGCTGCATTACTGGCTTCCTCCGTGCTCTCCGTGGTAACAAAGGAAGTCGCAGTTTGCACCACAGAGAACACGGAGTTCACGGAGAAACGTTTCCAGAGTAGTGCAATTAAAGAACAAGAGTTCGCGGCATCAATCCGCACTGTTCAACGCACTCCTGTTAGAAATGCGATTCTCGACAAACATACCGAGAGTGGATTTTAACGCGCATTCATCGGATCAACATCGACGGCGAGTTCGACACCTTCCGGAAGCGTGAGCGAACTTTCAACGCTCTGCCAGAGTTCACGAACCAGTTCCGGGGTCTTCGCAGCGATCTGCAGATGAAATCTCCACAACGTACGAAGACGAATCACGGGGGCTGGTGCGGCACCGAGGACGCGGACTTCTTTGGTATCACCTTTTCGGGCGGCGCGAAGTTTGTCGGCCACGTCGCGCGCTGTGCGGCGGACACGGGCTTCGTCGGGGCCTCGAAAGATGACGCGCGCCACATGCGAAAACGGCGGAGCGCCGCCGTCGTGGCGTTCGGCCAGTTCGTGTTGAGCGAAGCCGATGAAGTCGTGCATCGCCGCAAACTTAACGGCCGGGTCATTGGGAGATGTCGTCTGGACAAACACGCGACCGCCACGCTCGCCACGACCAGTACGGCCTGCGACCTGAGCGATCAACTGGAATGTACGCTCGGCAGCTCGCATATCCGGCTGACGCAACATCGTGTCGGCATCGACAACTCCCACAAGCGTCACGTTGGGGAAGTCCAGACCTTTGGCGATCATTTGTGTCCCCAACAGAATATCCACTTCGCCGTGTCGAAACTTCTCCAGCGCTTCATCGTGACTGCCGGGCTTCTTCATAGAATCGCTGTCCATTCGCAGCACTCGCGCATTGGGAAACGTATTCTGAACTTCTTCGTCCAGCTTTTGTGTTCCCGTGCCAAGATAGCGCACGGAAGGACTTTCACATGTCGGACAAACACTCGGCGGCGGGATTTCGTAATCGCAACTGTGACAAACAGCCGCCGCACGGTCTCGATGCCATGTCAGCGTCACATCGCAATTGGGACACTTGATTCCCGCACCGCAACTGCGACACCAGACGGTTGGAGAATAGCCGCGCAGATTTAGAAACAGAATGATCTGTCCCTTTTCATTCAGCGCACGAGTAATCGCCTGAAACATCGCGCGGCCGATGGAAGAACCGCGTTTGATGCGCGGATCGTCGCGTGTATCAACAATCACAACAGGCGGCAGCGGTCGATCTTCCACTCGAGACGGCATCGAGACCAGGGCATCTGTTTTCCGCTGGGCTCGCAGCCATGATTCCAGCGTCGGCGTGGCTGATCCCAGAATCAACGGCACCTTTTCATCCAGACATCGCTGCCTTGCCACTTCGCGAGCGTGATAACGCGGCGTGCTGTCCTGCTTGAACGACGGCTCGTGCTCTTCGTCGATGACAATCAGGCCGAGTTGTGGCGTCGGCGCAAAAACCGCGCTGCGAGCCCCGACGACGACTTCGATATCGCCGCTGGCAATCTGCTGCCACTGCCAGTGCCGTTCGGCATCGGTCATGTGACTGTGCAGCACGGCGACCGAATTGAATCGACTGCGGAAGCGGCGAATTGTTTGCGGCGTGAGACTGATTTCCGGCACCAGCACGATGGCTTGTCGCCCGTAGCTGACGACTTCGCGAATTGCTCGGATATAAACTTCCGTCTTGCCACTGCCGGTGACACCATGCAGCAGCAGCGTTTCGTATTCGCTGGCTCGAATGGGTTTCAGAATCCTATCCAGCGCCAATTGCTGTTGATCGTTCAGGATCAGGTCCTGTTGTTGTTCGAATGTTCCGATTTCATCGCCGCTGATGTCGGAACGAATTCGCAATGCGGTAATGATGCCTTTTTTGCGGAGACTTGTGAGCGGTCCCGGTCCGCAGCCAGCGCGTTCGCAAAGATCGGCAGCGGCAACCGGGCCGACAGTTTTTTGGAGAATCTCAATCACTGTCTTTTGCTGTTTGCTGAGCCGTGTTGTGGCCAGCTTTTCGTCGATGTGTGGCGTCAGAATGAAACTCTGCACCTGCCGCGTGCCGCTCTTGCGCCGCACGCCGGCCGGAATGACGCTGTCGAGCACTTGACCCCAGCCGCAGAGATAACGTTCACCGATCCATCGCGTGAGTTCCAGCATGTGTTCATTGAGCAGCGGCTCGCTGTCGAGCAATTCTTCAATCGGCTTCAGTGTGCGTTGAGATTGTTCGGCCGGTCGCACGGCGACGCAATAGCCAACGACGCTGCGGTTGCCGCGACCAAGCGGCGCTTTGACGCGTTGGCCTGGTTTGATCAGATCTCGCAACGCATCCGGAATGGCGTATGTGTATGGGCGTTCGAGCGGAAGATTAAAGACGACGTCCGCGACCATGACGTCTTCGTTCGCTGCGTTTTGCCATTCCGGCGTTTCAGCGAATTCAAACGTGCCTTGGGAGTTCATGAATGTGTGCGATTGAGCCGCAATGCGACGTGATGTGAAAGTCAGGGGCAACACCCCAGGCAAGAATATAATGCGATTGAACACAAATGTGTTAAGGGCCAACGGCCCAAAAATGTAATAGCCCAGGGCAACGCCCTGGGTATCCGCCGATTCGTAATCGAAAAGCCCTGAAAGGGCGAAATTTTGACATACTCGGTACCGCCCTTGATCAGGGCTCAATTGTGTTTATCGATCCTATTCCTGGGGCGTTGCCCCAGGCTATTGCATTTTGCCGCGTTGCGGCTGAGCCTCAACGGAAGCCGGCCCTATCACTCCAGTCCCGTCCGGATAAATTTATAAGGATGGGTCTGGAGACCCGTCCTACGACACTAATACGGCAATTCACGAATATACATGTTCTTGAAAAACAACTCGCTGCCGTGATGCTGAAGTTCAATCTGGTCGGTCCGCACAAGCGGAGTCAGGCCGGTCTGGTCCCAGTAATTTTCGAGGGCGACGCGATCAACCACCAACTTATCATTCAGCCAAATCGACACTTTATCGCCAACCATGCGGATGAGAAACGTGTTCCATTCGCCTGGTTTTTTATCAGCCAGCGAAAGTGGAGCATTTCGCCAGCGACGATTGTTCCACAATCCGCCGGAACCAAGATTGCGACCGTTGGAATACTGCGTCACCCATTCTTCGGGCGTTGTCGGATCAGGCTTGCCTTCTCCAACGCGCGGGTCCCATGGATCCCAGATCTGAATCTGTGGTGCGCCGCGAAGATAGATGCCGGAGTCTGCTCCTGGGGGAATTTTCCAGTCGGTGTAGAATTCAAAATCACCGTAATCTTTTGCTGTGCAGAGACTATCGCCTTTGCCGTCGTAGATCAGGACGCCGTCTTTCACCATCCAGTGTTCATTCATAACAACGTCCGCTTTGGCTTGAGCTTCCGTCAATGCCTCGCCCTGAAGTTTATAGCGTTCGTTGGCGTTGCCGTGAGCCAGGCCTTTCCATCCGGTCAAATCTTTGCCGTTGAAGAAGGCATTGAATCCCGCAGGTGGCGTGTTATCGGATGCTGTTGCAGGCTTGGTTGGAGAAGGTGAATAATCGGCGACCTGCAGATTTTTGAATTCAACTCGATCATCATGCCCAGCCAGCATGATGTGTCCCTGCTTGTTTTTCATGCCGGGATGAGGCGTGCCGTCCACCGGAGTGATGTCGTTGAGAAACGCATCGACGACAACAGCACCATTGACGATCACCATAATATGATCTTCAATCGCGATGATTGTTTGCGAATTCCATTCGCCGACCGGTTTTAGATAGCCGGTCTTCGCAGGATAGATACCATAAATCGAACCGTGATACTGCCACGGTTTCAGCCAGTTCAACTTCTGTTTTTTGCCGTCGGCCATGACTGCTTCGCCGTTGTAGGCTTTGCCGTCATGATCGAGAATCTGAATCTCCATACCGTTCTGCGACGGATGTCCGCCTTGGGGGACTCGAATCCCGATTCCGTTGTTGCCGCTTTCTTCCAGCTTGAATTCAAATCGCAACGCGAAGTCACGATATTCCTTTTCTGTGGCAAGTTCCTTGCCGCCCTTTTTACAAACAAGGACGCCGTCCACAACTTCGTATCCGGCAGTATCGCCGATCCAGCCCGTCAGGTCTTTTCCATTGAACAAGTCTGACCATGCTGCAGTCTGCAGGACGTCGTTTGCCTTCATTGCGGCAACGCGGTTCGGATCAGGCTTCGCGTCCTGAGCGACGGTGGTCAACGCATTTGTTGACCAGGTAAGCAACATCAGTCCGGTAACGAGCAGTCTCATAAGGCGGGTCCTTGAAAGGAAGTTTTGGCGGGTAGAGAGCAACCAGACTGCAGACTATGTCTTCCCTGACGGTGAATTACTACCGTCCCGCAGGGATTTTCTCCGAGACGGATTGCGTCAAACACTGCACGCCTGGAACAAGCATAGGGTGTCTCGGTGACACACCATTTTCCTTACTTTCCTTGAAACTAAACGTGAAGACTGAATGCATAGAAATTTTTTAGAAGAATAGGTCTCGCCTTTGATTGTTCTCATAAAAACCCGGCTTCCGGCTTTCTGCCGGAAAGAACAGTCTTCTGTAGGTCCTTTCTGCCGGAAAGGACTTTGCAGCTTGCTGCAACCTGCGACCGGAGCCAGGTTGCTGACACGACAACGCGACGGCGTTGAGCGGACGTCGGCCCTTGGGTTCGCCTTACGGCGAAAGTCCTCCTCGGCAAGGAGGACCTACGTAGGTCCTTTCTGCCGGAAAGGACTTTGCAGCTTGCTGCAACCTGCGACCGGAGCCAGGTTGCTGACACGACAACGCGACGGCGTTGAGCGGACGTCGGCCCTTGGGTTCGCCTTACGGCGAAAGTCCTCCTCGGCAAGGAGGACCTACGTAGGTCCTTTCTGCCGGAAAGGACTTTGCAGCTTGCTGCAACCTGCGACCGGAGCCAGGTTGCTGACACGACAACGCGACGGCGTTGAGCGGACATCCCTACTTGGGTATGGACTTCTCGTGTTGTATTCTGAATCAGGCACTGATCGGGCCTTCTTTGCGAGCACGATCGTAGAGTTCTCGCCAGCGTGCCGTGCCTTCGTTTGGAACGAGGCGTGTATCCGCTCCGTCGGCGAAATAGGGATAGCGATTGTCGTTCGCGGCGGTCAGCATGAAGTTCACCTTGCCGTTGTTGGCGGTGTACATCCGGCGGCCGTCGGCCCATGTCGTTTCGATCAGCCGCTCGGGCTCGGGGCGTTCTGCCGGTTTCTCGATCTTCAGTTTGTCAACGACATCTCGATCGACTTCGTAGCCCAGCCCCGGCCGATCGGGCACTGTTGCGTGTCCGTCCTTCAGAAGAATCGGCTCCGTCAATAGATTATGTTCGAACAACTGATGACAATTCACCGCAGGCCAGATGGCTTGTTTGAGAACGCCTCCGAAGTGCAGCGAATGCGCGGCCGTCAATCCGCTGCCCACAAGCTGCAGCCACAGCGGAAAGCGCGTCTCCTCACAAAACCGCCCGGTCTTCATCAGCTTCGTCGCACCGCCGCCAGCCACGAAGCCATCACAACAACGCGTCTGCGAGCAGGTTTCTGGATCCGGCGTGCCGTAATGAATGGCGACCTTCACGTGAGTCGCATTCGTAATCTTTCGATTGCCATCGACGTCTTCCTGAGGAATCGGACCTTCAAAGATGTCAACCTGTGGATACTTGCCAAGCCGATCCAGAATTGGAAGTCCCTGTTCGGCCGTTCGCAGAGTGTCGTTGAAGTCCATATCGATTTTGAATTCGGGCGGAACAACCTTTGTTGCCATCTCGACCTGCTTAAAGACGTCGAACCACGGACGCCCTTTTGTCTTGTACGACATGTAACCAAGCCGCATCGCTTCTTTGCATTCGGACGTCATGTCTTCTGCGGAAGTATCGATATTCCACCAAGACAATGGAGTCGTCTGATTGTTCTTATTTCCCAGCAGCGCATGGACGGGCACATCAGCCGCACGCCCGACCGCATCGAACAGAGCCATCTGCAATCCCGCGCCGAGTGAATCGTCCCACATCACTTCAATAGCGCTGCGGCCGATGACTCGTTGGACGGCTTCGTCGGGAGTCACGCCCCATGTGTAAAACAACAGTGTTTCACCAGTGCCGGTGACTCCGCATTTCAACGTGACGTCGCAAAGTTCTATATATCGCCAATGAGGAATCTCACGATCCATGTTGCGACGCGGAGTCGGCCGGAATTCCAGCTTCACGGTTGTGCGTTTGATGTGCGTGATCTCGAAGTGCTTCTCCGCAGCGACGGCTCCATTGGCTCGCAGAGCATTGCGGCTGAAGCCGGACAGCGCCAGCATGCCGACAAGCCCGGCGGATTGTTTCAGAAACAAACGACGTGCAGAAACCATGAGTTGTCCCCTGACAGAAATGAAGGAATTGGATTATGGTGCAGAGAAGACCGAGGCGGGCACTACATCATACCGGATTCACTCGTCGGTCAACAATCTGGGTCGCAACGCCGGAGATCTTGTTGTCGGCGAGATCCACTTTGCCTACCTTTTCACCAATGCGAATACCGACGCGGCGTGCTGCTGCGCGAGTTTCAGTGATGGTGTTGCCGACGAGGCGAATGTCTTTGGTTTCACCTGTGACTTCAATCGCGGCACCGTCATCATCGCCGCTGTTTTCGATGATGTTGTTTTCAATCACGTTACGATTCGCCCAGAAGTCGAGACCTCGGTTTTCGTCGCGAAACAGGATACCGAACTTGCCGCTGTTGCGAATCTGATTGTTTCGCATCACGTTGTCCGTGTCGTTATGCCCGATCGAAACGCCGTACAGCGTGTTGCCATTGATGATGTTGTTTTCCGCCAGACCGTATTTGACGCCCCAGCACCAGAAGATGCCCTGACTGTTGCGTTCCAGTGTATTGCCGCGAATGATCGGTCGCTGCGAACCAGAGCCAGGGTGAACGCCAAGATCCGCGTTGTCGTGGCTGTGACAATTCTCAACGACCACATCGTGGCAGATTTGGAAGCTGATACCGTCGCCGTTGTAGTTGCGAGCCGTCACTCCGCGAAATGTGTAACGATTGCAGTCCTGCAGAAAGATGCAGCCGCCATAGTTGCCGTTGAAGTTTTCGCAGTTCTCGCGATTGCCGTCGAGCGTGATATTTTCAATGATCACATCGGCCGTGTGTTCGCTGGTCAGCAACGGAAACAACGAAGCACAGCTCGGCTTGCCCGATAGCCACAAGTTCTCCCGCAGGCCATCGTTGAGTTTGAAGCGATTGCCATTGCGAGCGACCAGCGTGCGTTTGATCACAATCGCGCCGTTGTTATGCGGATTGGTAGCTTGAAAGACAACGCCATCGCCGACCTGAAATGCATGGCCGTCCTTCAGAGTGACTTCCTGATCGTACCAGTCGGAATCCAAAGTCAGTTCGGTTCTGGTCGATGGCAATCGAGTAATGATCGAATCCGTTCCGCTTCCAAGCAGACGAACTTTCGAAGGCATCCAAACGGCATTCCGAAACGTATAGGTTCCCGGCAGCACTTTGACTGTGCCGCCGCCCAGCCGTGCCACATAATCCAGCGCGGCTTGAATGACTTTGTCAGTCTGCCCGATCAGATCGCCCGATTTTTGGCCCACGCTGATCGTTAGCCTTTCGTCCCAGTTCGGTTCGAACCGTTCGTCGCCATCGGTCGCTCGAGGATTCGTCACCGGCGGCGGATCATCAGCAAGCACGGAGCGACCGCTCAGTGCCGTCATCGCCGCAGTACCCGCGAATGCTGACAGAAATCTTCGCCGATCAACACCGGTACGAAAGTGAGGCATAGTCTGTAACTCCTTGAGAATCGTTAAATCCGAACGGTGAGAAGTGCTGCTGGCCAGCCGGAGACGTCAGTCCTTGTCATGCCCCGCACCTCACCGACCCGCTGCTGGCTTGCCCGGTAGTAGCGGAGTTTTGAACTTGCTACGGCTAATTGCACAACACATTCACCCGCACGACAAGCGTGCAGGGGGCTCAATTTTGAAAGCAAGACAGGGCCAGCAGGTTTTCTCGGGGAACACATAAAGATGGCAAACGCATAAAGGGAACGCATAAAGCAGGAGAATGCAGGCACAAATGCAAACAGCCCAGCCATGTTTGGCTGGGCTGAATTTGATTGCAGAGAATCGATGCTGTTCAAATCACTATTATGGATTGAACGCAGGATCAACAGTTGGATACACGGGGCGAGCCGTATCAACAGTGACGCCGGAACAGTTTCCGTTGGCACATCCGCCGCTCATCATTCCCTGGCCGCAAGGGGCACATGTGGATGTGCAGCAAACAGGCTCCTGAATCAGGACTTGGCGGGTGTAGGGAACTTGACGCATCACCTGACGAGCGACCATTCGCGTACATGTTTGTTCCACCTGTCGAGGAACAGCTTTGCAAACGCGATGAGTCGTTGTGTATGGAACCTGTTTTGACACGCAATATGGAACGGATCGAGTTTTCTGTTCTGTCACCATTTTGCAAACGCTGTATGGAATCTGTCGTGTTCGTTGTTCCGTGACCATCTTGCAGACCTGATATGGAATCTGCTGAGTCTTGGTTTCGCATTCCATGCGACAAGTCCGATACGGGATCTGCTGCACGACTTCTTTGGCAACCATACGAGTGACCTGAATCGGCACCGTCTTCACGACAACTTCCGGCACGTAGCGAGTCACCTGAACCGGACACTGCTGACGAACAACCTGCGGCACCATGACGGTGTATGGAATCTGCTGTTGGACAACCTGCGGACACCAGACTCGGCGGCAAACCTGACGAGGAGGAAGTTGGCTCATGCAAAGCCGAGGACCACACGGGCCACAGACCATACGAGGCACAACGGGACCCGGAATTGTTTGAGTTTGCGTGGTCCATTGCCCAGTCATCCGCTGCACGCAGCGAGTTCTAGTTTCTGGTCGTTGAACGGTGTAGCAACGTTCCTGCTGAATTGTTTCAGTGACGCACTTCATCACAGTGGTACGTTGTTCCTGCTGGATGGTTTCGCACACAGGCTGTTGAATGGTATAGCGTTGTTCACGAACGTGGTCTTCCCAGACCGGACGCTGAACAGTGTAATTGCATTGACGATAACGCGTTTCCACCATGGGTTTCTGAACGCAGTATGTCTCTTCACGCACCGCAGTTTCTGTTACCGGGCGACAAACCGAGTAGCATTCTTCACGCACTGCAGTTTCGTTAACCGTGCGATAGCAAGTTTGCTGCACGTCTTCGTAGGTGTTTTCGTACAGTGTACGCGAGGACGTGTATTCCTGCGGCTCATAAACTGTTTCACAGACTGTGCGATAACATGTTTCTGTGGACACGCGGCATGCCGTGTAACACGATGCGGGCGCACATGCTGCTGTCGGACAGCAATTGTAGGAGGTGACTCCGCAGAGCCCGGCCATTGCTGAAAGTGGCGTTGCCAAAACGGCCGCCAATGTGATCAAAACTGAAAGAATCCGCATTGTTGAGTCCCCGCAATCAATCAAAAATCGACGCATCCATTCGAGGAGTTTTGAAAAGTAAGCGCTCGGTGTCATTCCGAGTCATCGAAGAGAGTACCGACGCTGACTACGATACCTCAACGACTTTTCCTGCTGTTCAGCGTTTTCCTGACCGAAAGTCAGACAACTTCCGTTTAGTTAAGAAGAATAGCACTGAGAGTATAAATAAACTGAGTCGGTTTCGTGTGTGGTGGTAATTCCGTGTGCAAAAAGTCAACATTGTGTTTCAACGTGTATTTCTGATGAAATTACGGCACTGGTATAATACTTCAAATCATTACGAGCGGATTATGACGGAGTTTCAGACGGTGGCGAAAATCGGCGATATTCCTGAAGGACAGGGCCGCTCATTTGCTGTCAACGGCACAATGGTAGGCGTCTTCCTGTCGCAGGGAAAGTACCTTGCTATCAACGATTTTTGTCCGCACATGGGTGCCTCGCTGGCTGACGGCCACGTTGAAGACGACGCTGTCATGTGCCCATGGCACGCATGGCGATTCAGCCTGAAGGACGGAACCTGGCTGGATAACTCCAAAAGCAAAATCAAATCCGCCTGTTACGAAGTTCGCATCGAAGGCGACGAGATACAAGTGAGCGTGCCGAAACCTGTGGTCGGCGCTTAAACGGTCTCGCCATTGACTAAAACTGATTCTCAGACGGAATGATCTGATGCAACGCAGTCGCATTCAGAGCGTTGCTCGACGGGCTGAACAGGGCTGCATAAACGGAGCCATTGATTTCTTCGGCCAAAAGACGAACACTGCCGTCAGCAAATGCCACGTTGATTCCACCAGCATGATGGCTGGACGCGAACGCAGATCGTCCTTCCGACAGCAACAGGCCTGCGTTGATTTTCCACTCGCCCGTGTTCGCACGCAGATAATCCACAGAACCTGCCTGGCACACATTGGCTTCGCAGACTTTGGGACTGTAAAAAACCGTCGATTTATGAGCGTATGGTGTCGCCCATGTTTCTTCGACCGCGGCGGGATTTCGCCCTGTTCGCATGTTTTCAATCAGCATCAGCGTATTGGAGAATCCATCGGTCACAGAATCCTGTGTATAGTGACGCACGACTCCGCCCTGTGCCCCGAAGTTTTCCATAAAGAACAGTCCAAGACTTTTCAGCAGCGTCCGATCACTCGGGTGACCATCAAGTGCATCGTTTGCCAGTCCGATAATCCCATTGCCGTTCAGATCAATCGCATTGCCGAACGGATCAACCGGCACGTCGTGAACATTATTCAAGTAAGTTGAATATCCGATACCACCACTGACGCCGTAACTCAAATCACCCGCCCCCATCGCGCTGTCGTCTTCCGGGCAGACGAAGACCGCCACTTGAGTCAACCCAAGGTGCCCATTCGGTGCGTCCGAATAGCTGGTTGCATAGTCCCAGCGATCGGCGAGGTCTCGATGATCAACATACGACAACAGATTGACGCACCAGTTGTGACTGGGATATCGGTTTCCCGGGACACCGGCCCAATAGCCAGCGGCAGGATATCGTTTCTGCGTCGTGGCATAACCCGTCATCGCAATCGAGAGATTTTTCAAATGGTTCAGGCACTCCACGCGCCGAGCCGAGCGGCGCGCATTCTGGACGGCAGGCAGGATCAAGGCCATAAGCACTGAAATGATTGAAATCACAACGAGCAATTCGACGAGCGTAAATGCATGTCGCGGATTGATGTCTGTCAGGAATTTTCCCCGACAAGATTGCTTCCAGGTTTTCATGGTTCGGCCTTCCCCGTTACCGATTCAACTTCACCGTTGGTCGTTCCTTGGCAAACTCTTCCGCCG
>Ga0209284_10000083_pt1 | contig 136005 bp, 124 predicted proteins | sample FRY03_FD_187211 | JGI IMG/M metagenome (GOLD analysis project Ga0209284, IMG submission 187211) | Freshwater microbial communities from Lake Fryxell liftoff mats and glacier meltwater in Antarctica - FRY-03 (SPAdes) (version 2) | ecosystem: Environmental > Aquatic > Freshwater > Ice > Glacier...
CACTGTATTGCGATACGATACAATGGCCAAAGTTAGATGATCGAGAGCTTCCGATGTAAAGAAACCCGTCAACTTTGGGAAGAGGGTAAATCGCGTCGTTTTAACTCAATCACCACAGTCGCCCTTCGAAAGCTCGCGATGCTGGATGCCATAGAAAATCTGGACGACCTCCGGATTCCTCCGGCGAACCGACTCGAAGCTTTAAAGGGTAATCGAAAAGGACAATATAGTATTCGTGTGAATGACCAGTGGAGAATTTGTTTCCGATGGGAAAATGGCCGAGCCCTGAATGTTGAGATTGTCGACTACCATTAAACCATGAAATCGCCCGCTACTTCGCCACGCGTTCCACTGGGACCAGCATTTATTACTCCCGGCGAGATTCTCGAAGAAGAATTTCTGAAGCCGATGGGGCTCAGCCAATCCGCGTTAGCAGCACGGATGGGAATCCCGCGCATGCGTATTAGCGAGATCGTCCGCGGCAAGCGCGCGATCAGCGCCGAAACGGCAATCCTGCTAGGGGAGGCCTTCGGTACTTCGGCCCGGTTTTGGATGAATCTTCAGACGTCTCACGATTTGGCCATTGCCATGATGAAGCGGGATCAGGCGGCGTGATCTGATTGGATCGTTTCACCCCAAAAACTTCCCGGGATTCAGAATCCCCTTCGGATCCAGCGCGAGCTTTAAGCTGCGGTGCACGTCCGCCGAGACCGGTCCGACAGCGTCTTTGAACCAGCGCTTTTTCGCGAGGCCGACCCCGTGCTCGCCGGTGATCTGGCCGTCGTTGGCGATGATCCATGTGAAAAGCACGTCGAGTGCGGCATCGGCTTTTTCGCGGGCGACGGGATCGGTCTCGTAGTCCTTCACCATGAGATTGGTGTGGATGTTGCCATCGCCCGCATGTCCGAAGCAGGCCACGGGGATGCCGGTGTCTTTCTCGAGCTGGCGGGCAAAGCGGACGAGATCGACGAGCTTCGAGCGGGGCACGACGATGTCCTCGTTCAGCTTTGTGAGCCCGGTGGCCCGCAGGGAGTAGGAAAACTCGCGCCGCAGCTTCCAGATCGCCTCACAGCCTTCGGGGTCGCGGGCCTCCACGACGGAGATCGCACCGAGGGTCTCGACGAGCCCGCGCAGGCTCGCGAGATCGAGGAGGATGGTCTCGCGCCGGCCATCGAGCTCGACGATGAGGTGGGCGTCGCCATCGGGGAGCATCTCGGGGCCGAGGTAGTCGCGGGCCGCCTGCAGGGTAAATCCGTCGGTGATCTCCAGACCGGAGGGCTGCCAACCGTGATTCAGAATCGCCTGGACCGCCGCCGCCGCCGTTTCAAAATCGGGAAAGGTCGCCGTCAGCATCGCGCGCGCCTCGGGATGGGGAATGAGCCGGAGAGTCGCCTTCGTGATGACGCCGAGGAGCCCTTCGGACCCGACGAACATGCCGATGAGATCGAGGCCGGTTTTGTTTTTGTGACAGCGACCGCCCGTCTCGAGGATCTGGCCGTCGGGCAAAACGACCTCGAGCCCGAGGACATAGTGCCGAGTGACCCCGTATTTCACGCAGCGCGGGCCGCCGGCGTTGGTTGCGATGGTGCCCCCTACGGAGCATTCCTTGAGACTCGCGGGATCGGGCGGGTAATACCAGCCTAGTGCGCGGACGGCTTCCTGCAGGTCATTGAGAATCACCCCGGGTTCGACCACGGCGATGCCGTCGGCGGGGTTGATCTCGACGATACGGTTCATCGACCGCACCGAGAGGAGGATGCCCCCTTTGACCGGCACACATCCGCCCACGTAGCCGACTCCGGCACCGCGGGTCGTCACGGGAATGCCGTGCTCGTTGGCAAAACGCAGCGTCGCCGCCACTTCGTCGCGACTCGTCGCCTGCACGACCGCCTCGGGCGTGGCTGAGGCGTGCCATCGGTCCATTCCGAATTCTCGACAGACCTCTGCAGCGGTGGACACCCGTCCGCTCCCGACAGCTTCGCACAATCCCCCGAGCCAAGCCGGTTCCCTCTCCACACTCACCAGTTCGTCAACCACATCCATATCTTGGGTAAGAAGACGATAGCCCCGACCAGAGCCGCTGCAACCGCCGCGATGAGGACACCGCCCGCCGCCGCGTCTTTGGCCATGCCGATGCCGCGATCCGCCTCGGGATGGACGGCGTCGGCGAGATACTCGAGAGCGGTATTAAAAACCTCGGCCATGAAGACGAGACCCGCGCTCAGAATGATCGCGAGCCATTCACCTGGACTGATGTGAAAGAAAAATCCCATTGCGATGATGAGGATGAAAATCACAAAGTGAATCCGGAAGTTCCACTCGGTCCGCAGGACGGTGCGCACCCCGCGCCCCGCATCAACAAAACTCTGAAGTCCGCGATAGCGGCCCAATGACACTCTCATAATTCACTTGGCGGAAAATCAAAGCGGCTACACATTCGGGGCTCTTACAAATTTTAAAGAAGCGATCATGACCAAAAAACCCGCACAGAAGAAAGCAGCCAAGACCTCTGCTCCCAAAGCCCGCATCGGATTCGTCGGCGTCGGCCGCATGGGGGCCAACATGGCCCGCCACCTCAACGATCTCAAATACAAAGTCACGGCCGTTTACGATGTGAATGAGGTCGCTGCCGATGAACTCGCCAAAGAACTCGGCGCAACTGCGTGCAGGAAGCTCGCCGATGTGACCGCAAACGCCGACATCATCTTCACCGTCGTGACGAACGATGACGCGATGAAGAGCATCTTCCTCGGCAAAGGGGACAGTCTCCTCAAAGGCGCCGAAGGCCGCACCTTCGTCAACTGCGCGACGCTCAGCCCCGGCATCCAGCAAAAAGTGGCGAAGGCCGTCGCCGCAAAGAACGCCACCTGCATCGAGGCCTGCATGGCGAGCAGCATCAGCCACGCCCGCACCGGCAAGCTCTACCTCATGATCGGCGCCGACGACGCCGTCTTCAAACAGCACAAGAAACTGCTCGAAGACATCAGTCTCAATCTCCGCCACATCGGCGCGATCGGGAAGGCCGCCGAGATCAAAGCGCTCGTGAACATGGTCATGAACATCAACACCGCCGGTCTCGCCGAAGGCCTCGGCCTCGCCCAGTCTCTCGGTCACGATCTCAAGATGATCTGCGAAGTCTTCTCCCAGACCGGGGCAAACTCCCGCGTCCTCGAGACCGATGCCGACGACATGATCGCCCGCGAGCACGACTGCTGGTTCTCCGCCGAGCACGCCGCGAAGGACTCGGGCATCGCCGCCGATCTCGCCAAAGACCAGAAGCTAAATCTGCCTCTCAACGCCGCCGCCCAAGCCCAGTATGACCGCATGGTCGGACTCGGCATCGGTGGGCTCGACAAGTCGGGCATCGCCGAACTCACCTTCCCCGGCCGCGCCGGATCGGAGAAGAAAAAGAAGAAGTCCGACAAAAAGAAGGACGGGGAAAAGAAATAATCCGGTTCCGGCCAGGAGATTTTTACTGCGAAATGGGCGCGCCTGCGGGTGCGCTCATTTTTTTTGCAGCATCTTGTCCATCATCCCGGACATGAGTTTGCCACGATCTTCGCGCGACATGTCCGGCTGCTTTTCGCGGAGCTCGCCCATCTTCTGGAACATCTCCTGACGTTGTTCTTCCGACAGTTGCGACATCTTTTCGCGGAACTCGGGCGAAGGTCCTCGCCCTTCCCCGTCGCCGCGCCCCATCATGCCGCCCGGCCCGGGACTAGCCCCGGGACCCTGCTCTGCGGTGGGGCCGGCCCCGGGCTTTGACTCACCGGGTTTCAGTTGCCACTCGGCGTAGCGCACCGTGACGACCTCGCCACCCTCGATCGCGACCTTGGCCGCGACTTTCTCGAGATCGGGATCGGACTTCAGATCGACCATCTTCCAGCCCTGTGAATTGAGCTTGCTGGAAACGACGAAGGTCTCTTTCGTCTCCTTGTTCAAGAGCGTGGCGACCTGCTCGTTGTCCACCATCGCGAGCCCCGTGAGGATGAGGGAATCGCTCAGATTAACCGAGCGGAGAAATGGCGACTGGCCTTTCAGCGCCGAGAAATCCCCCGGTTCCACCACCGCCGGGGCGTAGGAGACCTCAGCGTCCAGAGCGATCGCACGAGTCGCCAGGCTGAAGGTGAGGAGAAGGGAAAAACGTGTCATGGCCGGAGGGTGAAACCCCGTCGCCGCGAAAAAGTTACGGGATCACCGATATCCCCGATAGACCTCCGGAACAAAACTGAGGTCGCTCGCTTCGCGCACCGCGAGACCAATCTGGAAGTCCATGACCGCCGTCGGAATGGGATTCTGATACTCGTCGAGACAATCGCGCAGCCCCTCGATCGGATCGACCGAAGAGGTGCGGACCTGACGATAGACCTTCACCGCGATCGCCTCGGCGGCCCCCGGAGTGATCATCGCCGGGATGAGAGGGAGGAGTTCCGCCGGGCATTGCTTCGGCAGGTCGAGTTTGAACTTTTTCGCGAGCGCGCGGATGAGGAGGTAGCCTTCGGCCGCGTCGGAAGCGGGAAAAAGCGGGATCTTCACATCGACCCGTCCGGGGCGCTTCAAATCGACCTCGATGAGATCGGGACGACTCGAGGCGAGGATCCAGAGGATGCGCCCGCGGTTTTCCGTATTGCTCATCTCTTTTGCCATCATCGAGTAGACCCGGCCCGAGATCCCGGAGTCGCCCGAGCCCGAGTCCCGGCTCCCGAGCGCCTGGTCGGCCTCGTCGATGAAGACAATGCATCGCCCGAGCGCGTGGAGCAGTCCGAAGATTTTCTCGAGGTTGCCCTCGGTACTCCCGACCCAGCGATCGCGGAAATTTTTCATCTTCACGACCGGCACCCCCGCCTCGCCGGCGAGGCACTCGACGAGATAGGTCTTGCCCGTGCCGACGGGACCGCAGAGCAGGTAACCCATAGGCATCGCGCCGAGGTCGCCCTGCCGCCAGAGGGCGATGTCCTGCCGCATCCATACCTTGACCGCCTCGCTGCCGTGGACATCGTCGAGAGTGCGCGTCGGCTCGAGGAATTCGATGAGATCCTGCGAGTCCTTCTCGACGAGAGATTTTTTCAGGTCGGAAAGGTCATCCTCGAGAAGAGCCGATTTTTCATACTCACGCTGCCGCAGGAGAGACTCGATCGAGCTGATCGTCGCCCCTGCGAGGCGAGTCGCGGGAAACTCGGGTCGGCCGGCGAAATGGGCGAGGGCAGCGGGGTAGACCTTTTCAAAATAGCGAAAGATCCCGTTCAGCGCTTCAGGTCCCGGCATCGGGATCTCAACATGAGCGGAGCGCTGGTTCTGCGAGAGCAGGTGATTGAGATCGTTGAGATGCTCGGTCAGGAGGAGAACCGCTAGATTCTGCTCGAGGAAAAAGCTCTCGTGCGACCAGGCTCGGACGACCGAGGCCATCGAGTTGAGCTGGTAATCGCGGACCTGCTTGGCGACGGGAAAGATGAGCTCGGCTGACTTGATGATAACGGCGATGTGATGATTCCGCCCTGCCAGAACCGAGGCCTCGGGCGACCCCGGAGCGAGGCGGCGCAGGTTCACACAAAAGCGCAGGAACTTGTCGAGATAGCCGATCGCCTGGACCGGATCTTTCGGCAACTCGTCTGCGAAACGCAGCTGCTTGAAAAAAGCCTCGCCCGACTCGATCCGCAGCCCCGCCCCGAGCTCGTAGCTGAGGACGAGATCGAAGCGCTGCAGTTGCTGCTTTGTCAGGAACTCGATGAGATTGCCCATCGCGGCCCCGCTGTCGCCAGGGTCACCGACGAGGAGCCGGTCCTGCACATTGCCGTGGATGACGAACTGGTTCGCCGCATTCGAGAGATAAAGTCGGCGGATCGTGTCCGCCCAGGCCGGTGTGGACATGGGGATGTTTTTCTAACACTTACTACCGAAGCGGGCGGCGTTTCAGGAAAGCTTTCACGAATTCCTCAAAGGTCGGCTCTTCGGTTCCGGCGCTACCGCCGATCTCCTCCAGCTCGCGACGGTCGCGTTTGGTGGGGCGTCCGGTTCCGGACTCGCGCACGGGCGTCGATTCGCGGGCCGCTTTCTCAAGGGCCGCGACCCGCTCGTATTCTTCGGCCGGTGTGCGGTCGGTAAGAAAAGCGGGGACCTCTTTGGCCCCGACGCGCCGTTTTAAAATACCTTTTACCTCGAAGATCCGCGTGAGGAGCCCCTCGCGAATACTGATCTCGTCACCGACCCGCACGAGCTTCGCGGCGCGGCAGCGCTGGCCGTTGATGAGGAGCTGGTTCTTCTTGCACGCGGCGGCGGCGGCGTTGCGGGACTTGAAGAGACGCACCGACCATGCCCATAGGTCGATACGAACACTTTCTCCTGAGTTTGCCGGGGCGCCTTCCACTGTATGAAGTTTACGAAGTTTGCCCCAGGAAAGTCCAGCAATTTTCTCCGTAGCGCTCCAGGGCCAGCGCCCCCAGCTCAGAGCCGTCGATTCCGGGTTTCAGGATAGCGAGCATGGTCGAGCCCGATCCCGACATGAGAGCGGCCGAGACCTCGGGCTGGGCGAGGAGCCAGGACTTCATCTCGCCGAGCACGGTGTATTTCTCAAAGACCGGTCGCTCGAGATCATTGACCATCTCTCCCCACGGGCAGGTCTGGGCCGCGTAGACGAAGCCCTCGTACTCGCTCGAGGCGGCATACTGCTGATAGGCCCATCCCGCCGAGATCTCGAAAGCGGGTTTGATGAGAAAGATCGGGAGCGAAGCGGGGGCCTCGCCCTCGGCCACCGGAGTGACGATCTCCCCGCGTCCGCCGCAGTCGCAGGTGCGGTCGTAGACAAAAAACGGCACATCCGAGCCGATCTGTGCCCCGACCGCAGCGAGCTCGTCTTCGGGCAGGAAGAGCGACCCCATCACATTGATCGCCCGCAGCACCGCCGCCGCGTCGCTGCTGCCACCGCCGAGGCCGGCACCTGAAGGGATATTCTTTTCCAGATCGATGCTGATGCTAAAGACCCTGTCGGTATGACGCTCCAGCGCCCGCACCGCCTTCACGGCGAGGTTGTCCTCTCCCCGGGGCAGGGACGGGTCCGAGCATCGCAGGACGACGTGGTCATCGTCGCGCCACTGGAGGCGGATGCGATCCTGTAGGTCCAGAGCGACCATGCGGGTCTCGATCTCGTGATAGCCATCGTCGCGCTGCCCGAGGACCCGCAGCCACAGGTTCGTCTTCGCCGGAGCAAAGAACTCGCAGGCGTCACTCATGTCCGGAAATTGGTCGCTCATTCAGTAAATCTCTCAGATGCTCTGCCAACCGATAAACGCAAAATGACGACCCGTCTTTCCCTTTTCGATGCGGTAGCTGTAGTAACGCGAGGGGTCGCTGCTCGTGCAGATGCCGCAGTCGACGACCTGCGCGGCGGGCACTCCGGCCGCCTCACAATCGCGCACGATCGCCGCCGCAAAATCGATCTCATAGGCGGGCGGACGGATGCAGGGCGCGATCTGGACGATGAGATCGGCCGGGGCGGATCCGTAGAATTTCACCAGGCTCCGAATCGCTTCCGGCACGATACCAAGTTCGGTCCCCACCCGGCCCGAGTGTACCGCCGCACAAATTCGCCGCACCGGGTCCGCGATCAGAACCGCCCCGCAGTCTGCGACATACACGCCGATGAATTGCCCCGGTGTCTCAGTAATGAGCCCGTCGGTGTCCGGGAAATGACTATGGCCCGGGCTGCTGCCATCGACACCGATGACCCGTTTCCCATGGACTTGCTCCCCGGTCGCGAGTTGTTCCCGGCCCACGCCGGCTAGGGCGAGTTGCTCGTCAAAAAAGGGCCTCAACCTTGCGAGCGCCTCGTCCCGGTCGGTCACGACATCGATCAAGGGAGACCGCAGCGTGAAGCCGTGGATCAGGCCCGGAATCGCACTCAGGGCCGGGAACGTCTCGAGAAGGGGCGAAGCTGTCATCCCGCAGACCGAACAGGCTTATGCGGTGGAGTCAACAGGGTCAGGTCAATTTTCCTTCTGCTGATAGCGATAGGCCTTGATCGCGACCTCCAATTCCCGAATTTCTTTTTCCACCGCGAGCAGATCCTCTTTTCTCTTCCGGGCGAGCATCTCGCCGAGCGTCTTTGCCTTGAGTTCCTTTGCAAAAAGATCACGCTTTTCCCTCAGTCCCTTGAGTTCCTTCTCTCGACTCGCGATGTAGGGATCGACAGCAGCCTCGCTCGCCACCGCCTTCGGCGGCGGAGACTGGTTCGGGAGACGCATCACGACAAGCCGGTCTTTCCACACGAGCGACTCGATCGGGATCTCGAAGCGCTCCCCGTCCGAGCGCCGATCGACCTGGAGGTTGACGGGGTCTTTTCCCTGAATCGTGACCTCGAGGCTTTTGCCCTGACTGTTCACGATCGTGCGGTCGAGAGGAAGTTCGGGCTTCGTCACAAACCAGTAAAAAACGGCAGATCCGATGAGGAGGAGGAAGAGGATGCCGAGCGTGCGAATGCCTTTCATGAGGAAATCCCAGAGTAGCCTGAATTCCGCAACAGAGCGAGACGGAATCTTTACCCAGCGCCGTTTCTAGCAGAGCCGCAGGAACGCTTCGGATTTCTGCCCTGACTCGAATGGCACGCAGCGCAAAAGGAGCGCGGACACTCTTGTCCGCAGGCTCGTTTGATTGATCTCCGGTATTCGGGGATTAAGTTGGATGGAATTTTAAGTATTCATCTGAATGCCTTTCATGATAATTGTTCCACAGAACAGTTATCATGCCCTCTATCTATCGCCCGCGCCGTCCCCGCCCTCTCCTTTGTGGCAGGTTGTGCATCATTGCTGGTCCGACTTCGAATCCGGCTATGAGAAACGCCACCGCCCCATCCACGGTCCACTCCGCCACGACGCCATCGACGCCATCGACGCCATCGACGCCATCGTCGTCGTGCGTCAGTTCCACCGTTGCGGTGACCTTGCCACAGGCTTCACCCGGCTCCAGTGCCCCGATTGCGGGCATGAGCGTCTCCTCGCCTTCACCTGCAAGACGCGGCACTTTTGCCCAAGCTGCCATCAACGGAAAGTCCGTCAAACCGGTGACTGGATCGCCCGCGTCCTCTCCTTCGAGGTGCCGCACCGGCAGTTCGTGTTTACGATGACCAAACCCCTACGCGGCATCTTCCGTAAGCGGCGCAAACTCCTCGACCATCTCTTCACTACCGCGATCGAGAGTCTGCGCGACTGGATGCGGGCGAGGCTTGAGCTGCCCGAGGGACAACTCGCCGCCGTCGCCGCTGTGCAGACCTTCGGCGACTCCCTTCATCGGACTCTACTCGAACAAGAGCCGGGGAATGGCGGCGAAGACGGGGCGACCCCAACCGGAGATGAAGGGCGCTAAGAAGCCCGAGCGAGGAGAGGAGACTCCACCGGGGACTCCCTTCATCCTTCCGCCGCCCGAGCCAAGAAGCGGGCGTGCGCTTCGCCCCTTGTGGCGCGCTCTCATCATCCGCGTCTGGGGCGAGGATCCGCACAAATGTCCCTGCTGCCCTGGTACGATGAGCCGAGCGGCGGTGGCAGCCGCGAGACGGACCCATACGAAGGAGCGGCCCTGGAGCACAGCGGACGGGTGAGGGAGCCGGAGGAGGCGACCGAATCAACGTGGTGGGAACGATGATTCGTAGGGCCTCACTCCAGCGGGGTCGAGTTGCTGGAGTGGGTCAAAATTCAGCAATTGCGCAGGGTTTGCTTACCAACAATGAAACGGGCCCGAAATCATTGCTTTTTTCAAGTATTTCGTGAATGCTCCGTTCTTCATGATCGAAGAAAATCTTGCAACTCTTTACACGATCGAAAAGAGTATCCTGCGTTCCTATCGGTCGCATCCCGAGATCACGGACCACGCCGTCCGGCGGGTCTATGAAGCGGCTACGTCCTATTATCGTGCCGTCGCGGCAGGACGCCCCGCCGACGCTCCAGCCCTCGGCGGTGTTGAGAAAATCATTTGCGACGAACTCCTCGCCACTTGCGAAGTATTACGGACTGAAGGTGTCGGCGAGACTGAATTACAAGCCCCGGCAACGGAAAGCGAGCCGGTCTCGGCACAGACTCTCCAGCGGTGTCTCAATCGGCTCGTCCGGTCCGTCGAAAAAGGAACGAAGCGCGCGGGCGTGACGGGTTATTTGAATCTCATTGCTACCCACGTTCGGTAGTGTGTCAGCATCGGCGGGGCCTTTTGGACCCCCTCCTTCCCCGGCCCAAGGGTGGCAAGGGGGGTGAAGGGATGAAAAAGCAAATTCCTAGCAATTAGCTCGTCCCGGGGAATGCTTGCGGCAGGCGCGCGGGAGAGGAGGCGGTTCTGCCCCGCCTGCTTGAGTCGGGTTTTGCGCAGCCCCGCATCCCGCCAAGGATACGAGTACATGCCTGAGAAAAGATTCGGTTTTCACCCCCGATTCCCGTTATTGTTTCATACAATGAGAATTCCCACCTTCTTCCTGCCCGTCCTCCTTGCCACCCTGCCCTGCGCCGCGTCGGCCGCGCCCGATCCGGCACCCGAGGGCTACCAGTCGCTTTTCAACGGCAATGACCTCAGCAACTGGACCATCCCCGAGGGCGACAACGGCCATTGGAAAGTCCTCGACGGGGTCATCGACTACGACGCCCAGTCCGAGGCGAAAGGGGACAAAAATCTCTGGACGATGGAAGAGTTCGGCGACTTCGAGCTGCGAATCGACTGGCGCATTACGGAGACGACCGGCTTCTATGACGTGCCCTACGTCCTCCCCGACGGCAGTACCGTGAAAGGACCCGACGGCAAGAATCTCACTCATCCCATGCCGAACGCCGACTCGGGCATCTACCTGCGCGGTATGTCGAAGTATCAGCTCAATATCTGGTGTTGGCCGATCGGGTCGGGCGAGGTCTACGGGATCCGCAACAACGAGACTCTCCCGCAGGAGATCCGCGCCGGGGTCACCCCGAACCGCAAAGCCGACAACAACGTCGGAGAATGGAACACTTTCATCATCACGATGAAAGGCGACCGCCTCACCGTCGTCCTGAACGGACACACCATCATCGAAAATGCCGTCCTTCCCGAAGTGCCCGAAAAAGGCCGCATCGCCCTGCAGCACCACGGCGGTAAAAAGGCCGACGGGACCTGGTCACCGGCCTCGAGTCTGGTGCAGTTCCGGAATATCTTTATCAAAGCACTCTGACCATCCGCTTTCACCTCCCACTCTTAATCTTATTCGTTAATCTTAATCATACTCCGGTTTGAGTATGATTAAGAGTATGAGTGAGAGTGAATCGATCCACCCCAGAATGAAAACCCTCGCGCCATTTTTCGTCCTGCTCCTCCTCGCCGCTCCGCTTCGCGCGCAGGACGAGGCGGCGAAGACCGATCCCCGCGCGGGTCACTCCTACCACGGCGAGGTCTTCAACGAAGGCCCGCGCCAGGCGGCGGCAATCATCCCGGGGACGGGTGAGGTGGACTTCGCGGTGACGACCGCCTCGGACGAAGCACGACGCTTTTTCAATCAGGGGGTCGGGCAGCTCCACGGCTACTGGTTCTTCGAGGCCGAGCGCAGCTTCCGCCAGGTCGCCGCACTCGATCCCGATTGCGCGATGGCCTACTGGGGCATGGCGATGGCGAATTTCAAAAACGACACCCGCGGCAAAAAGTTCATCGACGAAGCGGTCGAGCGAAAGGACAAAGCCGATGCCCGTGAAAAGCTCTGGATCGACGGTCTCGCCGCCTATTTCAAAGATCCCAAGGTGGACATGAAAAAGCGGCTCACGAGCTACACCCGCTCCCTTGAGAAGATCGTCATGGCCTATCCCGATGATCTCGAGGCGAAGGCCGTGCTCCTGCACCAGGTCTTTTACAACAGCGGCAAGGAACTGCCCATCTCGAGCTTTTATGCGATGAACCTGCTCGCGGAAGAGATCCTGACAAAAGCACCGAATCACCCGGCGAATCATTTCCAGATCCATCTCTGGGACAAAGACGATGCCTCGCAGGCTCTCAAGGCGGCGGCGAACTGCGGGCCTGCCGCTCCCGGGATCGCCCACATGTGGCACATGCCCGGCCACATCTATTCGAAACTCCACCGCTACACCGACGCCGCCTGGCAGCAGGAGGCCTCGGCCCGCGTCGACCACGCGCACATGATGCGCTACCGCATCGTCCCCGATCAGATCCACAATTTCGCCCACAACAACGAGTGGCTCATCCGCAACTTCAACAGCCTCGGGCAGCTTGATCGCTCGGTCGATCTCGCACTGAACATGATCTCGCTGCCGCGTCTCCCGAAGTTCAAAAAAGAGGGCGATAAGTCGATCTACGATCCCGACGGCAGCAGTTGGCAGTATGGTCGCCAGCGTCTCCGTGACACGCTCGTCCGCTTCGGGCAGTGGGAGGAACTCATCCGACTCTCCGGCGATGGAAGCGAAAAGAGCGAGGCCCTCCTCGCGCCGGACGGCAAGTCCATCACGGAGACGGATTTTCATCGCTACGTCGGCATCGCGAAGTTCGAGAGCGGCGATCACTCCGGCGGAATGGTCCATCTCACGGATCTCGAAAAGCGTCTCGCGGGCAAAAAGACCGGGCAGGATAAGGCTGTCGCCGATGCGAAGGCCAAAGCCACGACCGCAAAGAAAGACGAAAAGGGCATCAAGGAAGCCACTGACGCCGCCGCGAAGAATTTTGAAAAAGCGGTCAAAGAGCTGGAGAATCCGGTGAAGGAGCTCAACGTCTATCGCCATCTCACCGCCTCTCCGGCAGACAAGACCGCAGCGCTCGCGCTCCTGCCCGATCTCAAAGACCTCGCGAAATGGCGTCACGCCGCCCTCTGGCAGCGCGCCGGCAACGGCAAGGAGGCGATGAAACTCGCCGAAGAAGCGGTGAAATCAGAGAAGAACGAAGTCCTCCCGCTCGCGACACAGGTCCGCCTGCTCTCCGAAAACGGGGAGAAGGAAAAGGCGAAAGCTGCCTTCACCAGCCTGCGTACCGTGGCCGGTCACGCCGATGCCGGTCTCGCGATCTTCGTCCCGCTCGCCGCCGTCGCGAAAGAGTTCGGATTTCCCGAAAAGTGGCAGCAACCCGCCGCTCCCGCGACAGATCTCGGACCGCGTCCCGCCCTCGATAGCCTCGGCCCCTTCCGCTGGAGCCCGCCGACCGCGCCCGACTTCACCCTGAGCGATGCCGAAGGCAAAGAGACGACTCTTTCCACCCTGCGGGCCCGGCCCGTCGTGGCGATCTTCTTTCTCGGGAAAGGCTGCATCCACTGCATGGAGCAGCTCAACGCCTTCGCCCCCATGCAGAAGATATACGCCGAGGCCGGGATCGATCTCGTCGCGATCAGCACGAACCCCGTCGCCGAGCTCAAAGAGACGCTCGCCGGCGAGGGGGAAAAGAGCGCGCCCTTCCCTTTTCCCCTGCTCTCGGATCCCTCACTCGCCGCCTTCAAAGACTACCGCGCCTACGACGACTTCGAGAAGCAGCCGCTCCACGGAACCTATCTGATCGATCGCAGCGGGCACATCCGCTGGCAGGAGATCGGCTACGATCCCTTCATGCAACCGGAATGGCTGCTCGAGGAATGCCGCCGACTCCTCTCGCTCGACACGCCCGAGAGCTAGGATTGGGACCCCTCACAGAGCCACCTCGACCGCGAGGCGCAGGGCATAGGCCCGCATCGGGCGAAGACCTCCGCGTTTGCTCCCGCCGGGGGTGAGCGAGGCGACACGGATGACGTAGGACTTGGGAATTCCAACGACACCCTCGGGAAATTCATTGGCTGCGATCACGACGAAGTCACGACCGAGGCGGGTTCGCAGGCGCACCGTTTTCGGCTCCTGATTGCCGGCCTCGAGGCGCAGCAGGATCACCGCATTCCCCTTCTCGAGGCCGGAAGTGGTGACCTTCCGCGTGTCCGCGATAACCTGGAGGAAAGTGATCTTCAGTCCGCTGTCATAGGTCCAGGTGTCACCGACCGAGAGCCGGGGACTACTAGGGACGGGCACTGAGGTGGCACGGGCGCTGCTGCCAGAGCCGGAGACGAGGAAGACGAGAGCGGACGCGACAATAACCAAAAGAGGGGATTTCATATACCCTCTCTTGTTTCGTAAGGGAAAACGTGACGCTTATTTTCCCGAGGCAAAGGTCCGCGCGCAGGAAATCAGCTCGGACGGGTCGTCGATGCAGAAATCGGGGCCCTCGGTCTCCATCGCTTCGCGACCGTTCGCGCCCCAGCAGACCGCGACGCCACTGACGTGGGTTTTTCGCGCCGCCTCCATGTCGCGGGTCTCGTCGCCCACATACATCGCGAGCGAGGGAGCGATCCCGGTTTTCTTCAGGACATTGGCGATGCGATGGGGTTTGCCGAAAAGACTCACTCCCGCCTCGATGAAGGCGAAACACTCGAGCAGGTCAAAGCGTTTCATGATCAGGCGCACATTCTCCGCCGAGTTCGAGCTGATGATGCCGAGCCGGAAACCCTCCCGATGCAGAGCCTGCACCGCCTCGCGGGTGCCCCGGATCATGTCCACCTCGTCCATGCGATCATGGAGAACCTTGCGGATGTGCGCCCCGAGCTTCGCCGCCATGAGCCGGGAGATACCGAGTTCGTCGAGGAGAGCGCGGGTATTCAGCTTCCGCAATTCCCGCACCTCGGCTACCGTGACGGAGCGCAGGCCGTAGCCCGCCGCGAGTTCGTTGTAGATTTGAATGCCCGTCTCGATCGTGTTGGCAAGAGTGCCGTCAAAATCGAAAATTAGGAGGGGTTTGGAGCTTCCAGCAGTCATAAAAAGGAGCACAGATTCCGAACGGGGGCCCGTTTGGCAAATGATCAATCACTCTGCGGTTACGCAAAATGCGCGAAAGAAGACTCACCGAGACGCAATCGGGTCTTGACCGGCGCTTGTGCAACCGTCTTCAATGGCCGAAAATAGGCAGCTTCCAGACTACGACCATGATTCGCCCCCAATCACCCCTGACCGCGATCCTCTTCGCGATCCCTCTCCTCTCCACCGCCGTCACCGCTCAGGACGCGGCGAAGACCTATCCCGACGCGCCCGCCGAGCAGGTCGCCGGCGATCTCTTTGTCGTCCCCGAAGGACTCGAAGTCACCCTCTGGGCCACCTCACCGCTGCTTTTCAACCCGACCAACATCGACATCGATCTCGAGGGTCGCATCTGGGTCGCCGAAGGCGTGCGCTATCGGAAAAACTTCGACCGTCAACCCGAAGGCGACCGCATCGTCGTGCTGCAGGACACCGACGGCGACGGAAAAGCCGACTCGAGCCACACCTTTGTCCAGGAGCCCCTCCTCATCGCCCCGCTCGGCATCGCCGTGATCGACAACAAGATCGTCGTCTCCCAGCCGCCCCACCTCCTCGTCTACACCGACGTGGATCGGGATCTCAAATTCGACGCGACGAAGGACAAACGTGAGATCCTCCTCACCGGCTTCAGCGGGCAGAACCACGACCACTCGCTCCACTCCGTCACCGTCGGACCCGACGGGAAATGGTATTTCAACTCCGGCAACTGCGGCGGGCAGTTCACCGACAAATCGGGGAAAACCTTCACCGTCTATGGCGACTACCGGCCCAAGCCGATCGGACCCTTTGAGTTCCCCCACAATCCCGAAGTCCTCGCGGGCACTCCGAGCGACGACGGCCACGTCTACGTCGGCGGCTTCACCGTGCGCATGAATCCCGACGGCACCCACGCCGAGATCATCGGGCACAACTACCGCAACTCCTACGAGCAATCGATCAACTCCCTCGGCGACATCTTCCAGAATGACAACGACGACCCGCCCGCCTGCCGTGTCTCGTGGGTGATGGAGTATGCGAATTTCGGCTTCAGCTCAAATGACGGACAGCGCAGCTGGCGCGTCGACAAGCGCCCCGGTCAGACCATCCCCGTCGCCGAATGGCGACAGGAAGATCCCGGCATCACCCCCGCCGGCGATGTCTACGGAGGCGGCTCGCCCACTGGAAACGTCTACTACGAGAACGGCGCCCTCGGAAACGATTGGAGCGGCACCTTTTTCGCCTGCGAACCGGGGCGGAATGTCGTCTTCTCCTACCAGCCCGAACTCGAAGGCGCGGGTTTCAAGCTCGAGCGCCACGACTTCGCGACGACGAACCCGAGCGGCGAGTTTGCCGGTTCCGACTTCCTCGGTGGCAATGACAGCGTCAACAATGAGACCCGCACCCTCTTCCGCCCCTCGGACATCGCCGTGGGCCCTGACGGTGCCCTCTATGTCTCGGACTGGTACGACGCCCGCGTCGGCGGTCACCAGGATCTCGATGGTACCTGCTCGGGCGCGATCTACCGTATCGCGCCGAAGGGCTTCCAATCCGTCGTGCCCAAGATCGACATCACCACCGTCGAAGGCCAGATCGAAGCACTCAAGTCCCCTGCCATCAACGTCCGCGCGATCGGATTCGAAGGCCTCAAGGCCCGGGGCCGGGCCGCCCTCGACCCCGTCGCCGCGCTCCTGCAGGATCCCAATCCCTACATCCGCGGACGGGCCATCCACCTCCTCTATCAGCTCGGCATCAGCGGCCCGCGCGTCGCCGGCTACCCCGCCGATCAGACCTCGCCCGAGATGAAGATCGCCGCCTTTCGCGCGATGCGCCGGGCCGGACTCGACATCAGCGGGGCCGCCGCCGGTCTCGCTGAAGACGAGAGCCCCGCCGTCCGCCGCGAAGTCGCCCTCGCGATGCGAAACGAGTCCTTTGACCATTCCAAAGAGATCCTCGTCTCCATTGCCAAAGGCTACGACGGCAAAGACCGCAGCTACCTCGAGGCCTTCGGCACCGGCGCGAGCGGAAAAGAAGCCGCCGTCTACGCCGCCGTCAAAGACGCCATCGCCGACGATGATTCGCGCCGCTGGAGCGACACCTTCGCCGGGATCGCCTGGCGCCTCCATCCGCCCTCGGCCGTCGATGATCTCTCGGTCCGCGCCCAGAGCGGGATCCTGACAAAAGCGCAGCGCCAGCAGGCGCTCGATGCGATCGCCTTCATCCACACCCGCAGTGCCGCCACCGCCATGCTCACGATCGCCCAGCTCGACACCCCGCTGAAGAGCAACGCCGTCTGGTGGCTGATGAACCGGATGAACAATGACTGGAAGGACTACGACCTCATGACCGAACTGAAGACCCGCGGGATCTACGACCCGGGCAAAGTGGTCATCCAGGAAGTCCTCCTCCCCGAGCCTGACGAAGCGCAAAAATCAGCCCTCACCGTCGAGAGCGTTCTCGCCCTCACCGGTGATGCGGATCGCGGCAAAGCGACCGCCGCACGCTGCATCATGTGTCACGAAGTCGGCGGCATCGGCGTGCAGTTCGGCCCGCCCCTCGATGGATGGGGCAAGAGCCAGACCCACGAAGTCATCGCCCGCAGCATCATCGACCCCAGCGCGGATATCTCCCACGGATTCGACGGCACCGAGCTCGTCACCAAAGACGCCAAGACGATCCACGGTCTGCTCATCCAGGACGGCAACCCCGCCATCATCACCAGCATGGGCGGCATCACCCAGATGATCCCCCGGGGTAAAATCGAAGCCAAAAAGAAAATGACCCGCTCCATGATGCTCAGCGCCGCCCAACAAGGCCTGACCGCCCAGGATGTCGCCGATCTCGTGGCCTATCTGAAGGCGAATTGAACAGGGTCCGCTCACCCTCCCGACCCTGATTGTTGCCCGACATTCGCCCAATTTCGCCCGTTTCCCCGGAATGCCGCTTTTGAAAGTAAAAAAGGGGCATTTTTCGGCCTAAAAACTGTGCAAATCGTTGATCTTTCGCGGTTCCTAGCGTAGTGGAGAGGAGCGAAAAATAGCCCCTTCCGGCGGAGCTTGGAGTGCCCCCTGCCGACGGGCGATTTTCGCGCCCTACCCTCGATTCATCCTATGTCAGACGCTGCCCACGATAATACGCCTCCCAAGCCCACGGGAAATTACGATGCCGGTCAAATTGACAAACTCGAGGGCCTCGAAGCCGTGCGGAAACGGCCCGGGATGTATATCGGCGATCCGGCTACGGAGCGAGGTCTCCACCACACCGTTTTCGAAGTGCTCGACAACTCGATCGATGAGCATCTCGCAGGCCATTGCTCACTCATCACGATCACGATTCATGGCGACGGATCGATTTCGGTGGAGGACAACGGACGTGGCATCCCGGTCGACATGCATCCGAAGTTCGGCATGCCCGCAGTCGAGCTCGTCCTGACAAACCTCCACGCCGGCGGCAAGTTCGGTCAGGGCGCCTACAAGTTCTCGGGCGGTCTCCACGGGGTCGGGGCGAAGTGCGTGAACGCCCTCAGCGACTGGTTCACCGCCGATGTCTATCGGAACGGTAAAATTTACCACATTGCCTTCGAGCGCGGCGTCACGACCAAGCCGCTCGCCGTCATCGGTGACCTCGCCGACCCGACTCGGACGGGAACAAAGATCTCCTTCTTCCCTGACACGACCATTTTCACCGCCGGGATCGAGTTCAAGTTCGACTACCTCTCTAACCGGATGCGCGAGCTCGCCTTCCTCAATCCCGGCGTCCGCATCGTCCTGATCGATGAGCGGGAGGATTCGCGGAAGAAGAAGGAGTTTTACTACGAAGACGGCATCATCGAATTCGTCCGCCAACTCGGCGAGAACAAGGAGCTCGTCCATGACAAGCCCGTCAGCCTCAGTGGCAAACGCATGGTCGAGATCGACGACAACGGCAAGACCGCCGAAGACGAATGTTACGCGGACGTCGTCCTGCAATACACCGGTGACTACCACGAGAACGTGCTCTGTTTCGCCAACTCCATCCCGAACGGGGACGGCGGGGCCCACCTCTCCGGCTTCCGGGCGGCGCTGACGCGGGCCTTCAACAACTATGCGAAGGCCAACAAGCTGCTCAAGGACAAAGATCCCGCCATCACCGGGGAAGACTGCCGCGAGGGCATCGTCGCGGTCATTTCTGTGAAGCACCCGAACCCGCGCTTCAGCTCGCAGACGAAAGAGAAACTCGTCAACAACGAGGTCGAGGGTGTAGTGAGCTCGATCGTCTACGAAGGCCTCTCGGAGTTTTTCGACGAAAACCCAGCTCTCGCCAAGAAGATGATCGACAAGGTCCTCAACGCTGCCCGAGCCCGCGAGGCCGCCCGCCGCGCCCGCGACACCGTGCGCAAGTCGGCGATGTCCGGCGGTGGTCTGCCCGGCAAGCTGGCCGACTGCTCGTCCCGCGACCCCGCCGAGAGCGAACTCTACATCGTCGAGGGTGACTCCGCCGGTGGCTCCGCCAAGCAGGGCCGTGACCGTCGCACCCAGGCGATCCTCCCGATCCGGGGTAAGCTCATCAACGTCGAAAAGGCCCGCCTCGACAAGGTTCTCCAGAATAAGGAAATCCAGACCATGATCACCGCGATCGGTGCCGGGATCGGCGACGGCGATCAGGAAGGGGCCTTCAGAATCGAAAAAGTCCGCTACCACAAGATCATCATCATGACCGATGCGGACGTCGATGGCTCGCACATCCGGACGCTGCTTTTGACCTTCTTCTGCCGTCAGATGCTCGAGCTCGTGAAGCGCGGCTACGTCTACATCGCGCAGCCGCCCCTCTACAAGATCACCCGTCGGAAGAAAGAGCAGTATGTGCAGGATGACCGCGAGCTCAGCCAGATCCTCATCTCGCTCGGGGCCGACGACGTTTTCCTCCGCAATCTCCAGGGCGGCAAAAACGAGAAGATCAGCTCCGAAGGTCTCAAGGAGATCCTCGAGATGCTGGAGAAGCTCAATCGCTACAGCGACGCCATCGCGCGGAACGCCGGTGACTTCCAGGAATACCTCGCCCACGGTCGCGAAGGACACCTTCCGGAATACCTCGTCCAGATCCGCGAGGGCAACGAGGTTTTTGTGAAGTACTTCGTCGATGAATCCGATCTCCGCGACTACGCGGCGGCGAATCCGGACCTCGCCCTTTTCGGACGCGCAAGCGCCCCCGAGGTGATTGAGTCTCCCGAGGTCTCCGAGGTTGGGACCGCCGTCGAAGTAGTCGAAGTAGTCGAAGTAGTCGAAGTCGTCGAAGTCGTCGAAGTCGTCGCGGCAGCGCGAATCGAGGGCCCGACCCGTCGCGGACGCCTCATCGAGATTCACGAAGCCCGCTCCATCTCCAAGCTCATCATCGCGCTCGGCGAGAAAGGAGTGAGCATGGAGAAGTTCGAAGACGAGGACAGGCCCATCTTCGAGATCGTGGAAGGCGAGAGCGAGCATGCCAAGGTGCATCCCATCTTCAAAGTCACCCAGATCCTCGACACCGTCGTGCAGATCGGTCGCCGCGGCATGCAGGTGCAGCGCTTCAAAGGTCTCGGGGAAATGAACGCCAAAGAGCTCTTCACCACGACGATGGATCCCTCTGCCCGCAAACTGCTGCGGGTGAAGATGGACGAGGAAAACCAGGTTGAAGCCGACCGCATCTTCACCATCCTCATGGGCGACGTCGTCGAACCCCGCCGCCGCTTCATCGAAGACAATGCACTCAGCGTCCGCAATCTGGACATTTGATAGACCGACCCGATCCAAACCTCATCTACGAAAACCATGACACACGTCGAAGGGCTCGATCGCATCACATTCACCCCTGGAGTCATGCAAGGCCAGGCCTGCATCAAAGGGAGTCGCGTCACCGTGGCAACCATAGTCGATACGATCGCTGCCGGACGCACCGCCCGGGAGCTGCTCGCCCACTACCCCGACCTGCAAGCCCAAGACATCGAGCAAGCTCTGCATTTCGCCGCGCTGAAAGTGCGCGGTGAGGAATACGAACTGATCCCCGCTTGAAAATCATCATCGACGAGTGCCTTGCACCGACCTGGGAAGGATTTCTCAGGGAACAGGGCTTCGAGGCAACCTACTGGCTGAACATTGGCGAACGTGGAGTAGAAGACCTGGCCATCCTCGAATGGGCCGAACAAAACAATCATGTTATCCTCACCCGAGACCTCGACTTCAGCAATTTGCTCGCGTGGCACGGGCTCGCCAAACCGAGCCTGGTGCAGCTCCGCACCGGTGATGCCCTTTTCGACAAAGGGACCGGGGAACTCGTCGTCTCCATCCTTCATTCCGCTTCCGAGCCGCTCAATAGCGGTGCGATCATCACTATCAACGTCGAAAGACGTCGGGCGAGAATTCGCCGTCTTTTTGTCGATTGATCGCCAGACCTCTTAACACATTCTCCTATGCCTGACGAAACACCTATTCCGCCCCCTCCCGCCTCCGGCGGCAGCATCGAACCCATCAGCGTGGCTGTGGAGATGTCGAATTCGTTCCTCGATTACTCGATGTCCGTCATCATCTCCCGGGCCCTGCCCGATGTGAGAGACGGGCTCAAGCCCTCGCAGCGACGAATCCTCCTGGCGATGAACGACCTCAATCTGGCCCCCGGCAAGAACTACCGGAAGTGCGCCAAGATTTGCGGGGATACCTCGGGTAACTACCACCCCCACGGTGAGGCCACGATCTACCCGACTCTCGTCAACATGGCGCAGCCCTGGACGATGCGCGACACCCTCATCGACGGCCAGGGGAACTTTGGTTCGGTCGAAGGCGACCCGCCGGCGGCGATGCGATATACCGAGGCCCGTCTCACCCACCTCGGCCATGTCCTCATGGCCGACATGGAGAAAGACACCGTCGACTACGTCGCCAACTACGACGAGACCCAGCGCGAGCCCGTTGTCTTCCCAGCCGCTTTCCCGAACCTGCTCGTCAACGGCGGTACCGGGATCGCCGTCGGCATGGCGACCAACTTGCCGCCCCACAACCTCGGCGAGATCATCGACGGCATCTGTGCCACGATCGACAATCCCGAGATCACGATCGAGCAGCTCCTCACCTATGTGAAGGGCCCCGACTTCCCTACCGGATGTACCATTCTCGGGAATCGCGGCATTTACGATTATACCCGCACCGGACGGGGCAGCATCAAAGTGCGCGGACGCGCCGGTATCGTCGAAGACGCGAAGGGACGCGAGCAGATCATCATCACCGAGATTCCCTTTGCCGTGAACCGAGCCCGCCTCGTCGAACGCATCGCGGAACTGGCCAATGCGAAGATCCTTCCCGAGATCAGCGCGGTACGCGACGAGTCGGATGAAAACACCCGCGTCGTCGTTGATCTCAAGCGCGACTCACGCTCGCAAGTCGTCCTCAACAACCTCTACAAACACACCGCGCTCGAGTCGACCTTCTCGGTCAACATGCTCGCGATCGATCAGCGCCGCCCCCGCCTCCTCAATCTCAAGGATGCGATGGTCTGCTACATCGAGCACCGTCGCGAAGTCATCCTGCGCCGCACCCGCTACCTCCTCGGCAAGGCCGAAGAACATGCTGAAAAACTTGAGGCCTTCCTCATTGCGCTCGGCAATCTCGATGACTTCATCCGCATGATCCGGGACTCGAAGACCCGGGACGAAGCGCGCGAAAAGATCAAAGCGTATAAGTTCTCCGCCGAAGCGGCCGAGGCCATCGGCATTCTCATTCGCGGCCAGGCCAGTCTCAAGACCATCCCCGGGCAGTATGTCTTCTCCGACAAGCAGGTCGATCACATCCTCGAACTCCGCCTTTACCAACTCGTCGGCCTCGAGCGCGACAAGGTGAAAAACGAATACGACGAACTCCTCGAGAAAATCCGCGATCTCCTCGACATCCTCGCCCGCGAAGAACGAGTCCTCCAGATCATCAAGGACGAGCTGCTCGACATCAAAGAGCGCTACGCGACCCCGCGCAAGACCGACTTCGGCATGGACGAAGGCGACATCGCCGTGGTCGATCTCATCGCGAACGACTCTAACATCATCACCATTTCCCATCGCGGCTACATCAAGCGAACCCCCGCGATCGAGTTCCGCACCCAGGCCCGCGGCGGCAAGGGGCTCAAGGGCATGGAGACGCGTGAAGCGGTCGACAAGGACACCGAGAACGACTTCGTCGAGCACCTCTTCACCGCGACCGCACATGACTACCTGATGTTCTTCACCGACACCGGCCGCCTCTACGTCGAGCGTGTCTACCAGATCCCCGAAGGCAGCCGCACCGCGAAGGGGCGCTCCATCAAGAACCTGCTCAACCTAAGACCCGAGGAAAAGATTGCCTCCGTTCTGCGGATCGAAGCGGTAGGAAACGAGGACAAGAGCGCGACTTTTGTGGAGGACAAATTCGTTCTCTTTGCGACCCGCTCCGGCAAGGTCAAAAAGACGAAGCTCTCCGACTTCCGCAACTATCGCAAGGATGGCACCATCGCAATCCGCATCGAGGAGGGCAACTCCCTCACCCACGTCGTCCTCACCAACGGCAGCGACGACATCTCCATGGTCACGAATCGCGGCTACGCGGTCCGCTGCAACGAGAGCACGATACGCCCGATGGGACGCGGCTCCGCCGGGGTTCGCGGGATCCGCCCGCGGCCGGGAGATTACCTCGTCGGCCTCACCGTCGTCGACGATACCACCCACTTCCTCGTCGTCAGTGCCAACGGACTCGGGAAACGCACGCCGTTTGAAGACTACCCGACCAAAGGCCGGGGCGGCAAAGGCGTCATCACGATGCGCGTCACCGAGAAAACCGGAGCCGTCACCGCCGCGCTCCGCGTCGCCGAGACCGACGAGCTCATGCTGATGACCAACACCGGTCAATCCGTCCGTATCCGCGTCGCCGACATCCGCATCACCGGCCGCAATGCCTCCGGCGTGAAGCTGATGAACCTCAAAACAGGTGAAGTGATCCAGGACATCGCCCTCGTCGTCAATGACGACGAAGAAGAAGTCGAAGTCGCCGCCCTGCCGGAGACGGATCCTGCCGAAATCGAGGAGGAAATCATCGATGACCTTGAAGAAGAAGTGGATGAGGACGACGTCATTGAAGACGGGGATGAAGAGGAGGATGAGGAGAAGTGATCGGAATGCGATGTTCTCCAATAGGTGCCAGTGATGCCAACGGCCTGCATCGAAACCACGATCCCAAGCTACTACGTATCCCGGCCAGCTCGCGACGTCGTTCAGATCGCAAGGCAGTCTGCCACAAGGCGCTGGTGGGATGGCGGGTGCTCGGGTTTCGATTTGTTCACTTCACAAGAGACCCTTGATGAAGCCGGGCGGGGTGATCCTGGACAGGCATCGCAGCGTCTCGGGCTGTTGAACGAGATTCCAGTGCTTGAGGTCACGCCGCCGGTGGAGCAACTCACGCGCAGGCTGCTCGAGGTATCGCTCATCCCTGCCGGTGTGGCCTCAGACGCACTGCACATTGCGACCGCGAGCGTTCATGGTGTCGATTTCCTCGTGACATGGAACTTCAAACACATCGTGAATCCACACATTCGACAGAGACTACGAATGGAAGTTGCTTCCCTCGGATACGTTTTGCCCGTATTGTGTACACCAGAGGAATTGTTGCGAGATGGAGACGATTGATCCGGTTACAGAAAAAGCCGACCCGGTAATCACCGAGGTGCGGGCCATCAAGCGGGCGATTGTCACCGAGCACGGTGGCGATCTCGAATCGTTCTTTGCCGGGATTCGCCTGCGTCAGTCCGTCAATCCCCGATTGGTCTCATCTATCGACGGAGTGCCAGGCGGCACCGATCCTACACCCGCTCTCCTCCCCGAGTCGTAACAGCGCTCCCTTTGGCGGGCGGCCAGTGCTTCGTAGGTTCGCGGCCCTACCGGAGTCCGCTCCTTCTTTTCGCGGACGTCGCAGACTCGCTATTTCTCCACGGACTCGACTTCGATGGCTTCGCGCGGAAGACCGAGCATGGTTTTGATCTGGTGGATTTGCTCCAGCTTTTGGGCGGTCGAGCTGTGAGTCTTGACCGACCAGCCGGTGGTTCCGATCGGGCGGTACCCGCAGGGCTTGTTGTTGTTGGGATTGCGGAACTCCCGTTCCGGCTCGGTCGAGACGGGGCCGCTGTTACCGACCCGGATTTTCGAAGTTCGGGCAGGATGGAGGTGCCCTGCACCGAGACGAGCGCCTCGACGAAACTGGCGAGGGCGTCGGCGGCGTTGTCGTCATCGATGAGCTGGTCGGGCAGGCTCTCGCCGGCGATGTGTTTGAGTTCTTCGATCATTGTTTGGGGTGTGCTTCTTCGGTCATTAAACAGCGGCGTCTCGCCTCCCATCAATCAGAAGTTCGGCGAGGAGTTTGTAGGTTCCATTTCCGCCTTCCAGAAATCGTGCGATTGCTGCCTGGCAATGCCCGTCGGCCATTAGAAAGAATTCAAATTCCTCATCCGGTCCTGCTTCGTCGAGGCCATGTTCTGAAGCGACACCTGCCAGATCTGTCAGAATAAAACGTGCGTGAAAGCGTTGCTCATCGGGAATCCTGTCCCAAACAACACATTTCATCGAGGTTCTCTTGGGAAGCTCGAAGGCGAATTGCTTTTCACATTCGGCAACGAGTTCGCCTGGCGAGAAATTGGGGTCTTTCCCCTGCAACGAGAAATGTAGCTCAAACTTTGGGCACCGCCCGTTACCGTCTGTAGTGGTTCGAATGAACTCCCGCAATGGGCGTTGCCACTTCCGGTGAGATGGATCGAAATATGGATCGACAAAAACGATATGATTGCTGGCGCGTAGAAGTGGGGAGAAAATTTTCGCCATGTTCGCGGCTTGTTTGCAAACAGAGAATGAATGATTGTCGGTCCAGAATTCTGGGCAATCCTCCGCTTCCCTCTGATTTACAGCGGCACGACACAGCTCTCTGTTGCGAGAAACGAACGGGAAGCGTAAATATTCCTTTCAAAACCCGTACCCTTGACGCCCCCCATGACCCCTGCATCCACCACCTTCCTCTACGAACTCCTCAACACCCCGAGTCCGACCGGCTTCGAAGTCCGCGGACAGCGGGTTTGGGCGAAGCGATGTCGTACCTTTGCCGACTCGGTCGAGAGTGATGCCTACGGCAATGCCTGGGCCACAGTGAAGGGAACCGATCCGGATGCTCCGCGTGTCATGATCGAGGCCCATGCGGACGAGATCGGTTTCATCGTGAAATACATCAGCGATGACGGCTTTCTCCGCGTCGACCGCATTGGCGGATCAGACTGGGCGAACGCGCGGGGACGTCGCCTCACCGTATTCAGCGACAAGGGCGAGATCCTCGGCATCGTCGGGAACACCGCAATCCACATCCGCGACCGCAAGGACGGTGAAAAGGCGCCCGAGGTCCACGAGCTCTTCGTCGACATCGGCGCCTCGAGTGCGGCCGAGGTCGCGGAGATGGGCATCCGCGTCGGGCATCCCGCCGTCTATGCCGACGGAGCCGTGCCCTTCGGGAAAAACCGCATTGTCGGTCGTGCTCTCGACAACCGCATTGGCGGATTCATCATCTCCGAAGTGACCCGTCGTCTCGCCGAAAATGACGCCCGCCCCGCCGCCACCTGCCTCGCTCTCAATGCGGTTCAGGAAGAGATCGGCGGCTACGGCGCGACGATGGCTGCCTACCATCTCAAGCCCGACTTCTGCCTCGTCCTCGATGTCACTCACGCGACCGACAGCCCAGACATCAAGCACCAGCAACACGGCAAAGTGACGCTCGGCGGCGGTCCCTCGATCACTCACGGCACCGCCAATCACCCGCTCATGATCCAGCGCCTCATTGAGTTGGCGGGAGAAAACGGCATCCCCCTGCAGCACGAGTCCTCGTCGCGCTTCACCGGGACCGACACCGACTCGATCTACCACGTCCGCGGCGGCATCCCCTGCGCCCTCATTTCCCTGCCCCTGCGCTACATGCACTCCATCGTCGAGATGGCGGACTTCGCGGATGTGGAGAAGGTGATCGAGCTGATGACCCTCTTCGTTCAGTCGGTGAAGGCCGGAGAGACGTTTGCGCTGGAGATTTGAGGTGAGGGAGTGGGTAAGACGTAGACCTACATTTCACGGCAGTGGTCGGTTTTTTAACTTGGCAATCAGCGATTCCATATCCTCCGCGGGTGCCATATTACCGTCGCTCTCTTCAAGATTATCCTTCGGCAAATACACGCGTTCGAATTCCTCCCGTTTCTTTAGCTCGCGTTTCTCGTAGTGGGGTGGAGCATGGAACTTCGAATCTTCCTGATTCGGCGGGAAAGGCAACTGAACCTCGCCAGAGGTGGAATCAACCCAGGCAGCGATGAACGAAAGGCCGCTCGCTGCCGCGAGCTTTTTCACGTAACGGCCGGTGATCTCAGCTTCCCGCTTCACCACCTCGTCTTCCCGCTTCGCCACGTCCGAAATCTTCGGAAGTTCGGAAGAAGCGGCAAAACAATCGAGGCGGAAGATCGGGTAGGGCTGATCTTTCAATACGCCCCGGATCTCGTGACGCCCGTGAAAGTGAAGTTCCTCGACTAGCGAGTCGTCCAAACGAGCAATTACATACGCTACTTCGATTCCGATCACCAATTGACGGGGCGAGGCGAAACGACAGAGCCGGAATCCGGTGTCGATCGATGATCCGATGTAGTCGTGCCTTCCTTTGGCTTCACCGGGGATGATGGAATTCATCACTGGGAATCCAGCGAGCCAAGCGCCCCCCTTCACGAGTACTCGGGAATCTTCGTACCCTCGATTCCACCGATTCACCGCAGAGCGGAGCGCACGAAGCAGGGTCGGAATTCCGTCCATCCGCTCGATTTCGGAAACAAAGACCAGTTCATCTCCGATGGCCTTCCAGCGATCCGGCTTACTCCCCTCGTCAAGATTCGATTCTGGAGCATCAGGCTTCAGGAATCCTCGCCATTTCAGCAACTCTTCGAATTCGCCTTCAGCCACTTCGCGTATTCCGACTCCGACATTTCACCGGCAGCGAGCGCGAGGGTGCGCACGACAGCTTCCGCTTCCGTGGCTTGAAACTCAAACCCGTTGCGTTCAAGAAAGCCCGCCCCGAGCATGAATCCTGTGCGCTTGTTGCCATCGAGGAAGGGATGGTTCTTTACAATGCCCGTGGCGTAGGACGCAGCCAGGTCTGTCATCGTGGGTTTACCGTAATGAAAGAGTTGTTGGGGGCGCACCAAGGCAGATTCAAGCAGATTCTCATCACGCAGGCCCGCTACTCCTCCGTAATGCGTGAGCATCATATCGTGCAGCGCGAGGCATTCCTCCCGTGCGAACCAGTAAGGCTCTGTCATTTCGCCAATTCACGAAGGGCGTTGCGGTATCGGCGATTTAGCGACTCAAACACCGCCATCGACTTGGCGAATTCCGGGTTGCTGGCCGTCAACCGGACGCCATCCTGTGACTCGGTTAACGTCATTGTGTCACCCTCTTCCACATTGAGATGAGCGAGCACCTCTTTTGGCAGAACGATTCCCAGTGAATTGCCCACCTTACGAATTTTGAGATCAACGTTCATGAGTTTAATGTAGCCACACTTGTAATAACATCAAGCGCCTTTCCAGACCCTAGATCCTACCCGCCCCCCAACCTCTCCGCAATCACCTCCGCATAGACCCGATGCTCGGCCTCATGAATCCGCCCCGTGAGACTCTCGACGGTGTCTCCCTCCACGATCGCCACACGCTCCTGCCGCAGGATCTCTCCCGTATCGACCCCGGCGTCGATCAGATGCACGGTGCAACCGGTCTCTTTCTCACCGGCCGCGAGAGCTTTCGCCACCGGATTAAGCCCCGGATACTTCGGCAGGAGCGAGGGGTGAATGTTCAAAATCCTCCCGGGAAAAGCGCTCAGGAGCGGTTCGCGGAGGATGCGCATGAAGCCGGCGCAGGCGATGAGATCAACACCGAGGGAGCGCATCCGGTCGAGCAACTCTTTAAGGGCGGCATCAGTGAGCTGTCCGCTCTTTTCCGTCCCGGAATCGATGCCGAGAGTGGGGATACCGGAACTCTCGGCGACCTCAAGGATGCCCGAGCCAGGCACATCGGACATAACCACCGCGACCTCGCCTCCGAGACGACCTTCGCGCGCAGCCTCGATGAGCGCCCGGGCGTTGGAGCCTTTGCCTGATCCGAGGATGGCAATGCGGGGCGTCTTTTCCCCACCTTCTGCGGCGAGTTTCGCGAGGGTGGCAGTGGTGGATTTTCCGGGGACGAGCGAAAGGATACGGATCTCGACGCCGAGCCGGTCGAGGATGGCTTTTTCCTCATCGATGAGGGAATCGGGGGTGTAGTCGCCCCCTTTGGTGTAGACGTGAGGGCGGATCGCCTCAATGACCCCGCTGGCGCGGCGCTCTTCAAAGACGACGACGCGGTCCACGCACGCAAGAGCGCAGAGCATCTCGGCGCGGTCGCCGGCATTGTTGACAGGCCGTCCGGAGCCTTTGAGTTCGCGGACGGATGCATCACCGTTGATCGCAACGACGAGGGCATCCCCGAGGGTGGCGGCTTCTTTGAGATAGCGGACGTGCCCGACGTGGAGGACATCAAAGACGCCGTTGGTGAGGACGAGCTTTTTACCCTCGCGCGACAGCTCGTCACGCAGGGCCGCGACCTCTTCGAGGGTGGAAATGTATCGGTCCGACATCGTCGCAACTACGCTGTATTTTCCGCTTTTCACAATCCGGTTTTCCCATGACTGTAGGCCCATGCATGATCCCCGCATTGATGAACTGGCCCGCCAACTGGTGAGGTACTCGACCGCCACCCAAAAAGGCGAAAACGTCCTCATCGAACTTTTCGATGTGCCGGAGGAAGTGGGCATCGCCCTAGTCCGCGAGGTCCGGGCAGTGAAGGCGACCCCGTTCCTCAATATCCACAGTGCCAAAATCGCCCGGGAGATGGCCCGCGGTGCGACCGAAGAGCAGTATGCGATCGTGGCTAAAAACGCGATGCTCCAGATGAAGACGATGGACTGCTACATCGCGATCCGGGGCAGCCACAACGTGAACGAGCTCTCCGACGTGCCTTCGAAGAACATGCAGATGATCTCGTCGAAGATGCGCCCGGTCCTCAACGAACGCGTCAACAAAACCCGCTGGTGTGTCCTGCGCTGGCCGCACCCTTCCATGGCCCAGAGCGCGGGCATGTCGACGGAGGCTTTCGAAGACTTCTACTTCCGCGTCTGTCTGCTCGATTATTCAAAGCTGAAGAAGGGCATGGATGCTCTCAGCAAACTGATGACGGACGCGAAGGATGTCCACATCATGGGCCCGGGAACGGACCTGCGCTTCAGCATTGCGGACATCCCCGGGATCGCCTGCGGAGGCTCCCACAATATCCCGGACGGGGAATGTTTCACCGCGCCGGTGAAAGACTCGGTCGAGGGTGTCATCAGCTACAATGCTCCCTCGATCTATCAGGGGATCGCCTTTGACAATGTGAAGCTCGAGTTCAGCAAGGGCAAGATCGTCAAGGCGACGGCGAACAACACGAAAGCGATCAACAAGATTTTTGACACCGATCCGGGGGCCCGCTACATCGGGGAATTTGCGATCGGGTTTAATCCCGAGATCAAGGAACCGATGCGCGACATCCTCTTCGACGAGAAGATCGCGGGCAGCTTCCACTTCACTCCGGGGCAGGCCTACGAGGTGGCGGACAACGGCAACCGCAGCTCGGTTCACTGGGATCTCGTCAACATCCAGCGTCCTGATTACGGCGGCGGAGAAATCCGCTTCGACGGCGAACTGATACGGCGCAACGGGCAGTTTCTCCCCAAGCAGCTTCAGGTGCTGAACTACTGAGCCGACGGCCCGCCCCTATCAACTCTCTTCGCCGCGCGGGTAAAAGAACGCCGGTGCGGAGAGGAGGAACGCGGCGGCTGAGATCACAAAGAGCGGCAGGTAGTCTTTTAACGGACCGCCCTGCAGCCCGAGGATCAATCCTAAGATCGCGGGGCTCTCGGCGAGAGCGAGAGCGCCGATGAAGGCCTGATCGATCCAGGCGGGGGCTACCGTGACTCCATCGACTCGTTTGGTGTTGGTCTTTACGATCTGGCGGATGGCCATGCTGATGACCGCTCCGCCGAATCCGGTCCCCAGAAGCACATTTTTCACCATTGCATCGAGCGAATCGGTCACCTCATCACCCGGCACAAAAAGCAGGATGATGAGATAGATTCCCACCGCATTGAAAAGGGCGAACCAGATGACCCAGCGAAAGAGAGGGGGAAGCTTGGCGGATGGTGCGGATGACATTGCTCTAAAATAGCCGCTCGGCTAGAAGGTATGCAAAAGAATATGCACCTCCGCACCGACTCACCGCGTTTCGCGGCCACGTTGACGGCCCGGTGCCCGCGAGACTGGCTGCGGGTCACTTGCCGCGACGAAAAACATAGTGATCGTCGCCCGTCGCCGCGACGAACTCCCAACCGCCGTCTTTTTCCACTTCGATGATAGTGCGCGGCAGCATGGCGACCTTCGCAATCTTATCGACCATCTCCTTGGGGAAATTGATCTCACCTTCTTCCGTCACCGCGATACCCTCTTCCGCAGCGACGGCGCGAAAGCCAATGCTGTCCATCTGTTGGGCATTGAGAACCTGGTATTCGTAAGCAGCACCAGAGCTAAAGGTCGTGGCACCAATGACACCAATGACACCAAGTCCGACAAGGAGATTGGCTATAGCAACAAGAAGGATAGTGGATAGGAGGGCGATAATCGTATTTTTCATAGACAGGAAGTCGGATAGAAGAAGTGCTTACATGACACCAAATTGAGGGCCACATGTAAAGCCTAAGCTGGATTCATTGAAGAAAAGACCGCGCGGATGGCGGCGAGAGTGGTCTCCCGGTCGGAAAAATCGTCGAGGAGGAGGTCGGGCACCGCCGCCGCGAGATCGACCCGCTTCGATGCGCCGGTCGCGACGGCGATGACTTTGGCACCGAAGGCGCGGGCACAGGCGATGTCGCGGATGGTGTCGCCGACCACGAGAATCTGATCGGGGGCGAAATCTCTCCCAAAGCAGTGGCTCGCCCTGTCTCTCGCGATCGGGCCGAGCGCATTGCGGTCGTAATGGTCGTCGCCAAAGGCCCCGACGGGAAAATGGTGGTCGATCTGAAAATGCCGCAACTTCACCTCTGCTCCGGCTGCGGTATTGCCGGTGAGCACGGCAAGGTCGATATTTTCGTCTTCTGCGAGAGCATCCAGTAGCTCTGCCACTCCGGGCAAGAGCCGACCTCGGTCCTCTCGCGAAGCGTTCTCGAGGGAGATCGCCAACTGCCCCGTGTAGGACTCGAAAAAGCGACTGCGGTTCTGCGGCAAATCCTCGAGTCCGAAATGCGCGAAGAGGTGCATGATGAGCCCATGATCCGTCGCCCCACCCAACTCGAGGGGAGGAAAGAGCCGTCCCCGCTGCTCGGGGAACGCGAGATAGAACGCCTCGGAAAAAGACCACAGACCGGCACCCTCGGTATCAATGAGGGTGCCGTCTATGTCAAAGAGGATCAGGCGGGTATCGCTTTTCACCGTCTTGGTGAGTGACTTCATCCCTACTGATCGCCCCTCTCAGGACTTGGTTTCGTCGACGGCATCCTCTTCCTCTGAATCGTCATCAGAATCATCGGAGTCTTCAGCATCGGAGTCTTCAGCATCGGAGTCTTCAGCATCGGAGTCTTCAGCACCGGAGTCTTCAGCATCGGAGTCCTCGTCACCATCTTCGTCGTCGTGATCGTGATCATCACCATCATGATCCTCGTCATCGTCATCGAATTCGTCGTCATCCGCCTCCATCGCCGCATCGGCTTCGGTGAGATCGACTTCTTCGCCGTCACGACGGAACTTACGTTTCTGCTTCTCGGGAGGCAGAGGCGAGACCATCATGAGAATGTTGCGGTTGCTGAGCTTGGGCTCGAGATCGACATGGGCCATGCTGGCGAGGTCTTCGCGAACACGTTCCATCAGCACAAAGCCGATTTCCTTGTGCGCCATCTGGCGACCGCGGAACTGGAGCTGGATGCGGACCTTGAACCCGTGGGCGAGGAAGTCCTCGGCATGGGTGAGCTTGATGGCGTAATCATGCGCGCCGATGTTGACGCGGAACTTGACCTCTTTTTCCCGCTTCTTGGGTTTCTCGGACTTTTTGAGCTTGGACTGCTCGTACTTGAATTTGCCGTAGTCAACGATACGGCACACCGGTGGACGTGCGTTCGGGGCGATCTCGACGAGATCGAGGCCCAGCTCTTTCGCTTTGGCAAGCGCCTTGTGTGTCGGGAGCACGACGTTGTGCTCGCCATAGATCACACGGATCTCGGGGGATCGAATTCTATCGTTCACCCGCGTCCTAACAACACGCGGCCGGCGTTTCATGGGTTTTTTAGCGATGGTGTGGTACCTCCATTGGATGGGTGCGGGAATCGCACACCGGAATGCTCCCAACTCGGGAACGTATCCGGCTTGCTGTGGCCAATCCCTGGCCGCAACGGGAAAAAAGGGCTGACGGGCTGACAATCGGACTGCCGCCGTTAGGGATAAAAGAATGGACCGCGCTCTCTGTCATAAGCTGCGGGAGCGAATCTCGGCGACGACCTTTTCTTTAAAGTCGTCGACACCAAGAGCGCCCTCGTCACCGCGATCACGATGACGGACGGAAACCTGATTTAGTTCCTGTTCTTTTGCTCCGATGATCAACATATACGGAATCCTCGCGAGCTGGGCAAGACGAATTTTAGCCCCGACCTTATCATTTGAGCGATCCACCTTCACCCGAACGCCCGCTTCACGCAGACTTTCATAGACGGCATCGGCCGCTTCGAAGAACTTTTCCGAGATAGGGAGGATCCTTACCTGCTCGGGCGAGAGCCAGGTCGGGAACTTTCCGGCGAAATGCTCGATGAGCACCCCGACAAAACGCTCCATCGATCCGAAGGGCGCGCGGTGGATCATGACAGGGCGGTGGGGCGCGTTGTCGGCTCCGATGTATTCCAGTCCGAATCGCTCGGGCAGATTGTAATCGACCTGCACGGTGCCGAGCTGCCACTCGCGTCCGATGACATCCTTTACCACAAAGTCGATCTTCGGCCCGTAAAAGGCGGCCTCGCCGGGCTCTTCGGTGAAGTCGGTCCCGAGGGTAGCGGCCGCCTCGCGGAGAGCGTCTTCGGCTTTATCCCATTTCGCGGGATCGCCGACATACTTGGTCGAGTCGGGACCGCGCAGGCCGACCCGGACCCGGTAGTCGTGCATCCCGAGGGTGCCGAGGACGATTTTCACCAGCTCGAGACAGCCGACGATCTCGTCGCGCACCTGATCTTCGGTGCAGAAAAGGTGGGCGTCATCCTGAGTGAAACAGCGCACCCGGGTCATGCCGCCGAGCTCACCCGACTGCTCCCAGCGATAGACGGTGCCGAACTCGGCGAGACGGACGGGGAGGTCGCGGTAGCTGTGGTGATTGCTCTGAAAGATCTTGATGTGGTGCGGGCAGTTCATCGGCTTCAGGAGGAAACCGTCGATCTCACCCGACTCGAGCCGGTTGGAAAGTTCGCCGCAGCCGCAGCCCTCCTCGGCGAGGGCCTTGAGACTCTCGCGCTCGATCACGGGGGGGAACTGGGAGTCCGCGTAGTAGGGGAAATGCCCCGAGGTGCGGTAGAGTCCGAGCTTGCCGATGTGGGGGGTGAAGACCTGGCTGTAGCCCTGGCGCTCGAGGTGCTCGGTAATGAAATTTTGCAGCTCCTGCCGGATCGTGGCTCCATTGGGCTTCCAGAGGATGAGCCCCTGGCCCACGGCTTCGTCGATGTGGAAAAGATCAAGTTCCCGCCCGAGCTTACGGTGATCGCGCAACTTCGCTTCCTCAAGACGCTCGAGATGCTCGGCGAGATCCTGCTTGTTCTTGAAAGCAGTCCCGTAGACCCGCTGGAGCTGGGGATTCGCCGCGTCGCCTTTGTAGAAAGCACTCGCGACACTCATGAGCTTGAATGCCTTGCAGTTCCCGGTGCGGGGGACGTGAGGGCCGGCGCAGAGATCCCAGAAATCGCCGTTTTTGTAGAGCGAGATCGCCTCGTCTTCGGGGATGTCCTTGAGAAGATCGATCTTGAAACGGCTCGGGACCGCCCGTTCCGCGAGCGCGGCGAGACGACCCGACTGCGCCATCGCGAGCGCCTCGGCGCGGGAAACCTCGCTCTTCTCGAAGACCTGATTTTCCTTCACGATGCTAAGCATCTCGGCCTCGATCTTTTCGAAATCGTCCGGCGTGATGCGATGGGAAAGATCGACGTCGTAATAAAAGCCATTCTCCACGGGAGGCCCCGCCGCGAACTGGGCATCGGGCCAAAGCTTCGCGATCGCGGAGGCGAGGATGTGCGCGCTGGAGTGGCGCAAGCGCTCCAGTTCCGACATTTGGTTGCGCTCGTCCAGTGACTTCCGCTGAGGTTCTTGGGGGTCCGGCATGTTCTAAAAGATTTCGGCTCAACAAAGTACGTATTTTACAGCAATTACAAACGGGAATAAGCCCGATGCACGCAAATGGCCCCCGAAATCACAAAGAAGTGGTCGAACGGGAGCGATTGATGCCCTTACCCGGCAGCAAAGCTTGATAGTGCGCCTGTTTTGGGAAGAGGAGGTCGCCGGTTTGCCTGCCACGTCGCGGTAGCGATCGCATAATGAGAGCGGAGCGAACCTCCCCGCAGAAAGCGGCGACGAAGGAGCGCTTTAATCCAGTCACTACGCGAAGACGGGACAGCGTTGAGGCATCAGGCTCGGAATACAGAAAGTGATGTGTTGCAATTTGCCGCTTGAAACCGGCCGGCAAAAGGATGAAGGGTAGTGGTCCGTCGGCATTTGCCGCAACGGGGTGTAGCACAGCTTGGTAGTGCGCCTGTTTTGGGAACAGGAGGTCGCTGGTTCGAATCCAGTCACCCCGACTCCTTTCCGCAACGCGGAAAGCGAAAAGAAAAAGACTGGATGAGAACCTGCCTGCTGGTTCGCCTGCCACGTCGCGATAGCGATCGCATAATGTGAGCAAAGCGAACCGCCCCGCAGAAAGCGGCGACGAAGGAGCGCTTTAATCCAGTCACCCCGACTCCTTTCCGCAACGCGGAAAGCGAAAAGAAAAAGACTGGATGAGAACCTGCCTGCTGGTTCGCCTGCCACGTCGCGATAGCGATCGCATAAAGTGAGCACCACCCTCCTCACCACGGCGTAAAGCGCAGCCCGAACAGGACCAGCACGCTCGCCGCGAGCACGACGATCGCGGGAAGAAAAAACGGCTCGTAGTGATCGACCACCCGGGGTCGTTTCTCAAGAACGACGACTTTTTTCATTTCGTCGATGCGCCGGAAGACGCTCTCGAGAGCTTCGGGAGTGACGGCGTTGAAGACCTCGCCGCCGCTGGCCCGGGTGATACCGACGAGGGGTTCGGAAATCTTGTCGCCGCTGAGCATGATCGTGAAGACCGTGATGCCCCCGGCGCGGAGGTGCTCGATGATGGGGGCGTCGAGCGGCGGCTTGATATCATTGCTCTCGCCATCGGTCATGAGAATGATCATGCGATCGCCGACGGGGCGTGCCGCGAGCAGGTCGGCGACACCGTGGAGAGCCTTGCCAATGTTGGTGATGCCCCAGAGTTCGTCGGGAAGACCACGACGGGGCGTGCCGGGCGGGTCCAGCTCGGGGTTGTCAGGTTCGATGAAACGCTTCGAGAGTGGGATCGCCTCGGTGTCGAGGGTCAACGGCACCCAATGGATGAAGTGGCGGGAAAAAATGGTCAGGCCAAAGGCGTCGCCCTTCCGATGGGAGATGAATTGCCCGATCGCATCCATCGCGGAATCGAAGCGCCGGTGCCGACCTTCGCTCTGCGATCCGTGGGCCTCCGCCATGCTCCCGGAGGTGTCGAGGAGGAATTGCACGTTGTTGAGCTGGCGCTCGACCTCCGGCGGCCTGTGGGTCATGGGGTGTGCCAGAAAAAGGATCGCCAGAGCGAGCAGCGCGGCGGGCAGGGTGTTGGCGGATTGCACGAGGAAGCGCAGGACGTATCCCCTGCCCTGGCGACCGTGGTCGAAGGGCATCGCGATCGGCTGACCGCGCCGGGTCCATTCCCAGAAGGCGAGGACGACGGGCAGGGCGAGCAGGCCGAGCCACTGGGGGTTCTGGAAAATCATGGCGCCGGATCGAGGGTGTAGGGCCTGAGGACGGCGGCGATATCGGCGTCCGATACCGCCGAGGCGGGGCGATGGAGCCAATCTTGGAGTTTTCGCAAGGGTTCGCGGGTCTTTTCGTGGCGACTGAGGCTCCCGATCACGTCGGCCATGGTCGGATCGTCCAAGGCGAGTTCGTCCCGCCAGCACCGCAGCATGATCATTTCGAGGCGGGCCTTGTCCGAGCCGTCGAGGGTGCCAGCTTCGAGCCGGACGAGGAATCCGCGCAGCGTTTCGGCGGGAGTCGGCTCGGGCGGTGCCACGTCGCTCTCGGCAAGCGGACGGGGACGTTTGTAAAAGAGGAGCAGGAACAGCCAGGCAATCCAAAGGGCCGCGAGGCCCGCCATCGTCTCGTAGTAGCGACCGCCGACATCGACGCGGATTTCCTCCGTCTCCTGAATCCGGGTGTCGAGATTTTTCGAAAGCATCGGATCGCCGGTGAAGCGAAAGGTCGGCAGGCCGGTCAGGGCGCTGCCGTCAGTCGCCGCGAGGTAGTCCTTGAGATCGAAGGTGCCTTCGCGGTTGACGATGTAGCGGAGGTCGTAGATCCGCCGATCGGGCTGCTCGGCGACGTTGGCGATGCGCACATTGACCGCCACTCCCCATTTGTAGGGTGCGACCATCAGTTCGGGTCCGCCGTAGGTGACGATGGCGGCTTGCTCGACCCCGAGCGGCACCCGAACCAAGTCGGAATCGTCCCGGGTGAAAAACCAGATCGCCACCCCGCCGAGGGCGACGACGGCGACGACGGCGGCCACCCCGAGCAGCGCGGGCTTGCCTTTGAGCTGTCGCGAAAGTTCCATGCGATCTATCTCCCGGCGCTCCCTCCGAAGCCCCGCTTTTTCAAAAAGTGTCGCAAGCGTCCGAGGATGGGCTCGTCGGTTCGGAGGTGGAGGTAATCGATGCCGAATCGGGTCAGTTCGCTTTTCCAGGATTCGCTGTCGATGAAAGCGCGCCGTCCATGGCCGACGAAAGAGCGGCCCGACTCGGCCTCGCTGCCCCGGAAGAGACCCGCGCCCTTGACGGAGAGTTCGGCGGGATCCTGGAGGTGAAGGACGAGGCAGTCGTGCTCCTGCCCCATCACTTGGAGCGCGGCGAAGGCGTCCGGATCGTGGAGGTCGCTGAGCACGATGACGGTGGTGCGACGCCTCAGCGAGGGAGCCACTTCGCGGGCCCGTTGCCCGAGGGAAGTTACCTCCTGGAAATCGTGCTGCCGCAGTTTGTGCGACCATTCCATCACCAGATTTCGCGACAGAGTGGGGCGCACGTGCAGTTCCCTGGCACCGCACCCGAGCAGTCCCACAGGGGTAATGTTGCTCTGCGCGGCGAGGGCGATACCGGTGGCGATACGTACGGCCCAGGCGTATTTGCTGAGAGGCTGTGAGGTGACGCACATCGACGCCGAAGTGTCGAGCAGCAGGTAGAGCGGGATCTGTTTCGGCTCCTGATATTCCTTGATGAAGAGCTTGCCGACCCGGGCGGAAACTTTCCAATCGATGAACTTCACCGGATCGCCTGCGACATAGGGGCGCGACTGGGCGAACTCCACTCCGCCACCGTGGAAGACGGACTCGTCCTGGCCGAAGTTCAGGCTGTTGGCCAATTGCTTGACCGTGACCTCGAACTGCCGGGCATCGACCGGATCGGAGGCGAGAGTGGCGGATTTCTGCATGAGGTGGACGTCGCAAAAGTTCAGCCCAAACCGGCGAGGATGCCCTCAAGCACCTCGGCCCCGGTGTGGCCGGCAGCGGAGGCTTCGTAGCTGATCCGAATGCGGTGGAGAATGACGTCCTCGGCGAGAGCGAAGAGATCCTCAGGCGTGACGTAGTCGCGATCGTGAATCACGGCTCTGGCGCGGGCCGAATTGATCAGTGCCAGACCGGCGCGCGGGCTGCATCCGAAATCGAGCAGCTTGGAGTCACGGGTGCGACGGACCAGTTCCACACAATGTTTCACGAAGACTTCGCTGACGTGGACCGCCTGGACCGCCTCCATCGCGCTGACCAGATCGGCGATGGAGGCGCCGGGATTGTCTTCGATCATGTCGAAGGCCGAGCGGGGCACGGCGCCGCCGTCTTCTTTGCGCAAACCCATGCCGAGTTGATTCTGCAAAATTTTCTGCTCCTCGTCCCGGGTCGGATAACCGAGGCGGTGCAGCAGCATGAAGCGGTCGAGCTGCGCCTCGGGCAGGTCGAAGGTGCCGGACTGCTCCACCGGGTTCTGCGTCGCGATGACAAGGAAGGGAGTCGGCAGCTTCAGGCTCTGCCCGCCGATCGTCACCTTGCGTTCCTGCATCGCCTCGAGCATGGCACCCTGCACTTTCGGCGCTGCGCGATTGATCTCGTCGGCGAGGAGCAGATTGGTGAAAACCGGTCCGCGATGAATCCGGAACTCACCGCTCTTCTGCTCGATGATCTCCGACCCGATGATGTCCGACGGCAGCATGTCGACAGTGAACTGGATGCGTTTGAAATCGAGGTTGATCGCCTTGGCGAGGGTGTTGACGAGGAGCGTCTTCGCGAGGCCCGGCAGACCCTGGAGCAAAAGGTGCCCGCCAGTGAGCAGGGCGATCATGACCCGCTCGACGACGACGTCCTGGCCCACGACGACTTTGGCGACACGTTCGCGGACGCCTGCTACAAATTGCGAGGGACTCTGGGTGGTGATGGATTCGGACATGGGGAAAGGGGGAAGCAAAAATTTGGAAAGCAGAAATGGCGGTCAGGTGGCGATGCGGAGCCATTTCGAGGCGAGGCCCTTCAGATCGGTTTCAGACAGGGGGGCGGAGTTCGAACCGAAGCAGGCCTGCTCGACGCGTTTCAGGTCGTTTTGCAGTTCCTGCTTTTGTGGCTCTTTCAACTTCACGAGAGGGCTGGAGCAGAGCCGCCGCAGGAGCGCGACCACGGCGAAGCCATCGATCTGCTCGGGCATAGTGAAGACATCGCGGGCCCGCAGCGGTCGTTCTTCCGGCCCTTTTCGACGGACCATCAGGACGATGAGAGTGACGAGCAGCAGCACCCCGCCGCCGATGATCGCGGGCCGGAACCATGGATCCCGCGTGGCAATGACGCCGACCTCGCCGGGAGTCGGATCGCGACCGATGCGCACGACCGGCTCTGTCAGAGTCGTCAGGTTCATGTCGGTGTAGCTTTGATAGATCGCCGTGGTTTCGGAGATCTTGGGAGGCGCGAAACGATAGTCGATCGGGGCCTCGGCGGCGCGGACCTGGTCGCCGTCGAGCGAGATCGTCCAGAGACGCTCGGTGGTGGGGGCCACCTCGTCGGCCCAGGTGTTGAGTTCGGTCACCTGGAGTCCCTCGTGGGCGTTGATATTGCGAATCTCGACGACCTTCGCCCCCTCCAGATCGAGCAATTGGTCGAGGGCGGGCACAAAACCGGAGGCCGTCGCCTTCACTTCGAGCGTCAGCGCGCCATTGATCGTGAGCTGTCGGGTATCGAGCGTCTGGGTGATCTCGATTCGCGAAGCGGGACGGGGTTCGAAGTTCTCCGTCGCGACCTTGATGACCGTCTCGGCGGACTCGGCCGGAATCGTGATCGGACCACTGAGATCGACGAATTTCAGATCGAGCTGGACGGGTGGAATTTTATCGACGCTTGCATCCTTCGCCCGGACGTGAAGGTAGGCGAGAATCGTCTCTTCCCAGCCCGCTTGATCGGTGGAGCGCGGCTTCACTTCGGGTGTGGCGAAGGTGATCGACTGGATGTCGAAAAAAGGCGAGAGCGCCGTGGTAACATTCAGCTCCAACTGGTCGCGCGGTCCCTGGGCCGTCTGCATCTTTCTTACAAGGGAGGATTGTTTCGTCTGCTTGGCCAGTCCGGCGTTTGCATCGTTGGTGAGGTATTGGCCGAAGTGGGCGGCGCGGCCCATCGCCTCGGTATGGACGATGCTGACGACGATGCCGAAATCCTGGTCGCGACCGACCGTGTTTGGCCCGTCGACTCGCGTTTGCAGACGCACCTCGCTGAGCAGTTCGTCGAGATAAGCGACCTTCTTTTCGGCCCCGAGAGTGAAGGGATCATCTTTCGTGAGGATCAGGCCGCTGGCGAGGTAGCGGTATCTCAAGTCCTCGTGGAGCGGATTGGCCTCGTCGGAAAGGCGGTCGTTCACGATCTTCGCGAACAGGCTGATGTGCGCCTTCGACGCATTGCCGGGCAGGGCGGCGAGATGCTCGCGTATGCGGGTCAGGGCGGCACGATTCATCGCCTTGGAGAGATTGACCTGCCCGTTCGACCCGATGCCGAGCAATCCGTTGAACCACCCCAGATAGGCGTCGACGCGGTAGTCGGCCGGTGCCAGCGTGGCGACCTGTTTGCCGTAGGCGGCGGCCCCGCGATCAAAGTAATCCTGCGCCTGGAGATTCTTCTCCTTGTAGCCCGCGAGGCGCATCCGGGAGTCGCTCGAGACGAGTTCCTGGAAGTATTCGAAATCGCCCCAGTCCACCAGCAGCGTGCCCGCGAGGGTGAGCGCGCGGGAGCTGTCCCCGTGGCCGGCAACCCAGCCGGCTATCAGTTTCAATGCGGTGCCGTAGCCTTCGCGGACCAGCTCCAGCGTCTCTGCTTCGTCACGTTTAGTCATGCCGGCTTTCTGCACGTCCATCGTCCGCCAGCGTTGCCCGAGATTCTCGCTCATCCGGGAGAGGATGAGGAAAAAGAGCGGCTCGTCCATCGTCTCCATCGGACCGAAAACCTTTTCGATGTGGCTCGTGCGGTAGGTCTCGGCGGTGCTGTAGGCGAGGTCGAAGGCCTCGACGACCTTGCCGTAGTCCGACGGGGCGATGCCCGCCTCGCGGAAGAGGGCCATCATCCGGGCGAGACTGTCGATGTTCTTCTCCATCATGATCGGCGTCACCGGAATGCGCGCGTCCTCGGGCAGGCTGAATCGTTTTCGCAAGGCCTCGGGGATCACCGGATTGTGGTTCCTCGCCCAGACTCCGAGAAAGTCCTCCGCGAGGGCCGCGCCGGCGACGGGGCTGCGTCTTCCAATCTCGACGATACGCTCGGCCGCCCTATCGAATTGGGCGCCTGTCAGGATGAGCCGCGACACTCCGACGTCGATGCGGTCCCGCGACGCAGGCGAGACGGCGGCGGCCCATTTCCCGGTCGGGGCATGGGCGAGGAGATCCTCGGGCAGAACGAATTTCTGCGGATTGGGCAGCGCCTTTTGTGTGAAAGTATTCTGCGCTTCGGTGGTCCAGAGATCGGCCATCATTTCGATGATCTGCGCCCAGGGCTGCTCGCCCGGCGCGACCTTTTCACAGAGCAGATTCGCCACGCCGGCCTGCACCGCGAGGTTGGCAGCCCGGGTGGCGGCGTCCGCATTCAGGTCGGACTGGATCTTGCGAGAGAGCGCGACGAGCAGCTTCATCGCCGAGTCGGGATTGGACGTCACCAACTCGCCGAAGACGGGTCGCAACGTGCTCTCGGGGACCCGGGTGACCACCTTGGCGATGGCGCTGATCGCCCTGGCCTTTTCATTGGCGCGGGCCCGGTCGTTCCCGGGATCGAGCACCGCGCGGATGTTCTCGTCCCAGATGCGCTGCACTTCGGTGCGCTGGACCGACTCGCGTTGCTCTTGAGTGGCGGCGAAGGCCATCAGCTCGTTGCGCACGCCGACGTCGGCGATCTGTTCCAATTGATCGGTCGGCGGCAGGTAGGTGCGGGCGAGATCCTTGAATCCCCCCGCGATCAGCACCCTCGCCGCGAGCAGCCGCTTCGCGGGATCGGTGCCGCCGAGTTTGTCGGTGCCCTTCTGAAGCCGGTCCACCAGCCAGAAGCTCTCGGCGACGGGCACGGCGATGCCGAGGATCTGGCCGAGCTTGCGCAAGTTGTCGCCGGTGAACTCGGCCGGGGCGGCATCGGCGAGGCCGACCACGTCCTCGAGGCGCACCACCGGTTTGCGATTCTCGGTGAGGTCGTTGAGCATCTTCTGGTAAACCTTGCCGGCGAGATCCGCAGGCATCGCCGCGAGCTCGGCGCGTAACTCCTTCCAGTCACCGGTGACGAATCGCAGAAGAAAACGATCGTTCGCCGGCAGCACCGACGGATCGACCGCCCCGACGCGCTCGAGTGTGCGGAGCAGTTCGTTCGGGTCGCGGGAGAATTTGAGGTTCAGGATGGCCTCGTATTCTTTGATCAACTTGGGATCGGGCTCCGCCACCGTGACGACCGGTTGCTGGGCGAGCGCCGTCGCCAGAGAGGCGAAAACCATCGTGAGGCAGAGACGAAAAACGTTCATGGAAGAATGAGATAGAGTGAGAGTGAAATCAGGAACCCGGCGCGGTCAGTTTTTCAAATTGCTGAAGAGCGTCCCGCCCATCGCCCTTTGCCGCCGCCGCGGCTGGCACGACTCCTTGAGGTCCCGACAAGAGCGCTGCAGCAGCCGCGGTGCCTTTGCCACCTTCACCGGAAACGGCGGGAGTGCCATTGCTTTCAGTTTTGATGAGCAGGGCCGCTTCGAGGTTTTTTTGTTTTGGAGCGATGATTCCCCGGACCCCCTCGACCGCGCGGATCGTGCTCACCGCGCCCGCAGGCGCAGGCGGGACGGGCTTCACCGCATTCGGTGCGGCGGCTTTGATCCCCTCGACCCTGTTCACTCCCTGCGGTGTCGTGACGGCGGGCGGCTCGACGGTCGGAGGCTCGACCTTTTTGACACTTTCGACCGCTTCCTGCTTCACTCCTTTGACCCCGTTGATGACGCCACCTTTCGGCTCGTCCGCGCCAAACGCCGAGCTCGCGAGGCAGAGGGCCGCCAGCAGGATCCGGTTTGTTATTGTTAGGTTCGTCGTCTTCATCGTTCGATCGTTTTTGCCAGTTCCGCCGCGACCCGGTCTTCGTAGCGGGCGAGGGCACCCGGTTCCTGGTGTTCGGCGAGGAAGCGGAAGAGTTGGCGGGTCCGCTCGGCGTAGGGACGCCATTCCTCCTCGGCCGCCCCGTTCGTTTTCAAAAGATAAGTGGCGTAGTAGTTCGCCTTGCCGAGCATCTCGCGGGTAGCCCGGGTAATCGCCGCGTCTTCTCCGTGCGCCCGGGCCGTTTCGCGCAGCAGTTCGGTCAGGTCGTCGATCGCTCCGGCGACATCGAGCAGTTCCAACTTAGCCTTCGATTGGGCCAGCCGGATCTGATGGAGGACGAGCGGCTCCACGTCCCCCGGCAGCTCCTTGCCGAGCTTGCCATACTCCTCGACGATGGTGGCCCAGTCGGACTCTGGGACGCGCTCCAGCTTGCGGATCGCCTCGACGTGGCGGCGCGCCTGCACCCGGGTTAGTTGGTCCTGGCCTTCATTGTAATGATAGTAGAACGCCGCCACCGGGCAGAGCAGCCAGAGCAGGGTGAAAAAATTTCTCATCCCGCCAGCGCCCTCCTATTCCTGACAGCAAAGCGGACCTTCCAATCCGTGCCGTAAAACTCCAGGGCGACCGGCACCAGGGCGAGGGTGCCCGCTCCCGCTACCATCGCCAGCACCGCCAATTGCGCCAGAGTCAAACCCCGTTGCGGCGGCGCGAGCGGCACCACCAGATCGCCCAGCGACTCGGTCGCGAGATGCTTTTCGTTCACATCCTCGTAGATGCCTCCCAGGGAACTTGCCAAACGCCGCAGCGTGTCCGCCTCCTGCCTCGATTGATGACCGTCGATGTAGCTGCCCTTGAGAGGATTGCCGACCCCGAGCACGAGCAGTTCCTCCACCGACGCGGGCCGGGAGCGAATAGTTGCCAGATCCACTGAATCACCGTCCGAAAAGAGGATCACGCGGGTGCTGCCTTTCGGAAAATCGGCGACCAAGTCCAGCGCCTCGTTCATCGCCTCCCCGAGATCGGTTTGGCCCGTCGGCATCGCGTAGGTGATGGGCAGACCATTGAAAACATTACGGACCAACTCCGGATCGCGGGCCTCCATCACCACGGGCAGAGATTCCGTATAAAAGCCGATCACTCCGAAGCGGAGATTGCCGCTGACCCGTTGCAGGATGGCCTCGACCACCTCGCGCATCCGGGCGTGCCGGGTCAGGATCCCGTCCGGTCCCGCGTCCGGCAGAAACATGCTCGGCGACAGGTCCGCGACAAACACCAAACGCGTCGCTTCCCCATCACCACGCTCCCTCGAGGCAGGATCGGACGCACCTCGATCCAGAATAATGAGCGCCGCCAAGCCCCAGGCGAAAGCCGTCAGCCCGGCCATCCGCAGCGCCGGCACTGCGCGGGTCCATCTTCGGGCCGCGCCCACCGGACCAAACGCCAGACGGGCCGCGACACGGATGCGACGCGTGTGTAGCCATTCCGCCAAAGAAACGAGCACCAGGACAGCGACGGCGGAGATCAGCGGAATCATGAGGTGGGCGGCAAACGCAGAGCGTAGAGAGATCCTCGCAACGAGCAAGCTCCGTATCAGCGTATTCGGGCTCTCGTCGCCTCCCCGCCACCGGCCGCGGTAGACCACCGTGAACGAACGAAAATCAAAACGTCCCCGACAGGAATCGAACCTGTATCTAAGGTTTAGGAAACCGGCCAGAACCCCAATAGAATACGGGGACCGGAAGATTCCCAGAATACACGCGAAGCGGCTGGGCTCAAGTTTCAGTTTCCCGAGATCCCGAGAATGCGCCCGTATTCCATGGTTGCCATGAAATTGCATTTCCGATACATTCCCGTCTATGAAACCCGTCCGCCTGCTGCTCTTGCCTCTCCTGCTCTCGGTCTCGATCCTTCAGGGTCAGGACGCTGAGCCGACCAATGTCCCGCCCGATCCCTTCGGTGACCTCGCGCTCGAGGAAACGGCACCCGACTTTACCATGGAGGTGGACCGCACCCGCGGGGCTTTCACGCTCGATGCGAAGGACGGCACCTACATCCCGGGCAGTCACTTCGCGAACTGGCACTGGAACATGAAACTGGAGCGCTGGGGCCATTACTACGCCGGTCTCATCTACGACTCGGCCCGCCCGAAGCTCGGGGTTCAGCTGAAGGTCGGGGCGGAAGGTGTCCTCAAAAGCTACGCCCCGCGCACCAACTCGCTGAGCAACGAAGAACCTCTCATCCTCGGTGTCCTCTACCTCAAGGACGGCGAGCATCCGGTCATGCTCCTCACGGGTGATCAGTCGAATGTCCCGGCTTTCCAGGTGAAAGGGATCCACTTCAGCCCCGCGCCGGAGTCGGAACCCCTCGGCCAGTCGATTGACGGCACGATTCATCTCGAGGCCAAAACCGCGACGACGTATGCGAAGGAGATGCGCTACGAGCCCAAGCCCGAAAAAAACTGCCTCGGTTACTGGAAGCACAAGGAGGACTGGGCTGAGTGGGTCTTCGACGTGAGCGATCCCGGTGAGTTTGACCTTACTCTCCACTACGGATGCGGTCCCGGGAACGAGGGAAGCAAGGTGGCCGTGCTGCTCAATGACCAGACGCTGGAGTTCTCGGTCGAAGACACCGGCGGTTTTCAAAACTGGCGCGAGCTGAATCTCGGCAAGGTCGTGCTCAACGTGAAGGGCGAAAACAAGCTCGCGATCGTGCCGCTCGATAAGAAGGGTGCGGCCGTGATGGATGTGCAGAAAGTGGTGCTCAACCCTGTTCAATGAGCCATTCAACAGGGTCACGTGCCGGTATCGACGTGGTCCTGTCTGTTTCGGAATTCCCCGACTGGTTAAGTCCGATCTTTGTCAGGGATCTGCGGCAGGGGCTGCGGGCCTCGTTTTTTGTGTGGGCGTTTGTTCTGCTCCAGAGTCTCGCACTTGTCGCGGCGATGGCAGAATGGGCGATGGCGCAGCTATTCAGAGCCAGCGGACCGATTTTTGCGGGGGCGTTCCCGGTCGTGACCGCTCTCATCTTCGGCTTCTTCCTGCCGTTCTCGCTTTTCAATTCCCTGCAGCCGGAGCTGGGCCGGGGGCGCAATGCCGAGCTGCTCCTCACTTCCCGACTGACCCGCTGGCAGATTGTGAGGGGAAAGCTGCTCGTCGCCACGACGCTGAGCGCGCTGCTCCTCGTCTCCCTTTTTCCCTACTTCCTGATTCGCTATTTTCTCGGCGGGGTCGAGCTGATCGGGCTCATCGCCGAAATGCTGACTCTCCTCATCGCCAACGCGACGATGAACGCGATCGTGATCGGGGCCTCGGCTTTCAGCAGCCACATCGTCCGCTTTGTCGTGATTTTTTTGTTGATGAGTTTTCACTCCATGACGGCGGCGGCGTATGCGCTGCGGTGGGGGTTTGCCGGGGCGATCCCCGGCGGTTCCATCCTCACTGATTTCGCGGCGCAGGGGCTGGCCTCGGCGCTCTTTGTCATCCTCTGCCTGCAACTCGGGCGGGCGCGGCTGCAATCGACCCGCCAGATCGTCGATCCGGTGGCGAAGGTCCTTGTCTTTGCCTTTCTCGCCCCCATCGCGCACGGGATCATCGTCGCGCACGGCGGCCCGCTCCCGGCGATCCTGCTGCTCTGCCTGATGCTGGCCGGCGCGCTGCTCTTCGACCGGGATCGTCCCGTGAAAAAAGAGTTGAAGCTGTCACCGGAACAGCCTCCTTACTGAACTGCCCATGGTCTACTCTGAACTTTACTCCACCGTTCTCGCCGCTTTCACCGAAGCTGGTTGGGCTTTTACCGAAGTGGAGGGAAGAGAAGTGCTCCGCGCCGGGTTCGAAGCCCACCACGCTCGCGTCGATCTGCACGTGCAGGTCTTCGCGCCGCTCGCCGCTGTCTCGGTCGTCTCGGAGTCTCCCCGGCAAGCCCCCGATCCTCTTCACCGCGACCGACTCGCAGAGTTGGCGATGCGGGTGAACCAGACTCTCACAGTGGGGAATTTCGAAATGGACTGGGAGGCCGGTCGGCTCATCTTCCGCATCACAAATCTCTTCTCCACCCCCCGGGGCGATGCCTCGATCATTCAGGGGCTCATCCACACGACGGTAGGGGAGATGGACCGCATCGCGCCGCTCGAGGCCATTCTCCTGCGGGCGGATGGCCCGGCTCTCGCCGGGCTGGATATCGCCGCTCTACTGGAGCGGGAGGACTTACTGCCCGAGATCCCGCCGGCACCCGCCACTGCTCCGTGATGGACGAGACCTATCCAATCGAAGAAGCCGTCTTCGTTCTCAAGCAGGGGAGAAAGCTGGGGCCATTCGACATTGAGACTCTCTTCGACGGACTCGAGGAAGGAGAGTTCACCTACGACGACATCTGTCTACGCGAGGGTGCCACAGAGTGCGAGCGACTAAAGGACATCCTCGACTGGGAGAGTGCGAGCCACGTCGATGGGGCACGCGTCAGACGCCAGGCGCGGCCGTTCATCAAAAGGGTCGCCGAAGAAGAGGAGGAGAGAGACGACGAGGAGGAGGAAGAGCCCTTCATTGATGGCGAACGGCTCCTCTATTCCGGCCATCCCTCGATCGCAAACAGCCCGCTCGCGCTATTCTTTGTCGTCGGTGGGATCACTGGTGGTATCTGGCTCTACGCTCTCGATCTGGTCTTTACGGCTGGCGGTTTCGGACTCGCCTTCCTCGGACTGGCCTACCTCAGTTTCATGCGCTTCACCCAGGACTATCGCATTACTCCGCGCCGTATTGAGGTGATCACGGGGTTCCTCGCCCGCAGCTCCAATGAAGTGCGAATCGAGGACATCCGCGCGATCAACGTCACCTGCCGGGGGCTCACCGGGATCATCGGCATCGGAACGGTCGATTTTTTCACCTCGGGCGACGCAGCCGAGGTCAGCTTCCGGCAGATCTGGGCCGCGACGAAGGTCAAGGCACTCGTCCGCCGTTTGCAGGACGTTCGCTAGGGCTGCGTTCAGGTCACGGGAGCCGAAACCGCCATGATGATGCGGACCGTGATCCAGAGGATAGGTCCCGCCATGAGCCCCGCGTAGACCCAGTTCACCACTTTCGCGAGATGCGAGCGCTGCATCTGCCGACGGTAGCGTTCCGAGATCCAAATGAAAGTGACGAGGATGGGAAGGAAGAGCGAGGTTGTCATCGCGCTGTAGGGAATAATGGGATTCCCCATGCCCGTGTAAAACAGGGTCACTCCGACGACCGCCCCGAGAAAAAGCAGCATCCAGCGGGCGCTTGTGCCCCGCACCTCCCAGACCTCATCGTTCTGATGAGAGGCGGCCCACCGGTGGATGCCGGCAATGATCAGAAATACAAAAAAGCCATAGATCAGGATCCACCCGCCGCGACCGAGCACACTCGAGGTCACCTGGGCGAGGGCGCCTTCCCAGCTGCGCTTCCCGAGCGAGGCCCAGCCATTTTCCTTCACATAGCGAACTGGTCCCGGACGCTCCTCTAGAGTAAGCATGGAGAGCTCTGCCTTGCCCGGGTATGCCTGCTGAAACCGCACCGCATCCTCGGGCGTGTCGAACCAGACGAAATACTTCTGATAGTTATGAAAAGGGTCACCGAAGGCCGCGTTGGCATAGCTGAGTCGCGGACCGGTCACGAGGAGGAAGGCCGCGATCATCATCGCGAATCCGACGAGTTGATTCGAGGGGCTCCAGAGGCCGTCACTACCCCGGTTTTTGCGGGAAGCGAATGCGATCCAGATAGAGCGCAGGATCGATACGATCACAAAGCCCGCCACGATGGGCCAGACGAGAGGCTTGGCGAGGTAACTCAGCCCGAGGAGCAAGCCGAAAACGCCGTATAGCCAGAGCAAATTCTGCCGGATGAGACTGAGGGCGCAAAGCCAGGTGAGGACGAGGAGTAAATAATAGAGTGCATCGGGGCTGAAATAGGCGGACCGCTCGAGGATAATGCCGAACCCTCCCATTAGCATAATCGCGGCTGCTCCGGAAAAGGAGAATGCCTTCGCCGCTGCGAGCCCGAAGAGGATGAGGAGGCTGCCGGAAAGGATGAGATTCATCCATTTGCCCCGCTCGAAAACGACATCGGGCTCATGAGACGAGGAGCCTCTCATGAGCCAGGGGAAGAGCGGATCGACAATCCCGTCGGTATATTGCGGGAAAGCCCTCGTAAAAGCGGAAGAGATCGAAGTCTCACCGGCATTGCGCCCGCTGCTGATCGAAGCGGACTGATAGACCGCGTCAATGAACCCCGCCTGCGGTTGCCCTGTCCTCACCGTATTTTTTTCGAGGATGAGAATCGCCCCGAGGTAGCTATAGGCCCAGGTGTAGAAGACCAGCACCGAGAGGAAGGCAAGCCAGAGCACAGGGGACTTGCGCGAAAACTCGAAGTGAAAATTCTGACGCTTCCTCATGATTGCTCTCGAAGCCGGTTCAGTCGCTCTTCAGACTCGGCAACGAAGGCCTCGGACTGCTTGAAACGGATCAGGTCAGCCACCTTTCGGGCCTCGCCGACAGAGGCAGGGATCACCTGCAGCTCGACCAGACCGACCTTGGAACCGGGAAAACTATCGAGCTTTTCCGGGGACCGGGTCTGGAAAATGAGGACGCGCGGCCGGAACCACCGCACCAGCAACTGCACCTGCTCGACCTCGGAGTAGAGAAACCGCACCGTCGTGCTCTCGTTCTTACGGAAGGCCCGGTCTTTCACTTTGAACTGCAACTCCACCGCGTCACGTCCACAGTAGAGTTTGCCCGCCACATGACCATGGCCGAGCGGATCAGTCGCGGGATTTTCAAAGGATACTGAGAGTTCGTCGTACACGGAGCCGCTTTTCCGGGGTTACTCAGTGGGAACGATGGGCGGGATTCACCGCCTCTGCAAGCGCCTTCGTCCAGGTCTCGACCTCGTCATAGTCGAGTGGCTCGCGAAGGGAAAAACCGGCAAAGAGCTCGTCTGCAGCACCGGCGATGAGACAACGCCACGCCCCATTCCCGTCAGCCACCTGCGTCGCCGTCGCCCCCTCCAGCCCGAGGAGGCGCGTAACCTTGTCCGCCACCGCAACCAGCAGCGCCGCCTCTAGTGCGCCCTCACCCGGCGACGCGGCAGACCGATACAGAAAAAGCCCGTCCCTGTCGCATACCCCCACTTCACGGGCGCCCAGTTCCCGCAGGGCGCACTCACCGTATTGGGTAATGCGTTCATGAAGAGCGCCCGAAGGTTGAAAAACAAAGGTAGAAATGACTGGAACAGGGTCGGGAAGAAAGTCCCCACTCGGATCATTTCCCTCATCGTCCCCGTCGGGAATGAGCGATTCCGATTCCCATTCAAAAATCGCCGGTAGCTGAAGTAACCTCTCCGGCTCCGGCTCCGGCTCGGGCTCCGGCTCCGGCTCTGGCTCTGGCTCCGGCTCTGGCTCTGGCTCTGGCTCTGGCTCCGGCTCCGGCTCTGGCTCTGGCTCTGGCTCCGGCTCCGGCTCCGGCTCTGGCTCCGGCTCCGGCTCCGGCTCTGGCTCTGGCTCTGGCTCTGGCTCTGATTGCACCTCTAGTCGTATCTCAATCACCGGATCAGAGAGCGCTTCCTCAATCGGGCAAACTTCAGAAAGAGGAGCTCTCATCAACTGGCTCTGGTCCACCTTGGCCCGCGCTTCAGCGAGTGCAATCAGAGCGCGATCCGCATCGCGCTCGGAGACAGATTGCAACCGCCATTCCGGCCCATTGAAATCGTCATCAAGAAAAAACGGAACTCTCTGAGTGATCGCCTCACGACCCGGCGGGTCTTCCACCACGAGATTCTCCACTGTCTCCATTCCAGGCGATTCGATGACGATGGGTGCCTCGATAACCGGCCCGGAGACAAGGGGCGGCGGGTATTCGTCGTAAACATCGACTGACGCATTCTCCGATGGATCATCCTCGTCCTCGAAGACCTCAAAAACAGATTCCTGATCGTCGAGTTCAAAGAGGGAGCCGCCCCGCTCAGCCTCCACTGAAACCTCCCCGGACGGGACCGGAAACTCCCACATCAAGGGCGGAGGCAGATCAATTCCAAGCGCTTCCTTGACCGGATCACGAATGATCGTTTCGAGCTGCGCGGTAAACACCGCCCTGCTTTCCTTAACGACCATCTCTATGGTCTGAGGAACCTCATCCGAAAGTGGGTGGTCCATCGACATCTCCGGGAAAGCCGATTCCGGCTTGGGCGCAGCCGATTCGGCCGTCAATCCAACCTCCGGAGCAGTCCTCTTTCCTACCTCGCCAGGGCGCGCTTTTTTCCGGGGCGTAGCGGATACGCGCCGTCGCGAGCCCTTTTTGGGAGGGGCGAAAGATCCGACCAGTTCCTCGAATTCCTCCTTATCAATCCACGAGTCTCGCATAATCGTCCTGATCCTGGATGGGGTTCTCTTCGTCTTCGTAGAGGCTGAGTCGCACTTCCAGTTCGGCCGCCAGCTGATCAAAAATCAGAGCGGAAGCCGAAGGTCGCTCCCGCATCATCGCGACCGGGACACCCATCCGACTCGCTTCACGAAAGTCCCGATGCACCGGCACGACCGTTTCCATGACGAGTTCAATTGGAAGAAGATCACGAAATTCCCGCTGATCAATCAAATTCGAAGGATCATCCGGATCCGTCATCGAAAGAACAAAGCCGGCGAGGCGCGGTCTCTCCTCCCCGGGGTTTGCCGAGCGGGCCGCCGCGACCATCCTCAGAATCTGTGGGAGACTGCGAAGGCAAAGCGGCCCGGGTTGCTCGGGAACGAGCAGCGAATCTACTACCCTTGAGATACCAGTCGAGACACTCGTGATGCCGGTGGGGGTATCGTAAATCACCAGATCGTAGTCGAGTTCCGAGAGCAACTCATCGAGAGCACGGATTTTTTCGAAGGGAGCAAAATGATCACCCTCAGCCGAGAGGAGGCAGTCCAACGAGGCGCGAGTGCCCCTCGTCAGCAGGGACAGGCCGGGAAGACGTGTCCGTATCAGGATCGCCTCAAGCCTCCCGGTATCAAGTGGCTCCAGACCGGTGAGAAAATCGTAATAACCGATAGCGTCCTTTGATTTTTCCGTAAGGGAAAAACCCACCCCCCCCTGCATGTCAGCATCCACGAGTAAAACCCGCCAACCGCGTTTCGCAAGTGAGTAACTCACATTGACCGCGATGGTAGTTTTCCCGACTCCACCTTTTTGACTGATCAAAGATAACGTTGCCACGATAGATTTGTTGAATGACCAAACATACCTCAATCTCAGGCGCTAACGACAAGAATTGTTCCATCCCGACCGCTTTTCGCCCCAAAAGCATTGTGCCCCGATGGCAGACCCTGTATGCTTCGGGTTCACCAAAATTGATTATTGCATGAACACGAGAAACCTCTCCTCGCTCCCACTCCTCGGACTTTCCCTCCTCCTCCCGCTCTCGCTTCTGCGGGCAGACGAAGTGAAACTGAAATCGGGCCAATCCATTACTGGGCGCATCACCTACGAAGCCGACGATATCATAAAGATCGAAGTCCCGGTCAGCGCATCGATCAAGGAAACCAAAGTGATCGGGCGGGCTGACATCGCCGAGATTCTCAAAGATGCCCCCGACGACGTCGAGTTCAATCGCATCCAGGGACTCGTCCCGACCGCTTCGCTCATGCCCGCAAGCGCTTATCGGCAAATCATTGAGACCGGGCCCGATTCCTTTCTCAAAGCATTTCCCCAAAGTGCCCATGTCCCCAAGGTGCAGGAGATCCGCAAGACCCTCGCCGAAGAACTGGACAAGGTCGAAAGAGGCTTCCTCAAGATCGAAGGCGAATGGCTCACCCCCCAGGACAAAATCGATTTCAAAGAGCTTATCGAATCCAGAATTCGCTTCCTCAGCATGTCGAATCTTGCCCAATCGGGAAATCTGAACGGGCTCATCGGCGCGATGCGCGAGTTCGAGAACATCGAGAAAAATTACTACGGCTCTCCCGCCTTCCCCAAAGCGGTCGATCTGGCCCGTCAGGTCATCCCCAACCTCGGACGCCTGCTGCAAACCATGCAACGCGATGTCGACTTCCGAAATGCGGAGTACGAGAAAGCTCTCGCCAACTCCAAACCTGAAGCCCGCGATCAGCTCACCAAGGTTCGCGCAAGAGAGGAAAAAGCCTATCAGGACAGCGTCGCAGCCGACAAAAAATCCGGTATAAAGTGGGTCCAGCTGAATCCGCGCGTCAAAGCATCGATCGAAGCCTATCTCAAACTGGCAAGCTCGGAACTCGCCCGGGTCAACGAATTCGACGTGGCCATCCTCACCCAACAGGCCGAAAAGCTTGTCGAAGCTGACAAGTTAATAGCCGAGGGCAACATCGAAGGGGCTCGCTCAAAAATCAGTGAAGCGGCAGCATTGACCGGTCAAAAGACCGCTACCGCCACGAAGAGCAAATCAGGCTCCAAGTCCAATACGAAAGGTGCAGCCAAGGGAGGCTCATATCTGGCTACCCTTAGTGCCAAAGTGGCCGAGCGGACAGCCGATGAAAAGGCTAAGGCCGAGGCGCGCAAAGCAGCCGCCGAATCCGAGGCTCTCACCGCCAACCTGAATAAAACCGCCGGAGCCACCGCCGAAGGTACTCCTGCCGGGACGACAGCCGAGGGGGAACCCCCGACTGCGGCGGACGGCACCGCCGCCGAAACCGAGGCCGCCGCCCCCGCGGTCGATGATTTTGCCGCCCTCGCCAGCTCGAAAAAGGGAGTATCCAAAGAAGCCGAGCAGAAGAAACCTGCCGCCAAGAAGAGCAAATCCAAGAACGAGGATGAATCCGACGAGGAGGAGGGAGAGGATGAGCCGAAATCGAGGCCTGCCGTCGTTGAGGAAGAGGGAGGATTCCCTTTCGGACTTATCGTCCCCATCATCACAGTCCTCCTTATCGTGACCGTAGTCCTTCTCAAAGTCTTCGGAATCGGCGGTAAGAAAACGGAAGAGTGAACACCAAGGCGACACGCTGCACCCGGAAACGAATGCGGCAGATCTTTCCGAACCGGGATTCGCCCCCGGTTCGGAGGAGGGGCCCTCAGGAAAGTCCGAAAGCCTCATCCATAGCTTGGGAGACCCCCTGCAGATGGGCCAGGTCACCGCTCTCGACCTCGGCAGCACACCAGCCGTGATAATTAATTTCGAGCAGCGCCTTTCTCACGTCGGCATAATCGATATCTCCGGCGTCGATGGGAGTAAATTTGTTCTCTTCTCGCGAGAACCCTTTCACATCGAGTTTGATAATGCGCCGCCCCAGCTGCCTGATCCAGTCACCCGTCGCGCCAAATTTCCAGTGATTCCCGATATCAAATTGCATTCCCACCCAGGGTGAATTGAAGGCATCGATGTAGCGGGCATAGGCCTCGGCAGTCTGCTCGCTCCCCGCGTCAGGATCGTAACCGAATTCGTTCCAGACATTTTCCACAGCGATGGCGACGCCAAGACGTGAGGCCAGAGGGATTGCCTTCGAAATATTCTCCACAGTCCGCCCCCAGACATCTGATTCACTCCCGTCCTTTCCGTGACCGACAACGAGGAGAACAGTGTGAGCCCCAACCGCGTGAGTGTCCTCGAGCGCTCTCAAGAGAGTGTCGAGCGCCGTCTTTCTCACTGCCGCATCCGGATCCGAATGCCGGACAGACCAATGATCCGCGCAAACGGTGCCATCGATCGGAATCCCGGCATCTTTTGCCGCCTTGCGGGCCTCTTCGATATCATAGCCGGGCGCGTTCAGCTCAATTCCATCAAATCCGGCATCGCGAACAATCGCAAACTTTTCAGACAGATTGACGCCCTCTTTCACCATTCCTATCTTCAGCGTCTTGTAAAAACGACCGGCGAGAGTGCCGCCCACGGTCGCTTCCGCTGCCCGCGCGCGAAGAGATGAGACGGGAAAGGTGAGTGCAGCTGGGAGAATCGCACCTGTACTGAGAAAATGTCGACGAGAAGTTTTTGTCATACCGCAATCTGAAGCGGATGCCCTCCGCAAGTCAAGTCCGACGCCATACGCGATAAGTCCAGAGCGCAGAAAACTACGAGCGTGAAAACCCAGAGCCCGACAACCGAACAGAACACTCCCTGAGCGTCGGACACGGATCCGGCAACTCGGAGGCACACTATCCTGGATACAGCGTATTTCCCCACCGCTTCCATTTTCCCTCAAGTGAACCCCTACCATGGGCGGGCGGGACGATTTCACAGCCCTCCAAGCCGGCACCCCCGTCAAAATCGTCCGAAAACTCGAATTACCCGAACCATCCGGGCACAAAAAAACCGCCCTGCGAACAGGGCGGTTAATTTATAACCTGGCAGCGACCTACTCTCACATGGCCTTTCGCCACACTACCATCGGCGCTACAGCGTTTCACTTCCGGGTTCGGAATGGAGCCGGGTGGTTCCGCTATGCTATGACCACCAGAATCTTAAACTCGGCCGGAGCCGAGCCCAAACTTCTGAGGGCGTCAATGCCTATTCGATGAAGAACAGATCTCTGACAACTGTATAAAAGGAAAATGATTACTACATGCTCTAAAGAAAGAAGCTGGAACAAGCCAAACGGATGATTAGTACTGCTCGGCTAAATCTATTACTACACTTATACCTACAGCCTATCGACGTGGTAGTCTTCCACGATCCTTCAGGGAGAATTAATCTTGGGAATAGCTTGACGCTTAGATGCTTTCAGCGCTTATCTAGTCCGCACTTAGCTACCCAGCCGTGCCCTTGACAGAACAACTGGTACACCAGAGGTGCGTCAAACCCGGTCCTCTCGTACTAGGGTTTGAACCCCTCAATTCTCCTACGCCCACAGAGGATAGAGGACCGAACTGTCTCGCGACGTTCTGAACCCAGCTCGCGTACCGCTTTAATTGGCGAACAGCCAAACCCTTGGGACCTTCTCCAGCCCCAGGATGCGATGAGCCGACATCGAGGTGCCAAACCGCGCCGTCGATATGAACTCTTGGGCGCGATCAGCCTGTTATCCCTAGAGTACCTTTTATCCGTTGAGCGATAGCAATTCCACATTCAACTACCGGATCACTTAGGCCTACTTTCGTATCTGCTCGACATGTCCGTCTCACAGTTAGTCTGGCTTATGCCTATACACTCGAAACGTGATTACCAACCACGCTGAGCCAAACTTCGCGCTCCTCCGTTACACTTTGGGAGGATACCGCCCCAGTAAAACTGACCGGCTGCCATTGTCCTTCCGCCCGATTCAGGGCAGGATGTTAGATTCTCCAAATTCAAAGGGTGGTGTCTCATTGATGACTCTGCAGCCCCCTGAAAGGCCGCTTCAAAGTCTCCCACTTACTCTGAGCATTGAAACCGAAAAACCAGTGACAGCTTACAGTTAAGGTTCATAGGGTCTTTCCGTCCTTCTGCGGGTAGCCGGCATCTTCACCGGCACTACAACTTCACTGAGCTCCTGGTTGAGACAGCGATCAACTCGTTGCACGATTCGTGCAGGTCGGAACTTACCCGACAAGGAATTTCGCTACCTTAGGACCGTTATAGTTACGGCCGACATTCACCGGGACTTGAGTTCAGAGCTTCGCTTGCGCTAACCCCTTGCCTTAATCTTTCGGCATTGGTCACGTGTCACATCCTATACTTCGACTTACGTCTTGGCAGAATGCTGTGTTTTTGCTAAACAGTCGGTTGATCCATTTCACTGCGGCCTGCCGAAGCAGGCACCCCTTATTCCGAAGTTACGGGGCTATTTTGCCGAGTTCCTTAACCAGGTTTCACTCTTACGCCTTGGTATATTCTACCCACCCACCTGTGTTGGTTTGCGGTACGGGCTCCTTTAGCACGACACATCAGCTTTTCTTGACAGTCCTTCAAACAATACGGATTGGCCGTAGCCGCACCTCGGAATTCAATTACCTAGTTGTCATTCAGCCTGTGTCCCTGATGCTTTGGGTTCAGGAGGTGCAGGAATATTAACCTGCTATCCATCGCCTACGCCTATCGGCCTCGGCTTAGGTCCCGACTAACCCTGGGATGATGAACATTGCCCAGGAAACCTCGGGTTTACGGCGGAGAGGAATTTCACCTCTCTTATCGTTACTCATGTCTGCATTCTCTCTTCTCAGAACTCCACCTTCAGTCGCCATCCGGCTTCGACGCTCTGAGAATGCTCCTCTACCACACACAGTAAACTGTGTATCCAGAGCTTCGGTATACCGCTTATCGCCAATCATTTTAGGCGCAGGATCACTCGATGAGTAAGCTATTACGCACTTTTTAAATGGTGGCTGCTTCTAAGCCAACATCCTCACTGTCTAAGTAATCCCACCTCCTTTCCACTTAGCGGTATTTTGGCACCTTAGCTGCTGATCTGGGCTGTTTCCCTTTTGAGTATGAAGCTTATCCCCCATAATCTCACTGCCGTACTACACCTGTTGGTATTCGGAGTTTGGTTGAAGTCGGTACCCGGGTATGGGCCCTAGTTCATTCAGTGCTCTACCCCCAACAGTCAGCATACGACGCTGTACCTAAATACATTTCGAGGAGAACCAGCTATCACGGGGTTTGATTAGCCTTTCACTCCTACCAACAGCTCATCCGAGAACTTTTCAACGTTCACCGGTTCGGTCCTCCACGAGATATTACTCACGCTTCAACCTGGCCATAGGTAGGTCACCTCCGCTTCGGGTCTAGCACCTGCAACTAAATCGCCCTATTCGGACTCGCTTTCGCTACGCCTGCGTCCCAGAAGGACTTAAGCTTGCTACAAACACTAACTCGCAGACTCATTAAGCAAAAGGCACGCCATCACCCCAGAAGGGCTTTGACACCTTGTAAGCATATGGTTTCAGGTTCTATTTCACTCCGCTCACAGCGGTACTTTTCACCTTTCCCTCGCGGTACTGGTTCACTATCGGTCGCTAACTAGTATTTAGCCTTATGCGGTGGTCCGCACAGCTTCATGCAACGTTTCACGTGTGCCGCACTACTCAGGGACATCCTAAGGCTGACTCAGCTTTCGATCACAGGCCTTTCACCTTCTCTGGAGTGCTTTTCCACACACTTAATCTAGCGTCGTCAGTCCCATATTGGAGCCCTACAACCCCGGAACCAATGGCTCCGGTTTGGGCTCTTCCGCTTTCGCTCGCCACTACTTACGGAATCGATTCTCTTTCTTTTCCTCCGGTTACTGAGATGTTTCACTTCACCGGGTATCGCGAACTCACTCCTATGTATTCAGAGTGAGACGACTGAGTATTACCCCAGCCAGGTTACCCCATTCGGAAATCTCCGGGTCAAAGCGTATTTGCCGCTATCCGAAGCTTATCGCAGCTTATCACGTCCTTCATCGCCTGTTAGCACCAAGGCATCCACCATATGCTCTTAACAGCTTGTTCCAGACTTTCATTAAATCGAAAGTTATCGGAAGGGTTTTGCTTAGTTCCCTCCACTGTTAGATTCTTTTCTTACTAAAACTGAACAAAGTTCAGTAAAATTGTAGTAATACATTTTCCTATATACAGTTGTCAAAGATCTGATCGGGCAAAAAGGGGGAGACTCAGAGGTAGTGGGTCTGACTGGATTCGAACCAGTGACCCCACGCTTATCAAGCGTGTGCTCTAACCAACTGAGCTACAGACCCATAATTGCCCGTAACGCGTTCCTGCCCACACATTCGTGAGAAGTGGAGGCAAGGAGATTCGAACTCCTGACATCCTGCTTGCAAAGCAGGCGCTCTACCAACTGAGCTATGCCCCCTAAAATTCAAAACCCGCGTGTTCTTTCAATCATCGAAAAAGGCTAAGGCTAAATTGTGCACTGCACATAAAACGTAACGTACCCTAATAACATTTGAGTGATGCGCGTTTCCGCAACACCTGTCTTTCGGTCAGTTAATCCAACCGGTAAGACATCGACCTATTCACCTTAAATTGAGCACATGTGAGATGATACTCCGGTGAAATTACTCCATAGAAAGGAGGTGATCCAGCCGCAGGTTCCCCTACGGCTACCTTGTTACGACTTCATCCCAGTTACCACCTACACCTTAGGACCTCCTTGGTGGAGATACTTCGGGTGCGAGCGGCTTCCATGATGTGACGGGCGGTGTGTACAAGACCCGGGAACGTATTCACGGTACCGTAGCTGATGTACCATTACTAGCGATTCCAACTTCATGCAGGCGAGTTGCAGCCTGCAATCCGAACTGAGCCCAGTTTTATAGATTTCCTCCACCTCGCGGTCTCGGTTCACATTGTACTGGACATTGTAGCACGTGTGCAGCCCTGGGCGTAAGGGCCATACTGACTTGACGTCATCCCCTCCTTCCTCCCAGTTAATCTGGGCAGTCTGAACAGAGTCCCCGGCATTACCCGCTGGCAACAGTTCATAGGGGTTGCGCTCGTTACGGGACTTAACCCAACATCTCACGACACGAGCTGACGACAGCCATGCAGCACCTGTGATAGTCCACCCGAAGTGACGACAAGCTTTCACAAGTCTACGACTAACATGTCAAGCCCAGGTAAGGTTCTTCGCGTTGCATCGAATTAAGCCACATGCTCCACCGCTTGTGCGGGTCCCCGTCAATTTCTTTGAGTTTTAATCTTGCGACCGTACTCCCCAGGCGGCACGCTTAACGCGTTAGCTCCGGCACGGAAGGGGTCGAACCCTCCCACACCAAGCGTGCACCGTTTACTGCCAGGACTACAAGGGTATCTAATCCTTTTCGCTCCCCTGGCCTTCGTCTCTCAGCGTCAGGTGTTGTCCAGAGTCTCGCCTTCGCCACTAGTGTTCCTCTCGATATCTACGCATTTCACTGCTACACCGAGAATTCCAGACTCCCCTCCAACCCTCAAGTAAGGCAGTATCGGATGCAGTTCCGGGGTTGAGCCCCGGGATTTCACATCTGACTTACCCCACCGCCTACAGACTCTTTACGCCCAGTAAATCCGAACAACGCTTGGGACCTTCGTATTACCGCGGCTGCTGGCACGAAGTTTGCCGTCCCTTCCTCTTCAGGTACTATCAAAACCCATATCAGTTACTATATGAGCCATTACTCCCTGATGACAGGAGTTTACGACCCTAGGGCCTTCATCCTCCACGCGGCGTCGCACCGTCAGGCTTTCGCCCATTGCGAATGATTCTCGACTGCTGCCACCCGTAGGTGTCTGGACCGTGTCTCAGTTCCAGTGTGACTGATCATCCTCTCAGATCAGCTACCCGTCATCGCCTTGGTGAGCCATTACCTCACCAACAAGCTGATAGGCCGCGAGCCCATCCCGAAGCGACAGCTTGCGCCGCCTTTAATCTTTCGATCACATGGGGTATTAATCCGAATTTCTTCGGGCTATCCCCCGCTTCGGGGCAGGTAACTCACGTGTTACTCACCCGTTCGCCACTAAGCATCTTCAAAGCAAGCTTCAAAAATACTCCGTTCGACTTGCATGTCTTATCCACGCCGCCAGCGTTCGTTCTGAGCCAGAATCAAACTCTCCGAATAGAAAATTGATCCCGCTTTCGAAACGCTTGGCTGCTCCTTGCGGAGCTGCAATTGTTCTTCAACGGAAAATTGACAAGAACAAAGCCTTCCTAAAAAGACTTCATTCGGCACGTTACTAATTTTAACGCGCAGCACACAATTTAGCCTTTTCCTTTTTCACCAAAATCCGCTGCTTGAGCTGCACTTGGGTTGTAACCCTGGCAAGCTTTCTGCTTTGCTTTTCTTGGCCTGATTTTTTTAAAGATCTAGTTCACCTCGAACCGTTGCCGGTTTGTTGGAGCCACCCTCTTTTGGGCGGGCGGTGAATATAACCGGCCTTTTTCGAAGGTCAAACGCTTTTGCTAAAGTTTTTTCAAAAAGGATTCAAAAGCCTCTAGCGTGAGCGCCAGGGGGGGTATGGTCGCTCTGGTTTTCTATGGAAAATTGGCTTTTATGGGGGAAATCGTCGCGTGAGGCGCTTGTCGATTATTTTGGGCCGGGCCTTTCATGGCCCCCAGCCCCGTTCTATAGCGGGCTACCGTTCGGATTGTCAGCCCCATTCAACTCTGTTACACTACCGCCCTCCTATGAAAGCCACCAATCCCCTGTGCCGACCGGGCCTTTTCACTCTGCTGGTTCTTTCGTCGCTCTCGACGATCTCGCGAGCCCAGCTCGACGAGCCGGGCCGCAGCGCCGCCGATGCCGGGGGCGGGGGCGGGAGTAGCTCACCCGGAGTCTCCGAAACTGCCACGCCTACAACAAGGGCGACACCGGTGAGTGTGGGAGCTCTCGCGTTGCAGGCGGAAGTGAGGCGCCTCATCCCGTCCGAGCGTCACTACGCGCCCTTCGTGGCGGCGTTGATCGGGGCGGCTTACGAGCAGCGCGGCTTTCGCCCCTTGTGGAACGCTGCGGAGCTTCAGGCCGGGTTTCACCGCTCACTCGCCGGGGAGCTCAAAGTCCATGCTTTCCCCGAGCTGATGGCTCTCGACCCGGAGTCGCTCGTAAGCCAGATCACCGACACCACGGTGGACAAGCGGGATCTCGCGCACACGATCGCTTTCTGTGATGCGGCCCTTCTCATTCGCTTCGGGGCGGTGCCCACCGCAGAGATCTGGCCGGACTGGGATCACGGCGACACCCCGGGCTCCGAAGACCGGTCGCTCGCGTCTGTTCTCGGTGATCTCGTCGTTGCCACGTCCCTGCAGCCCTTCGAGATGCACGCGGCGATGAACTCCCTCGCTCCGAAGAACTGGATTTACCGCGAGTTGCTGAAGGCGTATCCGGAGGCTCGTGAGGCGGTCCTGAAGTATTCAGGGCTCCCGCCCATTCCCGGTCCGGAACAGGTGGGCCCCGGGAAACCCGGTGAATTTTACCCCGGAGCCCCGGCCATCGCCGCGCACCTGATCGACCGCGGGTATCTCAACATGAGCGCCGATCAGGCCTCTCTCGTCAATTCGATGACCCCGGAGCTGACCGGCGCCCTCATCGCTTTTCAGACTGACTACGGCCTCGACCCCGACGGGATCTTCGGGCAGGGCTCGTGGCGCTTTCTCAATACCAACGCGGCGGATCGCTTTCGGTCGATCACGATCAATCTGCACCGTGCCAGGCTGATGCCGGCAAAAATGGGAGACCGCTATCTGATTGCGAATCTTCCCTGTGCCGAGCTCTACCTCTTCGATGCGAATGACTTTCACGTGAAGACGATGCGCATCGTCCACGGGCGGGCGGACAAGGACACCCATCGCACGAAGATCTTCCGTGACCGGATGCAGGAGGTCGTCTTCGGCCCCTACTGGAATGTCCCGCCGAGTATCGCGGTGAAGGAGCTGCTCCCGAAGATGCAGGAGGACTGGGGTTACCTCAGCCGCAACAACTACGAGATCGTGACCTCCTTCGGCGGAGCCACCGGCAACCGTCTCTCTCCCGACACCCTCTCCGCCGTGGCTCAGGGAAAGCTGCTCCTCCGCCAGAAGCCCGGGAGTAGCAATGCTCTGGGTTACGTAAAGTTCCTCTTCCCGAACACCTTTAACATCTACATGCACGACACCCCGTCGAAGGAGTTCTTTGCCCGCTCGAACCGCGACCACAGCCATGGCTGCATCCGCGTCTCGAATCCCGACGAACTCGCCGAGTGGGTCTTTGCGCCGGACGGCTGGACGCTGGAGCAGGTGCGCGCGAAGATGAATACCGACCTCAACAAAGGCGTCGCAGTGAAGGGCGGGATCAACGTTTACATCACTTACTTCACCACTTTCCCGAGGCCCGCCGCAGGAGGACGAATCCTCATGGCCCCCGGACGCGACGTCTACGGGCTCGATGAGGTCAATGCCCGCAGCCTCGCCGCCGTCGTTCCCTGGCAGGAAGCCCCCGCTGCTCCGGTCACAGCCCCGTCGGGTGGTCAATAAAGCTGACCTCGAGACCCGGCCACTCCGCCGCCCATCGTTTTGCGAGCGCCTTCACCCCGAAGGTCTCGGTCGCGTAGTGGCCCGCGTAGATGAGATTGATCCCCAGTTCCTCGGCCGCCGTGTAGCTCCAATGCGGGCCTTCGCCGGTGAGAAAGGTGTCGATCCCGGTGGCGGCGAGATCGTGGATCTGTGAGCCGGCCCCGCCGGTGATGATTCCGATCTCTCTCACGAGCGCCGGTCCGCCCGGGCAGAGGTGCGGTGTGGTCCCGGTCGCGGCTGCCACTTTCGCGAGGAGTTCCTCGCGCGGGATCTCGACGGTGGCGCGGACTCCCAGATCCATTCCTTTCCACGGGAAGAAAGGACGGGCGGCGGGTTCCAGTTCGAGGGCCGCGTAGAGGAGGGCGTTGTTTCCCAACTCAGGATGGACGTCGAGCGGGAGATGGGCCGAGTAAATCGCAAGATCATGGTCCATCGCGAGCTTCAGCTTGCGATAAAGGGCGCCCTCGATGCGCTGGGCCCCCTGCCAGAAAAGACCGTGGTGGACGACGAGGAGATTCGCGCCGGCGGCACAGGCCTGCTCGATCACCGGGAGACAGGCATCGACGGCGGCGGCGATCTTTGTGACCTGGCCCGAGTTCTCGAGCTGGAGTCCGTTGATGGCGCCGGGGTAGTCGGGGATGGCGTCGAGAGAGAGCCAGTCGTTGGCGGCGCGGGTCAGGTCGGTGAGTTCGGGCATGGCGAGAGCGTAGCGCGGAGCGAAAGGAATTTCCACCGGGTCGTTACTGCGTTGACTCACCATCGAAAGAGCGACAAATTTTTTCTCATGCAAAAGCAACATGGCACCCGTCGTGCCCTCACGTTCATTCTGCTCCTCGGCTTTGCCTTCAGCCTTCCCGGCCCCCTGAGTTTCTCCCCGGCCCTGGAAGCCGCTTCCGCGAGCGCGACGAAACGGATCATCAAAAAGCTGAAGAAGCAGGTCAAGACCCTGAAGAGACAGCTCGCGGCGGCAAGGGCGCTGCCGCCGACACCCGCGCCCTTCGTCGAAATGGTGACGGTGCGCAATGTGGGGAACGGGCCCGATGCGGGAAACGCGGACCAAGTCAGCGTCTACGGCGCAGTGCCCTACGAATACCAGATCGGCAAGTATGAGGTGACCCTGGCGCAATACGCGGCCTTTCTGAACGCGGTGGCGGCGACGGACGCGTTTGGTCTCTACAACGCAAGCATGGCGACCGACCTGAACATCGCGGGCATCACCCAAAGCGGGAGCGCGCCGAATTTCACCTACACGGTAATCGGGAGCGGGAATCGACCAGTGACCTACGTGAGTTGGTTCGACGCGGCGCGGTTCTGCAACTGGCTGCACAACGGTCGGCCGACGGGATTGCAAACGGCGGCAACGACGGAGAACGGAGCCTATCCCCTCGCCGGATTGACCAGCGACGGCCTGACGATCAGCCGAAACCTCGGGGCGAATTACTGGATTCCGAGCCAGGACGAGTGGTATAAAGCGGCGTATCACCAGCCATCGGGCGAGAGTGGCGACTCGGATAATTACTGGCTCTACCCGACGAAAAGCAACGCGGTGCCCGGAAACACGATCGGCGTGGCCCCGCCCTCCAACCACGCGAATTTCTTCACCACGGTCTACTCGGTGACGCAGAGTGGGAGTTACAGTGATTTACAAAACTATTTGACGGCGGCGGGATCCTATCCTGGCAGCGCGGGTTTTTACGGGACCTTCGACCAGGGAGGGAACGTGTGGGAATGGAACGACGCCGTAATCAACGGTTTTGCTCGGGGGCTGCGGGGCGGTTCGTTTTTTGACGAAGAGTTATCCCTGCGTTCCTCCTTCAGTGTCGTCATCCCTCCCGCCTTCGAGAACCACATCATCGGCTTCCGCGTAGCAAGTCCCTGAACCCTCTATCCTCTTACTCTCTAACCCTTTATGCCCCCGCCGGAGGCGGGGGAAATTTTTTGGATTTTCACCCTCAATTTCTCGTGCAATTCGATGTCTGAACCACCCGTGTTGCTCTCGAAGTGGTATGAATACACGAAATGGGTAATCTCCCAGGTGGACCAGTTCCCGAAGAATCAGCGATTCATCCTCGGGCAGCGGCTGGTCGACACGAGCCTCGACATCCAGGAATGCCTCATCGAGGGGGCCTACTCGCGCGGGGTGACGAAACGGGACCAGCTCTCCACCGCCAACCGGAAGATCGAGGTGTTGCGCTGGCTCGTCCGCCTCGCCCACGAGCGGCGTCTCCGGGGACAGGCTAATAGTAACGCCAGCGACTCCCTTGCCGGAGCATGAGATTCCGTCGACCCTTTGCCCTCGCCGGAGCGCGACGATCCCTCGTCGCCGGTGGGACCATCCCCTTCTCTCGCCCGGCTCCCTCAGCTTCAGATTCCCCGCGTCGGCGCTGGTGAACTCGAGTTCCCTGACGTTTGCGGGAACGAGATCAAGCGATCTCGTGATGGCTGCGCAGATAGCAGTGATAAAAGCACAAGCTGTGGCTTATGATTCAAGCGTGCCTCATGATGGAGTAATCTAACGGAAATTGGGAAAGTGGGTGCTTTTTGATTATTTGCCTGGTCCCTGTGAATTTGCGGCAATTCCGCTTCAGGCCCGATGAAGAGGAGTCGAAGCTGGAACGGAAGTGGGGGGGGGAAGAAGTGGTGGAAATTCTAAATTCTAGAACCCCTCGTCCGTGGCACAAGGAGGGCAACACGGGTCCCCGGCTTCCCCGGAACTGGAGGGATGAACAAGTCGTGCCATCTTGCGGCCAGCCAAGATAGGCGTAGAGTTAGCGCATGAGTGTACTGACCGAGCGCATTTTCCGAGAGATCGAATCCGTGCCGGAGCCCGTCCAGGCCGAAGTGCTCGACTTTGTGCTCTTTGTGAAGGCACGCAACGGCAGCGCCGAGGCAGCGCCCGCGATCCGTCGGACGCCTGGCGTTTGCGGTGGCGCGGCCTGCATCCGCATGACCCGCATCGCCGTCTGGATGCTGGAGGAGTCGAGGCGGGCGGGCGTGAGCGAAACCGAACTCCTCTCCGATTATCCTGATCTCGATGAGGAAGACCTGGCGGCTGCTTGGCGATACGTCTGCGAACACCGGGAGGAGATCGAAACCGCCATCGCCGCCAACCGCGCTTCGTGATGGCCGCTGTCTACGCGAACGAGAACTTTCCACGGCGGGTCGTCGAGGCATTGCGGGCCCTCGGTCACGATGTCGTGACCTCGCAGGAGGCCGGTCGCGCCAATCAGATGGTGCCCGACGAGGAGGTGCTGCGCTTTGCGGTCGAGCAGGGCCGGGCCGTCCTGACGCTGAACCGGCTCGATTTCTTCCGCCTGCATCGTGATACCGGTGGACAACACATGGGCATCATCGCCTGCACCCGCGACGATGCGGACCCTGCTCGATTTTCTGATCGGATCGATGCCGTGATCGGATCGGTTGAGTCGCTTGAGGGACAATTGTTGCGAGTGGTGCGTCCTTCTACGTAACTGAGTTGGCAGTTACGTAGGGCAACTGATGCGCCTGCACTATGCGCCCATTGTAGCGGGACCAGCTCTCAGCCGCCAACCGCAAAATCGAAGTGCTGCGCTGGCTCGTCCGCATGGCGCTCGAGCGTGACCTTCTGACCCATCGTCACAACTTAAAGAACACCACCGCATAAGCCGTCGCCTCCATCTCCTCGACGCGCATCCTCCTATCCCGCGTGTCCTCGCCCCAGGGTTCGGCGTAGATGACACTGTTGCTTCCGGGACTGTACCCTGTCACGACCGAGGCATGAGAGGGTAGGCCGCGCTCCCCTTTGTCGGGCAGGTTTGCCAGCTCTTCGGTCGTCAGGGCCGGAGGTGCGAGCGTCGCGTCCCCCTGCCGTGCCGTCGCGAGCCGCCGGTGCGCTTTTTCCCGCTCGCTCGCGACGCGTCGCCACACGATCACCGGCAGGCCCGCCTCGAGGGAGCGGATCACTTTCCCGCAGTCGAACGAGGGAACGAAGCTCGTCCTCATGCCGAGTTCCTCGCCCACGGCGCGGTAGAGACCGACGAGATCGCTTCCGCCCGCGCTGCCGGTGTTTTCAAAGCCGGCACTGCCCGCGAGATCGACCGGCGAGGCGCGCAGGCCGAGGTAGCGCGAGGCCATCGCGAGGGAATGGATCGCACAAAACGGGGTCTCACCCTGGACAAAGAGGGGGATGCCCTGCACGGAGATTTCGCCCGTGTCATCGCGCGCGACCGCCCCGGCAAATTTCGCGGCCCGCTCGCGCCGGTCCAAAGCCGCGAACCCGGGCGCGACGAGGCCCGTCGGGGCTTCCCCGCGTTTGAAAAGATGCAGCGAGACGGAGTGCCCGGGCCGGGCGATGAGGCGCAGCACAAAATCTTCCCAGACGTAGTCGATAAATTCGGTCCTGAGCACGGGCGTCGCCCCCATCACGCCCGGCGTGCCGCGACCGCAGCCTTCCTCGAGGCGCTCGCCGAGCCGCTCCATCAAATCCTCGAAATGCCGCTCGAACTCCTGCCTTTTCTCCCGCCCCGCCTCGCGCGCCTCGCGGGTCTGCTCGCCGCCGAAGTGATAGCCGAAATACAAACCCGCGTCGAGGAACCCGAGGGTGATCTCTGAGACGCCGCTCTCGTCGCCCGAGGTCGTCACCGACATCGGCACTTCGCCAAAAACGAGCGGCAGGGCCTCCATGCGCCGGACCTTCTCGTTTTCAAAGGCGGTCTCGTCGCGCCAGGGCCCGGGGAAGTCCTGCGACTTCCAGTTTTCTTCCTTCAAAAAAGCCTCGGTGAGGTCCGCATTGAAGCGCGGAAAAGCCGGGATGATGGGGATAGTGTTGCCGTTCCCGAAGAAGCTGTTCGGGATGGCCTCAAGTCTCGCAAGAGAGAGGAGCAGGAGGATCGCGGCGGCAAAAACCTTTTTCATTCCCAGCGAAGCTTACGACTTCAAACCGGATTTGACGATCCTGAAAACCAACCATTTTTCCTCGACCCGATCCCCTCGTAGATCTCGCCCGGGGTGAGGGAGACGCCGAGTGAGGGGAAGTCGATGCGGTCTTCGGGAGCGCTGAGAATCAAGCGCTCCCAGCCCTCGGCCGAGCGGCGGAACCACTCGAGCGCCGGCCTTTCCTGCGAAACGATCACGTAATGTTCGAGCGAGGGCAGACTCTGGTAGGCGAGCAACTTCTCCCGTCGGTCGGTCGCTTCGGTCGATCGACTCGTCACTTCGAAGAGGACGGAAGGCCGCTCGAGATAATAATCGTGTTTGTCCGTCGCATCACAGCCGACCATGACGTCGGGATAGTAGAAAAAGTCACCGGCCATCGTGCGAACGCGGACTTTGACGTCGGCCATGTAGATACGGCAGGAGCCGGGAGCAATCTGCCGATCCAGTTCCCTCGCGATCCGGAAGGATATCGTATTATGCCGCCGCGAAGCCCCGCTCATCGCGTGGATCGTGCCGTTGAGATATTCGTGACGTATCTCCGCCCCATCTTCCGACTCGAGGTAATCCTCGACGGTTTGCAGATGAAGTTTTTCCGCTTCCATGAGCACGAAATATATCACGGTGGCGGAGTCGTGTGAAGGGAATTTCGGGGCGGGATGCGGCTCTTTTCCCGGGCGACGAGGGATCGTCGCGCTCCATTGCCCTCGCAATCATCGCGGATCTTTTCCGTAAACACCCGCATCCTCCGCTGTCGGCAGGCTGGGTTTCGAAGCGTCGGGTCTGTCCTCGGCGAACCATCGGTTGCCTTCGAAGCGGAACGTCTCCGGCGCGGTGCCGCTCCCGACGTTGACCTCGATCCGGACCTGTTCCCGACGGAAGACAATGTCATTGCGCTTTACCAGCACATTCCGACACGGCACGAATCCGGGTTCGTTCGTTTCCTGAAGGAGGCGGAAGACCCACTTCTCGGGAAAAAGGATCGTGTTATTGGTGAATTCAGCCCCATCGACCCCGACGAAGGCCGCCGCGGAGAGACCGCCTTCGATGACGTTTTCCCGCACGATGATACGGGCCGCCTCAAAAGTAGCCCCGAGCGGGCGGAAATATTCGAGCCCGGTCGAGCCGCCTATATTGAGGGGACGTTCCCCCGCATTCACAAAATGGCACTTTTCGACCGTCACATCCGAGGTGCCGCCTTTGAGCTGGATGCCGGCACTTGCCGAAAAGCCCTCTTTTCCCTCGAAGCGGCAGGCGGTGATGAGCGAGCGATGGCATCCGACGAAGTCTATGCCCTGCCCGCCCCAGCCGGTGATGGCGCAGTCCCGGATCGTGATATTCTCGAGCCCCGAGCATTTGATGCCGTCGTGATTCCCCTGAGGGCCGATCTCGCTGATCTCGATGTTTTCCAGGGTGATGCCGCCGACAAGGCGATCCTGCGCCCCGCCGTCGTCGAGATTGAGCCCGTTCCCACTCTGCCCGCTGATGCGCAGGTGACTGAGCGTCAGTCCCTCGCATCGGGAAAAGTGCCAGCCGTTGGCTCCGCCTTTAAAATGCGGCGGACTTTCCGGATCGAGGGCGGTGATCGTCAGGTTCGCGATTCCACTGACATGGTGCCCGCCCGGATAGTCGCCCGGACCGATAAGAACCCTGTCACCCCCGGCCAAGCGGGAGAGAACAGCGCGCAATTCATCGGGGGAGCGGACGGTGTGGTCGGAGGCGGAGAGGGCCGTGGCGAAAAGGAAGAAGAGAGCAACGAGAGGTCTCATGGCACGATCATGGAGGACTGGCGGGATTTCCGCAAGATGGCTTTCGGGCGGAGAATCAGAGGCAGGGTTCCTCGTTTGATTCAACGGCTTGTGGCGCGGAAACGATCTTGCGGTATGCTCAAGGATGCGTGATCCGGTAGGCGGGGAGAAGGTCTTGCAACTGTTGGAGGAACTCGGCTGCCAATGCCGGGGTCCGGGGACCGTCTACATCACCGGTGGCAGTTCCGCAGTAGTGATGGGATGGCGGACGACGACGATCGACGTGGACTTGAAGTTCCTTCCCGAACCCGAGGGGGTTTTCGAAGTCCTCCCCCGCCTGAAAAACACACGAAACGTCAACATTAAGCTGGCCGCACCGGACGATTTTGTTCCGGCGCTCCCGGGGTGGCAGGAGCGCTCCCGATGGATTGCCACTTTCAACCGCGTCGATTTCCGGCACTTCGACTTCTACACTCAGGTACTTTCGAAATTGGAGAGAGACCACGCCAAAGACCGGATCGATGTGGCCGCGATGGTCGAGACCGGGTTAGTCGATCCCGCGACCTTGCTGGAACTCTACGACCGTCTGACGCCCGATCAGTTGAACCGCTATCCCGCCATCGAACCCGATTCGGTGCGAGCTGCCGTCGTCCGACTGGGAGAAAAAGATGAACTCTGAACGTTTCACCGACCTCCCCGGCGCCGAACTCGTGATCGCGGGATTGGACGATCTCGTTCGGGGTACATTGGATTCTACAGAGGCTTTGCTCGTCGCGATCGGCGCCCCCGCCTGCGAACCCTCGGGATCGAGTTGCCCTATCCTTTCCCGGAGCTACCCGAGCACGAACTCTACTTCTTGCTAAGCAAGCGGCATGGAGTGGAGGCCCACTCCAAATATAATGCCCTCGTCCGTCGGCTCGTGAGCTTCGAGCGCGCCCTCGACGGACGCTTGCGTCGCGAGGCGGCGGGAGTTTGAATGCGCCATCGCCCGGCCCTCGACGCCGTCACGGACGCACTGCGCCGAGCACGCCGGCGAGATCGCCAGTGAGGGCGGCGGCAACAGGCAGGTCTAGCCCCGGGAAGACGCCGCTGCGCAAGAGGCCATCCATCACCGGAATCGGGCGGTATTCGTCGTCCTCGAGGGCGAACCAGTCGATTTCTCCATCGAGAACCCGCCAGAGCAGATACTCGGCCACACCAGCTCGGCGGTAGCTGACGAGCTTCTCCGTCGCGTCGCGCGAGACGCTGCTTGCGGCGATCTCAACGACCAGCTCGGGAGCCCCCGCGAGGTAGCCGCGTTCGTCGGGCGTCGCCTTGCCTCCGTGGGCCGCGTCAAGAAAAAGGACCGCGTCGGGCTGCGCCACGTCGTCGGGACCGAGGCGAATGGTGACATTGGTGGCGTGGATCGCCTCGGGGTGAAACGCGGCATAAGTGCAAAGCCAACCCTGGATAAGAGCGTCTGGTTTGCCGTGGAGGTCGAGGCGGACGGGGGAGGCCATCAGTACAATTCCTTGGATGAGTTCGGCTTTCTTCAATTCGGGCATCGCTTCGTAGCGACGCAAAAACTCGCCGCCCCCGAGATGATCGCCATTTTCCAGCGGCGGGACCTGGCCTCGGGCTGGATTCGGTTGCTTGAGAAGGCTCGTTTCCATGGGCTTCAGATTACTCCCGGCGCACCTCTTTGTCGAGCCGTGAATGAGCTGTCCTTCCTCTGCTGACTGCGTGGGCAGGGGGCCGTGAGGAATCTCGATTCAGAAGGACTAAACGGAAGAAGATCGCAGCGGGCTTCGGACTCCGGACTGAATGAGGTGGACGGGAATTTAAGAACGAATCGGCGGCGCGGTACTCGCGGGTCACTGACAGTCTTTGTGGAAAAGTCCATCATCGCTTTCGTCCCATTCATTCCCCTCCCGGTCGATCCAGCCGCCACAGGCATCGCAAGTGTTCCATTGATCGAGGATGGGACAGGGGGGCCATTGCAGGTTTCTAACGTCGCTCAGGGTTTCGGGGGAAGCGATCATGAAACGGGTGTCCGGCAGTCGTTGCATGCCCCACTTGGCAGACGCCCCTGTCTGCCTTCCTGTTGCCGGCATTGTCCATTCCACTTTGCGCCGCCGATCCTTCGGCACGCGAGAAAGAACTCACTTACCTCCGCACCATCATGGGCGTGGACTTGCTGCCCTACGCACACCTCGAAGTGCCGGCGGTGGAGAATGTAGTGATCCTCGGCAGCGGCGCGGACCAGCATCTCGGCCTGCGTTTGTTCCCCAGCCAAAAGAAACTCAATGGCGGCATCCGCGCCGAGGTCAGCGTTAATTATCCATGCAAGCAGGGCGACACGGTGCGCTGCGCGTGGCGCTTCATGGTGCCGGACGGCTTCAAGTCCGACGCACCGCGGAATCGCTGGTGGATCTTCGGACAATGGCACGATCAGCCGGACAAAATCGTGGCGAGAGCTGGGACGGCTTTGCTTCCAAAAGTCCGCCCGTGCTGCTCGGGCTCGGCGAGTTGCAGGGCCGCATCGGCTTCGGTTTTCAGTATGGCCCGACGCAGGCCCGAACATGCAGAACGCATACCAGCACTATCTCAAGATCGGCATGTATCGCCACCCCGGGATCCAGACCGATAACTGGCTCTACTTCGACGACTTGGAGATCACGCTGGAGAAGTGACCATGGATTCCCAAATTGACAGCTCACTCGGCCACGACCCGGGGCAGGGCGTCGCAGAGGGCGAAGGCTTTGAGAGCCTGGGCGGTGGCGATGTAGGTGATGTAGTGGTAATTCCCCCGGTAGAGTGAATGCATCCACCAGCGACCGGAGACGCGTTGCTCGCTCCTCAGCCAATCGAGGCCGCGGACGAGGCGGGGATCGTCCGCTGGAACGCCGCTCTGGCGCATCAGGACGATGGCGAAGGCGGTCATGTAGGCATCGCTTTCGGGCCGGGCGGCATCGGGCAGGCTCGCGAGCAAGTTCATGACAGCGGGACTCATTTCAAAATGCCAGTCTTTCACAGCGGACATGTCACGGGTGGACCAGCCGCCGTCGGCATGCTGCTTCGAGGAGAGCAGCGCCAGTGCGGCTTCGTGATCGGCCGGCGTGACGATATCCGGCAGGTAGGAGGCGAGTTGGAGCCGCAGGATGCGGTCGAAGTCGTTGCGCGGCGGGGCCGTCCGTAGCCAGGCTTTCATCCTCTCGACGCGGGCGATCAGGTCGGGATCCTCCAGGCCCTCGAGCCACCTGGGCGCGGCGGTGAGGGCGCGCACGGCCTGGAGCGTCAGTTCGAAGTCGGTCGTGATGTGGGGGATCTCCACCTCTCCGTAGCTGACGAAAGAGCCATCCGGCGACTGATGCAGCAGCATCTGACGCAGGGAGAGATCGGTATGTTCGGAGAGAGTACCGGTGACATGGCGGTCCCATTCGGCGAGACCCAGGGCGCACCAAATCGCGGTCCACGAACCCGAGACGTAGCGGTGCCCGTTTTTCTCCGTCTCGGCGGGGGCGTTCACGGGAATGGAATCAATAAAATCGGCCAGCACCTCTTCGTTCGGCTTGCCCAGCAGGGGCGTGAGAGCGGGGCGCTCGCTGAGGTAGGGGCCGGTGGTGTGGCAGTTGACGCACGATTTTTCCCTCACCCAGGAGAGCGCTCCATCGTCGAGATATTGGCGGGCAGCCCGGACGGAGTTGACGTCGAACCGGGTCACTCGAGCCTCATCGGCCCTCGGGATAGGCACCGCGATGTCTCCGGATAGGTATTGGAACTCAGGCTTGGGCTTCGCCGGAGGAACCGCCGCAGGCGTTGCCGCAGGAATCGCCGCAGGCGGGTCGGCTGCCTCAGCGGAGATGGCGAGGAAGAGAGCGAGGAGAAGGAGCGTCGGACGGTGGATCATGGCTGGAAGTTAGACGGGAGCCCATCGTGACAGAAAATCCGCAGCGGGGGAAATCACGCAGTTGCGTCGGAAGTCACCACACTTTCGCGGGGCCTGGCACCCGGAATTTTGACCGAGATTCGATATTTTCAGACCGCGAAGTAGCCCCTTGCCATCCTCGGTTTGATCTGATGGAATAGATTCATGGAAAAATATGTGCCCCGGAAGTGGATCTTGATTGCGGTGATCGCAACTCTCTTCTTGGGCGGTCTACTGAGTTATTTTGTCGGGAGAGATTCCATGCAGGAGTCCGAGGTGGTGCTTTGGAGGGACCGACAATCCCTTGATGACTTCACTTCGACGCATCGAGTTCTGTCGGGGACTTTGTTCGAGGTGGTGAATTGGAAGGATACCCCGTTTGAAGAGGCGCTTACTCAACTCGAAAACTGGATTCATGAATCGAACGCCGATGCACAAACGATTCATTTTCAGATCGCCGGGAGTGTTCCGCGACGGACTCCGATCACACTGAAATTAAGGGAAGTTCCCGCCAACGAAGTGCTCAGATATTTATCAGCTTTGAACGAAGCACGCTTCGATTACCGCTCTAATGGTCTGGTCGAGATCGTGCCCTTAAATGCCGCTCCCGCTCCATTGGAGGAGGGATGGTTTCCGATAGACTCCGCGTTCTTCCACGGCATTGATCCCACCCAACCTGAGGCTGTCCGTAAACTTTTCCGCAGCGCAGGTATCTCCGTGGAATCCTCCGATCGCATCGAATATTTCCCGGATCGCGGTCTTCTCAAGGTTTCATCCAACGCAGGAAACTTGGATTTGATTGACGCCTCCCTTTGGACCGGGTGCAGTGGTCTGGAACCAACCTGGCGTAATCGGTTCGCCAAATGGTGGTACGAAACCAAAATTCGCCTTCGCCTTCGCCTCACACCCGCTCCCCCTCCCATTATTCCGCCGTCGCCATCCCTCGCCCCTGATCCCTTCGGCGGCCCTGCCCCGACCTTGCGTGGCTCTCCACCGAATCCGTTTGGCAATTGAGCCGACAGTTGCACGCAAACTTCCGCGCCCCGTCTCACCTCCCCAACGGCACCACTTCCTTCCGGATCGCCTCCCCCTTCTCCGCGCGCATCTTGCGCAGATCCTGATCCGTCTGCATCGCGAGCCAATAGGTGGCGGTGGTTCCGAAAAGGCGCCCGATGCGTTCCGCCATTTCCGCAGTGAGCCGGCGCCTGTTCTTCAGGATATCCGTGAGTTTCGCCGAACTCGTCCCGAGACGTCTCGCGATTTCAGCACGGGTCAGGCCGCTATCGTCAACGCACTCGGCGAGGGTATCGGCTACGAGATTGGTCAGAAGGATTGTCGAGGCTTTCATTTCAGTGGTAATCGGTGATTTTTACGTCTTCGGCGCCGCCATCTTTCCACCGGAAGACGATGCGCCATTGGTCGTTGATTCGGAGCGCATAGTATCCGTTGAGCTTTCCCCTGAGAAGATGAAGTCGATTGCTCGGGGGCATCCGAAGGTCATCCACGTCCGAAGCGGCATCGACGAGACGAAGTTTTGCAAGGGCTCGCTCATGAATATCTGATGGAAAACAACGACTTCGTTCCTCGGAAAAGATTTTCTCCGTCTCAGGATCGGCGAAGCTCCGAATCATATTAAAAACATACCCAAAACAGGGTATTTAGCAATCCTTATCGACGAGCAATTTTCGAACCAACCTGACACTTTCGTCACCACACCGGAGATGAACTTTCGCCTTTCCGAAGTCTTCTTCCTCAATGCCGGAGACCGTCGCACCCACCAGGATTCATCACCGCGCCCGGGACGCGACGTTTCAGCACGTCCACGGGGGCAATCTCGTCTACAACGCCTGCTGGGAGGACCCGCGCCTCGACCGCGAGATGATGCAGCTCGATCGTGAGAGCCGTGTTGTCATGATCACGAGCGCCGGTTGCAACGCCCTCGACTACCTCCTCGACGATCCCGCCGCGATTCATGCGGTGGACATGAACCCGAGGCAGAACGCTCTGCTCCAGCTCAAGGTCGCGATGATCCGGCGCGACAACTTCGAGGATCTCTTCGCTCTCTTCGGCGAGGGGGCGTATCCGGAGTTCAAACAACTCCGCAGGGAAATCGCCGACCTCCTCCCGCCCTACGCGAACCGCTACTGGAAGGAAAAGCATTATTACTTCAAGAGTTCGCCGCTCAATCCCTCCTTCTACTACCGCGGCACGGCTGGCCAGATGGCGTGGATCGCGCTGAAAACCTTCACGAGCGGACGCGGCAAACTGCGCGACGGGGCAGCCGCCATCCTCGAAGCGAAGTCGCTCGAGGAGCAGTGCGCGATCTACGCGGAAGTCCGTCCCATCCTCTGGACCAAGCTCGTCACCTGGCTCCTCCGCCAACCCGTCTCCATGGCCATGCTCGGGGTGCCGCGGGCACAGATCCGGCTCATCGAAAAAAGTTTCGCCGGTGGCATTCCCGGATTTCTTCAGGCAAAGCTCGACCAGGTCTTCACCGAGATCTCCTTTAGCGAAAACTACTTCTGGCAGGTCTACATGCGCGGTCGCTACACGCGCGAGTGCTGCCCGAACTACCTCCGCGAGGAGCACCAGTCCGTCCTCCGCGAGCAAGTGGATCGCATCGAGACCCACAGCACGACGATTGCGAATTTCCTCCGCGAGCATCCCGCCGCCTATTCGCACTACGTCCTCCTCGATCATCAGGACTGGATGGCCGCCCACCGGCCCGAGGCCCTCGCCGAGGAATGGCGGCTCATCCTCGAGAACAGCCGTCCCGGAACCGCGATCCTGATGCGATCTGAAAGTCCGGAGATCGACTTCATCCCCGACTTCGCCCGCGAACGCCTCGCCCTCGCCGATGAAGCGGAAACGGCGGCCCTCCATCGCCGCGACCGCGTCAGCACCTACGGCTGCACCCTCTTCGCCCGCGTCACGGCATGAGCGACACGCAACACAACGCCGCCTCCCTGCGAGGTTACTACCGCTGGCACGCAAAATTTTACGCCCTCACCCGCTGGGCTTTTCTTTTCGGACGACGCGGTCTTATCGAAACGGTTGCGAGTGAAATAGAGTCACCCGCCCGCGTCCTCGAGATCGGCTGCGGTACGGGAAAAAATCTCGTTGCTCTCGCCGGGGCCTTTCCCCGGGCAAAAATTTCCGACCTCGACCTCTCCGCCGACATGCTGGACCGCGCCCGCGTCAAAATCGCGTCCTACGCTGATCGCATCGATTTACTCCACCGGGCCTACGACAGTCCGATCGCTGAGGAGGGAGAAAAATTCGACCTCATCGTCATCAGTTACGTCCTCTCCATGATCAATCCCGGCTATGACGCGGTCATCGCCCTCTGCCGGCAGGATCTCCGTGCGGGCGGTGTCATTGCCGTGGTCGATTTTCACGAATCACCCTGGCCCTGGTTCCGCAAATGGCTGGCGATCAATCACGTCCGCATGGAGGGACAAATCCTCGCGCAGCTCGATTCCGGATTCGAAGCGGTCGGGCGGCAGATCGGCCGGGGCTATGGTGGACTCTGGCGCTATGTGACCTTTGTGGGAAAGTAGGTCGGGTGCTGCTACGGCCGGGATTGTCCATCAGGTCAAAATCTTCTTCACCAGTTCCCCGTGAATATCCGTGAGCCGGAAATCGCGGCCCTGGAAACGGTAGGTCAGCTTTTTGTGATCAACGCCTAACAGGTGCATAATCGTGGCGTTGAGATCATGGACGTGAACGGGATCACTGACGATGTTGTAGCAGTAGTCATCCGTTTCCCCGAGGGTCATGCCCGGCTTGATCCCTGCCCCGGCGAGGAAGACGGTGAAGCAGCGCGGATGGTGATCCCGTCCGTAGTTCGTCTCGGTCAGGGCACCCTGCGAGTAGATCGTGCGGCCGAATTCCCCGCCCCAGACGATGAGGGTATCATCGAGGAGTCCGCGCTGTTTCAGATCGGTGATGAGGGCGGCGGTTGGCTGGTCGGTGTCGCTGCACTGGCCTTTGATCGCGTTCGGCAGGCCGCCGTGGTGGTCCCAGCCCATGTGGAAGAGCTGGATGCAGCGCACGTCGCGCTCGGCGAGGCGGCGGGCGAGGAGACAGTTCGCCGCGTAGGTGCCGGGCGTCTTCACATTCGGGCCATACATCGCGAGAGTGGCCTCGGATTCGCCTGACAGGTCCGTCAGTTCCGGCACGCTGCTCTGCATGCGGAAGGCCATCTCGTACTGGGAAATGCGCGCGTCGATCTCGGGATCACCGAAGACCTCGAGGTCGCGCCGGTTCAGGGCGGCGAGCTCGTCGAGCATGCCGCGCCGCATCCCGCGACTCATCCCGGCAGGATCGGAGAGATAGAGCACGGGATCGCCGACGTTGCGGAATTTCACCCCCTGATGCTGCGTCGGGAGAAAACCCGAAGACCAGAGCCGGTCGTAGAGCGGTTGGTCGTCGCGGCGTCCTGTCCCGAAGGAGGTGAGGACGACGTAGGCGGGCAGGTCGGCGTTGTCCGTGCCGAGCCCGTAGCTGAGCCAGGCCCCGATGCTGGGCCGGCCCGCGAGTTGGTTTCCGGTCTGGCAAAAGGTGATCGCGGGATCGTGGTTGATCGCCTCGGTGTGCATCGAGCGGATGAAACAGAGGTCGTCCGCCACGCCGGAAAGATGCGGGAGCAGATCGCTCATCCAGGCCCCGCTCTCGCCGTGTTGGGCGAATTTGAAAAGGCTCGGGGCGATGGGGAAATTCTTCTGCCCCGAGGTCATCGTCGTGAGCCGCTGCCCCTGGCGGATCGATTCGGGCAGGTCCTTGCCGCGCTGCGCCTCCATTTGCGGCTTCGGATCGAAGAGGTCCATCTGCGAAGGCGCGCCAGACTGGAAGAGGTAGATGACCCGCTTCGCCTTGGCGGGATGATTGGGGAAGCCGGGCAGACCGGGACCGGCACTCGTGGAGGCATCGACCGAGGAATTCGGCCCTAACAAACCGGCCAAAGCGGCCGACCCGAGCGCCGAGGCTCCGCGGCCGAGAAAGAGACGACGATTGAGGAGATCCTGGAGAGAACCCCCGTCGGGACGGGCAGAGAGAAGATCGCGAAAATGGTTCATGTTTGGATAAATCAGTCGCGGGTGACGACGCGGTCGAGGTTGAGGAGCACGTTGGCGGAGACGGTGTAGGCGGCGAGTTCGGCGGGATCGAGCGTCGCATCGACGACAGAGGCGCCGTGCGAGAGCAGCGCCTTCGCCGACTCCGGATTAGACGAAAATTCGGCATGCCGGCTCTCAAAGCCGTCGCGGAGGAGGAGGATCGTCTCCGCATCGGGAGTCCGCGAGGTGGCGAGGCGATAGCCGGTCGTGAGTCGCTCTTCGGGAGTCGCGCCGCCCTCGCGCATCATGCGCTGGGCGAGGGCGCGCGAGGCTTCCACAAAGGTGACCTCGTTCATCAGGGCGAGCGCCTGCAGCGGCGTGTTCGTGCGGGAGCGTTTCGGCGTGCAGGTCTCGCGATTCGGCGCGTCGAAGAGCAGCATCGTCGGCGGCGCACCGGTGCGTTTCCAGATCGTGTAGAAGGTGCGTCGATAGAGCCCCTCGCCCGCGTCGGCCTTATAGTTGCGCAGGTCACCGTAGACGCTCGTTTCGTCCCAGACGCCCTCGGGCATGTAGGGCCGCACGCTCGCCCCACCCACCTTCGGCGTCATCAGTCCGGCCACGGCGAGAGCCTGGTCGCGGACGAGTTCTCCGCGCAGGCGAAAGCGCGGCCCTCGTGCGAGGAGGCGATTTTCGGGATCGCGTTCGACGAGTTCGGGCGTGACTGCCGAACTCTGCCGGTAGGCGGCGCTCGTGACGAGGAGCTTGATCATCGCCTTCATGTCCCAGGCCTGTCCCGCCTTTCCATTCACCGCAGGGAGCACGGTCGGAGAAACGAACTCGACCGCGAGCCAGTCGAGCAACTCGGGAAACATCGGCCACTCGGCCTGCGAGCCGAAGTCCTCCGAGGTCTTCACGATGCCAATGCCGAAGAGGCGCTCCCACTCGCGGTTGATCCAAACTCTAGCGGTCAGCGGATGATCGCCCGAGACGAGCCACTGCGCGAGCCCGAGTCGGTTCTGCGGCGCACCCGCCGGCAGCGGAGGCAGGGCGGCGGGGAGATGGCGCGCCACTTTGTCGGCGGGACGGTCGTATTCGCCGCGGTTGAGGACAAAGGCCTCGCGCGCCTCGGTCCGCTCTTTCATTACCATCACACTCGGGAGCGACTGCTCGTAATCGGCGCGCTGCTGCTTCGCGGCGGCGAGGGCGGCGGCGCTTTGCTTCACGGGGTGATCGGCATTCGCGAGGAACCACGCCTCGAGCACCTTGCGGTCCGCCTCGGTTCGCGCTGCCGGATCACCGGTGAGGATCGCTACGAGATTCCCGGGCAGGCCCGAGCCGCCATCGAGCTTCACGAGAGCGGGCTCGAAGGCGGTCGTCGAGAGGCGGAATCGTCCCGCGTTGTGGTCTGCAAAATTCGACTGATGCCGCAGCCGCACCGTGACCGCCGTCCCGGCACTGACCGCCACCGGACTTGCTGCGAGAAACATGGCGCGCCGGGCGAGCTTTTTGTCGGCGCCGTTGCCATCGATGGCCCAGCCCTTCGCGGCCTTTGCCCCGGGATTCTTCGCGTTTTCCAGAATCGGGGCCACACCGTAGCCGGCCTGCTCGTAATCGGCCTCTGCCTTTGTCAGCGGCACGGACTGCTCTTTCCCATCCGCCAGACGCAGGACCAGCTCGACGCCGGTCATGACAAAATTCCCGTTCGACCCGCGCCCGAGACTCTGCGCGGGGAGCGAGGGATCGGGGAAGACTTCGAGGAGAATGCCCCCGATCGCTCCCCCCGTCGCCGGCACGGTGATCTCGTAGGTGTCATTGGCAGGATTTTTTCCGCCCGCGAGCCACGAGCCGTCGGCCTGTCTCGTGAGGCTCGCCCCGCCGAGGCTCTTTGCACTTTCACCCGCGACCGCGACCCAGTTGCTCGCAGTGGCGGTGCCTCCGGGGCCGGTGAGTTTCTCCCGCAGGTCAGTTTCCCATTTTGTCAGCGCGGCCGGCATTTCCCCGCTTGCCGCCTTCACGGCGCCCTCGGCTTTCGCTGCTTCGCCATCGAGCCGGGCGAGTTCAGCCGTCTGGGCCGCGTCGGGGAGGCGGAGCAAGGGAGGCGTGTTACTGCCCTCTCGGCCGAGTACTCCGGTTTCCTCAATGGAATTAAAATAGGAAAAGAGCCCGTAGAATTCCTTCTGCGAGATAGGATCATACTTGTGATCGTGGCACCGGGCACAGGTCAGGGTCAGGGCCATCCATGTCATGCCCGTCGTCTCGACGCGGTCGATCACGGTCTCGACAAACCACTCCGCCTCGATCCGCCCGCCCTCACCGTTGAGGCGGTGATTGCGGTTGAAGCCGGTCGCGATGATCTGGTCCTTCGTCGGGTTCGGGAGGAGGTCACCAGCGAGTTGCTCGATCGTAAATTGATCAAAAGGCAGGTTGCGATTGTAGGCCTCGATGAGCCAGTCGCGCCACGGCCACATCTGGCGACTGCCATCACTCTGGAATCCATTGCTGTCGGCGTAGCGGGCGAAATCGAGCCAGTCCATCGCCATGCGTTCGCCGAAGTGCGGTGAGGCGAGCAATCGGTCGACGGTCTTTTCATAAGCGTCGGGAGCCTTGTCTCCGGTAAAGGCATCGAGCTCGGCGAGCGTGGGCGGCAGTCCGGTGAGGTCGAGCGAGACCCGGCGGAGGAGCGTCTCACGATCCGTCTCGAGCTGCATCGCGAGGCCTTCCTTCTCGAGGCGGGCAGCAATGAAAGCGTCCACCGGGTGCAGCGTCTCTTTTCCCGCAGGGAGAGCGGGGCGCTCGGGTTTTTCAAAGGCCCAGTGGCCCTCATACTCCGCACCCTCCTCGATCCAGCGCTCGAGGGTGTCGCGCTGGGCGGGCGTCAGGCTCTTGCCGCTCTCGGGCGGAGGCATCATGTCGGAGTCATCGGACTCGAGAAAAATGCGCACGAGCATCTCGCTCTCGTCGGGTTTGCCCGGAAAGATGGGGACGATCCCCGACTTGCCCGGAAGAAAGGCCTTTTCCGCTAGGTCGAGGCGCAGATCTCCTTTGCGCTCCTTTTCATCCGGCCCATGGCAGTGGAAGCACGCGTCCGAGAGGATGGGACGGATGTCCCGGTTGAAGCGGAGCTTCTCCCCGGCTCGCGCGAAACCCGCGAAGAGAGTGAGCAGAAGAATAGTGAGAAAAAGGCGACTCATAAAAGGGCAGGGGGGCAACGTCACTCCAATAATGACCGGAGGTCGGCAAATGTTACGAATCATGCCCGCCGCATCCGCGCCATGAGCCCGACGCCCCGAAAAATCCCCTGTCCCTTCACGTTTCCGTGCTAAAGTCCGCGCATGTTACAGGCAGGCATCGTCGGACTCCCCAATGTGGGCAAATCTACCCTCTTCAACGCCGTCACCCGTTCGCGTAAGGCGGAGGCGGCGAACTACCCGTTTTGCACGATCGATCCGAACATCGGCGTCGTTGTCGTGCCAGATGAGAGACTCGACGTCCTTAGCAAACTGAGCGGTTCGCAAAAGCTCATTCCCGCCGCGATCGAGTTCGTCGATATCGCCGGCCTCGTCGAGGGTGCCTCGGCCGGTGCCGGCCTCGGCAACAAATTCCTCGCCACCATCCGCGAGGTCGATGCCATCGTGCAGGTCGTGCGCTGCTTTGAAAACGACGACATCATTCACGAACTCGGCTCGGTGAATCCGCTCCGCGACATCGAGATCATCAACTCCGAGCTCATCCTCGCCGACATGGCCACCCTCGAAAAACGCCGTTCTTCCCGTGAGAAGAAGGCCAAACTCGGCGACGCCGAATCGAAGCGCGAGATCGAGCTGATCGACAAGCTCATGCCCCACCTCGACGAGGGCAAGCCCGCCCTCACGATGACGCTCTCGGACGAAGAGAAAAAGACCCTGCGCGAGTTTTTCCTGCTCTCTTCAAAGCGCACCATCTTCGCCTGCAATGTCTCGGAGGAGGAGCTGGGCGAGGCCGTCTCCAACCCCGACGGCCACGCCATGGTCAAGCAGGTGCGCGACTACGCCGCCGCCACCTTTGGTGCCGAATCCGTCGTCATTTCTGCCCGCATCGAGGAGGAATTGATCGATCTTTCGCCCGAAGACACCGCCGAGTTCCTCGGCGAAATGGGCGTGACCGACTCGGGCGTGTCTGCGCTGATCCGCGCCGTCTACCATCTCCTCGGGCTGCGCACCTATCTCACCACCGGGGAAAAAGAGACCCGCGCCTGGACCATCACTGAAGGCACCAAGGCCCCCGGAGCCGCCGGCGTCATCCATGGTGATTTCGAGCGCGGTTTCATCGCGGCGGAGATCGTCCACTACGACGACCTCACCAGCCTGGGTTCCTACGCCAAAGCCCGTGAAGCCGGCAAGCTCCGCATCGAGGGCAAAGAGTATGTGATGAAGGACGGCGACGTCGTCGAGTTCCGCTTCAACGTGTAAAATCGGGGTGATCCGGACGATCCGAATCGAGAACCTCCCGCTCGAAGCGCTTGCGGTGCTTCGTGATGCGGCCCGTGACCCTTTTTCGCCAGAGCCGGAAACTGCCCGGCTTCAGGTGGGTCCGCATCACCTTGATGACCTCGCCCTCTGAGAGGCCGGTCTTCTCTTTGATCTCTTCAAAGGTCGTTCGATCCTCCCAGGCGAGCCGGATGATCTGATCGGTATTGCTCTTCGTTTCCCTCATGCGGGAAAGGCTACGTTCCGCCGGGCCCGCCGGGTCGACTCGGCTCGCGCACCGCCGGCAGGCACCAGTTCCACTTCACCGCCGCGAGGCGGAAGAGCACGATCACGAGAATCCCGGCGATGAGGGCATAGCGTTCCGGCAGGGCGAAGTGCAGCGCCCCGAGATAGATCCAGGCCCCGGTGAAGGCGCAGGTCGCATTGAGCGGACTCGGGATAAAGAGAGAGGGAACCTCGTTGCAGAGCAGGTCGCCGAGGACCCCGCCGAAGGTTCCCGTGATCACCCCCAGCATCACCGCGACGAAAGGGTTCGTCCCGGCCTCCATCGCATAGGCCGTGCCCGTGAGGGTAAATAGCGCCATGCCGAGAGCATCGGGAAAAACGAGGAGCGGTCGTATCCTTTTCACATGTCGGAGGATGAGTCCGGAAAAGAGCGCGATGCCGAAGACGATCATCGGGTAGTGCGGATTCCCGATCCAGAAGAGCGGGGTGCGGTCGAGAAAGAGATCGCGCAGCGTTCCGCCCCCGAAAGCGACCGCAAAAGCCACCGCAAAGACGCCCATCACGTCCATCCCCTTTCGCGACGCGAGGAGCACCCCGTAGATCGCCGCAACGATCACGGCCATGAATTCGATGATGACTAGGTAGGGCATTTTTTGGAGAAACCGCGTCAGGGCGGCGGCGGCAGCGTAGCATCCGGAGACCTTTCGGGAAACGTTTCCTTCTGTCATACGGCATCGACCAGAGAGGGTCGGGTCGATCACTACACCCTCTCGCATAAGCGCCACGGCCCCGCGCCATGATCGCAGTCCCCGAATGAGGATGCCGACGACATTGACTTTCCCTCTCAAAACTTTACACTTTCGACCTCCCCGCCACTTCGTAGCCCAGAGCGCGAGTGGCGGGCGACTTTTTTCATGAAATCTCCACGTCTCCCCCTCCCCCGGATGCTCCCGGTGCTCGGACTTTGTCTCTCCTTTCTCGCAGGAAACCTCCTCGCTCAACAGGGCCCCCGGGTCGGCCCCGTCCTCACAGCACCGGCTCAGGCCGCCAAACCGACTGAGACCGTGATCGACATCCCGCCGCCGGAGTCCGTCCAGACCGACCTTTCCGAGATCGAGTTCGATGCCATCGTCCGCGTCGAGGTCGATACGAAGCAGCCCAACTACCGCGTGCCGTGGAACGTCGGTGGCATGGGCAGCGGCAACGGCACCGGCTTCCTCGTCGGCCCGAACCGGTTCGTGACCAATGCGCACGTCGTGAGCGACAGTCGGCTCATTTACATCAAAAAAGTGAATGATCCCAAGCCCTACCAGGCCCGCGTCCTCTTCGTCGCCCACGATTGTGATCTCGCGATGCTGGAGCTAGAGTCAGAGATCGACTTCGAGACAGGGTTCAAAGGCGTGCAGCCGCTCTTCATTGGAGGCACCCCCAAGCTCAACACCACGGTCATCGCAGTCGGCTACCCCATCGGGGGCGACCGTATCTCGGTGACACGCGGGATCGTTTCACGGATCGACTTCCGCGCCTACAGCCACTCCGGGGTGGACAATCACCTCGCCATCCAGATCGATGCGGCGATCAACCCGGGGAACTCGGGCGGACCCGTCCTGCAAAACAATCAGGTCGTCGGCGTCGCCTTTCAGGGCTACAGCGGCGACGTCGCCCAGAACACCGGCTACATGATCCCCGTACCGGTGATCGAGCGATTCCTCAAAGACGTCGAGGACGGGCAGTACGATCACTACGTCGATATGGCGACGAGCGTGCTCAACATCCTCAATCCCGCCCAGCGCCGCGCCCTCGGCCTCCCCAATGACGGAATCGGCGTGATGGTCGCCGATGCGGACGCGGCGGGATCGGCCGGCGGTGTCCTGAAGACAAAAGATGTCCTCCTCTCCATCGAAGGGCACCCCGTCGCGTCGGACGGTTTTATCGAGATCGACGACGAGCGCGTCGATCTCAACGAGATCATCGAGCGCAAGTTTGCCGGCGATACCGTCGACCTCGAGATCTGGCGCGACGGCGCCCGCGAAGAGATCACGATCACGCTGAAGCGCTTCATCCCCTACCTCATCCAGGCGGTGCAGTATGACAAGCAGCCGAACTTTGTTCTCTTTGCCGGACTCCAGTTCCAGCCGCTCGACCGCAACATGATGGCCGCGCACAACATCACGGACCTCAACACACGGTATTTCTACAGCTTTTTCGCTCAGGACGAGATCTACCGCGAGCGGCCCCAGGTCATCGTGCTCACCGAGGTACTGCCCGACTCGACCAACACGCACCTGCAGAACTTCGTCCACCGGGTCATCGACTCGATCAACGGGAAAAAGATCACCCTGCTCCAGGACGTCCACGATGCTCTCCATGGCGATTTCCACGAAGAGGGGCACGAGGAGTTCCACGTCATCCGTCTCGAAGGCGAGAAGCGCCCTCTCGTGCTGAAGCGCAAGGACGCCCTCCTCGCCCACGAGCGCATCATGGCCCAGTATAATGTGAGTTCCGACCATTTCATCGAACGCCCCGAGATCCTCAAGCTCGAAGGTCTCATCGAAGCAGAGGAGGCGACCGAATCGGCTGAGCCGGGAAAACCCAATCCGGCGAAATCGGATGAGGCGCCGGAAGAATCCACCAAACCCTCCGCGCCCGTGAAGAAAGCCGCCTGAACCCGGCCATTTCATCGCCACTCTTACCTTTCCCCTCACCGATTTTATTCCGATGTCACACCTCAGCCTGCCCCACACCGCCCTCGCCCTGGCGATGCTTCTCACCCTCCTCGCCGACAGTGCCACGGCGCAGAAGTCCAGCCCGGAGAAATCTATCGTGCGGGTCAATGCCACCCTGCAGGACTACTCCTTCCTCCGTCCCTGGGAAAAAGGTGCCCCCACCCCACGACGTGGTCTCGGGGCCGTCCTCGAGGGCAATCGCGTCCTCGTCACCGCCGAGATGTGTGTGAACTCCACTTTTCTCGAGCTCGAGCATCCTTCGAGCGGGGCTCGCGTCCCCGCGAAGATCGCCGGGATAGACTACGAAGCGAATCTCGCGGTCCTCGAGCCCGCCGACAGCAACTCGCGCGTCTTTGAAGGACTCCAGCCCCTCGAGATCGAAGACTCCGTGAGAGCGGGAGACACTCTCAATGTGTGGCAGGTCGAAGACAACGGCGACGGAGTCTCCACCGACGTCGATGTCTTGCGGGTCGATGTGGGGCGCTATTTCATCCCCGGTTCTGTCTTTCTCCTCTATCAAGTGAAGGGTTCCCTCCAGGCACGGGTCAACAGCTTCACCCTCCCTGTCGTGAAGAATGGGAAGCTCGTCGGGATGCTCCTGAGCTACTCTTCCAAAGAGCAGACCGCCGGCGTCCTCCCCGCGCCAATCATCAGGGCCTTCCTCGCTGACCTCGATGACGGGAAATACGAAGGATTTCCCAATCTCGGGATCGGATTCGCCCAGACCCTCGACGAGACCTTCCGCGAGTTCACCGGCATCGAGGATAACGACGGCGGTATCTTCGTTCGCGAGATGGCCAAAGGAGGCTCAGCCGACAAGGCGGGAATCAAAGAGGGCGACGTGATCCTCTCCATCGCCGGCCAGCCGATCGACTCGCGCGGCAACTACACCCATCCCGACTACGGGAAACTCAGCTTTTCCCACCTCGTCCGCGGCGGAGCCACGGTCGGCGAAAAGATCAAACTGGATATCATCCGGGACAAAGAACCCATGACCGTCGAGGTCGAGCTCACCCGGAAACTCGCGACTGACTTCCTCATCGACCCCTACATGTTCGACCGAGGACCGAAGTATTTCATCTTCGGGGGCCTTATTTTTCAGGAGCTCACTTTGCCCTACCTCGAGAGCTGGGGTGATGACTGGACGACGCGGGCTCCCTTCAAGCTTGTCCACTCGAATGCCAATCCCCACCCCCTCGAAGAAGAGGGCCGCGAAAAGCTCGTCTTCCTCAGCAATGTGCTGAAAACCCCCAGCACCCTTGGCTACGAGGGGATCAACTCGGTCATCGTGACGCAGGTGAACGGGACGTTTATCAAAAACATCAAAGATCTCGCCGCCGCCTTCAACGCCGTGCCGGCCGACGGGCTCCATACGGTAGAGTTCGATGACTACCCGAAAGTCATCTACGTGGACGACCGCGCTTCCCGCCTCATCAACCAGGAGCTCATCCAGTACGGCATCGGCCAGCTCGAGCGGCTCGAGTGAGAGCAAATCAGCTCGCCGCAGATGTCCCGTTGACATTTCCGGCGGCGAACTTATCGTTGCGGCCCTTCAGGCTGTTTTTTGGCTTGAGAGACCGGCGACGGGTTCTTTCGGGGGATTTTTGACGCGCACGGCGAAGCGATTCGGGTGCCGCGTTTTTGGAAAGAGAGACATTTTTTTAATCGGAACAGATGAAACGGACCTATCAACCATCGAAGCGTACCCGCAAAAGCCAGCACGGCTTCCGTGCCCGTATGGCCACCAAAGCCGGTCGTGACCTGATCAAGCGCCGCCGCCAGAAGGGTCGTAAGCGCCTCATCCCCAAGGGTGCAGAGATCCACTACAAGCGTCACACCGTCCAGCACGGCAGGTAATCCGGTCTTGCACGGGACCTTCTCTGTCGTCTCCCCGGCTTACTCCCCGGCACCCGGGTCATGAAACTCCCGCGCTCCAGGAGGATCACCAGCCGGACCGATTTCCAACGAGTGCGGGCCCGGGGTCAGTCCATCCAGGGCCGATTTCTGGTGTTGGGTTACCTCGCCGACGAAAAATCGGCGGAGCCTTTTCGTCTCGGACTCATCACCACCAAACGACTCGGCAATGCTGTCGTCAGGAATCGGGTGCGGAGAAAGCTGCGGGCCATCATCCAGCGCACCGGGGAACGCATCCTGAATCCGCACTGGATCGTCCTCATCGCGAGGGGAGCCGCCGCCGATGCGACCTCCGAACAGCTCGAAAAGGAATGGAAATGGATGCTCCACCGAGCGCCATTGACGGACGGGAAGAGCGAATGAGCGATGAAGAGAGTCCTCATACTATTCGTCCGGTTCTATCAGGTGGTCATTTCTCCTCCCCTCCACTTTATAGCCGGTCCACTGGGGGGATGCCGTTATTTCCCAAGTTGCTCGCAGTATTTTATCGACGCCGTGACCGTGAACGGCCCGGCCAAGGGAGCCTGGCAGGGCTTTTTACGCATCCTGAGATGCAATCCCTTCGGCGGTCAGGGTTATGACCCGCCTCCCGGATGGGAAGAATATGTGGCGAAACACCCCGGGACTGCTTATGTAGGCCGCTGCGGGTGTGACATCGACCACGCGAAAATTTCGGACTCAAAAGAATCAATAGAAGACTCCCGCTCGTGAAAAACATGGATCGTACCTCGTGGATTGGCGTTCTCGTCTGCCTGACCCTGCTCTTCGGCTGGGGATGGTGGAACGCCAAAGAAGCCGCCCGCATCGCGGCAGAGCGCCCCCCTGCCGTCGCCGACACGGCCGACGCGTCTACTCCCGCCGCTGCTGCCGCTGCTTCTGCCGCCGCCGCCGCCACGCCGCTCGAGAGCGCTCCCGCTCCCCAGGCGGCCGACGATGCCCCGACTCTGGAAAAGTCGGTTCTTGAGAACGACTACATCCGTCTCCATCTCACAAACCAGGGCGCCTCGATCCAGACGGCGGAGATGAAAAAGCATCCCCGTCATCTCGGTGACGAGTCCGAGGTCATCACGATCAATGAGAACGGGGTTCACGGCGTCGGCGCCCTCTCCCCGGCCCCGAAGGAGTTCGATACCGTCAACTGGGCCGTCGTTTCCAAAACCGCCGCCGCCGTCGCCTACGAAAAGACCAGTCCCGAGGGTTTCACCCTGCGCAAGACCATCAGCCTCCCCGGCGAAGGTGCCGACCCCTACGAGGTCCGAGTGGAACTCGCCACCACGAACCCCACCGCCGCCCCCCTCAGCCCCGGCACCCGCTACCTCTACGCCGGGTCCGCCGCCCCGCTCCACCTCAACGAATGGTCCATCCAGATCGGCAGCTACTGGATGGACAAGGACGGCGACTTCGAATACAAGACCGTCGATCACTTCGGCGGCAAAAAGGTGATGGGGATCTTCGGGAAAGACGAGATTCCCTTTGACCGCTTCCCGCTGAAAGAACTCCACTGGGCCGGAGTCAACGACCAGTTCTTCACCACCATCGTGAAACCGGGCACCCTCCACGAAGGGGAAGTCTGGACGAGCCGCTTCCCCGTCGTCGTCGAGGGTGACAAAGCAGTCTCGCAAAAGAAGCGCATGTTCGCCTCGGAAGCCGCCGTCGGACTCCCCGGCGGCACAATCGCCCCTGGCGCGACCGAGACGCTCACCTACGACATCTACCTCGGGCCCAAAGAATTTTCTCGACTCAAAGGCCTCGGCGACCGTCGCCAGCGGGTCATGCACTATGACGAGGTGCCGATCTTCGGGTGGCTCTTCGGGTGGGCGATCAAGCCTATCGCCTCGCTCCTCATCACCGGTCTGGTCGCGATCAAAGGCTGGGTGGGCGGCTTCGGCCTCGCCATCATCCTCATCACCATCCTGATCCGCCTCATCATCTGGCCGGTCTACGCAAAGTCGGCCCGTAGCATGAAGCGCATGTCAAAGCTGACGCCCCTGATGAAAGACCTCAAGGAGAAGCACAGCGACAATCCTCAGAAGATGAATGAGGAGACGATGAAGCTCTATCGCACCTACGGTATCAACCCGCTCGGCGGCTGTCTGCCCATGTTCATCCAGTTGCCCGTCTTCCTCGCCTTCTACCGCATGCTCTGGAGCGCGGTCGAGCTGAGACACGAGTCCTTCCTCTGGGTCACCGACCTGGCCATGCCCGACACCCTTTTCACGCTTCCGATCATGGGCGGGATCGACATCAACCCGCTCCCCATCCTCATGGGGATCACCAGCTTCATCCAGATCGCGATCACTCCCAAGACCGGTGACAAAACGCAGCAAATGATCTTCATGATGATGCCGCTCATCTTCATCGTGATCTGTTACAACTTCGCCGCCGCCCTCTCGCTCTACTGGACAACCTCGAACGCCTTCTCCATCCTCCAGACCTGGCTGATGAACAAGATGCCCGAGCCCGAACTCGTCAAAAAAGCCCCCTCGGGCAAAAAAGGCTTCATGCAGCGTATGCAGGATCAGGCCGCCGCTGCAAAGGAGGCGAAGGCCAACGGCGGCATGCCATCGGGTCCCGGCAGCCGCACGAAGATGCCCGGAGAAAAAGGCGACCGCCATACCAAGCGGAAACGTCGCTGATTTTCCGCCAGTCGCCGCTAATCACCTCTGAGAACGCGCTTGCCCCGCATTTCTACAATGGACTCGCTCGACCACGCCCGGGAAACTCTCGACACCATGCTCGGGTATCTCGGTTTTGCGGCGACCGTCTCGGCGGACCGGGCGACCTCGACCCTGCACGTGACCGCGAGCCCCCCTGACGACGCGCGGATCAAGTGTATCTCCCTTTCTCCCCGCTGAGACGGACCTTTTTGTGAAGCTTGTTTAACAAATTTGTTGAATTTTTTAGAATTTGCGCTATGCCAGCAGTGGCTGGCATTGGCTTTATTCCCGATCCCGGCCGTGTTTCCCCCTGATTGACCCGACTCGAAGCCATGTCAAAAGACGCATCGAACATCGTGGCGTTCCCCGAAAGTGGTAACGCATCGAAACCCTCGTCATCAGGAAAACGCCCCATCAATATGAGAAGTGACCTAGTCGTAGCGGCATCTAAAGTGATCCCTGAACCCCCCGTCCTCATCAATCTGGTCTCCACCAGAGTGAAGCAGTTGAACATGGGCCGTTCTCCTCTCGTCAAAGTTGACCACCGCATGGGTGCCGCCGATATCGCTCTCACCGAGATCATCGAGGGGAAGATCAGTGTGGAACACAGAGACCCCGAGGCCTGAGCCCCCGTCCGTTGCCCTTCCCCCGGTCCGCGCCGAGACGGCATTTTGCACGCCCGGGGGGCGCTACCTGATTCCCTTTTCCGGGGCGTTTCTTTTCGCCTGAGGAGGAAGTGTGTCGTATAAACAGGGACGCGTATGTCTTTGTTCCGAGTCAGTTCAGAATTCAAGCCCCAGGGCGATCAGGAGCAGGCTATTGCCAAGCTCACGAAGTCGCTCCTCGCGGGCAACCGGCACCAGACCCTCCTCGGAGTGACCGGGTCGGGCAAGACCTTCACCGTGGCCAATGTCATCGCCGCCCTCGGGAAACCGACTCTGGTGATGTCGCACAACAAAACTCTCGCGGCGCAGCTTTACAGCGAGCTCAAGAGCTTTTTTCCCGACAACGCGGTCGAGTATTTTGTCTCCTACTTCGACTACTACCAGCCCGAGGCCTACATCCCGCGGACCGACACCTATATCGAGAAAGATTCCTCGATCAATGACGAGATCGAGCGGCTCCGTCTCTCGACGATGAGTTCGCTCCTGATGCGGCAGGATGTCATCGTCGTCGCCAGCGTCTCCTGCATCTACGGCCTCGGATCGCCCGACGACTACAAGGGCATGATGATCCCGGTGCGGGTCGGGCAGAACCTCGATCGCGACGAGTTTCTCAAAAATCTCGTCGGGATCCTCTACGAGCGGAACGACATCGAGTTCATCCGCGGCCGATTCCGGGTGCGCGGCGACGTCGTCGAGGTCTATCCCGCCTACCTCGACGAAGAGGCCATCCGCGTCGAGTTCTTCGGCGACGAGATCGACCGCATCACCGCCTTCACCCCGCTCACCGGCACCGCGAAGTCGCAGCTCAACGACTTCACCTTTTACCCGGCGAAGCAGTTCGTCACCCCGAAGGAGAAAATGGGCGTCGCGATCCGCGAGATCCGCAAGGAGATGAAGGATCGCATCGAGTTCTTTGAGAACAATCAGCAGTATCTCGAGGCCCAGCGCATCAAGCAGCGGACCGAGTATGACATCGAGATGATGCAGGAGATGGGATTCTGTCAGGGGATCGAGAACTACTCGCGCCACCTCACCTCGCGCCCGCCGGGGAGCAAGCCGGGAACCCTCATCGACTTCTTTCCCGAAGGTTTCCTCACCGTGATCGACGAGTCCCACGTCAGCATCCCCCAGATCGGCGGCATGTACGAGGGCGACCGCTCGCGCAAACAGACCCTCGTCGATTTCGGCTTCCGCCTCCCCAGCGCCCTCGACAACCGTCCGCTCAAGTTCGACGAGTACATGGCCGCGACGGGGCAGCGCCTCTATGTCAGCGCGACCCCGGCCCGATTCGAGATCGAGAACTCGGTCGCGGGCAACACCGGCTACATCCCCCACAAGCGGAAACGCATCGGCGAGGAGGAACTCGTGCCCGCCCGCCTCCCCCGCATCTCCGGGAGCAAGCAGCCGGTCAGTGCCTTCGATCCCGGGAAAAAGGGCGTCGATCTCATCGTCGAGCAGATCATCCGTCCCACCGGGCTGATCGATCCCGTCATCACCCTGCGCCCGCTCAAAGGCCAGATCGATGAAACGATCGAGCTCTGCCGCCAGCGGATCGAGAAGAACGAACGCATTCTCATCACCACCCTGACAAAACGCACCGCCGAGGATCTCTCCGACTACCTGCGCAATGTCGGGCTCAAGGTCCGCTACATCCACTCCGACGTCGATGCGATCGAGCGCGTCGAGATCCTCCGCAGCCTCCGCGCCGCCGAGTTCGACATCCTCATCGGGATCAACCTGCTCCGCGAAGGTCTCGACCTGCCCGAGGTCAGCCTCGTCTGCATCCTCGACGCGGATAAGGAAGGCTTCCTCCGCAGCCAAACCGCTCTCATCCAGACCGTCGGACGCGCCGCCCGCCACATCAATGGCGAAGCCGTCCTCTTCGCCGACGTCGTGACCGACTCCATCCAGAGCCTCCTCTCCATCACCGAATACCGCCGTCGCGTGCAGACGGAGCACAATGAGAAACACGGCATCGTCCCCCACACCGTGACCCGCAGCGACCAGGGCAGCCTGCGCATTTATCAAAAGGGCAAAGCCGTCGAGGACGCCCTCGTCGCCGAAGCCGGATCCGACGTCGACACCCTCGCTGTCATCCGCGAACTCGAGGGGGAAATGCAGGAGGCCGCCACCAAGCTCGAGTTCGAGCGCGCCGCCCTCATCCGCGACCAGATCAACAAACTGAAAAAAGATGCCGGAGAAACGCCCCTTACCGTAAAGCGGAAAAAGGTGAAGTATTGAGCCCTATGAAACCAATACGATGGGGCATCATCGGCGTGGGCAGGTTCGGCTCGGTCCACGCCCGCGCGATCCGGTCGCTGCCCGGCAGCGAACTCGCCGCGCTCGCGAACCGCAATCCTGAACGCCTCGCCGCCGCCCGCGAGGAATTCGGCGTGACCGATTGCACCACCGACTACCGCGAACTCCTCGCGAATCCCGCCGTCGATATCGTCAGCATTACGACACATTGGAAAGATCACCACGAGATCGCCCTCGCCGCCCTCGCCGCCGGCAAACATGTCTTCCTCGAAAAGCCGATGGCCGCCACCGCCGCCGAGTGTCTCGATCTCGTGCAAGCAGCGGAGACCTCCGCCGGACACCTCATGGTCGGTCATATCTGCCGATTCGATCCCCGTGTCACCCTCGCCAAAGACGCCCTCGACGCGGGACGCATCGGGCGCATCGTCTCGATGCACGCACGTCGCAATTTGCCGAAGGCTCCCGGTCACATCCGCCTCGACAAGATCTCTCCGCTCATCGGGGACGGCATTCACGACATCGACCTCATGCTCTGGTTTATGGGAAAATCACCGACCGAAGTCTACGGGCGAAATGTGAAAGTGTCAGACCACGCCTACCCCGACCTCGGCTGGGCCATGTTGCACTTCGGCGAAGACGCCATCGGAGTCGTCGAGACGGTCTGGTGCCTGCCCGAAAACGTGCCCACGACGATAGACGCCCGTTTCGAGATCATCGGGACCGAAGGCACCCTCTCGATCGACGCGGCCCACACCGGCCTCTCCATCCTCGACGGGAACGGAGCCAAAATGCCCGACACCGTCTACTGGCCGACCCAGCACGGCCGCCAGATCGGCGCTCTCTCTGTTGAGCTGGATTATTTTGCGACCTGTGTCAGGACCGGCACGCCGCCCACCGTCATCACCCCGCACGAGGCCGCCCGCGCCTTCGCCGTGGCGGAGACGGCTGAGAGATCGGCCCTGGCAAAAAGGCCGCTGCCGTTTGAGTTTGGGTGAGAGCATTATACTCGTCTACTCACCCCGGTTCCACATCAAAGTGGTGGGCGCGAGCTTCCGCAACACCAGCCAGATCCTCGAACTGGCCGGCTGCGACCTGCTCACGATCGGGACCAGTCTGCTCGAGGAACTCAAGACCACCAAAGGCCCCGTCGAGCGCAAACTCAGCCCCGACCTCGCCGACGAGGCGAAAATCGAGCGTCTCGCCCTCGATGAAAATAGTTTCCGTTTTCTCCTGAACGAAGACGCCATGGCCACCGAAAAGACCGCCGAAGGGATCCGCGCGTTCTCGGCCGATATCGTGAAAATGGAAGCGCTCGTGGCGGGGAGGCGGTGAGGCGGATGGGGGGGCGCATTACGCGAGGAAGTGACGTCCCCGACACCCCGGCAAAAACCTATTGCCCGCAAACAAGTGGCACTTTAGTATCACTTCATGAAAGTCGAGTTGGTCACGAACCTCAAACGAATGGCCACCGAGATCATCGGGAACCTTGCCGAGGATCAGGAGCCCGTCCTCATCACCCAGCACGGGCGACCGGCCGCCTACCTTCTTGATGTCACCACCTTCGAGGCAATGCATGCCCGCATCGAACTTCTCGAGGGCATCGCCCGTGGCGAGAGAGCCATCGAAGAAGGTCGCGTGGTCTCCCATGAAGAGGCGAAAAAGCGAATGACACGATGGCTCGACTGATCTGGACGGAACCTGCCCTCGCCGGCCTCGACGAGATCGCGGATTGTATCGCCCTCGACGATCCCGTGGCGGAGAAAAAACTCGTTCGCAGAGTGTTCGATCACCTCGAACAGTTGATTAGTCATTCTGAAAGCGGTTCCGTCCCGCCTGAGCGGCGGAAACTCAGGCCCTACCGCCAAATTTTCGAAAAGCCCTCCCGAATCTTCTATCGCGTCACCGAAGACGGGGCGATCTACATCGTTCATGTGATGCGGGGAGAGATGCTCTTTAAACGCAGCCACCTAACGCGATCCGAGTGATCCGCACCTTCAAAGGAATCATGAGCAAACCCACCCCCTACGCTTCGACCGCTATTCAGACTACGGGAATGCCTCCGGGGATCCCCTACATCATCGGCAACGAAGCGGCGGAGCGCTTCAGCTTCTACGGGATGCGGACCATCCTCACGGTCTTCATGGTGAACTACCTCTGGCTCATGGGGAACACCGTCGGCGAGCGCATGAGCGATGCCCGGGCGATGGAGCATTTCCACCAGTTTGTCTCCCTCGTCTACCTGACCCCCATCGTTGGCGCTCTCCTCGCGGATCTGTTTTTCGGAAAATACCGCATCATCATGTGGCTCTCGATTGTCTACTGTCTCGGCCACGGCGCGCTCGCCCTGATGGGAATGGCAGGCGAAGCGGGGACCTGGCTCGTCGCCGGCCTGTGGCTCATCGCGATCGGTTCGGGCGGGATCAAGCCCTGTGTCTCGGCCCATGTCGGAGACCAGTTCGGACGCCTCAACCGCGATCTCATTCCGCGCATTTTCAACTGGTTCTACTGGTCTATCAATCTCGGGGCCTTTGTCTCGACCCTGCTGACGCCGTGGCTGCTGGAGTGGTACGGGCCGCACTGGGCCTTCGGCGTGCCGGGATTCCTCATGGCCCTCGCCACGCTCGTCTTCTGGATGGGACGCTGGAAGTACGTCCACATCCCGGCGCGGGGCGGGTCCTTCCTCCGCGAACTCGCGAGCGGGGCAGGACTCAAGGCCATCGGAAAGCTCTGCACGATCTATGTCTTCGTTGCGATCTTCTGGGCGCTCTTTGATCAGAGCGGATCCTCGTGGGTGCTCCAGGCGGAAAACATGGACTTGAGATTCCTCGGGGTGGAGTGGCTCCCGAGCCAGATTCAGGCCTTGAATCCCATCCTCATCCTGACATTCATCCCGCTTTTCTCCTACGTCGTCTATCCCCTCATCGACCGCTTTTATCCGCTCACGCCGCTGCGCAAAATCGCGATCGGCCTGTTCATCATGGTCTTTTCCTTCGTCCTCGTCGCGATCGCCCAGATGAAAATCGATGCCGGGGAGACACCCTCGATCTCGTGGCAGCTCGTCGGTTATATCGCGCTCACGGCGGCGGAGGTGATGGTCTCCATCGTGAGCCTCGAATTCAGCTACACCCAGGCACCGAAGGCGATGAAGTCGGTCATCATGTCGCTGTGGCTCGTCGGCGTGTCGCTCGGCAATCAGGTCACCGCCCAGATCAATCGCTTCATCCAGGTCGAGGATCCCATCGCCGGCGTCAGCGCCACCGGCAGCGAGGCCTCGCACGGCGGCTTCGACGGGCTCGTCGGGACGACTGACGACATCCTCATGACCTTCGACGCCGAAGGCAAACGCACCGACCTGCGTTTCCGTGGGCGCGAACCGCTTGACGAACTGCTCACCACGGTCACGGGACAGATCGAGGGCAATCAGTTCACCGCGCCGACCCAATCCGAGGGGGAAAAGATCACCGCTGCGCTCGTCGATCCCTGGGGCAATCCCTACCACTACCGCCTCATCAATCGCAATCGCCTCCGCATTTGGAGCTCCGGTCCCGACGAGAAAAAGACGACCCCGTGGGATCAGGGCGCCATCCTCGTGATCGACCGTCCCGTGGTGCGGGAATCCTCGGCGATGGCCCGCTTTTTTGACCGTCTCCATCCCGAACAGACCTGGCTCGACACGCGCCGGCAGCAACTGGGTCTTCCCACCGAGGCCGAAGCCGCCGCCGCCGGTCCCTCGATCTCCCGCGCGTATTTTGTCGGTGGTCAGGTCAGGCTCGAAGGCGCCGCCTACTTCTGGTTCTTCAGCGCCCTCATGCTCGCGGCCGCGTTCCTCTTTCTCATCGTCGCGAAGCTTTATCGTCCGGTGGAGTATTTCCACGATGAGGAGGAAGAAGAGCAGCAGGAGGCCGAGGCGGTGGAAGAGGCGGCGGGGCGGTGATGGGTGGTGATTGCTTGACTTAGTCCGATAGCTTAGTCTACATTCTTAAATGTCCTCCACCACGATAAATATCCACGAAGCCAAAACCCATCTCTCCCGGCTCATCGAGCGGGCGGTGCGGGGCGAGGAGATCATCATCGCCAAAGCCGGCACCCCGAAGGTGCGTCTCACGCCGGTTGCCGACGAACAAATCGTCCGTCGCCCCGGGCGATTCGCGGGGTCGATGAAAGTCACTGCGGCCTTTTTTGAACCCCTCGCCGAAGAGGATCTCGCCGCTTGGGAAGGGTCTTCTGAACCGTCACGATGAGACTGCTCCTCGACACGCATACGGCTCTCTGGTGGTGGGATGACTCACCCGAGCTGAGCGAGACAGCGAAGCTTAACCTTTCGGATGCTGGCGCCGAGATCTTCTTCAGCCCTGTCTCGGGCTATGAAATTTTTCAAAAAGTTCGCACCGGAAAATTGCAGGTAGCGAGGGCACTCCTGATCGACCTCCCGGGTGAGGTAAGGCGTGAAGGGTGGAGAGTGTTGCCGCTAGGACTGGAGGAATCAGTTCGCGCCGCCAGCATCGAAAGCCCGCATCGGGATCCCTTTGACCGACTTCTCGCCGCGCAGTCCTCGATTCACGATCTCACTATCGTTACCACCGACCCTTTCTTCAGGGAAACGGGTTTTCAGAGTTTATGGTGAGCTAAGTGAGCGCCCCTTTGACGATTTCGTCGCTCAACTTGTCTCAGAACTCGCATACCTGTGAAAAACGGATCCAAAATTCCTTACTTTTATTACTTACTCTTATTCCTTACTTGATGAAATTACAGTTAAAGTGTAAATTTAAAGAGTGAAAGCGACGCTTACCAGCAAGGGACAAATCACGATCCCGCTCCCGATCCGTTCGAAACTCCACCTGAAAGCCGGGAATACTCTGGATTTCGACGAATCGGCCCCCTCTTTAAAAGCGTCCAAAACGATCAGCGCTGAGGCATGGAACGCTTTCGGGCACGAAGCAGTAGACCCTTGGGAAGGTCTCGATATCGTGGAGGTCATGGAGGATCTGGGTGGTCCGGTCGGGCTTCACTCCTCGCCCAACTGATCGAGATACTCCGCCATGCGCACCGCCCTTGATAGCTCGATACTGATTCAGCTCTATCGAAAAAAGGCGGGCTGGGAGGATTGGCGGGATCGTCTCCAAGCCTGTTAAATTACCCGTCCATGATCTTACCTCTCGTCATACCTCTATGTGTAATAATTCTGATCGAACTAATACTTTGGGTTTTATATAGTGACGCTAAGCAGAACGGTGAAAAGCTCGCTGGAAAGTTAAATCGCAGACTATCAAAATTTCAGGAGCTATTCGGTATGCGGTCCGACGGAAAGAATTTTCTTGGCCAGACATCCGATGATCTAAACCGATCAACTGGACCAAATCACGGTGGAATGGCTGGAATGGGGAACCGGCTTGAGCAAGGAGACATTCTCGGGGCAGCTGCAATTTTTGGAATAAAAGCGGCAATCGAAGGCGTGGCATCTTTGGTTGGGAAGGTTTCAAAAACCGTCTCTCGCGGCGCTCGCCAAGTGATGTCAGATGACGGTCCAAAAACTGAAGAACAAATTAGGTGGGAAGATCTAATTCGAATAGACGTGAAGATGCTTTTGGAATTCCGTAAAAAATTGAAAGGGATACGGATGTGGATGCTTGCTGTCTTCTGGATTGGAATTCTCGCCACTTTCCTTATTACTGCGAACTTCATTTTTGCTGCGAACTACGCGGTTTGATCTATATCAATCGTCACTCTGACATCAGACTCTCACACCAGCTTATACCCCACCCCGTGTACCGTCAGGAGAAACTCGGGAGTCCGGCCGTCGTCGCCGATTTTCTTGCGAACCTGAGCAACGCATTGGTCGAGAGCTCTCGTCGTGCCGAAGTATTTCACGCCCCAGACGACTTCGAGGATGCGGTCGCGGCTGAGGACCCGACCGCGGTGCTGATGGAGAAAGAGGAGCAACTCCATCTCGCGCGGAGTCAGGGGAATGACGCTCCCGCCGAGGACCGCTTCGTAGGAGGACGGATCGATCTTTGCCCGACCCACTTCGATGGGGGTCGGCGGGGAAGATTCAGAGACGTCACCCGACGCCTCGTTCCAAGTCCGCGAGCGCCGCAGGAGCGCTTCGATCCGGGCGATGAGCTCGTTGATCCCGAAGGGTTTAGTGACGTAGTCATCGGCTCCGGCCTTGAGACCGACGACCTTGTCGATTTCCTGCCCTTTGGCGGTGAGCATGAGAATGGGGATGCGGCAGCCGGTTTTGCGGAGCTGCCGCGCGATCTCGTAGCCGCTCACGCCTGGCAGCATGACGTCGAGGACGAGGAGGTCGGGGAGGTGCGCGGCGATCTCCTGCAGGGCGTCGGCGCCGTCGGCGCAGGAGTGGACGAGGTAACCGGCCCCGCGCAGGACTTCCTCGAGCCCGAAGCGGATGCTGGGATCGTCTTCGACGACAAAGAGGGTAATCTCGGAGTTGCTCATGGGTCAGGTGGCGAGGGGGAGTTCGATGACGAAGATGCTGCCGCCGCCTTTGCGCGCTTCGCAGCGGATCGTGCCGGCGTGCAGTTCGGCGATCTGGCGGCAGAGGGCGAGGCCGATGCCCGATCCCTCGACGCCGGAGGTGATGGAGTCGTCAATGCGGTAGAATTTTTCAAAGATGCGGCGCTGATGCGCTCGGGAGATGCCGGGTCCGTGATCGGTGACGGAGAGGCAGGCCCTATCCCCGACGGAGGCGACTTCGACGAGAACCTCGCGCCCCTCGGCGGCGTATTTCCCCGCGTTGGAGAGCAGATTCACGATCACTTGCGAGAGGGCGTCACGATCAACAGCGACGATTGGGCCCCCGGCCGCAGGGCTGGTGAGGCGCACGCTCATGCCGACGGCTTCGAGCTGGGGCCGGTAGTCCGCGACGGTCTCCTGCGCGAGGGCGGAGAGGTCGATCCGCTCGGGTCGCAACTGCAACTCGCCACGGTCGAGCCTCGAGAAATCGAGGAGCCGGTTGATCAAGCGCGAGAGACGGGCGGCTTCTTTGCTGATGACGCCGGAGTATTGTCTTGTTTTGTCAGGGTCCGGATTCTCCGCATCGCGCAAGAGCTCGGAAAACATGCGGATGGAGGTGAGCGGCGTCTTCAGCTCGTGACTGACATTGCTGACGAAGTCGGTCTTTTGCGAAGCGATCCGCATCTCTTCGTTCACGGATCGCAGGATGAGGTAGCTGCCGCCCGCGACCGCACCGAGGAGGGTGAGGATGAGGAGCGAGAGGGTGAGGCGTATCGCCCGCGCCGAGGCGTTGAGCGAAGCCGGATCGAGAAGGTAGGCGGCGACCTCCCACCGGGGCAGGATCTGCCCGACCTCCGAGGCGACGAAGGGCGTGCTCCAGTCGGTCGTGAATCCCGGCTCGGTCACGGCGACCGCTCCGCCGGCAGAGTCGAGGAGGGCGAAGGAGACTTCGGCAGAAGCGAGGCTCGAAGGATTCGCGGAAAAGAGCCCGCCCAGGTCGGTGCGGATCGCATCGAGATCGAGCTCGGTCCAAAAGGTGAGCCCGGGCCGCCGCGGGTGCCTTTTCCAAAGGAGGACGTGGAGCTCTCCGTCGATGAGCCGGCTCACCGCGCCCTCGTTTTCTTCGGCGGTGACTTCCTCGAGCTTCACCGCTGCCGGACTGAGACCGGAGAGATTCGAGCTGGCCTCGACCGATTCGACGGGAGTTTGACGATCGGCCACAGCAAGGTCATCGACGCCGCGCTGCTGCATTGGCATGACATTGCGGGTGCGCTGCTGCGACTCTGGCTCCGGCTTTTTTGAGCCGGGAGCGCGGCCCTCGAGAGCGATCGCCTCTGCTGCGGCCGCCGGGGCCTCGGCAATGGTCGGGGCGGGTGCCGAAGCGGCCATCGGAGCTGCCATCGGAGCTGCCATGGGCGCTGCGGGGGCGCGATTGAGAGCAGATCCCGATGCCGATTCGTTTCGCTTTTCCGCCATAGCCACTTTTCTCTTCTGCGGCGGAGCGCTGACAGCCTTGTCAGAGAGTGTTTCGGCGAGGACTGCTCCCTTCGCGGCTTCGTCCGATTCACGGTCGAGCTCGATTTGAGCCCCGAGGAGTCGCGGGGCCTGGTAAACTTCGACAACACGGCGGTTCGTGAGAAAGTCGGCGTGATCTCTGAGGAACGCCTCCTCCCGGGTGCCCAGTGCGGCGACAGGAGAAAGAATGACTCCCGCATCCGTCACCACTGCCGCTGCCGCGGCCTGGCTCCAGCGAGCCTTGAGGAGTTCGTCGAAGCTATCCACGAGTCCGTCGCCCGCCTGCCCGACCAGCTCATCGACGAGCTGCCCGTAGAAGACACGGACATCGTTCATGAAGAGATTGATGCGGTCGGTGAGGGCGTCGCAGTTCGACTGATAGAGCTGCGTCCGCTGGCTGCTCACGACGAGCTCCTGGTCGCGCAGGGAGCGCACCGCGAGCACCGCCAGCAGGATCGAGGGCAGCAGGATGGAGAGTAAAAAGACGACGGCGATCCGCTTCATGAAAATAAAATTCCACGGAAAGTATCGCGCCTCTTCGGCCATCTATACAGCCGAAAAGGCGCGAGTGAGCGAGCGCGAGGAAAGGGCGATCTCACCGCTTCGAATTGCGCAGCATCCAGGAGCCGCTCGAGAGTTTCTTGCGCTGCTCTTTGGAAAGCTGGTCGCCGTTGAGCTCTTCGCGGGCACCGGCGACGGCTTCAATCTCTTTGCTCAGTTGCGTCTGCTGAGCGGCCGGGGCGGCGGCGTAGGCTTCGTTGAGCGTTTGCAACTGCGAGTCGAGGACCCGCCGGGAGCCTTCGGCATCGCCTTTGTCCGCAAGGGCGATGGCTTTCTCGGTCTCGACGGCATTGGCGAAGATGGCGGCCTCGGCGGCGATCGCCTTATCAAGGGAGCGGGTCACGAGCTCGGCGTCTTTGCTGTAGCCGACCACGACCGGAGTGGCGCTTTTTTCCACCGCCTGACTCGAGAGCGTGTCGGCATAGCGCACCGAGACCTGCGCGACTTCGTTGACCTTGCTGAGAGCGGCATCACTGACGAGACACTCGAGATACAACTCCCGCGCCTGACCGCTGGAGAGCGTCGCGAAGGTGATCGTCTCGGTCCCTGACTTCAGCTCACCGGGACGACCGAGAAAGCGGAGCGGCCGCACGCCCTCGGGGCAGCGGATCTCGATGATGATGTCACGGGCGACGATGCTCTTCAGCTCGCCGAGTTCGTTCTCGAACACTTCGGGGAGCTTCTCCACGTCTGCGACGTAGTAGTAGTTCGCGTCACTGGCCTCGGCGAGGGCGGTCATGAGGGTCTCGTTGTAATCACTGCCAAGTCCTATCGTCGTGACCGACATTCCCTCCCGCGCGATGCGGGTGCCGAGGTCGGCAATGTCGCGATTGTCGCTGGGGCCGACGTTGGCAATGCCGTCCGAGAGCAGCATGACTCGGTTGATGCGCTCTTTGCCAAGAAATTCGCGCAACTGCCGCGAACCTTCCTCGACCCCGCCATAGAGAGCGGTGCTGCCTCCGGTCTCGATGCGCTCGATGAGGCGCTTGATTTCCCGGTGCTGGTCACCGACGCGGGCCGCCGGTCTCACGACCTCGACTCCGGATTCGTAGACGACGAGGGAGAGGACGTCGTCGCGATCAAGCTGCTCAACGAGGAGCGAGGCGGCCTGCTTGGCCTGCTCGAGCTTGCCTCCGCTCATCGAGCCGCTGCGGTCGAGGACAATGGCGAGATTCAGAGGCATACGTTCCTTTTGCGGCGCGCGACATCCCTCGACTGCGATCTTGATGACGACTTTGCTCTCGCCTCCGCCCTCGTGCAGGAGCGGTCGATCGATCGCCGTCCTCAGTTTCAGGGATCCCTCCGAGGCGCGGACGGTGGAGAAGGGGGTTCCGCTCACGGCGAGGGCCAGAGTGAGCGCCGACAGTAACAGGGATCGTTTGATTTCCATGGGAACAAGGTCGCGCCCCCACAGGAATAGTTGTCATGCCCCTGTAAAAGGAATGTCAGGAACTTGTAAGAAATGCCTTCTCCCCGGAAAACGAGAAAGGGCGCCCGTTTCGGGGCGCCCTTTCCATAGAATCTCCTGTTACCAAGGGGAGGAAGAAAAAATATCAGGCCACGAACTCACGCGCTGCCTTGGCCGCGCTGCGTCCGAGATCATCGAACTCGCGGGCGGTGATGATGCGCTCTTCGAGGAGGCTGCGGGAGATCCAGCTCTCGAAACGACCAAAGTCCGCGTTGCCGACGGCGGCGGTGGAGATGTGCTGCCAGTCGTGGTCACGACCGGGTGCCGGGGTGGTGTGGCGGCGGATGCGGAGCAGGCTGACGATGGACTCGAACTCGCGGGGGAGGAGGTTCTCGATCGCGGCCGGTTCGGGCATGTCGTCGAGGATGTCGGCATCGAGACCGAAACTAATCACGCCGATGCCGTGACGGGCGGCAAAACGGTTCACTTCTTCGAGCATCTGCTGATCGTCGACGGATGCCGCGACGAGAAGCTCGCCGACATTGGCCCACTCGGAAGCCGAGAGACACTGGTAGAGATCCTCGAGGAGGGTGTCGCGGTTGAGTTCGAGGCGGAGCTTTACGCTGGAAATGCGAAGGGGTGACTCGCCCATGCGACGATGGATCTCAAGCTTGCGCTTGTCCATCGTGACGGACTCGTCCGAGCCGTCGGCAGTGAGCCAGTCGACCACGGCGAGGTCCGGGATGCGCCAGCGATTCGCCTCGGCATTGCTTGAGAAAGACTCTTCGAAGACAAAAGGGAACTGCTGCACTGACTCGAGGTAGCGCTGCACCACCGCGCGAAACTTCGAAGCGCGCCCGAGCGCCCGGTCCATCTCCGCCGTGCCCATGGCACCGCCGGTGCCGTTGCCGCCGTCACCAGAACGAAAGAGGTTGCGGGCGCTGTTCATCGTATGAATCGTCGCGGTCCGCAGGTAGTAACCCTGACCCTGCTCAACTTTCGCGATGGGTGACGAGGGATCGCAGGACATGATCGAAAAATGGTAACGCAGCGTCGCGTCCGAGTAGTCCTGCTTGAGACGATGTTTGACCAACTCAATCAACTCCGTCCCCTTGATCGCCTGAGCGGGATTCCGGGGAAGGATATCGGGAAGAATTTCTTTCAGTTGGTCGCGAAGATTCATAAATAATGAGTGGGCAGGTGAGTTGAGGGTCGTTAAAAATTGAGAGGGCAAAAGCGGTTCCTCACATTTTTTAATAATCCAGACAACATTTTGACCAAGGGTCAAGCGTTTCGTTCAAAAAGTTGATAATTAAGGAGCGTATAATTTTAATTTTTGACAATTTTATAATTTCCATTAAAAAATCGCTCTCCGGGATGCGAAAGTGTCTTCAGCTTCGTAGAAAAAAGTGCATCGAAAATCACTCCGCCGTGTCGAGATTTCGCCAGACGATGTTTCGATATTGGGCGCGGGTCTGGTAGGCTGCCATGCCGATCGGGACCGAGAGTTCGATGTCCCCGGGGAGCAGGCTGATCTTTTTCCCTTCGAGGTCGAGATCGACTTTCTGCTCCTCCCCGATCCAGGCTTGCAACTTGTCCTCGGTCACCCGGACGCGGATTTTGTGCCAAACATTCTTCTCAAAGCCTTCGATGTTCATCGTCTCGTTCTCCGAGGCATTGAGATCGTCGACACTGGAGATACCGACGACACCGCCTCCCCATCCTCCAACCACAAAAGTCGCGTGGCTGTCCTTTACCGGAAAAGTGAGAGCGAGGAAAAAGTCATTGCCGTCAAGCTTCATCGCCTCGAGCGAGATCTCATAGTTCGAGGTCGCCGGGACATCCCCCTTCCAGTTGACCCCGGTGATGACCGCGCCAAAGCCGAGTTCGAGGTTGCCATCTTCATTAACAAAGGTGTCCCCCTCGCCGCCGAACTGGGTTTTCTCCCAGGAGCCGAGGGTTTTCCCGTCGAAAAGGGCGATCTCTTTCACCTCAACCGCTTTTTCAGCGACAGCGGGCTGGGGAGCCGGGGCCGCCGCGAGGACTTCGGGCGCGGAGTCAGCGCTTGCCGGGGCGGCCTCTGCAGCTGACGCCGTCTCGAGAGTGCTCGTGACCGCGAGAGTCGTCCGCACGAGGGCTGACTTCCCGGTCGCCGGATTCTCATCCATCGACCAGACGAAGATACCGGGCTTACCATAGAGGCCTGCATGCATCGCGATGCCCACCGCGACGAAGACCACGAGAAAAATAAGAAAACCACCTGCGTATTTCACAACATAGAGTTGTCAGATCCCGCCCTCTTCCGCAAGAGAAAATCAGTCCCGCAATGCCGTCGCGAGGACTCACGAAAGCTGCGCAAAATGTGCTTTTTCGCTTGCTTGACAGCCCGGCAATCAGAATACTCCGTGTGCTCCGGTATGCCGCGAGGCGGTGCCCGAACCTAATCCCCGGCCCCCGGCCTACCCATAACGATCCCGACCAGCTCCCTCTTTTTTTACCATGTCCGATTTAGTTCAAGTCCTAGGCCACGTCGATGATTACCTGAAGCTCGCACAGGATTACAACGTCTCCGATGTCCACCTCGCTCCTAACGCACCTCCGAAATGGCGCCGCTTCGGTCTGCTCCAGCCGATCTGGGAAAATTCGGAACTGCTCACCGCAGAGGACACGGAAAAGCTCGCCCGCCATTTTCTCCCCGAACAGGAGATGCGCCGCCTCGATGAAAAAGGGGATGTCGACTTCGCCTACGCTCCCTCCATCGGGCGATTCCGCGCTTCCGTGGTGAAGACCCGTCTAGGGTGGGAAATGGTCTTCCGCGTCATCAGCACCCAGCTCAAGACCATGGATGAGCTCGGCCTCCCCGATGCGATCAAGCCGCTCCTCGAGTACCACAACGGACTCGTCCTCGTCACCGGTGCGGTCGGCTCGGGCAAGTCCACGACCCTCGCGGCCCTCATCAACGAGATCAACACCCAGCGCAACGACCACATCATCACCCTCGAAGATCCGATCGAGTATGTCATCGAATCAAAAGGCTGCCACGTGAACCAGCGCGAGGTCCACACCCACACCGAGAGTTTCTCCCAGGCCCTGCGCGCCGCCCTGCGGGAGGATCCCGACATCATCATGGTGGGTGAAATGCGCGACCTCGAGACGATCTCGCTCGCGATCACTGCGGCGGAGACGGGTCACCTCGTCCTTGCGACCCTCCACACCGGCAGTGCCGCGCGAACCCTCGACCGTATCCTCGACGTGTTCCCCACCGAGCAGCGCGAGCAGATCCGCATCATGGTCGGAGAATCACTCCGCGGGGTCATCTCCCAGCAGCTTGTCCCGAAAAAGGACGGTACCGGTCGCGAACTCGCCCTCGAGCTGCTCGTCAACACCCCGGCCGTCTCCGCCCTCATCCGCGACGGCAAGACCTTCATGCTCCCCGGCGTCATGCAGACGGGTAAAAACGTCGGCATGATCATGATGGACGACGCTCTCGCGAAACTCTACCACGCGGGCTCCATCTCGAAAGAAGAGGCGCTCGGACGCGCCATTGACCGCGGCAACCTCAAAACCGTCCTCGGTTGACATGCATTCCGGGTGAACCGGCGCTCTATTTTTTCCACTTATTCCTCTTTTCCCCCATGGCAGTTATTGATCAATATTTTCAACACCTCGTCGACACCGGCGGCTCGGACCTCCACCTCAGCGAAGGGCAGCCTCCGAAAATGCGGGCGCACGGCGCGATTTCCCCCATCGCCGACGGCATCCTCGAGCATGCCACGCTCGACTACATGCTGCGCGAGATTTGTGACGAGAATGCCTACGAACGTTTCCTCGAGAGAGGCGACCTTGACTTCGCCTACGAGATGGACGTGCAGTCGCGCTTTCGCTGCAACTACTTCAAGCAGAACAATGGACTCGGGGCCGTCTTCCGTCTCATCCCGACGAAGATCAAGACGATCGACGACCTCGGTGTTCCCAAGACGATCGAGAGCTTCGGCGACATGCGCAGCGGACTCGTCCTCGTGACCGGGCCGACCGGTTCCGGCAAGTCAACGACCCTCGCGGCCATCATCGACTACATCAATCGCACCTACGCCCGCCACATCATCACCGTGGAAGAGCCGATCGAGTTCGTGCACAACAACAAGAAGAGCACCATCTCCCAGCGCGAAGTGCCGATTCACTGCCCCTCCTTCGCCGACGGCCTCCGCGCCTCGCTGCGGGAAGACGCCGACATCGTCCTAGTGGGGGAAATGCGCGACCTCGAGACCATCTCACTCGCCCTCACCGCAGCCGAGACCGGCCTGCTCGTCTTCGGGACCCTGCACACGAACAATGCCCGCAAGACCGTCGATCGTCTCGTCGATGTGTTTCCCTCGGACCAGCAGTCGCAGGTGCGCACCATGCTCGCCGGCTCGCTACGCGGCGTCGTCGCCCAGCTTCTCCTCAAGCGCGATGACCAGGAAGGCCGGGTCGCGGTCAATGAGATCCTCGTTTCCACCCCCGCCGTCACCTCCGTGATCCGCGAGGGAGCGACCCAGAAGCTCTACGACATCATCACCGGTGGTAAGGAATACGGGATGCAGTTCATGGACGATGCGATCTGGCAGAAGATGCTCTCCGGTCAGGTATCAGCCCTCGAGGCCTACATGAAAGCGATCGACAAGTCCCGCTTCCGCCAGGCCCTGCCCGCCGAGTATCAGAACCTCGGGAACTCGGGAGGTTGATCCTTTACGAACGGAGGTCCCTCGAATCCCCCGGGAGGCCCTTCACCCGCCAATACCCGGCGAGGAGACTGCCGATGATGCAGTGATAGACCGCGCTTATCGCGCAGGGTACCGGCGCGACCGTGCCGGGGAAATGTTTCGTCGCGAGGTGGGTGCCGAGTCCCGAGTTCTGCATTCCCACCTCGATCGAGATTGTGCGACTGCTCTCTTCAGAAAGACGGAAAATCCTCGCCGCGAAGTAGCCGAGCCCGAATCCGCCCAGATGCAGCAGCGCCGGGGCGGCGAGGAGACGCCAACCCGACTCGAGCACGACCTCACGATTCTGCCCGATTGCACTCGCGACGATGAGAACGATGGCGATGACGGAGATCAGTGGTGAGACCAGAGCGATCCGCCGGCTCGTTTTCGGCAGATAGCGATTGAGGAGCAGCCCGAGGAGCACCGGCACCAGCACGACCTGCACCGTACTGAGACAGAGCGCCCCCGCGTCGACCTTCACCAGCGTGCCCGCGAGCCATTTCGTGAGGAGCGGAGTGAACAGGATCGCCGCAAAAGTCGAGACGACCGTCATCATGACCGATAGCGCGACATTTGCCCGGGCGAGGAAGGCGACCACGTTCGAGGCCGTCCCGCCAGGACAACAGGCCACGAGGATGAGACCGACCGAGAGCAGCGGATCGATCTCGGAGAGGCGCAGCAGGATCGAAATGCCCCAACCCATCAGCGGCATGATGACGAACTGGCAACCCACCCCGATGAAACCCGCCCGCGGCATCGTGAGCACGCCTTTAAAACCCTCAAAGGTCAGCGTGAGCCCCATCCCGAGCATGATCACCCCGAGTCCCCAAACCGTGTAAGGCCCCTTGAACCAGGTGAACCAGCCCGGCTCGACGAGAGCGAGGCCGCTGCAGAGCAGGATCCAGAAAGGAAAAGCGGCGGTCAGCGCGGAAATGAGGCGAGGCATCACGCAACGGAGATCATTTCTTTCCCGAATCGCAAGTGAAAAGCCTCTTTTGACCGCCCTGCCTTTCCTATTTCGGGGTCTAGTTCGGCCTTGCGTCCCTGCCCAGCGCCCCTAACTTCCCGCCTTCAATTTAGAAAACACCACCATGAGCCAACGCAGAGTCCTCGTCGCCGATCCCATTTCTGAAAAAGGTATTGAGCACCTCAAGTCCTCCGGCCTCGCAGTGGACATCAAACTCGGCCTCAGCGAAGCCGAACTCATCGCCCTCGCGCCCCACTACGAAGGCATCATCGTGCGTTCCGGCGTCAAGATCACCGCTCCTGTGATCGAGGCAGGGGCCGGCGTTCTCCGCGCCATCGGCCGCGCCGGGGTCGGCGTGGACAATATCGACATCCCCGCCGCCACCAAGCACGGGGTCGTCGTCATGAACACCCCGGCGGGCAACACCATCTCCACCGCCGAGCACGCCTTCACCCTCATGATGTCACTCGCCCGCCACATCCCGCAGGCGCACCAGTCCGTCACCGAAGGCCGTTTTAAAGAAGGCCGCAAAGCCTACGCCGGGGTCGAGCTTTACAACAAGACCCTCGCCATCCTCGGGATGGGCCGCATCGGGGGCGAGTTCGCCCGTCGCGCCATGGGCTTCGGAATGCGCGTCGTCGCGTATGATCCCTATCTCGCCGCGAGCAAGGCCAAGGCCATGCGCGTCGAACTCTACGAGACCGTCGATGAAGCCGTCGCCCAGGCCGACTTCATCACCCTCCACATGCCCAAGACGCCCGAGACGACCCACCTCATCAACGAGGCCCGGATCCAGCTGATGAAGCCCGGCGTCCGCATCATCAACTGCGCCCGCGGCGGACTCATCGACGAGGCCGCCCTGCTCGAGGGCATCAAATCCGGGAAAATCGCCGGAGCCGCCCTCGATGTCTTCGAGATCGAGCCGCCCGCAGATGACTACGAGCTCCTCACCCGTCCCGAGATGGTCTTCACCCCACACCTCGGCGCCTCGACCGAAGAAGCCCAGGAAAATGTCGGCATCGAGATCGCCGAGGCCATCACCAACCGACTCCTCCGCGGCGAGGTCATCAATGCGGTAAACATGCCCAACCTCGACGAGACCACTCTCAAACTAATCGGACCCTACCTCAGCCTCTCCGAAGTGCTCGGAAAACTCGTCAGCCAGATAGCGCCGAACCAGTCCGATTTCTTCCGCATCGAATACACCGGCAAAGTAAGCGAAGTCGACACTACCCTCGTGACCCGCTCGGCCCTCAAGGGATTCCTCGAGACCGGCGCGACCTCCGGCTCGGCGAACTACCTCAACGCCACCACCCTCGCCGAAGGCCGCGGCATCCGCGTGACCGAGAGCCGCCCCGCCGAGGACTGCGAGTTCACCGATCTCATCACCGTGACCGTCGGCAACGCCAAGGAAAACGTCACCGTCGCCGGCACCTTCTTCGGCAGCCAGCCGCGCATCGTGAAAGTCCAGGAGCACAACATCGACGCCACTCCCGAGGGCAACCTCCTCATTTTCGAAAACACCGACGCCCCCGGTGTCGTCGGCGCGATCGGGCGCGTCCTCGGCGAAGGCAATATCAACATCGCCAACATGTCCCTGAGCCGGAACAAAGTCGGCGGTCAGGCCCTCAGCATTCTCAATGTCGACTCCGCCGTCGATGGCGATACCCTGAAAAAGATCGAGGCTATTCCCGGGATCCAGAGCGCGACCACCGTCGTGCTGTGATCACAGCCCCTGCACCGTCAGGCGCGCCGAGACACGGCGTCCTGACTTGCGGTCGAGGGCGACGACCTCGTGCTCACCCGGCTCGAGCACGAGCCAGCTTTCCGCCCCATCTTTCTCGACTGCGAGACTGGGGCTCGACCACTCGATCTCTTCGCGACCGCTCCCGGCGATCTTCAGGGGAAAACGCGCCCCCTGCCCGGGAAGATCGGGATCGAGAAAGGCGACCGTGCCCTCGAGCGGACTCACGATGCGAAAGTCGGGGAGCGGAGCCGACTCGGCGAGCGCTTCGAGGACGGCGGCGCCCTTGAGCTGATTCGCCTCGCTGCGCCACCAACTCGCATAGGTCAGGGGTAGGCGAGTGCGCAACGCCGCGTCGTAGTCCTCCGCCCTGGCGAGAGCGGGAAGCCGGCCTTTCACGAACCATTCGCGGCGCAGCCGGGTCTCAGGCAGCGTTTTGCCCTCGGGGAGACGTTTCCCGCTGAGCCGGTCCACCGTCGCCTCGACCGCACTCGCGGGCGTCTTGTACCAGCGCGGCTCGCGGTCGCGGTGGAGCCTGACCATGACCTGATGAAAAATCGGGGCCGCCCCCATCGCTCCCGAGACACGATTGAGCGGACGATTATTGAAGCGCCCCACCCAAACGCCAACGGTGAAATCGGGCGTGTAGCCGACCGTCCAACTGTCGCGGAAGTCCGTCGAGGTCCCCGTCTTCGCCGCGACCCGAAAAGGGAGATTCAGCGATGAGTTCAAACCAAAGGCGACCGCCCGCGCGCGCTGGTCCGAGAGGATGTCCGCGATGAGCCAGGAGCACTCCGGATCGAAGACCTGACCCTGTCGGGCCGAACCCTCTTTGGTCTGTGACTCAACCCTCTCTGCTCCGCGGATGAGACGATAGGGCCGATAGCTCCCGAGCCGGGCGAGGGTGGCGTAGCCGTTCGTCAGTTCGAGGAGCCGCACCTCCGCATTGCCCAGAGTGAGCCCGAGCCCGTACTCCGTCGCGGCGGGGTCTAGACTCGAAAAATGAAGATCATCCCGGAGACAACGATGGAGCACGGAAGGCCCGCCGATCTCGTCGAGCAACTTCACTGCCGGGACATTGAGCGAATTGGCAAGAGCGTGACGCACCGAGACCGGACCCTGAAAACGGCGGTCGAAATTCACGGGCTGATAGGCTCCCGTGGAGGTCACATACTCGATCGGGGTATCGGCCAGGATCGTCGCGGCGGTGGACCCGCGCTGCAGGGCGAGCACGTAAGTAAAGGGCTTCAGAGTCGAGCCGGCGGAGCGTGCCTGCCAGGCTCCGTTGACCTGTCCGGCAGCAGAACTGAAATACGAGCGCGATCCGCTGAGGGCGAGGACTTCGCCGGTGGCATTGTCGAGCACGACGACGGCGGACTGGAGATCATTGTCCTCCCCGGCCTGGTGACTGAGCCTCGCCAACTCGGCCGAGACGGTGCCCTCGACGAACTGTTGGAGATCAAGGTCGAGCGTCGTCCGCACCGGCGATGAGTGCGCCTCGGTAGTGGCGAGGGCTTCGACTTCCTGCTCCATCACGAGCTCGATGAAGTGAGGCGCGTGGAAGACCTGGGAGGGACCTTCGAGGAACTTGATGTCCTCGATCAGGGCGGTGGCGAACTCGGCTTCGCTGATGAATTCCTCCTCCTTCATGCGCCCGAGGATCCAGAGCTGACGTCTTTTTGCCCCCTCGAGATTTTTCCACGGGTTCAGTCGTGTTGGCTTGTTAGGGAGTCCGGCGAGGAGCGCGGCCTCGGCGATGGAGAGATCCCCGAGCGGTTTGCCGAAGTAGCCGCGGGCGGCGGCACGGGAGCCGGTGAATTGATTGCCGTAGGGGAGTGAGTTGAGGTAGGCGGTGAGGATGGTCGCTTTGTCAGACTGCATCTCCAACCGCCGCGCACTGAAGGCCTCGATGAATTTCGTCGTGAAGCTGCGCTTTCGCGGCGGCGAATAGAGTTTCACGGCCTGCTGGGTGATCGTCGAGGCGCCCGAGACAAACTTGCGATGGAGCAGGGCGTCGCGAATCGCACGCATCGTCCCGAGGTAATCGAGGCCGTTGTGCGAATAAAAGCGCGAGTCCTCGGCCGCGATCGTGGCAGAGATGAGGTTCTTCGGGAACTCGGCAAAGATAGCCGGCTCGTCAGCCCGCAGGTCCCCGTCGAGGAGTCGGCGAATCGGCCTGTCTTCACGATCGAGGAAGAGCAAGCCGCCCGGCGCCCGGCCCTCCAGCCCGCCCGGGAGAGGGAAGAAGAGCGGCACGAGATAGAGCGCGACAAGGATTCCCGCCACCCCCGCGAGGGCAAGGTAGAGGGCCCGCCGTAAAGGTCGCCGGTGTCGGAATGGAAGTGTCTTCTTCAAAAAAAAGAATCGAGGTTACAACTCACGAAAGCGGCTCGAAGAACCCGACCCAATGATCCATTTTACTCGTCGGATCGTCAATGCGTCACAAGTCTTTGTTTTCACTCGCTCAGCCGGCTTCATGCGGTGCGTCCATGCGACGAATCATCGGCCCCGATCATTCACCGTTTCGCTCACAAAGGTAGCCGAGCTCGGCCCGAGCGACCCGTTTTGCCACGCAAACCACCGGGACCATCCAACCCGCGCCGGATCTTCGAATCCGAGCCCAACGGTGAGAGTAAAGCGCATCTGTGATAAATCGACGTGGCCAAAGTCGGCGAATCACCTTATGCTCCCTGCATGAATCCACCCGGGACGGCACTCGGCCCCGTATCATGGGAACGCATGAGCGAAGGCATTGAAAAAGTCAAAGACCGCCTCAAACGTGCCACCGCTGCGCTTGAGTCTGCCGGCATCCTCTACGCTGTCATCGGCGGCAACGCGGTCGCCGCCTGGGTCTCGCGCGTCGATGATTCCGTCGTTAGGAATACCCGCGACGTCGACCTGCTCGTGAGACGCGAAGATCTCCCCGCGATCACCGTCGCTCTGCAGGAGGCCGGATTCGTCTATCGCTCGGCTTCGATCCTCGGAGGTGCCGGTCGCATTGAAATGTTCCTCGACGGTCCCCGGGCCAAGGCTCGTGACGCGGTCCACCTCATCTTCGCCAATGAGCGCGTCGTTCCCGATTCCCCCGAGCCGTCTCCCGGGGTCGAGGACATTGATCTTTCGCCCGGTGATTTCCGACTCCTCGACCTTGTCGCACTCGTGACGATGAAACTGACTTCGTATCGTGATAAGGACCGGGTCCACCTCCGTGACATGATGGAGATCGGCCAGATCGACGCCACCTGGCTCGAGCGCGTCCCGGAGACTTTGCGTCCGCGCCTCCAGGCGCTCCTCGACGATCCGCATGGGTGAGCATGGGGTGGGGGTGGTGTTTCGATCGCTTTGGAATTGGTTCGCCCGCCAATGGCATAGATATCTTCATGCATCCTTCTCCCCATGCACCACTGCGTCCCATGACCGCAGATCACCTCTCCCCTCACCCCCTCCTCCCCGCAAACTTCTCCGCGAGTGTCTGCACCACATAATACAGCATCGGCACTATCGCCAGACTCAAAAACGTCGCCGCAATCATCCCTCCAAACACCGCCGTCCCGATGACCCGCTGGCTTTCCGATCCGGCACCGGTCGCGATGAGCAACGGGATCACCCCCAAAATAAACGACAGAGCCGTCATCATGACCGCGCGGAAACGCAGCTTCGTCGCCTCGAGGGCGGCTTCGAGGACGGTCTTGCCCTCCTCGCGCAGGACCTTGGCGAACTCGACGACGAGGATGGCGCTCTTGGTTGAGAGCCCGATGAGGAGGACGATCCCGATCTGGGTGTAGACGTTGTTTTCCATGCCGCGCCACGAGATCGCGAGGTAGGCCCCGAGCAGCGCGGTGGGCACGGAGAGGACGACGGAGATGGGGATCGTCCAGCTCTCATACTGCGCCGCGAGGACGAGGTAGACGAGGAGGATGGCGAAGACAAAAATCGCGGTGGTGCCCCCGGCGGCCATTTTTTCCTGATAGGAAAGTTCGGACCAGTTGAAGCCGAGAGTGTCGGGCAACTTCTCCTTCGCCATGCCCTCCATAATGTCGATCGCCTCGCCCGAGCTGAATCCGGCATTGGGCTGCCCGAGGATCTTGACGGAGGGGTAAAGATTAAAGCGGGTAACGGTCTGGGGTCCGAAAGTCTCCTCGACACTGGCGAGGGAGCCGAGCGGGATCATCCGGCCGGCACCGCCGCGCACCTCGAGCCGACGGATCGCCTCGGGATCGGCTCGAAAGGGCGCGTCAGCCTGGGCGATGACTTTGAAAATGCGGCCGAAGAGGGTGAAGTCATTCACGTAGGCCGAGCCGAGATTAACCTGGAGCGTTTCAAATACCGAGGGCAGCGGCGTGCCGCTGCGGAGGACCTGCTCGCGGTCGATGTTGACTTTCAACTGCGGCACGTTGGCGCGGAAGGTGGTGCTGAGTCCGGTCAGTCCGGTCTGGGCATTGCCGTCCTCGATCATCTCCTGCGCGACATTCTGCAGGGTCTCGAAGCCGGCCCCGCCGCGGTCCTGCAGCATGAAGGTGAAGCCGCCCGAGGTCCCCACGCCCGGGAGCGAGGGCATCGGGAAAGCAAAGGCGATCGCTCCCTGGAAGCGGGCGAGTTTCCCGTTGAGCTGGCGAATCAGCGCGGCCTGCTGGAGCTGCGCCTCGGCGCGCTCCTCCCACGGGTCGAAGGTGACGACGAGGAAGCCGGTGTTCGAACTGGCCGCGCCATCAATGAGCCCGAATCCGGCGATGGTGAGGAAGTCGGCGACGCCGGGCACTTCTTTGACCGACGCATTGACCTCGTCGAGAACCTCGCGGGTGCGCTGGAGCGAGGATCCGTCGGGGAGTTGGACGTTGACGATGCAGTAGCCCTCGTCCTCCTGCGGCACAAAGCCGGTCGGGAGACTCCCCAGTCCGAGCAGGGAAAAGACGACGAGCCCGCCGAAGAGGATCACTGCGAGAAAGGCGCGCCGGATCGCAAGGCGAGTCACCCCGAGGTAGCCGGTCGTGACCTTGTCGAGGCCGAGGTTGAAGGCTTTGAATAAGCCGCGCGGCTCTTTCGTTTGTTTCCGAAGGAGGATCGCGCAGAGCGCGGGACTGAGGGTCAGCGCGTTGATCGAACTGAAGACGGTGGCGATGGAGATGGTCACGGCGAACTGCTTGAAGAGCGTCCCGGTGATGCCCGCCATTGCCAATGTCGGGACAAAGACGGCGAGGAGCACGAGGGTCGTCGCGACGACGGGTCCGCTCACCTCGAGCATCGCTTTTTCGGTGGCCTCCCCGGGGCTGAGCCCTTCCTCGATCCAGCGCGTCGTGTTCTCGACGACGACGATGGCGTCATCGACGACGATCCCGATGACGAGGACGAGACCGAAGAGGGTGAGCTGATTCAGCGAGTAATCAAAGAGCAGGAGCACCGCAAAGGTCCCGATGAGCGACACGGGGATCGTCGCGAGCGGAACAAGGGTGGCGCGGAAATTCTGCAGGAAAAGGAAGACGGTCAGGGCGACGAGGATGAGCGCCTCGATGAGCGTCTCGACGACCCCGGCGATGGAGGCGCGGATGATGTCGGTGTTGTCGTAGATGATGGTCTCTTTGAGGTCCCCGGGGAAGCCGGGACGCAGCTCGGCGAGCTTGGCCTCGATGCCCTCGGCGACGGCGATGATGTTCGACCCGGGGATCTGATAGATCGCGATGGTGGCGGATGGTTCCCCGTTGAGCTGGGAGGAGAGCGTGTAGCTATCTGACCCCAGCTCGACCCGGGCGATGTCGCGCACGCGGATGACACGGCCTTCGGAGGAGGTCTTCACGACGATTTTCTCAAACTCGGGGATCTCGGAGAGGCGGCCGGGGACATTCACGGTGTACTCGTAGGCAACGCCCTCCTCCGCCGGGGCTCCGCCGATGCGGCCGCTGGCGACCTGGACATTCTGCCGTCGGATCGCGTCCACGACATCACCCGAGGTGAGCCCGTAGGAGTTGAGCCGCTGGGGATCGAGCCAGACCCGCATGGAGAACTGCCCCGCCCCGAAGACCTGGGCATTGCCCACACCGGGGACTCGGGCGATCTCGTCCTTGATGCGCTGGTTCACGAAATTGCTGAGATACTCATCGTCCCAAGTCCCGCCGGGGGAGGAGAACCCGATGTACATGACGACGTCGGTGCTCTGCTTTTTCACCGTGACGCCCTGCCGCTTTACCTCTTCGGGCAGCCGCGCTTCGGCGACGGCGACGCGGTTCTGGGTGAGGACGTTGGCGGTGTCGAGATCGGTTCCCGGCTCAAAGGTGACGGTGAGATTCATCGAGCCGTCATTGGCGCTGACGCTCTGCATGTAGATCATGCCCTCGACGCCGTTGACCTCCTGCTCGATGGGGGCGGCGACGGTCTCGGCGATGGTGCGGGCATCGGCCCCCGGGTAGATCGCGGTGATCTTCACCGTCGGCGGCGCAATGTCAGGGTAGCGCGCGATTGGCAGCGCCATCATCGCAACGAGCCCGACTACCACAATCACGATCGAAATGACCGCAGCGAAGATCGGGCGTCGGATGAAGAAGATGCTGAACATGGCCGGGAAAAAAATCAGATGACGGATCAGCCCTCTTTTTTGGGAGCGGGTTCCCCGGTCGAGGCGGGCGCTGGCGTCGTCTCCCCTCGCGGTGTCGGGACCACGGTGATGCCCGGTCGCGCTTTCTGCAGATTGCTCACGATGAGCCGGTCGTCCGCGGTGAGGCCGGAGGAGAGGATGAGATCCGATCCCTCGCGGAATCCGGTCGAGACGACGGGACGGCGCATCACTTTATTCCCCTCGCCGACGACGAGCACGTAGGTGCCGCCGAGATCGCGCTGGACCACCTCGGCAGGGACGCGGATGGCGGGGGCATCGGCCTCACTGCCCTTCGACATCGGCATTCCCACCCTGACAAAGAGACCCGAGGCGAGAGCACCGTCGGGATTGGCGAACTTCGCCCGCACCCGCATTGTCCCGGTCTCGGGATCGACCGCATTGTCGATGTAGTCGAGGCTGCCCTCGACAGGGTAGACGCTCCCGTCTGAGAGGGTCAGGCGCACTTTGACCGCCTGAAAACGCTCGCTAAAGTCGGGGCGGTCGGCCGAGGGCCGATTCGAGAGATTGGAGAGGATGTCGCGCTCGTTCGCCTCGAACTCGACGTAGATGGGATCGTCGTGGACGACGGTGGTGAGCAGGGTGGCCCCGTCGGCACCGACGAGATTGCCCTGATCGATCTCTGCCTTGGAGACGAGTCCGTTGATCGGAGAAGTGATTCTGGTGTAGCCGAGATCACGCTCGGCATCCTGCAGGGAGGCTTCGGCGATTTTCACGTTGGCGGCGGCGGCCTTCGCCTCGGCATCGGCGGCGGCCACGTCGATCTGGGAGATCGCGCCCGTCTTGCCGGCTTCGGTGCGTTTTTCGAGATTTGTCAGGGCGATTCCGAGATCGGCTTTGGCCCGCTCGACCTGCCCGGCCGCCGCCGCCTTCGCCGCCTCGAACTGCTCGGGCTCGATCGTGAAGAGCGGATCACCGGCTTTCACAAACCGCCCCGGCGAAAAGTGGATCTCTTTCAGAAATCCCTTCACCCGGGCGCGCACCTCGGCCCTGGCGAAGGAGGTCGTCCGCGCGGGCGACTCCATGTAGACGAGGACCGGGCCTACGACCGGAGAGATGACCTCGACCTGCGGTGGGGGAGGGGGAACAAAGGCATTTTTCTCGGCGCAGCCGACAGAGAAAACGAGGATAAGGAACGCCTCCGGAATCCGGAACAGACGAACCTGATTGGTAGATTGAAAAAACCGTTTCACGGCTTGGCAGGGATGGGGACGGCGGGCGGGATCAGCTCGGTCGCGGTGCCTCCGCCAAGAGCCCCGTACAAAATGATGTAGTTCCGCGCGATCTGACCGCGGCTGAACGTCTCTTCGTCCTCGGTGCTGAATTGGGTGCGCTCGGCGTCGAGCACGTTCTGGAAGCTGACGAGTCCGTTCTGGTAGTTGTCTTTGACGAGACTCACGGTCTCGTTCGAGGCGGAGACCGCCCGCCCGAGCTTGGAGAGGCGCTCCCGCTCATAGAGGATCCCGGCCATGCTCGTCTCGACCTCTTCGACCGCACCGAGAATGGTACCCTCGTAGGTGGCATAGGCCTGGGCGACGCGGCTCTCCTCGATCTGGATGTTGTTGCGGATGCGGCCGGCGCTAAAGATCTGCCATTGGAAAGAGGGACCGAAGGAGTAAGCCCGACTGGCGCTGTCGAAGAGGTCTCCGCTGTTGGCCGCCTGCAAATTGAAGTTCCCGAAGAGTGTAAAGCGCGGGTAAAGGTCGGCCACGGCGACACCGACACGGGCGGTCTGGGCGGCGAGGTCACGCTCGGCCCGGCGGATGTCGGGTCGGGCGCGGAGGAGATCGGCGGGCAGGCCGGCGGAGTAGCCGGCCTTCGGAACAGGGATGCCGCGGCTGCTGCCGAGGATGTTCTCGACGGAGGCGGGGAAGCCGCCGGTGAGGGTGGCGAGCCGGTTTTTCGAGAGCACGAGCTGGGCGCGTAACTGGGGCACGGCGGCCTCGGAGAGGGAAAGGTTCGCCTGCGCCTGGGTCACGTCGATCCTGGGGACGAGACCGGCATCGAGGCGTTTGCCCGTCAGATCGACCGAGCCGCGCTGGGCATTGATATTGCGGTTGGCCACGACAATACGGGCCTCGAGGGTGCGGTAGTCGATGTAGTTCAGCGCGACATCGGCAAAGAGGGTGACGAGGGCGTCGCGGTAGTTTTCCTCCTGCGAGGCGATGTTTGCATCGGCCGACTCGACCGAGCGCCGGATCCCGCCGAAGATATCGACCTCCCAGCCGGCATCGCCTCCCAACGTGTAGAAGTTGAAAGGCGTGTTCGCGTTGCCGATCGCGGCGGCCATCGGGCCGGCGTTGCCAAGAGCAGCCTGAGGGCCGGCATTCTCACTGATGCGATTGCGGGTATAACCGCCAGAGCCGTTTGCCTGGGGCAGACCCTGACTCACGGCGATGCCGCGCTGGGCGCGGGCCTCAGTAATGCGCTCGAGGGCGAGGCGCAGATTCGGGTTCGAAGAGCGGGCTCGCTCAACGAGGGCATTCAAAGTCGGATCGTGAAAGCCTTCCCACCACTTCGAAAGACACGCAGCGCCGCCATCGAGGTCGCGCAGGACAGAGCGCGACCACGCGTCGGGAGTGCTCTGGTGCGGCCCGACATAGTTCGGCCCGACGGTGTAGCAACTCTGGAGGAGGAATCCCAGGAGCGAGAGATTGAAAAAGGAGACGGTCTGACGTGTCATCGGGATTTCGAGCTTCAACTGAGCAGAAGGCGCTCCTTTTGGCAATCAAATTATAAAAAGCCCCGACCCAACGAGTGACCCGGCGTATCGGTCAATGACCGTCGCTGAAGAGGTAGTTCGTCCACGAGTTCATCCTCAGCAACACTTTGCGCATGATCGCGAGGTGGTGAAGATGCTCCGATGTAGATCGCTGCCGTGCCCGTCGTCCCCGGCACAAGATGGTAAGGCGTGAGATCATCCTTGCAGGCCAGCACAACGATGACGCGCGCCTGCCCTTTGATCGTCTCTGGATCGACCAGAGCACCGGTGGGCTTGCATCTGCCCCCGGGCGATCGGCCCCCTCCACCCGCTTCACGCGCGCTCTTAAAAAACGACCGGGCACGGAGGGTGGTCTGTCGAGGTTTAAGACAGCCGCCGCGAGCCCGGCTGTGAGGCGCGCCCCGGAAGCCTCGCGGGAAGCCGAGAGCTGTTTGACCGTTCGTCCCGCCTCGGCCAGCGCCGCTTTTTTCTGCGAAACTACCGCCTCGTAGGGAGTGGGGTCGATGCGGAACAGGACGTCACCCTTCTTCACATCGCCCGCTTCGCGGATCGGCGCCTCGACCACGATGCCCCCGAGAGCGGGAACGATGGGCGTGGTGTAAAAGTAGAAACGTCCGTTGCTGGAGTAGGGGTGATTGTAGTTCATCCCCAGGACGAGGAATCCGACGATCCCGATGCCGCCGAGAGCAGCGGTGAGAAGGGATATGCCGTTAACCGGGATCTTGAAGGGCTTAGCCCAAGTTTCTTATTCTCAAGCCGAAAACAAGAAGATCGGCGTTTTTGGCCATCTCGAATTCATAACCCGTTGACAATCAGCGTCAATATTTCCGGAATTCAATTCGTAGCGCCTAATTATTAATAGTCGTAACTGACTTGGGTTTTCGCAGCGCTATGGTCGTGCCCGTGTATTTCCGCACCAAAACAATCAAGGGCACCCCGCTCGTTCAACTCGTCGAATCCTACCGCAACGCGGAGGGGCAGTCGCGTCAGCGTGTCGTCGCCTCGCTTGGTGACGCCGACATCCCGGAGGGCGAAAAGCCGCCATTGCCCAAGCCGTAGAGCGCCTCATCAAAGGGCAATCCGACTGGTTCGAGCCGGAACTCCCCGCGACGGCCCCGGAGTAGGTCGCTCGCATCGTGCAACTCGCCGGTCGCTCCTGCAACACCCGTGCCACCGTCCTTGAGGAAACCATCGACGGCGTCGTCCTCGAAGGCATCGAAACGGAAAACGTCGTCCAGCTTGGTCCCCAACTCGTCGCGCTCCTGGCGTGGGAAGAGCTCGGGTTCACCCCGATGCTGCGGAGCCTGGGGATGAACCCTTCCCGGATCGCGACCGCCCAACTCATGATCATCAACCGGCTCATCGAACCCCTCAGTGAACCGAACGGAGTGAGATCGCCTGCCGCAGGTAGCCACGCAGGGGTGAGCGAAGCGAAGCAATGGGCCTTGATCGATTGGTCTCACCGCACCGCCCTGCCTGAACTGCTCGACCTGCGCATCACCAAAACAAGCAAAGACCGTCTCCTTCCTCGACCGACTCGCGCCCTCTGAATGCGATACTCTCGAGCCCGTCGTCGTCCTCGACGCCGGGTTCGCTTCCCGGGCCAACATCGCCATGCTGCGTGAGCGCGGCTACACTTACCTGATCAACATGCCCCGCGGGAGCCGGGCCAAATTATCAGCGTGCTCGCTTATCACCTCTTGAGCTGGGTGCGTCGTCGCCTCGAGGAGAATGGAGATCGGAGAGAATGGAAGACGATCCGTCGCATCCGGAGGAGCCACGCACTGGTCTCGACGCGGCTGCCGTTGGCGGACGGGCGAGTCATCACCGTGCGCAAACCGAGCGTGCCGGACGCGGAACAGGCGCAGATCTTCCGCATCCTCGGAGTTGATTGGAAGGCGCTCTGCCCGGCGACGAAGACGGAAATCAAACCGTGATCGATTTTGTAGTGCCTTTTGCGGGAAGATCGAGGGTTTACGGGCGATACACGGGCTGAATAAGAAACTTGGGTTAGAACCTGTTTGCTCTTCAGGAAAGCGACAGGTTTTTCCCTTGGTCTGGAGGGTGGGGCGTCGAGCCTCGCCCTCTTTTTTGTCGATAGGGAAAACTACATCCCCATCTCCACCCTTTCGCCCTCAAGCGACTTCCGGAGCGCCTCCATGCCGTAGCGATAGCGCGAGGCAGCGGTGTTGGGGGAAATCTCGAGCGTTTTACCGATCTCGTCGAAGGTGAGATCCCCCCAGACTTTCAGGGTGATGACTTCGCGGAACTTTTCGGGAATCTTGGACATCGCCACTTGAAGGGCGCGGTTGATATCGTCCTCGGGCAGTTCGAACCAGGCGACCATTTCGCCGCGCTCTCGGACCGATTCCTCTTCCCGGCGTTTCCGCCTGTCGTTGCTGCGGCCGAGATCGATGGCGCACCGGCGGATGTTGGTGTAGGCGAGACTGACCACCTGCGGATCGGGGGCACCCTGATGGGTTTTCCACGTCCGCACGAGGGCTGCCTGGAGGACGTCTTCCGCATCCGCTTCACAACGCGTCTGCTGGCGCGCGAAAAGCATGAGCCTGCCTCCGTATTCGCTTAGCCAGTCACGCCACTCCTGAGAAAATCGCTGCATAGGACTATGAGACGTCCGTTCCTTCGGAAATGTTCAGAAAATTGCGAAATTTATCACCGGGTTGCGCGGTAGAGCAGGGAGAAAGGGAGGCAGTCGCGTCGAGCCAGCGAGGTCATGAGCCGTCGTCCGCGATCACTCGTGAGAAAGGGATGTAGGAGGCGGGAGAAGCGGAGCCGCTTCCGAAAGGACCGCTCCAGCAGTTGTTCGCTGAGGAGAGACAGTCGGCACCAGTTGATCGATCCCCCGGCGTAGTCCCGCAGCAGCGGCAGGATAAGAGCGGAGGACTGGAAGGCCATGCTCATGCCGTGGCCGGTGAAGGGTCCGATGATGGAGAAGCGATCGCCGAGGCGGACGCCGTCTCCTTCCTTTTTTTCCTGCTGGCCGAACTGAAAGGCGCTCACCCCGACGAGCGAAGCAGGATCGAGTCGGGCCTCCGCCATGCGGTGAGCGAGAGGTCCCAGGCCGCAGGCCTCGAGGTAGGCGAGGAGCGCTTCGCTGCCGCTCACTTTGAGCTCGCCGCGCCTGCGGAACAGGCCGCACGCATTGACCCGCCCGTCTTCGATGCGACTGAGGCCGATGTAACCACCGTCGCCGAGATGCATCTCAAGGTCGGAATCGAGCGGGTAGTCGAGGAGATGGCCCTTGAGCCCCACCCACGGGCTCGTAGTGTCGCGGGCGCGACCGGTCGCGAAGACATAACCCTCGGGAGTGGTCTCGCTCTCGCGATACCGTTCCCCCTCGCGCAGCTCGCCGCCGAGACTGCGAAAACGCTCGACCATGCGCTGGTCGAGCCGGTAGCGCGAGATGCCAAGCGCGGGGGAGGGGAGCGACTTTTGCAGGACCGGTCCCGAGGCATCGTGCCACGTCGTCCTGCGGCAGATCTCGGCATCGTCTAGGAGGTCGGCGATCCCGAGGGTTTCCAGCGTCTCCAGGGACACTCCCGAAATGAACTCACCGCAGACACGATGGCGTGGATAGGTGGCGGCTTCGAGGAGGGTCACGGGCACTCCGGCGCGACGCAGTCCAATCCCGAGGGAGAGTCCGGCGATGCCACCGCCGATGATAGTGAGAGGACGTTCCTTCATGCCTTCCAGGCTTCGAAACGATACGCGCCGAGCGGAGTGACGGTCTCGCGGGTTTGCCACGAGTAGTCAAGTCCGAGCATCGGCGCCAGTTCGCCCCGGCGGAAGCCGGCTCCGATACTGACCTGGAGGTCGTGCCGGGTCACGGAGTTGACGAAGGGGAAAAGGCCGTAGCCCAGCACGCGAAAAAGCATCTCGCGAGCAGGCTCGACGAAGAAAAGTCGCGAGACCCGATCGTTGAGGATCGCACCGAGGGAGGCGAGCATCGCGTCGTCGAAGTGGTGCAGGAAGAGGTTGGCAACGAGCCCCGATTGCCGAGCCTCTTGAAGAGCGTCGGGGAGGGTTTCGAAAAGATCCCCTCGAGCCCATTTCCAGGCAGTCGGCCAATCAGGAGGTCTCGGAGCGAGGTCGAGTCCTGTGACTTTTTCAGAGGAACTGCCGAAAGCGGTAGCGAGCGGACCGTCGCCCGCCCCCGTCTCGATCCAGTGGTGCGGTGTTTCCTGATCAGCATCACGCATCTTCCCCGAGAGCCAGCGGTAGTTTCCCATGATCGCATTGATCAGCACGAGATCGCGGCGGGCGCGCATGGCCTGCGGGTCGTCGGCAGAGAGGGAGTCGAGAATCTCGGGGATGACGAGGCGTTGCTTCACAAGAAGAGTCTACGCCCTATGACGCAGGGGGGCGACTGAAAAGCCAGTAACTGGACACGAAGCAGGGCGGGCCATGGGACCCACCCTGCAAAAGCGCATTTTTCTTCTAGTTGCGGCTGAAGATGAGACCGGGATCGCCTTCGGGGCTGCCGGCGAGGAGGAAGTGGAGCGTGCCGTCCTCATTCAGGGTGATGTCCCCGACGAGTTGGACGTCTTCATCCGCGAGGACGAGGAATCCTTCGTCGTCGATGGACCAGTCACCTTTGAGGACTTCACCGGCCGAGGCTCCTTCGTAGGCCCACGAGAAAGTGCCGATGTCTGTCATCGAGAGGGTGATGGCTTTTCCATCAGCGGAGGCGGCCTTCCAGATACCCTGAAGTGCCGTTTTCTCGACGGGGGCTTTCTTCACTTCGACCATTTCCGTGCCACTGGATTCCTCAATGAGGGGCTCGTCCGTGGGGATAGAGTCTCCGACGAGGGAGCGCAACTGGCTCGCGACGGTGTCGCGGGGCTGCAACTCGTGGACCCGGTCAAACATGGCGTAGGCATCCTCTAGGTGACCGCCGACCATGTAGTGATAGCCGAGGAGGAAGTGGGCGTCGGCCGCATCGCCCTGTTTGAGGACATAGTCCTCGAGCTTGCGGAACTGATCCGTGTAGCGATCAACCGAATCGTAGAGACCGATCATCGTGTCCCAGTCCCAGCCCGGGCCGGAAGCGAGGACGGGGTTCAGCACCCCTGCGGCATCACCGTAGCGACCGAGGGCAAAGAGGACGAGGGCGCGATACTCGTGGAGCGCGGCGTCGGCGGGCTCCCAGGAGATGGCTTCGTCCACCGCGGAGGAGGCAGCGAGGTAATCGGCAGCCCGGAAGGCATCGCGTGAACGCTCCATCGCGGCGGTCGACTTCTCGGCATTGCTCAGGGCGATCTCCTCCGAGGCGGGCTCGTAGCGAGTCGCGGCCACAGTGATCGGCTCGGAGTAATTGATAACCGTCGTCTGCGTCTGCACGGGAGGGGCGTAGTACGGATTATAGTAGCTGTAGTAGCCGGTGTCGTAGGCGAGGCTGCCCAGCGACCAGGAGGCCAGTCCCCACGGGATGATCGCCGAAGGTCCCGCATAGTAGCTGCGATAGCCGGGAGGGTAGTAGGAAGCGGGACGACTGTAATAGTGGTAACGATTGCTCCAGTGGTTGTTCCACCCGTAGTCCCAACATCCGTTGTGCCAGGTGTGATTATGTCTCGCTCCCCACCATGGGCTGGTTCCCCAGACGCTGGGGCGGTAGGCATAGTTCACCGAGTAGGCGAAGTTCGAGTTGTAGTAGCGTGAACGGTATTGGCTGGTCTGGTAGTCGGGGCGCCACACGCTGTATCCGCGGGTCCAGCGGTCATCCCTCGGGAGATTGACCGGCTGGCGGTAGGCGAGGGGCCTTACCTGTCCGGGACGGTAACGGTTCTGATCGTAACGAGTCGCGGTCCGGGTGGGCTGGTTGATGTAGCCGCGGGGGCTCATATTATTGACCGCCCTGTTGTCTGCGAGCTTGGCGGCACGGGCACCATTGTTGTTGTTTCCGCCATTCGCATTAGGGCGATTCGCACTGCCGGGCCGATTGGCGGCAACGCTGCCGCGCGGGCTGTAGTTTGAGGAAAGCCTTTGAGCCACGTTCGCAGACGGCTTGGGGGCGTTGTTCGGACGCTTGTTGGCACCGGGGCGGGTGTCCTCCCGACTGTTGTTGTCGTTTCCGGGTCGTGGAGCGGTAGCGGCGACAGGCCCTCGTGGGCTGGCATTGCCGTTGTTGTTCGCACCCTTGGCGATAGACGAGGAGGGTTTCGGCGCGGCGTTGGGTCGACTGCTATTGCTCGGACGCTTGCTGTTCGAGGCTGTACGGTTGTCTCCCTTGCCAGCCGAGGGCCTTGGGGAAGCGGCGACGGGTCCTTTAGGGCTGGCATTGCCGTTGTTGTTCGCACCCTTGGCGATAGACGAGGAGGGTTTCGGCGCGGCGTTGGGTCGGCTGCTATTGCTCGATCGGTTGCTGTTCGAGGCGGTACGGTTATTTCCCTTGCTAGCCGAGGGCCTCGGGGGAGCGGCGACGGGTCCTCGAGGCGCCGCGCTGGAAGGCCGCGAAGTGACGCTCGAAGAGGGCTTTGGTGCGCTCGAGGGGCCCTTGGCCTTGCTGTTGTTATTGTTGTTCGAGGGTTTTGCAGCAGGACGCGGGGTTGGTGCCGAGGAGATTCTCGGAGCGCTGCTGGGCGGACTGCTCGGACGTGCCGCAGGGCGCGCTTCGGGTTGCCGATTGTTTTTATTGTTACTGCTCGTATCGGGGCGCTGAGGCGCACGATTTGGCGAGCTAACCTGGCGCTGCGGGGCCTTGGGCGCCTGCCGCTGTACGACGCTGGGCTGTCGAGACGGAGCCGAACGGTTGACTGTGGGGCGCTGCTGAGGAGCGGAACGTTGCTGAGGAGCACGGGGAGAACTCATGCGGGGACTTGCGGGCGCAGATTGCCTGGGTTGGGCGCGATTCGCATTGGCATTACCATTGCGATCATTCTTGTTCTTGTTTTGCCCCTGCATGGGTAAGGGCGCTAGAAGGAGCGTCGCCGCAAAGACGAGCAATTGACGGGGGAGTTTTTTCATTTCAGAGGGGGGGGGAGAGATGAGCCGCGAAGGGTTCAAAGCTTTGGACGTTCGGGGAGCCTCCAATATTCAATTCATTTCGCAGTTTCGCGTCGCGCCTGAAACTTGCGGGGCTTTCGGGGGAGCCCAATCACCCGTCCAAGAGGGGGTTGACTCTCTGGTGGGACCCTGTTGAGTCTCAACATGCCCCGAAGCACCCTATTTCATGCCCGACTTTACGGCATCGTCGATCTCGGTTACGCCTCCGCTGCGTCTCTTATCCGGGTCACCGCCGAGATGATCGAGGGCGGTATCGACGTCATCCAATTGCGGGCAAAAGGCCATTCGACCGATGAGGTGGAGAAATGGGGAGCGGCTCTCCTCCCAATCTGCCGTGAGGCCGGGATTCCCTTTTTCATCAACGATCATGCGGCCGTCGCCGCTTCGCTCGGAGCGGACGGCGTCCATGTCGGGCAGGATGATGCCCCGATGGATGAAGTCCGCACGGTCGTCGGTCCGGAGATGCTGGTGGGCCGCTCCACCCACAGTCTCGCGCAGGCAGCGGCGGCGGCGGCGGATCCGCGCACGGATTGCATCGGATTCGGCCCGCTCTTTGCGACGCCGACCAAGCCGACCTACCAGCCGATCGGCACGGCCGAGATTCGCGAGGTGCATTTGCTATACCCCGATCTACCGATCTTTTGCATTGGCGGCGTTAAAAAAGAAAACCTCGCCGATCTCGTCGCGGCAGGGGCAAAACGTGCCGTCATCGTTTCAGGGATCTTGCAGGCACCCGATATCGCTGCTTATGTCCGCAGCGCGAGGTCTCTCCTCTCTTGAACCCTGACATTTTTACCCCCCCAAAAAAAGCATCCCGTATCCCATGAGCGTCCTCGTATCCGGTTCCATAGCCATCGATAATGTCAAAACCCAGAAAGCTTCGCAGGAGAATCTCCTCGGTGGCTCTGCGTCTTATGCCGCGATCGCCGCGAGCTTTTTCTCACCTGTCGGCATCGTCGGGGTTGTCGGACACGACTTCCCCCAGGAGCACCTCGACGTCTTCAAAGGCCGCGACATCAACCTCGAAGGGGTCGAGTTCTCCGAAGGCGAGACCTTTCGCTGGGCGGGGGAATACATGGAGGACATGAACGACCGCGAGACACTCTCCGTCGCACTTAATGTGCTCGAGTCATGGCAGCCGGCCGTGGCCGATTCGCAAAAGGCCGCTACGACGGTGAATCTCCTCGCGAACTCGCACCCGATGAATCAGCACTGCGTCATCGATCAGCTCGGTGATGGCCCCGGCTTTACGATTGCCGACACCATGGATCTCTGGATCCAGGTCTCGCGTCACGAGCTCGAGAGTCTCCTCAAGCGCATTGACTTGCTCGTCCTCAATGACAGCGAAGCGAAGCTGTTGATGGACACTTCGAACGTAGTCGCGGCGGGCCATCAGCTCCGCTCGATGGGGCCGAAGTATGTCATCATCAAGAAGGGTGAACACGGAGCGATGCTCTTCGGTGAGGGCGAATTTTTTGCCTGCCCGGCTTTTCCCCTCCACGATGTCTTCGACCCGACCGGCGCGGGCGACAGCTTCATCGGAGGATTTGCCGGCTACCTCGCGAGTCTCGGCAAAAAGAGCTACGACTTTGCCGACCTCAAAAGCGGGATCGCCCGCGGCACGATCCTAGCGAGCTTCACCTGCGAGAGTTTCAGCACGCACTCGCTGCACGATCTGACTCAGGAAGGCTTCAATGAGAGGCTGGCGACATTCCGGGAATATTGTGAGTTTGTTTGATTCGGGCGGGACTCAATCCGACCGCCCGAGCTCGCGGATCCCGCAAAAGAGAGTCCCGTCCTCGCCCGGTTCTTCGGCGAAAAAGTCGTCGCTCTCGAGGTGGCGACGACAGGACTCGTCGTATCCTGCCAGGGTCGTGGCCCGGCGCAGTTCGTTGTTGAGCGCCCCGCAGCTGATGCCCGAGGCGATGTAGTTCGTGAACTTTTTCATGCGATTCACGATCTGCGATTCGTTTGCGAAGTCCCCTTCTCTGACGACTTCCCCGGTCAGCTCGCGCAGGTAGGCGAGGACTTCGTAGAGGCGGCGGCGCTGCGGTTCATGCCCGGCGAGGTCGTCGCGGATGCCGTCGAAAAGCCACGGATCACGGATCGCCCCGCGCCCGATCATCAGGCCGGCCGCACCGGTCTTCCGCAGCATCGACCGGGCACTGGCGACCGAGACGATGCTGCCGTTGGCAACGACAGGAAAAGGGAGCGTCGCTACAGCGCGTGCGATCTCGGCGGTGTGGACGTCGGACTGGTAGCGCTCGCGCACGGTGCGGCCGTGGATTGCGAGACTGTCGAGAGGGAGAGAGGCGAAAAGCTCTAGAAGAGCCTCAAACTCGTCCGCCGACTCGAACCCGATCCGCGTCTTCAACGTCAGCCGTCCCTCCACGACGGGGCGCAACTCGAGAGCGATGCGGCGGATCAGTTCGTGATTGCGCAAGAGTGCACCGCCCGCCTCCTTTCCGCAGACCGTCGGGGCGGGACAGCCCAGATTGATGTCGATCCCGGCACAGGGGACGAGGCGCTGGATCGCTTTCGTGGTGCGGACGAGGTGCTCCGGATCGTTCCCTATCATTTGCGCCATGATCGGCTTTGCCGTCTCGAGTTCGCGGATGGAAGAGAGGATCCATTTTTCCGGGTGGGAATCCCGATGGACCCGGAGATACTCCGTCACGTAGACATCGGGACCGCCGCGCCGCTCGAGGCATCGCCAGAGCGGGAGGACAGATACATCCTGCATCGGGGCGAGCAGGAGCTGGGGGAGAGGATGCACCCGACGACGAAACAGGGTTGTGCGCGGGAGTCAACCCTGTCAGATCTCATAGATCACTGCGCTCTCGGCTCGCGCCCGGCGGTTGAGCTTGGAACAGACGAGCTCGCAGAGATCGAACACGAGCGGCTCGCTGATGCTGTAAAAGACCTGGGTGCCGCGCTGCTCGCGGGTGAGGAGGTCGGCCTCGTAGAGTGTCTTGAGCTGCTTCGAGATATTCGCCTGCGAGGTCGAGAGCGATGCCACGATGTCGTTCACCGAGGCTGGTCCCTGCCGCAGCATTTGCAGGATAGCGAGGCGGGTGGGCTCGGCGAATACTTTGAAAAAAGACGCGATCTTTTCAAGGGATTGCCGATCCAGTTCTGTCGTTTGAGCCATGATTTTACCAGGTGGACGAGGAAGAATCGCCCCCAACTCGGTAATCTAGATCAAAATCAAATAAAAGAAATAAAATTGACCGTATCGCTATACGGTGATATTAAGGAAGATGGAAAAGTCCCCTCATTCCCGGCCGGATGCTTCATCTGGCCTGCATGCCGGTCATGGAGTCCTTACCTCGTGGGTGTCGGCATCGGGGTGCTGAGTTGGGCCGCTTTTTACTTCGTCGATAAACCCATCGGGATGTCGACCGAGGTGTCGAAGCTCTCCGGATGGCTCGCCTCCCTCTTTATGGGCATGGATAAGGTCACCGCGAACGGCTACTGGTCAGGTACAAAACCGGCCTTCGGCTACGATACTGTCTTTCTCATCGCGACGGCGCTGGGAGCGTTCCTCAGTTCGATCCGCTCGGGCACCTTCTCGTGGGAGAAAGTGCCGACAGTGTGGAGCGCTCACTACGGGAACGGAGTCGCCCGGCGCATGGTTGCGGCCTTTCTCGGCGGCATCATCATTCTCTATGGTGCCCGCCTCGCCGGCGGATGCACGAGCGGTCACGGCATCAGCGGCACCCTCCAACTGGCGGTCTCGAGCTGGGTATTCTTTGTCTCCATGTTTGCCTCGGGGATTGTCACCGCGGCGCTCATGTTCCGCTCTGAAAAAGCCTAACACACATACATTTACATGAATTTTCCCCTCTCGACCTCATCCCCGGCGGGCCTCCTCCTCGCCGGGGTCTTTGGCCTTGTCTTGGGCTTCCTCCTCGAAAAGGGGAGGGTTACCGATTACAACGTCATCGTGAACCTCTTCCGCTTCCGGGACTTCACCGTGCTGAAGATCATGCTCACAACCATTCTCGTGGGTGGCATCGGGGTGGCGCTGATGATGGGGGCGGGATCCTCGAAGGCTGGCATATCAAAGAGATGAACACCCTCGGGGTAATCCTCGGTGGGCTCCTCTTCGGGGTGGGCATGGTCCTCTACGGCTACTGCCCCGGGACCGGGATCGCCGCGATCGCCACCGGGAGTATCCACGCCCTCGTCGGCTTTCTCGGCATGGTCGTCGGCGGCATCTTTTACGCCTTCACCTACGGATGGGTGAAGAGCACCATCCTACCCGTCGGAGCGGTCGGCAAAGCGCGGCTCACAGACGCCACCGGCATTCCGGAGTTCGTCTGGTGGATCATACTCGTCGCTGTCTCTCTATTTGTTTTCCGAATGCTGCCGAAAAAAGATCGCGCCGCCGGGTAGCGGGGAAAGAAAAAGATGGCAATTTGAACAGTTTTCTTTAGGGTGTGGTCATGTCACCGCCATTTCCCGTCGCTGCCGGGCGATACGAAGCCTTTCGCCACCGGATCTGGTCGCTCGCGCGGCTCGTCGTCTGCGGGGGAGAGCGCCCTTTCCGGGATGAACTCGATTTGCAGGCCCAGTGGTTCGGCGGGGAGTTCGGACGGGTTTTCACCGGAACGGAAAACGAGAAGATCGAGATCGTCCAGTTCGGCCATTGGAATCGCGGTGCCGGTCCCGACTTCACCGAAGTGGCGGTGCGCATCAATGGCGAACTCCGGCGCGGGGCGGTCGAGGTGGATGTCGATGTGCGGAATTGGGAGCGGCACGGGCATCTCATCAATCCCGATTTCAACGAAGTCGTTCTGCACGTCTTCACTGACCAGCCGGCGATGAACCGCTTCTTCACGCAGACCGAGGACCATCGCAATATTCACCAGCTGCTCCTGCCGCAGTTCACCGGGCTGGAGGGGCGCCCCGACTTTCTCCCCGAAGCCTTTCCCGGTCGTTGCGTCGCGCCGCTCAGCCGCATGAGTGACGCAGAGGTGGACTCGCTCCTCGTCGCCGCAGCCCAGCACCGCCTGCGGCGGAAGAGCGAGCGGCTGAGAGTCATGGTGGATTCGACATCGGGCGAGCAGGCCATGTTTCAGGCTTTCGCCGAGGCGCTCGGGTTCCGCCAGAACAAGACGGCCATGGCCATCCTCGCGCAGCGGTGCCCGGTCCGCAGTCTTCTCGCGATGGATAAGGGCGAGCGCGAAGCGAGGTTGTTCGGTGCGGCCGGGTTCCTCGATCCGGGCTTCTGCGATACGGCCGCTGCCGATGACGCGCGCGCCTACCTGCGCCAACTCTGGGATCACTGGTGGAAGATGCGTGACAGCGTCGAACCGAGCCCCCGTCGCGCGATAAACTGGCGCTACGACGGCACCAGGCCACTCAATCATCCGCAGCGGCGGGTCGGGGCCCTCGCCGGTCTCGTCGATCATTGGGAACAACTCCGCCCGATCTGGGAAGAGAATGTGAATAACCTCGAGAAACGTGCGAATAAGTTGTTGAAAGAGCTCTCCCATCCCTTCTGGGAACATCACTACACCCTGAGCTCTGAACCCTCCCCGGCTGCCCTGCGACTGGTCGGGAAAGACCGTCTCCGCGACATCCTCGGAAACGTTATTTTCCCCGGTGCGATCGGCCTGGAGCCCTCTTACTGGGGCGAATATGCAGCCCTCGGGCGGGTCGATTCCAACCAGAAGCTCCGGCGGGCCACCTTGCGGCTTTTCGGGAGCGACAGCCAGCGCCAAAAGTTATTCACACGTTATTACCACCAGCAACAGGGCCTGCTGCAAATCTACGAGGACTTTTGCCTCGAGGACGCGTCTGACTGTCGTAACTGCCCGTTTCCTGAGCAACTTACCCAGTGGCGCGGACTGTCCCCGTCCCCGGCGGCCCTTGCCGGTGAGCGCAATGTGTAAAAAATGTCGATGTTTTGTTTACCCTCCCTCGTCCCGCTTTCGTAAATTACTCACCGACGTTAGCCCGCCGGTGTAAGTTTATTAGAAACCGCAGCGTCGTAAAACGCGCACCAACCCATCCCTCCACGACCATGTCAGTTGCCACCCTCGAACGCGAAATCATCTTGAATCCCGAGAAGCGGGTCTTCCCCGAGTTCAGCCTCGAAAGGTTGCTCGGCACGGTCTTCGAACCGACCGGGGGAGCAAGGGTTTGCATCCTCATCGATCTTGAAGACCTCAGTCTCATGAGTGGCTATGCATTTCTCGATGCATCCGGCCACGAGATCCAGAAGAAAGCCTACGAGGAGTTCTACCTGGGACTCAAGGATGGCGGGCTCGACGCTCTTGGCATGAGCGGCGGAGAGATGTATGCCTTCCCCATGACCTACGGGTCGAATCTCGATCTCAAAGACGAGTGCTACGACGCGAGCGGGGCACAACTCAGCCTCGATCGGGACATCTACCCCCATTTCGACATCATCCTCTGCATCTCGACTTACTCCGCGACGGCACCGCTCACCGCGAAGTGTAAAGAGTTCGGCTTCCGCGGCGCGACTTTGCACGGGGTCAATGACGTGATCCTGAAGTCCGGTCTCGCGGTGGACTACCACGAGGTCAGCGTCGATGCCGAGCGCATGCGTCTCGCCATGACCGGGGCCGACACGATCGAGATCGATTTTGCTCTGGAAGACGGGCGAGTCCTCACCGCCTCGCTCGATCTCGCCGGGCAGGAAGCGCAGAAGTCTCATGGACTCTGCACCGGGACCGCGCCCGACATCGCGAACCTCCCCGCCGGCGAAGTCTATTTTGTGCCGGTGGACGCCAATGGGCAGTTCCCCATGAAATACGCTGACGGCACCCTCGGTGTGCTCGATGTGAAAGACCGCAACATCATCCACTCCACTCTCATCTCGGGAAACCAATCGACCATCGACGAGCACAACGCCCGACTCCTCGATGACCCGATGACGGGGACACTCGGCGAACTTGGTTTTGGTACCCAGGTCCTGCCAGTCTCGGGTGCCGACATTCAGGATGAGAAAGTTCTCGGGACTTGTCACCTCGCCACTGGCCGCGACGATCATCTCGGCGGAGACATCGTTCCCGGGATGTTCAAGAAGCACGAGAATTCGACCCACGACGATATCCTCTTCGCGCCTCACAAGACGCCGAACTTCAACATCAGCGAAGTCCGGATGAAACGGGGCGATCAGGAGGAGATCATCATCGAGAACTTTCGCCCGAGCGAGTACATCCTGGCTGCCCTGCGGGGCTGAGACGACGGCAGAGCACTGGTCTCTTTGTCCCGGATTTGGAAAAGGGATCTCATCGGTTGGTGAGATCCTTTTTGCGTCTGTGTGACACGAGCGGTGGCACGGGGAGGGGGGAAAGTGGCTCGACCCAGATTCGAACTGGGGACACAAGGATTTTCAATCACTACCTTGTGCTGTCTCAACCTGTCTGGCAATGTCCCTCTATGGCCACTTCAACAAGCGATTCAACCAAGGAAAATAGAGAATCTGAGACGATTTTAGACCCTCTTTAGATTTCGGTGGGGGACAAAGGTAGGACAGTCGCGGACGGAAAAAATGGCAAAGGAATGGCAAAGCCAAATGCGCTTTGCCACAGGGTGTGACCGCCACTCTATTTAATAACCATAAGAGGGCGGTCATTTTATAACCTGTGCTCTCGACGCATTGTGTATCAGTGTGTTATCGGCCCACGCATCCTTCAAGAAGACGAAGACAAGATCCTCGTCGAAATCACGATTTCCAAGAATTCGAACTTCCTCGAATTCGAGGAGCAACTCCAGGGACGACTTAGCGAAGCAGGGCGGACGGTCACCGAGCGTGCCCTCGCGGATTTTGATGCGGATGGTTCCCCTTTTTTGTCGGCAACACGAAGTTCACCGCGAAGAGGAAACGGGTCGCCAAAAAAAATACGAAACTCCTTTCGGTGCCGTCCAAGTGGAACGCTTCGCCTACCAGAGTTCCGGAGGTGGCCGCACCTACATTCCTTTGGAACAAAATGCCCGTATCATCGGCAACTCTACCCCGAGA
>Ga0209284_10000085_pt1 | contig 134710 bp, 124 predicted proteins | sample FRY03_FD_187211 | JGI IMG/M metagenome (GOLD analysis project Ga0209284, IMG submission 187211) | Freshwater microbial communities from Lake Fryxell liftoff mats and glacier meltwater in Antarctica - FRY-03 (SPAdes) (version 2) | ecosystem: Environmental > Aquatic > Freshwater > Ice > Glacier...
TTTCAAATGCCTAAAATTCGAGGGTGAATTATAGGCATTTGAAAGTGAAAATGGATTTCACTATCAAACCAATGGTTTTGCCTTTTTTGATTATAATTTAAGTAATTTTACAATTAGAAAGATGTATTTTCTTTTTTATAGATAGAGGTATGAATAAAGCTATAAAATTTGCTGTTTTAGGAGGTGGGAGTTGGGCAACCGCTATTGTAAAAATGCTAACAGAAAATGTAGATACAGTGCATTGGTTTATGCGAAATACAGATGCTCTTGAGCACATACAAAAACAAGGGCACAACCCCAACTATTTAAGTTCTGTTGAGTTTGATACAAAACAATTGATATTAACCAATGATATTAATACTGCGGTAACGGAAGCTGAAATTTTAATTTTTGTGATTCCGTCTGCGTTTTTAGAATCGGAGCTTCATAATTTAACTGCTTCCTTAAAAGGCAAAACCATCTTCTCTGCAATAAAAGGTATTGTACCGGAAACAGGAAGAATAGTAGGGGAACATTTTCATGAAAAATATGGTATTCCATTTGAAAATATTGGGGTAATTACAGGTCCATGCCATGCTGAAGAAGTGGCTTTAGAGCGTTTATCTTATTTAACCATTGCTTGCGCTGATACTAAGAAAGCCGAAATAGTTGCAGAATATTTAAGCTGCGATTATATAAAAACTAAAATTTCTGATGATATTATTGGCACAGAATACGCTGCCATGTTGAAAAATATTTATGCCATAGCTGCCGGAATTGCACATGGATTAGGTTACGGTGATAATTTTCAAAGCGTGCTAATGAGTAACGCCATTCGCGAAATGAAACGTTATATAAAAAGAGTGCATAGCATGAAACGCAACATTAATAACTCCGCCTATTTAGGCGATTTATTGGTTACGGGATATTCCGTTTTTAGCCGTAACAGAATGTTTGGCAATATGATTGGTAAAGGCTATACCGTAAAAAGCGCCATGATGGAAATGAAAATGGTTGCAGAAGGCTATTACGCCACCAAAAGTGCCTACGAACTAAACATCCAACGAAAAAAGAAATCTAAAACGCCTATTTTGGATGCGGTGTATCAAACATTGTACAAGGATAAAAACGCCAAAAAAGTGTTTGCAGCCTTGACCGAGGAATTAGATTAGAGGTTTGGGTTGCTGTTGAAAAGATCAGATTTGCATAACAGTGCTAGGTAAAGAAAAAGTTTAAATAACTTCTTAAGGTAAGTTATACCGACGGAGCATCAGAACTTTCTGGAATAAGCTGATATTTTTACAATTTAAGCCGCCATTTTCATCTCCTCAGGAATTCTAGAATTCATAACTTTGAACCAAAGTGGTGGCAAAAATGATAATACCATAGAGGTTGGATAGCCAAAAGGCATTTGAGGAGAAATATCGTAATAATCGAGTACCTGATACTTTTTAGAGGATTTATAATGATGGTCGCTATGGCGCGTTAACTCGTACAATACAATTCTTCCGATTACATGATTACTATTCCAAGAATGAACTTCGCGCACCCGCTCATACCTGCCAGAAGCTAATTTTTTGCGCAATAAACCGTAATGTTCAATATAATTTACAGTTTCTAACATCAGAAAACCGACGATTCCACTACATACAGCAAAAATTAAACCCAATACTCCAAAGAAATAAAGGATGGTAGCAAGGTAAACTGTTTGAAATAGGGTATACCAAAGCATATCATTCTTTATAGAGAAAAAACCTCGTGCTTCTGATTCCAATAACTTTGATTGCAATTTCCAGGCACTAAAATATTGCCTAAAAACAGAGGTAAACCAAAACGAATATAACGTTTGGTTGTAAGCTGCCGTCGCTGGATCTTCGCTTGTCGCAGCTTGTGCATGATGCCCAAAGTTATGTTCTATATAAAAGTGCATGTAGAAGGAAGGCAAAAGCAATAATTTCCCCAATTGGCGCTCATTGGTTTTTTGCCTATGTCCCAATTCGTGGGCTACATTAATGCCGTTAGTGCCTAGTACAATCCCTAAACTTAAAACTAAACCTACTAGCTCATAAAGTTGATAGTTATTGGAAGTAATATCCAATAGCAGATAAGTTACCAAACCAAAAATTATAGGCATATTTAAGTAGAGCATCCAATCAAAAAGTTTGCTTTTTTCTTTTTCTACTCGTTCTTCTCCTTCATAATTTGATTGATCGTGCGGAAGTAATAGTTCTAAAATAGGAATTAACACAAAAGCATAAAAGGGTGTAAAATAACTAAAATAGCCTTTAAAATAAATACTTATAATGGCTGATAATGGCAATGTTAATGCGGCAAGGTATTTTAAATCTTTCATCAGTTCTTTATTTTACATCATAAAATTTATCAATGGAGTTGACATAAAATTATGAAAACAATTATTTTTTGTGAAAATTAGTGAATATTTACGATTGTGACAAGAATTTTGAAAAATTCAGATTACGATTGCACATAATTGGATGCTTTACGGTGTTGGACTAAACTTTGACAAAGTTGATTTAATAATCTGATGGCGATTATTACGAAACTAAGATTGAGCTTTAATCAATAAAAAAAGGCACAGATTATACATCCGCGTCATTGATTTTTATGTTCAGGACTTTCAAATTTTTGCCCTTAAAATTGTCGCTTTGGTTGGCCTTAAAAGATGTGGTACTTTGCAGTGCTCGCAAAGCATAACTCCTTAAAATTCAGGAATGGTAAGCTGCATTATGGGACAAAACAGTACCACAAGTATTACAATTACCAGCACTTCCAGACCCTTCAGCACATCCTTTTCCACAGCTATAATGCCATACTCCAGCCGCATTTTGGCTAGGTTCAACCCCAGCAGGAGCAGTAGGAGTTGCAAAAGGATTACTAGAAGTTGATGTATTTGCAGTATTGCCATGATAACCTGCATTGTGTGCTAAAAGCCCTCCACAAGTGTTACAATTACCCGCCATTCCGGCTCCACCAGCGCAGCCTTGGCTGCAGATATAGTGCCATACACCCACTGCGTTTTGAGCGGCTTCAGCACCGACAGTAGCTGGGTTTTGAGTCGCAGCACTTGGTTGATTGGCCCATTGTTCCAAATTTAACGGTTGCAAGGCTTCTTCTTTTGGCGCTTTAACATCCTCTTTACAAGATGATAAAGAAATGAGAGCACCGAATAACAAAACTGCAAGTAATTTAAGGTATTTCATAATCGATTTTTTATATAGGTAAGGCAATATATTTTAAATTTTTAGGCGCCTTAAATTGAGACTTTTCAAAAATTATATTTCATTATGCATACGTAACATTAAATTATTTATTATTTGCCCCGCCATAAGTGATAGCCATTATCACCATCATTTCTAATCAATGTAAAATAACAGCGCAATAGAGCGTTTTTACAGTCAATCCTACATTACAAAAGTTGCTAAATATAAATTATTCTTTTGAGATTTTATTTGACAGTCGTGGTTCAACCTATTCCAAATAAATAAGGCCTTAATAAATATATTCTTTATCTACAAAATAAGTAACAATAGCTTCTTTCATTAAAACGGACTGCTCCCCTGCCTTTAATGGTGGTAATTCTTCTTTAACAGTATAATGTGGCCAGCCATCTTCATCAAAATAATCGAACACATAGAATCCATAAGGTTCTAGTAATCTGCAAATGGCAATGTGCATTAAATCTAGTTTTTCGTCTTTTTTATAAGTTCTATGAATTTTTCCCAACTCTTGTACGCCTACTAAATATATAATGGCATCTAATTCTAATCTATCGCCATCGGCAAATTGTGCTGATAGTTTTTCTACCAAAATTTCCCATCGCTCTTTTAATTGTATATCTCTTGACATAATCTTCAAAATAGGACTTTAACCTTAACTTTTATATTTGATTCAAAGGTACAAATCAAAGTTCTATATTTGCTATACCGTTTATCCTTTCTAATTACTAGAATTAAAAACACCGTCACATGAATTTGTTAGATGTTATTTTAGGCTTATTATTGGCTTTTGGACTTTACAAAGGGCTGAAAAATGGACTCTTTGTCGAATTAGCTTCTATTGTCGCATTAATCGCAGGTATTTTTGGTGCTATTCATTTTTCTTATATTACTGGAGAATATTTAGCTGAAAACTTGCACTGGGATGAAAAATATATGAACATTGCCTCGTTTATGATCACTTTTATCATAATTTTAGTACTGGTTTATTTATTGGCTAAACTCTTAACTAAAATTGCAGATTTTGCCATGTTAGGTTTGTTAAACAAAATTGCGGGTGGCATTTTTGGTGCTTTAAAAGTAGCGGTAGTGGTCGGTGCTGTTTTGGTTTTTTTTGATACTGTAAATCAAGCTAAAAATATTATTGATGAAGAAACTAAAAATGAATCTGTACTTTATGGACCCCTTAAAGAAATTGGTGCTTTTATATTTAGTAAAGTACTAATTGTCAATCTGGATAGCGCAAAAAAGTAAGCTGAAATTGTACTTTAACTATTAAAATAGAGAGAGCCTATTTCTCAGGTTTAGCATAAAACTTCAAGACCTTTAGCAGCAAGAAGCAAGGCAAAAAGATCTTGTTTATTACTTCTCATTACAGTTAGGCTTATTTAATATAAATACTTTGGGTTAGGCATTGAACCACATATTATTTCTTTATGAGAAATATTGTCTGATTTGACCATCCTTTGGATTAGATTATGGAAAATGATGTTTTTGCTTTGGGAACGATTTATTCGATAGCAAAATTTGTCAAAATATCTATTTACATTATGCTCACTTACCCAAAAATAAGTTGTTCTAATCCCAGATTTAACCTTATGTATCATCATGTGAAAAGCTTTAAAATTAGAGCCTTTGTTACTCAATATTTATGCTGTAGAGTAATCTTTTGAAATGGGACTATAACCTTCCCATTTGTCATTCCGTTTCATTTGGCATTCCTCGGGAATCCCTGCCTTGTTCGGTAAATTCCACAGCACATACGGCCTTTTTCTTTGTGCTGTCATAACTCCGTCCTGACTTTCCTTATTCATAACCACCCACCACACATTCGTCAACATTGACGATACCAGACATAGGATAATTTTCACTAGATTTCAGGGCCTCACGTACTTTGTACATAAATAATCTAGCTGTTCTTTAGTGGATTCCAAAGCAGACTGAAGTCAGAGATGCTGAAAGGCTTTTGGTGCTCGTTGGCATTTCAAATCAAATGAAGAATACCTTTTTTAAACCAAATTTTACTTTATGAAACAATGTATTAGCCATAGCCGATTCTGTATCGCCACAAATATTACAAGTTCTCGAAAAATCATTGCGTATTAGGCTTTTAGTATGCATACATTTTCTACAAACATAGTTCTCTGAACACTTAACTTCTTATGGATATTCTCTACAATCCTGATTAGTTTTGAAGCGATCAGCAAATTCTATGAGGTTTTGACCTTTAAAAATCTCCATTTTTATCATGTTTTATTTAACTTAAAGATGTGAAATTAAAGGCCTAACTCAAAAAAAGTTTAAATAAGGGTGGGTTTAAAAACAATAGTTCAATTAAATCAAAGTAAGTTTATTTGATCTTTAAAAGGCTATCGAATGGATTCATGCCATTATAAAAACTCATGCTAAGTTTTGCCTAGCCGTAAAAACAAAAAGCCGGAAAATTTATTTAAAAGTTTAGACCAGAATGCGAGTGTTTATTGCCATTTATGGCAGGTGCTAAGTTAGCGATGTTAGTTTTTTAGAGGAATTTCAGTGAAATAGTGTGCCTTCAAATAAGCTGTTGCCGTCCTCACAAATGCCTTTGCAAATGCCTGCCGATTGGCTGCAGTTTCTCTAAGTCCTGCACGGTTGCACTCCACTTGGATGCCATCTATGGTTCCTTCCTTGTAAGAACTGTAATTAGCCGTGTTGTAACCTCCGCTAAAGTAATTATCTGAAGCAAGTGGGACAGGATCTTTGCTCGATGGTACTGAGGCAAAGCCAGCTTGGTCCAATAAGCTTCCAAAAGCATTTTCTCCTTTAAGAAGATCCGTATGAAATATTCCTGCGATGTTATTATTTGCTAGGTTTTGAATGGAACTTACTTCTAATAATGCTGAGCTGTTCAAAGTCGTATCCGGTAAGGCAAGTTCATCATCATGTAGGAGGTAGCCCAGCTCCACTCGTTGTTTTGGATTGCCATGTCCATGAAGATCTATAAACAAGCCTTTTTGGAATTTTGTATTTATGGATACCATGCTACTCTGTATTTGGCTATGAAAAAGGTCCCAAACTGCTTGGGCATTTTTATCACCACAGGCCGCATCGGATTTGTTTCTATTAGCATCCATTTTAGAGCGATGCATCTTATTGATAATCAAGTAGGGCTTCAGTCCAGTTTTGGCAAACTCGCCCATAATAGCTTGGGCCAATTCTATGGTAAATTGGTCCATGACAATTACGGCATTATTACAGGTACGATCTGCAATTTCTTTCGGCTTGAGTTTGCCGCCATGCGGGACGCTCAGAATAAGCGGGATATTGCCACTTGTAAAATCTACATATTCCTGAACTTTGAAAGGGACTGTATTATCGAGTATAGGCTGACCTTTATCTTCACAGCTTGCCAAACCAATGACGGCCAAGAGAAAATAAAAAGATTTTAAAAATTGAGTAATTATCGTATTCATAGGTGTTTTAAAATTAAATATTTCAAAAATTCGATGAGCAAACAAAATTAGACTTTTCCATCCCTTGTGTTACCAGAAAAAAGTACAAAAGAAATGGCAATTTGCAATACACAAGAATCGGTAATTAAAAATACAAAAGCCAGTTTCAAAAGTACTGATTTTTTTGGCTCATAAAAGATGGTTTTCTGTTTTGCTTTCTTAGGCTATTTTTAGAGAACTTTACAATTTCGCAACGGTAAAGCATCTCGTCTAATATTGCCCTTGTAAGTACTGTATCATTACGTATTTCTGCCCATTGTTTTGGGGACTTATTAGCAGTTATAATTAGCGCAGTTTTGTAATTTAGGAGATTGATTAAGTTAAAAAATGCTGCTGATTGTTCTTTTATTACCGAGAACATCATAATATCAAGGATAACAAGTAAGTGTGCATTGCAGGTACGTTTGTATTGGACTGCTTCTTTTCGTGTAATATCTTTGATTTTCAGGATTCTTACCAAAGATCCATAGTTTTGAAGTAGGCTCTGTAACCGTCCTGCACAGCATCAAAGCAGAGTCCTGCTGCCAAATAGGCTTTTCTGCGAAATACAGAGGTTGCCGAAAATGTTGCTAAAAATTATACTACTGCTTTAGAGGCGTTTGAAAATTGGATGAAAAGTGCCAATTATCTCAAAGCTATAGAGGGTGATTTTAGCCATACTGGTATAAAGGTTAAAACTGATGAAAACGGTAACTTTTATTTTACCTAATTATTTTTATAGAAATTGTAAGTCCAAAGTAAATAATTAATTCACTTCTACATTTATTGGATGCGTTATGTCGAGAGTTTTTTTTAACTTTCGTAAAAACTCCAATTTATGGCAATTGCACCTCCTTTTAACCTTACAAAATGGATTTCAGAACATAGAGATTTATTAAAACCACCTGTTGGCAATAAAAACATATATACAGAATCTGGCGATTATATTGTGATGGTCGTTGCTGGCCCTAACGCCCGTAAAGATTATCATTATAATGAGACCGAAGAATTATTCTATCAACTAGAAGGGCATATTCAGGTGCATATTCAAGAAGATGGACAAAAAAAAACCATGCAACTTGGACCAGGTGATATGTATTTGCATCCTGCTAAAGTACCACACTCCCCAGAAAGAGGCGAAAACTCCATTGGCTTAGTGATTGAAAGAAAAAGAAATCACATGAATGTTGATGATGGGTTACTTTGGTTTTGCGACAACTGCAACCACAAATTGTATGAAGCTTATTTTACCTTAAATGATATTGAAAAAGATTTTTTAGCCCATTTTAAGTATTTTTACAACTCCAAAGAATTACGCAATTGTGATAATTGCGGTACTGTGATGGCTGTCGATAAACGCTTTATTGCTAAAGAATAATCCGATGGACTTACTGCTAAAAATCCTTATTGCATTTATAGACCATGGAGTGTGAAACGTAAAATATTTTTCATTCAGGCTCTACCAGCAATTATTGCCGTACTATTCGTTCTCCTTCCCTAATTAAATTCAATTATCCACAAAGAACTCAAATCTAAAATTTGTAACTTTGGAATAAATATAACAAAACAGAATAAAAACGTTACAAAATGTCAAAAATAGATCCAGATTTCGGTATCAATGATGCTTTAAAAATATTAGGGGTAAAAGATTTAAATCAAGGAACTTCCACAGGATCGGATAATTTTGGTTCAGGAAGTGAAATTTCATCGTACTCTCCTGTTGATGGGGCTTTAATTGCAAAAGTTAAAAGTACTACACAGGCAGATTATGATAAAGTAATTGCATCTGCTACAGCAGCTTTTAAAACATGGCGCACCAAACCTGCCCCGCTTCGTGGAGAAATTGTACGTCAGTTTGGCGATAAATTAAGAGAATATAAAGAACCCTTAGGAAAATTAGTTTCTTACGAAATGGGGAAATCGTACCAAGAAGGTCTAGGTGAAGTGCAAGAAATGATTGATATCTGCGACTTTGCAGTTGGTTTATCAAGACAACTACACGGTTTAACCATGCACTCCGAACGTCCAGGACACAGAATGTATGAACAGTACCATCCTTTGGGCGTTGTGGGTATTATTTCTGCATTTAACTTTCCCGTAGCTGTTTGGGCATGGAACACAGCCTTAGCATGGATATGTGGGGATGTTTGTATCTGGAAACCATCAGAAAAAACTCCTTTATGTGGTATCGCGTGTCAAAATATAGCTGCCGAAGTTATGAAAGCAAATAATTTACCAGAAGGCATTTCTTGTTTGATTAATGGGGACTACAAAGTAGGCGAAATGATGACGAATGACACTAAAGTTCCTTTAATATCCGCCACGGGTTCTACCAGAATGGGTAAAATTGTAGCACAAACTGTTGCAGGTCGTTTAGGAAAATCACTTTTAGAATTAGGCGGTAACAATGCCATTATTGTTACGCCAGATGCCGATATTAAAATGACAGTAATAGGTGCTGTTTTTGGTGCTGTTGGCACCGCTGGGCAACGTTGTACTTCTACACGACGTTTGATTATTCATGAAAGTTTGTATGATCAGGTTAAAAACGCTTTGGTTGCCGCTTATAACCAATTGAGTATTGGAAATCCTTTAGACGAAAAAAACCACGTTGGCCCCTTAATTGATAAAGATGCGGTGGCTAATTATGAGAAAGCCTTAGCGTCTGTAGTTATTGAAGGAGGTAAGCTTCTTATTGAAGGTGGTGTTTTATCAGGCGCTGGCTTTGAAAGTGGTTGCTATGTAAAACCAGCCATTGCTGAAGCTGAAAATTCGTTTGCTATTGTACAACACGAAACCTTTGCGCCGGTACTTTATCTTTTAAAATACTCTGGCGAGCTGGCGAATGCTATTGAATTACAAAATGGCGTTGCACAGGGATTATCATCAGCAATTATGACGAATAATTTAAGAGAAGCTGAGCTTTTTCTTTCAACGAATGGCAGCGACTGTGGTATCGCCAACGTTAATATTGGTACTTCTGGAGCTGAAATTGGTGGTGCTTTTGGAGGAGAAAAAGAAACAGGAGGCGGAAGAGAGTCTGGTTCTGATGCTTGGAAAATTTATATGAGAAGGCAGACCAACACCATTAATTATACTACTGAGCTACCTTTAGCACAAGGCATTAGGTTTAACTTGTAAGACTTATAAACCACGGAAAACAAACTAAAAGCTAATTTCAATGTGGTTTTTAACTAATCTAAAAAATTACGTAAAACTCATTTTTTGGTCACTTTTATCTATAATTTTCACCAAGGCTTTTGCTTTTTAATACTTTAGCCTATTTAAAGAATTATAAATTTAAATGGTTTCACTTTTTTAAATGGAGATCTTCTCTTAAAACTATCAGGGTTTAAAACTTATATTTCCAATTTTTTGCTGTTCTTGCTATGTAGAAAATTTGCTTGAATCGAAAAAATTTCGTTTTGAGACCATTTAAATTCTAGTCGGCTACTTAATGTTGCCGTAGGACATCTCGCTGATAATGAACATTTAATACTAAAATAAATAACATTATAACGATTTTTTTATTTTTTGGTGTAATAAATGTTTAACAATACTCAAATCCAATAAAAGCCACCGAACTATCGAGAATTATTTTTGAGCATTTGCAAAATCAAGTATTTTAAAAATAGTATAGGCTTGAATCCTATTCTAAGCGACTTGGTGAAAATGGTTTCTCGTGGTAGAGATTTCTCTTTTTAGAATAATATTGTTTTAAATTTGATTTGGTTTGATACTAAAGCCTTTTAAATATAAAATAATGAGCACTTATCTTATCCCTAAAACCAATTAAGCAATTTAAACCAAAAAAGGATGGACTTTGAAAATTTAAATATTTGGAACTGGATAATCACAGCTTTAATAGGATTAATTACTCTGTTTTTAGGCTATTATTGGGGTATAGCTAGCAAAGCAGCACTTAACAATAACAACGAATTGAGATTATATCAGCGTAAAAATGCGAAGTTAGAAGCAGCTTTAGCCGAATGCACTAAAAAATTGGCGGATGACGCAAAAAAAGTTTCAGTGCTTTCATTTACTCCTTCAGCAGCAGCTTTAAGCACAATAGCATTTAACCCAGTGGCAGCCAAAGCTGCTTTTAGTAAAACTATCAAAGAAAACGATTTAAAAGTGATAGAAGGTATAGGGCCTAAAATTGAAGTCATGTTTAGGGATGCTGGTATTGAAACTTGGCAGAAATTAGCAGAAACTAATGTAGCCGATTGTCAAAAAATACTTGAGGGTGGCGGAACTAGATATAAAATTCACAATCCATCATCTTGGCCTATGTAAGCTAAAATGTGTTATGAAGGCAAGAGAAGCATAAAGCAGGTAAACTTTAAAAATATTAGTAATAAAAAAGCCGCAAAATGCGGCTTTTTTTATTGTGTATTTCAAGGACTATTCTAAATCCACCCAAGTATTTCCGTTTTTATGGGAAGCTACCGTACTTTCGATAAAGTCCATACCTCTGACACCATCAAGCATCGTTGGGAATTCTCCGTCATTAAATTTTTCGCCTCGGATTGCTCTTGCAGCGCCCTTATAAATATTTGCCATAGAATCAAAAATTCCTTCTGGATGGCCCGGAGGCAGTTTTGTGCCATCTAAAGATAATTTAGAGTTGTATGCATGTCCTGGTTTTAATAGCTGCAAAGGCTCAGTATCACTTAATTTGTATAAATAATTAGGATTTTCTTGCCCCCATTTAAAGGCTGCTTTTTCGCCGTAAATGGTAATGGCTAGTCCATTTTCTTCACCTGTAGCCACCTGACTGCTGCGAATAACTCCTTTTACATGGTCGCCCAATCGGATAAGCACTGTGCCATCCACATCCATTTTATTATCTTCATACAAGTAATTGAAATCACACAGCAAAGATTTTACCTGCAATCCTGTGGTATATTCAATTAAATTAAAAGCATGAACCCCGATATCGCCCATACAAGAACTAATTCCTGCTTTTTCCGGATCTAAACGCCATACGCTTGAACGTTTTTCTTTATCGTGAATAATGGTATTAATCCATCCTTGATAATATTGTGCATCTACTTTATGAATTTTACCTAATTCGCCTGCTTTGATGCGCTCCCGCATTTCGCGCACCATTGGGTATCCGGTGTAGGTATGTGTTAAAACAAAAACGGTCCCTGCTTTTTTATGTGCTGCTTGTAATATTTTTGCTTCTTCCAATGAGGTGGTCATAGGTTTTTCACAAATCACATGAAAACCATTTTCCAAGAGTTTCTTTGCCATTGGAAAATGCAAAAAGTTAGGCGTTAAAATAGAGCACACTTGAATACGCTCACTTTCAGGAAGTTTCATTTCTTCTTGAATTAAAGTATCAAAATCTTTGTAAATTCTATCTGTAGGAACATCAATCTGCTTTGCAAATGCCATATTATCCTCAAAATTTGGATTAAATACGCCTCCTACAATTTCATAATTATCATTAATTTGAGAAGCTACTCTATGTAAAATTCCTATTAATGAATCGCCTCCTCCACCTAGAATTCCTAATCTTATTTTTTTTGCCATATTGTGATTTTATTCTTTATACTCTACCGTTTCATTTTTAAAAAGTAAAACAAATAGGACTGATACTCCAAGAGCAAAAATTGCTGGATATGTCCAAATTGTCTTCCAGTCGTGCAGATTATCTGCAAGTAAATAGGTGTCGGTAATTTTTCCTGCAATCCAAAAACCAATTAACATTCCAACACCATAAGTTGCTAAGGTAATCAAACCTTGTGCTGCACTCTTGTATTTTTTTCCTGCTTTTGAATCGGTATATATTTGCCCTGAGACAAAGAAGAAATCATAACAAATACCATGAAGTCCTATTCCAATAAAAAGCATAAATACTAATTCTCCTGCGTTTCCATAAGCAAAAAGAAGATAACGAACTGTCCAAGCTAACATACCAACCAAAATTGTTTTCTTAAATCCAAATTTTTTAAAAAAATAGGGAAGCAACAACATAAAAAATACTTCTGAAATTTGTCCAATGGTCATTTTGCCTGTAGGATTATCCATGCCTATTTCCGAAAGAAAGGGATTTGCATTTTGATAGTAAAAAGCAAGAGGAATACAAATGAATATGGACGACACAAAAAAGATAAGAAAGTTTTTGTCTTTAAGTAATTTTAAAGCATCTAATCCCAAGATATCAGAAATACTTACTTTTTCATCTTTAGTGATTCCTGGAGGTGTCTTAGGCAAAGTAAAACTAAACAAACCTAATACAGCCGAAGCGATTGCTACCATTAAAAAAGTATTTTTAAGCATTCCTTCAGCTCTTGCTTCTGCTGAATCCCATAAAAATACGTAGCTAATTAATAATCCCGAAGCTATCCAGCCGATAGTGCCAAATACACGAACTAAAGAAAACTCTTTAGCTGGATTTTTCATTTGTTTAAATGATATAGAATTTACCAAGGCAAGCGTTGGCATGTATAAAATCATATAACCTAAAACATAAGGATAAAAAGTAGAAAACTCTGTTGCCCCATACATCTGATACATTAAGAAAGCACCTGCTAGATGTAACACTCCTAAAATCCGCTCCGCATTAAAATATCGATCTGCAATTAATCCTATAATAAAAGGTGCAATAATAGCTCCCCATGATTGAGTAGAAAAAGCCATTCCCATTTCTGCCCCAGTTGCATTTAAATTATTACCTAAAAATGTACCTAATGTTACGAACCATCCTCCCCAAATGAAGAACTCTAAAAACATCATAGTGGACAATTGAAACTTTATTTTTGAATTCATTGTATTGTTTTATTGGTTAATTTAACGTTTGTAAATAATATAATCTAAAGCTAATGGCTCCAAGTTGTTATATCTAAATTCTGTCGCAATTTGTCTTCAGTGATAGGTGGAGTGATTGATGATATGAAATAAAAATATTTAAGAGTATTAGCAAAATGTCTGCTTTCATTGTTTTTATAATCAATACGCTTATCAAAATCGTCCATATTGGTTATAATCTCGAAAGATGTTCTTTGATTATCATAATGAATATCTGTAAAATCGGTAATTTTATGAACTTGAGAAACTTTAAATTTATCTGCTGTTTTTGTTAATCTTGCATTACATATATTATGTTCATTGAGGATGTGGCTAAATAATGAACTATTTTTAACTGTAACCACTGTCTCTATTGTTTGAAATTAGTCTATCAGTTTTTTATTGCACTAAAAATCATAATCCAATAATTCATTAAATAAGTTTCTAATAGCATCTGAACTAAATTTATTTCAATTTTTTGGATGCCTGTACTAAGAGGTTTTTAGTAGCAAGAATGCCCTGTTCTTCATTCAAAACACTGCCTTCATATTCAACGCCAATATACCCATTATAGCCAGCATCTTCTACAATTTGAAGCATTTTTACATAATCTATTTTTGTTTCGTTTCCTGTGGCGTCAAAATCGTAGGACTTAGCACTTACTCCCTTAGCAAAAGGCATTAGCTCACGAACACCCTTATACATGTCGTATGTTTCGGCACAATCGCCATTGTAATCTGAGCCATCAGCTCTTTTGATACAAAAATTTCCAAAATCGGGTAGCGTTCCACAATTATCCATATTTACCTTTTTCATAACCTCTGCCAACAAATCTGCGTTAGAGGAAAGTCCACCGTGATTTTCAACGATAATATTAATATTTTTTTCTTTAGCATAGCTCGCCAATTGGGTTAAACCTTCAGCGGCGTTAGCTTTCCATTCTTCTGGTTCTTTACTTCCCGCCAAATTAACCCGAATAGAGTGGCATCCCATCACGGCGGCGGCATCAACCCATTTATAATGATTTTCTACCGCTTTTTTGCGATCAGCGGCCTTTGCAGTTGCCAAATCTCCCTGACCATCAATCATAATTAACAAATTCTGCATCCCGTGTTTTTTACTTTCTGCATTATTCTTTTCAACAAATGCTGCCATCGCCGCTTCAGAAAAATTATCTTTTTCTAACTCCTTATAATACAATCCGCTAACATATTCTAAGCCTAAAAATCCCCAATTTTTTGCTTTCTCTGCGAAAGTATAGGGATCAACACCTTCCTCAAAAACCATTTTATGCATAGACCACTGGGCTAAGGATAATTTAAAAAAGGGTGCTTCAATAATAGTCTCCGGTTCATCGACAACTAGATTTTTTGTTTCTTTTTCTTTACAGGATAAAACTGCGAAAAATAAAATTCCCACTAATAATAGTGTGCCTTTTTTTAAAAAATTAATATTTGTCATAATTTTGGTATTTGAATTTAAATAAATTAGTAATTTCGTAATTAACTACAACGTTATAGTGGAATATCGCCATATAATTAGCGTTTAAATGTAAAAAAATTATTTTATATTTAATAAATATTCGAAACAAACAATTTTACTTGATGAGCAAATTTTATTACAACGAGGAACAAAAAGCGTATGATGCGATTGTTGTTGGGACAGGTATTAGTGGCGGTTGGGCCGCTAAAGAGCTATGTGAAAATGGTCTAAAAACTTTAATTTTAGAGCGAGGCCGGATGGTAACACATATTGAGGATTATCCAACAGCAAATTTAGATGACTGGGATTTTCCGAATAATGGTGAATTGCCTAAAGAAGAAAAAGACAAACAATTAAAGCAGGCTAGAACAGGCTACACTGCGAAAGCGCCTCATAATTTTTGGTTTGTAAACGATTTAGAGCATCCTTATAATGAAACAAAACGATTTGACTGGATGCGTGGTTACCACGTAGGCGGCAGATCTATAATGTGGGGACGTCATAGTTACCGATGGAGCGATATTGACTTTGAAGCCAATAAAAATGATGGCCATGGGGTTGATTGGCCTGTTCGTTACAAAGATATTGAGCCTTGGTACGATAAGGTAGAGACTTATGTAGGTATTAGCGGTGAAAAATTAGGCTTGCCCCAGTTACCCGATAGTCAATTTCTGCCGATGATGGAGCTCAACTGTGTTGAGCAAGAATTTAGAGAAAAAGTAGCTGACTCTTTTGATGGCAGAGTTGTAACCGCTGGGAGAGTTGCACACATAACTGGAAGTAAGGAATTTGACGGCAGAAGTAAATGCCAATATAGAAATAGATGTATTCGCGGCTGTCCTTTTGGCGCTTATTTTAGCAGTAACTCATCAACTTTACCGGCTGCGGAACGTACCGGAAATTTAACATTAAGACCAGATTCTATAGTTTCGGAAGTAATATATGACCCAAAAACTAAAAAAGCAACAGGCGTAAAAGTTATAGACCGATTAACAAAAGAAGAATTAGTATTTAATGCTAAAGTAATTTTCTTGTGTGCATCTTCTATAGCGTCCACCCAAATATTAATGCAATCTAAATCAGAGCGTTTTCCTAATGGTTTAGGGAATGACTCTGACCAATTAGGCAGAAACATTATGGACCACCAATTACAAGTTGGTGCCAATGGCAAATTCGATGGTTTTGAAGATAAATATTATAAAGGACGCAAACCAAACGGAGTTTATATTCCCCGCTTTAGAAATTTAGGCGGCGATACAGACCGCAAAGAATATGTTCGTGGATTTGGCTACCAAGGAGGCGCTAGTCGTGGCAATTGGGAAGAAACCATTGCAGAATTATCTTTTGGAAAAGATTTAAAAGAAGAAATTTTGAAACCTGGAGGATGGAATATGGGTATTATGGGGTTTGGAGAAGTTTTACCTTATCCAGAAAACAGAATGACCTTAGACTATGACAAATTAGATGGCTGGGGATTGCCTACCGTTACTTTTGATGCTGAATTAAAAGAAAACGAATTTAAAATGCGTGAAGATATTAAGCAACAAGCTGTTGAAATGCTTGAAAAGGCAGGTTTTAGAGATGTTATGCCTTATGATAATCCTGGGGCTTTGGGCCTAGGCATTCACGAAATGGGAACTGCACGTATGGGGAGAGACCCAAAAACATCCGTACTTAACGGCAACAATCAAGTACATGCTGTGCCTAATGTTTACGTTACTGACGGTGCTTTTATGACCTCAGGGAGTTGCGTAAATCCATCATTAACATATATGGCATTTACTGCAAGGGCTGCAAACCATGCCGCAGAAGAACTTAAAAAAGGAAATGTATAATGGATAGAAGAATCGCACTTAAAAATATAGGCTTATCTTTTGGCTATGTAGTAGTTACGCCAACCATATTAAGTTTATTACAAAGTTGTAAAAATGAAAACCTTGTTACTTGGACACCTGAATTTTTATCAAAAGATGAAGGGGATGTACTTACTAAATTGGTAGATATTTTGTTGCCCAAAACAGATACGCCTTCGGCATCAGAAGTAAATGTTCATATTTTTATTGACAAATACGCCAAAGAAATCATGGAAGAAAAGGATCAGAATTTCTTTAAAATGGCGATGAATAAATTTACTGATAAAGCACTTAGTGATGCGGGGAAAGACAAGATGAAAGATTTAACTTCTGAGGATCTAGAACCCGTTTTAGCTAATGCTCTGAAAGTTTCAAAAGAAGATGAAGTTAAGAGTTTTAAATTGATAGACAGTTACCACCAGGCGGTTGAAGCTGGTGAAATTGGAGTCCTTGATGATAATATCGCAAGATTTGCATTTATGAGTAGTTTACGAGGCTTAACAATTTGGGGATTTAAAACCTCTGAATTTATTGGTGAAGAAGTGCTCGCTTACTTACCTGTACCAGGCGAATATATTGGGTGTGGCGACCTACAAGAATTAACAGGGGGTAAAGCTTGGTCTATTTAAAATACCCAACTACTCATTGCATAAATAATATTAAAAACTCCTGAAGTGATTTTTACTTTAGGAGTTTTTTTATACACTGAAATTTTAACTTTTTATTCAAATCTGACCCCTATACAGCTCTCGTATGTTTTATAGAAACACTGACAAATTGCCGGCAAATGGAAAATCATTTTATTATACTATCCCTATATGTAACAGCTTATATCAGCTTGGCGGTTTTAAAGCCATATATTAACAAATAAATTAGCCATATTATTATAAAAAAAATACCTTAGAAAAAAATTCTAAGGCATTTTTCAATTCGTATTAATATTGTTTTAAGAACCGCACATTAAACAATCATCATCCGCTTGTCCTTCTTTCGCTTTTGCAATCATTTCTTTCATTTCTGTTGCTGTCATTGGCTGCATGGCGTCTTCCTGTTGAGAACTAGCACTAACATCAAGCTTTATGGCTGCTGTTTCTGTTGTTGTTGAAACTTCCGCAATTATAGCCTCAAGCACAGGAACTTCTTCTTTTTTAGTATTGTCTAAAGTAAATTTAATGGCGTCAACAGCAGATTTAGTACGTAAGTAATACATTCCAGTTTTTAAGCCGCTTTTCCAAGCATAAAAGTGCATAGAGGTTAATTTTGAATAATTAGCCCCTTCCATAAATAAATTTAAAGATTGACTTTGATCAATAAAATAACCACGTTGTCTCGACATGTCAATTATATCTTTCATACTCAATTCCCAAACTGTTTTATACAACTCTTTAATGTCTTGAGGAATAACATCAATATGCTGCACAGAACCATTGGCTCGCATTAATTCTTGCTTTAAATTCTCATTCCAAAGACCCAATGCTACTAAATCTTCTAATAAATGTTTATTCACTACAATAAACTCGCCGGAAAGTACTCTTCTGGTATAAATATTTGAGGTATAAGGCTCAAAACACTCGTTGTTTCCTAATATTTGAGAAGTTGATGCTGTTGGCATAGGCGCCACCAATAAAGAATTTCTAACACCATTTTTCATCACCTCTTTACGCAGTTTTGGCCAATCCCATCTACCCGATAATTCTTCATCCTTAATTCCCCATAGATTGTATTGAAATTCTCCCTTTGAGATGGGCGATCCCTCATAAGATGAGTAAACTCCTTCTTCTATTGCCATTTCCATAGAAGCGGTTATGGCTGCAAAATATAAGGTTTCAAAAATTTCTTGGTTTAATGTTTTCGCATCATCACTTGTAAATGGCAAACGCAACATAATAAAGGCATCTGCCAAACCTTGAACGCCTAAACCAATTGGTCTGTGTCGTAAATTTGAGTTTTCTGCTTCCTTAACCGGATAGTAATTTCTATCAATAACGCAGTTTAAGTTTTTGGTTACACGTACGGTGACTCTGAACAATTCTTTATGATCAAACTCCCCATTTTTTACAAACATAGGTAATGCAATAGAAGCTAGGTTACATACAGCAACTTCATCTGGAGATGTGTACTCCATAATCTCTGTACATAAATTTGATGAACGTATAGTGCCTAGATTTTTCTGATTGCTCTTGCGGTTTGCAGCATCTTTATACAACATGTAAGGTGTACCAGTTTCAATTTGAGATTCCAAAATTTTCTCCCATAATTCTCTTGCTCTAACCGTTTTACGCCCTTTATTTGCAGCTTCATATTTTAAATATAAGGCTTCAAATTCTTCGCTATGCGTCGTAAACAAGTTAGGGCATTCGTTGGGGCACATTAGCGTCCAACTTTCATTAGCTTCCACTCTTCTCATAAACAAATCCGGAATCCACATCGCATAGAACAAGTCTCTTGCTCGCATTTCCTCTTTCCCGTGGTTCTTTTTTAAATCTAAGAATTCGTAGATATCTGCGTGCCATGGCTCTACATAAATAGCAAAACTTCCTTTACGTTTTCCTCCACCTTGATCTACATAACGCGCGGTGTCATTAAAAACTTGTAACATGGGCACAATACCGTTTGAGGTACCGTTAGTGCCTGCAATATAAGAACCAGTAGCTCTTACATTATGAATAGAAAGCCCAATACCCCCTGCTGATTGCGATATTTTAGCGGTCTGTTTTAGGGTGTCATAAATACCATCAATACTATCATCTTTCATCGCTAAAAGAAAACACGATGACATCTGCGGCTTTGGTGTGCCTGCATTAAATAAGGTTGGTGTGGCGTGTGTAAAGAATTTTTTAGACATCAGCTCATAGGTTTCAATAGCCGACTCTAAATCGTTTAAATGAATTCCAATGGCCACGCGCATTAACATATGTTGTGGTCGCTCTGCTATATTACCATTAATCTTTAATAAATAAGAACGTTCTAGAGTTTTGAAACCGAAATAATCATAGCCAAAATCGCGGTTATAAATAATGGTTGAATCTAGAAGTTCTGCGTTATTTTGAATCACCTCATGTACTTCGTCCGAGATTAGAGGCGCTTTTTTGTTTGTTCTAGGGTTTACATATTCATATAAATCTTTCATTGTTTCTGTGAAAGATTTTTTTGTGTTTTTATGTAAGTTAGAGACTGATATACGCGCTGCTAATTTTGCATAATCAGGATGCGATGTAGTCATGGTTGCTGCAATTTCAGCCGCAAGATTATCAAGTTCCGAAGTGGTAACCCCATCATAAAGTCCTTCAATAACCCTCATAGATACTTTTATGGGGTCAACAAGCTCATTAAGCCCGTAACAAAGTTTACGCACTCTTGCCGTAATTTTGTCAAACATTACTGGTTCTTTTCTTCCGTCTCTTTTTAGTACAAACATTTGCTACGTTATTTTTAGTGGTGCAATGAACCCGTCATACTTATTTGCAAAGCACAACAATTGATATTTACTTTATTAAAATAATCCTCTTTACAGGGATTTTTATTGAAATGCTATTTTTTAGAAGTCTGCATTAAAGCTGATCTTCTGAGAATCCCCATCCTTATCAGAATTCAAAATCCCAGCTTTTTGGTATTCCGAAACTCTTTTCTCGAAGAAATTTGTTTTTCCTTGCAGCGAAATCATATCCATAAACTCAAACGGATTGCTCGAATTGAAAACCTTATCACACTCTAATTCTACTAATAATCTATCGGTTACAAATTCTAAATATTGAGTCATTAATTTGGCGTTCATACCTATTAAACTGGCAGGTAATGACTCTGTAATAAACTCTCTTTCTATGTTAAGTGCATCCACGATGATTTCGGTAATACGCTCTTTTGAAACTTTATTAACAATGTGTTTGTTATGTAAATGCACAGCAAAATCGCAGTGCATGCCTTCGTCTCTCGAAATTAGTTCGTTCGAAAAGGTTAGCCCTGGCATTAAACCTCTTTTCTTCAACCAAAATATGGAACAGAAAGACCCTGAGAAAAAAATACCTTCAACTGCAGCGAAAGCAATTAACCGCTCGGCAAAACTTGGAGAATCTATCCACTTTAAAGCCCAATCTGCTTTTTTCTTGATCGCAGGAAAGTTTTCTATAGCCTGAAAGAGAGTATTCTTTTCTTTCTCATCTTTAACATAAGTGTCGATTAAAAGGGAATAGGTTTCAGAGTGAATATTTTCCATCATAATCTGAAAACCATAAAAGAATTTCGCTTCAGAATACTGCACTTCATTTACAAAATTTTCAGCTAAATTTTCATTTACAATACCATCGGAGGCCGCAAAAAAAGCTAGAATATGTTTTATAAAATATCGCTCATCATCATTTAATTTATTGTTCCAATCATTTAAATCTTCGTGAAGGTCAATTTCTTCAGCAGTCCATATACATGCCTCTTGTTTTTTATACCATTCCCACAAATCGTTGTGTTGAATTGGAAAAATAACAAATCGATTTTTATTTTCTCTCAATATTGGCTCTACTACTGACATATATCTTCTCTTATTTTTTTATTAAAATTAACGAATGAAAAATTCGTTTGTCCAAGTAACAAAGATTGTAAATTATACTGGGTAAAGAAAGCACATTACATTATTTAAATCACAAAGTTTTTAACATCAGTTGTTGAAATGTAGCTTAACAAGTGATGTTTGTTGCCCTTGTTGGATAAATTAAATTTTAAATAAATATGGTTAAAAAAAGATCTAAAATAAAAGACCAAAGAGTATTTAAAACGATACTCTTTGGTCTTTTATTTTTCTTGTTAAATTAAGTTTTAAATAACACTTTTTATTTTGAAATTCTGCCAAACCTAACTCCTCCGACAACAAAGCTTAAAACCTGTAGATTAATGAATTCTATGGTTTAGGAAGTTCCCTCCGAAACCTAAAAACCCAATTGAATTCAGAAATATTATTATAATGGTATTGATTTACTGTTGAAATTGTAATTCATCCTAGTATTTATTTAGGTGCCATTTAGATTTGTCTTTAGTTTGAAAGTTTTCTATAACAAATAATATGATTTAACATTTGTAGTTTAAATTTGAGCTGTAAAATTTCCTTGAATTTTAGTTTTTTCATGATGCGCGTTCCTTAAATTAAGCTCTAAGCAACCTCTGGCCACAGTGGCGTTTTAACCATAATTATAGCTTTGCCTTATTCCGTGAAAAAAGATAGTTCATTGGATATTATTCTAGTGTAAAATCCAAAAATGCCATTGGTTTGATTTTCAGATGTTGGGTTTTCAATTTTAATTTGATACATCCCAGCTTGTATTGTTGCTGTCGTCTGTTCTTTATATATTAATATTGCGGTTTTATTTTCTTTTGAATTGCCTAGTTTCAAACTTAAGGTGGTATTGGCGACTCCGTTATTCGTTTGTTCGGATGCCTCTATAAAACTCATAGTATTTGTTATTTCGTCCTCTATTTTTTTTATAAACTTATTTATACTGATTATTTGTTACCACAGGTTCAAAAACAGTATGGGGAACATAAGACGTAAGAAGTAGAATTATCACTAATCCAGTGAAGAAATTTAATACAAAAAAGTTATTCTGCTGATAAACTAGAAAAAATACTTTTGAATTTTCATGCCAATACCATTCAAAAAAAAATAATACTAAATACGGGCGGAAAGCTTGTTTTAAATACGAATTTATTTAATTTTACCTTGAAACAATCGTGGTTTTCTAATGAAATAAATTTTCAACTGAAAATAGAAGAAGAACTAGACTTAAACAATATTAAAATACTTTCTTTGATATTACAAGCTATTTTAGAAAATGTCAACTATTTACCCATCGTAAGGGCGACTTGCTCTAACTCTGCGTACCATTTTTTACCAAACTTTCGAATTAAAGCCTCTTTTACAAATTTATAAATCGGCACTTGTAATTCTGCCCCCAACGAACAAGCTGGATCGCAAATATGCCATTTATGATAATTAATAGCTATAAATTCTGAATATTCTCTAATCCTAATAGGATACAAATGGCATGAAACAGGTTTTTTCCATTTGGTTGCTCCTGCATTATAGGCTTCTTCTAATCCACATTTTACGATTCCTTTATCAGAAAAAATAACGTAAGCACATTCACTGCCGTTTACGAGAGGTGTTTCCCATTCGCCATCTTCACCTTTAATAAACGCACCTTCACTTTCTATGACTGCGATACCTTCTGGTCTTAAAAAGGGTTTTACTTTATGATATATATCGACTAAAATTTCGGTTTCTTTATCCTCTAATGGCGCGCCCGCATCACCATCTATGCAACAAGCACCTTTGCAGGCGGACAGGTTGCAAACAAAGTCTTTCTGAATAATTTCTTCAGAAACTAAGGTTTTACCAATTTGAAACATACATAAAATTAATAAGGGCAAAGATACTTTAACTAATTTTATTTAAAGGCAAAACATCTAAAACTTGAATTAAACTGTAAATTTGCAAAGAATTTAGAAAACATGGAATTTCATTTTAGTTTTAAAGAAATAGCTACTGCCTCAATGGTGCTATTTGCAGTAATCGATATTTTAGGGAGCATCCCCATTATTATTGGTTTACGCAATAAAGTAGGTCATATACATTCTGAAAAAGCTTCTGTAGTTGCTGCCATTATTATGGTTTCCTTTTTATTTGTTGGGGAAGAAATATTAAAACTTATTGGTATTGATGTCAACTCCTTTGCCGTTGCAGGCGCTTTTGTGATATTTTTCTTGGCTATAGAAATGGTTTTAGGCATTTCTCTTTACAGAGATGACGAACCAGAAACCGCCTCTATTGTGCCTATTGCTTTCCCCTTAATTGCTGGCGCAGGAACGATGACCGCTATTTTATCATTACGTGCCGAATACTTTGTAGAAAATATCATCGTCGCCATTCTCATTAATATTATATTTGTTTATTTAGTACTAAAATCATCATCAAAAATAGAAAGAATATTAGGCAAAGGAGGTCTTGGGGTCATTAGAAAAGTATTTGGAGTTATTTTATTGGCCATAGCGGTAAAACTGTTTACTTCAAATATTAATCAATTATTTTAAATAGTACTAAGTCTTATTCAAAAAATCAAAAATACCATAACAATGAATAAATATATAAGCATTTTCCTTATTTTGATAGCAGTCTCTTTAATAGTTTACAACACTACGTTACTAAACTTTGATAATGTATTTCAGGGAGACAGCATTATTGCATTAATTGGCATTGTTGCTTCTTTATGTGCTATAGTTCTTTTAGTTATTTATATGGTGTCTAAAAAAATACAGAGAAAAATTAAAGAGGAATAGTAGGTTTACGTTGTAAACAAAAATTAAAAAGCCAATAAGCTAATTTCTTGTGGAGTTTATTGGTCTTAATTATAGTTAAAACTAAACACTTTATCGCAGTTACCGTTTATCTGAAATTTACTAAGACCAAAAATATTTTAGGAATGCGGAGTCCTTAATGATTGTAATTGCAGACCAGAGTTGTTCCAGAATATTAAATTTGATTTCTAAGGCAAATTGCATATGCCAATTTTTTAAGCTTGCAGATGTTTACTTCATCGTTTACTTGTTAGATTTAAAAGCATCTAACTCCAATACTTTTTTGATCATGGTATCTGTTTTTCCTTTAATAATTGCAAATGTATTTGGGTTAAATAGTTGTTCGGCTATCGCGGCTTTTAAGTATAATTTAATTTTATCTTCATAGTCGTAATAGTCAATACCCGGGACTCTTGGATCCATAAATTTTGAAATATAATTTATGTACTTTTCAAACAAAATATCATCAACCCGAAAGTTTTTAATAAATTCTTTTTCTGAATAATTGTTATAGCGTTTTCTGTCTTCTTCTAAATGATTAAAGATAAAACGCGACATTAGTAATTCACTTTCAACAGAACTAATCGCCTCATCTTCATAGCCGCCGATCGGCACAAAAATATCGGGAATAATCCCTCCGCCGCCATACACCACTTTACCTTTTGGAGTCGTAAATTTTAGAGAATCTGCCACTTTGATACTGTTCACAGAAACCAATTCGCCACTGACATAACGATCCATAAATTTTTGGTAATAGTCTTTAGTACCATTGCTATACGCTTTTTGTATAGATCTACCTGTGGGCGTATAATATCTTGAAATAGTTAAACGAACAGCTGAACCATCGCCAAGTTCCATTTCTCGCTGCACTAAGCCTTTACCAAAAGATCGGCGCCCTACGATGGTGCCTATATCATTATCTTGTAAAGCACCTGCAATAATTTCACTAGCAGAAGCAGAACGTTCATTGATCAATATATAGATAGGCTTATCTTCAAAGGTGCCTTTTTGAGTGGCGTATACTTTATCAATTTGTCCTTTTTTATTTTTAGTAAATAAGATAAGTTGTTTATTCTTTAGAAACTCATCTGCCATTTGTTCGGCAATTCCCAAATAACCACCAGGATTATCGCGCAGATCTAAAGTGAGCTTTTCAGCACCTTGTTTTTGTAAGGAGGTGAGAGCTGTTTTAAATTCTTTAAAGGTCGATTCTGCAAATCGGTTTATTTTGATATAGCCAATGTCTTTGGTCAACATATAAGCGGCCTCCACACTTTTTAAGGGAACATTATTGCGTTTGATAACAATATCAAAAATTTTATTGTCTTGTTTTCTGTAAATAGTTAATTTTACAGGGGTTCCTCTTAATCCTTTTAATTTTTCAATGACTTTTTCATTGCTGATGTCTTGACCATACAATTTTTCGTTATCTGCCATTAAAATACGATCTCCAGCTTGTATCCCTTTGTTATAACTTGGACCATCTTCAATAGTTCGTACAATAGCAATGGTATCGTTTTCCATAAAAAAACTAACCCCAATGCCTACAAAATCGCCTTTCATATTTTCAGAGACTTTTGCCATATCTTTTTTAGGGATATAAACGGAATGTGGGTCTAGTTTATCAAGAATATTATTTACCGCTATATCAACAATACTGTCTGTGTTAATATCGTCAACATATTCATAATCAATATAATCAATTAACCTGTTAAGCTTATCCTTTTTTGAGTTTGTAGTTAATAGCTTTTCCGGTGTATTACTAAAATTAAGTTTGCCTCCGATAAAAACCCCCAAAGCCAAGGTTACTGCTAGAGTAGTTGGCCATAAAAAGGAATGTTTTTTTTTCATTTAAACTTTATATTTTTTAATTATACTCAATATCAGGTAAATGTACTAAAGTTACTCCTGCTTTTTCTAAAAAATTGAGTCCTATATCATCTTTGTAGGCATGCTGATATACTACACGCTTAATACCAGATTGGTGTATAAGTTTACTACATTCCTTACAAGGCGATAGGGTAATATACAAAGTTGCTCCATCACAAGATTGAGTTGATGCCGCTACTTTTGAAATTGCATTAGCCTCGGCATGTAAAACATACCATTTGGTATAGCCGTCTTCATCTTCACAATGATTTTCAAAACCTGTTGGTGTACCATTATACCCATCAGAAATAATCATCCGGTCTTTTACGATGATAGCGCCAACTTGCTTGCGCTTACAAAACGATAATTTACCCCATTCACTCGCCATTCGCAAATAGGCTTTGTCGTATTTTTTTTGTTTTATTTCTTTCATTAATAACTTACTATTATATAGAAATTTGAATGGTTCACTAAGGTACCCGCTTTACTTTAGCCTAAGCATAATAGTGCAATCTTTTTTAGATAAAACTTAAAAAGGATAAGTAGCTATCAATAAGGGAATAGTTATTATTAACACCAAAATTGATGCCACAATGATAAAAATAGTCTGTTTTACTTTTAAAATAGCTTGCAAAAAAAATGCCAAAACAAGTACTGAAAGTACAATTACCAATTGAGAAAGTTCAATTCCAGTAGCAAACCCTAATAATGGTGTAATAATATCCGTTTCTTCTGCCATCAACATTTTAAAATAATTAGAAAATCCAAAACCGTGAATCAACCCAAAAAAACCTGTAGCGATCCCATGCCATAAATAGCTTTTATGTTCTTCTTTTGACTTTAAATCGATTAAATTAAACACTGCAGTCAGCAATATGGTTACTGGAATTAAAAATTCGATTACACTTACATCAAAAACCAATAATTTATAAGCTGATAAGGCAAGAGAAAGGCAATGTGTAAAGGTAAAAATAGTAGCCAATATAACTACATTTTTCGATGATTTAAAGGTAAAAGGTATGGTCAATACCGAGAGAAATAGAATATGATCATAAGCCGAAAAATCTAGCACATGTTCTAATCCTAATTTTAAATAAAACCAAAAGTTTTCCATAAATAAAAGCTTTTAATTAAACGCTAAAAAGATACTTTTCTGTTCATTTTTACTTGCTAAACATATCAAAATAATCATCTTAAATTAACCAATTCCCCGTTCTTTCTGAATGGTCTCATAAGCAATTTGCACCTCTTTAAACTTTTCTTCAGCCCCTTTTTTTATGGCTTCGTTTTCTGTATTAACGCGATCTGGATGGTATTTTTTAGCCATAGTTCTGTAGGCTTTTTTTACATCATTATCAGTAGCAGATTTTTCTATTTCAAGAATTTTATACGCATTATCAGCATTTTTAATAAACATTGCTTTAATACTTTCAAAACTGCTATGTCCTATTCTTAAATAACCTGCTATTTCCTTAATTTTAGTTATTTCAGCATTGCTAACAGAACCGTCTGCCTGGGCAATTCCGAATAAAAAATGAACCAATTGCATCCGCACTTCAATACTGGTACGCATGTTCATATAATCGCAGATACGCTGTGCTGAAATTTCTCCTTTTTTAATGACATCATTAAAAGTTCTGAAAATGGCGTTCGCTTTTTCTTTACCATAAGTGCTCACAAAATATTGTTGCACATAGTCCATTTCTCTTTGGCTTACGTTACCATCGGCCTTTATCACCACGGAACATAAAGACAGTAAATTAAGCTCAAAATCAGCTGGAGAAACTTGTTGCTGTCTAGCATCATTAAAAATAGTTTTAAATCCGCCAGACTTACTACTTGCCCTATCAATTAAACTCCCGATGAAAAATCCTAAAAATGCGCCGGGAAAACGAAAAAGATAAAACCCCAATAAAGCTGCAATCCATTTAATCATGCTAAAAATAATTTTTGGCAAAGATATAATTTTCAGAAACAAATTTTATAGTAATGAAACGTTAAGGTTAAAGAAGAAGTAATACAAATTAGTTATCTTTGAAAATTATATTAATTGTACTAAAAAAATAATACTATGTATCCCGCAGATTTAATAAAACCGATGAGACAAGACCTAGTTACTGCTGGGTTTGAAGAATTACATACCGCCGAAGCCGTTGAAAAAGCAATCAATGGAGCAGGCACAACTTTAGTTGTTGTCAACTCTGTTTGTGGATGTGCTGCTGCCAATGCCAGACCAGCTGCAAAATTTAGTTTAACCAATAACAAAAAACCAGACCATACGGTTACAGTTTTCGCTGGTGTTGATTTTGAAGCAGTGGACAAAGCAAGAAGTTTAATGGTGCCTTTTCCTCCATCATCGCCAAGTATGGCACTGTTTAAAAACGGAGAATTAGTGCATATGATTGAGCGTCATCATATTGAAGGAAGACCAGCACAGGTTATAGCGGAAAATTTAATGGCTGCTTATAACGAGTTTTGTTAAGCTCAAAGTAATTCTAAAAACTTTAAGTGCTAGTGTAAAATTTTAATAAAAACCGTTCTTTAGAAAGAGCGGTTTTTTACTTTTGTGGCATGCAAAAAATTTTAGCATATCCTTTAACCATTCTATACCAACTTTCTTTTGGTCTATGCTTGGTTATTTTTCATCCTGTTCAATGGCTTGGCCATAAAATTATTGGCTATAATGGCTTAAAGAAAGCAGTTAGCATTTTAAATTTATGTTTATTAAGATGTTCATTAATTTTAGGAACTAGATATTCGTTCAACAATCCCTATAAGATTGCGACCAATAGACCTTTAATTATTGTTGCCAACCACCAAAGTATGCATGATATTCCGCCAATCATCTGGTGGATGCGCAAATACCATCCAAAATTTGTGAGCAAAATAGAGCTTGGTAAAGGTATTCCGAGTGTATCGTATAATTTGGTGCATGGTGGTTCTGTTTTAATTGATAGAAAAGATAGTAAACAGGCTTTGGGCGAAATCATGAAACTGGGAAAATATATTGAAGAGCACAACAGAAGTGCCATAATTTTTCCCGAAGGAACGCGCAGTAGAACGGGGCATCCAAAACCTTTTCAGCCAACGGGACTCAAAATTTTAATGAGAAATGCCCCATCGGCGTTAATAGTTCCTGTGAGCATTAACAACTCTTGGAAAATGCTTCGCTACGGAAAATTTCCAAACGGACTAGGTAATCATATCACGATAGATGTACATAAACCCATAGAAAATTCTGGTAATTTTGATGAATTAATAGCACAAGTAGAACAAACTATAAACTCAGCCGTAACTTCTTAGCAATGACCAACACCGAAATCATAGAAGAAACTATTGTCTTTGTCAAAGAAACCTTGCAAGGTGCCGAAGGTGGGCACGATTGGTTTCATATTCAGCGTGTTTTCCACAATGCGCTGTTGATTGCTAAAGACGAAAAAAATATTGATATTTTGGTAGTATGCTTAGGTGCGTTACTACACGATATTGCGGATGCCAAATTTAATAAAGGTGATGAAACAGTAGGGTCAAAACTAGCCAAGCAGTTTTTATCATCTTTAAATGTAAATCAAAAAATAATCCAACATGTTGTTGACATCATTGAAAATATTTCTTTTAAAACGAGTCTCGAAAAGAAAAAAAAGAAATTCAGTTCTTTAGAATTGCAGGTAATTCAAGATGCAGATAGGTTAGATGCTATTGGCGCTATTGGTATTGCTCGCGCTTTTAACTACGGAGGATTTAAAAACAGAGAATTATACAATCCAGAGATTACCCCAAATTTAAACATGACGAAAGCAATATATAAAAAATCTGATGCCCCTACCGTAAATCACTTTTACGAAAAATTACTCTTACTGAAAGACAAAATGAATACGAAAACCGGCACATTACTGGCCGAAAAACGGCACGTATTTATGTTGACTTATTTAGAGCAGTTTTATAAAGAATGGAACACGGACATCCGTTTTTGAAGTAAAATTCTTTTTATCTGATTTTTTTTAAGACTTTAATGCTTACCTGATGTATTTTTTGAAGTTGAAATATCACTGTATTGCTTCATTTTTAATCATTCCTGCTTTTTTTAATCATTTTAAACATTTCAAAACGCTCTTTTAAAAAAATTTTGTACTTTGATAGGATATAACCAACTTACAAATAAGCATCATGCAAAGAAGAAAATTTATTAAAAATACGGTAGCGGCTTCGGCGGTTTTTTCTATTGTTCCAAGTTTTGTTTTAGGAAAAAATCATGTGCCACCAAGCGATACTCTTTATATGGCTGGATTTGGGATTGGCGGTCGTGGTGGAGGCGTTATTAGAGAACTAACCGATACTAAAAAAGTAAAATTTATAGCGCTATGCGATGTTGATGACCGACAAATTGCGGGAAGCACCAACTTATATCCGCAAGCAAAATTATACAAAGATTTTAGAAAGGTTTACGATAAGCATTTAAAGGAAATAGATGCAATTATGGTGGCAACACCTGACCATACGCACGCAACCATTGCTTTGCCTTTTATGCGAGCCAAGAAACATGCGTATGTAGAAAAACCCTTAACCCACAATATAAACGAAGCGCGTTTAATGACTATGGTTGCCAAAGAAAACGGCATTGTTACCCAAATGGGGAACCAAGGAGCTTCTAGTGATGGCAGCAGGCAAGCCAAAGAATGGATAGATTCTGGATTTATCGGCAAAATTAACAAGGTGGACTGTTGGACCAACAGACCTGTTTGGCCACAAGGCATTCCTTTACCCAAAGGAGGAGACCGAATTCCAAAGGAATTAGATTGGGATTTGTGGCTAGGTCCAGCGGCGAACCGGCCTTTTTATGCTGGCTACCTGCCTTTTAAATGGCGTGGCTGGTGGGATTTTGGAACAGGCGCTCTAGGCGATATGGGTTGCCATATTATGGAAACGCCATTTAGCGCCTTGGGTTTAGGCTACCCTACCGAAGCTGAAGCAAGTTGCACCACCAATTGGGTAGGCGATTTTGTGGAGGCAGATTATAACGCATCATGCCCAGCATCTTCCATTGTCCGTTTAAAATTCAACACCAAAGAACAAGGCGATATTGCACTAAATTGGTATGATGGTGGTTTAAAACCAGATTTACCAGACGAATTAAAAGATGATGAAACTATTGGAAATTCTGATGGTGGGAGCGTTTTTTATGGCACTAAAGGAATTTTGGTAACAGATACCTATTCCAGAAATGCAAGGCTTTTACCTTCCGAAACTATGGGAATGTTTAACCCTCCAAAAGCAACTTTAACGAGAATTGAAGGCGAAACCTCTGGTCATGCCATGAACTTTGTGAATGGCTGTTTAAACGGCGCCCCAACATCTTCAGATTTTGCTAAAGCTGGCCCTTTAACAGAAGCTGTTTTAATGGGGAATTTAGCCATTAAAGCCTACCAATATAAAGAACTAAAACCAGGTAAAAAAATTGGTGATTGGGATCCTTTCCAGTATCCAGGCCAACGCAAAATTTTATGGGATGGCGCTAATATGCGTGTAACCAACTACGAGAAAGCCAACGAATGGGTTAAAGGGAATTATCGTCAGGGTTGGGAATTAAAATAGTGAGTTTTTATTCCCAAAAACGCTAAACCCTCCACATTTGTTAGCATAGCAAAAAAATGATAGATGAAAAAACCGAGAATCATCCTTCTTGTTGTATGTTTTTTGCTTGTGGTTTGTTTTTTGGGAATAAAATTTTTTAATCATAGTGGATTACTGTATAAAAAATGCAAATAATAGCTGAACCCTAGACAATTATATTTTTGTAAAAGAAAGAGGAATAAAAAAGTATTTAGACAATTACTTTAACCAAGAAGCCGTAATTGATAACGAATATGCTAAAAAAACCTTAATTTTATTTGCAAAAAGAAAGGCTCAATGTAAGGTTTGTATTGTTTTTATCGCAAGGAAATAGTTGGTTATGATAGCGTTGCTTGGCTTAACATTAATTACCAACCAAATGTTACTGCGTTTTATGAAACCGATTATTTTAAGAATTTTAAATTAGGCAAGTATATCAGCTTTGAGGTTTTCAATTTTGAAATCGAGCTGAACAATAATTACCTCCAATTAAAAAATGTCATTTTTACGCCACCAGCTCTTGCCACATACATAACCAACCAGAACTCAACTATTTTTTGTAAAGAGACACAAAATGGTATTATCGGAATCGGAAATAAAGCGCAATCGTTACTTTTTGATACGCTGGAAATTATCGAATTTTTCGTAGCAATTCAAAATTATAGAGGTTTAAAAGGAAGAAACAGCCTGAATGTGGGACGTAATAAATCTGAGTCATTTTGCATTAGAAGCGTTTCTGATAGCAAGATATGTATTGCCCATTTTAAAAAAATAAAAAAGCTGCTAGGCTTACCTATGCGAAAATTTCATTATGATGAACATTATTAAAAAAAGAGTTGAAAGTTGCAACAGGGAGATTTTTTTTAAATCAATTTTTTTAAATATTTATTCTACTCATTCACTTAATATTATTATAATGAACTGATTACTTTTTCATCACTTAACTTTTATGGCTGTAATTTCAAAATACTAAGCACATACTTTTAAGTCAGCTATATCAAATAAAAAATCACTAACAATAACATTTAAGTCATCTTTTTTGAAATTACAAAGTAAATTACATGAGAATAATTGATTTCTTGCCCTTTCTGGCGTAAGAGGAGCATTTACTAAAGTATAATCGTTTAGACAAATATCAGAACTTAGACCACTTATCTCTAGTACATCGACTTAAGTAATTAAAACGGCCTTATTTTCTTCTTGATAACAGGTAGGTTCTGGTACTTAATTATTTTCACAATAACACCCAAGAAGCAAAATATAGAACATTTTAAGGTTAAAATATTTTATTTTCATGTTGCTTTTTTTTAGTATTTTCACTTATGATTGTTGATAGATAGAATAATTTGAATTGTTAAGTTTAATTCTTTATCCTTGGCGCTACGCACCTTGAGCAAGCTGAATAATGTGAGACGTTTATAATTTAAATTTATGATATATTTCAACACCTTAACCGAAAAGTAAAAATTATTTTAGGCTTAAAAAAATAGATGCAATTTTTTGTATTTGGTTGCGTCACACTGCTGATATAGTTTGTGTCAATTTTGGTATGGCTAGATTTAAATTAAAATTTCTGTTTTAATTTTGTTTAGACTACTTCCCAATAAGCCTTAAATTTACACATGCCTTACGACTTTCCATTACGAAAAATTATTCATGTGGATATGGATGCTTTTTATGCTTCTGTGGAAGAATTGGACCATCCAGAATTAAGGGGAAAGGCCATTGCTGTAGGTGGTAGTGAAATACGCGGAGTCGTTGCCGCCGCTAATTACGAAGCCCGTAAATTTGGAGTTCGCAGCGCTATGAGTAGTGTTATTGCGAAACGCAATTGTCCACAAATTATCTTTGTAAAACCACGGTTTGAACGCTATAAAGAGATTTCTCAAAAAATTAGGACTATTTTTTATGACTATACAGATTTGGTGGAGCCTTTATCCTTGGATGAAGCTTATTTAGATGTAACCGTAAATAAAAAAGGAAACCCCTCAGCTACGCTTATCGCAAAAGAAATAAGGCAGCGCATTTTTGATGAAATTGGTCTAGCAGCTTCGGCGGGAATTTCTATCAACAAATTTATAGCCAAAGTTGCCAGTGATTTTAATAAACCAAACGGACAAAAAACCGTAAATCCTGAAGAGGTAATCGAATTTTTAGAGCAATTAGATATTCGAAAATTTTATGGCGTTGGCAAAGTTACTGCGAAAAAAATGTATCAACTCGGTATTTTTACGGGTCTAGATTTAAAACAAAAAACAGAAGAATTTTTAACGCATCATTTTGGTAAAAGTGGCACGTATTATTATCAGGTGGTGAGAGGCCACCATGCTAGTGATGTAAAACCCCATAGAACACCCAAATCCGTAGGTGCAGAACGCACTTTTGATGAAAATTTGAGTAGCGAAATTTTTATGCTAGAGCGCTTAGCACACATTGCTAAAGAGTTAGAAAAGCGTTTGCAAAAAAGTAAAATCTCTGGCAAAACCATCACTTTAAAAATAAAATATAGCGATTTTACCCTAAACACTCGAAGTAAAACACTACCCTATTACATTGCCGATAAGCATTTAATTTTAGAAACTGCCAAAGAACTATTATATCAAGAAAAAATGGAAAACTCCGTTCGCTTATTGGGTATTTCGCTTGCCAATTTGAATACAGATAAAAAACCTAACAAAGAACAAGAAACTAAAAACAAAAAAATAGTTAGCATTCAATTGCAATTTGATTTTTAATGGTCCTAACTAAAGCATTCTGTAATATTTAAGAACTGAAAGTAGCTTTCCATTTCAATTTTTAAGTATGCTAAACCAGTTAAATTCTCAATTGATACTTATAATTTACCTTGTACAATATAAAAATTAAGACGCTAATATTCTTTAATTTAATACTTTGTTACACCTATTTTCTTACTTATTATTTAAAAAGAACCTCCTTCGTTTCAAGCATATTTGTTTTATAAAAAATCAAAATTACGAGAACATATTATCAATATGGATTCAGATTTATTCTATGTAAATAGTTATAATAATACAGGGATTAACGAAATTATTACTAAATCAGACATAGCTAAAGCAAGTTTATATAGTCATTTTGCATCAAAGGATGAGCTTTTTGTTGCCCATCTAAAAAAATGAATTCTGATTTTATGGAAGGTTTAGATAATTTTATTCGATCTAAGATGGACCTAAAGCAGCGGTTTTTGGGAACTTTTGATTGTCTAAGGGAAATGTACCATGAAGACGGTTTTATTGGTTGCTGGTGTATTAATTGCTTAACCAAGATTGGGCCAAAAAACTTTAAAATTAAGAAAGAAATACAAGCTCAAAAAATGGGTTTAGTTCCTTATCGAGCAAAAATAGTACAACAAAATTTTCCGCTTAATTCTATCGTAGAAACCAATGCATTGTCTAGTGCCATTTATTTATTGTATAAAAGTGCCATCTCTGAAAGCCATTTACATAAAAAAGATTGGCCTATTTATGCTGCGAAACAATTTGCTAAGCAATTATTACCAGAGAAGATTCAAAAGAGCTAAACAGACAGGTCTGACTTAAAATGCCGTTCATCTGTAACTTCTTGTTAACCTTTCATATAATTCGCAAATTCTAAGCTCAAAAGCGACTTTAAAATGAAAAAAAGCCTCAAAAATAAATTAGTTTTTAAGGCTTTTTAATTTATAATATACGTCTAAACATAAAATTATCTACATTTAAAAAATAGCTTTACTCAAAATTTTGACTTTTTAACTTAAGTTTTCGCAGTAAGCGCAAAAGTAATCTATAAATGATGACTTTCTATTTCAGATACTCTCAAGGTATTCACCATACCTTTATCCTTTATAGGCATTGCTGCCAAGCTTACTAACATATCACCAAGTTCTAGAAAGCCTTTTTGGCAAGCCAACCTGTTTACGTCTTCAATAGTTTCGTCGGTGGAAACAAACTTGTCATAATAAAATGCTTTTACACCCCACAATAAATTTAACTGGGTTAGGATTCTTCTATTCGATGTAAAAACAAGGATATGAGCGCTTGGTCTCCATGCAGAAATCTGAAAAGCTGTATATCCACTATTTGTTAATGTAGAAATAGCTTTTGCTTTAATATCATTAGCCATAAGTGCTGCATGATAACAAACAGATTTAGTAATAAAGCGTTTGGTTCTTACATGCGGTGCTTCATGGGGTACTTTAATAAGGCTAGAATTTTCTACCGTGGTTAAAATACTTGCCATTTTTTCGATAACTTGTACCGGATAATTACCTACAGAAGTTTCTCCTGAAAGCATTACCGCATCGGCACCATCCATTACCGAATTGGCGACATCGTTCACCTCAGCTCTTGTTGGCGTAAGGCTGGTAATCATGGTCTCCATCATTTGGGTGGCTATAATTACAGGAATTCTTGCTTTTTTAGCTTTTAAAACCAATTGTTTCTGAATTAGAGGAACTTCTTGTGCAGGAATCTCAACACCTAAATCGCCACGAGCCACCATTAAACCATCACAATAAGCAACAATTTTATCGATATTTTCAACGGCTTCAGGCTTTTCTATTTTTGCAATAATCGGAATTTTCTCATCCGAATGCTCTTTAATTAAATTTTGAAGATCAATTAAATCTTGACTAAAACGAACAAAAGATAAAGCCAACCAATCTACTTTTTGCGAAATAGCAAAAATAGCATCTTTAATATCCTTTTCCGTAAGGGCAGGTAATGATATGTTGGTATTCGGCAGGTTTACTCCCTTTTTAGATTTTAAAGGTCCACCTTGAATAACTTTGGCTTCCACTTCGTTTTCTCTGTTTGTAGAAATCACTTCAAACATTAGTTTTCCGTCGTCTAAAAGAATTTTTTCTCCAGGATTTACATCTTTTGGGAATGTTGCATAATTCATATAAACGCGATCTGCATTACCTTCAAAAGGTTTTCCTGTAACAAAAGTAATTCTATCTCCAGGCGCTACGACCACATCAGCAGCCATTACCCCAACTCTTAGTTTTGGTCCTTGCAAATCTCCTAAAATAGATACGTTGGTATCCATTTCTTCATTTAGCTCTCGAATCATTTTAATTCTATCTGCAACATCGTCATAATCTGCATGAGAAAAATTTATCCTAAAGACATCTACTCCGGCCTCAATCATAGCTCTTAGCACTTCTTTCTTGCTTGTAGCTGGCCCCAAAGTTGCTACAATTTTCGTCTTTTTTTTACTTGGCATTATTTAAAAAATTAAATTGTTTTTTGATTTTAATTTACTAGTCTTTATGGTGTAGGCAGTTATTATATTTGGAATAGCCAAAATTGATTTCAAAAAAGTAGTTTCGGAATCTAAGTCCTCTTGTTCCAATTTCATAAAAAAATCCACATTTTTAAATTCAGGAATTAAATATTTTATGGTGACGGAAGGAGTATCTTTAAATAAACCATTACTATTGATAGTTTCTTCTGCCTGAATACTATTTTGAATAATCGTCCAATATCTATCGTTTATGATGTCTTTCCATTCAAATACTGGAAGAGATATACTATCCGAAAAAATTACATTTTGTTTTCGTCTTTTAAAATTACATTTAAGATGCTTATTGATAAAATAAGCGAGGGTGAAATCTTCTAAACTACAATGCAAGGCAATCACAGCAAAAGAATCTTCTTGAAAATCCAGTGACATTTTGTGCGTTGCTTCCATAGATATCCGAAAAAAACAAGTTGTAAATATATGATTTCTAAGTGTCTAATACTATTAGTTAAGACTTTTTTAAGGAGTGAAACCTAGCGAAAACGTTGTAGATTTAAAAAAAGAACTTAGCTTTTATCTATTTTGCTCTGTAAAGCATAATAGGCTCTTTTTGATGCCATTTCTTCGGCCTTTTTTTTTGAGGTGGCTCTTGCTTTTGCAACAATTTTACCGTTTATATGTAATTTTACTGCAAAATGCTTTAAAACTTCATTTCCAGAATCTTCATAAATATCGTATTTAAATACTTTTTTTTGCTTTTGACACCATTCTATCATTAAGCTTTTGTAGCTGATTACTTTGCCTTCTAGTTGTTCAATGTCAACATAGGGAGCAACCACTCTTTTATAAATAAATTTTTCACAGTATTTATAGCCTCTATCTAAATATATGGCTCCAACTATGGCTTCAAAAACGTTTCCATGAATATTTTCTCCGAAATGCGATTTCGGAATTCTACTTTCTACAAATTGAATTAATTTTAAATCTTTTCCCAATTCGTTTAAGTGTTCTCTACTGACAATTTTGGACCGCATTTTGGTTAAATAACCCTCGTCTCCAGTAGGAACTTCGTTGTATAAATATTTTGATATAATGGTGCCTAACATAGAATCCCCTAAAAACTCTAAACGCTCATAGCTCATGGCCTCTCCTTTTTCGTTTTTTACATTAGCCGATCTATGGAGAAAAGCTTTTTTATAAATTGAAAGCTTTTTTGGTTTAAAGCCTAATATTTTAGTCATCCCTAAAAAAAAATCCCCCTCCTCTTTAGAATAGGAATTAAATATATTTGAGGGAAAATTCATCTGTAGAATTAGCTTAATTTTTTGAAAATAACACAAGCATTATGACCTCCAAAACCAAAAGTATTACTCAATGCTACTTTAACATCTCTTTTTTGAGCTTTATTTAAGGTTAGGTTTAATCTTGGATCAATATTTTCATCAACAGTTGTGTGGTTAATCGTTGGTGGCACAATACCATGAACCATAGAAAGTATAGATGCAATGGCCTCGATAGCTCCCGCAGCACCCAATAAATGACCCGTCATAGACTTTGTTGAATTGATATTGATATGTGGCGCGTGGTCGCCAAATACCTTCGTAATTGCTTTTAATTCTGCCACATCGCCCAACGGTGTTGAGGTTCCATGTGTGTTTATTGCATCAACATCTTCGGGTTTTAAGCCTGCATCTTTTAAGCAGTTTTCCATTACCCGAACTACCCCAATACCTTCTGGATGTGGCGCAGTCATATGATAAGCATCACTTGATAAACCCCCTCCTGCAACTTCCGCATATATTTTCGCACCTCTGGCTATGGCGTGTTCGTATTCTTCGAGTATTAATGCTCCTGCTCCTTCACCGAGTACAAAACCGTCCCGAGTGGCATCAAAAGGTCGAGAGGCGGTTTCCATTTCATCATTTCTGGTGGACAAAGCGTGCATGGCCCCAAAACCTCCCATACCTGCAATGGTTACGGCTGCCTCACTGCCTCCTGTAACAATTATATCACAGTACCCTAAACGAATGGTGTTTAAAGCATCAATAATAGCATTTGCAGAAGAGGCACAAGCCGAGACTGTGGTATAATTTGGACCCATAAACCCGTGTTTAATGGATATATTACCGGGCGCAATATCAGCAATCATTTTTGGAATAAAGAAAGGATTAAACCTAGGCGTACCATCACCAGCAGCAAAATTTAAAACCTCATTCTGGAAAGTTTCCAAACCACCAATACCTGCTCCCCAAATAACGCCGACTCTAAATTTATCAACAGTATCAAAATCGATACCACTATCTTTTATAGCCTCATCAGAAGATATTAAAGCATATTGTGCAAATCGATCTAATTTTCTGGCTTCTTTCCGATCAAAATAATCTTCGGCATTGAAGTTTTTAAGTTCGCAAGCAAACTTAGTTTTAAATTTTTCACTATCGTAATAGGTAATAGGGGCCGAACCGCTTTTTCCGTTCACTAATCCATCCCAATATTCCTCAATATTATTACCAATTGGGGTCAATGCTCCAATTCCTGTGACAACAACTCGCTTTAACTGCATTGATTAAAATTTATTTAAGTAGTTTACATTGCTTAACTAGGGTGTAAATTAAAAAAAATATCCATGCAGAATAATTACCGCATGGATATTTTATAATCTTAAACTAAGATATCATAAAATTACTTTGCTTGTTCTATATAACTAATAGCTTGACCAACAGTAGCAATGTTTTCTGCTTGATCATCTGGAATTTGGATATCGAATTCTTTTTCGAATTCCATAATTAACTCAACAGTATCTAATGAATCTGCTCCTAGGTCGTTCGTAAAGCTTGCTTCTGTAACAACTTCGTTTTCATCTACACCTAATTTATCAACGATGATAGCTTTTACTCTTGATGCAATATCTGACATAATAATATTTGTTTTAAAAATTTAACTGATGGCAAAAATAAAAAACTTTAGATTAATAACAGCATTTGTACTTAAAATGTATTGTAATTTACGAAAATTAAATACAAGAGTATTAATTTTACCTAAAATTATTCTTTTTTAATACACTTAAAACACTGCATGAAACGTATTGTTCTATTTGCCTCTGGTTCTGGTTCTAATGTTGAAAACATTTCACAATATTTTGTCAATAATGCTAAGGTTACTATTGCCGCTGTTTTAACAAATAGAAGCGACGCTAAAGTTTTAGAACGATGTAATAGATTGAATATAAGTGCTTTATATTTTAATAAAACTGCTTTTTATGAAACCGATTTTGTGCTAGACATTTTAAAAAGCTGCAATCCCGATTTGATTATCCTTGCTGGTTTTCTTTGGAAAGTACCTGAAAAATTGATTGAAAACTTCCCCAATAAAATCATAAATATACATCCGGCACTATTGCCAAAATACGGCGGCAAAGGAATGTACGGAATGTATGTTCACCATGCTGTAAAAGATAATTTAGAGCAAGAAACGGGCATCACTATCCATTTTGTAAACGAAAATTATGATGAAGGAGCGATAATTAAGCAGGTAAAAGTCAAAATTTTACCTGAAGATAGCGCAGAAGATATTGCCAAAAAAGTACATAAATTAGAATGTGAGCATTTTCCAAAAGCAATAGATAGATTATTACATGGATAAAGCGCAAGTGCATATTTATACTGATGGTGCCGCACGAGGAAATCCAGGACCGGGGGGTTACGGTATTGTAATGGAATGGGTTGGCAAACCATATAGAAAAGAATTTTCAGAAGGTTTTGTTCATACGACAAACAACCGAATGGAGTTGCTCGCCGTCATCGAGGCTTTAAAAAAACTCAAAAAAGACGGAATTTACGCTACGGTTTTCACTGATTCTAAATATGTGGTTGACACCGTTGAGAAAAAATGGTACGTAAAATGGGAAAAAACCAATTTCAAGGATAAAAAAAATCCTGATTTATGGCAATTGTTTTTAATAGAATACAGAAAACACCATATAAGCTTTAAATGGATTAAAGGCCACAATAACCACCCACAAAACGAACGTTGCGATGTTTTAGCCGTTGCGGCATCCAAAGAAAAAAAGCTGAAAATAGATGTGGGCTTTGCTAGCCACAACTAATATTAATCAAAACTAGAAAATTGCATTTTTTGAAAAATAACAAAAATAGGATGGTTTTACTTTTTCACTCTTTAACTATTTCACTCACTAATTCACTATTTCTTCAATATTTAGCACTTTTACCGTTAGCCTGTGTTCTTTTAATAAAAGCCCGAATATCATCATTTGAGTTTTTTAAGTCCTCATAACGCAGATACATCATGTGCCCACTGCGATAACCTTTAAACTCAAACCTATCTTTCATTCGCCCGCTAGGATCAATTTGCCACATGGTATATTTAGCGTTGAAATAAGTGGTAGCGCCATCATAATAACCGCTTTGTATCAATACATTTAAGTAAGGATTTTGCGCCATAGCTTGTCTTAAATTATCTCGTGTATTATCATCACTATTATCCCAAGGTTGCACTGGCCCAAACATATTGTACTTAACATCGGTCTTAAACTTTAATTCTTCTTGCAGATAATAATTAATCGCTGGCGTAAAACTGTGCAACCAAGAAGTTAATTCTGCACTATAATCAGGACTATCACCCGCCAATTGCCTATCAATTCCTAAATATCTGCTATCTAATCTACCTATCGTAAACCCGGTTTTTTCTTTTAATAAATGCTTCCAAAAATAATCTGTTGGTACCACTAAGTTCTGATCAATTATCTCTTTTTTAGATAAGCCAGAATAATAGGCCATTTTTTCGGCTACGGTATTTTTTTCGTTTTCATCAATAAAACCACCTTTGGATAGTGCTGGAATTAGAGAATTTACTGTGTAAGCCTCTGCCTCAGGCAAAATTTCTTCCAGATCCTTATTTTGCAAGGCTGAAGGCAAAACTTTATGATGCCATGCCGCCGCCGTATAATAAGGTAAATTTAATGCGTTTGAAACTGGACCGTCTTCACGTATCACTTTATAATCGGCAGGGGAAACCATAATGACGCCGTTTAAATACATCCATTGTTGGTTCTGCAATGCCAATGATAGACCCATTACCCGAGTACCGCCGTAACTTTCGCCAATAATATATTTGGGTGATAACCAGCGATTATTTCTTGTTACAAAAGTATTTAACCATTCTGCCAAGTATTTGATATCTGCATTGATACCATAAAACTTTTTTCGATCTACGTCTGATCCAGTTTCCGGAATAGTTCTGCTATAGCCTGTATTTGCCGGGTTTATATAAACAATATCTGTTACGTCTAAAACCGAAAAAGGATTTTCTTTTACACCGTAAGGTTGAACTGGATATCCTTCATCATCAATTTTTAAAATTCTCGGTCCTGTATAAGCCAAATGCATCCAAACTGACGCTGAACCTGGGCCACCATTAAACGAAATTAACAAAGGTCTTGAAGATCTATCTTTAATATTATCGCGAGTGTAATAAGTATAATGCAAACTTGCAGTTGGCTTACCGCTTTCGTCCCAAACTGGTTGCGTTCCTGTTTGCGCTGTATAAGGAATAACTATCCCATTTATGGTAACCGTATTTTTTGTGGCAATTATAGTATCAAGAGGTAATTTTCGGCTTTGTCCGAAATTCAAATTAAAAAATAAAACAAGGCTGATGCTAAGTAAAATTGATTTCATAAAAACTGACTTTAAAAAAGAGGTTTGCACTATAAAAATAATACTAATAATTCAGAAATACTAACATCAATTGGTTAACAAAATTTGATGAATACAGGATAGGGGAAACTGTTCATTCTTTTTTGAAACAAGTTAACATACCTCAAAAGTTACCCCTATATTTGCAAAAATTAAACACAATAATGGGTAAATTATTAATTGTGGGCACCGTTGCTTTCGATGCCATAGAAACTCCTTTTGGGAAAACAGATAAAATTTTAGGCGGAGCGGCCACTTTTATAGGCTTAGCAGCTTCTCAATTCAATGTAAATTCGGCTATTGTTTCTATCGTAGGAGATGATATGCCAGCAGCATACTTAAATTTATTAGCAAATAAAAATATTGATATTTCAGGTATTGAAATTGTTGAAGGTGGTAAAACATTTTTTTGGAAAGGCAAATATCATAATGATTTGAATGTTAGAGATACTCTTGCTACAGAACTAAATGTGCTGGCCGATTTTAATCCTGTCGTTCCTGAGAATTTTAAAGATGCTGATGTTGTGATGTTAGGAAATTTACACCCAAATATTCAATTAAGTGTAATTAATCAAATGACAGAACGACCAAAATTTATAGTTTTAGATACGATGAATTTTTGGATGGATAATAGTTTGCCAGAATTGCTAAACGTAATCAACAAAGTCGATATTATTACGATTAATGATGAAGAGGCTCGCCAATTAACAGGTGAATATTCCCTCGTAAAAGCCGCTGCTAAGATTGAAGCTATGGGGCCTAAATATGTGGTGATTAAAAAAGGAGAACATGGAGCTTTGCTTTTTCATAAAAACAAAGTGTTTTTTGCACCTGCTTTGCCTTTAGAGGAAGTGTTTGATCCAACAGGCGCTGGTGATACTTTTGCTGGAGGATTTTCAGGCTATTTGGCATCCACTAAGAATGTTTCTTTTGAGAACATGAAAAATGCGGTCATACAAGGTTCTAATTTAGCATCGTTTTGTGTAGAGAAATTTGGCACCGAACGCATGGTCAATCTTAATAAAGAAGAAATAAACAAAAGACTGTTTCAATTTAAAGAATTGAGCCAGTTCGATATAGAATTAGAGTAACGCATGCCCTGATATTTCAGGGCTTTTTTAATACATCTCTACAAATACAATGAGTGACGCAATTAAACATGAATGTGGAATATCTTTAATTCGCTTATTAAAGCCGTTAGAATATTATCAAGAAAAATATGGTACTGCCTTTTACGGCGTAAATAAAATGTACTTGATGATGGAAAAACAGCATAACCGAGGTCAAGATGGTGCTGGTTTTGCAAGTATCAAATTAGACATGAAAGCTGGCGAGCGTTATATGAGCAGAGTACGCTCCATTGCGCAACAACCCATCCAAGATATTTTTGCCCAAATTAACGATCGAATAAATACTACTTTTAAAGAACATCCGGAATATGAGGATAATGTGGCTTTGCAAAAAAAGAACATGCCCTATATTGGAGAATTACTTTTAGGACATGTGCGTTATGGTACTTTTGGCAAAAACAGCATTGAAAGTGTACATCCTTTTTTAAGACAAAACAACTGGATGCACCGCAATCTAATTGTTGCAGGTAATTTTAACATGACCAATGTTGATGTGCTTTTTGATAATTTAATTCAGATTGGACAACATCCCAAAGAAATGGCTGATACGGTTACGGTCATGGAAAAAATAGGTCATTTTTTAGATGATGCAGTAGCTAAACTCTATAAAGAGATTAAAAAAGAAGGTTTTAACAAACAAGAGGCTTCTCCACTAATTGCCGATCGATTGAATGTTGCAAAAATACTGAGAAGAGCTGCCAAAAACTGGGACGGTGGTTACGCTATGGCGGGTTTATTGGGGCATGGAGATGCTTTTGTTTTGCGCGATCCTGCGGGCATAAGACCTGCTTATTATTATCAAGATGATGAAGTGGTTGCTATTGCATCAGAAAGACCCGCAATACAAACTGTATTTAATGTTCAGTTTGAAGATGTAAAAGAACTAGATCCTGGACATGCTATTTTAATAAAAAAGAATGGCAATGTTAAAATCAAAAAAATCCTTGAACCTACCGAGCGGAAAGCTTGTTCTTTTGAACGAATTTATTTTTCAAGGGGTAGTGACAAAGAAATTTACCAAGAACGTAAAGAATTAGGAAAGCTTATTTTTCCTAAAATCTTGAAAGCTATTGGTGAAGACATAAAAAATACAGTTTTTTCATATATCCCTAATACCGCTGAAGTTTCCTTTTTTGGAATGGTTAAAGAGGCACAAAATTATATGAATAAAAAGAAAGAAGAACAAATTCTTTCCCTAGGCTATAATATTACCAAAGAACAACTGCATGCCATTTTAGACATACGTCCTAGAATAGAAAAAGTAGCAATTAAGGATGCAAAACTAAGAACATTTATATCTCAAGATAGTGGCCGAGATGATTTGGTAGCTCATGTTTATGATATTTCTTATGGCTCGGTAAAACCTGGTGATAATTTAGTTATTATAGACGATAGTATCGTAAGAGGCACTACCCTTAAAAAGAGTATTCTTAAAATATTAGATAGGCTGCATCCAAAAAAAATAGTTGTGGTATCTTCTGCACCACAAATTAGGTATCCCGATTGTTATGGTATTGATATGGCTAAGTTGGAAGACTTTATCGCTTTTAAAGCTACTTTAGAATTACATAAAGATAGGGGAACAACAAAAATTATAGATGATATTTATCAAAAATGTTTGTTACAAGTAAGCTCAAAAGATACGGATATTATCAACTATGTTAGAGAATTTTACGCCCCTTTTACATCGGATGAAATATCCACTAAAATAGCAGAATTACTTAGTCCACCTGAGATTAAGGCCGAAGTTCAAATTATATATCAAACTATAAAAAACCTACACCAAGCCTGTCCACAAAACTTAGGCGATTGGTATTTTACAGGCGATTACCCTACTCCAGGAGGCAATAGAGTTGTAAATAGAGCATTTATTAATTTTTATGAAGGAAAAAACGAACGAGCATACTAAAAATTTATTTCGAAGAAATACATTTTTAAGCGTATTTCGTCGATAATATTAGTCATTCGTCGTATTTATGGTCATTTCAAAGACAATGAGTCTAAATTGAGGCTTGCCATAACATAAGTAGGTTAAGTTTATGGTAAGATTTGGGATGAAAAGGGTGTAAACTTTTCTATTGGTATCGAAAGCAAAAGTCCGTTTGGTTACCCAAACGGACTTTTTTTATCTTAAAGATACTATGAAATAGCACATCTATTTATTCGCTGCATATAATTCAGAAACTTTATTCCAGTTTATCACATTAAAAAACGCAGTTACATAATCTGGTCTTCTGTTTTGATAGTTTAAATAATACGCGTGTTCCCAAACATCCAATCCTAAAATTGGGAAACCTGTGCAACCTACTTCAGGCATTAATGGGTTATCTTGATTAGGGGTAGAACAAATTTCTAATTTTCCTCCTTTATGCACGCATAACCATGCCCAACCAGAACCAAATCTAGTTCCTGCTGCCTTGGAAAATGCTTCTTTAAACGCATCGAAAGAATCAAAGTCCTTGTCTATTGCAGTAGCTAATTCTCCCGAAGGCTTCCCGCCACCGTCAGCTGACATTATCTCCCAAAATAAAGAATGATTGTAAAAACCACCTCCGTTATTGCGGACTGCAGCGTTGCTCATGTCTAAATTTTTCAAAATATCCTGAATAGATTTATTGTCTAAATCAGTACCAGCAACGGCATTGTTCAAGTTCGTGGTATACCCGTTGTGATGTTTTGTGTGGTGTATCTCCATAGTACGAGCATCAATATTTGGTTCAAGTGCATCGTATGCGTATGGTAGCTTTGGTAATTCAAATGCCATAATTATAGTTTTTAATTAATAAATCGTTGTTCTACAAAGTTAAGACTTTCAAAAATGAATTACATTAATTATTTGTTAAGAACTTTAGAATCGCCTTTTTACATTAAAATTGGCTTAAGATTTTGTAATTTGCAAAGGAAGATAGTAAATAGCCTAAAGTTCCATCAGTTTTGAAATAAAATTACTATCAAGTCATTTACAGTAGTTAGAAAAATAATCAGTAAGCCTTAGCACGCATATTTAGCCCAATCCACTGCTACTGAAAACTGCTTTATGGCTTCAACTAATTTGGGAAAAGACGAATCCGCAACAGTGCATTGATTAACTTAATTTAAAACTAATATAACAGCTTGCAAACCTCATCATACCATATTTATAGTGCCTCTGCTGGTTCCGGTAAAACTTATACCCTTACCAAAGCGTATTTAAAAATTATTCTCGCCAATTCCTCATCGGCAAATTACAGAGAAATATTAGCCATTACGTTTACCAACAAAGCAGTAAACGAAATGAAAGAACGCATATTAGGGAGCCTAGCGGAATTTGGAAAAATTCCTTTAAGTGATAAGGCCAAACCCATGTTCAAAGCCATTTCAGAAGAATTGAATATAACCGCTGATATTTTACAAAAAAGAGCTAAAAAAACACTGAAAGAAATATTACACAACTACGCTTTTTTTGATGTTTCTACTATTGATAAATTTACGTACCGACTTATACGAACTTTTGCGAAGGACTTAAAACTTCCTCAAAATTTTGAGGTTATTTTAGACACATCATTATTGCTCAATGAAGCCGTGGAAAGATTGGTAAATAAGGCTGGTACGGATGCTGAAATAACAAAAGTATTGATTGATTTTGCTTTGGAAAAAGCTGACGATGATAAAAGCTGGGATATTTCTTTAGATATTTTTGAAATGGCAAAAGAACTACTATTTCAAGAAAAACATGAGCAACATTTAGCCGCTTTTTTAGAAAAAAATATAGCAGATTTTGATGCTTTTAAAAAGCACCTGAGAAAAAAGATAAAAGAGGCAGAAGCTGCCGCAATTGATACATCCAAAAAGACACTAGAATTTATATATTCCTCGGGTTATCAAGACCATGATTTTCCCCGCCAAACTTTACCAAATCATTTTAAAAAAATCAGAGATAAAGAGTTTAATCCAGGCATTGTTTATGCAAATAAAGTAGAAGAAAATCTCATAGAAAATAAAATTGTTTTGACTAAAGTGAAAGCCCCAACTAAAGATTTTACCAATGAAATTTTAAAAAATTATCAATTTATAAAACAGCATCTTTATCAAAGAGCGATGCTTAAAAATGCCTATAAAAATATTGTACCGCTTACAGTCATCAATGCCGTACAAAAAGAAGTTAAAAATTTAGAATTAGAGCGTGATGAAATTCCTTTATCTACCTTCAATACTATTATTTCAAAAGAAATAAAAGACCAGCCAGTTCCTTTTATTTACGAACGTTTAGGCGAAAAATACAAGCATTATTTTGTCGATGAATTTCAAGATACCTCCGAAATGCAATGGACAAATTTAATTCCATTAATTGGCAACGCATTAGAAAGTGAAGATGAAAAAGGAAATTTAGGGTCTTTGTTATTGGTGGGTGATGCCAAACAAGCCATTTATCGCTGGCGAGGTGGTAAAGCAGAGCAGTTTTTAGACTTGGTTACAGGTGAACAAAATCCTTTTGTTGCTGTCCCAAAAATAGAAAATTTACCGGCTAATTACCGAAGTTATCAAGAAGTGATACAATTTAATAATGATTTTTTCACTTCAACAAGCATCAATTTAAATAACCCGATTTATAGCACTTTATTTAAAAACGGAAATCAACAAGAATACAATCAGAAAAAAGGCGGCTTAGTCCAAATTTCTTTTATTGAAGAAAACGACGAAAAAAGTAACAACGAAAACTATTGCGATGAAGTTTTAAGCGTTATTAATTCACTTTTAGAAAAAGAATATCCTTTAAGCGATATTTGTATTCTTGTACGAGATAAAAAAAATGGTGTTTTATTGGCTGATTTTTTGAGCAAAAATGACATTCCTATAATATCATCGGAAACTTTATTATTAAAAAATTCGGAAAAGGTAAATTTCTTAATCCATCTATTAAATTTTACCATAAATCCTGATGATTTAGAAGCATCATATCATATTCTTTATTTTCTGAAAAAAGATACAACTCAAGTACACTCGTATATTGACAAGCATTTAAAATATTTAGAAAAACATCTTTTAAATGAATTTAATTTTAGTGTTGAAAAACTTAGAACTTTATCCGTTTTTGATAGTTTTGAACAAGCCATTAAAGCCTTTACTTTGGCAGATGATGCTGACGCCTATATTACCTATTTATTAGATGAAGTTTTAGACATCGAATATAAAAAAGGAAGCAGTGCTGCTTTGTTTTTAGATTACTGGGAAAAGAAAAAAGACAGTTTAAGCATTAGTGCGCCAAAAGGGATGAATGCAGTGCAAATTATGACGATTCACAAATCAAAAGGATTAGAATTTCCAGTCGTTATTTTTCCATTTGCAAATTCACATATATATAAGGTTATAAAACCAAAAATGTGGTTGCCAGTTTCTAAAGAAAATTTTAATGGTTTTAGTGAGCTTTTAATTAATAGAAACAAAGAAGTTGTTCATTATAACGATTTTGCAGAAAGCATTTACAATAGGGAACAGCAACAGTTAGAACTTGATGCTTTTAATGTGCTTTATGTTGCTTTAACAAGAGCCGTAAAAAGTTTGTACATTATTTCTGAAAAAAAAATAGACAATAAAACCAAAGTACCAAATACAGATTATTATTCAGGATTATTTATTAAATACTTAATGGATAAAAGTCTTTGGAATGAGGAACAACAAACGTATAACTTTGGTAAATTGCCAGATGCCGATATTGCTTCAACCGAAAAAAACGCGCAACAGCGTAACATTCCGTTTCAATATTCTTATAAAGAAAGATCGAGTTTTAAAATAATCGCCAAATCTGGGATGCTTTGGGATACCAATATCGAAGCAGCGCTATCAAAAGGAAACACCATTCATACTATTTTGAGTTTAATACATACTTTGGATGATGTAAATCCTTGTTTTGAAAAATTAATTCAAAAAGGAGAATTAAACCAAGAAGAAGCCAGTAGCCTAAAGCAGAAAATACTGGCAATCATTCAACATCCACAGCTAGAGGAATTTTATACCGCTAATAAAATTATCAAAAATGAAAAAGACATAATTGATAAAAATGGTATAATTTTGCGACCAGATAGACTCGTTTTTGAAGGAAAAAAAGCAACTATTATCGATTATAAAACGGGAAAAAGAAATATTTCCTATAAAGATCAGATTGATTCTTACGCTTTAGCACTTGAAGCTATGGATTTTCAAATAAAAAATAAAATCATTGTTTATATAGGCAACAACATCACTCCAGAATTTATATAATTATGTACGGAAAAATAAAAGGGTATTTATCAGAAGAATTAGAAACTATTAAAGAAGCGGGCTTATTCAAAAAAGAACGCATTATTACAACAGCTCAAGATGTGGTCATCAAAATTAGTACAGGGCAAGAAGTTATCAATTTTTGTGCGAATAATTATTTAGGGCTTTCATCGCACCCAGAAGTGGTAAAAGCTGCAAAAGATGCGCTGGACAGTCATGGGTTTGGAATGTCATCCGTTCGTTTTATTTGCGGTACTCAAGATATTCACAAAACCCTTGAAAAAACAATAGCCGATTTCTATGGCACAGAAGACACCATCTTATATGCAGCGGCCTTTGATGCGAACGCTGGCGTTTTTGAACCTTTATTAGGGGCGGAAGATGCTATTATTTCAGATGCTTTGAACCACGCCTCGATTATAGATGGCGTTCGTTTATGCAAAGCTATGCGTTACAGGTATGCCAATAATGATATGGCTGATTTAGAAACGCAACTGCAACAAGCCAATAAAGATGGGGCACGATTCAAGATTATTGTTACGGACGGGGTGTTTTCTATGGATGGCGTACTAGCGCATTTAGACAAAATATGCAATTTAGCAGATAAATATGATGCTCTGGTGATGATAGACGAATGCCACGCAACAGGTTTTATAGGAGAAACAGGACGAGGGACACTTGAAGAAAAAGGAGTGATGGGAAGAATAGACATCATTACCGGAACTTTAGGTAAGGCGCTTGGGGGCGCTATGGGAGGTTATACTACAGGAAAAAAAGAAATAATTGAAATGTTGCGTCAACGCTCAAGACCTTATTTATTTTCAAATTCGTTGGCTCCTGCCATCGTTGGAGGCACAATTAAGGTGTTTGAAATGTTAAAAAATGACACTTCTTTAAGAGATAAGCTCGAAAAAAATACGAATTATTTCAAAAAAGAGATGAAAAATGCGGGATTTGATATCGTTGATGGAGATTCTGCGATAGTTCCTGTCATGTTATATGATGCTAAATTATCGCAACAAATGGCAGATCTTTTATTAGAAAAAGGAGTTTATGTTATTGGCTTCTTTTTTCCAGTAGTGCCTAAAAATAAAGCGCGGATAAGGGTTCAGATTTCCGCAGCGCATACTAAAGAGCATTTAGACAAAGCTATTGCCGCCTTCATTGAAGTAGGAAGAAAGTTAAAAATAGTCTAAACGTGTTATAATTCTTATTAAATGCGTTAAAAAAAAATTTAAATTGATTTTGTTAATAATAGTTAACAAGTTACATTTGTATTTAATAAACCCTTAAACTTAAAAATTATAAAATGAAACATCTTAGCAAAATATTAGTTGTTGCCTTACTTTTTGTAGGATTCAACAGCATTCAAGCGCAAGACGAAAATAATCCGTGGCAAATAGGTTTTGGTCTTAATGCCATTGACGTTTACTCAGCCGCTGGAACAAATGCCCGTCTTGGTAGCAATACAAGTTCTTTTGGTAATGAATTTTTTAACGCTACTGACCACTGGAATATTCTTCCATCTATATCTTATGTGACGGTTTCTAAATTCGTTGGAGACGGTTTTTCTGTTGGCGCTAGAGGTTCTTTAAACAGAATTAGCAAATTAGGTGATGTAGAAGTTGATGATCTATCTCACTACGCTGTTGATGGTTTAATTAAATATGCCTTCTTAAAAAATACAGTTATCGATCCTTTTGTAGAAGTTGGTGGTGGATACACTTGGGTTGACGAAATTGGTTCTGGTACTGTTAATGGTGGTGTAGGTGTAAACGTATGGTTCAGTGAAAACATTGGTCTTACTTTACAAACTGTTTATAAGCATGCTTTTGAAGATTATGGGGTTACTCATTTTCAACATTTAGCAGGTATCAATATTAAATTCGGTGGTACAGATACTGATGGTGATGGTGTTTATGACAAAGATGATGCTTGTCCTGAAGTTGCTGGTTTAGAAGCTTTCAACGGTTGTCCAGATGCTGACGGTGATGGTATTGAAGATAGCAAAGATGCTTGTCCTAATGCTGCCGGTTCTAAAGAAATGAACGGTTGTCCTGATCAAGACGGTGACGGTGTTGCTGATAAAGATGATGCTTGTCCCTCTGTATCTGGTTCAAAAGCTTTAAATGGCTGTCCTGATGCTGATGGTGATGGTGTTGCTGATAAAGATGATGCATGTCCTTCTGAGGCTGGTCCTGCTGCAAACAAAGGTTGTCCTTACAATGACAAAGATGGTGATGGTGTTTTAGATAAAGATGATATGTGTCCAGATGTTGCTGGTACTGTAGCAAACAAAGGATGTCCAGAAGTTAGCGCTGAAGTTCAGAAAAAATTGAACGATTTTGCAAAAACTATCTTATTTAACACAGGTAAATCTTCTATCCAAGCATCTTCTACAGGTGTAATGGTAGATATCATTACTATCTTAAGAGAGTATCCTACTGCTAAATTTACGGTAGAAGGTCATACTGATAGCGTTGGCTCTGCTAAATTAAACCAAAACTTATCTGAGTCTCGCGCTCTTTCTGTTAAAGAATTTTTAGTAGAAAAAGGAATTGAAGAATTTAGATTATCCGCAATGGGTTACGGTGAAGACAAGCCAATTGCTACAAACGCTACTAGAGCTGGTAGAGAACAAAATAGAAGAGTTGAAATTAACTTAGTAAACTAATTACTAAAAGTAAATTCAAGATTATATCAAAAAGCTCCGCAATTGCGGAGCTTTTTTTATTTTTATACCATGCAAAGTTTTATAGAAGAAGTTGTAAGTGAATTGGCAAAGTCAGATAATGACATGGCCAATACTATTTTTGTTTTACCAAGTAAAAGGGCTGGTACATTTCTTAAAAATAGTATTGCCAAAACCATAAATAAAACGGTTTTTGCCCCAGAAATTTATAGTATAGAAACCTTTGTCGAGAAAGTTTCTGGCCTATCGTATGCTTCAAGTACCGAGCAACTCTTTGCTCTATACAACTCTTATTTAGCCACAACTAAAGAAAATCAGAAAGACTCTTTTTTAAATTTTTCTAAATGGGGACAAACTATTTTACAAGATTTTAATGAAATAGATAGGTATCTTGTCAATACATCAGAAATCTTTTCTCACCTGTCTGCTATTCAAGAATTGAATACCTACATGCAAGGAGAAAAAACACAAATGATTAAAGATTACGTTAAGTTTTGGAGCACCTTAGAGCCACTATACCATCACTTTAATAGTTCATTATATCATCAGAACCTTGCAACACAGGGTTTCGTGTATAGAAAAGCATACGAAAATATCAAAAGTTTCCTTATTCAATATAAAAATCAAAAAATTATTTTTATTGGTTTTAATGCTTTAAATAAAGCCGAAGAGTACATTATTCAAGAGATTTTAAAAACGACAGATGCCGATATTTATTGGGATTTAGATCAGTATTTCTTAGATGATACTGTACATGATGCGAGTTATTTTATTCGCCAACATAAAAAAAATTGGAGCTATTTTAATAATATTCCATTAAAAGGAATTAGTACCCAATATTTAAATAAAAAAAATATTCAAATCATTGGTGTTCCAAAAAATATATCACAAGCAAATTATGTAGGTAATTTATTGTCCGAAATTAATTTAGAAGATACAAATTTATTAACAAATACGGCTGTTGTATTAGGAGATGAAAATCTTTTAAATCCTATTATCAATGCAATTCCACAAGATATAAATAGGATAAACATTACTATGGGTTATCCCATATCCAAAACGCCGTTAGCCGGACTATTTTCTTTGTATTTCGATTTATGGCTTTCGAAAACCCAAAACGGCTGGTTTTATAAATATGTTTTAAACCTACTCTCTAACCCATATATAAAGCAGTTTTTAGACAATGATAAAACCAATAATATCGTACTTATTGAAGCTGCTATAAAAACAAAAAACTGGACGTATATAAAGAGTGAACAATTATATGCTGTAGTTGAAAACAGAGACTTACTAAAAATTTTATTTTCGGATGAAGATTTTACTGTAGATACTTTTCTCAAAAATTGTTTAGCCATCATTACCCATTTAAAAGAAAAATATCAAAAAACAGAAAATCATCTTGAATTAGAATATTTATTTAGGTTTTATACCTTATTCAATCAAATTTTACAATTGACGGGGCAACATGATTTTATCACCGATATCAAATCCTTGCAAAGCCTCTATAAAGAACTTTTATCTTCAGAAACTTTAGATTTTCAAGGTGAACCCTTACAAGGCACTCAAATAATGGGAATGCTAGAAAGCAGAAACCTAGATTTTGAAACCGTCATTATTACGTCAGTCAACGAAGGGATTTTGCCTTCCGGAAAATCTAATAATTCTTTTATTCCGTTTGATATTAAAATAAATTACGGCTTGCCTACCTATAAAGAAAAAGATGCCGTTTATACCTATCATTTTTATAGGCTCTTGCAACGTGCTAAAAATGTCTATATTATTTACAACACAGAATCCAACGTATTAGAAGGTAATGAAAAAAGCAGGTTGATTACCCAACTTTTAACCGATGAAAATAAAAATGGAGATATTACTGAAATTACAGCATCAAGCAAAGTAAATTCTGTGCCCAATGCCAAACAAACCATCATTAAAAATGAGGCTTTATTAAAAAAGATTGAAGCCTTAGCCATAAGTGGATTTTCGCCAACATCACTCAGCAATTACATTAGAAATCCTATGGATTTTTACAAGCAAAATATCTTAAAAATAAATGATACCAATGAAGTCGAAGAAAGTGTTGCTGCCAATACTTTTGGGACAATTGTGCATGACAGCTTAGAAGATTTATACCAACCCTTTATTGGAAAATTTTTAGATGAAGAAAGATTGACAAAATTATTACCACAAATTGAGGCTGTTGTAAAAAGCAACTTTAAAAAAACCTATTTAGAGGGTAATATTTCAACGGGGAAAAACCTAATCGCCTACAAGGTAATTTTACGGTATATCGAAAATTTTATCCAATTAGAAATTAATGAGGTTGCACAGCATCAAATAAAAATAATTGCCCTTGAAGAAAAAATGGAATTATTTTTGAGCCTTCCCAATATTAAAAATCCAATTAAAATAAAGGGAAAATTAGACCGTATTGATGAAGTAGATGGCATGCTAAGAATTATAGATTATAAAACGGGAAAGGTTGAAGGTAAAAACGTGAATGTAAAAGATTGGGAGTCTATTATAGCCAATTACAATATTAGCAAGGCATTTCAACTTTTATGTTATGCTTTACTTTATAATGATAAAAACCCCATACAAAGTATCCAAGCAGGGATTATCTCTTTTAAAAACCTTGCTAATGGGGTTTTACTCTTCAATGAAAATAACGTTACTGAAATCACCCAAGAAACCATTGAAGCCTTTAAAAAAGTACTATTTATACTCATCGAAGAGGTATTTAATCCTGAAATACCGTTTTTAGAAAAAGAAGTGTAACTACTTCAAATCAGGCCTTGTGGGTCGGACTTCAATTTTGCTAGGTAAAGTTCTAGGATTCATTTTTAATAAATCGAACACCAATTCTCCAATATCTTCAGGCTGAATTTTCCATGCATCCTTTTCGGATGGGGTATGGTCGTTAAAATGTGTTGCCACAGAGCCCGGCATAATGGTTGAAACCTTAATTCCGTATTGCCTTAAATCGAGCATTACTGCTTGCGTGAAACCAACGACGCCAAATTTAGTAGCATTATAACCTGCTCCATTTTCAAAAAAGTTAGTTCCTGCTAAACTCGCTAAGGTTATATAATAGCCCTTGGTTTGTTTTAATGCCTCAACAGAAGCTTTTAGCGTGTGAAAAACTCCATTTAGGTTGGTATTTATCATGGAGTGCCATTCCTCCTCTGTCATTTGATCTATGGGCGTAAAGTTTCCGACCCCAGCATTCGCAAGAACCACATCAAGTTGTCCCCATTTATTGATAATAGCCTCGACAGCATTTTGTTCATCCTTTAGTTTGGTAACATCAGACGCAATAGCTAAAACTTGGTCCTTATTGCCTAAACTAGCAGCAGCAGCTTCTACTGTTTTTAGAGTTCTACCGCTAATGGCAACCTTCATGCCTTCTGCCATTAGTTTTTTTGCTGTTCCGTATCCGATCCCTTTTGAGCCGCCAGTTATGTAGGCTACCTTATTTTTTAAATCCATGATTTTTTATTTTAACGTGAAGTTAAAAATCTATTTTCAAGGAATAAAAATTACCACGTTATAATTTTCTTAAAACCAAAATAGGTTTCAGCAGCGTTGACATAGCTATTAAATGGGCAATGGGAAAATTGCAAGAAATCTTTATATTAAGAAAATTATTTAATCTTTACCTGAACAAAAACAGGAAAGTGATCCGATGGAAATTTAAAATCTATACTGCTTGACAGCACGGCGTATTTTTCAACACTAATAACATCGGAAACAAAAATATAATCTATTCTGCGTGTTACAGGTTCGTTGTACTTAAACCCGTTGAACGTACCCTCAGGACCAAAAACTACTGTTGCTTTTTCTTTACTGTCTGATAAAACTGTTTTTGCTTCGGTGATGACTTCGGAATTGGATTCTACATTAAAATCGCCCATAAGAATTACTGGAATATTTTTAGTATTTACTGTTTTTATCTTCTCTAAAATAAGTTTCATGCCTTTTTTTTGAGCTTCTGCCCCCACATGATCTAAGTGGCTATTGAATACCCAAACTTTTTGCTTGCTTTCTTTTAAGGTAAATAATCCGTAAGTACAAACTCTAGGATAAGCTGCATCCCATCCCGTAGAAACCGCTTCAGGAGTTTCGGAAAGCCAAAAAGTATGCGCCTCTGCTAACTCAACTTTTTCAGCATTATAAAAAATACCTGCGTGTTCGCCCTCTTGTCTGCCATCACGCCCTTTGCCAATAAATTTATAGTCTATTAAAACGTTTTTTAAGTCTGTTACCTGATTGAGTCTTGCTTCTTGAACACCCAAGATGTCAGGTTCTAAAAATAGCACTTGTGAGCTCAAAAAAAATTTTCTATTGGGCCAAGCATTATCCCCGTCTGATGCAATATCTAAACGTATATTATAGGACATTACCTTCATTTGTTGACTTTTACAACTCGTTACGAGCATTAGAAATACTAAAATTAAGAATATAGGTGTTTTCATATTGATAAAATTACATCATAAATCATGTTCGAGCTAGAGTTAGGTATTTGGCTTTAAACTAAGACAAGTTGTTTAAAAATTCAGCACCAAAGTCGTAATATTATCTAAAATTATTTAATTTGTCCGTTGATACACTCGAATATAATCAATAATCATCTGTTGCGGTAATATGGTATCATCAATTCCTTTTTGACCTCCCCACATGCCACCCACCGCAACATTTAAAATAAGGTAGAATTTTTTATCAAAAGGCCATTCTGCCGTTGTTTTATTTTCGTTTTTTATATGATTATAAACCACATCATCCAGCAAAAAATCTATTTTATCAGGTGTCCATTCAATGGAAAAAACATGAAATTCCTCATTTGGATTTTCAATAAAGATAGATTTCCCTTTTTGGGTGCCTTTCATGTGGTTGTATGCCTTAGTATGGATAGTGCCGTGTATGGTATCATTATCATAGCCCACATGTTCCATAATATCAATTTCGCCACTTTCCGGCCAGCCAATTTTGTCGTTGCTTAACATCCAAATTGCAGGCCACATACCTCGGCCTTTTGGCAGTTTTGCTTTAGCTTCTATGCGCCCGTATTTCCATTCCGCTAGCCCTTTAGTTATTATTCTTGCTGCTGTGTATTGCGCCGTATCAATTTCTGCTTTGTATTGCGCCCAGCCTTTAATTTCTGGATTTTTATAATCTGTATTAGCTACCTTTTCTTTGTGTGCTTCAATAATTAAAACCCCTTTTTCTACGCGTACATTTTTTAAACTGTCGGTATAATATTGTTTTTCTTGATTGGATATAAACCCACGATCATATCCCCATTTGGTAGGGTCTGGATTTCCAGTATAATTAAATTCGTCACTCCAAACCAAAGTCCAACCATTTTGTGCCGGACTAACCTTTAATCTTTCAAAAAGTAATTCGGGTTCGTTGGTAGTAATGTAATCAAAATTATTAGCAATGAGTCAATCTAAATCTTCCTCTGAATTTGCAGTCCATGCATTTAATTTTAATTTCTGATTTTTTGACTGTTGTATCCACTCTGGCTTTTTTTTAAGTACATGAACAGCATAATCTAATCCAGAAATACTTTCCTTACTTAAAGTTTCTGGTGATTTTGAACCGTCTAAATACTGTGTTTTTGCTTTAGGATTTAGTTCAATAATCTTTTGAAGTATCTCGTAACTAAAACTAATATAATATGATATGTATTCTTGAGCTTTAAGTTCTTTAACTAAGGCCACTGCTATCTCTGCCATAAGTACATTTCTGCCTTCTGTCTTTGAAGGTTTTAATTCGCATACTAAACCCGTAGTTTTATTATTCTCCATTCCTTTAAGAATATACTCTTTCAAGGTCGGTACTGTTTCACCGTTCTCTAATTTATATTTTGCGAGCGTGGCGTAGGTATGTTCTTCAATAAATAAGCCATTGTAATCAGGGTCATGGGTAACGATTAAAATACTATCTAAAGTCATTCGAACATCAAATTCTGATCCTGCACAACCTAATTCAATGGCATGTTTTAGTGCAGCAATAGAATTCTCTGGAAGGTTTTTTGCTTTCCAAGCACCTCTATGGGCGATGACTGGATTATCGGCGAATGTTATTTTCTTTTGTGCTTGTGGAGTACAGGCACTAAAACTTATAATAAGAAATACTAAAAATAAATATCGCATAATTTTTGAATTAAAAGTATTGGTATTATTAAATATCTTGAATATTTGTTAAACAACTGAAATTACTGATTAGCGGCAAAGCACAATGGTAATCTAAAGAATACTTGAACCTATAAAAATTTAAGACAATACTAACATCAAAAAAGCCGCTAAACAAGCTCCTGCAATAGGGCCTAAAACAGGAATAAAAGCGTAGCTCCAATCACTTGAAGCTTTGTTTTTTATAGGTAAAATAGCATGCATAATCCTGGGGCCTAAATCACGTGCTGGATTTATAGCGTAGCCTGTTGTCCCTCCTAAAGACAAGCCAATAGACCAAACCACAAAGGCCACTGGTAAAGCGCCCAAAGAGCCTAAACCTATTACTGTTCCTGGTTCGGTAAGGGTTGCGTCCGTAAAATATAATACCGCAAAAACCAACACAAAGGTGCCTATTGCTTCACTAAAAAAATTTGAAAATGTATTTCTTATCGCAGGTGCAGTACAAAAAACCGCTTTTTTTGCATCAGCATTTTCAGTTGCCATAAAATGATGCCTATACATTACCCAAACCGTTCCTGAGCCTAACATAGCACCTAGCATTTGTGCTAAAACATATAAGGGAACATCTTGCCAAGGAAACTTTTTTGCGACGGCTAAACCAATAGTTACCGCTGGATTTAAATGTGCCCCGCTATATGATGATGTAATGACAACTGCTACATAAACAGCTAATGCCCAACCTGTGGTAATTACCATCCAGCCACTATTATTGCCTATAGTTTTATTTAAAACAACATTGGCAACTACACCACCACCCAACAAAATAAGAATGGCTGTACCTATAATTTCTGCAATAAACGGAGTCATAATGTTGTGGTTTTGGTTTATACTAAAAGTATTGTTTGTTTAGGTATTTAGTAAACTAAAGTAAAAAATAAGAGAGTTCAAAAGCTAAGTATAACTATTTTGTAAAAAATATGCATCAAGTTACTAAAATGAGCGAAAAATTAATTTTCAAGCGATTAGAAAAAGTTTGAATGACGTCTCCGAATAAATCGACAAGTTATTCTTCATTTGTCCAATACTCCAATGCTTTAATCGCTTTATACCAGCCTTTAATTTCTTTGTCAATTTCAGTTCGGTCTTTGGTCGGTTCGAAACGCTTATCCGTTTGCCAAATTTTTTCTATTTCTTCAGGATTTTCCCAATAACCAACGGCTAAACCAGCTAGAAATGCCGCTCCCATAGCCGTAGTTTCTACAATTTTTGGTCGTACTGTTTCGGTATTTAAAACATCGGCCTGGAACTGCATCAGCATATTATTAATCGTTGCACCACCATCAACACGCAATTCTTTTATAGATATTTCAGCATCTGCTTCCATAGCTTTTAAAATATCCATGGTTTGATACGCAATAGCTTCTAAAGCGGCACGAGCAATATGAGCATCTGTACTTCCTCTAGTTAAACCAAAAATAGTGCCTTGTGCTCTTTGGTTCCAGTGTGGCGCACCAAGACCCGCAAAAGCAGGAACAAAATAAACGCCTTCTGAACTTTTTACTGAAGTTGCTAATTTTTCAATCTCAGCAGAGTTTCTAATGATTTTTAGACTATCGCGTAGCCATTGTACCACAGCCCCTGCGATAAAAATACTGCCTTCAAAGGCGTAGGTGGTTTTGCCATTAATTTTCCATGCCACCGTAGTTAGTAAGTTGTTATTAGACATGATTGGCTTTTCGCCTATATTCATCAACATAAAACATCCTGTCCCATAGGTATTTTTTACCATTCCTGGTTTGGTACACATTTGACCGAATAAAGCCGCTTGCTGATCTCCTGCAATGCCTGAAATGGGAATTTTAGCATCGTAAAAAGTAGAATTTGTATGGCCATATACTTCACTCGAAGATTTTACTTTTGGCAACATACTTTTTGGAATGGTCAATAATTCGAGTAATTCATCATCCCATTCCATCGTATTTATATTGAATAACATGGTGCGCGAAGCGTTGGATACATCGGTTATGTGTTGTTCTCCTTTGGTGAAATTCCACACCAACCACGTGTCAATTGTTCCTAATATTAACTCCCCAGCTTCTGCTTTTTCTCTTGCGCCCGATACATTATCTAAAATCCATTTTACTTTAGTGCCGGAAAAATAGGAATCTATCACCAATCCTGTTTTTTGCCTAACGAGATCGTTTTTACCTTGATTTTTTAGTTCATCGCAATAATCAGAAGTTCTTTTGTCTTGCCAAACAATGGCGTTATAAATAGGTTTTCCGGTGTTTTTATCCCAAACCAACACCGTTTCACGTTGATTGGTTATGCCAATAGCGGCAATATTCTCAACATTCAAGCCTTTTTTAGCGATGACTTCAGCAGCAACACCCGTTTGCGTGGACCAAATTTCAATGGGGTCGTGTTCCACCCATCCTGGTTTTGGAAAATATTGGGTAAACTCTTTTTGAGCTACTGAAATTATGTTTCCTTGTTTATCAAAAACAATAGCTCTGGAACTCGTGGTGCCTTGGTCTAAAGCAAGAATGTATTTCGCCATGTTATTTGTTTAGGTTTAAAAATAGCATAAAACAAATGAAATAAAATAAAATTGTAACGCTATAATATGTATTGATTTGCCAAATTTGTAAAATCCTTAATTTGGCCTTCTTTCCAAGCTTCATTTTTATTTAAATACTTTGCTAAAATTTCTGCTACTTGAGGCGCAACTTCTTGAGCTGCTTTTGCATCTAAAAATAGAATTCGAACGCGCCTTGCCAATACATCTTCTATGGTTCGTGCCATTTCGTTGGTAACCGCCCAAACTACTTCTGCCTTTAAAAATTCTAATCGAGGATGTAGTTTTTCGCCCAATTCTGGGTCTGACTTAATTAAGGCTTCTATAGCTTTTTGATCTGTTCCATAAATATAAAGGTGATTTGCATCATCAGCCGAACCATCTGCCCCATGAATAGCGAGTTGCTTGGTTTTGCATCCCTTTTGAGGTAATTTACCTAAAGCAATCACTTTGTTCACTGTGTCTTGCGCCATTCTTCGGTAGGTAGTCCATTTTCCTCCAGTAATGGTGATTAACTCGGACTCCGAAACAATAATTTTGTGACTTCTTGAAATTTCTTTTGTTTTTTCTGATTTATCTTTTGGAGCTGCCAAAGGTCTTAAACCTGCAAAAATGCTCAATACATCGTCTTTAGTAACAGGTTTGTTTAAATAGGCATTGGCTGTTTTTAAAATAAAATCGATTTCTTTTTCTAAAGGTTTAGGTTCTAAACTATGGCTATCTAACAAAGTGTCTGTGGTACCCACTACTATTCTGTTATGCCACGGCACAAGAAATAACACTCTCCCGTCTGTTGTTTTAGGGATCATGATAGCGTCATTGCCTGGTAGAAACGATTTATCTAAAACCAAATGAATTCCTTGACTTGGCCTTATGGTATTTTTAGCGCCAGCTTTATCCATTTGAAGAACTCCATCAGTAAAAACACCTGTGGCATTGATGACCACTTTCGCATTTAGCGTATATTCTCTTTTAGTTTCTGTATCGATGGCGATAACGCCACTTACTTTTCCTTTTTCATTTTTCTGTAATTGTTTCACTCTAAAATGATTTAAAACAGTGGCTCCTTGTTCAATACAAGTTTGTGCAATATTTACCGCAAGTCGTGCATCATCAAACTGTCCATCTTGATATACTACACCACCTTTTAAGTGCGCTGTTTCTAAGGTAGAAAGTCTGGATGATGTGTCTTTTTTAGAAATTCGTTTGGAACTCCCGAAGCTTAATTTACCTGCTAAAAAATCATATACCTTTAAACCTACGGTGTATTGCAATGTGTCCCACCAAGAATAATTAGGAATAATAAACGATTGATTGCGTACTAAATGAGAGGCGTTTTTGAGCATTAATCCTCTTTCGAATAAGGCTTCTCGAACTAAATCGACATTTCCTTGCGCCAAATAACGCACGCCACCGTGCACCAATTTTGTACTTCTACTAGAGGTGCCTTTGGCAAAATCGGACTGCTCTAACAACAAGGTTGTGTATCCTCTTGTTACACTATCCAAAGCAACACCTAAGCCTGTTGCACCGCCACCAATAACAATTACATCCCAATTTAATTGGGATTTTAATTGTTCTACTAAAACCTCTCTATCAAACAAAATAAACTTACTTTTAATTATTAATACTTTTATATTGTTTCAACAATAATAAAATATATTCAAAACGAAGCAAAACGAAACATTTATTCTTGAAATTAACTGAAATGTTGTGATAATGAATATCACTTGCTTTCATTTATCTATATTTGTAAAGTAATAATGTTTATGGTTGTAATCGTTTTTATTATTAATAGTACCGAATGAAGAGACACCAAATTATATTAGAAAAATTAGCCAAGAAAAAACATCTTGAAGTGTCGGATTTATGCGATTTACTTAATGTTTCGGCAGTTACTATTCGGAAAGATTTGCGATTATTAGAAGAAAAAGGACTCTTATTCAGAACCCATGGCGGCGCTTCTTTAGAAAATCCATATATCAATGAAAAAGCTATTGGCGAAAAAGAAAAAATATCTGTAGAGGAAAAAAATGGAATTGCGCAATACGCTGCTCAATTAATTGATGAAAACGATTCTATTATGATTGCTTCAGGCACCACAGTACAAGCTTTTTCGAAGTTTATAAAACCAAAAAATAAACTTACCGTAATCACTTCATCCATTTACGTAGTGCTTCATTTGATGGATGATAAAAATATTGAAATAATGCAACTTGGTGGTTATATACGGCATTCGTCTGGCTCTGTAATTGGCTCGTATGCAGAACATATTTTAGGCAATATATCTTATAGTAAACTTTTTTTGGGAGTTGACGGATTCGATTTGGATTATGGATTATCAACCACAAACTTAGAAGAAGCGCAACTGAATAAAAAAATGATGCTTTCGGCACAAAAAATTATTGTTTTAGCCGATTCTTCAAAATTTGGGAAAAAGAGTTTTGCTAAAATTTGTGATTTAAATCAAATTCACGAATTGATAACTGATAATGGCATTCCGCCAGAAATCAAAAGAAAGATTGAAGAAAAAGGAGTTAAGGTTACTGTTGTTTAAATCATCTGAAACGAGAAAGAACCATCGAACCTCAAGAAACAAAACCGTTTGACTATAAGAGCCTAGACCTACCTGCCAGCAGAAATTAGACTTTGTTGTGTTGAATCCTGCCTCTTAATTCTTTTTTGGGTCACAGCTATCTATCCCCTAAAAAATATACCAGGTAGTAATACAATTGTTTAAATTAAAAACTATAAACTAAATTGAATCCTAAATTTGGCCAAAAGGTTAAGCCATCTATAAAAATATCCAGGCATTGCTCAATATCTAGATTGTAGGAGCCTACTCCAAACATAAGTCCGAAGGTAATGTTATAGTGATATCCCCATTTTTAACACGTTGCTAGACCAATAGAGGATATATTCGTTTCAAAGTTGACAGACCTTTCAGTATTAATTGCGCTGTAGAAGGTGCCAACTTTCCATGCGTTCTTTATTTCCTTTAAAATAGTAACGCCCCCAGATAATAGCCAAATCTAAGCGTTGTTGTAATTAGCATTTGCTGAGTTTTTATAAATCTCTTAAGAGGTTAATCCTTAGTCAATTAAATCTTCATAAGAATCAATAGCATCGGCATACTTAAAGCTATTAAATTTATCTTGTGCCCTAGCCACTTACTTTTCTTGCCCCTGTAAATTTATAATAATTAGCGCAGTCGCTATGATACAAAGGTCTTATGTTTTTTTATTTTTTAGAAGAATCTTGGGGTTATTACTTTTTTATATCTCGTTAAGAATTCATAACGAAGAAAAATTTCAAAAGATCCATCATTAAATCGGGTGGCTCCTAAATCTGTTACCTCTCGATCATACGCCAAACCTAGCATAAATTGGTCTGATAATTGAACCCCGAATAGCGCACTAACTGCCGCATTCCATCTATAAGCTGAGCCTAAAGAAAATTTTTCGTTAATTAAAAAGCTAGCCGAGACATCAATTTGTAAAGGCGCTCCTTGCTCTACTTTTACTAAAGTGGCTGGTTTTAACTTTAAATTAGGATTTAAATCAAAAACATACCCTGTTATAAAATAAATATTCATTCGCTCTTCTGCTAATAATGAAGAGCTATTGGTGTTAGAATTGTCGAAATGCTCTGTCCGTAAAAAATTGGGAACAGATAGCCCTACATAAAATTGTTTGATAATGTAATAAACGCCTGCTCCAAAATTAGGGGCAAATTTATTGTCTATGTTGGGTAAATTACTTTCTGCTCCGTAATTTCTAAGTTTAGAAAAATCGATATTTAAAAAATGTCCTCCTGCTTTTAAACCAAAAGATAATTTTCCTTCGTCTGAAGTTGGAATAGTATAAGAAAAAGCAGCATCAAAATAATTGTCTTGAATGGTGCCATTACCAATCTCATCGTTAATTATAGATAAACCAATCCCTACTCTTTTAGAAACTGGGGTGTGAAAATTTAAGGTTTGCGTGGTTGGCGCGCCATCTAAACCCACCCATTGCGATCTATGTAATGCACCTATGCTAAATACTCCGCGGGACCCAGCATAAGCTGGGTTTACCACTAGTGTATTGTACATGTATTGAGTGTATTGTGCATCTTGCTGTGCGCTAACCGTTTCAAAACCAACAAAGGTAAAAAATAGAATAATGATTTGTTTTTTCATAATTTTTTTACTTTATGGTGTTTTTTAAAATTAGCCTAAAATTATCTATTGGTGTATAAATATCCAGCGGTACTCTTATTTTCTCTATTATCGTGATAATTTACAATATAGAAATAAATGTCTACTGTTAATTCTGCATCCATTTGTATCGTAGCTTTTCCATTAAAAACACCTCTGAAAGTATTGTTTCCATTATCATATTCTTCGGCTTCATAAACAACCACTCCCATCTATTGTAAATCTGAACCGTATTATCAGGAAACAACGTTTTTTCGTTCTTTCAAATAATCGTTGGTGCCATTGCCGTTCAGGGTTATAATTTCATTCATTATCATAAGGTAGCAAAAAATGCGCGCTGGTGGCGGACCATTCGCTAAATCATAAGAATCTAAGGGATTGGTATTGTCTGTAACTTCTTGCGCATCTAAAATGCTGTCCCCGTCATTATCATTATTATTTGAATCTATTTCAAGAGCGGCTTCTTGTTCATTAGTTAAACCATCTTTATCTCAATCACTGGTTAACAATTGAGTTCCGCCGATAGAATCACAATTATCAAAAAGATTAGTATCATCCTTTAGCACATAACAAAAATATAATCCATTGAAAATGAATAAAAAAAAGTAAAAATAAATAGGCTAAAGCATGATTTTGTGTACATTTTGTGGATGATTCCACTTATTTCTCTAATGAAGAAAGCCAATGCTATTACTTAAAAAAGTGAATTAACTCCTGTTTTCAATAGTCATTTTTAAAATAAAGTCTATCTGGCAAGAGAATCTGATATTGAACATTGATAGAACGTATTTAAAGTTTGGGCAAACCAATATTAATATTTTTATGCTAGGCGTGGTTAAAAGGGAGCTTGTGGCGGAAAAATGACTAGAGTTTTTAAACCAGAATAAGATCAGTGATTATATACGTATCCGTAATAATTTCAAGGTTATAAAATTAACAAAAGCGCTTTTGCTTTCCCCTATTGGATTATGAATATAAAAGTAACAAAAGCAAGGAATGAAAGAAGAAAATAAGATTGTAAGTTATGCACAAATAACTGGATTTAAAGTAATTATGCTAATTTAAGCCAAATTACAACAAATATAATGTTAGATAATTTTGATTGATGGTATTTAGTCTAAAATGATAAATTAAATTATAAACTTCTGTCAGCTGATTGACTGTTTCATTGAGTTATGACAGTTTTAGTTGCTACAATATTTAAAAAAAAATGTTTGTACATCATTATTGGGGTTCTACTCTTCGATTAGACCGTTCTTAATTCTTCAAAAAAAGAGCTTTATTTCTTGTATTATGTCTCCTGAATATTAACAAATATAAAAGTTAAAGTTAAGTTGTTGGTTCATGTTAAAACTTAACATGCGTGCTACTCGATACTAAAATAGTTTTGTCGCAAACTAAAAATATGAAGACGAAAAACTATGAAATCAACAATCCACAAAAATTGACAATCAATTTTTGTATTACTTTAATGGTAATTTGGGGCAGTATGCTATTCTCTTATGGTCAAGCTACGAATGCAACTGTTAAGGGCGTTATAAAAGATTTAAGCGGCGAGCCTTTAATGGGTGCATCTATCATTGTTAAAAATAATTCCACCGGATTTACATCTGGATCCATTAGTAATGAAGAAGGAAATTATAAAATACAACAACTTCCTCTTGGTGGACCCTATACTGTTATAGCTCAATATTTGGGCTATCAAGAGCGTGTCCAAGAAGGTTTTGCCCTAAATTTAAGTGATGTTTTAACGGTAGACTTCATTCTACAGGAATCAGCAACTGCACTAGATGAAGTAATTGTCTCCTCAAACGATTTATCCAAAAGAATACAGCAAATTGGAGCTTCTACTAAAATTGGTGCGTTGCAGATAAAAAACTTGCCCACTGAAGGTAGAAACTTTACTAGGTTAACAAGCTTATCACCACTTCAAGGGGGTGGGGATATCAATTTAGGTGGACAACGACGAACCTCTACTAACGTAACCATTGATGGTGTAAATTTTAGAAATACCTTAACAGCGGGAGAAATAGGCCGTGGCCCCTATACCATTTCTCAAGAAGCCATTAGAGAATTTGAAGTCTCCACAAATGACTATGATGTTGCGCAAGGTCGCCAAGGCGGTGGTTCTATTACCTCAGTAACCAAATCGGGAACTAATGAATTGAGCGGTAGTGCTTTTTTCTATCATAGAGCAGATGCGCTCCAAAGTAAATTTACGATACAAGGGCAAGAAAGGGAAGCAGACTTCTACAATTCACAGTACGGATTAAGTCTTGGTGGACCAATCGTAAAGGATAAATTGCATTTTTTTATGGTATATGAAAGGCAAGATGCTGGTGATCCACAATTTATAGCAAATATACAGAACGATGATGATGCCAATCGTTTAGGAATTACACAAACCAATCTAAATCGTTTTTTACAAATCGGAAGAGACTCTTACGGCTTAAGCAATTCTCAGCAGATAGGTCAGTTTGATAGAGTAAACGAAGCAAATAATCTTTTCTTGAGATTAGATTGGCAGATTAATGATAAAAATCGATTAACCTTTAGAAATCTCTATAACAAATGGGACGATCCTTTTAGTGTAAGTGATAATTCAAATATTGAAGTTGCTGAGTCGTTTTCTAATTTCAATTCTTCAGAAAATAGTACTTTTCTATCGTTACGCTCTATGTTTTCGCCTAGTGTTACCAATGAACTTAAAATACAATACCAACGTGCAGAACGAATTTTTGGACCAAGTTCAGAACTACCATCACAAAATATACCAAGAGCCATTGTGCAAGTACAATCTGTTTTGCCGAATGGTAATACCAATAATGCAAGTGTACAATTAGGGGGACAACGTTTTACCCCTGAAACCAATTTAGAAAAACAATTACAGTTTGCAAACACTACATATCTTAGTGCAGGTAAATTTAATTTTACGTTCGGGACGGATAACCTAATTACCTATTTAGAAACTCAATTATCTAACGAACAAAATGGACGCTTTTTCTTTGATTCTTTAGATGATTTTGAAAATCTAAATGCTTCGAGATATGCTCGAGAAGTTCCTTTACAAGAATCTTCACTTGTAAAACAAACGGTTTTAGACTTATCATTATTTGGACAAGTGGAATTTGATATAAATCCAAATTTAAATTTCACGGCAGGTGTGCGATACGATGCTACTGCCTTTTTAGATGAAGCCGAATTTAATCCTTTAGTTTTTAATGAATTGGGAATACGCACCGATGAGAAGCCAGAAGACTTTGATAACATACAACCCAGATTTCAATTAACTTGGAATGTTAAGGGAGTTAATAAAGATATTTTCAGAGTTGGCGGAGGTATTTTTAGTGCCCAGCCACACTATTATGCACAAGTAAATAATATTCAAAATAGTGGAACTTTATTGGGTGCTGTTGATGTTACAGGTGCTAATGTACCCGTACCCAATTTCCCATCGTATAGAAACGACCCAAGCACGGCCCCAAGAGTACCAGCAGGAGTGACCCCATTTTCGACGATAAATGCAGTAAGCCCCGATTTTGAAGTGCCTACAATTTATAAGGCAAACATTAATTACACACATTTATTTGGCGATCGGTATAGTTTGGGTTTGAATGCTATTTTTAGCCATACGACTAATAATTATGTGTACCAAGAAGCAAATTTAGTGGTAGAGCCATTTTTTACTACCCCGATAGAGGGTAGAGAGGTATTTGTCCCTGCTAATACTATTCCTACCAATGGCAGAGCCGACTGGATCAATTCAAGAATTTCAGACCAAGTAGGGAGAACTTTAATTCTGACTTCTGATGGTGTCTTAGATAATTTAGCTTTTGTTTTAGAGGGATCTGCTAAAATTGGAAAAGATGGCTATGTCAATACAAGCTTCACAGTAAACCGTTCTAAAGATAATTCATCCTATAATTGTTGTGTTGCTAATACCTCTACTTTTCTTCCTGTTTCTGGAGATCCAAGAGACTTAAATTATGGATTTTCAGACAATCATTTTGATACAAAAATGGTGGTAAATGGTGCTTCACCTACTTGGAAAGGATTTACATTTGGTGCTACCATAATAGGTGACGGAGGATCTCGTTTTTCCTTTCAAAATGGGGGAAATAGAAGTACCAATGGCGATTTTAATTTAAGCAATGAAATTGCCTATATTTTTGATCCTAATAATCCTAGCACCCCGCAAAATATTATAGATGGCTATAACGAAATATTAAATAATCCAGAAACTCCAGAAGGCTTTAAAGAGTATCTGCGTAATAGTTTTGGTTCTTTTGCAGAGCGCAATGGCGGGAAAAACCCATTTAGAGCTATCGTAGATTTACGACTTTTGAAAAGTTTTAAAATTCCAAAAACCAAACAGGCTTTAGAATTGTCTGCGGATGTTTTTAATTTTATGAACGTATTAAATAAAGAATGGGGACGAAATAACAATTTTGGCAGAACAACAAATTTAATGAATACAACTGGTTTTAACCAGGCAACTAATAGTTATCAGTATAACGTGAATACAGGCGTAGCGGTTGAACCTATCAATGGTACTCCTTGGCGTTTGCAAATAGGAGCACGATACTCTTTTAATTAAGTGTTTATTTAGTTTTATTATGAGGGGCCTTGGGCAAAAATTTGCCCGGTTCTTTTTAAATAAGCGATGAATACAAAGTAATACTTATAAGCCCTAAACATTATAAAATAAATACTTTTCAAACATGAAAAATATGCTTCTGATACTAGCAATTCTAGTACAAATTAATTTTACCGTTAAAGCACAAGATAAATCGCTTACAAAACACGTGGTTTTAATTTCAATTGATGGTTTTCGACCTGATTTTTATTTAGAAGAAAAGTGGCCTGCACCCAATCTTAAAACTATGGCAAAGGAGGGCACTTATGCCTTAGGTGTCCGCAGCGTTTTCCCTTCCGTAACCTACCCAGCCCATACAACCATAATTACAGGTGCTTACCCAGCGACGCATGGTATCTATTATAATAGCCCTTTTGAACCAGATGGCGAAACAGGACGCTGGTATTGGAATAGTAATTTAATTAAAACCGAAACCCTTTGGGATGCCGTACGAAAATCTGGTAAAATAAGTGCAAGTCTTATTTGGCCTGTTTCTGTTGGTGCACCAATAGATTATAATATTCCAGAAGTTTGGACTTTAGATAGTAGCTATGGTAGAATAAAGCCTATGGAAGACAATGAAACCCCTAAAGGTCTTTTAAAAGAAATGGAAGGTGCTGTATTAGGAAAAATGAATGAAACTACTTTTAATGGGGACTATCTTAATCGCGAGGATCGCACTGGTGAAATGGGTGCTTATTTGCTTGAAAAGTATAAACCCAATTTAATGACTATTCATTTAATAGCAACAGACCATTTTCAGCACGAACAAGGTAGAAATGGAAAAAAAGTCTACACGGCAATTGCAGCGATAGACCGCGCTATTGGAAAAATTATAGAAGCGGCAGAACGTGCTGGTATAAGTGATGAAACCACTTTTATAATTACAGGAGATCATGGTTTTGTTGATATTCACTCCGCTATAAGTCCTAATATATGGCTAAAAGAAGAAGGTTTACTGCAAGAGCAGGAAAACGCTTCGACTTGGAAAGCAAAATTTCATACCTCTGGTGCATCTGCCTTTTTAATGCTAAAGTCTAAAAATGATACAGCAACAATAAATAAAGTGAGACAAAAACTCGATTTGCTGCCTCAGTCCTATAGCAAATTGTTTCGAATCGTAGAAAGAACAGAACTCGATGAAATAGGCGCCGACCCTAATGCAGTTTTGGCACTGGCTCCTATAGCTGGATTAGCGATGTCTTCCTCTTCTAAAGGTGCAGTTTTAAACCCTAGAAGCGGCGGCACTCATGGGTACTTTCCGGACTTTCAGCAAATAGAAGCTGGATTTATTGCCTGGGGTGCTGGAATATCTTCTGGTAAAGAGGTGCCTAAAATGGGACTGGAAGATATAGCACCGCTCATAAGTGAATTGTTAGATTTAAATTTTAAGGCAGAAAATGGAATTCTATTCTCGGGAATTTTAAAAGGGACAAACTGATTTTTTCTTCAATATGTTTGAAATGGTTTGACGGGTGGCTCCAGAAAGGTCTCCCAAATCTTTTTGAGTTAACAGTTCAAACAATAAAAATTCATTTCCCTTTGAATCATTTACAGAAATATTAAAAAGCTCCATTAAATATGTAATTCTCTCTTCAATCTTATTGCTCGAAATATTACCCATTCTCTTTTCAGAAATACACCATCGCTTTAGAAGATAAGATATAAACCAATCGGAAAGATTTGAGTCATTGATGATAGTTTTTTTAAAATAAGAAAGCTCATAAATTCTTATTCTAGTGTCGATTAAGGCCTTCGAAAACTCAAAAAACTGCCCATTTAGATATCTTAAATTTCCAAAGAAATCGCCTCCCTTAAGAATGTCATGCACATATTCCTCACCCTTATCAGAATAGCTTCCTAATTTAACTGCACCTGACACTATTTCATAAATGAATCCTTCGTTATTGGGCGGTTTATAAATATGATTATTCTTTTCTATAATAACTTCAGAAATACTGCCAGGGTTATTTATTTTTAGATTGATTTTTAAATAATCAAAAAGAGAAAAAGACTTATAGAACTCATTACTAGGACTTAGCATTGCTTATATATAATTACAATATTATCGCAAATTTAGATAAGGAAGATTATACTAAGGTTATATAAATATTATATAAAGGTTTTTTTATGTTACTATTAAAATTTGGACTAAACTTAGACAAAACTAGTTTAGATTTCTTATTTATTAAGATCTTAGATTAGATTGAGGCAATAAATCCCAATGATTTAGCATTAAATATAATCAAACAATACAGACTTTAATTAATGTGTAAAACGATATTTTTTGCGTGCAAATTGTGTAAAAATAAAAAAAGCTTCAAGAGTTAAAAACCCTTGAAACCTTATGTTGACAAGTGGAGAATACCGGATTCGAACCGGTGACCTCTTGCCTGCCAGGCAAGCGCTCTAGCCAACTGAGCTAATCCCCCTAAAAACTTGTCAAAGAAAAGATTTTTTTACTTACTGCTCAAGTTTTTATCAATCTTTCTTAACACTTAATACCAATACAGGAATTGCAGCATAAAATTCTGACTTTGAAATGGTGTTCTTTTCCCAAAGTTTTTTAAAAAACCCTCTTTTTCTTCTAAAAACACATAATAAATCAGGATGCTGCGATTGAAAATGCTCTAAAACCCCCAAATACGTGGTAGAGTTCTGTGTTAGGGTAAGCTGAGTGCTTATGTCCATTAAGGCGGTATTTATTTTCAAATCGTCATCGGTATAACCTGGAGTTTTTACAAATAACAAATTAACCTCAGAGTCAAATTTTTTCTTGATAGCTACCAAAGGACCCAAAATTCTATTTCTTTTTAAAACTCCCGATTTAAAGGCCGTTAAAATTGTAGCATAAGGTTTAAAAACGCTTCCTTTTGGCACTATTAAGCTAGGAATATTGGTTTGTTTGATAATTTTCCCAGATGTGTTGCCTAAATATAATTCTTCTCTAATATCATTGCTTTTTGGAGAAATAATAAGCAAATCTATTCCTAATTCTTTGTCTATATTTTTCAACCCATCAACAATATCACCGTTATAGGTGGCAATTTTAATGGTAATGCCTTTGGCATCAACCTTTTCAATAATTTCCTTTAATCGTTCTACACTACTCTCGGTTACAATCTCAGTTACGTCGGCTAACCTACCCGCTTTTGCAGAAATACTAAAAACTTCCATCACATAAATTACAGAAGAAAATTGAGTTGCAAAATCTACAGCATATTGCAATGTTTCGAAAGATTCTGGAGATGAGCCTATGGGCACTAATATATTTTTCATACGTTTTAATATTTTAAAACAAGTGGTTATTTCTGCTGAGAATCTTTGAATACTTTATTTTATGAATATATTTTCTAATTTATCATTTAAATTTACATCAAAAAAATAAATGATTCGAGTTGCAAAGATATCAGAAATTGATGATATTCTAACCATAACAAAAGCATGTGCAAAAAAAATGTCTGATCATGGTATTTTTCAATGGAACGAACATTATCCATCACAAATTGTATTCGAAAACGATATAAAACGTAAAGAATTATTTGTTTTTGAAGAGCAAACAAGAATAATTGGTGCTATTGTTATTTCCACTTTTGTGGATGATGAGTATAAATCTGTAAAATGGTTAGCTTCAAAATATAATGCTATTTATATTCATCGCCTTGCAGTACACCCATATTTTCAAGGGAAAGGATATGCGCAAAAATTGATGGATTTTGCCGAAAATTATGCCCAACAAAATAATTTTTCTTCGGTAAGGTTAGATACCTTTAGCCAAAATACCAAAAATCATCAGTTTTATACCCATAGAGGCTATCAAAAATTGGAAGCTATTTATTTTCCAAAACAAAGTGAACATCCTTTTTATTGTTATGAACTATTAGTTTAATCCTTTTTATTTGAACTCACTTATCACATTTAAAAATATCAATAAATTAGCTATACCTGCAACTATTGCTGGTATTGCGGAGCCTTTACTTTCTATAACGGATACTGCGATAGTAGGTAATATTGATGTTGATGGTATTGAATCGCTTGCAGCTGCCGGTATTGTTGGGTCGTTTTTATCAATGTTGATTTGGGTTTTAGGGCAAACCAGAAGTGCTATTTCTACTATCATTTCTCAATATCTAGGTAGCGGTAATATTAACGAAGTTAAAGCATTACCTGCCCAAGCTATTTTTTTAAATATTGCGCTAAGTATCGTTATTTTGCTTTCCACTATATTTGTTGTGGATGATATTTTCCGACTTTTGAATGCTTCTGGTAAAATTTTGGAGTATTGTATCTCCTATTATTCCATTCGGGTTTGGGGTTTTCCGTTGACCCTTTTTACCTTTGCCGTCATGGGGATTTTTCGAGGTTTACAAAACACCTATTACCCAATGATCATTGCCATAACGGGTGCCGTTTTAAATGTTGGTTTGGACTTTATGTTCGTTTTTGGTGTTGATGGGTTTATTGATGCCATGAATTTAGAAGGTGCAGCATGGGCCAGTTTAATAGCACAAGCCGTTATGGCCATCATGGCATTTATTTTGTTAGCAACAAAAACATCCATTAGCCTAAAACTAAGATTTCCGCTACATCCAGAATTAAAACGACTTATTTACATGAGTCTCAACTTATTTGTACGTGCTATCGCTTTAAATACGGCTTTAATCTTAGCGGTTAGGGAAGCTACGGCCTTGGGCGACACTTACATTGGAGCACATACCATTGCTATAAATTTATGGCTATTTTCGGCCTTTTTTATTGATGGTTATTCGGCCGCTGGGAATAGCATTAGCGGCAGACTTATAGGTGCAAAAGATTATAAAGGACTTGCGCTTTTGACAAAAAAAATATTGATTTACGGACTAATCATTAGCTTTGTTTTGATGGCTTTAGGATTTATATTTTACAAGCCTATTGGCCAAATTTTCTCCAACGATCTTCCTGTTTTGACTGTTTTTTACAGCATCTTTTTTATTGTTATTTTGGGCCTACCCATTAATGCTATTGCTTTTGTTTATGATGGCGTTTTCAAGGGTTTAGGAGAAATGAAATATCTAAGAAACACTTTGCTTTGGGCTACTTTTTTAGGATTTATTCCCACACTTTTTATAGGTATCTATTTTGAATGGAAACTATATGGCATTTGGATTGCTTTTACCGTTTGGATGTTAATCCGTGGCAGTGCTTTGGTCTATGAATTTCGAAGAAAATACCTTCCTTTAATCAATGCGTCGTAAACATTAAAAATAAGGCAATAAAAAGTCCGTTTGGCGTCAAAAAATGTACTTTTGATGTAAATATCACATTATGACTACTTCACGAGAAAACGGAAGTCTTTACACCAGTATCAACGAAAAAATTGCAACCATAGAATTTGGACATCCTGCCAGTAATTCTTTTGTACTTGAATTGTTAGATAGACTTGCATCAGAACTATATAAAATTTCAGAAAACGAAGCCGTGAATATCATTGTTTTAAAGTCCGAAGGGGATGGTGTTTTCTGCGCTGGCGCATCATTTGATCAACTTATAGACGTCTCGAACTTAGAGGAAGGCACGGTTTTCTTTAACGGATTTGCAAAAGTCATCAACGCCATGCGAACCTGTAAAAAGATAATTATTGGTCGGGTTCAAGGAAAAGCAGTTGGTGGCGGGGTTGGCTTAATTTCAGCATGCGATTATGTTTTTGCCACCGAAAGTGCTTCCATACGTTTATCAGAGTTAACCATTGGTATTGCACCTTTTGTTATTGCGCCTGCCGTTGTTCGTAAAATAGGAACTGCAGGTTTGGCCGAATTATCGTTAAACCCAAAAGAATGGAAAACAGCTTATTGGGCACAAGAGAAAGGACTTTTTGCTAAGGTTTTTAATACTTTGAACGACTTAGATAAAGAATTAGACTATTTCTCAACAAACTTAGCCAATTACAACCCACAAGCCCTTGAAGAATGGAAAAAAATACTTTGGGAAAATACCGCTCATTGGGAAACTTTATTGCCTGAAAGAGCAATGATTACCGGTAAATTAGCGCTATCCGATTTCACTAAAAATGCTTTGGTTAAGTTCAGAAAATAATATCTTTATCGAATTTTCGTTTTATAAATTTATCTCTTATCATTATGCAATTATTAGGTTTTTTAAATGGTAGAACTTTCTTTCTAATTTTACTACTTGCCTTTGGGGCCATTTATTTTATAAATCGCTTTAGAAACGACCGAAAGTTTAAAAGGAAATAGCCCCTCAAAAAATTAAAAAAGATAAAAACCATTTCGTTTTAAGGATTATACGGCGGTAGTTTAGTTCTTGCAATGATTGCTCCTCATTTTTTAAATGTCAACGCAAGCTATTTGTTTAAAAAGCTTTATTAAGTTTTCTGCAAAATCATTCCCATAAAATTAATACTTTTGCAGTTCATTGGTTATCGCAAGCCTTTTGTGTTATAATACCCATTTATGAGTAAGATAAGAATTACCAAGTTATTTAATTTTGAAACTGGTCATGCCCTTTTTGGATATGATGGTAAATGTAAAAATGTACACGGCCACAGTTACAAACTTTCTGTAACGGTTATCGGAAACCCAATATCAGACACAACACATGTAAAATTGGGTATGGTGATCGATTTTGGTGATCTTAAAAAGATTGTTAAAGAAGAAATTGTGGATCAGTTTGATCATGCTACGGTTTTCAACAAAAACACCCCACATGTTGAACTTGCCAATGAACTTATCAACCGTGGACACGAAGTTATTTTGGCCAATTACCAACCTACGAGTGAGAATATGGTGATAGATTTTGCAGCTAGAATTAAATCTCGTTTGCCTAAAAACATTCAATTACATTCTTTAAAACTGCAAGAAACTGATACCTCTTTTGCAGAATGGCATGCTAGTGACAATCCTCTATAACTCCCAAAAGCGTAGCATTAATTTATAATGGTATAACATGCAATCCATAGAAATTCCAGAAGGTAAAAAAGTGTATTTCTCAAGTGATAACCACTTAGGAGCACCGACTATGGAGCAAAGCTACCCGCGCGAAAAGAAATTTGTTGCTTGGTTGGATGAAATTAAAACAGATGCAGCTGCCATTTTTTTATTAGGTGATTTGTTTGATTTTTGGATAGAATATAAAACTGTTGTCCCAAAAGGATTTACCAGAACTTTTGGAAAACTGGCTGAAATAACTGACTCTGGTATTCCTATTTATTTTTTTGTGGGCAATCATGATCTTTGGATGGATGGTTATTTTGAAGAAGAATTAGGCATTCCTGTTTTTCATGAACCTCAGCAATTTAAGCTGAACAATAAAACTTTTTTTATTGGTCACGGAGACGGTTTAGGTCCTAGTGACAAAGGGTATAAACGTATGAAAAAAGTATTCACAAATCCGTTTTCTAAATGGCTTTTTAGGTGGTTGCACCCTGATTTAGGTGTAAACTTAGCACAATATTTATCAGTAAAAAACAAACTGATTTCTGGCAATGAAGATGCTACATTTTTAGGGGAAGAAAACGAGTGGTTGGTGCACTATGCCCAACGCAAATTGCAGAAAAATCATTATGATTATTTTGTTTTTGGACACCGGCATTTACCGCTTGAAATTGTTTTAAATGAAACCTCAACCTATATAAATTTAGGTGATTGGATTGGGTTTTATACCTACGGAGTTTTTGATGGAGAAAAGTTGAGTTTGTTGGAGTATAAGGGTTAAGTTATTTAAACTTTTACTTTTTCCAATCTAAGGACTTTATGTAAGCTGTGGTTTCCTCTTTTAATTGTTCAGTGTTCATAGCTTTCTTAATAGAGGCATGAAAATTATCGTTTTTAATAACCTTAAACTCAAAAATCTGGTTAATAATAACAGGATCATTAACAAATGAAATCCATTGTATTAAAGCCTTTTTTGCAACTATTGTCATTTTATTTTAGGCATTTATTCCCAAAATTAACCATAGTAATTTTTTATAAATAAAACAAAGGCTAAACCTCCCTTTCATGCTCCTCTACATCTTTCTGTAAATCTAATTTTCTAAACGTAGGAGAAACTATGGCTGTTGTACCCACCGTTAAAATAGTCATTACACCACCAAAAACTACTGCCGTAACTGTTCCCATTAATTTAGCAGTTACACCACTTTCAAAAGCACCTAATTCGTTACTAGACCCTACAAAAATAGAATTTACAGATGCCACACGACCACGCATGTGATCAGGGGTTTTTAGCTGTAAAATAGTTTGACGTACAATCATCGAAATACCGTCTAAAGCACCACTCACAAATAAAGCAGCAACCGATAACCAAAAATAGGTTGAGAAGCCAAAAACAATCATACAAACACCAAAGCCAAATATAGCCCACAACAGTTTTTTGCCTGCTTTTTTATACAATGGGAAACGTGTTGAGGCTAACATCATTATCGCTGCCCCCAATGCTGGAGCAGCTCTTAAAATGCCGAAACCTTCGGCGCCTACATGCAAAATGTCTTGCGCAAAAATGGGTAATAAAGCTACCGCGCCACCAAATAAAACAGCCACCATATCTAAGGTTAATGCACCAAAAACAGCTTTTGTGCTAAATACAAATTTTAGGCCTTCTTTTAAACTTTGAAGCACAGGTTCTCCAATTTTAGGATTTAAAATAGGCTTGCGTTCAATCCTGAAAAGTGCGATTAATGCAACTATAGAAAAAACAACAATAATACACATAGACCAATGCACACCCATTAAGCTAATAGAAAAACCCGCCAAAGCAGGCCCCAAAACCGATGCAAATTGCCAAGTAGAACTGCTCCAAGTTGCTGCATTTGGGTATATTTTTTTAGGAACAATTAAAGCCACTAAAGAGAAAATCGTTGGTCCAATAAAGGCGCGTACAATACCCCCTAAAAAAACTAAAAAGTATATGGAATAGAGAATTGTTCTAGTGTCTAAATCCACTACAACTGAGGGAATCGTAATGACAAACAAACCCATACTGATGACCGAAAAGCCTAAAATACACTTTATTAATAGGCTTCGTTTTTCTTTTTGATCTACAATATGACCAGCAAATAATGCCATGCCAACTGCAGGAATTACTTCCATTAGCCCAATAATTCCCAAGGAAAGCGGATCTTTTGTTAGTGAATATACTTGCCACTCAATCACAATAAATTGCATGGACCAAGCAAAAACCATGGCGAACCTAACCACTAAAAAAATATTGAATTCTTTATACCGTAAAGCCGCGTAAGGATCCATCGTAAAGTATCAAAAAAATAGGCTTCAAAGTTAAGTAACTGCTGTGTAGGATTTATAGGATTTTTTAAAAATTTTTGGGAAGATTTTTCTTGCAGAGCTCCTGACCTTAAATAAGTTGTAGACTCATTTTGGTAGACCTACTTACCTATACGGCGTTGACTGCTCATTTGGGCAGACCTCCTTGTAGGTCTGAAATTAAGTTTAAACCTTATGTATTTCAAGATGCTAGGCCTACAAGGTTTTGAAAACCTTGCAGGTCAAGGTTTAGCTACAATACAGATTACTAAACTATCGTATATCCTTAATCTTCAACTGCAAAGTCACATTCCCCTGCCATTCGTTTTCATCGATATTAAAAACAGCGCTAAAGGGTTTTTGACTTGTGATACTTGGTAATCTATCGCCTAAATTAAAGCCTATGGCGCCAATGGGGCCGTAATCGTTTTGAGATACGGCGCATTTTAAATGCTTTTCTTCTAGCCCTACGCCTTTTGCATAACCTGAATCTTTGATGTTTTCTGCCATAAAAACAGGCGTCATATTTCCTGGACCAAAAGGGGCAAATTGGTTGATAATCCTCATTAATTTTGGATTGATATCTTTTAACTCAATGATGGCGTCCACAGAAATTTCGGGTATCAGTAAGTTAGGGTCTATGGTTTCTGAAACTACTTTCTCGAACTGTCTTTTAAAATTAACATACTGCGCTTCTAAAAGTGTGAGTCCCGCTGCATATTTATGTCCGCCAAATTGTTCAATGTAATCAGCACAACCTTCTAATGCATTATACACATCAAAACCTTTTACGGAGCGTGCCGATGCCACTAATTTATCGCCGCTTTTGGTAAAAACAAGGGTTGGTCTGTAGTAAGTTTCGGTTAAGCGTGAAGCCACAATCCCGATAACACCTTTGTGCCATGTATCTTTATAAACAACAGACGTAAATCCTTTTTCTTCTTTGTGCTCTAAAATCTGAGACAAAGCTTCTTGGGTAATATCTTGATCTAAACCCCGCCTATCGATATTAAATTTTTCAATTTCTGAAGCTAATTTTGTAGCCTTTTCAGGATTTGTTTCTGTTAAAAGATTAACCGCATATTGTCCATGTTCCATTCTCCCAGCCGCATTAATTCGTGGAGCAATGATGAAAACAACATCGGTAATGGTTAATACTGTTTTCTTTATTTCGTTGATAATCGCTTTAAAACCAACTCTAGGATTATTATTAATGACTTTTAATCCGTGGTATGCCAACACACGATTTTCTCCTGTGACAGGGACAATATCAGCCCCAATTGCGGTTGCTACCAAATCTAAATACGGAATCAAATCGTTGATGGTTTCTCCCCTTCTTGATCCTAAGGCTTGTATTAATTTAAAACCTACCCCACAGCCACAAAGTTCATCATAAGGATAGGTGCAATCACTCCTTTTTGGGTCTAATACAGCTACTGCAGCAGGTAAATTATCGCCAGGTCGGTGGTGATCACAAATAATAAAATCGATGTTTTTCTCTTTGGCATACGCTACTTTGTCTATCGCTTTTATACCACAATCGAGGGCAATGATTAAGGAGAAGTTGTTATCCTCAGCAAAATCAATCCCTTTATACGAAACACCATAGCCTTCTAAATATCTGTCCGGAATATAAGTCGCTACGTTGGGATAGAAAGACAGTAAATACGAAGAAACCAAAGCAACCGCGGTAGTTCCATCCACATCATAATCACCAAAAACTAAAATATTTTCACCACTTGCAATTGCTCTTTCTATTCGCGCCACGGCAAGATCCATATCTTTCATTAAAAAAGGATCGTGTAAATGAGTTAGTTCTGGTCTAAAAAAGTGTTTTGCTTGGTCAAAATCCGAAATTCCTCTTTGCAATAATAATTGTGCGACTAGCTCATGAACTCCCAAAGCTTTAGCTAGGGATATGACTTTTTCTTCTTCGGGTTTTGCTTTTATGGTCCAGCGCATAGTTTCAAGGTTCTGGGTAATTGGTATTGGGTATTAGGTATTAAGTGAAATTTATAAAAATGATTAATTCATAATTTTTTTTCGATACCAATTACACAGATTTTCACTAATTAAAAATGAGGCATACCAATGATTTATTCATTTTTAAACAATTGAAATTGTTACATTTTCACATTGAACAATTGATACATTTACTATTTTAGCTATTATGAAAAAAAGTTTTGATATCTACCTCAGCAAACTGACGGAACATTTCCATAACGCCGCAATATTTTTCTACAGATAAGTCAACCGCTCTTTGCAATTTATCTTGCTTTAAATTTTGACCATGAAAATGGTATTCAACTACAACTTTATCATAAAATTTTGGATGTTCATCCGTCAAATTAGCAATGGTTTCAATATGAAATTCATCTACTTCTAACTTCATTTTTTTTATTAATGCCGCTACATCTAATCCCGAACAACTCGCTAATGATGACAGCATTAATGCTTTAGGTCTAAATCCATTTCCGTCGCCGCCATCTTCTTTAGCTATATCTATTTTTAAACTATGACCAGAAGGATTATTGCTTTCAAAGGTCATGTTACCTAACCATTTTGTTGAAATATGATTTGTTGTACTCATAAATTTTTATTTGTTGTAAGTTTCAAAAATACAAAAGTATTTGGTACTGGGTGTTGAGTGTTGGGTTTTTGGTTTGAAGGATTTCTGTTTTAAGGTTGGTTGGTTTTTGTTAATTGAAAATTTAAAGTTGAAAATTACAAACCTATGATAACTTTACTAAGCCTACTTATACTGCCATTTTCCAACAAGCACTTCCCCATCAAAGTTCAAGCCTTCAAAGCCGGTTTTTATAAAATTTCTGATATTTTGATGGTCTGTGCCGTTTGGGTTTTTTAAAACCGCATCAAAATAGTATTGCCCAAAACAGGCTAAAGTTTCTTCTTTTGACATGCCGTGTTTTTGTGCAAAAGCAAATAATTTGCATGACCCTGAATTTTCTCCTGCTGCATTTTGTTGTGTTCCGTTGGTAAAAGCTGTCGATTTAAAGTCATAATTCGCTTCAATGGCTGCCATAGTATCGGAAAACTCTATTTTTTGAGGTGTCTGTTTTAGTTTGTTGTCAAAATCTTGTAAGGTCATTTTTTTGTGTTTTTGGTTTTAAGTAAATTAATTCAAACTCAGAAAAGTATGTGTTTCATAAATTAAGAATTTTCAAAAAATGATGGCAGTTGAGATCCCAATTTAAATTAATAATTATATTTATTTAATAAGATTTCTAATTTTATTTCTTAATTCTGGTACAACTAAATCCTCAAACCACGGATTTTTTCTTATCCAAAATCGATTGGTTGGCGACGGGTGTGGAATGGGAAAATAGTCAGGCATGTAAAATTGATATTCGCCAACAGTTTCTGTCAATGTTCTTTTTGCTTTTTCTTTTAAATAATATTTTTGTGCATAAGCTCCGATTAAAATTGTCAAATTTACATTGGGCATTTGCGCTAATAAAAGCTCGTGCCAGAGCTGAGCACATTCTGGTCTAGGAGGTAAATCGCCCGTTTTTGCTTTTCCCGGATAACAAAATCCTATCGGAACTATCGCAAAATTTTCAGGATTATAAAATTGATCTTCGGTAACATCTAGCCATTTTCGAAGTTGTCTGCCTCCTGGGTCGTCCCATGCCTTAGTTAACTCATGCGCAATTCTACCTGGTGCCTGACTTAACAATACGATTTTAGCATTTTTATGTGCGCTTACAATAGGATTAGGGCCTAACGGCAGATGTTCTTCACAAAAAGTACAAACTCTAATCCTTAAAAGTAATTCTTCCATTTTTTTGTTCTCAATCATCTAACATTTTCTTTGTTAATACAGAAGCCCAAATAACCAAAGGGGAATAATGTTTAAACTCCCGACTTCCATATCATCACGAACTACATAGAAATTTTCTAAATCTTGAATTTGCTTGGTTTTTTTTCTTTCCCGCCAACTTCAAAAGTTTATTTTTTTTCAATTAAAAAAATGCTCTTTTTCTGACAAATTAATTTCATGCAATCCTTTTAATTGACTATCAAAAAAGGTTTCTCGTAATGCGCCTGTTTCTATATGGTCTTTGCCTGTAGATAATGTTATTTAAAATAACAAAAAATGTATGAAATTGTTGTTCGTGATAACAAAAACTACTTTTTACCTGCTACAACAATCACAATTTCTCCCTTTGGAGGTTTATCGGTGTAGTGTTTTAGCACTTCTGTTGCTGTTCCGCGAATGGTTTCTTCGTATAATTTGGTCAACTCTCTCGAAACCGATAACTGCCTGTCGGCCCCAAAAAATTCTATAAAATTGGCTAATGTCTTTAATAACTTATGCGGCGATTCATAAAAAATAATGGTTCTTGTTTCTTCGGCTAAAAATATTAATCTGGTTTGACGCCCTTTTTTTACGGGCAAAAAACCTTCAAAAACAAACTTATCGTTAGGCAAACCACTATTGACCAAAGCTGGTACAAAAGCTGTGGCGCCAGGCAAACAATCAACTTCAATTTTATTTTCAACACAAGCACGGGTCAATAAAAATCCTGGATCAGAAATAGCAGGTGTTCCTGCATCAGAGATTAAAGCAATAGTTTCGCCTGCAATTAAACGTTTTATAATATTATCTACCGTTTTATGTTCATTGTGCATGTGGTGACTTTGCATGTGGGTGCTCACCTCAAGATGTTGCAAAAGTTTACCACTAGTTCGGGTATCTTCCGCAAGAATTAAATCTGCTTCTTTTAAAACGCGAATAGCCCTGAGCGTAATATCTTCAAGATTGCCTATTGGTGTCGGAACAATATATAATTTACCCATTTATTAAACTTACTATACAAACTTGTTTTATAATTAACCGATATCTTAAGAAGCAGACCCCACAAAAAAAAGCGGGGTTAATTCTACCTACTATTTTGGTTGTGCAAAAAAATAATTGCTAAAATAGGGTTTCATTAAAAATGCCAGAAATATGTTTAATTACTTCTGGCAAAACTATCAATTTATTTGTTAAATTTAAGAAAACTTGCGAGCAATCAGTTCCATAAACCTTGTTTCATATTCTTCTTTACCCGCCCAGTTTTTATAATCTGGCTTTACCATATTTACGATGAAAGCAACGGATCGTTCCTCTGTATTAATTGTGCTTAATTGAGAAACTACGCGGTTGTAATCTTCCATATTGTTGTTAAACAAATGCTTCACGAAGGCTAATTTATCATTTAAACCAACTTTAAATTCTTTTTGAAAATTTTCATTGATTGATTTTTTTGTTTCAGAAGGATAAATTAAAGCCTTATCTACAGGCATAAACAAATCTTTATCATTCTTTATTAAAGCAGGCTTAGCTAAAAAATCGGCAAAAACATCATCAGAATCTTCCATAAAAGGCATTTCAGAAACCATATCTTTTATAGTATCCATTCCAGGAATGATTATATCTTCTTCGTGCGGATTACTTTCTGGCACCTTTTTATTTTCATTTATAACCGCATTTGCCAATTCTTCAAATTTAGCAGCAATAGCATTTTTTGATACATCAACTTCTAAATCGCTTAGTTCTTCTTCGATAAATTTTAAAACGGCTAATTTTTCATACAACTCTCTTGAGGCGTCATATAAATGAGTAATCTCATTCATATCGTCAGCAGTTATGATTTTTGTAGCTATTTTAATAAGTTTCTTTTTTAATTCTTTTTTCATCTTCTGCAATATTTAAAATCCCTAAACCTTTCAAAATTAATAATAAAAATAATTGCTTTTTGCCTTATTAAAGACAATTATTCTTTCGTAATTTTAATGCTTTTATTTAATCACAACGAAAAACATATTACTTTCGTCTAAAAATACAAAATGTTTCTTGAAAATACCGTTAACCCTAAAGAACAATTTGGCTGGATCGAAGTTATCTGTGGTTCCATGTTTTCTGGTAAAACAGAGGAACTGATCAGACGACTCAAAAGAGCACAGTTTGCCAAGCAAAAAGTAGAAATTTTTAAACCTCAAATTGACAATCGTTATAATGAAGAAATGGTGGTCTCGCATGATGCCAATGAAATCCGTTCAACACCTGTGCCCACGGCTGCAAGCATTAGATTATTAGCAGAAGGTTGTGACGTAGTGGGAATTGATGAAGCCCAATTTTTTGATGATGGAATTGTGGCTGTTTGCAATGATTTGGCCAATAAAGGTATTCGTGTTTTAGTCGCGGGATTGGATATGGATTTTAAAGGAAACCCCTTTGGACCTATGCCAGCATTAATGGCAACTGCCGAATATGTAACCAAAGTTCACGCTATTTGCACGCGCTCTGGAAACCTAGCCAACTATAGTTTTAGAAAATCTGCCAGCGATCAATTGGTGCTTTTAGGAGAAACTGAAGCTTACGAACCTTTAAGCAGAGGGTCTTTTTATAAGGCTATGCTTCGAGAAAAAGTTAAAGAAATCGAGGTCGCAGCTGAACAAGTAAATGGTCAAAAAAAAGATACCAATGTCTAAAGCAAAAGAAACTGTTCTAGAGATTAATTTAAATGCTTTAGCCCACAATTACCGCTATTTACGAAGCAAATTAAAGCCCGAAACTAAATTTATGGGAGTGGTAAAAGCATTTGCTTATGGAAGCGATGCTGTTAAAATTTCGGAGAAATTAGCTGTTCAAGGTATTGATTATTTAACAATTGCTTACGCCGAAGAAGGTGTTGCCCTCCGAAATGCGGGAATTAAAGTCCCTATTTTGGTCTTACATTCGCAAGCGGTAAATTTTGATGTCATTATTGAGCGTTGTTTGGAACCCAGTATCTATTCCAAAAGAATTTTAATTGAGTTCATAGCCACAGCCAAAAAACACCATCAAAAAAATTATCCTATTCATTTAAAATTTAATACTGGTTTAAATAGATTGGGTTTTAATGAAAATGATGTAGAAGATGTTTTGAATATCATCAAAGAAACTGATGCTATAAAAATTGCCTCGATATTTTCGCATTTGGCCGCTTCTGAAGATTTGAATGAAAGAGAATTTACAAAAAATCAAATTGATAGTTTTACTAGAATAGCCCAACAGGTTGATAAAAATTTAAGTTACACCCCTTTTAAACACCTTGCAAATACCTCAGGAATTTTAAATTACCCAGAAGCACATTTTGATATGGTCAGGAGTGGAATAGGTTTATACGGCTTTGGGAACGAAGCACAATACGATGAAAAACTGATCCCAATCGCCACCTTAAAGACCAATATTTCTCAAATTCACCATATTGAAGCCAACCAAAGTGTAGGCTATAACAGAGCCTACAGAGCAGAAAAAAATATGATTACGGCAACCCTCCCGCTTGGCCATGCCGATGGTATTAGTAGAATTTATGGAAACGGAAAAGGTATTGTTAATATTCATGGTAAACCTGCACCCATTATAGGTAATACTTGTATGGATATGATTATGGTTGATATTACGGGGATCGATTGTCAAGAAGGCGACGAAGTAATTGTTTTTGGGCCAGATGCAAAAGCAAATACCTTCGCAGAGCGGGCAAATACGATTTCTTATGAGTTACTTACGGGCATATCTCAAAGGGTTAAAAGAATTTTTATTGATTAAGAGATAAAATTAATAGTATTTCTATTCTCAAAATGAGAATACAACCGCTGCATTGCAGTATTCATTTTAAAGCTGTCAACGACATTTCGCTAATGTTTTTGACGGTTTTTTTTAGTTAAACCCCATCCATCAACCACTGGCATTAATAAATCCAGCACTATAGTAATCTGAAATTTTTTAAAATTTATATCATTTTTTATGGCTTCTAAAGCGTCCGTTACATTATCAAAAGTAATAACTTCGAAAGCAATATTTATTTTTTTAATAGCGCATAGCGTGATAAATTGAGAAATCAAATCATCATCGATAATATAAATTTTGAGCTGTATTGTATAATTATCACCCACATTAGTCAGCATATTTAAAATAATATTAATTTTTTCATGTTATAAATATAACATTTTGTTATATTTTAATTATTCATGTGTAGTTTTCTTGGTATATAATTGCCATTCCACTACATTTGCCATTCAAATTTAGAAAATATGAAAGTAGCAGTGGTAGGTGCAACAGGCATGGTGGGCGAAGTGATGCTTAAAGTTTTGGCAGAACGTAATTTCCCTATTACAGAATTAATTTTAGTAGCCTCAGAACGTTCTATAGGAAAAAAAATGAGATATAAAGATCAGGAATATAGTGTGATAGGCTTAGCGGATGCTGTAGCTGCAAAACCAGAAATAGCTATATTTTCAGCAGGTGGCGATACCTCAACAGAATGGGCTCCAAAATTTGCTCAAGCAGGCACAACGGTTATCGATAATTCATCGGCATGGCGCATGGATGCTACCAAAAAATTAATTGTACCTGAAATTAACGCTCATATTTTAACGAAAGACGATAAAATTATTGCAAATCCTAATTGTTCTACTATTCAAATGGTGTTGGTATTAGCGCCATTACACAAAAAATATAAAATGAAAAGGGTGGTAGTTTCTACCTACCAATCTGTTTCTGGCACTGGATTAAAAGCGGTACAACAATTAGAGAACGAAATTGCAGGCATCCAAGGCGAAATGGCGTACAATTACCCAATTAGTAGAAACGCTATACCCCATTGCGATGTTTTTTTAGAAAACGGCTACACCAAAGAAGAAATGAAGCTGGCACATGAGCCTCAAAAAATATTTGATGATAGCTCTTTTTCAATTACCGCAACTGCTGTTCGCATTCCAACTTCTGGCGGGCACTCCGAATCAGTCAATGTGGAGTTTGAAAATGATTTTGATTTAGCTGAAGTTCGGAGACTTTTAAACGAAGCGCCTGGTGTTATTGTCCAAGATAATACGCTTACTAACACTTATCCTATGCCTATGTATGCGCATGACAAAGATGATGTTTTTGTTGGTCGCATTCGTAGAGATGAAACGCAAAGAAATACTTTAAACATGTGGATTGTTGCAGATAATCTTAGAAAAGGTGCTGCCACTAATGCCATACAAATTGGAGAATATTTAATTGCCAACAAACTAGTTTAAAGGAATTAAGAAGACATTTCTGAAAATCTGTTAAAACCTTAGAAATAAAACTATTTTAAAGGTTTTTTCTTGTATTTTTAGGACGACTAAAACCCTTAAAATGAATAAACTAACAATTATAGCACTTGCAGCACTTACCATTGCAAGCTGCGAAACAACTCCAAAAAAAGAAAAAATCGCTGTGAATTATCCCATTACTGCAAAGGTTGATACCGTTGATACCTATTTTGACACCCCAATTAATGACCCTTTTCGTTGGCTTGAAGACGATAGAAGCCCGGAAACTGAGGCTTGGGTAAAAGAACAAAATAAGGTTACTTATGGCTATCTGGATAATATTCCCTTTAGAGCAGACCTTAAAAAAAGACTTGAAAAATTATGGAATTACGAAAAATTGGGTTCACCGTATAAAGAAGGTGATTTTACTTATTTTTCTAAAAACGATGGACTCCAAAATCAATCTGTAATCTATCGTAAAAAAGTTGATGAGGATACTGCAGAAACTTTCCTTGATCCAAATACATTTTCAAAAGATGGCACCACTTCTTTAGCTGGCTTAAGTTTTTCTAAAGATGGTTCTTTGGCTGCCTATTCAATTTCTGAAGGTGGGAGCGACTGGCGAAAAGTGATTGTTTTAGATGCTGTGACCAATGAAATCATGGAAGATACCCTAATAGATGTAAAATTTTCTGGAGTTTCTTGGAAGGGTAATAATGGTTTTTACTATTCCAGCTATGATAAACCAAAAGGTAGTGAGCTTTCAGCCAAAACAGATCAGCATAAATTATATTACCATAAACTAGGTACCTCTCAAAAAAATGACGAATTAATCTACGGAGGTATAGCTGCCGAAAAACATCGTTATGTTGGCGGTGGCGTCACCGAAGACGGTCGTTATTTAATCGTATCTATGAGTAATTCTACCTCAGGAAATAAACTTTTAATAAGAGATTTAATAGATCCCAATGCACTTTTCGTCACCATTTTAGATGATACCTCAACAGATAGTAATGTCATTGACAACGTTGGGTCGAAGTTGTTTATCATGACCAATAAAAATGCTCCCAACCAAAAAGTGGTAACTGTTGATGCCACAAACCCCACTCCTGAAAATTGGATTGATTTTATTCCAGAAACTGAGAATGTACTTTCCATTGGTTCCGGTGGGGGCTATTTTTTCGCTGAATATATGGTGGATGCTATTTCTCAAGTTTTACAGTATGATTATGATGGAAAATTGGTGCGCGAAGTAAAACTTCCTGGCCTTGGTTCTGCTGGTGGTTTTGGTGGCAAAAAAGAAGATAAAGAATTTTATTTTTCATTTACCAATTACAGCACGCCCGGTTCATCATACAAATACAATGTGGCAACTGGTGAGTATGTTCAATACTGGAAACCAGAAATAGATTTTAATCCAGCTGATTACGAATCTAAACAAGTGTTTTATACCTCAAAAGACGGCACTAAAGTTCCTATGATTATTACCTATAAAAAAGGCATGGAGCTTAATGGTAAAAATCCAACGATTTTATATGGTTACGGTGGATTTAATATCAGCTTAACGCCTTCTTTTAGTATTACTAACGCTATTTGGATGGAACAAGGCGGCGTATATGCCGTTCCCAATCTACGCGGAGGTGGTGAGTATGGTAAAAAATGGCATGACGCAGGTACTAAAATGCAAAAACAAAATGTATTTAATGATTTTATTGCGGCTGCGGAATATCTTATCAAAGAAAAATATACTGCCTCTGATTATTTAGCGATTAAAGGCGGCTCAAACGGCGGTTTATTAGTGGGTGCAACAATGACCCAACGCCCTGATTTAATGAAAGTGGCCTTACCTGCGGTGGGTGTTTTAGACATGTTACGTTACCATACCTTTACCGCTGGTGCCGGTTGGGCATACGATTACGGAACAGCTGAGGACAATAAAGAAATGTTCGAGTACATTAAAGCTTATTCGCCTGTGCATAATATAAAAGAAGGCGTAGCTTATCCAGCAACTATGATTACAACAGGTGATCACGATGATAGGGTTGTGCCCGCACATAGTTTTAAATTTGCTGCAGCACTTCAGGAAAAACAAACAGGAGACAACCCAACCCTTATCAGAATTGATGTAAATGCTGGTCATGGAGCAGGAAAATCAACCGAAGCGATGATTAATGAACAAGTAGATGTTATGGCATTTACCCTATTTAATATGGGTTATGAGGCATTGCCAAACCAAGCTGTTCTAAAAGAGTTTAAAGAATAAAAGTATCCAAATAATACTGATTTTAATCAAAAATCCGTTTCATTGAAAAACGGATTTTTTTTGTGCTAACTTTGTAACTTTTATTGTGGTATAGATGTTACACGTTTCAAACCTTTCTTTTTCTTACGATACTTCTCCTATCCTTTCTAATATCAACTTTAAGGCAGAAAAAGGAGCGCATATTTCTATTATTGGCGAAAGTGGTTGCGGTAAAAGCACCTTGTTAAAATTATTATACGGAATTCTTGAACCCAATGCTGGCGACATTTATTGGGAAGAACATAAAATTTTAGGACCAGATTTTAAATTGGTGCCTGGAGAATCATTTTTAAAATATTTATCTCAAGATTTTGATTTGATGCCTTTTATTTCGGTAGCAGAAAATGTAAGCCAGTTTTTATCGGTTTTTTACCCTGAGGAACTAAAAGTTCGGACCGCCGAGCTATTAGAAATGATACAAATGACGGAGTTTGCCCAAACAAAAGTAAAATATTTAAGTGGCGGTCAACAGCAAAGAGTTGCCTTAGCAAGAGTTTTAGCCCAAAAACCCGAATTATTACTGTTAGACGAACCTTTTAGCCACATTGATAATGCTCGGAAAAATAATTTAAGAAGAAACCTTTTTAACTACCTTAAAAAAGAAAATATAACTTGTATTGTTGCTTCTCATGACACGAATGATATTTTATCTTTTGCCGATGAAATTATTGTTCTAAAAAATCAAAATATTGTGGCGAAAGGAACTCCTGAAAGTTTATATCATTTTCCCAAAAGTAAGTATGTTGCTTCTTTATTTGGAGATGTTAATGAAATTCCGATTACCCAACTGAAATCTTATGCTTCCATTGAAAAATCTATTTTAGTATATCCCGCTGAATTTGAGATTTCTAAGAAAAACGGACTCAAAGTAGTCGTAAAAAAATCATATTTTAAAGGTGTATATTATTTAATTGAAGGACTTATAAATAATAAGGATACCATTCTTTTTAATTCAGAAAAACCATTTGAACTTGATGAAGTTGTTTATTTAAACGTTCCCTTAGAAATTACAAATAATAGAATTAAGGAGTAGTCAAAATGAACAAAGATAACATCATTAAAGAACTGCAATTTAAAGCCATACGCAGCAGTGGTGCTGGTGGGCAACATGTAAATAAAGTTTCCACGAAAATAGAACTTATTTTTGACGTTTATAATTCGAAAAGTCTAGATGATACTGAGAAAGAAAAAGTATATTTAAAATTAAAAAACAGACTTACCAAAGACTCTATTTTGTTATTGCAATGTGATGAAAGTAGGAGTCAGTTTAAAAATAAAGAGCTTGCGATAAAACGATTTTTAAAATTATTTGAAAATGCCCTAAAAGAGCCCAAAAAACGTAAAGCCACAAAACCGACTAAATCCGCCATAGAAAAACGTTTAAAAGGGAAAAAGCAAGCCGCGCAGAAAAAAGTAAATCGGAATAAGCCAGATTGGTGATTTCAGTAATAAATCTTATAGACAAGTGAGATTGTTTATTTTTATAACAGCAAGAGGATTAATTATCATCACGTACCATGAATAATACTGTGTATTTGCTTTTTTTAGGTATTGTAATTTTATTTTATTCTTGCAAAAAAAAGAAAGCAGAAAGCACTTTAGATATTCTTAAATGTACTTACCAAGAAACTGCCGGATAGTTTAGCTAATGGCAGTTCTTATTTATCAGTGTATTCCCAAATTTATAGTGAAACCGAGTATGTAATGCATGATTTAGCGGTAACCATCAGCATCAGATATACAAGCAGAACTGATACCATCTTTGTTACTGGAGCCGATTGTTTTAATACGAAAGGAGATTTTGTCAAAAATTATGTCAATAAAACTAGTTATTTAAAACCTTTAGAAACAGCTGCTATTGTCATCAACGAAAAAAATAAAGAAGGCGGTACTCGCGCTAATTTTGTATTTGTTTGGAAAACTAAAAAAAATACTTCTGAACCACTTTTCGAAGATATTATAATTGCTACCTCTGGCTCACAAGGCCTATCTTTTAGTGCCCAGAGCAAAAAACAGAACAGTAAACACTTCTATTTGCTTATATTTGCGCCTAAAAAATCATCATCTTATGAAAAATTATTTACCATTTTTGTTTTTACTAGTTTTTATGAGCTCGTGCAGCAATGATAAGGACAATATTGATTTTAAGGCTCAAAACGAAGAGGAGATACAATTATATATTGCTGAAAACAACTTGAACGCTACTCGAAGTGATAGCGGTTTATATTATGTAATTGATAATCTTGGAACGGGAGCACAACCCACATCAAGTTCTACTGTTACTGTGATTTATAAGGGCTACTTTTTAAATGGCCAGCAGTTTGATAGTAGTAACGCCCAAGGTGTAACTTTTGGCTTAAACCGAGTTATCCCTGGATGGACGGAAGGTATTACCTACTTTAAAGAAGGCGGTCGTGGTATGCTATTAATTCCTGCACATTTAGGTTACGGAAGTTTTGGCACTAGAGGAATCCCTGGTGGAGCTGTTTTAATTTTTGATATTACTTTAGTAGATGTAAACTAAAAGAAATACCTCGAGACAGAGCCATCGGTGTATCAAAATCCAAACTGCTACAAGGCAAGAGACAAGACCTGACTTCAGCCTGAAATTAGACTCATTTTCCGTTATTTTTTGTCCCTTGGTTCTGTACAGGGATTGTCTAAACGATATAAGCAAGGCAGATCTTAGGGGCTTTGGATTGATTAAAGTTATCTTAAGCTTTACGGAAATTCTATAGCTTATAGAATTTCTGTAATTTTTATTTCGTTATTATTAAATGTTACCACTTCGCCCACTGTTTTACCAAATAGTAGTTTGCCAATAGGTGTTTCAGATGAAATACAATATGCCGAAAGGCCTTCAATTTTAAATTCTCCTGCTGAAATAGCTAAAAAATAATTCGCTTTTGTGGTTTTTACCAAATTCCCCAGTCCCACATAATTCGCTAATGTTTTTATATTGACAAATTCTAAAACTTTAGCCATTTTTTCAGCTTCTGCCAACTGTACACTTGATTTTTCAATATCTAATTGAAGCATCGCGCGCCCAGTTTCATATTGATCCCCTGCACTACTTTTAGTCTCATCATCTAAAGATTCTTTTAATCCTGCTATAACTGTTCTGATCCGAGAAACCCTATTATCTGCAAACATTTTACAAAAATCAAACAATTGTTTCTTTATACTTTGTTCCATAATTACACGCTATTATTTACAATTCGTTAGTCTGATTTAAACTTATGTATTTTCTTTGATTTAAAAGACACAAAGCTATGCTAATTCCGCTAATTCTTTACCAACAATACTCCCAATAGCTATTCCCATTCCGCCTAATCGAATTCCGCAATACGTATCGTTGCTTAGTTGTTTAATGATAGGGCGTTTCTGCACACCCATCCCCATAATTCCACTCCATCGGAGTTCAATTTCAAAAGGGATTTCTGGTAAAATCATATCTTTTAGCATGGTTTCTAATTGGTTCTGAATCAGGCTTGTTTCACCAAAAGCCATAGTTGCTTCACTTTTAAAATCTAAATTTCTACCACCACCAAACAGAATTCTATCATCGATATTTCTAAAATAATAATACCCTTCATCCAGATGAAAAGTACCTTTTATATGTAAATTTTTTATAGGTTTGGTAATTAAAACCTGCGCTCTAGCGGGTTTTATATCTTCTTTTAATAAAGTTGATGCAAAACCATTCGTTGCAATAAGTAATTTTTTTGTGTTGAACTCAAAGAGATTGGTTTTCACTTGAAGACCTTCTAAATTTTCGACAAAACTTTCAACGGTAATCGCATTTAAAATAGTAACCCCTTTTTGCTGTACTTTTTTTAGAAGTGCCGCCATCATTTTACCGGTATCTATTTGGGACTCAAAATCGCTTGTAATATAATGGTCTTGGACACCTTTAAAATGGAAGATGTTTTTATACTTTTTAAAGGAATCGATTTTAAAGACCGGTTTTAAGAGATTGTTTACGGGTACTATATTTTCTGCACAATCTTCATACATTGATTCTTGTGCTTTAGTAAATACTTCGTGCCCACCATGGGTTTGAAAATCAATATTTTTATCGCCTAAAGTTTTACGTAATAAGGCAACGCCGTCCCATCGTTTTTGTACGAGTTGCACAACGGCTTCCTCAGAATGACTTTTTAAATCGGCTAAAATCTCTGAAATACTACCAAAACAGGCGAAACCAGCATTTTTGGTGCTCGCCCCTTGCGGCAACACTCCTTTTTCTAAAATAAGAATTTTGGCTTTCGGATATTTTTCTTTTAAATGAAAAGCACAACTTAGCCCCACAATACCACTACCCACAATCGTAAAATCTATATTAGAAAGCCAAGTTTTATATTCCCAGTAGCTTAGGTTCATTTGGTTTGAATTAGTATTTTTTTAATATTATATGAAGATACAGAATAGAATCCTTTTTTTAGTTCCGCAGAAATAGAAGTTTCTTAAGACCTTCAAGGTTTTTAAAACCTTATAGGCCAAATGCGTTGGAAAGCACAATAGAATACTTTTCTTGCATTCCAAAAAATACCGGCGAGACCATATTTATTTCATTTTCAGAACCTATTAATTTACCTTTTAAAACTACTTTATTGGCCTCTGTTTGCCGTAACAGATCATCATTTTTTCGATAAGTTAGAATTTCCGAGTTATTTTATTTTGATAATTCTATGGTATTTGCTAAACTTTTTTTGCCAAGGATTCATGACAAGATATATAAATTTAACAAAACCGCTTTTTTATTGGGGCTTACTTTTGCCTTGGTTTGAGCTGTTTTCTACCTCATTTTTAAACCAATAAATACTGGTATTATTAGCTTCTTTAAATAGTTGCCAATCTTAAGTATTCAGTTTACAAAAAGTTTTGTTGATGTAATTGTTACACGAAAAATGACGCTGAATATTAAAATCAGCCGCACTAAAAGAAAAGTTGACTGTATTGAAATTTGTCTTTTCTTTTTTATTTTTATTTTGATTTCGAATTAAATCTTGAAAAACGGCATCTAAATTGGCCACTTTATCAAAGTTCCATGACTCCCTAAAAATATATTTTTTATAGTCCGCCGTTTTTTTAATATTTGTAGTCCCTGCTATGTATTCAAGATGATTTTCCGCCTCTTTTAATGCTACTTCTATATCGTTATTTGATGTTACATTGTAACCGCTCATACTATATAGCATAATAGAGGCTAATTTTGTTTTGCTTTTACTTAAATTAAAAGTAATTACTATAGCGCAGCTACCTTCTGTATTTAGACTTATTTCTTTTAAATCTCAAAACAACTTGTGAGTAGTGGCTAGGATAAAAAAGAAGACTGTGGAGGAAAATCTTTTGGACATATTTAAACTTGAAGTATAATTTAACAAGTATGATAATAATTTATTTATCCGATGATTTCACTTTATTTCTGCTAAATACTTGTTTCCTATGTCATCTTTAGAATCAATTATTTACCACAAAGAAATGACAAAAACTCTTGTATGGCATCCCTGTATTCCGTGAAAACAAAATAGCTCTAGGTTAATATAAAAACTCCGATATTACTATCGGAGTTTTTAAGTTATTCTGTAGGCGGATTCATTTTGAAATCTTCCATAAATTTAGTGGTGTAATTCCCTGCTAAATAATCTGGATGATCCATTAATTGCCTATGAAAAGGTATGGTTGTTTTAATACCTTCTATGACGAACTCGTCTAAAGCACGTTTCATTTTATTGATAGCCTCTTCTCTAGTTTGTGCTGTAGTAATTAGTTTAGCAATCATAGAGTCGTAATTCGGCGGTATGGTATAGCCACTATAAACATGTGTATCTAAACGTATTCCGTGCCCGCCTGGCGTATGTAAAGTCGTTATTTTACCTGGCGAAGGACGAAAATCGTGATGCGGATCTTCAGCATTTATCCTGCACTCTATGGAATGTAGTTTTGGTAAATAGTTTTTTCCTGAAATTGGAACTCCTGCAGCCACCAAAATTTGCTCTCTGATTAAATCATAATCTATTACCTGTTCTGTAATAGGATGTTCTACTTGAATACGGGTATTCATCTCCATAAAATAGAAATTACGGTGCTTGTCCACTAAAAATTCTATAGTACCTGCACCCTCGTACTTAATAAATTCGGCCGCTTTAACTGCTGCAGCACCCATATCATCCCGAAGCTTATCGGTCATAAAAGGAGACGGAGTTTCTTCAGTTAACTTTTGATGGCGCCGTTGGATAGAGCAATCTCTTTCTGACAAATGACAAGCTTTCCCATATTGATCACCAACAATCTGAATTTCTATGTGGCGTGGTTCTTCAATCAATTTTTCCATATACATGGCACCATTCCCAAAAGCAGCAGATGCTTCTTTTACGGCACTATTGTATAAATCTTCCATTTTTTCTTCACTCCAAACGGCACGCATCCCTTTTCCACCACCGCCAGCGGTAGCTTTAATCATCACAGGATAGCCCATTTTTTTAGCTGCTTTTTTGGCATCTTCTATATCTTTTAGTAAGCCATCAGAGCCAGGTACACATGGCACTCCAGCTTCTTTCATGGTTATTTTAGCCGTAGCCTTATCACCCATCTTGTCGATCTGATCGCCAGAGGCTCCTATAAATTTAATATCGTGCTCTGCACATATTCTGGAAAATTTAGAATTTTCAGATAAAAATCCGTATCCAGGATGTATCGCGTCTGCATTGGTAATTTCAGCAGCAGCAATAATGTTCGAAATCTTTAAATACGATTCACTACTTGCGGCTGGTCCTATACAAACAGCTTCATCTGCAAAACGTACATGCAAGCTTTCTTCATCAGCTTTGGAATAAACAGCGACTGTTTTAATTCCCATTTCTTTACAAGTTCGGATAATGCGTAAAGCAATTTCCCCTCTGTTTGCAATTAATATTTTTTTAAACATCTTTTTGGGCTTTAAATTTTAAGTTCTAAGTTTTAAATAGTTTTTATGCCTGTTACACAAGGCATTCAACATTCAAGAGCTAAAATTTACTAAGATGGATCTACTAAAAATAAAGGTTGATCAAATTCTACTGGAGAAGAATCGTCCACCAAAACTTTTACGATTTTACCTGAAATTTCTGATTCAATATCATTAAATAATTTCATGGCTTCAATAACACAAAGTACATCTCCCTTTTTTATAGTGCTACCAACTTCTACAAAAACTGGTTTGTCTGGAGATGGTTTTCTATAAAGCGTTCCTATAATAGGTGATTTTATAGTTACGTATTTAGCATTATCCTCTTTCTCGGATTTTCCCACAGTTTCGCCAGAAGCTGTATCTTGATGCGCAGCAATGGGAGCCGAATGCATCATTTGATTATGGGGCATAGGCATTTGTTGCACATAGGTCATTGGTTCATTGGTGTACCCAGCAGCACCAGTTCGGATGGTTATTTTGATGTCTTCCATCTCTAATTTAACCTCGCTTGCGCCTGATTTAGCTACAAATTTAATCAAGCTTTGAATTTCTTTAATATCCATCGAATTCTTGTTTAATATAGTTGATTTTGTTAATTGCTGTTATATGCCCATTTTAAATAAATAGATCCCCAAGTAAAACCACCTCCAAAAGCAGCAAATACTAAGTTATCTCCTTTTTTTAATTGACTTTCGTAATCTTTTAATAATAATGGTAAAGTTGCCGATGTGGTATTGCCATATTTTTGAATGTTCATCATTACCTTTTTATTATCTAAGCCCATTCTATTGGCTGTTGCATCAATAATTCTTTTATTCGCTTGATGTGGCACTAACCAAGCAACATCGGCATCCGTTAAATTGTTACGCTCCATTATTTTAGCTGCTGCATCTGCCATATTTGAAACTGCAAATTTAAAAACCGTTTTACCGTCTTGAAAAATATAATGTTGTTTTTTCTTAACGGTTTCTTCAGTGGCTGGCATCACCGAGCCCCCAGCGTTCATGCTTAAAAAATTTCTACCTAAACCATCCGAACGTAAATATTCATCTTGCAGGCCAAGGCCTTCTGTATTGGGTTCAAAAAGTACAGCTCCAGCGCCATCGCCAAAAATAATACAGGTGGTTCTATCTGTATAATCAATAATCGACGACATTTTATCTGCGCCAATTAATAATACTTTTTTATATCTGCCCGATTCTACAAAACTTGCGGCAGTTGACATTCCAAATAAAAAACTAGAACAAGCAGCCAGCAAATCAAAAGCAAAAGCATTTGTTGCTCCAATTTCAGACGCTACAAAAGCCGCTGTAGAGGCAACTAATGTATCTGGTGTTGCAGTACCTACTAAAACTAAATCTATTTCTTTTGGATCTATTTTCCTTTTACTTAATAAATCTTCTACCGCTTTTATGGCAAGGTATGACGTTCCTGCACCTTCTTTTTTTAAAATTCTTCGTTCTTTAATACCTGTTCTGCTAGTGATCCACTCATCATTAGTATCCACTAATTCTTCTAGCATTTTATTCGTCATAATAAATTCGGGAACGTAAGCCCCCACCGCCGTTATGGACGCTGATATTTTACTCATTCAATATTGATTTTTGTTCTAAAAACTTTAAAAAAGTAACAAATTTCATAAAATTAATGATTTTTGACGACTTTATGCCGCTTTTTATCTAAAAGCAACTCTTTTAACAATTTAAGTTGTGGTCATAAAAAAAACCCCCACTTATGACTAAATGAGAGTTTATAAATAAAATAAATATTTTACTAAGCAACTGCTGCTTCGGTAGTATCAATTAAAACCTGACCTCTGTAATATAATTTACCTTCGTGCCAGTGTGCTCTATGGTACAAGTGCATTTCGCCTGTTGTTGGGTCTTTTGCAAGTGTAGGGGCAACAGCCTTATAATGTGTTCTTCTTTTGTCTCTTCTGGTTTTGGAAATCTTCCTTTTAGGATGTGCCATTTTACAACTTATTTATCCGTTAATAACTTTTTTAATGAATCCCATCGGGGATCTGTCTCTTTGTCTTTACTTTCTTTTATCTCTTTTGGATGCAATTCATCTAGTTTTTTTAGTGCTTCTGATTCTAAAGTACCATCTAAAACTCCAGGATGTACTTTTTTTAAAGGCACTGCCAATACTAACATTTCATAAACGTAATGCGAAATATCTACTTGAAAATCCCCGTGAGGGAGTATCAATATTTCATCATTGTCATCATTAAACTCATCCCCAAACTTTACGACTAAATCTAAATCAGCATTTATAGGTTGATTATAAGCTTCGTTGGTAACATCGCAATAAACATTTACCGTACCATTAGCAGTCATAACTAACTCTAGCATAGTACTCGATTTATTTAATGAAACTTCTAAATCAATAGCCGCATCATTAAACTCATTGTACTCAAAAGATTCAAAGAACGTATTATTTATCTCAAAATTAAATTCATGTTTTCCTAGTTTCAATCCTGAAAAGGGAACCATAAACTCTTTATACTTCTTCATGTTTGACACTTTAATTAGTGCTCCAGCCATTCAAAGGCGGGTGCAAAGATAATATTATTTTACTAAAACCCAACTTTTTAAAATAAAAAAGAATAATAGATTTATCATACATGGCTGTTACAAATAATCTTCAAATCAGCAGGATATGTAAAGAACAAGAAAACAAATCAAATTTCAAACCCAGTACCCGATACCTAGCATCCAAGAGCTTTAAAATTACCTAAATTCCCTTTTTAGTCGAGACTTTTTTAATGGGTTTACCGTTAACTCACTATATTCTTTTCTGTTCCTAAAAATTTCTATAGCGGTAAAAACTGCTTCTTTAAATGAGTTGTGGTCTGCTTTTCCTTTTCCCGCAATTTCGTAAGCTGTGCCGTGATCTGGGGAGGTACGCACCTTATTTAGGCCAGCTGTATAATTTACGCCTTTCCCAAAAGATAAGGTTTTAAACGGAATTAATCCTTGATCGTGATAGGCTGCTAAAATAGCATCAAAATTTTTATAGCCATCAGAACCAAAAAAACTATCTGCCGAATAAGGGCCATAAACTAAATGTCCGTTATCAAATAACTCACGAATTACAGGTTTTAAAATTTCATCATCTTCCTTGCCAATAACCCCATTATCGCCGCTATGCGGATTGATCCCTAACAAAGCAATCTTTGGTTTGCTGATACCAAAATCTATTTTTAAGGATGTTTCGATGGTGCTTATTTTACTCTTAATTAAGGCTGGTGTTATGGCCTGAGCTACATCTTTTACCGCAATATGATCGGTTAGTAAACCAACTTTTAAATCTTCAGTAACCATAAACATGAGGCTTTCGCCTTCTAATTCTTTCGTTAGATAATCTGTATGACCAGGAAAATTAAAATCTTCAGCTTGAATATTATTTTTATTGATGGGCGCCGTTACTAGCACATCTATATCGCCCTCTTTTAATGCTTTTACGGATGCTTTTAAGGATTGCAATGCATAATCACCCGCTTCTTTGGTAGCAAGGCCAAATTCTATTTTCGGAATTTCTTTCCAAACATTGACTACATTAATTTTTCCTTCTAGCGCATTTGAAGCTTCTTGAATTCCATTATAATTAATCTCTAATCCCAGTTCAGCCTTTTGGTAGCTTATGGTTTTATTAGATGCAAAAATAACAGGCGTGCAAAAATCTAACATTCTCACATCTTCGAAAGTTTTTAAAACTACTTCGCACCCTATACCGTTTAAATCGCCAATAGAAATCCCTACTTTTATTTTTTGTCTATCCTCTGCCATGTTTTTAATTGGTTTGTACTAATTTTACACTGCAAAATTAAGTATTTAAAACGACAACATGTTTACTGGAATTATTGAAACTTTAGGAGAGGTTACGGCATTAAGAAATGAAGACACTAACTTACATATTAGCGTAAAATCTGGTATCACGCCAGAGCTTAAAATAGACCAAAGTGTGGCACATAACGGCGTTTGTTTAACGGTGGTTGCTACTAAGGGAGATACCTACACCGTAACGGCAATTGATGAAACGCTACAAAAAACCAGTTTAAAACATTTAGCAGTAGGCGATTTTGTAAACCTAGAGCGCGCCATGATTTTAGGTGCCAGATTAGACGGACACTTAGTTCAAGGCCACGTGGATCAAACTGGCGTTTGCCAGTTAGCGGAAGAAAAAAATGGAAGCTGGTTTTTTACTTTTAGCTACGACGCTGCGCTAAATAACCATACGATTGAAAAAGGTTCTATCACCATTGACGGAACAAGTTTAACGGTTGTCAACTCTGGTGAAAATACGTTTAGCGTTGCGATAATTCCATATACCTACGAGCATACCAGATTTAATTCTTATAAAATAGGAACTGTTGTAAACTTGGAGTTTGATGTTATTGGCAAGTATGTAGCTAAGTTGATGAGTTTAAGATAATTTTAGTAACCTAATCAACTTAAGTTTGCCAACCCCAACTCCTCCCATACTTCGACTACGCTCAGCAAAAGCAGAGAGCAGCAAAATTCCCATCCTCTTTTCTTCAGAATGGACTTTAACTTTTAAAATTTGCATATACGCTTAGCCTCCAGTCGCCGTAATGCTTGCTATTACTAGTTTAGCTAACATTCTGTCTCCAAAATACTTTGTATTTAGCTTATAAATGAACTCATAGAGGTCAAATTGTAAATATTTTCTTTTTATTTTATGGAATTTCTGAAGATCTCTTTTGGCATTTCCGATTGTAAGGTGCACCCATCTTAGTGTTTCCCTAGTGGTCTGCTCATTTGATTTCTCGGTGATACATGTCTACGGCGGCACCGAAGACGAAACTGCCGATAGAAACGGTAACGGTATTATTGATGCTATTGATGATACCCAAGATGTGAATAAAGAAATAAAATTTAAAGGCTACAAAAAGCCCGAAGCTATTCGCTAAGTAGAAGTTGCAGATGGCAAGCACGATTTACACACATGCAATAAAACATTTCCGAAGTTTATTGCTTGGGCATTTGAGAAAAAATAAATAGAGCTCTTTTTTAAGAATGATATTACTCTGGTTTTGGGGCTTTAAAATCAGCTATAATTTTTTCTGCTTTTTCTTTGTTTTTCTCTTGAACTGAAAGTCTAATTGTAGATTGGGTTCCGCCTACAAAACCTGCAATAACGCCAGAATTTTGTTCGTTTTTTTCGATAACAGGTATTCCGGCTTCCTCTAATAAGCCTTTCAACAGAATAACAGATACTTGATTGCCACTATATATTTTGATGTATGCATTTTGATCGCTCATGGAAGTATAATTTACTTTAAAGTTACTATTTCTGTATTGGCAAACCTACACTTTAATAAATATTTGTTTTTTGTACAAAAAGTAAGCGACCCATAAATAAAAACTCATAACGCTTATCGCATAAAGTAAAGATGACATTTTCATGGAGAGTACATCATGTATATAAACAGTATTAAAAAGCCATGAATGTAAGGAATTGCCTTCGGCATCTACTTGTATAAGTCCGAAAAGTTTAGCAATAAAGCTCGATAAAAAGAAAACGGTGATTGCATTGGCGCCTGCATAACTAAAAAGACTTCCAAACTTTATTTTTTTGATATCGGTTATATAATAAATTAGGGCTAAAATCAAGTTTGCCCAACCCGCAGTAACCAACACAAAACTACTAGACCATAGCGCCTTATTTATCGGAAATAAAACATCCCACAAGTGACCTAAAATTAATAAAGAACCGCCAAGCCCCATTAAAATAGTTGCCTTTTTTTCTTGTTTAGCACTTAAAATCAAGCCTGTAAATATGCCCAAAATACAACTTACTACAGCAGGTATGGTACTCAGAATACCCTCTGGATCATAGTCTTTTTTCCATGTATGATTTCCTAAAACATTTACATCTATATAATTCGCTAAATTATTGGGAGCTCTATCAAAAGTAGAGGCAACGCCTTCCACGGGAATAAAGCCCATCACAAGCCAATAGCCTACCAAAATACAAATACAAATACCTAAAAGTACTTTCCAATTAAAATTGATAAATAAGATTGATGTGATAAAGAAAACAATCCCTATCCGTTGTAAAACTCCTGGAAACCGTATATCAGAGAAATCTTTAAAAAAGGGAAATGTTATGGTAAAAGCTCCTAAAAAAAAGCCTAAACCAATTAGTTTTAAGCTTCTAGAGGTAATTTTTTTATAGGTATTTACTGTTGCGCTTTTGTGTTGGTACGAAAATGCAATGGAAGTCCCCACAATAAACAAGAAAAATGGAAATACCAAATCTGTTGGGGTATAACCATGCCAATCGGCATGTAAAAATAGAGGGTAAACCGCCCCCCAAGTACCCGGATTATTTACTAAAATCATTAATACAATAGTCATTCCTCTAAAAATATCTACCGCTGAAATCCGTTCTTTCATAATAATAAAAAGTTATTTATCCTTTTGTTCGTTGTAGAAAACTAATTAGGAGAGGAAAGGATTCAAGAGTTAAAAATAGTCCAAAAACCAGTTTTAAATTTTAAAGTGCTTCACCTGATTTTGTTTGTCTACTCTTATTTCTAGTTTCAAGCTTTTATTTTATGTAACCAGCCTATTGAACTTTGATCATTTACTTATACTAGTAATCGTGTTTAAAGTTAGAACTTTTACAATACTTTTGTTTTTTATCGTCAAAAAAAATCAAGTGCTCAACACAATAGCTTCAAACATTACTACATCTTCATGGATTTTAGCTTTTTTGGCGGCTTTTATTTTAGGCATTTCAAAATCAGGAATTAAGGGTATTGTCATTATTATTGTAACACTAATGGCGCTCGCTTTTGGGACTAAAGAGTCAACAGGATTAATTGTTCCCCTGTTAATTGTGGGTGATATTTTTGCCGTTATTTATTACAACCGCCATGCGCAATGGTCTTATATTATTCGGTTTTTACCTTGGGTGGTTTTTGGGGTTCTAATTGGAGTGCTTATAGGAAAAGACTTAAATGAAGAAACCTTTAAATATAGTATGTCTTTCATTATTCTCGGGAGTGTCATGATGATGTATTGGTGGGATCAGCGAAAGTCTAAAAGTGTTCCTACGCATTGGGCCTTTGCTGGTTCTATAGGGATAATGGCTGGAATAACTGCGATGATTGGAAACCTAGCAGGCGCATTTTCCAACATTTTTTTCTTGGCGATGCGTTTGCCAAAAAATGAATTTATTGGCACTGCGGCTTGGTTGTTTTTTATTGTCAACGTTTTTAAACTACCGTTTCATATTTTCGTTTGGCATACCATAACGCCCGAAACCTTAGTCATCAACTTAAAATTAGTGCCAGCTATTTTAGTCGGACTATTTGTTGGCGTGCGTTTGGTTAAGGTAATTAAAGATACTTTCTATCGTAAAATGATTCTTGTTTTAACCGCTTTGGGCTCTTTGTTGATTTTATTGCGATAATTTATAGCTACTCCGTAATAATAAGTGAAAAAGTAAAAGAGTTAAAAAGACAATAATAATGATTCTTATTGCTTATTTAACTACCCCAAGGCTAATAACCACAGGAAATTTTGTTGATTATAAAGCCAGTTTATCTAAATCCCACAACAAGGGTAGCAGAAAATAAACGATTAAGGTTAAAATGATGATAGAACCCAAATTCATCCAAAAACCAGCTTTAATCATATCCGTGATTTTTAAATAGCCCGAGTCAAAAACTACAGCATTCGGTGGCGTAGCAATAAAGATGGTAATACCACTCTTTAATGACTTGAATAAACAGGTAATTCATGGGGAACCAAAACAGTTAATGCCAATTGGTGTTATCCCTAAAAAGCGATGTGTTGCTTCGTTAGGCTCATATTTCACCTTATCATTTACCCTATTAATATCAATATGGTCTGGTTTTTCATAAATTTTTGACAAAGAACAAATGGCAAACGGACTTTAAAATTCTTTTTCATCTAGCAAAACTCCCGCCAATATTTTCATTTTATTCTCAGGCACCACCAGCGACAATAACAAATCCTCCCCATCCTTAAATGCGCGCATCATAGGATATTTTAACCTTTTAATTCTCTGTTTTTTAAACCATTAAACGGCTTGTTTAGATTTAGGTAACTTTTCTAAAGTTTCTATTCTACATAAAGTACGGCTGCAATGGAAATATATTATTAAAGCACAATCTGAAGAAAGTGAAAGAATTGATGCATATAAGTCTATTGGTGAGGCTTACGGGAACAATCAACCTCAAAATGTGACTTATAATTATCAAGGCTGGTGGTAGCAATAAGTGTAGTAAACTTTGCACGCACATTGCCAAAGCCCCACGAGCCAACGCTTCAACCAAAGATTTGTCAAAGAGCTTGCAAAACCAATGTACCGAGAGCAATTATTTTAAGGATTTGTAGACACTTAAAAAAATAAAAAACTGACACACAAGCCGATAGAAAAGAAAAATGATAACGACACGGAAACTGAATAATGACAATGGTTTAAAAGGCCAAAAAACAGCATATCAGTCGGCAACAGTTGCATGCTATAACGCTTTGGCCAAACACTAGCGACCAATGCTTTTATTCTATTGCGAAAAAATAATTGGAAGACCATAAGAAGCGTCATCCCTAACACTACAGAATAAATCAATCCCTAAGTGAATTTTTTACTTCCTCCAGAGCATTGCTTAATAAATAAACAGCTGCTAAGCAAATCTTTATCCGAATCCTAGATCTTAAAATAACGCAGCAAAATTTGAGACTCTTTATATCTTAATTGGCTATTTTAAAATTGTCTAGAGAAACGCCAAACATGACGCTCAACGGCTTTGCTTTAAACTCTTGCGGGTGCTACATGTATAAAATCAACTGGACGGCTGACAGCTCAATGGCTGTAAGTGTGGCCCACTAATGCCATCGTTTCCTTTAGTACAGTCATCACAAGCTTGGCCAGTTTCATATACGGCGGTTCGTAATCCATAGTTCAAATCACTCTTTACGCCAATTAAAAGAATTCCAAACTTTGTGAAAAGGCTACACGTTTTCTAAAGAATCGGTCACGCAATAACAAAAACAATTACTCCAATTCTACTTTTTGGAAGGATTACGTAACCTTCTTCCCTACTTATAATACTTCATACGCCATTACTGTAAGCGCTATGACAGCTGCTTGCTTCTCTAATATGCCAACTCGTGGCTGTGCCCACCACCCAACTTTTATTTGTGGAAGTTGTTATGGTTGTCATTTCTGTATGTGGTTGCTGTTTTGGCTTAAAGCCAAAAGGTGGTCGGTGATGGGTTTTTTGTGAGTTTGTTGAGCCATCGCTATTGGCCAGAGATAATCTTTCAACCTGTTTTCCATCGCGGGCCTGAAGAGTCCCCAAATTATAACAGGATACCAACACCTCAAAATCTTTAGTTATGAATACCGCTGGTGAGGTGATTTTGCTCTGGCAATTTAGAAGACAAAGAACTTTTGACCTTTTAACAGTCGCTACTGTGGAGTTGCAATTACCGTCATAATTCCGAGAGAAAATCTTTTCTCTATCCATTTTTTTGGCATAAATAATACCATTCCAAGCACAAATTCCCAGAACTCATCCTCCATACTTTCATCCCACTTGATTCCTTTCTGTTCCATCTCACTCATCCAGTAGAGCAAATAGGAATCCATGGTGCCGTAAGTAAGTAATTTAGAGACTTTCCAACCACTTTTTTGAAGCAGTAGCTCCACATTGTGCGGGGAGAACAATGAAATATGGCGGGGCGTATGCCAACCTGCCCAGTTTTTGCCATATTTTTTTCTACTGGCTGAATCGAAATTGGGGATTTCAATGATGAGCGACGTACCTGGCTTGGAAATAGATTTTAAATAACTTAGGTTTTCCAGCGTACTGTAATCATGCTCTAAATAATGCCACATGGTAATAACATCAGGTCGCAAACTGCTTGGTAGGTCTTTAATTTCTGATACTTGTAGATTGATTCCTGCGAATTCAGCGGATTGATCTTTCCACCCCTCATCGGTAAAGTCGATACCCATGTTTAGGCAATTCAACTTTTGCTGACAAGCCTTTAAAAAGGTTGGCTTGCCGCAGCCAATATCCAGAATCAAAGATTCCGGTGTTAGGACATGAGTCTCTTTTACCCGCTCCACACGCCTAAAATCCAACTTTAGCTGGCTCTTTTCTACCAATTGTTCGAACTTACCCCACGCCTTTGCTCCTCGGTAAGGTAAATAATAGGACGTATAGTAGTTTTTTAGTTGGTCTAACGGTACTCTGGGATTTAAGAAAACAAATTTGCACTCCCTACATTGATCAAAATTGAACAGCTCTTTATTCGAATGCATTTGAGCCGTTGTTTTAATAAAAGAAGCAAAAATCGTGGAGTTACAAATAGGGCAATTGGTAAGTTGATGCATAAGTTTAATATTGCGAATCTTGCACAAGTTGTTTATAACACGTCGATCCGTGCAGTAAATATACGAGCTTTAAGAAACCTAAGATTAATACTTCTACGCTATTATAGAATTCACGCAATAAATTAGTATTAGAGTGCTTAAGTTCTAATTTTATAATATGAAAAATTTACTGAAAATAATAGGTTTGTTTGCGCTGCTCATTAATTTCAGCACCACTAGCGCGGTTAATAAGCATGCTCTATTCACGACTGTGTTATCAGCAGAAATAGAGTAAAGTACCTTTGGTATGGAGCCTCTTTATAGTGAGATTAACAATTTTGAGAAATTGGTTTCTAATTTTTCAGATGATTTACCAGTCAATTTCAATTCTTCCTACTTAAACGGACTAGAAAAAAATCACTGCCATCAGAAGTTTTTTTTTACTCAGAGTAATTTCTTAATACTTGCACACCAAAAAAAATACCTTTCCTTTTCATGCTTTTCTGTAAATTTTAATTGTTGTTTTTTCTTTTTTAAAGAATTCTAAAAATATAGTATTCCCCAAAATAATATTCAAAAAAAGTGCAAAAAAACTTTAATTAATTTTAAAAATTACACCATAGAATCAGGAGTTTAAAACATGGCGCTGCTTGTGGCGGCGGCGATTGTCGTGCCGTTTACAGCCATTAAATTAGGCATCAGAAAAAACGAAAAAAGGCTATAAAAAATTAAAAGAAATAGCTTTAAAGAATTAGGGTGGGATAAGTGATTGTGATATTCGAGGAAATTTTGCCATTGGATGGGACTCCAAATCAAAACACCTTTACTATTATAAAAATACAGACAAAACAGAATTTTTTGAAGATATTGATTTAAAAAAATAAAAGATTGTACCATCACAAAACTATCAAAAAGATCAAAAAGCTCAAAAATACATTCGAAGTTTTAGATAAAATGACTTTATCGTTTACACCAAATACAAATAGTGCCACCAAGTAAATTGAATTATATGATGCTGATGAGAGTTAACGGGTGAGTTAGAAATTGCAGAAAAATGGCGGCAAATTATTTGTAAGGCTATTAAAGATAAATAAGTAGTTTATAATACATTTCCCCGATGGTAAGCCGTCGGGGTTTTTTTCTTATTTATGTTGGTGTTTTACTGACAAAACATTTAACAAAGGTATTAAACTTTGGCAACGGAATAGGTTTGTTGATAAACGTAATTGCAATACCCAATAAAAGCACACAACCACCTAAAACCATTTGTATTGTAATTTTTTCATTTAAAAATGTCCATGCTAAAATTGCCGTGATAAAAGCCTGCGCCAAAAGACTTAATGATATTCTTGTCGTACGGATATGTTGAATGGCATAGCTTAACGCAAACCAGGCGATAAGCTGACAAACAATCGCCATGATGACTAAAACAAGCCAAGCTTTTAAGTCAAATCCATAAAAAATTTCGCCTGCTCCGTAATTTATAAAACCCAAAAAAATAGTAGAAGAAAAAAGGTTGATAAGCATAAAAGTCGGGATGTTTATTTGTGCCAATACCTTTTTAGAAATTAATAAATAAACGGCATAAAATACGCCTGAAAGTATGCCAAAAATAAAGGCGCGATCAAATTTAAGTTCCATAAAAAATTGAAAACCTACTATGGTAATCATTCCTGAAAGGGCGATTAAAGTGCCTATCCAAAAATTACGAGATGGATTATTTTTTAAAAATAAAAAAGTGCTAATCCCTACCCAAATAGGTGATAAATTAGTGAGTAATGAGGCTTGTGTAGCAGTAGATTCCTGTATAGCAATGTTCCAAAAAGCGACATCAGAACCAAAAAGCACGCCACACAAAGCAGACAACAATAACGTCTTTGAGGCTGGCGTTTTCCATTGCTTTTTTAAAAATACCAAAGGTAATAATACAACAAAGGCAATTGCCATGCGGTAAAATGCAGAAATTAAGCCCGAAGTGTATCCTAGTTTTATCAAAATAGGAAAAATAGAAATACACAAAATACCTACTACCAAAGCAATTGTAGGCTTATTCATTGCTAGATTTTTTTAGAGCGGTAAAGGTAGGTAAATAAAAATACCAACATCTAAATTTCAAAGGCGATGTTTTTTGATATAGCCCAAAAAAAATCTTCTAAATCAATTATTTAAAGGAGTTTTCCACAGTCAAACCTAGGCTTAGCCAGACTGTGCTGGGCATAAGCTTCGTGCTCAGGGGAAACCACAAAAAAGCCCTAGCTTTCGCTAAGGCTTTTTATGGTCCCACCTGTACTTTAACCATTTTTATAATAAACTAATAATCAGTAGTTTATGTATAAATATAAATTATTATATCCCACAAAGTAGGACAACTTATCCTACTTTGTGGGATATAATAATTGGTTGTGGGATAATAGAAAACATATGTTAGATGGTAGTGGGGTGTTATTGTGATACCAAAAGAACCACATAACCTAAAATACAATTCAGAAGTAATTTAACCCCATTAAACTCTATTAAACTTCGTAAGTTCTAACTCACGAATCATCTCTTTGTTTTTTATTCTACTTACTTCAATCACCTTCTTTTCAAGAAGGTATCCAAAAACTGAAACTACATTAATCAATCTTCTATTTTTCCATTTCACTCCTTCAATCTTACCATCAGATAACCATTGAAAAACGGTTCTCTCAGATACTCCAAATTGTTGACTCAAATCAGTTACTCCTACCCATCTATTAGATTCTAAGAATTCTATATGTTCGTTAAATTCATCTTCCATTATAACCAATTTTGTTCTTTAAGTTCTCTAACACAATCATCAATATATAATGAATGTTCTTGTTGTAATAAAGGGTGTTCATTCCAAACAATACTCCATTCCTTTTTATCTATACTTCCTAATTTCATTAGGTGTTTTCCGATTCCATCGTAGATATTGATATCATCTCCTTCATCTACAAAACCAATCAATCTTTTATTAGGTGAATTCCCAATATATTGGAATGGGATAACTGAATTCATTCTTTTATTGATTGAATCCATATTCTGATTCAACCTTAACGAGTAAACAGGTAGAAACTTCTTACAATCATCATACTTGTTCATGAGGTTCATAATCTCGTTGTGTTCTAAATTTGTATTACCTCTTAGAACTTTGATTAGTTCATCTCTTTCCTCAGAAACGAATCCTCTTTCGATTAGATGATTTAAAACCAATACATCTGAATATTTCATGATTCCTTTTAACCATGTTTCCTTAATCGTTTGTAGGATACCCTCTATTTCATGTTCGGGTACATCTAAATTTCCCATACTATTTATATGTTTTACTTCTTAGTAGTTCATTCTACTTCTTATAAGTATAATAGAGTTAGAAAAAGGTTTCCCTAATAACAAGAATTCGTATCACTTCATAAAACTTGCACCCTTCTAAAATCTTCGATACCTTCGTTTTATGAAAATCAAAGTCGATTCTTTAAAACATCATCCTAAGAATAAAGAAATTTACAATCTATTGAAGAATTGATGGAGAGTATCTCTGAAGTTGGATTACTTTAATCCTTGATTATTGACCAACACCATCAGATTATAAGTGGAAACAGAAGGTTTGAATCTATAAAGAGATTGGAATGGGAAGATGTTGATGTTGAACAACGATTTGTAGAAGAAGGTGAGGAAGAATTACTACTGATACACTTCAACAAACAACGAATAAAGAGTTTTAAGGAACTTATAAATGAATACTTAATACTTCATAGTTTTTATAGAAAAGGACAAGGGAAAAGAACAGATTTAACTTCTATTAAATCTAACCAAGGTTCTTCACGAGATTTTGTTTCTAAAGAATTAGGAATTTCTTCTTCTCAATTAAGGAGGTTGGTCTATATATTTAAAAAAAGACCAGAGTATATCGATTTATTAGACAAAGGGATTCTTACTGTAAACCAATCTTTCCTTCAGATTCAGAGAGAAGAAAAGGAGAGAGAAAGTAGGGAGTCAAATACCTTATCAGTAAAAAATCACAATACAGAAAAACCGAATTGGAAGGTTTTCTATAAATCTTCTCACGATATGTGTGAGATAAAAGATGGAGAGATACAAACCATTTTTACTTCTCAACCTTATTGGAATAAAAGAACTTATTCTGAAGAAGAAGGGTTAGGAAATGAGAAAACCTCTGAAGAGTTTGTAGATAACCTTTCAGAACATCTCAGAGATTGTAAAAGAGTATTGAATGATAGAGGGAGTTTCTTCTTAAACTTGGGAGATACTTTTTATAATGGAAATCTACAAAATGTTCCCCATAGAGTAGTTCTTAAACTTCAAGAACAAGGTTGGATATTAAGAAATACGATTATCTGGTCTAAAACAAATCCTAAACCATCTTCTACCAAAACAAATCTCACTCCTTCTTATGAATTTATATTTCATTTGGTAAAATCTATGGAATATGATTATTACAAAACACTAACGAAACTCTCAGAGAAAACCAAACCTTCCTTACCACCAAGACATAGAAGTGTAAATGGAGAATACTCAAAAACTGTTTCTCCTTATATTCCTAACTCTAAAGGAAAGAACATGGGAGATTATTGGAATGAAGATATTGTAAGAACCTCGGTTGCAAATCAGAAACTAAATATTCAAGGAGAACATCCCTCACCTTTTCCAAATGAAATTATAACCCTACCCATTCTTCAAACTTCAAAAGAGTTTGAATTGGTGTTAGATCCTTTTATGGGAAGTGGAACTGTTGGAAGAGTCTGTGATAAGTTGAATAGGGGTTTTATTGGGTATGATTTGAAGTTATTTTAGAATAACATAAGTAGAATCTTTAAAAACTCTTTCTCCAATTATATCAAAAAAATTTGAACCTTCTTCTTTTTGAGTGATTGAATGTGTATATGTCATTTTGATCTTCATAGTATCTCCAATCATTTCTTGAATTGGAGCAATTACAGTATTTACTATTCCAGTTTCATTATCACTATATGAACTTTTGTTGATAGTTGGAACGATGACATCTTCCCAGTTAACCAGAGGTGGGAGATTAACGTAAACCAGTTCTCCCGTAAATAAATTAAGATACGTTTTAGTGATATTAGCGACAACATCTCCGCGCAATAACCACCAATATAAATTAGATTCCCAGTCCACTTTTTTAGGTTGAGATCCACTCCATTGATCCTCTAATGGAAATCCATTTCTTAGTAACCTTCCTGTAATTCGTTGAATGGTTTGATTTTTACTTCTATTTAATGTTAAGTTGTAAAACCCATTTGAATCTTTAGAAAGTTGATAGGTTGGGTCATCATTCAACCCCTCAACAAATTCAATAGTAATTCCTTCTCCATTATCTGTTAGTAATCTTTCATCTTTAGAACATGAAGTACAAATAAAAAAGAATAGAAGTAATGTTATGTTTAGTATAAATTTCAAATACTCAAACATGTTTATTGTCATTTTTTCAAGTTTTATGTTAACTCTTTTCTTTTTGTGATTTTAAAATCAAATATTCAGAAGTGTATTGGTTATAAAATCTTAATAATTTTGATTAATCATTTCCTTTCAAAAATAATTAAATTACATCAATATTGCATATACTTGTAATATGAAACAACTACTTTTTTTTCTTTTTTTTCCATTGTTGATATTTTCTCAATCAACAATGATTAAAGATAGTGATAAAATCATTAAAACTATTATTTCTAAACAGGATAATAACGTTCACATCTTTTATAATGACAAAGTTTCTACAATTAATTTAAATACATTCAAGATAAAAGACACTGTTTTTAATTCTAAGGGAATTGATATTGGGAGTCTTACATTTATCAATTCCTTTTCTAAAAATTATTTTTTAGATCCTTTAGGAGGAGGGGTTTTCTTATTTGAAAATTACACTTTATCTAAAATGGATGACTCATTTCAACATCGAATGCAAATTGAAGCATCTGTGTTTATTTATAAAGAAAATATTTATAAATATGGTGGTTATGGATTTTGGTCTGATCGTAATTTTATCACTCAATTTGATACCAAAACTAATGAATGGGAACTGGTTCCTTTCTTAAACAGTAAGACTGTTCCAAGAGGAAGACATAACGCTATTACAAAAGTTATAGGAGATCATCTATATGTAATTGGAGGAATTTCTTCAAATGAATTTAACCCATTAATGTTTGAAAATAATAATGAAGTTTGGAAATTTGATTTAGTTCATGGCATATGGGAAAGATTAGGGGAGATAAAGGGTTGGTCTGACAAGTTAATAAACTATTTAATTATTGATTTTGATGATAAGTTAATTATTAATAATTCAGATGATGATGTTTTTCATGAAATTGACATTGTTAAGAATACTGTTAGAGTATTTAATAGAACTTCATTTTCTAGAAAAGTGAATAAGTCTTCATTACCGATGTTCTTCCATAAAGGTGAATTTTATGGGTTTTTTAAAGAAGATAACTCCTTAAATCAAATAACTTTAGTAAAAAGAAATTCTGATGAAATTTTTGGAAAATTTATTTCAGAAGATCATTTTTATGAAAACGGAATAAATTTGACAAATTATATACTGTATCTTTTTGGGTTTTTATTACTAATTCCTATTTCTATCTTGATATATAAAAGAAGATTGATCAAGAATAAGTTAATTATTAAAAAGGATGGTAATTTATACTTTAATGCTAAAAAAATAGATTTGGAAGATCAAGGTTTAGTGGTATTAAAATATTTAATGACTTCAAAAGAACCTGTATATTCAAAAGATATTATCTCATTGATAAATATACCTCAAATGGAATATTCTCATAAAACCAGAATATTAAATGATACTTTATATAAAATAAATTATAAAATAAAATCTTCATTAAAAACAGATTATGATCCAATAACTGTAATTAAATCTTCGTTTGATAAAAGATTAAAAGTGTATTCAATTAATAAGAACCTTTTTGTTAAATCATAACCTCTGTTAAATCTAACAGAAGTTAGTATATCAAATTCATTGGAGTAAAAAATTGGATTCCAATATAAATTACTCAGATTACCCATTTTAGAAAAAAAGGATTTTCTCAGTTACAAGAAACCTCTTGGTGTTTGGTGGGGTTTAGGATATACTTTGTGTTCCTTTTAATCTTAATAAAGAATACAACACACTCTAACCCCTATTCCCTTGGTAAATTCAGGTATTTGTTGCATATTTAGATTGAAATAAAAAAGAACACACTATGAGAATTAAATACAACAGAACTTCAACAATTCAACAAGAAGGTGAGAGATTTAAATTAGATAAGGAAAACTACGATTTAACAATCTTTGATAAAGGTGTTAGTGGTAAGATTCCATTTTCTGAAAGAGAAGGTGGTATTAAACCAACTCAATTGGTTAGTGAAGGAAAGGTTACAGAGGTTGTAGTGGAGGAACTTTCAAGATTAGGAAGAAATACCATCGATACATTAACTACTCTTAAATCCTTTGATGATAGTGGTGTTAATGTAGTTGTAAGAGGTATGGGGAATCTTCAATCATTGGTAAATGGTAAGAAGAATCCTATTTGGAATCTAATCACTTCAGTAATGAGCTCTTTATATGAATTAGAAAGAGAAAACATATTGGAAAGAACTGAGATGGGAAGAAAGATGTATGTAATGAATGGTGGGAAGTTGGGAAGAAAGGTTGGAACAGTTGAGAGTAGAGATTCGTTTCTTCAAAAGGATAGAACTAAAAAGATATTCAACTTATTAGAGAAAGGTAAATCTGTTAGAGATATCTCAGGTAGGTTAGGTGTATCAACTAAAACTGTTGTTAAGGTTAGAAAGTATTGGGATAAACCAAGAAAGGAATATGTGAATGGGTTAGAGAACCAACCAGTAGCATCTTCAATGGAATTCGTTGATTTGATGAGTAATTAACATATTAAAATTATTAAAATATTTGTTGTAAGAAAGTACTTGTATTATAATAAATATTAAAAATTCAAAAAAAACTATATAATTAAGAGTACTACAAAAATTGTCAGTTAATTTGGAAAGGAAATTACAAAGATGGTTTCAAAGTAAGTAATTAACCTATCATTATACTCTGAAAATATTTGGTAGTTCTAAAGAAATAGATAAACCTCCTCTGAACATATTTGTAGTATGATTGGTGGAGGTTTTCTTATTGAAGTATATCAAACTATCATCTTATTTCACATCAACTCTTATAGAGTCATTTATTTAAATGATTTCTCCCATTCGATTAAATCGTCTGTGTAAATAAACTTCTGTTGTGAGGATATTTGTAGTAATGGAAGATTTTTTTCTCTCTTCCAATTGTTCAGAGTCCTTTCTGTAACTCCGTAAATGTTTTTTAATTCTTCAATTGATAATCTTTCTGTCATTTTGTGTTATACCTTTTAAGTGTTATTTGTATTCTAATGATATCCATTCATCAAATCCGATATCTCTAACTCCGTTGGAGAAGATTATATCATCACATGATGTTCCACTTTTCTGAATCCATTTATGTGATTCTTGTTTTGGATTTTCTTCGTAATTTCTTTTCTTAAACATCTATATATAAATATATAATTACCAGTTTTTCGTTAAATTTTCAATGATTTCGTTGAGGTCATCTTCTTCATCTAAAGTTTCCTATACAACATCTCGTGTCATCTGTTTTAACTCTGTTTTACTCATGTTTAAAATATTGTCATCTTCTTCTTCATCTGATTCAAAATCATCTCTTAAATCAACCTTATCATCTTGGAGTTGAGGTTGAGGTTTTTGAGGTACTACTCCCATTCTGTTCTTAGGGATTTCTACCATGGAAACTACCTCATTTAAACAAGTACGAGGTTCTAATCTTTTCTTTTGTTTATCTGTAATTTGTATTCCACTTAATTCCATTAACCTCAACCTTCTTTGGTTGGGTGATATATTGTTATCTGTTAGTTTTATTCTTTTCATCTTTTCTATTATACTTTTATTACTATTTTACGAATATATATAGAACTACTTTTTCTTATAAATATTTATATTAAGAACTATTAAAAAAAGAGTATTAACCTTTAACTAATTAGTTATTGTAGTGTAGATACAACAATCCCCTTAGAGATTTTACTCTCTCAGTAACTTTGAATTATACATTTCACCACACCAGTTCATTGTTCCCCATATGTGATTTATAGTATAACCATTTTTGTAACTACCGGTGAAACCTCATCTGTTATTTAGAGATTACTAACCGATGTCTTTCCCACTAACTAACTTTCGTCCCTCATGGGTGAACTCCTCTTTACCCCATGTTGGAGAGAAGGTTACACTTATAAGTATACGGTAATTAGTAAAACGTAAAGAAATATGGAAAAAAAGTGAAATTAGTTACTTCAGGTCTATTAGTTCACTGACCTTTTTCTCGTATAATTTTTGAGGAAGAAGACCTTTCTCAAACATAACCAACAAAACCTTTAACTTACCCTCTAACTCAGGTTCATCTATATCTTTACTTGGTTTATCTTTTGGTTTTGAGGAAGTATAATTTTCCTTTAAACTTTGTGAGTATAATTCATCATTAACACTCATTATGTCTTTATCTAAAACACTGTAATAACCATCAAATACTTTTTGAGATTCGTGACCAGTCATCTTCATTATGGTTCTAATCGGTGTTCCTCTTTCAATATGTTCCCTAATAAATGTTCTCCTTCCAATATGACTAACTGTTTCATTGTAGATGGGAAAAGGACTATCAGAACCTTCAATTATCTTACCTGTTAAATCAAACTCTGGTTTTCGTACCATCCTGTTTAGACCTACTATTTCTCCAATATGTTTTGTGTGTTTGTTGAATTTCTGATTACTGATAGGATTTCCAAACTTAGTTCTTGGAAAAAGAAAGTGGTGGGAATGTTTCCCTTTCATATATTTTCTTAAAATAAGGTCAGTCATCTGATTTATTGAAACCTTTACCTCAATACCCTTTCTACTTTTCTCCATGTAGAATCTGAAATATCCTCCACGTTTCCCCTTAGGTTGTGTGTCATCAAACACAAAATCACCAACCTTCATTTTAACCATGTCTCCAAATCTACATCCTATATTACATAAGAATAACAACATGTCTTTATAAACCTCATATGAAGTATATGTTTTTGAAATCTCTTGTCCATTATTATTAGTCCAAGTGTCATCTACATAATTCAATGATTTATGTTTATTCAAAGTCGTTGTGTGGTTTGAATTTTCAATATTGAAGTCAGTATATTTAAAAAGTTTAATGACCTCATTCCTAAATAAACATATTACCTCTCTTTCTTCTGATGGAGAAAATGATTTTGGTTTCTTAATTGAAAAGTCTCCATATCCATTTTCCCTACACCATGTTGAGAAATTGGATAGAACCTTGGTTCTTTTCCTAATTGTTGACGGTTGTAAACCTCGTTTATAACACCAAACAACCAAACCATTTATCCAATCTTCGTTTAAATCTGAAGGGAGTAGTAACACCTTGTGTTTAATTTGATACTCAGTTGTATATTCCTTAATATCTTTAATAGGAGGGTTAAGTGTCAAAACATATGATTTTCTATTTGTAAATAAGTCAGAGTTAACCCACTTCTCAAACATCTCAAATAGAATTAAGAAATGTATTTGTTTCAAGGTTTTTTTAATTTTCAAAACCTTATTCTCTCTTAAATGGGACTTGACTAAATCTACTGTTGGGATTAGTTCATCCTTTTCCAACCCTTCTACCATTCTAGTAACCTCAATTAACTTTTGTTTTATTTTGAGGTTTTTATTTTTATAATCGGAATCACTCTTTAAAATAGGTTCTTTACTAACTCTATTTCTCCATGATTTATCCCAATCCTTTATCTTAACCGATACACCAGTTGATGTATTAAGTCTTTTTCCACTATACCTATACCTTACAGAAATCATGACCTCATCGTTGAGGTCATACTCAGAAAACGATTTTTTAGTGGTTAATTCATAGAATACTTTCACAATCAGGATTTTAGTAGTCTCCCAAATATAGTGAAATGAACTCAAAGTTGTCCCACTATTTGTCCCACTTTGATGAAAAAGGACAAAAAAATAACCCTAACTCCTTTTTTTACAGGGTATTAGGGTTTATTTTTGTGGTCCCACCTGGGCTCGAACCAGGGACCACCTGATTATGAGTCAGGTGCTCTAACCAACTGAGCTATAGGACCGTTGATTATTTCTATATAACAGGCTAAAAATAAGACTGAAATACCGCAAATTGCGGATGCAATATTAACACTTATTTTTAAACGTTGCAAGCATTCTTTTTTATAAAAACTCTAATTTGGTCTTATTCCGTAATGTCTTGACACAGCTCAATCAAAACTCCGTTTGTCCTTTTTGGATGTAAAAAAACAACCCATTTGTTATCAGCGCCTTTTTTAAGTCCTGAAACCTCAGGATCGTTAAGCACAGTAAAACCCTCTTTTTTTAAGCGTGCAACTTCGGCTAAAATATCATCTACTGCAAAAGCAATATGATGCACTCCTTCTCCTTTTTTTTCTAAAAACTTGGCAATTGGGCCATCAGGGTTTGTGGCTTCTAATAACTCTATCTTATTCGGTCCTGTTTTGAAAAATGAGGTCTTAACTCCCTCCGACAGCACTTCTTCTTCTCTATAATGCGCTACACCTAATAATTTTTCAAAGAGCATATTCGATGATTTTAAATCTTTTACAGCAATGCCAATGTGTTCAATTTTGTTCATTTCGATATTTTTATAGCAGTATCTAGTAGTAAAGATCTAAAATACGCATAATCTGTGTATTTTTGTGCTATGGAAACACAAAGACAAAAAAAAATCGGAGGCGTTATACAAAAAGATATCGCTGATGTCTTGCAAAGAGCTGCAACCGACGGTGGACTTAAAGGAACTTTAATATCAGTATCTAAAGTATTGGTAACGACGGATCTTTCGATTGCCAAAGTATATGTGAGTATTTTCCCTACCAAAAATTCTGATGAGCTTTTAAAAGGCATAAAATCTAATCAACCTTTAATAAAACACGAATTGGCGCAACGTACAAGGCATCAATTACGTAGAATGCCAGAATTGCTTTTCTTTTTAGATGATTCTTTAGAATATATTGACGGAATAGAACAATCACTAAAGGGTGTTAATAATCCTATTGAAAATCCTGATTTATTAGCTAAAAGAAAAAAAGCATAAATTGAATTTTCCGCTGTACATCGCCAAGCGATACGTGAGATCAAAAAGCAAACAGAGTGCGGTTAATATTATAAACGCAGTAACTCTTGGTGTTATTGTTATTGGTGCAGCGGCGCTGTTTATTGTTCTATCAGGCTTTGCAGGATTAAAATCTTTTAGCCTGTCTTACACCAATTCATTTGATCCCGATTTAAAAGCGCTACCTAAAATAGGAAAATCTTTTTCTATCTCCGAATCACAAAAGGCAGCATTGGTTAATGTCAAAGGCATTGTATCCTTTTCAAAAGAGCTAGAAGACCGGGTTTATTTATCGCACAAACAAAAAGACCATATCGCTTTTATCAAAGGTGTAGATGAAAACTATCCTCTTGTTATTGGTATGGATAGTACGCTTTATTTGGGGGATTGGTTTAATCAGCAACAAGTGGTTACAGGTATTGGAATCGCTAATTTATTGGGCTTAAACATCAATAGTTATCGCAGTCCGTTAGAACTTTTAGTGCCAAAGCCAGGAATACAATCTCTTACCCAACAAGGGCCAAATGCCAGCTTTTTTAATACTGCGCCGGTTGTTTTAAGTGGTGTTTATGCCGTTGAAGCGGAGCTAGATAATAAATATGTTTTTGCAGACTTACCCTTAGTTCAGGCCTTGCTAGAAAAGGATAGCACTCAAATCTCAGGCATCAATTTTAAATATGCTCCAAATGCAGATGTTACTCAAGTTAGAACTGAGATTCAGAAAATTTTTAATGATGCTATTATTTTAAAAGACAGAAAAGAGCTCAACAGCACACTTTATAAAATGTTGAATACCGAAAATGTAGCCACCTATTTAATTTTTACCTTAGTACTCATCATTGCCTTATTTAACGTTGTAGGTGCTTTTATCATGATGATTTTAGACCAACAAGGAAACTCTAAAACTCTATATAGTTTGGGTGCTACGATAAAAGAATTAAGGCGTATTTACTTTATGCAAGGTGTTATTGTTACTTTTTTAGGCGGACTTATAGGTGTACTTTTAGGGTCGCTTTTAATTTGGTCTCAATTGGCTTTTGCGTGGTTAAAAATAAGTGCAAACCTAGCCTATCCTGTTGCTTATCAATGGATTAATGTTTTAATTGTTTTAGGCACAATTACCGTTCTAGGTATTATCGCTTCAAAAATTTCGAGTAGTAGGATTAATAAAAGCCTATTGGCTTAATGTTATTATTGTAGAAATATAATAATAGTTTAATGTAACAATTTGCTGACTTGAAAATTTGAAGATTTTTTAATTTAAAGATGTTTCGGCTCTGGTGGCTGAGCGCCGCCTAATATAATTTATGTTGATTAAAAAAAGGTGTTGCCTTAAAAATTTAGTTGTCAGGCTTCTATAAATCAATCATAAATAATATTCCAACTGAGTTTAAATTTGTGAATTTCTGTTTGTCATTTATACCAGCATTATTATTTGATCCAAATTTACTAAGGTCAGATTGTGCGTTATAATTTATTCCAATACTATAGTTATCGGACATCTCAAATGCAAAACCGAAACCAAATTGTGCGCCAAAATTCCAACCTTTGTAAATATCTTTTTGAGTCTCGTTTAGAAATCGATATTCGTCATTAATAATATTTTGACCAAAAAAGCCAAAATTCGTGAATAGTTTTAAATTTTCAGTTACGTTAGAACCCGTCGTAAATAATAAAGGGATTTTAAGCAAAGTTCTTTCGTGGTAAAAATTACCAATAGAATTAAATCCATTACCTGATAATTCGTTCAATCCAATACCCGTTGCAATTCCAAATTTTTTATTTATGTTGTAATTTACAAGAATTTCTATTGTGTTACTGTTCAGATTGTAATTCGGTTCGTTGTCATTTTCAACAATACCATATCCAATTCCTCCATATACGATAATATTAAACTTTGATTCTTTTTCCTCTTGAGCTTGCATCAGACTAAAGGTCAAAAAAAGCGTAAATAGTAAAATATAATTTGATTTTTTCATTGTTTTTTATTTTTGTTAAGAGTTGGAAAAGCCATTCGCCTTGCAGTTTGACTGATAAAAAGTATGCTTTCGGTTTAGCACATACATTATAAATATAACACTTTTTATTCTGCCGGCCGATAGGTTGGTCTGTTTGTCCCCATCTTGAATTTTAAGCCAAAACTTTTTGGATTTCCCAAAATATTTACTCTACGATAGCTGTATCTACACTATTTCTCTGTTTTCCTTTTATAATTTCCAAAATTCGAGTTTGTGGAATTTTCAAATCTTTTGAAAGTCGATATACCGTAATTTCAAGTGGCTCAAGAAATTCAAAATTTCTGCTGGACGTACATTTACTAACTTTTCGTTTTTTATTGTTTTTTAATGATCATCCATTATTTTGCTCTTTACTCGCGTTTCCGTTTTCCTAAATGAACATAATTGTTACATTGGTAAATTAAAACCATTGTTACATTAAGAAAACTGATAATCCCCAAAATACTCCAACACCTCATCGAAAGCGGCGAAAACATCTTCGGAATGATCGCTTGTTACCATTTTCATACGGTGCTCTTTAAAATTCGGAATACCTTTAAAGTAGTTGGTGTAATGCCTTCTGGTTTCAAAAACGCCTAATAGTTCGCCTTTCCAACCAATTGCCATTTCAAGATGTCGCCTTGCAACAGCAACCCGTTCTTCCATCGTTGGGGGGTTTAAATGCGTTCCTGTTTCAAAAAAGTGTTTTACCTCTCTAAAAAACCAAGGATAACCAATACTGGCTCTACCAATCATAGCACCATCTAAACCATATTCATCACGCATTTTCATGGCAGCTTCCGGTGTATCTACATCGCCATTACCAAATACAGGAATGTGCATGCGTTGGTTGTTTTTTACTTCGGCAATAGGCGCCCAATTGGCATTGCCTTTATACATTTGCGCACGTGTTCGACCATGGATGGATATTGCTTTACAACCAACATCTTGCAAACGTTCGGCAACTTCTACAATCCTTATAGAATCGTCATCCCAACCTAAACGTGTTTTCACGGTAATAGGTAATTTAGTATGTTTCACCATGGCTTCGGTTAAAGAAACCATTAAATCTATATCTTTTAAAATTCCAGCTCCAGCACCTTTACTGACCACTTTTTTAACGGGACATCCAAAATTAATATCGATAATATCGGGGTTCGATTTTTCGACAATCTCGACGGATTGCAACATCGACTCTAAATTAGCCCCAAAAATCTGAATACCGACTGGTCTTTCTTTTTCGTAAATATCCAATTTCATCATGCTTTTAGCGGCGTCACGAATTAATCCTTCTGAGGAAATAAATTCTGTAAAAACAACATCTGCACCCTGTTCTTTGCATAAAGCACGGAACGGTGGGTCACTCACATCTTCCATAGGTGCAAGTAATAATGGGAAATTTGGCAATTGTATGTCTCCTATTTTAGGCACAATATTTTCATTAAGTTAAAAATCTTTTTTTTACTTCGACAAGCTCAGGCTTCCCAAGCTTTATGCGCTCAGCAGAAGACCTTGGAACAGCCACAACTGTCAAAACGGAATGCTGTTCGAGCGACAAAATTACATCTTTTTAAAAAGATATATCTACCTCTACTTTTTCCCCTTTTCTATCTACCACAACTTTGGTGGTATTCCCTTCTTCAAAGCTAGAAAGTGCGCGCATATAACTCATCATATCAACAATGGTACTATCGCCTAATTGTATCACAATATCGCCTTTTTTTAAGCCTGCTTTTTGCGCCGGTCTGTCTTCACTTACGCCATCAATCCGCATGCCTTTACCATCAAATAAATAATCGGGAACTACGCCTAGTGCAACTTTAAAACGTGGGACTTCTTCACTTTCATTTTTTGTTTTTCTAAAAGATAATTTCTCGCTTTTATCTAAATCAGAAATAACGTTGAAAATATAGTTTGTTATCAACTGCATCCCTTCATAATTCAACCTATCCGCATCGTCTGATGGTTTGTGATAATCTTCGTGTTGCCCTGTAAAAAAGTGCAATACAGGAATATCTTGTAAATAAAATGAAGTATGATCTGACGGGCCCACGCCAGATTTGTTTAAAACCAATTTAAAATCAGTATTTGAAGCATTTAAAACTTGATTCCAAATAGGTGCTGTTCCTGTTCCACTAATAGATAAGGTTTTGTCTTCACGAAGTCTGCCGACCATGTCCAAATTCAACATAAAATTAGCTTTCGACAAATCTATAGTAGGGTTTTTGGCAAAAAAATTACTTCCTAAAAGTCCCATTTCTTCACCTGAAAAAGCCATAAACAGGTAATTATTATTTGTGTTTACTTTTTGCAAGGTATCAGCTAGTTTTAAAAGTATGGCAACACCACTTGCATTATCATCTGCTCCATTATGTATGGCTTCCCCTTCTCGGTATAAAGAACCTTCCCCGCCCATTCCTAAATGATCATAGTGTGCGCCAATGATAATGGTATTGACTGCTTTATTATCAATAAAACCAATAACATTAGTTCCTGTTATTGCGCTATCACCAGCCACATATTCTACCTGACCGTGAGGATCTTTTTTAGGTTTAAAAGTAAAGGTTTGATAATAGGTGCCCGCATGACCTTTGGGAGTTAGGCCGATGTTTTTCATACGGTTCATAATATAATCCGCAGCCTGCAACTCGTAAATTGTTCCTGTTTCTCTACCTTCTAAAGCATCATCCGCCAAAAAATTAACATCGTCAAAAAAGCTTACGAGCTTTTTGCTTTCGGTTTTACACCCTAGAATTAACAATAAAAAAAGTGGTAGGACTATTCTATGTATCATTTTCCTGTAATTTTGTGTAAAATTAAGCATCCATGAAGAATTTTTTACTATTCCTTTCAATTATCTCATTAGCAGGCTGTAAAAGCGAGCCTAAATCATCAGAAAAATCAGAAAAAGAGGCCGTTCCTTCATTAATGGCAGGCAACGACACCTTAATCTATCCTGAAGAAAAGCACTTTAAAAGCATCCGACAAATCACTTTTGGCGGCGATAATGCTGAAGCTTATTGGAGTTTTGATGATAAGCAATTGATCTTTCAATCGAATAATAAAGATTGGGGCGTTAATTGCGATCAAATGTTTTTGATGAACGCTTCTGAAGCTTTTAAAGACAATAAACCCCCAATGGTCAGCACAGGAATGGGTAGAACTACTTGCGCCTATTTTTTGCCAGACAATAAGCACTTTATTTATGGTTCTACGCATCTCGCAGACAAGGAATGCCCCTTGGTGCCATTGCGTAAAAACGGAAATTATGTATGGCCTGTTTATGATTCATTCGACATTTTTGTTTCGGATTTAAAAGGTAATATTACAGCACAGTTGACTACAGAGCCTGGTTATGATGCAGAAGCTACGGTTTCTCCAAAAGGCGATAAAATTGTGTTTACCTCAACACGGAATGGCGATTTAGAATTGTATACTATGAATTTAGATGGCACTGAGGTGAAACAAATTACAGATGAGCTAGGCTATGATGGCGGTGCTTTTTTCTCTCCCGATGGCACAAAATTAATCTTTAGAGCATCACGCCCAAAAACACCCGAAGCAGTAAAAAAATATAAAAATTTATTAGCAGACGGTTTGGTAGAACCCACAGATATGGAATTGTTTATTTGTAATGCCGATGGTAGCGATTTAAGACAATTAACCTTCTTAGGAAATGCCAATTGGAGTCCATTTTTTCATCCTTCTGGAGAAAAAATATTATTCTCTAGTAATTTTGAGGCCGAAAAAGGATTTCCTTTCAATTTATATTTAATTAATATTGATGGGAAAAACTTAGAACGGGTTACCCACAGCGAAACCTTTGATGCTTTCCCTGTTTTTTCTAATGATGGTAAGCACTTAATTTTCTCAAGTAACCGAAATAACGGTGGTGGCAGAGATATGAACTTGTTTATTGCGGAGTGGCAATAGGCCTCCAATAACTCTCCAATGCTTCGACTGCGCTCAGCATTAAATTAAATGATGGAGACTTTAGAGACCAAATTTGTTTGTCGCTGAATAACAATTCTCCGCTAAGCCTTCGGAAACTTCGGCCACATTGAGCACAAGCTAAAGCCACTGGAGAGACCTATTTATTTAAACAATCAGACTCCACTTTTTCGAGCGCTCGTTTGTTGTCTAAAATTCTAAAACTGGCAAAATTATCAGTAAACGCAAATCGAACAAATTGTGTTTCTGGTCGGCTAAAACTGAAATTATCTTGATTTAAATACGCTGAAGTTAAAGTTGTATTTGCCTTACCCAACAAATCTTCCGCTATTAAAGAAACAACAGCTCTTTTCCATATTAAAAATTAACCTATCTGCTTTTCTCTCCATCGTTAGATTATTGGAAAACACAATCACTTAGGCTAATTGTTGGGTATCTTCCTCCAACAAAATAGTGCCAATATTGTCCTCTTTAAAAATATCAGTAGCTAAAAAGGCAGATTTTTTGTTGATATAACTAGCTTATAAAAAATAAATATCTGGTTCGATGTTGTAAATCGTAAAAAATTCGGTTTCATCGACAGACACTTCAGAAACCATATAGTAATCGCTTATTTTAAGTACAAGCACACTTGCATAAGCAATGTTTTGATTTGTATTATTTTTTACACGTCCAGAAACCTGCAAAGCTTGGGTTGGCAAAAACCCAATACATAGCAGAAGAAATAACAGAAATACGGTTTTAAAAATTTTTAAGCAGGGTTGGTTTTGGTTAAATTTGACTAAAATTTAATTTTTTATTTACAAAAAATGTAATCTTTTTTAAAAAAATTCTGGTTTGGTTGAATTTATTCTATATTTCTATTGTTCCCATAATCTTTGGTCAACAAATGGATTATCTTTGCAGCTGCTTAAATCATCATCAGATAAAGCAATAAAAAAAATTGACTACTGAAAATATTCAGCATACATGAAAAACATAAGAAACTTCTGCATTATTGCGCACATAGATCACGGAAAAAGCACCTTAGCCGATCGTTTGTTAGAATTTACCGGCTCTGTTACTGATCGTGATAAAAAAGCGCAAGTGCTAGATAGCATGGATTTGGAGCGCGAGCGTGGTATTACCATAAAAAGTCATGCTATCCAGATGGAATATACCTACAAAGGCGAGCAGTATGTATTAAATTTAATCGATACGCCTGGCCACGTAGATTTTTCGTATGAAGTTTCTAGATCTATTGCTGCTTGCGAAGGTGCACTTTTAGTGGTTGATGCTGCTCAAAGTATACAGGCACAAACAATTAGCAATTTGTATCTGGCCTTAGAGAACGACTTAGAAATAATTCCTGTACTTAATAAAGTTGATTTGCCAAGCGCAAACCCTGAAGAAGTTACAGATGATATTGTAGATTTATTAGGCTGTAAGGCTGAAGAAGTTATCCCTGCTAGTGCAAAAACTGGGATAGGCATCGAAGAAATTCTCTCGGCTATTATTGAGCGTATTCCGCCGCCAAAAGGCAATTTAGATGAATCATTACAAGCTTTAGTTTTCGACTCTGTCTATAATCCTTTTAGGGGCGTTGAAACTTATTTTAGAGTGATAAATGGCGAAATTAAAAAAGGTCAAAAAATAAAATTTGTTGCCACCAATAAAGATTATTATGCCGACGAAGTAGGCACACTAAAACTTACACAACACCCAAAACAGAGCATAAAAGCGGGTGATGTTGGCTATTTAATTACAGGAATTAAAGACGCTCGAGAAATTAAAGTCGGTGATACCATTACCGATGCTGCAAGCCCAACAAAAAACCCAATTGGAGGTTTTGAAGATGTAAAACCAATGGTGTTTGCTGGTATTTATCCTGTGGATACCGAAGAATTTGAAGAACTGCGTTCTTCCATGGAAAAGTTACAGTTGAATGATGCTTCTTTAGTTTTTGCGCCAGAAAGTAGTGCGGCACTTGGTTTTGGTTTCCGGTGTGGTTTCTTAGGAATGTTACACATGGAAATTATTCAAGAACGCTTGGAGCGTGAGTTTGATATGACGGTCATCACCACCGTACCCAACGTAAGTTACCATGCTTTTACCAGAAAAGACAGTGAAGTTCCCTTAATTGTAAATAACCCAACCGATTTGCCAGACCCTTCTACAATTGATCGTGTGGAAGAGCCATATATAAAAGCCACGATTATTACAAAGTCTGACTTTGTAGGGAATGTGATGTCTTTATGTATAGAAAAAAGAGGTGTTATTACCAACCAAACCTATTTAACTACAGATAGGGTAGAATTAAGTTTTGATATGCCGCTCGCAGAAATTGTATTTGATTTTTACGACCGCTTAAAAACAGTTTCAAAAGGATATGCTTCTTTTGATTATACCCCAATTGGGATGCGTGCATCTAAATTAGTTAGGGTTGATATTTTATTAAATGCACAACCAGTTGATGCTTTATCTGCCTTAATTCATTTTGATAACGCGGCGAATATCGGAAAAAAAATGTGCGAAAAGTTAAAAGAACTCATCCCTAGACAACAATTTGATATTCCAATTCAGGCAGCAATTGGTTCTAAAATTATCTCTAGAGAAACCATTAAAGCCTTGCGAAAAGATGTTACTGCCAAATGTTACGGTGGTGATATTTCTCGTAAAAGAAAGCTATTAGAAAAACAAAAGAAAGGTAAAAAACGCATGCGTCAAGTGGGGAATGTAGAAATTCCGCAAGAAGCATTTATGGCGGTGCTAAAATTGAATGATTAAAAAATCTTTAAGTGATTTATGCTTAATTTATCTTGTTTTTTGAAGTTCAAAAATAATAACTACTCAATGTTTTCTTTCTCAAAACTCTCATTAAATTTGGCTTCATGCAATAAAAAACATAATATTTGGTGAATGAGCCCAATATATACTATGTTTAATCGGGAATTAAAAATATTATTTTTGAATATTATTGAAGCTTAAAAAAATGATTAAAATTGCTTGATTAGCTCAAAAATTTAATACTAAATATCTTTTTTTAGCGCAAAGCAGTTTGCGTTTAGCGTACCATTAAACTAATCTTTATCCACCGACTTCTTTGTTTTTACTACAGCCTCGTCAACCTCAAACTTTTTGCCTAGATACACCAATTTAAATTCATTGGTAATATCTTCAAATTGTGTGCTAAATGACGGTATAATTTTTAAATCGCCATCAGGTGATTTTAGAAAAATAGGAATAATATCGGCATCTGCTTTCGTAATTTCTATCAGGCTGTTGTAATGTTCCGTTGATTTTAAATCTATTTCTTGAATAACTGGAAACTGCCTTACTATCTCAGTTAGTTTAATAAAATCATCGGTATGAGAAAAAAGACCTTCCTTTGGGCTGTTTTCAGGATCGCTCATTTCATCTCCTGTAACCAATCTAAAGGCCCCATGTTCGCCAAATTCTTTGGTGAATTTGTCGATAGCATATTTGTTAATGTCGGAGTTGCCTGTTAATGCCATTAAGTAGCCCACATCACTTAACTCTAGATTATCTGTAAGGGTATCTGAAAATATATTGGCTTCAATCGCATCTAGCCCCATTTTTTTTGCCTTATTGACATTGGTTGCGTTGTTGTCTATTAATACTACGTGCCTATTGTTATTCTTTAAATAAGCACCTATTAGCCTTGATGCCTTTGACGCACCAATAATCAAAATGCCTTCCGAGTGCTTTAAAAATACACCCACTAGTTTGGCAAAAAGTCTTGCTGTGGTGGCATTTAAGAGTACTGTACCTAAAACAATCATAAAAACCAAAGGAGTTATATATTCCGCACCTGGTTCTCCTCTAACTATTAGTTTAGAGCCAAATAGAGAGGCAATACCCGCCGCTACAATCCCTCGTGGTCCAACCCATCCTATAAATAGTTTTTCATTAAATTTTAGATTGGAGCCTCGTGTACTCAAGAAAACACCAACGGGTCTGATAATAAAAACAATAATGGCAAATAAAACCAAGGTTTGCCAAGTAAGAATAAGCTGTAAATCTGCGATATTGATGTTTGCGGCTAAGAGGATGAAAAGTATTGAGATTAAAAGAATACTCAGGGATTCTTTAAAATAAAGTAACTCTTTTTTGTTTGGCAAATCCATATTTCCCAGCACCATCCCCATAACTACAACGGCTAAAAGTCCCGATTCGTGGGCAAAAATATCAGACTCCACAAAAACAAGTAGTACCGTAGATAATGAGACAACATTCAGTAAATAATGAGGAATATAGTTTCTTTTTATGGCAAATGCCAATCCATGAGCAAAAGTAAAGCCAAAAGTAAAGCCAAAAAGTAGAATTTTGCCAAATTCGATTAAAGCGGTTTGAGTATATGCTTGACCTTCCCCAACACTAATAAACTCAAATACTAATACCGCAGCTAAAGCCCCGATGGGATCAATTAAAATACCTTCCCATTTTAAAACTGTTGACACATCTTTTTTAAGTGGAATATTCCGCAATATTGGGGTAATTACCGTAGGACCTGTAACGATAATCAATGCTGAAAACAAGAAACACATCTGCCAGCTCAATCCAAAAATATAATAAGCAGCAATGGCAGCCCCAAAAAAAGTAACTAAACTTCCTAAAGTAATCAACTTGGTAATAACGGGGCCTACATTTTTTATTTCAGACCGTTTAAGGGTTAAGCCGCCTTCAAATAAGATAACGCTAATTGCCAATGAAACAAAATAATACAAGCCATCTCCAGGAAATAGGCCTTTTGTGCCATTCCAAATAGGTTCAATTAATTTTGATCCGTCTGTTGTGTATAAAGTAGCAATGGGGCCTACTAATAATCCAATTAAAATTAAAGGTAAAATGGCAGGAAGCTTCAATCTCCATGCTACCCATTGGGCAATAATCCCCAATACGATAATTCCTGCAAGTTCAACCATAAACTATTATTTTTTTGGAAAATTACAGTTTTTATTTTAAGTAGTCAATTTTAAAACCACGTCTAAATCAAAATGGGTAGGACTAAAAATGATTATGGCTATTATTAAATATAAAATAGCTCGCTATGTCCTTTTTTAATATTGTCGAAATAGACCTTCCTTTATTTATCCAATTCGTTAAAAACTCTTAATTAATCTTATTTAATTATTCATTTTCTTAAATTTCAAGATTATTTACAATTCATGAAGTTATACCCAATAGAAACTGGTAATTTTAAGTTAGATGGCGGGGCTATGTTTGGTGTTGTTCCTAAAACGCTTTGGAACAAAACAAACCCTGCTGACCATCAAAATAGAATAGACATCGCCGCCCGCAGTTTACTAATAGAAGAAAATAATCGGCTTATTTTGATTGATACTGGAATGGGCAACAAACAATCCAACAAATTTTTTAGTTATTATGATATGTGGGGCGACCATAGTATGGATAAATCACTGAAAAAATACGGATTTCATAAAGATGACATTACCGATGTTTTTTTAACACATCTGCATTTTGATCATTGTGGTGGAAGCATCCAATGGAATAAAGACCGCACTGGATACGAACCTGCTTTTAAAAATGCAAAGTTCTGGACGAATGAGGACCATTGGAACTGGGCCACAAAACCAAATAATCGTGAAAAAGCATCATTTTTATCAGAAAATTTGTTGCCCATGCAAGAAAGCGGACAACTGAACTTTATCGCTAAAACCACCGTTACAGAATTTCAATATGGTTCCGAATTAGGTTTTGATATTCTCTATGTGGATGGGCATACCGATAAGCAAATGATTCCACATATTAAATACCAAGATAAAATCGTAGTTTTTATGGCAGATTTACTGCCTACTGTCGGGCATATTCCACTACCCTACGTTATGGGTTATGATACTCGCCCTTTATTAACACTTGCAGAAAAAGAAAAATTTCTAAAAAAAGCAGCGGCCAATAACTTCTGCCTTTTTTTGGAACATGATGCACACCATCAAATTTGCACCTTAGAAGAAACAGAAAATAAGGTACATTTAAAAAATAGTCATATTTTCGAAGAAATTTTTAATTAAAACACTATAATCATCATTTATTATCTTAAAATTATTTCCCCTATGAATTTCAATTTTATAAAAAATATGTTTGCCCTGATCGCAGCTGCAGCATTATTAGCAAGCTGTGGAGCAACCCCTGTATTACTTAATACACCTATTGAAAATATAGACACTATTCCTCTCAAGATTGCTGATTTAACCGAAACACAAAAGCAAAACTGGGGCCACGCTGATCTTATATTAGATACCATTCCCGGAATGGCGATTGAAAGAGCTTACTCAGAAATTATCAAAAACAAAAAAGGTGAAAAAGTAATTGTGGCCGTTTTAGACTCTGGTGTTGATTTAAAACACGAAGATTTAGTCAATGTGCTTTGGAAAAATGTTAAAGAGATTCCCGGAAATAATAAAGATGATGATAATAATGGCTATGTTGACGATATTCACGGCTACAACTTTTTAGGCGAATCATACAATGAGCAGTTAGAAATAAGCCGTATTGTTAGGCTTAAATTAGGCGATGCGGCATATCAGGCAAAAGCAAAAGCTGATTTAGATAAAAAATATGACGAAGCACTAAAAAACAAGGAATATTACGAACAAATATTGCAAACTGTAAAAATTTCTGATACCGCTATTCAAAAAGAATTAGGAAAAACAACTTATACTAAAAAAGAAGTTGCCGCTCTAAAACCAGAAGATGAGGCCATGCAACAAAGCATCGGCATGATCAATCAGGTTTTTAGCTTTGCAGAAGATGTTCCAAGCTTTATTAAAGATATTACTGGAGCAATAACTTCAATGACAGTCCAATTAAATTATAATTTAAAGGTTGATTTTGATGGAAGAACATTAGTTGGCGACAATCCTTACGACATAAGTGATACAAATTACGGCAACGGTAACCCTCAAAGTCGTTCAGAAGATGAAAGTCATGGAACGCACGTAGCGGGAATTATTGCAGCGCAACGCGGCAACGGAAAAGGTGTTAACGGCGTTGCCAATAATGTGGCTATTATGAGTATTAGAGCGGTACCCAATGGCGATGAGTACGATAAAGATATTGCTTTAGGTATTCGATATGCTGTTGATAACGGCGCAAAAATCATCAACGGAAGTTTCGGAAAAGGCTTTTCGCCTAATGCGCAATGGGTATATGATGCCATAAAATACGCTGCGGATAACGATGTGCTTTTTATTCACGCTGCCGGCAATGATGGTGAAGACTTAGACAATCTAGAAAATGCAAATTTTCCAAACGATCAGATTAATAACGGCGCTGAATTTGCAGATAATGTAATTACAGTTGGTTCACTGACCAGAAAGTATGGTTCAGAATTGGTGTCTTCATTCTCAAATTATGGGACCATCAACGTAGATGTTTTTGCGCCTGGTAGTGATATTTATGCCACAATGCCAGGTAATAAATACGATTTTAATAGTGGAACTTCCATGGCAGCTCCTGGAGTTGCTGGCGTTGCTGCTTTAATTAGATCCCAATATCCAAAACTAAAAGCTAGTGAGGTTAAACAAATTATTTTACAATCGGGTTTAACAACCAAAGCCAAAGTAGTCGTTGCTGGAAATCCTGCTACATCAAGTAATTTTAATACCTTATCAAAATCTGGCAAAATAGTAAATGCCTACAATGCACTTATTCTTGCAAATCAAGTAGCATCTGGAAAGGTTAAACTATAAGGAAGAAAGTAGTTCGTTGTTGTAAATTAAGAATTAATTATCCATCTTTTGACCTTAGACATTCGACTTTAGACTATTAAATAAAAGTATTAAAACAATTAAACGTATTTATTCAAATGAAAAAAGTAATTCTATCCTATTTAATGGCATTTTTAAGTGTTGCTATGGTGGCACAAAATACCAGTTATTGGCAGCAACATGTGGACTATACTATGGATGTTTCGATGGATGTAAAAACACATCAATTTACAGGAATACAAAAATTAGTCTATACCAACAATTCTCCAGAGGAGCTAAACAGGGTATATTACCATTTGTATTTTAATGCCTTTCAACCAGGCAGTGAAATGGATATTCGGTTACAATCTATCGCTGATCCTGATAAAAGAATGATGAACGGCGAGCAAAGTAGAATCACTACTCTAAAACCTGATGAAATAGGATATTTACGCATAAATTCCCTTTCTCAAAACGGAAAACCAGTCACGTTTGCAGAGGAAGGTACTGTTTTAGTGGTAAACTTAGCAGAACCAATCCCGTCAGGCGGTAAAGCTACTTTTGATATGACTTTTAAAGGACAAGTACCCTTACAAATTCGTCGTTCTGGTCGTAATAGCTCAGAAGGGGTTGCGCTTTCCATGAGTCAGTGGTACCCAAAATTAGCAGA